>Ga0247810_10000004_pt1 | contig 525028 bp, 474 predicted proteins | sample UWRJL119311C1_FD_179918 | JGI IMG/M metagenome (GOLD analysis project Ga0247810, IMG submission 179918) | Plant litter microbial communities from Arlington Agricultural Research Station in Wisconsin, United States - UWRJ-L119-311C-1 | ecosystem: Environmental > Terrestrial > Plant litter >...
GGACCCGATTCCGCGGGACCCACTAGCCCAAAGCCAGTCGCTCATCGGCCCTACTGGCACCAACTGGTACGATACAATACAATACTGGCACCGAAAACTGACTGGCCGGTTGCAGCCCTCGACTTTCCATCATTTCCATCATTTCCATCCAACCCCTTGGCAATCTGGCTCCCCCATAGTCCCAGATCCCGGTGGTTTGGACTTTTTGCGACAAGCCTTGGGGTTTGATTATACATGCAGGAAAGGGAAGGGAAGGGGCCGGAAAAGTAAAAGTAGAGTATCTGAGCGCCGGCTGGTCCTGTGCTTGATGCTTTGCGCTGCAAAACCCCAGATAGACAGAGAGATACTTGCCGTCGGTCTGGCAAAAATAACAACGACAAATAACCTGCTTGACAACGACGTGATGTTCGGACCAGCTTAGGCTTCTTCTGGGGGCAACAACACACACCGACTGCCGTGGACGAGAACCATGGTATCAGGCGGTGAACTGTATGCAAGGTGGATTGGACTATAGGGGTGGTGGTCTATACTACAAGTTCAAAAAAAAAAAAAGGATCCTCAAATAATGCTTGATATAATATAATCTTACGAGGCATCGTGATCAGTGGCAGTGGCAGTGGCAGTGGCAGTGATGGGCATTACGCTCTGAGCTCGGAATACGCTCTGAACTTGATATCAAAGTGCGGTTATCCCCAACTCCCATCCTCCCCCACCTTCTTCCATGTCATAGCGTTGTGAAGATAATACTTTATAGCAATAAAATTTAATGCTCGCTATTATTTGTAAGAAGTGATGGAAGGAAACAAATCTTTGTAAAAAAAAAAACACATACCTCCTGCTTCTTTGACTAACCCTCTTCGTATATTGGAATTCAAGTTATGAAGGGTGGTTGGATTGCAGACCGTGGTTTACTGAATAATCATGTCTGGTTAGTCATCATGTTGAGTTTCACGCAGCCAGAATATAATATATAATGTAATATAATTTTGAAATTCCAAATCCTCCCTCTCTCCATCCCATCCCATCCCTTGGAACTGCTACCGTACCACCGGCGACGACCAAACGCGCCCTGAATAGCTTCTTCGCCTTTGAATGAGACGGACCCCCAAAATGCACTGCGGCATCTTACCCACCAACCCCCCCACACACCACACCAAACCACCAACCTTCCTGATCAGGCAGTCTACAAAGTAGACCTCGTGGTCTCCTGGTCGCCCTCTCCGCCACGTTCTCCAAGGTGAGGGCGCGGCGCAATCACGACAGCGGCGCCATGGATTACCACCATCTATCTATAATTACTCCCCCCCGGACATGTTACCGTGGGCTGCGTGAAACGCGACAACGCGAAACTCAAGGGAGAAGGAGGAGGAAGGGTAAGGGAGTGGGTGAGTGAGTGAGTGAGGGAGTGAGTGAGTGGGTGAGCGAAATGAAGTGAAGTGAAGTGAAGTGCAGTGAGCTGAGGGTCACTGCTACATGTTTCTTTACGAAGGAAATCCCTTTATTGCGCGTAAGCAGGCATGCCCCCTTTTTGGGCGTAACTGTCAGCAAAGCGTTCTAAATTACTCAATCGGTCAGAACTATAGCAAAATGGTTTCTCTCTCTCTCTCTCTCTCTTCCAGAGGTATCAGATATCTGGCGATATATGTAGGTAACCCCCGGGGGTGGTCTCCCCAAAAAGAAAGTGACAGAAATACCTGACAGGCTCCGGATGACTCTGCCCTGGCTTCCCCGTATCCGTCCGGCGGCGATCAATCAAAGAAGCAAATCACCCCCTCGGAACCCGTCTCACCACCTCAGGTCACGGCGGACCCCCAGGTTATCGCGAGCCACCAGTCAGATCTCGCAAATCTCATCCGTGGGTATGGAGGTACCAAAGTATGGGACTTCGCTTTTTTTCGTAAAAATATCCTACGCGCTCTGCAGGCTCGTGCATTCCAGTTCTTGTTGCGCTCCCAGGGGGAGAAAATAAGACAAAACACCACCGCAAGCGCGGGATACGTACAATTCTAGACTTTCATGCTCCCGCCCTCCTCCAGTGCCAACAAGTCCCCACGTTCCCCCACGAATACGCGGGGGTGGTTTCGGTTACGAGAGCGCGCTGAGTGACAAGCGGATGGCTCGTCCGTCTATCACTCTATCACACATTTTTAAAAAGCAACGAGTTGAGAACGTGCTCAGAGATATCCTATCGCAAGCCGGGTTGTCAAAAGATAACTAAACATATTGTTTTCCTGTATATAGCAAAGTACCCTTGCACAATACTGCTCAAGACCATGAATTTTCTTATTGGGCACCGGGCTGCGTGGTAGATACATCGATTGGTAACATTACCAGACGATCTCATCCAATCCATGCGGTCAATCGGTCACGTTGCACACCTCTTGCGGAAAAAGAACAACTCATGAAACAAAAACCCCTTAGAAAGCAGCAAGAGGTAGTATTTTCGAGGGGGAACTATTTGCGTACCTATCACAAGCCTGCGCAAAGCTTCCCCAACATCTTGAATCTCAGACATTTGGGCGGATCTCTGGTCCGACACTCTGTTCACACAACCCTCTTTGCGCTTCGCTTCCCCCTAGCCTTATTTTTGTCCGCGGTATCATCTGTCTCAACCACCGGGTTTACCAAAAGGTGATGAGACATATGCGCTGTCGTTTGCTATCTCGACGGTAATAGAGATGCGTTGGACATCATCAGTAGAAAGATATCAAAGATCATACTCCGTAGACGCTGGCGCTCAGCAGATTGATCGTCAATGTGCAATCTGTGTGACAGCGCATCCCATCCATCATCTGACTACGGGACGTTACCCCTTCAGCCTCCCTCTGCTCAGCGTCGAGCCTCTGTGCGACGGGTGTGACGTGAGGACGTGAGGCAAGGGCAAGGCAGACGAAGTGCCACTGCAGGTCTGGTACCAAAACAGAACACCGAATAAGACCAAGTTACCAGCAGCTGAGGTCGGGGTCAGCGACGTGACCATTTGCCCCAGATGGGGTACCGGCTGGATCCAGGTACGAGAAACGACCAGATGATGCGGAGAAGCTCCAGAGCATGACACCTGGAGAGTTCCGGCTCTAGGATATGTTGACTTTGGGGATGAATTAAAATGTAATGAATTGGTGATGCAACCAGCTCAGCCCTGCGACGTAGTCGACCTGCAGTCCGCTTTCTCTTGGAAGATGGTGGCTGCCACTTGGATGGACCCCGAAGACAGACAGACAGACCACGGTACAAGGAACGGCACTTCTCACGAGTCGTCCAACAACCTTCAGGCGACAGACAGACACCTCATGCCTTCTCCATCCATCCAACCCATCTACCAACAACACTTATTTCGGGCACTATTACCCCAGATGTAGTGCAGACGCCCTGCCCAACTGAAAGGGGGTTTGAGGCTTAGGCGTGGTACGACAGTAGCCCCATACAGAACCATAATCAGTCAGTAGTGTAGGGTAAGTTAACCGGGAAGGGTTCACAGATACGCCGTCACGAGGCCATTCCTCCTCCCAAACTCAGCCCTGTCACACTCTTCCTCGCGCCCCCAAGCCCGGACCGCGATTTGACACGCCAGACGATAGCCGCCGTCACACACCCTCCAGGCATGCCGTTCCCACCCAATCTCATCCCCAGTCACACCCGAGAGGAATTCTCCGATACATCTACAGTAACAATCGCCACTTGGTCAGCAATTGGAAATCTGGCCAGGGGAGATGCCTTTCTTGTCACCGCTTTGGGGAATGCCGGCCTCTGGTAATTCGTTTTCCTTCTCCTACCTGCAAACACCTGACTCTAGGTAGTTAGCTGTTGGCGTTTGGGCGTAGGCTTGCCATACAAGGTTTGTGGGGAAATTGCCCCGGCGCGGAGACGCGGAGAGAGAGGCGGCGGGGGCAGTCGTCATATTCCAATGCAAGATTGGCTTTTGGAGCAGCCTCAACCTCCTCCACCGTCACGAGTCGCACCAAACTAATAAATAGGCTTTTGGGGAGAAATGGAAAGCAGCCGTGCTGTCATTGCCGGAAGTCTAATCGACCATCTATCTCCTACGGTCCGCAGAGAAACCACCGACCTCCTTTGGGGGGGGGGAGGTTCGGTCTTGTCATCACATGACCCGGCACCCACCCCGGGAAGCATCCAGGGTATCTAAAGCCGGCTATATTCCCACGTGGCGTCTCTCCCGAGGACATGGTCAGATGCAGCATTTTGCTCTGGTCTGCTCCGGGATATATCGCCATTAGCCTAAACTCCCGGCAGAACTCCCGGAACTGGAACCGGCGTTGCACTCTGCGAATCCTTCGGTGCGGGGGATCAAATGCGACCCTTTGCTTTCATGGTTGATGGGATGGGATGATGGCTATATCTCAACTTCTATTTGATTGTTAGGTGAGCTGGGAGATAACAAACACTCGTATATGTAAGGGTATTTGCTGTCAAAACGTAATGATACCACAGATGATATTATTTGGTATGCTTTACACTCTGTTGTTATTCTGGAGATTGTGATTTTCCCTCTCGGAGATCATTTGGTCAAAATGCTAGTTAATTAACTGACTATCTACATAACAAGAGCTATTCACGATGTGTAGTTCCTTATTTTATTATTTGAATATTATATTATATTTTGTCTAGTTTAGCAGCATCTCGTCAAGAGGCTTTTTCTCTTGCAAGAATCCGTTAAGTGACGTTGAGCTTACTTACTTTTGTTACTACTGTTAAGCAAACGTCATTTGATTGATCGATATCGTACGTTTTAAACTCACCATCTACGAAGCTATCTCTGGTCCCGCAACCTTCGGTTCCCCGATCACTTTGCCGAGCACCTGCTCTAGTCAAGCTTCAACCCCCATCGTCACCTATATCATCCATACCTTGCGAGCTTAGCTTATGGACTCGTTCTGAATTGCAAAATCTTGCGGAACGACCGCTCGACCGGATCTAGCCATGAGTGATGGATTGGGGAGGGATACCAAGCGCAACAGACTGTACACCTCCGACTCGGTAATGACGTTGCGCTGATGCCAGGTCAAAGCCAACGGGATGAGGATTTAAAAATAACAAAAAACGTGGAATGTGTTTAAATTTGTTTGCACGGAGATATATCGAATATGTCGGCAGTGGCCGAGCTGTACATACAGTAGTGCAACGACGGGTGGTTTGAGAAACAGTGGGTATCGCCATGTTGATTGTTGATGCAGAAGTGCTGTGCTTCGTCCTGGGCCAAAGCTTCGAGACTATTGGAAATACATCCTGGAAAATTTCCGAGGACGAGCATTAGATGACATGAGTATGGTACTCCTGATGGCTCCCTTCCATTAATTAGCCTCGTACTGTATCGCTGTGCTTTGGCAGCCGCAATTTTGACCTAATCTCTACAGAACGACAGGAGTCTATCTATCCATCTAGCTCATCAGTTCTTTGACATTTAACCCTCGACCCTATCTTCAAAGCCGGGGTCAGACATTCGTGAGAGCTGGGTGCTGCCCAGCTGATCTATTCTTGACACCTGGTGTAAACAAAACCCGCTCTGGCAATTGCTTCAAGTGCCGCATTTCGTTTCATCATCCCAAACGGCTCGCGGATGCCCATCCGGGACAGCTTGCTCGCAAAGCGCATCTGGTTTCAGGTTCATCCCCTCTTCGCCCAACCTCCCTCCTCCTCAGCCCCAAACAGGTTGACACTCCCGTTCCAGACGCATTAGGGCTCGGGAGGTTGGACCGCGCGTGCCATGTCAAATCACGATGCTTCCTTTGGCGACGACACCCACAAGCGGCAGTCGTTCGGACGCAGGTACGCTACGGTACCGTACAGAATTCTACGCGGAGCATGGAGGAGATTCACGGTACGGTACAGGTATTGTACTTGCTGGTCAGGGGTTACGCTTTGAAGCCCCCGTAGTTGTCGCGGTAGGAAGATTGATGTTGGTGCTTTGCCATGTCAATGGCTGGCTGGATTGAGCGTGTCTTCATTTTATTCATGGCCCCCCTTGTACCTTCGTACCTTTTCGTTAGAGCAGAATTAAATAGATAATATAATTATAATAAAAAGCAATATTTTCTTCCGTCAAAGCTTCGATGGCGACGAAGAAGTCAAACACGTGGGTCGGCCTCGGGGACAATGGTTGCGTGGGTAACTACTAGCTATCTATCGTTCCGCTCGTGGGGGAGATTTCCAGCAGCAGCCATTTTTAGAAGGTTGCTTCGTTCCATTGGGTTGGTTACATGGAGAATTATTTCATTACCTTGGAATTGAGCCTCTAGTACTGTACCAAGTATTCATCTCTAACCCACCATTCACTCACTCCAACTACTTCTTACAACCCACCCCGCGATAATAAAGCCGTCGTCGGCGGTGGTGGTGTGGTGGTTTAGGTCCAAGTTCCAACTCTCACCATGTCTCGCACTCGCGATTCTCCCTGTTGATCCTCACTCCCCTGCGCTCCCTCCTCTTGCGACCCAACCTCTCCATCAAACCCACCGCCGTAAAAACCTTCCAGAATTTTCCTTGACCTGGCCTGTCCCCTTCCGTTTCGGCCCCTCACTCATCCCCATGTCCTCTGTCCATCATCTGCCATCCCCGTACGTACAGTAGGTAGCACGAACACAGCGCAAGAAGTGAGACCTTTCCACACGCGCCAGCGACGGAGAAACTCACCTGAATGCTCTCTGCACCTAGCTAGCTCATTTCATCTCATCTCATCTCGCGTCGTTCTCTCGCGGGCAAATCTCCCACGGATCGCAATCACCACGCCGACGACGACGATGAGCTGCAACGGCATGCTTGCAACCACATGCAACATGCAACATGCAACATGCAACCCAAGTCAAGTCAAGCTCCGTCGCCGGGGAACATCCAGCGGGCGACCCGGGACGGAAAACGTGGGTTTTTCCATTTCCAACAAAAAACGAGAGTGCTGCATGGGGTCCTACACCTACCACGATCCAAGCTTGTCCAAGACACCCGCGCATGAATTGGGTCGCTCGGTATCCTGGGGAGAGTGAAATGAATGAATGCCCTGCTGGAAAAGATACGCTTTGGGATGAGTTACACGGTGTCTATGCGAAAGGGTGATTAATTATTAGGGATTTAATTTGGTTACAGCTTCAGGTAGTTTTGGCTTGTGATTCACGTGGGATTTGACGTTGAACCTGCGATAGGTAGAGTTCATTTATTTCAATTCAAGCTGTCGGATATTACAATTACATTACATGCATATGAGCATATCAGCATCGCTGCAGTACCTAAGCTTAAGGGCATATCATCAGCAAGAGCCGCAAATGCAGGTACCAAACCACCCATATCCATTCAATACGCAGTAATTGACAAGCATCGACAACCGGAACGCCCCAATTGGTTTGCTCGCAGGTGGTGCTGGAATCCTGGACTACTGAAAATGCTGCCAATTAATCAATCCATCCATCAATAACTCAATCAACAATTTAATATGCAATATAGTGGGTTGTGTTGGGCACCACCACCAGCGACCATACACACACGCATTTCGTCTCCCACGTTTATGCCATTCTAGCGTTGTTCCATCCATCCTTCCATGCACCACGGCAACCACCCCCCCTAGTGTTGGGGTGGGTGGTTGCAAGGATAGATTCATTCACCAAGCACTTTAACAAGTATCCTAAGTAAAGTTAAAGTAGTCAGGTATTCTTTTACCTGGTTTCCGGCCCGGTTCTATTGTTCGGGGTAAAGCCTAGACTGGTATCCCAGGGGACAGTACCACGACTCCCAGCGTACGAATATGGGGCAAAGGGCGTTCAACGCTGGGTCGGGGACCTTGCCCGGTACTGAAGGACCGAACCATGTCGTGGCCATTGCGAACTGGTCTCTTCTCTTCCCCTCTTGTCTCGACGCAGCACCGGCGAAAGTGAAAAACTTCGGGCATTGCAGGGACAGGAAGGGCCGGTTATTGCGAAGAGGCACCGAGGGCTAGCAGAAAGACCCTCTAAAATATCTAAAATATGGAACGGCGGCGAGCTGGTGGAAACCAATTGCTAACCAATTAAAATATTCATAATAAGAGGGGGAGTTGGGTTTGCGGCGAATCCCTTTCACATGTGAAATCTGTCAAGCCAGCGTCGCTGGGACGAGTCACGGTCACGAGAATCTGCCCATCAACTTCCTCGTCTCGGGGGAATGACCAGAAAGATGTGCAAAATTGTCCTTGGAGAGTCCCTAAGATGGGGCGACAACCCGAGTAAGTTTTCTTAAGATCAGCTGTCAAGCTATCCAAGTGCCCGCCCGCTTGATTGCTCTTCCGGGGACCTTGACTCCATGTTTTCCATGTTTTTGCTCCTATTCCCCGGATTCAGTAAGTCTCGTGGCAGCGGCCGTGTGAGGACGGTGAATCGTGTACTGTACCGTACTCTACTTTAATGCTGGCTGACTTTGGCTGTATGGGGCATTACCGCATGGGGCAAGTCGAGGTGGATCAAATGTGCTGATTTATTTGCAATATCGAGGCATTCGGTTACTCCTCGGCTGAATGAATGGGTGAGAGGAAACAGAGTTCCGGAAGAACTCTCGGAGTCGGACTTCAGAGAGCGGAAAAACCAACGCCGACCGTTGGAGGAGCTGCCAGGTACCGTGACCTCAATGTCTTATGTTTGTGTGATTGTTGTACTGTACTGTACGGTCGTAGTTGCTCGTATGTAACCGTCGTAAGGGTGTTTTGGGCTCTTTGGGTAAACGGGTGGGGAGTCATGAGATAGTGTTACCAATTGGCAATTCCACACTTACGATGAAGCTACGACGGGTATACAGTGACAACTCTGGCTTATCTCTCGTGGAGAGGAATATCATCGCGGATCCTGGACTCGGGAGGGTCCTGATGATGTCGAAGCCGTGGGGGGCGGAGACAACATTGTGCGATTTCTCTTCCCCATGTTCGAATTCAAGACATCCTCCCGTTACTTGTCTTCCAAACGATTCAGCACACCTCCACTTGGGTACCAACACCACTTCCCCGGGTCTCTTCCAGACGAGCGTACTATCGTTTCGCACCCATGATGGAGCACTAATCGCAAGCTAGGTGTCCAAATGAAAGGCCGGGATGAAGATGTCAAGACCAGCTCATGCTTCCTCTGCAATCTCATGTCGGGGATGGAGAAGCGTGGAACAGGAAGGAGGGAGTGAGGGGGTGGACAGCTTACCATCCTGCCGGGTACGTACCGTACCCACCTCCTCCTGTACCGCCAGGCGTTGGGATAAAATTGCTTGGTTGGCGATGGGGAAAGTATTGATCCCCCCGTTTCTCGGGTCTTCCTCGAGATGGTGATTGCAACGGTGATGAGAAATACCGTCCCATCAAACTCTGTTAGGAAGCTGCTTGCGGGGGGAGATAGGGATAGGTGAGCAATCTAGCCGGCTCGTCTATGGTAGTGGTGGTGTTCTGATTTCTCAAGTTTTTTCGTGACTTGCCAATTTTGTTACAACGATTTGCTGTCCATGGGATCTGAAAGGGAACGAGCATAAAATACTCCGAAACTATCGAAGAGTGATCAACCTGGTCGTCTCGTTTCCGGTTGCAGTGCTTGCTTGATCTCATAGTTTCATAGCTATTTCGAGACTTCCCCATTTGTTGCTATTATTGATATCTAAAGGTGCCAAAAGAAAACGAGCATACAATACTCCGAAACTATCGAAACCTAATTCCCTCCCTCTGAAGTCTTTTAATGTGTAACCCGTCAACCGGAAGACATGATGGTGTTGCCGCAGCCGGCAATTCTTCCTCACATTTCTTCCAGATCTATCATTTCCAACAAACTCTAAACCCCCAGATCGCCCGCAGCCATAATCAAAACACTACCGTTGATATACTTGATATACTTTATCGCAACATCAGAGGTACTCTATCTCTGACCGTAACATAGCAAAGATCACCATTGCGAAAAAGTAACAGATCTCCCTCACAAACACCCCCTCAATTCCTCTGCGCGCGCCCGCATCCATCCTGCCTCCCTCTGCTCGATCATCCCCCTATTTCGCATTCGCAGCATTTTTCCCTCGCGCCGCATGATCAAACCCCCACAGCATCCGGTTGGTGCTTTTGCTCGATTGTGAGGCACAGGTGTCAGCCCATCTCTCTCCCCTTCCGCCCGCCGCGTCTCAGCGGCCGTCAGGTCACCATCAGCATGCTCTCTTACAGGAAAACAAATGAACGGCCCGAGGCGACGGCTTGCATCTGGCTTCATTTCACGTTGTCCGCCCTCGTGCGTGCGTCTTTGCGGTGAGGGGATAACGCGGTCCGCACACCACAAACACGCGGGCGCGCCGGCGAGCTCGCCCATTCACATTTAGCTATTTTCGGAAATGGGGATGTTGGTGTTGGAGCGCTCTTTCATGCGATTATTTTGATAGGTGGTATCGCGAGAAATGGCGGCTTCGGGGGATGGATAAAGTGTTTTTACGGATGGTGGGGACTGGTTTGGGAGAGAGAGAAGGGGGAGGGGGGGAGGAATATAGCCGGGGTCACACGCGAGAGGTGTATGGGGTAATTAAGCAGGCCAGCTCGTTTCGCGTGGTACAAAGAAAAGCACACGCACCCGGGTAGCTTTCTGGGGAAGAAAAGGTGGTAAATGAGTGGGTGAATGCAGCTCCGTCAGCTGTGCGATGTGCGGGACGGGGAAGGGGAAGCCAGGAGCCTGAGATGATGGGGCAGATCATCGATGTGAGATGGCGTTGCAGTGCCGTTGAAGATGTTTGCTGACGCCAAACCATTGGATGCTCGGCCGAACCATGTGCAACGGGGAGGCACAGCTGTCACGAACCGTGTTGCTGTGAGGGGTTCGTTCGCGTTGGTAGCACACAGGTACGCAAGTACCCAACAAATAATAGAGATATATTCACCAGTGTGAAATTTCTGATTCGTCTGCTGCATTTTTTGGGGGTTCTATTCCCAGGGGAAGACTGAATAGTCAGATGCGGTTGGAAAAAGCCACATTCGGAAGGACGTTGCCTAAAGTATTTCCCATTATATCGCACATTATATGTACGTGATAGGTGCGGCTCATTTTAATGCAAGGAAGTTTCTCTAATATGCACCCTCCTCATTGTCGTTCGTCTCTCTCAAATGGGAAATCACAGCGAAATCGGCGGGGAATCCCAGCGCTCTGCCAGCATCCTATTTCAATGGTACCAGCTGGGATATACATCAGCATTAGCCAATCTTTCCGGAGCAGCTTCTTCTGACGACCGAAAACAGATGATTGACGCTGCGCGTGTTGCATGCGAAAATTGTCATTTTGGAATATAAAGACGTGGTGGTATAGTTGGTACTCTATAGGTAGCAATGCTTTTATGTTACACGAAACCCTTTCCCATTGAACTTCGCACCACCCATCATCGGATACTTCCTCGTTTAGACCCTGATCCCTTAGATGGTATTATCACAAGACTGTACTTTCCACCTCATACCTTGATCTTTGCTGCACCCAGTCTCCGATATTTGTGTTTGTCCTTTCGCGACATCTTGACCTTGTCTCTGGTTCCTTTACCGCCCTCCCAGAATCCACCACCCTTCTTCCCGATCAGCACGCTGTGACAAACGCCGCAGTCTTCTGGGCGGTAGTTCCCCTCACGGGAGCACCATCCACAAATCATGCGGTTGGCCCATTCGTTGGGATGATCTTCCTTTTCATCGTGACATTTGTCGCATGGGTAAACTTTCTCGCAGCAGCTGAAGCGGAACCACCGATAGCTTTTTGCATAGTGACGGCAACGTCCACGGCGGGGTAGTTCACTACCAGGTGTAATTCCTAATACTTCTTTCTTTCGTCGTGGACCTGACGTAGGTGGAAGGCGAGAACCGGACGTGATGCGGAGGAACTTGACCGAGTGGATTTTGAAGCTGAACTTTTGATGACATTCGCGGCACACATTGTTGGTGTTCTCACCTTGAACAGAAACAATACCAGGCAGTGGATAAGAGGTAGAACATTGCGAACAGGTAGGTATGAAAGTACTTTTTCTGTTAGTTGGCAAAAGGGGCTTAAGCGAATGTGGGTCAAATACCTAGGAAGCATATCGGCTACAAAGCAACCTTCAAGATCCAGGAAACCCGCTCGTACAGCGTTCTGGTGAATAAATTCTCGCCTGAAACCTATTGTAAATGCAGTGGCGCATTTCTTGCAGCTTTCTGCCTTAGCTACTCCGTTTGTGAGACCCTTCACTTCCGTTGTTTCTTTGCATCTTTCGCATTTTACTGTGATGTTTAGAATAGCAATCTCAAAAAGCTCGATGCCGTAAAGCTCCATAAACGGAAAGGATACAGCTGTTCCTTTTTCTTGTGTTGGCTCTGAATGACCTACGACAGGCTCGTCTTGCGAAATTGTGGCACCCCCCTCCTCTTCCGAATCTCCATCTGTGTCGTAGGAATACAGTTCGTCTGAGTCACTGTACTCTAAATCTTCGGAATCAATTGTAGTCCATTCTGAGGGTCTCGCAATATATTGAATATGACTTCGTTCTGGGTCTTGGACTCCCTCCAGCTGCTTTTCTTTGCCTTTCGGCCTGGTCTCTTCCAAGGCTACTTCCTCTATTAGTTGCGCCAAATCCTTATTCTCGGTTTCCAAGAAGGTCTTTGCAAGAATATGCATGTTCTGAGCTAGATAATTGACACGTCCCATCAATGTCATAGCATATTGCTCACTTGACTTCTTCTCAAATCCTCTGACAACAGGCTTCGCCGCTTCTGAGTCCACCCCATCTAACTGAATCCGACATGGTTGAAGAGGATATAGCAATGGAACAAAGAGCCGGATCGCCTTGACGGATTGTATGAGTATGGGTAGCTCAACACGTTTTCTTGGCTCGATGGGTATTGTGTAAGCAATTGCATCAGCCGACTTTCTGAACAGAGGTATCCTTCCCATGCGAGCTTCCAGTTGTCTTATCTCGGACTCTCTGCGTTTCGCAGCATCCGATTTCTCTTCATTTGTGAATACTTGAACTGGCTTTGGTGGTTCTCTCTCGACTCTTTTTGAAGCAGCAGCTACTACATTATTCTTGGGAGCAGTTGGCACAGGTTCAACAGCCCTTGTTGGAACAGCAGATAAGTGTCGTGTGTCCTTATTAGGAACAAGCTTGACAGTATCCGCCTTTGGTGCCGATAGGAAGGTCTCTAGGTTTTTGTCGAGGGACTTCATCAACTCTAAAAGAGTGGCATTTGGTCTTGCTTGAACCAAGCCATCAAATCCATCCTCGATGTTCACGGTGAAACCTCGAGGGATCTCCTTGTTACCCACCTTCAGGGTTGGATTTGCTCTTGGGTACGTTTCAGGAACGGTAAGCAAACATTCAAGCTCGGCCATCTCGAATGGAAAATCCGGATCCGATGGAACGATGTTAAACTTGAGTATGGTTTTACCAGCCTGTGAAGTTTCCTTAGGACGAAACCTCCGGCGTATCTGGCCAAGCTGGAATTCCCGAGGATCCTGAGTTTGAGCTTGCGGTATAGGCTTTGGTACCACACGTGCTGAAACAGGTTCAGTGACTGCCTGTTGACGGTCTTGTACCATTCCTTCCCCAACAACAGCTCCCCTCGACCCGGAAGCTTGAGCCACCCTGCCACCAGTCTTCCTCTCGATCGGTATTACAGGAGCATCGGGAAACTGTTCTTGTCCATCCTCGTGCAGATAAGCGCAAGAATTTCCCGCTCGACAAGATCCTGTGCACTCAGTCAGCGCCTGGAATCGTATGACAATACTGTTGTCCTCGAGATCTCTTAATCACGTGGTGTAACTCGAGACATCTAGCTCTAGCAAGTAGTACATGCTCCCTCATGACAAAGCTTCTAGCGGATGTTCTCCCAACAGGTCGAAGTCTAAACGCTATGCAATGGAAATCACTTGACCCACACGCGATGCTGCACAACACGCCATGCACCGCAACCAACGGATAGCATCCCCATCTCCAATGAGAAAAATGGATAGAATAAAGCAAACTAATAATATAAAATACCTGATCTATTGAAATATCGACAAACCCTGCTGTAGGGTTGTTGTTCCAAAGATTCGTTTGGTTCTGCCAACGCACACATCAGTCAACGGAGCAGATGATACGCCACTCATGCATTGCAACCTTGTATAGATTGCCGTACATACAGCACAATTGAAGACGCAAAGCGGTGAGGAAGGCTTCTGACCTGTTATGGATAGCGACCCTACGCTGGGAGTGGGAGTGGGAGTTGATGTGGACGTGGCGGTGGATGCCATATCTTTGTTTGGGGGTTTTGATACAATAATAGATGGAGGGGTAGTAATGGGATGTTGGTGCCTGGTGACTGAGCAACGGCGATGACCGATACTTCCGCTATATCAAGAGTTGGAGAAGATGGTTGACAAATCTCTGGACATGTTACTGTTTTATGGAATTGTATACGAGGCTATGGGGGTTGTAAGGTTCGTGCATTGCTGGTGAGTCAAAAGATGAGCATTTTCGACTCATGCCTCGCCACAAGGCTGAGGCATCCACTTTCCCTTTCTGTAGCCAACTTCAGTAAATTTTAACTTATTTTTTTCAGGAAGCACTTATTAGGAATAATGATATATTTGTAATAATCTGTGGTGTAAATAACTATTAAGCCTGATGAGTCGTCCAACATAATCCAGCTTTGGAACTTTCTGCTAGTTCATGTGTGATTATATTGGTGACGACATATCTTCTGGCGAATATCCATTCTGGGTTTCCCTGTCATTGATATATCCGCTTCACATGCACAGCTTTGGAACAGTGGATTATTTTATTTCCTTGTAGTCGTATTGAATATCTGAACGTCCTTATTTGGAGATTCATGTTACGTTGTGTTCTGCCCAGACCGAGAAGCAGGTATGGCTCCCAATGATACGAGGAGATGGTCTCTATGAATAATCTCTCTGCTTCATATCCGCAAAATGCCTACCTACCGGCATTCCCGCATGCCCAATTCTCTATTTCCTCACACAAAGCTACTCAATATCTATCCCGACAACCCGTACAGCCAAGATACATTCTATACTACGAACACAAACGATATGTACTCTAGTTCCTAATCATTAATAATCCTTATTTTTATTTATCTTAAACAAGACAAGCAAAAAGAGAATACATCTCGAGAACATACTATAAGCAAGCCCGAACTCCAAAATAATACTTGTTAGGTGTTTCTTTGACAATTGATTCAATATAATTAGAAAGTGCGTGAAGATTCGAGTCACAACTTATATATTTTGTGGCACGCAAGTTGCCCCAGTACCTTGGTTTAGCCGGTGTGTATTCTCATACATAGTTCACATGAATCCCCTATCGAACCAACCTGAGTAAGCACGCCAGTAATAAAATGGTGGCACGTGTATTGAGTACCACTATATGCTTCTGGTGCAAATAACTAAAGCTCGGAATTGAAATTTCTCGATATATATTATAAATGATTGCTTACAGAGGCAATTAAGGGGGTTCTCCTGGGATCAGAACCTCAATACATGTGGAGGTATACACTTATAGTCGAGGTCAAATGCACGTAGCTCCTGTCAATTATAGTAATCTACTTACAAGTCTCTCCTCACATAGACAAGCCAATGATCTGGTAATCCTTTCTGCAATGTCTGAAAACACTAAAACAACGTACATCATACAACACCTAGAGAGGTTCACACAAACAGAATTACCATTTTCATCAGATTCCAGTTCGTAATTGGGTTACTCTCAAAATTAATAGTTCGTTTATCTGTTAGCTTTTCTCAAACTCTAGCCTCTATAGGTTTGCTCTATAATTCCCAAGATTGGACTGGCAGCAGACACAAGTGGAATTCATGGCTTTCCATTACTTTCAGTTGTATAGATAGAATTCGCAAGGTATGCATGTTTAAGAGCAAAAGGTTCGTAGATTGGGTACCAATATGTTGAATTAGTAAGATGGGGGAAACAACTTCAAATTTCATCATGTACAATTATTACTCTAAGCAATCAAATCTCATATTCTGAAGTACTTGTTTCGGCCTAAATTTGTGTAAATTTGAAATATTGGCAGTCTAGTATGACTAGCAAATCCAGATTACTTCGATTTTCTTAATTTCTTGTTCTCTTCTGTGCTTTCATTAAATATAAGGTCAAACCAAAACTCAACCGATCGACAGGATTCAAGTTTGGAGCTATAACATTGAATGGACAAGAGGTTCACTCTTATCTCTACCGAGTACGGATATACATAAGCCTACACGTGACCTAGCACGACCTTCCAATTTTGTTACTTAAATTCTGGATATAAATATCAGACCATGCTCAGAGGTCAAATCCAAAGAGCCATACCAGAGCCAGGCAGATACGGCTTCATTTTATCACAAGATACTAGTAGGAAAGCGAACTGAATTTTTATGACTAAAATCTAGATTCGGAACTATAAGTTGGTTTTGCGAGGCTGTGCTACATCAGATCACGAGGAGTTGGTACATTTCTCTAACTCTGCCAATTCTCACTGCTGTTTCTGGAACACATAAAGAGCTTTCAGTGAAGCAAAATTTAGTTCTAGCCTGGAAGCCTTTAGTGTTAGGCTACGCTTTGTGTTTTGAGCTCTAAACTTGAAACTGTTCGTCTTTAGGAAGCTGACACACCAAGGCAGCCACCGAGACTCTGTTTCTCTCGACTGCAATTGAATACTGCTTAGAACCAAGTGAAGATGCCGCTGTGGAGACAGACGTATCTAAACAGCTCCTCCGAGCTCAAGCTACAGATCACAGCAACACGTGTTCTACAGATACAGAATGAATGTTTCGTATTTAGGCTGCCGGATGAGATATTGGTACCGATTTTTGATAATTCTACAAATCATGATATTATGAGTACGGTGGAGGATCAAGCAAGTGTCAATACATCTGATGAGGAGAAATTTGATTATGGCGTTAAAAAAACGGAATCATTCACACCCATTGATACACGATCGCAACGTGGTTATGAAGAATTGAGTTCCGAAGACATGAAACCCAATGAAGCTGGATATTACGAGAAAGACAACGTTAATAACATGGCACAAGACACTGTGGTGAGGACCCCGGGGCCAATTTATGGAAAGGCAACCAACATACCGCTAAGGTTGGTGTGCAAACGATGGCAACAAGTGTACGACGAGATATTCTTTCGTGACATTCTTCTTGGAACTAGCGATGGCAGTGGTGGTCTCAAAGCCGCGCGGCGTATACAGAGCTTGCTTACAGTACTGGAGAACCGGCGTTTGTTACAAACTTATCCCAGATTTGTTTATATTGACTTGGACAAGATGGGAGAGATTGCCTGTCGTAATGTTGTAAAAATTGTTAATCTTTGCAAGGGTATTAGGATATTAAACATTAATACGGGTCTCAAGAAGGTGTCAACATCAAGGTCAACTTTGCCGCTGCTTGAAGCCACCAAGCCCCTCAAGCTAGATACACTACACATCACTTGCCCATCTCTTCACTTATTAAAAGACCTGCTCGACTTATCAAGTATCAAGGAGCTTTCTTTTGACCGGTATGGCCCTGGAATACCAAAGTCGGCCCCTTTCGCATCATGGATTGAAGATGACGAAGGAGATCCTAGTAGGTTTTTGACCTACAAAACGCCACCAATAACAGAAGTGGAGGTTGAAGAGCTGTTCCCCAGAAGCAAAGATCACACTTGGAGTGCGACAAGTCTCTGCCTTTCAGATCCAATCTGTTATCCAATTATCACCGAGCATATCGTTCGGATGCCAGCACGCTTACAAAATTTATCATTGACAGAGCTGGACTGCTGTATTGTTTCCAGAGAGTATAATTTGGTAGCTGTCCAAGCAGTCATCGATATCCATCGAGATACGTTGCAAAGTATCACGTTATCTCGTATTCCACATGAAAACAAGTCCATGCCTGACTTCACACAGTTTCCCGAACTGAGGAGCTTGACTATGTCAGCATTTGATATAATGCAGATTGAGAAGCCTGCAAGCGCATTGCAGAAACTTTCGGGAACGCCGCTTGAGAACTTGTGCTTAGATATCACGCCTGTGGACCAAAATGAACCGATCTCAATAGACCAGCAGATCGCGTGGGTTGCGTGGCTCACGGAGTTCGCATCTGTAAAGCAGTCAAAGTATCCTGAATCTAAGCTGGAGGAAGTATTTGTAAGTACATTGCATTCGGGAGTAATGTCATTTCAAATTGCAATGTATACCCATTGAACCATCTTTATACTTTAAGATTGCTTTATTTCTGTTATACCATCTAACCACAGTCTGACAGATTAATTTTGAATGGACAATCAAGCCCCAATGGCTTGAACCTGCCGATTTCCGTCCTTGGCCTTGGGAATATCTGGTACGCGCAAGAACCGCAGTTGCCAAATATGGTCTCCACATTGGTTATGAAGAACCATCTCCTTCTAAGGAGATTTGGGATATGCTCGCAGCCAGAACTGTGCAACGAGACGAAGACGCACATCGTGACGCGTTATCGGAAACTCGCAATGTGGGAAGAATGTATCCGTCGAGGAGTGAGACACTATTAGGATGGTTAGGCGGCAGCGAATCGCTGGAGGGTTCGAGTGAGAGTAGCGAAGAAGGTTGAATAAGTGATGAAAGTGAAATAGATGATGGAGATGGGATGGATGTCTAAGGTTTAACGAATCACCATTGACAACCATTAAATAAAGGCAGGGGAAGACTCGTCTGGAGGAAATTGAATGAAGATGGGATCGGAAAATCCTTGTTTTTTTTATTAGTATAACAAGTCATGACTCTATACTCACACCCAGAGCACCAACGAGACAATTCCGTAGCCCAGTACAGTAACGAATTCACCTTATATGTAATACAGCCTCTGTTATTCGAACTACTCCCCATCCCATATTTCTGTCACGGAGTGAATACAAAGTAATTGAAGTTCACACATGTTGACTCAAAAGTTCAAATCAAATCTCTTTAACACTGACTCTAATTCTCCTAGCAGCATCCTCTTTATTTTCCAGGTCTTCCACCGGCTTTCTGTGCCACTCCAGCCTCGATTCATCTTCTGGGAAAGCCTTTTCTCTTACGGATACTTGTCACGGTCTATATGCGTTGCTGTGCAGCATCGAACCAGGACTTCCGACAACACCGCCGGGAGGAAATTTCTACAAGTAGCAATGTTCAGCCGTGAGTCCGAAGCTAGTAGTATATCTGCATCCCCGGAAGCTTCCTCGAGAAGTCTCGCATGAGACATACTCTGGGAGAAGAGCCGCCGCAGGGATTCTCAGCTTGAGTATAGTTCGAACCTATATAAACACCTCCTATCTACCCATCAACTTTTTGCGGATCAGTACACCGTTCAGATCACGAACCACTCGTTACTATTACAACACAATTAAGCGAACATAAAGAAAAATAGGAAGTATTGCAAGTAATATACTACAAGTAAGAGAAAACAGGCTATTCAAGTGTAACGATCTACAATCGGGACAAACCAGGACTTGTTATCAGAGTGGAAAAGTACCAGACTCGATGGGCGCATATAACGCCGAAGAATTACCATTATGATTAGAGAACATACGCACGGTCTTTGTTATTGCTTATATAGATCTTAACAGCTGAAGAAAAAAACAGTATTGGAACAGTCATTCATGAGTACAATAGAATTTTCTACCTAGGAGGTAAGGCAGTCTCCTGTCAAAAATGCCATTTGTCCCTAGAGGAATACGAGCGTAGTAAAACTATAGTCACAAGAAATACTCAAAAAAAGAAAAATAAGCTTTCCGGCCCCAGCACTTTCCTTTTAGCACTATCCTTTTGTGTTCAATCTTCAAAAAATACAACCGATGGCACAATGCGATCAGACGCGCTTGTGCTTGCCAATCAAAATATGCACTTTCTCTAGGACCACAAGGCTTCAAACTATCATGCGAGGAGGCTTATGTGCGTGCACCAGCACCATTCTTGCCTTCCTTCACGGCATCAAGAACCATGTCCTTGGCCTTCTCAATACCGTCAGCCGAGCCGGAGATCTCAATGCCTTCATCCCTAGCTTGATCGCGGGGCACAGTAATTTTGCAACCTGTAGCTTTGCGAATGCTGTTGACTTTGCTCCCACCTTGACCAATGACAAATCGGTAGGTGCTTGGATCTGGGAGAACGAGGAATCCAGTGGAAGTGTTCTTTGAAGCCTGCTCAATAGCTGCGAGGAGCGTTGACTTAGCTTTGGCGACATTCTCGGCACTTCCGCGGAGGACCCATGGAATTGTGCCATCGAGACCGGAGTCTGTGGCTTGAACAACTGTCCATGAGAATGCGTCGGCGTTGGCTTCTTCATCGTCGGTGATTAAAGGTAAAGAGTCTCCGTTACCCCTTGACTTAGATGGTGCGGATGGCTTTGGGGGGATAGGTTGACGGTCATGGTTGACGGTGACTTGGAGGTTGTTCTGAAGCCTGCGGAAAAATTGCCCGTTGTCGGAAATTATGTGGTGTACATTTTTGTTGACCTGGACAGTTTCTCCCTCTTGTTCTTTGACAAGCTGAAGGATATGAGCCTTGGCATTCTCGACGTCCTCGGATAATCCGACGATCTTCACGCCAGTTTGACCATTTCCTTGTTGTGGAATGTTCAAGGAAACCTTGAATCTCGATTCAAGATCCCTTTTGGTCTCTCCGCCACGACCAATCAACATTCGATGTTTATCGGTTGGTACATCGATTGTTTCGGTTGTTTGATTTTCCAACTCCGCGATGATTTCTTCCATTGCGGCTATAATCTTATCGACGACATCCTTGGTTCCCTCAATTTTGATTTTGTTTCCATCAGCCTCTTGCTTAGGGAACTGAACAGTCCGAGCAAGTTCTCGGCGATCGTCGGACCCGCCGGCTTTAAGGACGATCTCTCGAAGTTTGGAACCTGTATCAATTAGCAGGGGATCTTGAATATACTATGTGCAACATACCTCCACCACCAATCAAAGCTCTATGATGCTTCTTGTCTACCTCCAGGTGTTTCGTGATAGTATCATTATAAACATTTTTCTTCTCCTCTATCAATTTCTTCGCTTGTGCTACTTGTGCCTTTGTGCCCCTGATCTGGATATCTACATTCCCAGACGAGTCCTTAGCATCCTTAGAGTTTGGTACGTCAATTCTAGCACCAGTAGTGGTTCGTAGTTCGTCCATAAGCTTGCCGCCCTGACCAATAAGAGAAGGGACCTGACTTTGTTGAACAGATACTGTTGCGGTGAAAGCATTATCCTGTAAGTACTGGACAAGCTCGAGAATTTCTTCTCTGGCACCGTCTGCGCCTTTCTTGGGGCCTTTGACGATGACTTCATTGGGAGCCTGTTCGCGACGATTGGACTTCTTGCCAGATTCGCTAGCTACATCGCCATTTGACTGATCGTCCTTGACAGGTCGCGCTGATCGTGGGAAGTGGATTTGAACGTTGTATTTCTTTTGAAGTTTGTTGATTTGGGTTCCTCCTTGGCCAATAAGCTCGCGGTGGAATTTGGGATCTACCAACAAATTGTGAGTAGCTTCATCAGCCCACTGGCTTCCCAGCTTGGAGATATGGGATTTGGCAGCTTCGGCCTTGGCTTTTGGTCCCTTCAACTCGACTTTGCCGTCATCAACCTTGATATCCACATCAAATTTCTCTCGTAATTCGTTAATAAAGCTACCGCCCTTGCCAATGAGTTGATTGGCATGTTTTTGAGGGAAGTCGAAGGACATAGTGAATCCACGTTCTTTATCATCTTGGATGGCCTGCTCAACGAAGCTATTGATCTTCTCAACGAGGGTTTCTACGGCAGGCTTAGGGCCACGGATAGTCAGTTTTGTCCCACTCTGGTTGATGCGAACAGGTATATTGCCAGCCTCTCGTTCCTTATTCATCTCATTCTTAATAAACTTCTTTAGTTTATCGTGAAATCTGCATCTGTCAGCAATTACGCCTGGAAATAGGTGCGAGTACTTACTTGAAGGGTACGTCAACATCGGTTGAAGAGATCTCAGCTTGCGAGCGGAGAGTTTCCAAAATGTGCTTCTGAGCATCTTGTAGACCTTGCTTGAACGCTTGCATCTGCTCTGAGTCGGGCTTTGTACGAGACACTCTGTAATCAGGATTTTGTCCATCGTCTCCCTCGAAAACAAGGATAACGTGGCCTTCACCGTCATCTGGCACAACAATATGAACACCAAATTCAGACTTGGTTTTAGGGTTTACATCGTTCTTAAGATAGTTGTGGTAAAATGGATCCACAGGGACTTGAGAAATTCGTGTGGGAGGATGGGCATTGATAATAAGCTTCATCTCGGACGAGGCGTCAGAAATATTGGCATATTCCCGGGATACTAATTCCCAGGGAGCTGCGCCTGCTGTAAGAATACGGGTCTTGAAGTCAGCCTCGAGCTGCTCGACAGCCTTGCGCTGACGCAAGTACTGCGTAAGGTTTTGAGCATATGCTCTTTGAGCATCTGGTGATTCTTTGCTTCTAGACAGTTTTAGAATGTCGGCGTGGCCAGTTTGTAAGCTTGAAGCTTGACCGATGGCTATATTTTTAGCTGCTGCAATTTTGTCAGATGGACCAATGATTGTGATCTCATCCTCGTCTTCATCGTGGGGTAAGATAATAGCACAACCAGTCTGACGAAAAAAGTCTTCTGATTTCATCCCTGACCTGCCAACAACAAATTGATGTCTGGCTCGCTGAACCATGAATTGTTCGATAGCTACTTGTGCCTTCAGTTCCTCAACATATCTCTCGATCTCGGCCTTTAATGCCTGGACAGCTAGTCGTTCTCCAGAAAGTGTGATGAAATCATCTAGAGCAGGTTGGAAGTCTTCAGGCGTTTGAGGAGGTGCTTGAGTTTTCCAGGTGTGATATTGGGGGATTCGCATCTCGAGTCCTTGGGTTTCATGAGATCTAAGCTTCTCATTCTCCGCGATAAATGCATATAATTCGGCAGGAATTGTGCGAAGCTTAGAGTTTACTGGCGGAGTTCGCGCGCTCGCAATCTTGAGAATTTCGCTTTGCGCAGCTCCCACAGAAAGGGCATTGCCTTCAACTGATATTTCGATGGTTGGGTCATCATCTTCGTCCACTGGACGGGGTGTGTCCTCCATCTTTGGGATATGGATCCGTGCGCCGCTCTTTTCTTGAATCTCCTTGATCTTTGAGCCCGCCTTTCCAATGATATGAGCTCTTGTTGATTGAGGGATAGTGACCTTTTCGGTAATCTACGCAAAAGTTAGAGCAGTCTAATAAGAATTCCAAGCATTTCTTCCTACCTTCGCACCAACTTGAGAGACAACGTCTCGCAGAGCTTGTCGAACGGCTTCTACGGAAGGACCAGTGGCAGTAAATGTAGTACCAGCAGGTCCTGCTGATTGAGTAACAGTTACTTTCTTGGATTTCCGGTTGATATCTTTGAGGATGTCTGGGAGAGGCTTTTTCATCTCTTGCCGGGATAGGATTTGAGTCTTCTGTAGAGTATACTCCTCCCTAACTTGACCAGGAATATTGATCTTGCGAGGATCTTGCTGAGCTGGAGTTGGCGTTGGCGATTTCGCTGCACCGTTAGTCGTGCCATTGGTAGAGGCTGGACTAGATGCTCCACCAAATTGTTTGCGCCAATCCGCTCCAACAACTGGCTGCGTTGGCTTAGGTCCACCTCCAAGGACGGGGAAAAGTTCCTCGGATGTTGGGTCGAGATTTGGGCGGCTACCAGCTTTCGGCGATTCCTCTTTACGCTTTCCTGCTGCCTTTGCTGATAGAGACCCGGCCCAGCCAGGAGCAGGCTCATCACCAGGGCCCTCAAGGACGCTCGATGATGTTGGCTCTACACTGTGCTTCAGATCTGCCTCATCCACCTCGTCCTCTATTGTAGGATTATGTATATCATGTTGTTGCATGAGTTTTTGCGCCGACGTCCCGTTGGTATCAACATGTCCGTTTGGGGCAGCGGAGTCTACGGAAGCCATAGTGGAAGGATGTAATGGGTTGTTGGAAAGTACAAGTGGTGTAAGTCTGGTTGTCTTAGGAAGGGTGACGAGATGTCTTCAGATGGAGATTTGGAGATTTTTTGGAGAGCTAGGCTAGCAATGTTAGTAGAGAGCGTGCCACAAGTACCAGAGGCTAACTCACAGAGAAAACCCAGGTAAAATTGCAATGCAATTGATTCAGACTGAGAGGGCAACTTTTGAGGCCACGCAGACAGTTATAGAAAGTGGGTAAGGACTACTCCTATATGGCCAAGAATTGCATACAGGGCAATAGTGGAGAGGTATTGAAAAAGAATATTAGAGAGTATGGATGCGAAGATGCACAGTTTCTGCAAGATGCCGTAGAACTGTGTTTGGTCAAGTGTGTCCTTGGGAATAAATGTTGAACTCCGGCTTCAGGTGAGCTTGCCAAACGGAACGGGGGGAATTTTAGTGTGATGCCAAGAGAAGGCGGACAATCTAGGCTCCCTCGGGAATAGTTACTTTATAATCCTAGGTGGGGCAGACGTTGGATCTCGCTATTTGTTATATAAATTCCACAGGAGACGTTCGTATTCTCTATGCTTCTAGAAAGTCATAGACAGAATAATCACAGATGGACCGTAAGTTGACAATTCGCAGTATGTAGTTATTAAGGGCGATCGGATACTAGCCATCTATATTCCATATTTGATACTGTAGAATCTTTACAGCAAACAATCACTTTTGCCGGTAAACAGGATGGTGTTTGTCTAGAGGCTCCCATGGTTCTGTGGTCCCAATTGCTAGGTCTTAGATCCAATTGAGAGTATTCATACAATAGGACGCAGCTAGAACGACTTAGCAAGTTTAGTTTTCATAACATGCTTGAATATTTATTTACACATGTAAATACAGGTACGAAATTACGCCAGCTTTCTACTCATCGACGCACTTAGAATATCATGACTAAGCTGATGATTATATCATCCTTTAGACATACATCTTGTCATTTTTTGAATTTTACTTAAGTACTTCTAACTGCCAGGAAGTCCCAATTACACGTGCACATGGAAAATTATAAATTGGACTAGTCTGTTCACAGACATGTTGTTGATTATGAGCATGTTAATAAGATAGATATAGCCCCTAGATATAGTCCCTAGATACGGGAAAGCCTACAACGTGATATAAATTCCCTTTGAAATCGAATTCCATTTTCACCCGTACAAAGTCAGATACGCGTAACTACTCTCTGTTGAAGTCTCGTAGACTTTCTCACAGCCACCATTGTTGGAAATTTCGCAAGCCTATCAAGACATCGTTGAAGCTGTAAATGCGAAGACTTCTATTACTAAGAGCCTAGCCTGGGAACCCATTCGTAACAAATGATGAGTTGGTTTGCAACGGTTCACCTGAAACAAGGAAGCATGTAAGAAGAAAATCTTCGTACAGAATCACAACATATATATCCTAAATCATGTGAGTCTGGCATAAGACCTGCTTGTATCCTTTCCTCGATTTTGAGGCTGTAACAAGCCACTTCGGGATCGTCTCAGAACTGTGTGGCACAAGGCACAAGGCGACGTGACACATACCGTCGAACGGTTTGAGCTCATGTTCTGACGGTTGCGAGGGGCACTACAGCAACGTTCTGTGATGCTTGGATATGAGGGTCTTTTATAGCAACTCAGCAAGTGGATCTTAAAGCCCTCGAGTCAGTTTTTGAATTTATGAGGATATGGAGATTGAGTGAATTGTGGGTGAGATTTCAATTAAGGGCTGAATCTCAGCTTTTGACTTCGAAGTGTAGGTTTACCTAGCAACAAGATTTCGTTCATGTAGTAATCCCCAGTTCATAGTCAGGGTTTGTGTATTGTGATATTTGCAGTTCTTCCTCAATGGAAGGTTGATGTGACTTCCGAATTCCTGTTTGGCCTCGGATGAGATCCCGATGCTGATTGTTCTGGTTCGGTTGTATAAAACACTCTTTCTTTTGCCGCATGACGGATAAATACTGTGTTACCCCATGATCTCATCTTTCGTACCCATACTTCATGAAATTATTCTTCAGGTCTACTCAGAGGTGGTTTCTGGTGGCTGTGGCCATGCCATTGAGAAAAGTAGCATAGCTAAATAACAGGGCGTAATACAATCCTGTTGACGGTAGGGTAAGCAAGCCAGTGTTTCGTCGAACATATTTTTACAGGTAAAGGTATAATGAGAATTCGTCCCATTCTAAGAAACAAACGACAAGGTGATTGGCAGCCCTAAGCAACGGAATGGGATCTATGGGTGAACGGGACGGTAAATGCTGTACCTATCACCTTCATCAGTCTCCTGCACTGGTGCCGTGTAATGAAGCGTAGGTACGTCAAAGGGGGCTTACCACCCTTAAGCATCTCATATTTGGCATGACGGGTTTGCATTATGTAGAGGGCAAGTAGAGAGGAGGCAAATCAGCTTTTGGCAAAACGTGAAGGTCGACTGCTGTGTATGGGGTGGCAGGTGAAGAAAGACTGCGGTACAGACTATCCATAATCATAGAAGAAGACAAATCCGCTAAGTGCAGTCACTGCCAGCACACTGTCACGGGGCTGCGTCCATATGTGTTCATTTGAGTCTTGCTGGAACCGATAGCTCGATGGGGTGGTGATCTGATAATGTTGATGAAGGCATTCGGAACAGCACTGTGCTGTTGCAAGCCAAAACGTCGGTCCCCAACCCAGTCATCATCCATCATCCATCATCACACCCTAGCGAGCCCCTCCAAGCACAACACCGTCACTCAACACCAAACCTACATTTGGTTGCACCGCAACTTTACTTGCCTCAAACTTGCATATTTGCTTTTGGTGTTCAAAGTTGCTCCCACTTAGCCTCGAAGGTCTCCATAATTATTGTACCTTCAACCCACTCACACCTGTTTGGGCCTCGAACTTGGAACGGAGCTCAATCGCTCCAATTAACTAGGTCGCATCAACACCACCCTACTGCCCAGCTCATCTCCTCCATACTCTATATCCTCCTCTGATCTCCGCCAGCCTCTGTTCAAGCTCAACCACGACCAGCGCCATATCGCATCTGCCAATCTCCTACTGAACGTTAAACCCCCACAAGCGCCGGTTACTGGCCGTGTCTGCGCGCGCTACCAAACGCCCAATCGCAAGGCAAAACGGCCATTGCCCCCTCCCCTCCAAGCCGCATATCTCCCATACATCAAACGGAGCTGCTGGCACGGAAAATGGATGAACTTACGAAGTCAACGTCGAGGCGCCTCACGAAGAAACCTCCCGCCAATTTACTGCTCGATCCGCGCAATACGGATAATCATTCCCTACACAGCAATAACAGCACCGGAAGCCTCCATCGTAGCCCTTCAGCGCCAGTAAACAATCGATTCCAGGCGCCGTCGAGCCATTCCAGAAAGAACTCGTCTCCCACATACGCCTCGTCCATCTCCAACTCGAGACATACCCCCTCCTCTTCCTCCAATTCTTCGCTAGATCGACAGATTTCTGCGCCCTCTCCAGTCCTGGCGGGTTCCGAGTTCAACACCACGCCCGCTGGGCGGGGAGCGCTCAACGACAAAGGAAGGGACGACTTCGTCGGTGCTCCCTTCGATGGATCTGGGATCCTCAGCCACATGGATTCAACGAAAGCCTCTGGGTACCAAAATTCTCTCCGCAGACCTCCACCTCCACCGCTCTCACATACCAGTCCTGATCCCCGACTGATAAGCCCGCAACTGAAATCATCTTCGAGCTTCTCTGCGGCAGAAAGAACATTCGATAAGATAGTGCCGCGGATGAGTGAGAATCAACTGATCACCCCAAAACGGTACTCGGATGAGACAAAGGAACCAAAACCTGGGGTGATTAGGAAACAGTCTGGATTAAAAAGCATGCTTGGTAGTATGGGACTTATGTCACCCCGTGGCCCAAAGATTTCAGCACCCGAGAATCCGGTTCACGTTACACATGTTGGATATGATAATCAGACGGGGCAATTTACTGTAAGTTGAAGAGCGTATACAAAGATCAAAGTGCTGATGTAGTTGCGTAGGGCCTCCCAAAGGAGTGGCAACGAATGATTGAAGACAGTGGGATTACCAAAAAGGAGCAAGAGCAGCATCCACAAACTATCGTTGATATCGTAGGTTTCTATAAGGAGAATGCAGACAGAGGCGGAGACGAGGTCTGGGAGAAGTTCGACCATGCAAAAGCTCCAGAGCTTCGCGTAGGAACAACAGCTACATCACTTCCATCCCCAGGATTACTAAATACACCGATGAGCTATGGATCTATCACCCCAATGCTGAGCCCTCCTGCAAGCCCGCGCTTTCCATCAAACAATGAGACAAGTTTTGAGAACCCAAGATCACCACCTCCAGTACCTAAATCACAAGGTTCAGTTTCCACAGGCCATGCTAAAGAAATCAACGGTCTTATGCCGAGTCGCCCAGCACCTCGGCCGCCAGTCTCATTTCAAGGGCCTTCACGACCAGCGCCTCCTCCGCCCGCTGGCAAAGACTCTGGAGTGGGCTTACCTCGTCAAAGTGAGGATTTGCCAGCGCTGGCCTATGTACCACCACCACAAGATTCAACGCCAATGCTTCCGGAGGAACACCGGTCGAGGTCAAATTCAAATGCCACTGGAACAAACCAATATGTGTCGCCGGTCCAGGGTCAATCCCCACAAGCGCTATACCAGCAGAAGCAACAGGACTATGGAATTGGTCAAGCCACAACGAGCCAAATAGCGCGCACTCAGAGCAAAAAACAGCAGCCAGCGCAGCAGCAGCACACGCCACCAACACCTCAAAACCCATTTTCGCGCCCACCAGAGCTTAATGGAATACCTCATCCCAGCCAACAAGCTAGAGCTGTTCCAGGAGCTAGACCAAGACAGCGTGCTCGCCAAAGTACTGGCTTTGATATTGTTGCTAGGCTCAAAAGCATCTGCACTGAGGGTGATCCCAAACAAATTTACAGAGAGCTGACGAAAATCGGGCAAGGAGCCTCTGGCGGAGTTTACACTGGCTATGAGCAAGGCACAAATCGCCTGGTGGCTATCAAGCAGATGAATCTTGAACAGCAGCCTAAGAAAGACCTTATCATCAACGAGATCCTGGTCATGAAAGACAGCTCACACCCAAATATAGTAAATTTCATTGATAGCTATTTAGTGACCGGAGAGCTTTGGGTTATAATGGAGTATATGGAGGGTGGAAGCTTGACAGATGTGGTCACATTTAATATCATGAGTGAAGCACAGATAGCAGCTGTGTGCAGGGAAACTTTGAAAGGTCTCCAACACCTGCATTCGAAAGGTGTTATCCATCGTGATATCAAGTCTGACAATATCCTGCTTTCATTGGATGGCAACATCAAACTCAGTAAGTAACTATTTTGAAGTCTCCCAAGGGAATTTTCGCTAATATGAGAAACAGCTGATTTTGGATTCTGTGCTCAAATCAACGAAGCTCATAACAAGCGTACAACCATGGTAGGTACGCCATACTGGATGGCTCCTGAGGTTGTTACGCGTAAGGAATATGGACGTAAGGTTGATATTTGGTCACTTGGAATCATGGCAATTGAGATGATCGAGGGGGAACCACCATATCTGACAGAATCCCCACTTCGAGCTCTTTATCTCATTGCCACCAATGGTACTCCAGCAATCAAGAATGAGCAGGACCTCAGCGATGTTTTTAGAGACTTTTTGTACTTCGCTTTGAAGGTTGACCCAGAAAAGCGCGCTAGTGCGCATGATCTATTGAGAGTAAGGTCCATAATATCAATTCTAATGCATTGAAGCTAACTATATCTAGCACGAATTTATGAAGCGTTGCGCAGATCTTCGGCAGCTGTCACCGCTGGTCAATTTGGCCCGCGGAGCCAGAGACAAGGAGAAGCTTGAGAAGCTCGGGCCCTGATACCGCTGCGTATCAACATTCAAACCTCCTTTTTGGATGGCACATATCGGTGAAAAAGCGCAACTCATTGGTGGTGTTTTTGGCGAACTCGGACAATGCTTTACCCGCCTTTACAGGATTGCAGGCCAAGACTTTTCGTTTGCTGTCAGTCTGCTTGAAAACAGCCGACAAGAACCTGTCCCAAGGAAATGGAGTATGTAGTATATGCGGCTCAAATTGCCAAAATATACGTGGCATATGGTCCAGTTACGAAAAATGGATTTTTCAAAAGCATTTTCAGCGATTTGTGTAGCGAAGAAAGCAAAGCAAAGCATATTTGTATCAGATGTATCTACCGTCCCTCACTTTGGGGGTTATATGCAGTAGGTTTTGGAAGATGATATCACGAAGTTCACGGAGAGGACGGATTTGTATATTTGGGTATCCGCATCTCTTTTTGTGGCTGGACAGAAAAAATGTAGCCAGCGGCCTGGCATGGGATATCAGTCACGGCTTTTCTTTTAAATTAAATACCTCAGTTCAGTAGAAACTCAGAGCAGGAAATGAAGAATCATTGAGAAGGAAATGTCCTTGAACTTATGCAAGCACGTGTACTGGAACCTAGAGCAGCTGTGGAGGTTGGCAATTGGTAGCAACCAGAATACTTACCTGACAGGGAAGCTTCCCGATCTATCGCTATTTGAGTTTGATTTCCCCTACTCCCGTAAAATTTATCATTGATCTAGTCCACTTTCTTATCTGTATGTCAGCTGATCAGACATCCCCTACTTTCGTTGTTAAACGAAAGTCACGAAAGTCCGCGTAAGCTCGCAGTGCTGCAAACACCAACCAAGACCATGAGTCACCAACAGAAAGAATTACGCAGGCGGGTTATCTAAATATCTCACAAAGTTTTGCTCAGGTTTAAAGTAACACGGTATCTGTCATCTCTTAAGGATGCATCTACTCCTCCTTTTTTATCTTGTCTCCTCCTCTACCGCCATATCATCCCAAAATCCTCTCGGAGTCACATCTCATGCAAAGATTGTCCCGCTGGATCATGCTACTGAAAAATACGAATCTAACATTGAAAATGCGAAGAATAATGCTCGTAACATATTTAACACCATTCATTCTGCAAAAAGACAGTGGGGCTCTTCGGTGCAACACAATGGAATGTCACTGATACCAGCTATTGTCCCGGAAGGTACCCTCTTGTATCATGGTGATACGAATTCGAAGCATGTGAGAGGGATGGAATGGTTAGCTTTCGAGATTCAACATGCTGAGATGTTCGCTGCACCTCGTCCTCCATTCGATCATCGCAGACCTGGTCAAAAGCCATTTGCTGAAGAGCCACGGGAGAATCACAGAGAAAGGGTGAGGAAACGCATGCTGTTCAGAGATCCCCATGACGACTACCCAGATCCAAGTACCTGGATACCTGGACACCTCCATATATATCGCGCGAATCGCGAATTGAGACTGTTGTATTTGGATGGAATGGCCGCCGCGAATTGTGATCGGGGGACTTACGATACTCAGACTTACATTTTAATGGAAAACAAAACAACTTTCGAAAGAGAGTTTGAGAATGCACAAGAAATGTGTGAAATGGCTTCAGAATGGGGTGTTGATGGCATCATTCGCATGGAAATCGGATTCGAAATCATATATTGCGAGTTCCAAAATGGCCTCGACCTTGTGAATACATACCAGTCACCGCGTAAAGGCGAACCTGAAGATATCAAAGCAGTGACGAGATTTGAAACTGTGAGGGAAACCGCGCAGCGATATCATGGGATTGATAGTAGGAGACTTATCTTGATCTATTCGAATATGATATCCGCATATTTCTATCCTGTTAATCTTACGAATCCAGTCCCTGGCAACGAAGATCCTCGTCTAGTGTTTACAGACCAACCGCAATTGACTAAGATCAAATCTGATCTTGTCGCTGAGATCGGTAACTGGTATACTGGATCAAGTCGTTTCACCGATTGGCAGAGCCAAGTTGTCGATATGATTACAGCTCGCTATTCAGACCGTCTGAAGTTTATGGCTACCGATCTCGACCATGAGCAATTGCTGGGGTTATTGAATACACTGTTAAATATGTACGTGGATTACAATAAGACTTCAACAAGAGCAGATCACATCAGAACGTGTTCGCAGCATTATCTGTTACCAATTACGTCAAAAGCTTCACAACAAGATAACTATCTGTACGCAGCCGTCGAAACTGTGATGACCAGGATCTGTAGCACCCTATTCCAAGCCTGGGATATTCTGATCGAGGAGCTTAACTCTAGTCTCGAAGTTAAACCATCATCGACTCCACAGGAACTTATCCAAAGATTGAATGAGTGGTTGGACTGGCCCGATTGGAAATTATGTGGGAAGTGTGAGGACAATGAGGTTTGTTTTATTGCTATGTTTCCTTTTGGAACGGTAGAAGATCATTACTTCCCGAGATGTGCAAATGAGAGTGACATCTCGAACCCCTCGGGCAATCATGGGCTGCCAGGAGGAATGGAGAATTATTGGTGGAGTTGGCGGGGAAAGGACGGAGAACCAAATCATCCTAAGCCGGAGCCGCCAAATTTGGAGGAAGACTTGTGATTGAGATTGTTTCTATAATGAAAGATATGTCGTAGGTGGGATAAATCTGCCCAAGTAAGGTATTCACACAGGAGTATTCATTTTTGTGGGGAGTGTTGCATAAACAAGTTACATAGGTAGTAGGATGGCGTTAATGTAGAAACGAGAAGGAGCTCTCTAACCTTTGAAACAATCAATGATTATATAATCATCTGAAATCTTCAATGTCTTCCGACTAGCAGCTTTATAAAACATGCCTAGTATAATGAATGAATCACATTGAAAAAGGTACTATGAGATTGAGATAAATTGGTGCATAAACAGCTTGTGAATATTGGTTTTGGCAGGTGGTTTTAGAGAGTAGTATAATTGGAAGTAAGAAAAGCTTCCACCATAAATTATATACCCTTTATAAGAACTACTGCCAAACCCTCGAAAAGTCGAATAGCCGAACATATTTACCGCTTTGGTACCCTCGCTTAGTGACCCACTTCTTCCCATCAAGACGTCTCGCAGACAGGTACCTCCTTTCTCCCATCACTCGGATTAATTTTCGATACATCGTGGACCTATTCCTTCTTTCAAAGGCTACCTAATATTTCAGACGCAAGATTTCTAAACCTCAAATATGGCCCCTAAAGGTCCTTATAAGCTGTACCTACCCCATTCTCCATTCCAAACCTGGACCCCATATCTGCTGCTTTGCGAACCATGTAAATTTATACTGACTCTTCACCTAGCTGTACTGTAAATAAAGTTCCAGCACGTGCAAAGATACTCATAGGCCGTGTTGTAGAAGATGTCAAGGAGCAATACACGATCGACTATCGTGCTAATTCCGAGAGTAAATCTGCCTTTGCCCCTGGTATTCTTTACCGCATCATCTGATCCTAACATGTATAGAAATTGAGGATGTAAAAGCAATGTGCGAGAGGGAAATGCCTGATGTCCTGGTATGTTTTGCTCTCTGTCACCTACGAAAATATGCGTGCCACTTTTGCTCTTCTCATCATCCGCCCACTGACGATTGAAACAGTTCTGTGCCTCGATGTGGACGCCCGAGGAAAGCAACGAGATCCAACGGATAGCTAAGGAGACAGTACCAGGTATCAAGACCATGGCAATTCCACAGGGACTTCAAGTAGAAAAGGGCCCAGATGCTGTGGTGGAATTCTTAAAGGAGAAATGGCCAGGACTGGTTGACGAGTAGATGTAGCTGGCTATGGATGAGGATAGCGTATGGTCTGAGCCATAAAATAGCTTCTAGCGATCTCGCTCCACCAGATTAACATGTCTATATGGCCGAGGTATTCTATAACCCAAACATCTTCTTCTCTTACCGACTAAAGCAGGTGAAAGTAGTAGGTAAATTGTATCAATCCCTTGCGTGGCTTTTGACATTGCTACATTGCAAAACTTGCTCTCGATGACATCAGAGCCATGTCCGACAAGTGACGATCGAGAGATTTGTGGCAACCAACAGCAATCGCACCGCTCCTTTTCCGCTCGCTTATTTCTCGCTTGGATATATAAAGTACTTTCAAACACAGACAAGAGGTGGAATATACTGCTAGGGCTTACTTAGATGCTTTGCATTAGGCATTTTTTTTAATTAATATATTATTTGTATACAACTTTGCATGAAAGCAAGGCTCATAATTCAACTCCTGCTGTTGATTTGCAAAAGTGGTTTCGCCTTTAATGGTGCTGCAATTTAGGCGATTGCGCCTGCTCCCTACGAATGAAGTATATGCAACCTAAGAGTCGACTGGGAAAAAAGAAATTTCCTTGCTAATCTTTACATTTTTGAAATATCAACATATTTCTTTTGGTAAGGGCATTTTCTCAAGCATGTCATTAGGTGCTATTGGGTGAATAGCAATTTTGACCTTGAAGCTGATGGTTGGCCAAAGCCAACTTTGGTCACATCAAGATTGACCATCTTAAAAGCTATCAACTACCTATCATTACCCTGGTAATGGCTAAGTTGTCACCGACATTTACTAGTGGCACTGATTGACGCATGGATCATGTTCTGCGTAGCAGGGCTCAACAGCACTGATAGCTAACGACACATGTCGTTATTCTAGTCAATTGATAGCCAACATGTAGAGCTTGTTCTGAATCAATTGCTAATCTAAATGCACACGTCCAAACAATCATCGAGTACACCGGCAATGTTACAGGGTATCAGCGATCGAGCGGTGAACCAGCATATAGAGAGACTGTTGGATGCCATGCAAAACACTAATAAGGCGATGGGAAGGACCAACCTACCAACAACGACGTGGGGTTGCGAGATACTAGCAGTAAGGATCCGAGAGTGACATATGATGCATTAGTGAAATCAACGAGCTGGCAAGCTTGCACAAGAACTGAGACATGCCAGAGTGCGTAACAGTAGTCTACTACTATATAAGGCGCCATCACGGGCGGTCGTTGCGCAATAGCGAGTCGGACTGCTAATTCGAAATGGAGAGTCGACGCCAAATCAGCAGCAACGTCCGCCAACATCCAACAGCTTGTATCACAGACGTCGAAATCTGGAATGGTTGTGCAAGCCGACTGCCATTGAACACAATGTGTCCTCAGGATTCGCCATGGAGAAGCAGTGAGGAAGAAGGAGATGACGAGAAAACAGTGTGGTCGGTGGCTGAGGGTGAGGGTGACGGAGAGGACAACAGTAGCAACGGTGAAGCTGGTCAGTACCTGAACATTTTCTTTCTCCGTGCTATAGCGTCGCGCGTGTTTAGACGCCGGTGGCCGAAGGCAACCCCCACGGCATCTTGGACACAGTTTATTCGGGATTAAAGAAGATGGACGATGGGACGGGATGCATCGTGGTCGACCTGGCTGATGGATGGACTGGTGATGGCCCCCTACGACAAAATCGTGGGGAAGCCCGCCAGTGGGGGGGTTGTACCCTTGTGTGGATCCAGCCTGTTGATTCCCTAAACTACATATACACTACCAATTCCCCCTCCCCCCCATCATATTATGGCTCAGGCTTCTGGATCTCGCAGCATTGCATCGTCAGCACAGATCCGGCCAAAAGCTCAAGCAGCTGCTGACAAACATACAGCAGATAGCAGCGATGAGGAAATCTTGGACGATGACACGGATATGCTGAGTCGCGACGGGGTTGATACGGAATATCTGAAAGAGCGCCCCGAACTCACCCATCATCTCGAGAACGACAGCTCCATCCTCAGCCTGGCAGCTGGCGATCAGTTCATTTACGCTGGCACCCAAGATGGAGATATTGTGGTTTGGTCCTTCATCACCTTCGAACGGGTCATAAAGGTCAAAGCACATACCGGTGCTGTCCTCTGTCTCTTCCTGTCTGCGGATCGAAAACTCCTCTTTTCCGGCGCAGGGGATGCCATTGTCAATGCATGGTCTGCGCAGACCTTGACCCGTTTGTACTCGATCTACAGCACCTACGATGTGGGAGAGGTTTTCAGTGTGGCATATTCAGCTCAATTTGAAACGGTATACCTGGGCGCGCAAAATACAAGCATACAATGGGCAAGCTTGAAGGAATCGGCAAGCAGGCCGGTGCCAAATCCTGAAAGGCACCCGAACCGCAGGAACCATAGATTCTTTGACTCTGTACAAGCCGGTGGCACATCGACACCGAGACCGCCAGTGTCAACTTTGGATGAGGGCGAGCAGGTAGAAATTGACAAGGCACATATGATGCACTATGCTCATTTTGGATATGTTTACTGCATGCTGCTCGTCCGCGGAGTGAGTAGGCTTGTGGATTCAGACCAGGACATGTTGATATCTGGTGGTGGAGATGGAACAATCAAGATGTGGAAGCTCACAAGCAACCAGAGCGAGGGCATCAAGGAGGTCGCCTGCCTAGGGGAGGATGATGCTGAATCAGTTTTGTCAATGGCGGTAGATGGGTCATTCCTCTACAGCAGCAAGCCCGATGGCATAGTCGAACTTTGGGACTTGGATACAAAGCAAAAGCTGCGGGTCATCAAGGCACATAGAGGAAATGTCATGACCCTACAGATGGGATGGGGATATCTCTGGAGTGCTGGCTCAACTGGTTTTGCTAGGGTAAGAAATTGAAACGAAGTTATATATGTGAGGCTAATTCTTTTAGAAATACACTACGGCCCAATATGGGAGATACCAGACATCATCCTCGTTCAGCCAAAAGTACCAATGTGTAAAGCGATGGAAGGCACATGAAGGTCGGATTCTGGCATCAGCTATCACGACTTATAACAAGCAACAGTTTTACATCACCGGGGCTACGGATAATTCCGTCTCGATTTGGAATATTACTGGCTGCAACTCTGGCACATATGTCAAGGGAGATGTTCATGAAAATCAACTGATCAAATCACTGCAAGAATTCGTTGCTTTCAAAACCATTTCTTCCCGCCCGGACCATGCTGAGGATTGTCGACGAGGTGCCACATTCCTGCGAACGTTGTTCAAGAAGCATGGAGCTCAGACTGAGATGTTAAATACGGACAATCGTGGTAATCCGGTCGTGTATGCCAAATTTAAGGGCAATCCTGCCACGTCTGGTAGCCGAAAGAAAATCCTCTTCTATGGTCATTGTAGGTACTATTACACCTTTCGAGATCCACGGCTAACATTTCTAGATGACGTTGTGCCGGCAGATGATAAGTTAGGAAAATGGATCATCGATCCATTCGAAATGAAGGGTGTCAATGGCTACCTGTACGGTCGTGGTGTTTCTGATAACAAAGGTCCAATAATGGCAGCGCTTTACGGAGTCGTTGACTTGGTCCAAAATAAGTGTCTAGATTCTGATATTACATTTCTTATTGAAGGCGAAGAAGAATCTGGCTCCCGAGGATTTAAGGAAGCTGTGCGTCGTCATAAAGAACTCATTGGGGATATCGACTACATAATTCTTGCCAACTCATACTGGCTTGATGACGAAGTTCCCTGCTTGACTTATGGTTTGCGAGGTGTTCTCCATGCGACCATCAAAGTCGATTCGAACCATCCAGATATGCATTCCGGTGTTGATGGTTCCTTTATGATGGACGAACCACTCTTTGATCTGACTGCGGTTCTTGCAAAGCTCAAAGGTTTGCACAATCGCATACAAATCCCAAACTTTTACGACAACATTCTACCACTAACCGCCACCGAAGAAGCTCGATACGACGATATTACGGAAACTTTGATACGTCGTAAACCGGCGCTCGGCCCTGCTGATGCGTTGAAAGCTTCTCTCATGGCTCGGTGGAGAGAACCTAACCTTACCATACATCGATACAGAGTTTCTGGCCCTGATGGTTCGCTGGTATCGTCCCATGCGTCAGCAGCTATTTCCCTCCGACTTGTTCCCAACCAGGAGGTGGAAGATGTCGCTAGGTCTCTTGAAGCCTTCCTTCATTCCCGATTTTCAGAGTTGGATACCCACAATCGTCTTAGCATTGTAATTGACAATACTGCTGACGCCTGGCTTGGTGATCCTGAGAATGCAATCTTTCGCACCCTCGAGGAAGCAATCATGGAAGTTTGGGGACCCATCGGCGACACTCGGCGTTTCTCTGTTCCTAACTTCAAAGCCAACACTCCAACATCGCCAAGTCATAGCCCAAGCCTCAAACCGAGCCCTACGACAACAACTACTCTGATAGGCAATAGTGATCACAACATTCTGGCATCTCGATCCATGTCACCGCTCCAATCCCCAAGCGGCCCACCAAACATCCCCCGACGTAACTCCTCAATATCTTCACTTACCCAAGCAATCACACCCCTCTCTATTGCGCCACCTATCCCGAATCGTTCGGTAGGCCGCAAACCTCTTTACATACGTGAGGGAGGCTCAATCCCGTCCATTCGCTTTTTGGAAAAGGAATTTGGAGCTCCAGCTGCACACCTCCCATGTGGACAGGCGAGTGATAGCGCACATCTCGACAATGAGCGACTGAGGATCAAGAATCTCTTGAAGAGTCGCGAGATTTTCGCGAAGGTTTTTGGGCGGCTGGGAAGCCGCTAGATGACGCTTTGCCATGTATACTTTGATTGAGATTTGGTTGAGCGTGTGAGCGGGAGTTTTGTTGGTTCCGGTTCATATAGATATGTTTCTCACGAATATTGAGGCGTCCCCGGTCTGTAAATCCTCAAAAGCAAATAGATATTATAGAATGTATAACTTCCTCATTTGAACTGGATTTCCCCTTTACTTCTACATGTAGCTAGGTTTAGTGGCTCGCAAACCATTGAATTCCTGTCACTCCACGCCAATGGTGTGCTTCTTTCTGAGGGTACAGAAGACATCATTAGGAGAAATTAAGAACAGAGCAGAAAGGAGCAGAAGCAACAAACATTCCAATCTTCGCACCATGTATATTAAGTACTAACGGACTGGAAGGTTGTCTTATTATAACGTATGTACACGGCCCTTAGACCTTCTAAAGCAATCTATCGACATCGCGCTACCATATCCGCTTCGCGCTCATCTCATATCTACTAATCTTTTCAAAATTTACTTCTGCGCCCCCGGCCTTCTCAGCCTTCTCCCGTCCCGCGCGTTCCTTCTCCCGAATCTTTGCCAGGGTCTCCGGATCATCCTCATAAAACCACCGCCTCTTCGCCTCGTCCACCTCTACGATTCCCCACCCGCCAACCCGTTTTCCCCCCGTCTCGTACACCACGTTTCCATTCTCGCGAGACTTCATGTCGCTGTATCTGTTCCGTGCGAATGTTAGGAGGAGCATGCCGAGGACTAGCTTGAGGGCTAGGAGCACGAAATAGGCGACGAGGAAGAATGTGAGCATGGTGAGAGAGGCGATGACATCGTCCGTGGAGGGCAGATACCAGGTTGAGGGGTAGGGTGAGGGGAGATTGAACGTAGAGCGACCCAAAGCGCGACGGATCAGATCGTCAAAGTGGGCGAGTGCAGCAGTTGTGATGGGTGTAGCTCCTGCAGGAGACTCAAATACCAAAGCTGTCGTGCTTGGAATGGGTGGTGGGACATGGGTGGCGAGGAACATGTTGTATGTCTGGACCGAGGAACGAATAAATAGACAACTAAGGGGGATGACGGGAAGACCGAGACGTTTGATCAGGTTTTGGTTGACGAAAGCGTTAGTGTAGTAATCCTTTGCTAAAACGTCCAGATAGCGCTTATAGACAGCAGGCTTGACGCCGTTGAATTTCGAAATGTAGGAGTGTTTGATCCAATCTACGAGCATCTCGCTGCCGATCACCATTATGAAGGGTGAAACGACTTCACCGGTCCAATCGGGCAAGATAGTGAAGGTTGGGAAGATTGAACTGCCACGGATAGGGACCGTGTCTTTAAGGGATTCCGAGGGCCCCTCACCGCTGAGTACGGAGAGTCCACCTACCTCAACGATATTGCGGAGGGCGATGATGACGAGCATGAACCAAAGAGTGAAGCGCTCCACCACGTCGGCGCAAGTCATTTGGAAAAGGTTATCCTTTTCGATCTTTTTGAAGACGGATGATTTTATTTCGACAAATTGGTTGGAAAGGAGCAGGGTGAGGAGTGCATTGGAATAGGAATTTACAGCCACGTTGAGGGTTATTACTTGGTAGAAGAGCGCGGCGGCATGGATTACGTTGTAAATCAGAGCGAGGATGAACATTCCGAGAGGGCGAAGAAGTTTGCTTCTGCCGTCGGAGTCGCGTTCGAGAGTTTCGTCGGAAAAGAGACATTCGAAGATGTCTTGACCAAGTGCTGAAAATAACTTATCACAGACCTGTGTTTGTTAGAAAATAATTCTGCTGTCAAGTTGTTCGACTTACTTCTAGCAGGTTGTATATTACATAAAGCTTTATTGCGGCTTGTCCCTTGATGCTGTGATACATTCTACTGGCATCGAACTCTAGTAGAATGATGCAGCTACATATAATGACAGCTCCTTGAAGTAGGTCGGCTTTGTGGTTCGAGGATAACGTCGAAGGCTGCGATTTCGTCCGTCGGTGTTTGCGAGTCCAACCCTGCCTTGATTTTCTCTCTAATTCAGCTTTGAATTGATCCATGTTGGGATTTGTGGATGGTGTTCGTAGTGGTTGAGATTGGTACGATGGATTTGTCGAAGTTGCAGGTCGGCGTACCCTAGATGCACTTCTTGAGCGAGTTGGAGAGCCCGTACTGCTTCCACTTCTGTCGCGCTGACGATCCCACATTCTCCTCGTACCATGCCATACAAACCCACCGATAAAGCGAGCTTCTTTTGCTATGACTTGAAACCACCATCCAACTAATACAGCGAGCGCTTTAAAGAAGCGCAACGGTAAAATAGTAAAAGTGTATAGCAACGCGTCTAGGCATGCGAAGGATCCAAAGAAAAGTACTTGCTCTAATTGCGGCGGTAATAACAAAAAATTAAGTAATCGCTCAAATTTGATCTGGGAAGATTCGTACGGAAATTCGCTAGCAGCCGATCTGAAAATGTACAATGGTGATGGCCTAGTAGATGAAAGTTCAAGTTGGAGGTATGTTGGTATAGACATGGGAGGTAACGGAATGGACTGAGGCAGAGGTGAGGGTAAGTCTGGTACTGGTGGCTTCCCTGCCGTTACCGGAGTTCGGATACTGTTCAAATCCAAGTATTCAGGTCGGCTTCCTGGATGCACTGCTTTTCGCTTGGGTGAGGTTTGTGAAACTTGGCCTAATGGCGTTTTTGAATAAGACGACATGCGGTTGCTAGCTATGGGAGGTGTAGAGATAGCTCGCGATGAAAACCCGGGCCGTTTGTGAATGCTTGCTGGTGCTGATGATATCTCAGGACCACCCAATCGGCGGTCAATATGAGGATCTATTTTCAGAGCTTCCATGCCAACCGTACCCCGTCTAGAGTCATGCTTCTTTTGCTCTTCGAGCTTTGGTCGAGACGCATCGGATGCAGAACCTCTCCGCTCGATCACTGGCGATGGCGCGAGCATTGGTAGGCCCGTACTGGATGGCCCTCTTGAAGGGCTTACAGGCAACGATTCTGGTGCGGAAGTCAATTCCGTTATCTCTGATGCAGATAACTTGAGTATTTTGTCATCAGTAGGTGATTTTGAGGCTGAAGTCCTTCTTGTCTTCCCAATCTTTTCTTCTGGAATATCGTGGAGCTCAAGGGATGGTAATGTCTTTGATATAGGGAGAGGTGACACTAAAGTCTCCTCGTTGGCACCCGTTCCAAAATTTTGTCTCGACTTCGCAAATGATTCAGAGTGGCTGTTTCCCCTGGATCTTGGAGAAAGCGTAGAGCTATTGCCAACCTCCTTTGCGCTGACGCTGACGGTCAAAGATGGCGAGATGCTTCGAGGAGAGGGCGTTGGTGATGGCGACGGGAGTTGGCGGACATCTTGGACAGCCAAGTGCGAGTCCCTCTCATATGCTTGCTGAAATTTATCTATGAATTGAGTTCCATCGCTGTGGTTTGTTTCTTCTTTCGGTATGTCACGTATCTCCCAATCCCCCCTTTCAGGCCAGCTGTTACCCTTTTCATCCTCTCGGCTTCGAACACTGCTGTCTAGCGATATGGGCATCTCTGTACCCTGTATCAGGAATCATGAGTGTACATACAAAGATTTTATTTATGCATAGTTGGAAGGTTTTGTTGTTGGATGTATAGTGATGGTTCTATTGAGATGACACTTTCCGAACCCGGTTCCTTTGATTTTCCGTCGCCTAATTTTGGGATGAGTAGCAATGACATACAGGGACAGTTTTCCTACATATTTTAATGCTCAATAATGTGAAATAATTATCCACTATGGGTGGCACCGTACAAGAGATCATACCAGAGTATGTAGAGATTCGCACTGTAATAGAAGGAGGCTGGTATTATACGTCACGTGACTTAGTCGTATCTCCATTGTGGAACGTTGCTTCTACTGACGAGAACAGGAGCATCAGTGACAAGATTTTGAGATTATGAAGAGAAGCGGTCTTCTCTATTACATCAATCTTTGTAGGTATGTGCAGCATCAGTTTGTAGTAAGAAGAGCCGTGAAGACCCTGGCTGAAGTTTATGCCAAAAAGCTGGCCGTTACCCTAGGAGCGTGTCCTTAGAGGGGAATAGGACGATTTTATACTGTAGGGATAAGTCACTTACATTACTTTGAGAAGGATTGTGATATAATCCTTTAGGCCCTTCTCGATTGCTTTTTTTTGACACCTTGGAATTCCGAATAAGTCTAGCTGTGGGAAATACAGCTACAGCACATCACTGATTCGAACCAAAATGGCACAACTTGACAGGTAAATTCAGCTGGCGGGGAGCAGCTTTGGCCCATTCTTCCTTTCTGTGGATTAGATTCGGAAAATTCTTCAATGGCATCAAAATTGGAGGACTTGGAGGATTTGCGAGTAGTTATGGCGGCCATAAGCTTGCCCCGATACAGTTGAGACAATGAGCGCTAGGTTCAGATATAGATTCCAGTTTTAGAGGTGATTAGAGCATTTATTTGCATTTCCTTTCAAGTAATTAAAAGGGTAGAATCTCTGTACACGCCGGAATCGTGACCGATACCAAATACTGGGGGAAATAGTGTAGTATATACTGCGACAAGCTTGAGATTGTGCCACTTCCTCATTCACCTATATTCACCACCCCCATTATATACCGGCAGCTTGCGATAAATCTAGCAAATAATATCATACACGAAGTCTTTTAGGCTGGGACGACATATGATGTTGAAAAATAAAAATAGGTGAAGAACATCTACCTTTAGGCTTGGCATATCTGGACCCCTGAAATCCCCCACTGTTCAGACTTCACTTCATCCCATCATTGCCAGTCTAGTTACCATACTCATCTCGTATCAGACACGTTACCTCACAATGTAGTATCTTAAGTGGATGGGAACATTTGTCTCCCTATCAACATCACTCGCCAGCACTCACAATACTCCCATAAGTCGAACATCATGGCACAACCTCCGTACCCTCTCCATTCCTCAGTGGCAGACCGAATCCATCCGGACTATGTCAAGTTCTACAATGAGCACATCATAGATAAGCAGCAAGTTCACCTGCAGCCTGTAGAAGCTTCGCGGACCTCAGGAATATTGATTCCAGGTGGTGGCCCGAAGCTTCCCGTGGGAAAGACTGAGGATATATCATTCAAGAGGAAGGAAACCGAGGGTCCAGATGTTGTCGTTCGGGTATTTACACCAGAAGGGAATACTCCTGAAAGTGGATGGCCTCTGATGCTTTACTTTCACGGTGGAGGGTGGGTGTTAGGCAACATTGAGACCGAGAACACAGTTTGCACAAATATGTGTGCAAGGGCAAGATGTGTAGTTGTGAGTGTCGATTATAGGTATTTTACTTTACCCAATCTTCCGAACGTGAAATTGACAATTTGATATTAGACTTGCCCCCGAAGACCCATTTCCGGCAGCAGTTCATGACTGCTGGGAAACCATGTTATGGCTATATGCAACGGGCTCGAATATCCTCCACCTCAACATTAATAAATTTGCTGCAGGGGGTAGTTCTGCAGGTGGAAACTTGACGGCTGTAATGTGCCACAAATCGCTATCGTCAGCCAATGTGCATAAGTTCAAGCTACAGCTACTTATAGTGCCTGTTACAGATAACACGGCGACGGTTGAGAACACTGCTAGTTGGAAAAGCAGCGAATTTGTTCCGGCGCTACCGTCTGAAAAGATGTTGTGGTACCGAAGACATTATCTGCCAGATCCCACCACCTGGGAATTGCCAGAGTCAAGTCCACTCTTTTATAAAGATGGATGGGATAAGCAACCTCCTGCACTGATCGTAGTTGGAGAGCTAGATGTGCTGAAAGATGAGGGTGTCGCCTATGGAAAGAAGTTGACTGATGCAGGGGTGGATGTTGACTTGAAAGTCATGGCAGGTATGCCTCATCCATTTCTAGCTATGGATGGAGCCCTGCAACAGGGTAGAGATGCTATCACATACATGGTTGATGCCTTGAAGAAGTCTTTTGGAACATGAGATTTACAACGACGACCTTCGAAATTATAAAAGAAGACATAAATATGTGTTGGTTGAAGATAGTATGGTTTAGATCCTGTTGTCTCTGGAACTCGGTTACGCTCTTCAAAGTCAACTGCTCAGTGGTCCTAGATATGATTTGATCTGCAACGCAACCCTTCTATTTACATGTACTCTTCTTCCCACTGTGTTTGTTCTCCATTATGATAATCAGCCATTGTTCTCAACTATGTTCTGCCCAAAATTTGGTTCACCTGCAGCACGCCACCTATCTTCGATTTTGACAAGTAAAGTAAAAGCATCTGGCCTTCTCGCTATGTCCAGCAGCAACATCTCTCCAACCAGCTCCCATATCATTCTACTATAATTTTGATTGCCCATCCTACATATCTGCCATTTCATACCTTAGAATCTTGGTTGGCGGAGTGCCAATCATCATTGTCTGAATGACCGCTTCTAACGACCAAATCTCAGAACAACTAGTCCCATGTATATGTATTGTGGATATTCTCCTGGTTTCCGGTAGTTAGACTTCTTCCAATTTATCTTTAGTACAGAGAAATGTGAAACGAGGGCGGCTTACAGGTGGCCAATACAGCTTCGTCATATCACTTGCCTTCTCCACCTACTCCGCAAACGCAACCTGATTCCGAGATGTTCCCGTCACCTTTGCCCATTGAAACCCTCCCAACTTACACTCGCCATATGTATCTCCTTTGGTTGGATGTTTGAACCATATTTGTCCTAGAATTACTTCCTGTATCATAATTAGGTGCCAATCATCATCATGTAGCAAAGTCGCCTTTGGCACCCTTTATTTCTTCTGAGCCGTGATGGAGCCACAATAATATTCTGCTGATAGATCTCAAAACGTGCCAACACAGGTGTTCTGGCAAAGAGGAGCGGCTGAAATTCGAGGCTGAGAGCTTGTGCCATGTTTTCTTATCGTGCAATCCGAGAAATTCGATCGGGTTATGTAGGGCATAAGCAAGGCACCCAGCATTCATATCTTCCGAGACTGTAAAACCGTTTGGATAACTGACTTCAGGGGAACTTTCGGCATTTTGTTCTACTCTAGGGATCTCGTTGCCCTGCACGATGTCCACGATGTCGACGAGTGAGATGATGTTCGGGCGGTGTAAACAGGAGGGAGATAGATATAGCGGCTGTCGGGATGAGGGTGTCGGAAGAATGCATTGCTATTTTGGGTATTTTGGGGGTATTTTTACAGTTTCAGAGGGATGGAGCGTCAGCAGTTACGGTGGAAGGGATGAGATTTGCGAGGAAACGCTTGTGGTCAGATATGCGGAGGATAGTAAAAGAAGAAATGAATTTAGATTGGGCAGTAGTGTCTACTGGTTCATATCTGGGAATGACGACGTTTGCCATTTTATAGGCTGATGATGACCTGTGAATGGAATGATCAGAGGTGCATTTAAGCAGCCTTATAAAAGAAATGTTGGCAGGGATGTTTTCTTTGACGATCGACCACCAGCTTCCTCTTTCACCTTTGTTTATTCTAAATGGAAATTTACCTAATCTATCCTGGCAATGCTAGGTTCCAATACAGTAAATGATATACGTAAGTTTCATAGCTTTCCCTCAGCAACAGCTCGAAATAAGTAGCTATGTAGTAGGTAAGGTTCACAATATTACTTGAGAGAAAATCTAGCATAATGCAAAGCAGATTAAGATGGTACAGTGCTAATAGCCAGACGAATTCTCCTAGAACTAGGTATACTAGGATTATTTTTGTTTTAGGAGAAGAAGATTAAAAGATAATGATATCAGAAGTGCAAAAAGATTCTTGAAATTGCCTCTTACCATTTTCTACTCTGATAACCATTTGTTTATCATTTCTCGGTGCCTTCTGAAGCGTCACTAACCCATCTAAGGTTGATCTGGCTTATAAAAAAAAGTATAAGAATAGGAGCCCAGATGTGTTTCTATGGATTGTAATTTAGCTGAAGGGGGAGTTGAACTAATTGCATGATATTGTTTCTTTCTAGGACGATACAGCGCTCCAAGTTCATGACATTCAAGTTTCAAAGCGCATGATATTCTTGCAAGCAATATTAAATTCTGTTAGATATATACTCTTCTAGATAAGCCAAAGTAAATTCACCAAATTCCTACTACAAGTACACCAAAACTAAATGCTGCTATAAAATGCAATTTGAGAGCACCTTTCTTTGAGCGACATCCTGAAGACGTTACCGGGGTACTACTGGAGCTCGGGCTGATTCCTGAGGATGAGGTACTGACGGAAGGACTCGAACTACTAATTGTTGCGCTGAAATCACTTCCAGAAGATCCGATACCTGAAGAACCTCCGCTTGGCGTAGAATCACTGCTTGAGGAAGTTTCACTTCCAGAAGGACCATTATCTGATGAATCTTCGCCCGAGCCAACACCAGTCCCTATGTAGGGGCAAGGATTACACTGATTGTAGGAGAATCCACACGTCTTTCCCAAGAGACATGTCCAGGCTAAACCCCGAACGGGATCCCGAGGGCAGTTATGTATTGCCGTGCATGTGTTACCACCAGTATCTGGGCTGGAACCAGGACTCGAGGACTTCATCACGTAGATTATCAGAGATGATTTCAGAATAGAAGAGAGCTGCAATGAAACGTAATCTAGCTTACGGGTGGTGTCACTGTGCCACACTTAGTTTCATCGCTCGCTGGGCAACATGTTTGCTGCGAAGTCCCTTCATTGATGCAGGTATAACCGTTCGCACAACAACCGCCTCCACAGCATCCCCCAATTGTGCAGCAGCCGCTGACTCCTGGACAGGCAAATGTTGTAATACTACAACTCAAGAGCGGACCGACACTAATTGTGCTAGCTTGAGCTTTGACTTGATAGATCGAAAAGAAAAACAGAAGAAAGATAACCTGTATTTTGCTGATCATTGTGTAGGCAGAATTGTATTGAATTTATATTGTGATTACAGAAAAGGCTTCTTGCATTGCAGATGATATTTCTGTGAAAGATCCAAAGTTTGAGCCAGCTGGCTGGCTTTATATCACTGGCAGCCACGAGCGTATGGTAAAGATTGGTTTTCACAAAAATCAAAAACATAGACCCTGCCCAGCTGCAACCCCTTCCAAAATTGAGTACCAGTAGGTAACGAACCAAAGTGTGTAATTTGTACGGCGGCTACTTTAAGGCTTGGGCCCAGAGCTAAGAGACGGCGGGATCTATTCAGCTCCAAGCCACAAATTGACGGACCATGTCACAGTAAGACATCGCCACTGAAATTGGACCACTGTTCGAGAAAAAGTAGCCGATTAGCAATCCAGTAAATACATCTTTGGAATGGTCACCCTACACCTGTGAACCACAAAAAGTGTTAATAAGTCGGGCAACCAAAGCGCCAGAATCAAGTCTTTCTTTTACCAACGACAAAATAGAGCAAAGTTTGCGCCATGTTTCAAGCCCCAGCTTTGCACAATATTAGGTGTAGCGTTAATCGATATAACGTAGGCAATTATGTATTTATAAATTTGGAACTGTGGGAACTTCTATGGGAGACGGAAAGCCAATTAAATCTTCCAAATTAGATGTTCATGATGAGCTAGGATTAATCTGCATTATACTGCCTTCAACAGATTAATTTGCTCTCAATATAGCCAGGCTCATACTTTTATTTCAAATAGAGCCTTTCTCTTAAGTCTAACAATGAAGTCTTTCACCTTACACTCTAGATGGTGATTCATCGAATAGCTACACTCCTTTTAGTAATAAGAAAATCGGATTTCCCCTTATTAATTACAAACTAACTTGACTGAGATGTAGAGTTTTTTTGCGTTTCAATTTGGGGTTTACTTCTGGGTACTACTCTCGGAAAGAGGTGACTTCTGTGCCTAGCCAACTGTGTGGTTAGCATCGAAAGCTTTAACGAAAAAAGAAAATTCGTTCGAAGATGTGGCTTTGAGATGAAGCACTACGACATTGGTGGAATATTCTTCAATCGACACTCGTAATACCTTCAATGCTACGGAGACTAACCCTTCACATTGAGTTGAAATTGGCTGTCAGCGCTGATTATCTGAAAATTCTTCTAAATTCTAAAACCTCTTAGAAAGATATGTCGAGTTTAGTCACCTCTTTCAAAGCAGACTTTGATACCAACAAATGAACAGCTTAGAAGTCAAAATTTCTAGTACAGTACGGGATGAGCGATTTATGTTGTCTCATCATGCTAAGTTTTCTGGGCTAAATAACAGAGAGGTGAGAACATACGTGATAGTTTGTGCTCTTTAAATAAGGTATTGCTACTGTTTTAAATCCTATTTTAATCTCAATCTTCTGCCTGGGGTGCGCATAATGTGAGCTATTTCCGCTGGCTTACCATATCCTTCTTAAACTAGCGTGATGCGATTCTTTGATAACCTAGGTTTTAATAACATGCTCAAACTAGTTTAAAAGGACGGTTGCTTAGCCTAGTCTTTTTGTGAATTTCTTGAGATATAAGAAATGGTATCTTCCCAAACTTTTGGGCCGTTGCCTTCTCTCACCGCACTCGAATCACTGATTTTGCTATTCCTCAGAATTACATTCTGGATCCTTCTAGCATACCTGATTGTACAAATCCATCTCATTCGAGGCTTTGCACATAAATTCATTCTATCTCATCGTAAAGTATCACTTTAGTGTTGTCAATATGGGTGTTATAATATACAGTACTACATATAAAGAACTTATTATCTATCAGGTGATCTTCGAAGTTCGGAATAATTACAAGCTGGAGGGTTAGTTTTTCACTCAGAAAGACGTTATTTCTTATCAAAACTACTGGATGCACATCGAAGCTCAGCGAGTTGCACCAGCTGCAAAAGATGAACGAACTAATCATGCGGTACGGGCTGTACACACAAATCACGACAGAACCACCCGCTTGCTAGAGGAACAGATCTTCCAAGTTGCCTGTCGCATTGATATGGCACAGACTGCAAACAAGATCCCTCTGGGAAGTCATATTTACGTGAGAGGGAGACAAAACAGCAGATCGCCATCAGCATCGCCGCCCGGAGATCGCCCCCAACTCATCCCTAGCCAAGTTCATGAAGGCAGGGTGCTTTTTCTTCCGCATCAAGAACATGCCGGTGGTTGCTTCAAATGTGTCATCAAGGGTTGCAAAAACTGTGATATCCAAGATGGAGCTTTCAATCACCCTGTTGTAGTTATCAGAAAGACCTGGGATGATCAGCAAACTAGCGCACTATGTTGTTTGATTACTTCAAGGCCGCCGAAGGATCCACTTGCTGAAGGACTCGATCTTCCAATTTTCGCGGGTCGTAGGACTGGGGGCAAAGGTTCCAATGACGAGCTCAACAAAAGAATATATCTTGAGGAGGGAACAGGGATGATGCACAAACCATGCTACATACAAACCAACCATGTCTATTCAATACCCCTGTCAAAGCTCAGGACCTTTGGTTCCCAGAAGCTGTCGAACAAGAGCTTGAAGAGTCTCACCTCCTTCATCAATTTGGAAACAGAAGATCAATCTAGTTAAGAGGCAAATCAAAAACCTACAGCAAGCTCTCCCGTGATACTTTGGTAGTATGGCACCGCCCAGATTTAAGCAGAATAACCACATTCGATATTCATATTTGAAAAGACCGCCTAATTATACTCGTTAATCACTCAAATAAGTTAAATTCAGCGGAAATAAGCTCTACCGCACTATCTGATTCAAAAGCAACAAACCAGGCAAATATAGAACAAGAGAGTCAAAGAAATTTCATGAGCCCATTTGCTAAGATCACTAACCAAAAGAATTTCATAAGGGAATGAATTTAAAAATGTTCGGGTCATCTGTTCTTTTCTCAACGAGAGACCTGATCTACGAGTTGGACTAATATCAGACGACGAATCTAGAGGCGACATGAAATATCCAGTTGAAACACACAACCCGTTCAAATTCCCGTTATCTCCCTGTCACACTAGATCATCAAATTTCACATTCAGAACCCTTTCACAAAGCCACTCTCTCTACAACATTCCTTCATCTCAAGAAGACTATCGGATATGGCAACCCATGTTATTGAAGGTCCCTGTGGCTTAGCACTACCTGTCATAGTTTGGCAAAGTGTTAAGTCTAAGCTATGCCACGATGTAGTATCCGTGAACCCATAAGTGATCTCTAAGGAAGGGGGGAAAAGTAGCCTGTTCAATATTCTAGGCGCATGTATATTTAACAAGTAATGAGACTTGGGATGGTAACAAGGAGATTACCAACATATTAAATCCTCACTTATTATTTCGTGCATTGGTGACATTAAATCCCAAAATATCTGGTATATATCATCTCTTGTGAGAGCTAATTATCAAAATATTAGTGACGAATAAGATGACTTTGCCGCTGAAGAACCAAGTTTTTGGAAGCCAACAATTAGTCTTGGCACACAAACAATGCATAACCGGATTCGATTACTGGCGATTTGAGATACGAGATGCTAAGACCATTGACGAATGAGTGCTCCGTAGCACCAGCCTTCTGAGTGAGTTTGGCACATAATGAGATGCATCGAAATGCAACACCCCGCAGCTTGGCCGTTAATAATTGCCTGTATGGCCACTACACATGACTTCTGGAGGCAGTACAGTGTAAATCATTTAAAGTAAAGGCACAAACTCCTCTCTAAACATTTCATTCAAGGACGGGTATTAACACTTTTCGAAGAAATTGATCACTTAAAATATTATCTGTACCACAAAACACATCAATAATTTTCACATGGCGAATACCAACGATGTCAAGAAGCAGTATGACACGCTTGCTGTGAAGTATGATGACTACCGGTCAACGCCACTAGGAATCTTAGAGACACAGCTTATTTTATCCGCTATTGGATCTCCAAAAGATTCTACGGTCTTGGATCTGGGCGGCGGCACCGGGGTGATGGCTCGCAAGGTAGTTGACGCCGGTGCCAAATTGGTAGACGTGGTCGACGTCTCTCCCGAAATGCTAAATGTAGGCCGACAAACCGAAAGTCATTTGTACAGCCAGAAAATTCGCTGGTTCGAAGCTGATGTATCCAAATCACTTGAACACCTTCCACTCCAGATGTACGATCTGGTCATGGCAAACTGGGTTTTCGACCATGCTTCGAGTGTTGAGATATTGGAGGGAATGTGGTCTAATATTTCTTCCTATCTCAAGCCAGGGGGTCGCTTTGTTGGTGTCCGTATGGGCAACCCCCGTACACCATATATCTTAAGTGGCATATATGGAGTACAGGTGACAGACCATGTCGAGATTCCAGGAGGATTGAAATACCATTGTAAGCTTGAAGCGAACCCTCCTATCGAATTTGAGGTCACTTCGATGGAAGTCAGCTATTCGGGGTCGACGGAAATGCATAGAAAGTTTGGGTTTCGTGATATTGAGATTGAACCATTTGAGAATGGGGAGATCCTTAAAGAGGATCCTGACTACTGGAAACAGTTTCTGGAGGAGCCATATCTAGCTGTAGTCAAAGCGATAAAGAAGTCAGATATCTAATTCCTCGATTCATGAGTAATAGAGGATTCTGAGATGGATTCAATCAGGAACTTGTTTGGTCTGCTTTGCTACCGCGGATGTTGGTGGGGGTTGTACCGGTCGGAATTTTCATCTCTTTACTATCGAGGGTCTAAAGTTATATAAGAAAAGAAAACGCTTTGCGCCAACTTATGATTTGCTTCGTGTCACTACACAACCATATAGTTAGGGTCTGGCTCCATTGACAATTACGTCATATATGTATTCCACGAGGCGGTATATTTGCTTCAGACATGAAGGATATTATACAAAGGAGCGATAGAGGCGAGATTGCTGTCATCTCGACATAATCATAGGGTACACTCCTGCGCCGCGTTTATGAGTGACTGTATCTACATAGGCTTCTACCTCACCCGTCTTGGATATCATCTTTACCCGCTGAAGCCCTTCCTCCACTTAACTGCAGGCGACTTGTACACTGAATGGGGTGGTGAGTAGGAAGTGAGGTGGTAGACATGGAAGATTTGGAAGAATTGTGTGCTTGTACTAAACTTAAGCTGGCAAATAGCGATCTACACGAAAGTATTGATAGCACTAACAAACGATTTTCAATAACACTATTAACTTTTGATATTCATGTTGATTAAAAGAGCTTGAAATGCCCAGGTTGAAGAGATTGCCAAACACGATCTGGTTCGTATTTCTTACTAGTCCCTCTCAAACGCTCTAGATTCTTGGCACCATAGCTTTGAAATACTGCTTGCTCCCCAGCAGCATAGTTTTGGTAGATGAACGGATGGCCAACGTTCTGGGCATATGCCGTGGCATTTGATTGAGAAATGATGGAGCGAGCCATGGACATTATTGAAGCATCGTTCTCAGTCCCAGACCAAGAAATCGAGAGTTGTATTACTTTACACGTCAGTCAAACTATTTGATTCAAGTATGTAAGAAACTACACTTACAATTCAGAGGCCCATCTCGGTCGTCAAACCCGAGCGCATTGCCGCCATTTTTATGGAACTGAGAAGTCACGGCTGTAGTGATCGGTTGGATAACAAGTGAAGGTACTAGGTCTGGAATGGAGATGATCTTGTTGACTTCTTCCATGTAAATGGCAGTAATTTCAGTCAAAAGTGTTGGAGAATTTTTGACAGTGAGTGTCCAGTATGATTGTCTGTGTAGACCTTAAAATGGTATCTTACGTAGAGGGGAAGAGAGTTTACCGGAATCCATGCGGATTAGAAGCCTTGAATTCTGCAACCACGTCGGCGAGACTTGTAATTCGCATTGTGTTTGCGATTTGTGCGTTAGCTGGTATCGAAGTGAAGTTCTGGAAGACGATTGGATTGGATATGGGTTTAGTATATTGTAAGTCGGTCACGATGAGGTATATATTCGCTAATTGTAGATATACATACACCAGTATTATAGCAGCATAGGGATCAGCATTGATATTCAACCAGTAGAATGCTGTATTGAAGCGTTCGGCAAGCTCCGCTGAGTATAGATAGGTAATAGTCCCTGCCCATAAATTACCCTGGGGGATTGTAAAAAGATCGAATTGGGTGACGATGCCAAAATTACTCCCGCCTCCGCGAAGTGCCCAGTAGAGCTCTGGATGAGTGTTTCGATTGACATCATTGATAGATCCATCCGCGAATATAACCTGAGATGGTTAGATGAGCACCTGGCTAGAGGGTAAAATCTCACTTGGTAGTTTTTAACGTTATCACAAGCCCACCCAGAACGTCCAGAAAAAGAATGATATCCCTCCTCCAAGAGTCAAGCCACCAACTCCTATATCAGAAACTTGGCCACCAACCACTGTTAAGCCCATAGGATCGAGGTAATCGTAAACATCACTCCATATATTACCAGTCCCAATTGTGATCTCTGCCTGGTCATGTGATATACTGAGCTGATTCAAATGTTTCAAATCGATTGTAATGCCTCCATCGATGTTTGATGCGCCGGAAAAAGCTCCGTGACCGCCACTCTTCACAGCGAATTTGCACTCGGTAACTCGTAGAGACCAAATACCCACGGAAACGTTAATTGTAGAAGTTGGAGAGAACCGACAGATCGGAACGGAGGCAGCTTGCTGAAGCGACCAGTAACTTGCTTCTTGAGAAATGTAAATTGGGCTTCCAGGATAAGATATGGTTTCTGGGAAAGCAAAGTTAAGGAAAGCACACTGGAGATGGACATTACTCAGTAAATGAATACGAGGCAGATTTGGGACCTACAGCAAGAGCGCACTTTGTTGATGGGCGAGCTGCAGTACCACCAACAGCGGCATATTCATGACTTAACTGATATATGGAAATCTGCCTCCCAATTTCAGCTAACGTGACAGTTTTTTGAGCGTTACTCCGATAAGTAAACAGAACAACGGAAACCCACTCTAGGGATAATAGCTTCATGATTGTGTATTGATGATGAGGAAAAATGAGTAACATCTAAATGTTGTGTGCTCAGGTTGTACAAGGAGTGACGACATAGAAAAGTTCGCGAAGGATGCAGAAGGACTACAGAAGGAGATTTATTTTCTAGTGATGGGTAACCTTAGCCCAACCCGTATCGCTATGATTATGAAAATATGATAATAGCGCCAGCAGTCGTTCTGGGATAAGCCGTACTCATGAGAACATGTTTCGTGGTTGGAGTCTGAGCAGGAAGATACAACCAACCCAAGAACCAGCCTCCCAGAAAGAGCGGGCCCGCAAAACATCCGGCGGACATAGACAGCGACCGTCAAGCATGTAGGATCTCACACCGGTTTGAGGGGAATATTCACAGCATTTCTTCGCTTCTTTATTTATTGAAGCATTCGTGTGGTTCTCATGCTTACATGCATATGCTTTAGGGGATAGCTATATGTAGAAACGGGCATTGGGTAGGAGAGGTTACACGACTTGGTAATTTACGAGCTTCGTAAATCAAAGGGCAGTTTACATGGAGATCACTTCAAGTAACTCGGAGTAATACGATGAGGTAAATCGATAAAACCGACAGCAGAATTCTACACCACCTGCTAAGACGCCTTAAAATTCACCAATGTCATCATCCCAATCCTAATATCCAAAGTCTTCGTAATGCACTTCCTGTCCAGCAAGCCATTCCAAAAGCTGAGCACGCAACGCAAGACCAGTACATAGATACCATCTCGTTGGTTTATCAGTGAGTAGTAGATCTGCTCCAGTGATACGCCGGTAATTTGTGGCGCGGATTGAGTCGGGTACTGGGGCAGAGTTTGAGGATGATTTGGGTGAGGTGATGAAAAGAGTTGTTCTGGAAGCAACTTGAGGGAAGCGCCTAGTAGTAAATTGTTAGTTAGAGTGTGATGATAAGGTTTGGGGAGGGAAAGAAGAGAGGATTGAGTTGGAAAATATTTGAAGGGAAAGAGGCATACTCTACTACGTGAGCGACAAAAGCTAAATCTTCTTCACGTATGGTCCAGTAAAGCATGAGGTCTTCAGTTGAAAGCTGGCGGAATTGCGCAAGTAGTGGCTTAGACAAAAGTTAGAACAGTGGTGAGGTGGGTGAAGAAGAATGAATACGAACTGTAATACCAACACCACTTGCTATGAAGAGAACACTATCCCCTTTGATCTCTTTGGGAGAAGAAGTTTCCAGGATCGGTTCCGTCAGTTCTTGGAGGGTAGCATGCGATTGTTGAACAAAGAAGTCGCCCCCAAAGCCCCTCAAAGGTATTTCAAGCCCAGCCTTAGGATTTGTGCGGAACAGAAAATTAGTCACGACACCTACTTTACGGATTGTGATCTCAAGCTCCCCACTGGTTGTTGGTTCTGATGAGATGGTAAATGTACGCACAAAGTCATCGTTCAAACTCTGCGGATCATCGTCTCGCATATGACTGTATCCATTATCCAGTTCTTCATCGAAGGCCAGCGTCACATATTGGCCAGCTTTCCAAGCTTTGCCAGGGTTTGGGGATAATTCAAAGCGAAACTGAGCAATGGTGGGTGAAAATGCTGTCCGAGATACGAGAGTGGCTCGCATGTTGTCATTTTCTCGGATTGCAAGGCGTGACTCTGTTTTTAAAAGTCGTACGGGAGGGTTGTAGGGTGAGTCTCCTGCGGGACGTCCCCGGAATCCCAGACCCGAGGCAACATAGCGAAGGGCATCAACAGTGAACTTCACCGCCAGCTTAGTGTGGCCTAGAATATCCGAAGCAGCTTTACCAATGAGTATCTCGGCACTCCCGGTAAGATATAGCACATTGCCCGTCTTGAAATCTGGGAATACAAGCCCGGCGAGTGGGTTCTGACGTAGATTTCCAAGAGTTTGATATAGTTGATTTCCAGAATAGTCTGGCCATATGAGTGATACTTCGTCTTTATCGTTCTGTATTACCCGCACAAAACCAGCGGTTCCTCCACGAATATTGGTATCCATATCTAAATTATGATTACTGGTAGAGACGAAGAAGAGATCGGCATGTTCAATATGGTCTAAGGCTTCTCTCTGGAGCGGCAAGGAGGTGGAAATCAACTGCGGTGTAGGAATATGAGTAGTAATGTGTTTCTTATTCATATATTTGGGACAATTTCCTACTGATCATTAGCCTATGGCTTAGCGGTTTTCATCAAATGCCCCAATACCCACCCAAGCTTTGCTCGATCTTCACAACAAGATGTACTTGCTCAGCCCCATTCTGAACAGCTGAAAGAGTTCCACCAACAAGTCGTCCAAAAAGCTTTACCCTCCTACGGTGCTCAAGGTCGACTGCTAGGCCGGATATCATCATTCCGGTGGTCTCGTTTCCTTGAAATATTTCTCCTTCTGCCTTACCTTGAGAGATAGCTTCTAGAACTGGGTCATAACTCGCAACTGTTGATTCGACCCCTATCAAAGATGCAGCAAATGGCTGTGCAAATCCAAGTTCTCCTCCCCAGACTGTACTCCATGGTCTACCTTGATCATCGAGTGTACCCAGGGCAATGAGTGGGGATCGACTGAGGATGTTTGCAGCATATGGTGCGAGGTAGGGCGAGGTGGGATTATCCCGCTCAACTATATTCAGAAGCTTGTGCATCTCCTGTTCCCCAGCATGGAATTGGGTCTCTAGTTCATATATTGCTGCCATGATTATGACTGTGGTGTGTCAAAGTCCTTGAGACGGTTGATGATCTTTTTGGTCAAGGAGGATGTGACAGATGTGCACAACCGGGACAGGTCAACGGCATTACTATATGGAAACTCCAATTCTGTGAGTGCTCTAATTAACAGGCTGGCCAAAGAGCCTTGCTCATTGGCAGTAACAGAAGTTGCCCGATTTGTCCTTTTAAGAAAGGTTGCTTATGCGGGGAGATGCTTTGTCATCACTTAGCCTCTCGCTTAATAAGCTCTGGCCCTGTCTAAAGTTGTTTACCAATCTTCTGATTATGACAGAGTTTGTAGACCACTCGTCCTGGGCAAATTGAGGGTTTATTGTCAAGATCCCCTTTAGATGTGTTCAAATTTATGAAATATTAGTAGAAGATGAATGTCATTGTGCTGAACATTCGGACGCAGAAGTATGCTTGGTTACACTTGTAAGTTTAGTCGACACGTGAGCAATGAGTCTAACATCATATGTTTTATTAATTTAATCACAATTCGGTCGTGAATAATAGATACGATATGTTGTATTTTCAGCCATTATATGAATTTCCCTGCATGTCAGTAGGAGCCCCGAATTCATCATGGCACTCTGCATACTTCAAAGACATCGTAATTTTGTCACCACTGAATATCTCCCTGTCTTCAAACACTTCCTTAGATAAAGAGGCTAAAAAGATAATATGACGGAAGGCACAAATCGCAGAAGTCTGAGGAGCTCCATCCTGACTGCTGATGCACATACCCACGCACCTGCTGAAGCTTCATTTCGCCAATCTTCAGGCCATAACTCTTTCAATTGTAGCAGTCATGCACCTAAGCATCTTTCTGATACTCTCATTACGAGACTTGCACAAACTACACCAGAAAATAATATGGCATTTGCGAAGCACTTTACTCCCGTCACCTGGGATAAGTACAAGCTAGTCGTCGATATGCAAGAAGTATACGATTCCCCTGATCCCGAACACATCTTATATTTCGATTCAGAATATATTCTATACTATTTCACACTTTTCGACGAGGTTTTCTTTTGTGGCAGCTTAAAATCCCACTGCCACGTTGTGCACGAGGAGAAGAAGCAAACAAGCGAATGGCAAGAGTATACCATCAAATCAGTGTCTTATCTGGGTGGTAGTATTGGCAGCAGGATCGTGGTACATACCCTTCCCCTCACCAGCACATCGCTACACAATCGCTACCTGAGATTACGATCATATCTGAGTGCACTTCTGTTCGAAATGATCGTTGTTTTTTTTGGAACTTTCTCATGCAGACACAACTTTTGCCTCTCTGAGGTGAATGGCTGGATCGGGTTGGGATGTGGCCAGCTGTGGCAGGAAATAGCCTTTCGCTTCGAAGATTTCGCCAAAGAATATCTTAAATTGGATCTGGATCTCCTAAGGAAGTGGGCTTGGGTTGTAGAGTTGAAATTCTCTCGACGTTACATGGATGGAGATATCGAGGTCGGGCAATTCGGTTTTGATAGGGAGGAGATACTGGATCTGATTCGGAAATTCGATGTTTCGAGTGTAGAAGATGCGAAGGCTCGTCGAAGTTTCATTGAGTGGGCGAGGGAGAAGGCTGAACGAGAAGCTATTAGGAAACGATGGGAACCAGGTAAAGGGCGATAGATATCGCAGATGAAGTCTACATACTAAATCTTGCTGGCGTGGGAGCAACGGCGATGGCATTTTTCTTTTGACCTTGGTTTGGTTATCTCAACAGAGTCTGGAAATCTTTCTGATAGACTGGGGTTTCTGATGAAATTTACTTAGTTAGATCTTCGGTTTCCACTAGCGTTCATGAACTGCCGAATTAGCCTTACCTAACTAAACACTAGACGTTATTGCTACATGCCAGAATTTGAATTGTATTTAGCAATATAAAGTAGCATGTCGTGCATCATGTCGTGCATCATGTCCAAATTCTACTGATAGCATTTGTAGTTTTCCAATTTTTCACCTGTTTTTTGTAAACCACAGTGAAGTAGATGTTGAGATATTAGCAAAGGAAGTGCTTGGCATCATACTGTTAGCTGATAAGGCGTTCACCCCGCTGCCCCGCTACCATTTGGTCCCCACAATTTAGGGCGATAACAAACGATAACAAATCTCGCGAAGCAAGAGCTCAGTAAACCTCGAGTTTCCTTCTGCTGAGCAACGTACTTCACTTCATAGCAGCACCTACTGTTTCTTCCCCTAGAACCTATTATTAAATACCTACATAATGGATTATAAATCACAGACCAAAACGAAAGGTGCCTCAATTACACCTCGACTCATTATTCATGGTGGAGCAGGGAATATACTACCCTCAAATCTTTCTCCTGAGAAATATAAAGCGTTTCATGACTCTCTCCTCACTATACTTTCCACGACACATTGTTTTATGTCTGCGCCCTCTTCGTTTCCGTTGCAAACCTCACAGTCTACCTCGGCTCTCGATACAGTGGCTTTCGCTGTCAGTCTTCTCGAAAATAACCCACTCTTCAATTCCGGCCATGGAGCTGTCTTCAATCGCGACGGATTTCAAGAAATGGAAGCAAGTGTTATGGTGAGCAGAGGTAAGAAAAAGAGAGGCGTCGGTGTGATGGGTTTACAACATGTCAAGAACCCAATAAAGCTTGCCAGAGAAATGCTACTTCGCGGAGAGCAAGATTTAGAAGGTGGAAATGGAGAACACAGAAGCGGTGTTAAGCGCAGTGATGCAATGGGCGCCCAGGGACATTCACAACTACACGGCTGTACGGCTGAGAATCTGGCTAGACAATGGGGCCTCGAGATGGTGGATAAGAAATACTTTTATACGCAGGCCAGATGGGACGAGCATATAAAAGGGTTGGAGAGGGAAAAGAAGGGAGAAGGTGTCGCATCTTGGGACCATACGGCATATGTGCCACAGGGCACCTGTGGAGCAGTTGCACTTGACAGCGAGGGGGTTTTGGCTGTGGCCACGAGTACTGGAGGCTTGACAAATAAACTGCCTGGCAGAATTGGAGATACCCCTACACTTGGGGCTGGATTTTGGGCAGAAGAGTGGGAAGAAGAGTTTTATGCAAAGGACGAAGCGCTGATTGTCCGACCCGGACCAGCCTTGATGTTGAGCGCCTCCCTTCAGGGGCTATTGGCTGATTGCCTCCCGAGCTTGACGGCATACCAACCTATACCTCTGCAGGAGAAATTCACGCTAGAAGCTCAAGATCGAATCATCCATTCTACTGCATTATCAGGTACCGGGAATGGTGACTCTTTCTTAAGAACGAATGCAGCGCGGACCGCCTCGGCTATTGTCAAGTATCGCGGAGCTAAATCAAGCAATAAAACATCGCTACAAGAGGCTATCGACGAAGTCAGCGGCCCGGGCGGTGAACTCGAAAAGAGCGCTGGCAACCGATGGCATAAGACTGGCGAGGGTGAAGGAGGTATTATTGGCATTGAACTGCAAGTTGTATTGGATGTGGACGGTAAGCGTACATCAGTAACATCCCATGTCACGGATAGTTTCAACTGTGGTGGTATGTTTCGGGCGGCAGTTAATACGAATGGGAAAGCTATCATGAGAGCTTTTAAACCTAGGCAACCTGGCTTAGAGAGGTTTGAGGGAGAAGGGAAAGAGTATAACTTGAAAGATTGGTTTGATGACTCTCTATAGAATGATTAAACGGCATATCTCTGTATGGCGAACAAATTATGGGAGGTTAGCATTGGCCTTGGAGGTGCTCTGAAGACCCTGATGAATAGAATCACTAGACGGAATAGTAATTAAATTGAACTTCTATGTCGTAATGGTTCTATAATTCAAATCCCTCATCTATCATAGGAGGCAAGGATACCGTCAAAGTATCTCTTCGTAACCTCCTTCAGCTCTGGATGCGTTGCAATCCAAGCTTTATTTTCTTTCACGCCCACTACAATCATTTCAGCAACGTCACTAGCTGGTATCCTTCTCGCCTCCCTCTTCTTTGCACACTTTGGGCCCTCAGTCCCATATTTCTCTGGTCGACTCCGCTCACTTTTCATAATTTCCGTTAAAGTTCCCGCAACAATGATTGTTGAAACACCTACCCCGTGTTCTTCAGCTTCTGGCCTCAACGCTGTTCCTAATGCATGAACAGCCGCTTTTGCTGAAGTGTATGGCCCATGCTCAGTTACCCAATCCGGTACCATCCCAGCTTGACTTCCAGTGAGGACTATGTGCCCAGATTTTCGTTGAACCATAGAGGGATAGAACACCTGGATACAATTCACCGTTCCTTGCAGTACCACATCATAGACCCAAGCCCAATCACTAGGTTTATGATCCACTAACGGACCACCGGTCGTAACGCCAGCATTACAAAAGAGTAAATCCGTCGCACCGTATTTTTTCGTGACGCTATCGAAAAGGCTCTGTACAGAAGAGAGATTCGAAACATCACAAACGACAGGATATGCGTCGCCTCCTGCTTCTTCGATTTTCTTCACTGCCTCTTGAAGTCGCTCCATATTAGTCGATGCGAGAACGAGCTTTGTGCCTTCTTTTGTAAGCTCCAGTGCAAGCGCAAGTCCGATACCTGTTGCGCCGCCTGTGATCACGGCAGTTTTTCCTTTTAGATCTTTCATTTTGTTGATTCTAGAAGTTTGGAGATATTTCTGTGGCAGGTTGGTTTATGGGGTTTTGAGGAATAGGTGGAATCTAAAAGACGAATTGGCGGAGCTTAACAAGTACTTTGTGGCAGCAAAACAGAACACAACGAATTAGATATACCTAGTCTCAATCACCTAAGACCATTTCCCGTACTAAAATCAGCAATTGCAATCTAGTCAACCATGGCAACCTGCTTCTTATCTCCGACATTTTCGAAGCTATGCCCTGTCAAAGTGGATTTGGGCGGATGTTGGTTTCCAAACTAGTAATCCCGGATGGTTGAAGACTTCCGACTGCGGGGAAGAATCAGGGGAAGCGGGGGTCGGCATTAAGCGATCGTCCCCCTTTTCCGATCGCTGAACTAGAAGACACGTGATAGTTCTCTGGATGCGAATTCGTGTAAAGAAGAGCCATTCAGCAATGGTAGCTAATTGAAAACCAGAATACGTAAAATAATTGACCAAGATTCTATTCATAATTTCTTGTCACGAAGCCACGAATTAGTAGTGAAAAGCTCAGCATGTCGAAATATGAAGCAACAGAGTTGTTCTCGGTGAAGGGAATGGTGTTTGTGATAACCGGGGGAGGGAGTGGTACGTGGCCAAAGACTTATTAGATAATCATATTAGATTGATTTAACGGATATTAGGAATTGGGGCAATGATGGCAAATGCGCTTGATGTCAATGGTGCCGCGAAAGTCTATATAGTAGGACGGAGAATTGAAAAATTACAAGAAGTTGCTGCCGCTGCCGTAAGTCATGACTTGAATTTCTACATTCTGTTTGGTTCCTCCATCGTTGATAGGTAATTAGGTCAACAAATCTATCATTCCCTACAAAGGCGATGTAACCTCTAAAGAAAGTCTCGCCAACCTCGCCGAAAAGATCACATCAGAAATCGGCTTCGTGAACGTCGTGATAGCGAACTCCGGTGTCACTGGTCCCGATCTAAGCGCCTTGCCCAAAGATCGCGTGCCCTCGATTTCTGAACTTCAGTCTCTACTTTGGAAGCCTCCCATGGAAGAATTCAATGCGACCTTCATGGCCAATTCTACCGCTGTCTTTTACACTTTAACAGCCTTTTTGACATTACTTGATGCAGGAAATACGCACCCTGATAGTCCGACCCTGAAAAATGGAGTGAAAAGTCAGTTTATTGCCACGAGTAGTATTGGAGCTTTTTCAAGGAAGCCGGGTATGGGTTATGCATATGCGGGTAGCAAGGCTGCGGTTATACACTTGGTAAAGCAATTGAGTACAGGTTTAGTACCTTATCATATAAGAGTGAATTGTTTCGCACCGGGCATCTATCCTAGCGACATGAGTGCTGTAAGACTTTTTAAATAGGTGTAAGACTTAGGAAATATGTTGATCATGTGTTAGGCTTTCTTGGCTGGAAACGATGCAAGAAAAGAAGGAAGCATTCCACAAGATATCTGTCCTGCTACTAGAAGTGGTACTGAAGAAGTGAGTTTCTTCAAAAACTCTCTTGATTTTGAAATTAACCAAGCTCGTATTAGGATGCTGGGGGTTTGATATTATTTCTATGCAGTCGAGCCGGCGGATACATAAATGGTAATGTAGTTGTGAGTGATGGAGGTCGAATTGGTATTCAGCCCGGAACTTACTGAGCAGTCATAACACTTGCATTACGTAGATAAATATATAAAATAAATTTAACTAGTTAGCCTCCGGGTTCAAGAAGAGGACAACAGGTACGAATAACGCTAGAATTTCAACATAGTATCGACATATAAATTTGATATTTGGTCGGCTTCTGCTGGCAATGTTCTTTTATAGAATTTAATATCTTAAACAGTGCATGATAGGTTTTGGTGTTGATTTAATTCGACGTTTCAAGCATACCTGCAGTATAAAACGAGGCAAGATAATGGCCAAAATCGTCTAAAGTGCACTTGTTATACCAGTAGTTTGGGCAGCCACCACTGAATGAGTACAATGCTGTTATCCGATTTTCGAAATTTCCATTTTGATGTAAAAGTCATCTAGATTAGAAGCGAACTTTGGGGTAAATCAATAATTGCTCATATGTATGTGGGTAACTATTGATATTTTTGGACAGCGTTCTTCAATATGTCAAGTTTATCATGATAGTCTTTGGATCCGTGAACGCAAGAAGCGCCGCCTTTCCGCACTCTCTTCCCAATCCGCTCTGCTTCGTTCCTCCAAAAGGTACGCATGTAAACATTTGACTAATACAGTTTATTCCCACCATCCCACTATCAAAGGCACTCGCAACTCTCAGCGCACGATTGATATCCTGTGAGAAAACCCCAGCCATGAGTCCATACTCCGTGCTATTTGACAGCTCAGTAACTTCGTCTTCTGTTTTGAAGGTATTCACAATGACAACTGGGCCAAAAATCTCTTCTCGCATGATTTCCGCATCAGATTTCACATCCCGAAAGATGGTTGGTTCGATGTAGTATCCCTTAAAAATGATTTAGCACCGAACTCTTGAGTTGGAAGAGAGATTACCTTGTCGCCAACTCTATTTCCGCCGAGTATCATTGTACCCTGCCCGTTTTTTCCTCTCTCAATAAACCCTGTAACACGCTTAAATTGGGCTTCGTCAACCAAAGGTCCAATGGTGGTTTCAGTGGAATCGGGGTCCCCAATTGTTGAAGACATTTCCTTCAGCTTTGTTTTATAACCCTCAATAAACTTGTCAGAGATGGACTCTTGAACATACACTCGTGTAGATGCAAAGCAGACTTGTCCGGTGTTTAATACAAGTGCATTTGTAGTAGAATTGATGGCATTTTCTAGGTTACAATCATCAAATATGACGGCAGGGGATTTACCTCCTAGCTCTAAAGTAACTCTCTTCAAGTTTGATTTTGCAGCAGCTTCTTGAATCTTTTTGCCAGTGGCAATTGACCCGGTGAAAGATACCTTGCGAACTTTCATATGTGCTGCCAATATAGCGCCGGTCGAACCGTCTCCTGTAAGAATTTGGAAAACTCCTGTAACAATAAATTAGTCTTCGTACTTTTGGTGTCTCCGAGGATATTTGAAAGCGACAAATTGAAGTATCTTTTCAGTTCTTTTCAGTTCTTCAAAGACAATATATTCAGACTTGGACCTGTATCCAGGAAGTGACATACTATATATCAAGGTCACATACCTGGAGGAAATCCTGCCTCTTTAATCAACGCTCCTAAAGAAGCACTCGCAAATGGCGTCTTCTCACTAGGTTTTAAAATGAAACAATTCCCAGTGGCTAACGCCGGTCCAGCTTTCAGGCCAATGGTTCCCAAAGGGCCATTCCATGGAACAATACCTACAGTCACGCCAAGGGGTTCGTTTCGGACAACCTTCAAGAATCCATCCTCCTGCGGGAAGGATTCACCAGCAAACTTATCAATCCAACCGGCATAATACCGAAACGTCTCACACGTTTGAGCGGTTTCCCATTTGTTGAAGGTGGAGATTGGCGCACCTAAAGTAAGGCGAGTTAATTCAGCGAGAGTGGTAAGATGCGCTTCCATTAGTGACGCAAACTTGAGCATTATATTACGACGGGCAGTAGGGGTTAGAGTACGCCATGCTGGGAATGCTTTCTCTGCTGCAGTGACAGCAAGATCGACATCATATGCATTTGCTAATGCAACATCATCCGCAATAAGCGAACCGTCCTTTGGGTTGTAAAGGGCGAGCCTAGAAATCAATCAGTGTCCTGTCAAAGCAACTGAAGCGAGTAAAACTACTTTTTTTCGTTATTAGAATTAACATATTCATTGTTGATGAATAGTTGTTTTGGCAGATTCGCTCTACTGAATTTGTAGGACGACATCAAGACAAATATGATATAAGCACGTGATTTTAGAAAGATAGAATTGGTCAGGAGGTTTGAGATCCGTATAACCTTAAGACTTTAGCCTTACTTTTTATTCATCAAACCAAAATTATAGTTGGTCACAATCCACTGGATTGTGCCGAGTGCAATAAGATAGCTCAAATTAAGTCCGATCACAGGAAGACGAACTCCGAAAACAACTTTCGGTGTTAAGGTCTTACAATCATACCAATGAACCTTCTTACGGAACGAGTTTTGAATTTTGTCACAGACGACGCCCATAGCCATGCCCAGACTGTCACTAAAGTACCTACAATGGTTGACAACATTAGAGAATTAGTTAAGACTCTCAACTAGCCAGTCATTCTGGAACGAAACAAATATAAGATCGCACTAATGCTAGTTTGGCACGGTTAAGGGGAACCGACAGAGTGACTAGTACAATTTACAGAGATGTATGTGCGGGAGACTAGCTTGCTGTACGTAGCCTTTGTCTGGGGTTTTGCGGAGTATCTCCACACTTCTACACCTCCCAAGCATCTTGCCAGAAAATGGATAAGATCAGCTCTTCCCAGTGACTTTCTGTCTATTGGCCATAATAAAAATACATTATTCATCCTATAATTACATACTCGAACACTCCTTCTTTTGGCCACATAAGATATCTGCCCGACTACCTCCCCATAGGACTACGATTTTGTTAAATATGGTACAGGACAATCAGCCTTTGGGAGACACTCCCCCCCAGTCTATTGGGAGAGAGAAAAGTCATGTCGCGGATGTTAAGCACCACGAAAATGGCAGCGATCTGACAAACATTGATACTCACCATCAAACGCTGGCCCTGGAGGGATACGAGCTTGATACAGATGAACTACCAAAAGGTTACTTTTGGAGCGCCAAATTTTTGGGCACCTTCTTTGGAGTTGGAATGAACTTAATGGGATCCACGGTTTGTACCTCTACAGCTACCGTTGCCTTTCTTTTATTAATTTAAAAAACTAATAAATGTCAACAGGCCGGCTTTGCCATTATTGCTCCCGTTTTAGGGCAGATCAATACTGCAATTGGTCCAGGGCCAGTAATTTGGCTCTCACTTGTATATACACTTGGTCTTGCTCTCGGTCTAACCCTCGTAGGGAGACTGACAGACATATTTGGTCGACGGTGGTTTTTCATATGCGGAGTTTTAGTTGGTGTTGTTGGGTCTATCATCGGTGCAACAGCCAAAACTCTACCTGTTCTGATCGGAGGCCAAACCCTCATAGGACTTTCCGCTTCAACGGGATACTCGTACACGTTTGTTGTGGGAGAGTTAGTCCCCGTCAAATACCGATTTGCAGCAAATGGCGTCTTGTTCATGTTCAGTTTTCCCACCGCCGGATTCGGGGCAGCTATCTCTACTGCATTTGTTTTATATACAGATGCTGGTTGGCGGGTAAATACACTCCATTCTTCAACAATGACTTTATGCGGTCTCATGAAATACTTCATTTTGTTGAATTGCTATTGGTCTAGTAGCTTTGGGCAACACCCGACTAATTTGATCTATTAGTGGTGCTACTATCTCCTCATAATTCTCAACGGACTTACAGCGCTTGCATACTTTCTGTTCTATTTTCCACCCAACTTCAAGGCCAAACACGCTGGTACGAGTAAGTGGGAATTGGTGAAAGAATTTGACTATGTCGGAACATTTTTATACTTAGCAGGATTACTGTTGTAAGTTTACACATCCAGTTTATCAAATTTTCCAAAGTGCTGACCTTAAGCAGTTTTATACTGGGTTTGTCATGGGGAGGAAATGTGTACGCTTGGAAGAGCGCTCCAGTGATTGCGACCATTATCATTGGAGCAATATGCCTGGTAGGATTGTTCGCTTACGAGAGCTTTCGACCTCTCAAAGAGCCTCTCATCCCAATGCATCTTTTCAAGGACAAAGGATGGGTGGCTGCTGTTATTAGTCTATCACTTGGCGCTAGTGTTTATTACTCACAGGCTATTGTGTGGCCCCAAATGACAACTACGGTCTACGCTAACGGAAGACTCATGTTAGTACTTTTCTTTTGTCTCTAAAGATATGAGCATTTTACTAATATTGTGGCAGGTGGGCTGGTTGGATTGGGTCGCTGGCCGGAATTGCCATTACGGTGGGAGAGGTTATCGGTGGTTTTATGATCCATAAAACTGGTAAAACTAAGTATCAAGCAATATTTGTGATGACAGCAGCTACGATTTTCCTTGGAGGTGAGTTTCCACATCTTGCTACAGCACCGTCTTGACCACTGCGGCTATGTTACTTACTGACATACACAGCAATGGCATCATGTACACCCGACACCCCAAAGACTGCCATGGCTTTGGTATTTTTAGCTGTAACATTGGTGGGCTATAACGAAGCCATCATGCTTCCAATCGCGACTATTGTGATTCGAGATCAAGCTGAAATTGGGACCGCTGCTGGCATTGCTGGATCAGTTCGCTCTGCAATCTCAACTGTAGCATCAACTGTGTATTCAGTCGTTCTCACCATACGACTCGGACAGACGATACCGAAAGAGGTTCCAGAGGCCGTCATTGCAGCTGGTCTTCCTGCATCCTCTGTTGCTAATTATATGACTGCTATCGCAGGAGGAGGGAGCGAGAAAGCACTTGCTGCTGTAGAAGGATTAACGCCCGAAATTCTGGCAGCAGGGTCGACAGCCTATAGATTCGCATATAGCCACGCATACAAGACGATATTCTTGACTTCTATCGCTTTTGTAGTGCTAGCCATCATTTGTAACTTATTCGTACCGAATATCGACCATTTGATGACCGACGCAGTCGCGGTTACGCTCACGAACAGGCATGGAGACAAAGTTGATCGGGAGGAGAAAGCTTATGCTGAGAAGTCACAAGTCGTGGAATGAAGCCAGGATTGTACCATGTATAGCAAATGAACGTGACTGTGTTTGAAAATTTGAAATCTTTTTATTTTGAATTGATCCAAATGAAGACAAAAGTACTCATGCAATGAAGTCAAGTGCGTTTTTTGCAGTAGTTCTTATGATACTCATGCTGAGTTGACATTGAAAAATTCGTAGTCTCATATTAACAACTTAGGTCACAGATTCAAATCTAATAGCTTACTAGAAAAGGTTACACATGTCTATAATTTGGCAGGTAATAAAGGGTCATAATATCATTTTTCTTCGAGAAGATCTTGGAGTGGGTTTGGATTTTGAGCTAGATCAGACAAGATATTGCAAGTGTGATTTTCGTCACGTCCGTATTCCAGTAGAAATTCCGAAAAGCCGTCGCCACTCGTTCGGAAATCACTCACATGCTGCTCAACAACCGAATCTTTGGTTTGGTAACACAGTGACTCTTTATCGGCGTTAGGTTCAACATGCCCGGAGGATCCTGAAATAAGTGACACATCACATGACTTGGTAGAGAGGAGGAAAGGGGAAGGTGCAGGGATAAGTATATCCGACCATGTATCTAAGTATAATACACCAAAAGGACTATTCTCTTGAAGTCTTCAGGTATAGTGAGATTATTCAACAACTCTTCTATCTTATCCAGTACCACCGCTGCACAGTTGATAAAGGCAGAAAATGGCATCAAACTCTACTGCTGTATGTTTCGTGATTAAAGTTGAGTTTACACAAGTACTAACATGCTGCATTAGCCACACAAGAATCAGAACTCTGTATTCAATCATGTTGCAATATCTGTCCCAGACGCCGAGAAAGCAGCTGCATGGTTACAAGTCCCTGAATCAATTCCATTGTTCTTTGACTAAAATTAGTCTAGGTACCAAGAGGTTTTCGGGTTTCGAAGAGTAAGATCAGATAGAGCAACAGATAGGTCGGATGCTCCCAATGCGCCAATTTTCAGCATTTATCCTAGCAGTCTGAATAAAGTCAACATGGCGTTCATGAGTTGCGGTAATGGAGTGGGCTTCGAAATCTTCGAATTTCAAGATCCAGCATATCAAAAGACCAGGGAATTTTCAACCGAGTTTAATCATGGTGGATTCTTCCATATAGCTGTTACGGTTGCAGATCCGGGTACATTCAACAGACTTGTATCTTACAATCAATCCTTATACTAATTTGTCCAGATGGAGTGGTTTTAAAAGCAAAAGAACTAGGGGGCAAGCAGATTGGAGAGACATGTGACATGTACGGCGAAAAGGCATTGTATCTTCAAGACCCATGGGGTAATATTATTGAGTGTCTTAGCTGTAGCTTTGAGCAGTTGATGGGAAACAGGGGTTGAGAATTAAAATACCAATACAATAGGATTTCTGTATTTTCCTACCAGTCGTATATCATGGGGTGAAACAAATTGAAACTTACCATACTTCTTCAGCTTATGAGAAAATAAATATTTAAAAATTCTTTACTAAAACCATGAAGTGAGTGTCGCTGTAGTGAAAGTTGTGATTCTAATTTGTGAGGACTTTTAAATGAGCCAGCTAAATCTAAGAATTTCGATATAATTCTAAAATATATAAATAAAAAGTGTCTTAATTTAAGTTTGTAGATCTAAAATCTGAAATTTATGGTAACTCTACTGAGTCGGTGCATGTTTAAGAAATTGAACCACCATCTTTTTAGTGCTTTTGCCAGCCTTCATAGACTCAATCATCCCTGGAACATCATCCAACGACTGATAGGTTTCAATTTCTGGTCGAATGTTGTGCTTCACAATGAAGTCAATCGCTTTAGGCATTCTCCGAGGAATTCCTGTAGAATCTCCTCTAACCTTGAAAGTGCCTCTTGCAATATCCAAGGCATCAAATGTGACGCCCTCTGCGGGTAAGCCAACACACATAAGCACACCACCAAGTTTCAAAAGCGGTGGTGCACTTCTGTATGCTGCACCTGCAGCACTAAAAACTGCTACCGTGTCTGCGCCTAGTCCATCTTTTGTCAATTTGCGGACTTCCTGCACGTAATTCTTATTTGACCGTGAATTGAAAACATGATCTGCACCCTGAGTCTTACAGACATCTAGTACATCATCGTTAATATCCACGCCAATTACCTTATAACCCATCGCTTTGGCATATTGCGTCGCAAGTTGACCTAGGCCTCCGCAGCCAATAATCACGAGCCATTGTCCAGGCTCCAGCTCACACGAAGCAACGCAGTGGTACGCTACACATGTCAGATTAACCTGCATAAGTCATGCCAATTACTCACAAGTAACACCAGCGCAGAATATTGGTGCGGCAGTCCGGACATCCAAAGCGGGTGGCAGGACAATAGCACTGTGATAATCCACCAACCCATACTCGGCAAAGAAACCGTCAAACGTGAAACCCTGTGTCTTGCTCTCTTTCCTTAGACAATGATTATTGTGAACCTGGCAACCTTCGCACTCGAAACAACATCCAATAATGTACAGAAAGCCCACCGCATCTCCAGGTTTGAAGCCTTTACCTTCTGCGCTTGGGTGAAGTCTTTCAATATATCCAGCTCCCTCATGACCAAGCGTGACTGGCTTGGTCCGACCAGCACCGATAAATGCTTCTCCCATTGACATCAGATCGCTATGACAGAGAGAAGCGGAGGCAAGTCTCACAAGAAACTCGTTAATTCCCGGCTCTGGGATAGGGACTTGATTGACTACGACTTTCATCTCAATCTATTCAAGGTTAGTATTGTGAATCAATTCGCGGGGAATAAGATACTGACCGGATCCCATTGCACAGCCCTCATAGTTTTTGACATTTTAATGTTTGATTTAATTGCGTTTCTCTGAGTTTCGGCGTTTAGTGTTCTGATATTAGCCCGCTCGTTTTAATTGCCCTTCTTTTCTTCTATTTGTTACAGACTGTTTGAAGCTCAGGGAGATTTATTTAGAATCCCATTCTTAAGTCCGAAGGAACTTAATACCCACTTCTCCACTAGTGTTGTTTAATCGTACTGTTGTATTCAGTTACCCCGCTGGGCAACCGCTTGTCTCCGAAGCGAAAACGTAACTAATACGCCTTGGTACTTCACTTCTGCTGGGAGTCGTTCTCCGAGATCACATGTTATTGCCTGGAGGAGGAACGCGTTTCATTTCCAAAATTTAATGTCATGTCATCGAAGCAGTAGTTCATTCCCAAATACTATAGAGTGGTTCTGGCAAGACACATGTATTCAATTATCTCCCTTCTCAAGTTTTTCTCACATTAAGATGACGATCTGCAATATTACTGCTGCGGGTAATTCATTTTCGCGTGCTTATCAAAAAATGTAGACTTCCCGTGCCTTTAAGTGGACAAATGTTTCAAAAACCCTACTGTCTCATCTATCAGATACAGTTTGTGAGTTGTTGACTTATGGGTTACTCATAGTCTGTTTCAGTCGTATCACCTTTGCTGTACTAATACATTAAAATTTATCTCACTTCGTGTGGATGTAGAACTCGCTGGGGCAGTATCTTGATGGCCCACGCATACTAAATAGATCAAATAATATGCTGCCTTATGTGCCGAAGAAGCTAGTTTGACTTACTGTATGGTATTTGCGAGAGCTCCATGTATTTGGATTTTGCTTCATCCTGTTAGAATTCAGGAAGCTCGACTAGGTGTTATTAATGGAGCGTAAATCACTATATTATTTAGCGATGGAAGGCATTCAATGGAACTGGCATAAAGTGGCTTTCTCATAATGACCCTGACGACTTATACCATGATGAAGAACATGGACCTCTAGGCATCATCCTCCTTGGCCAGCTCGGTCAGTTCATTACATTCAAGAGTACCGAAAACAATTTCAATAGGGATAAGCCTGAGTTTTCCTTACAGCTATAAATGGATGATCGATCTCTAAAGGTCCTAAAGGTCTTGATTCGTCGTCGAGATACAAACCTCACAACTTCAAAACCCTGTATCAAGGTAACTGAGTCAGACGTCACCTTACCTTCTTTCCCACCTGGAAACACCTTTCCTGCTGCTTTCGACGGAAAGACGGCAGATGACGACAAAGACGGCAACGACATAGATGCCTCTCCGTTTATAATCGGTGATATAGTCGCCGTTCAAGCTTGGTTTGGGAGCTACCTCTTCATCGAACAAGGTTAGAAAGACTGTCGCGGGACTGACCTTCCGTTTGCTTAATATATAGAGGTTGCGAGGTAGGGCTTCTAGTTCCTCAAGCTTGAATAGCAGCCCAGTCACTAAACGAAGACGATTACTATAACGATCTCAGACTATCCAAATATATATTGTATTTCAAGCTTCTCTTCAAACAATTCTCTGTCCTCTTGACTCTTTCTACTGTTTCTTGCTTCTTGCGTCACGCATTCGCATCCATCCGGTCTTGCCGTCCATGCACCTGCCATGCGCTGCACCTCAGTCTTTATCGACTTTATCCAGCTTAGACTTCATCAACTACACGTCCAAACATTTCCATACTAATCTTCAATGCTCTATGCTCTAATCCATTTCAAAGGCTTCGTGTGAGCCCGCCGGCGAGCACCCACGTAATATATATTAACCGAGACGAAATCTACTATGTTCACGGCCAGGCTCGCTATATTTCAAGAGGGGTAATTGATCGTAGTCAACCCCTCATCATCTACAATTTCTCTAAGACTATACACGATAAGTTAGTTAAATGACCATTGGGTATTACATATGTAAATATACCTCAAGAGCTTTTCTTGCTGCTTTCTCGCCGGATGAGTTGTCATTTCCTAACCTAGATATTTTAGGCAGCACAATTTACTCTTATTCCCTAGCCAACAGATACAAATTTCTCATATACCTACCTACCTTATCAATTCAACTCCGCTTATCTACCCTACCTACAGTGGGTAACCAATTGCCTTCCACTTTTACCCTTGTAAATCCGCGGTAAGCGATGCGTGCCTTACCGGGTTATCATTGGAACTCTAATCTCAAATACCGGAATTGTCGTTAACAGCTGATATAACTATATAAGAGGATCAGGGTACACGGGACTACGACAAGTTTTTCCCATCTTTCCCTACCATCATTATTCGAATGAGCTTCTGTCCCAAGAACAATGCCCGTCACTGTCCGTCCCGCCAGCCACCCGCCACGACGATGGGACGGCCCAGTTGCCACGTCGGCCGGCACGCTATTTGATGGCTCCTGTCGCGCCGAAGCTCAAACGTGCAAGCAAATTATTCAGTCCTCATTTGGGGACTGGCCTGTGCCGGTCACTACATCACCTTCAACAAACGGGTTTGTCTACGCCGCCACCCGCTTACAACGGCCACTACCATCTGACCATTCGACCAGAGGATGTCTGGTTCGCCATCTTAACCCAGCTTAGCTTCTATATCAATGCCCATGCCGATGACCTCCACGCCGTATTTGTCGCGCACGAGGGCCAGAAGAAGCTCGAAGTCGTCGATATCGGCACCGTCCAGACCGTGGACTTTGGAAAACTGGCTTTGCACATGACTAGACAGATCGAGAAGAATATCCTCGATAGTGAGCTTCGCGATTGGATTATGCCGAATTTTACCACGACTACATACACAGACTCCGTTACTGCCGCGATCCTGATGATAGGCTCAATACAAAAATATTTTAGTTATAAGATGATGCTTTCCTGCAGCATCCTATCGGTCACTCTCTTGAGCGAGAAGGCGGACTGGGCGGCGATCCGGCAGCGGCTTGACAAGCTGCCTCACTTTGGCCCAGAAGCCCGGCAGTTCTCGTCCTTGCTCGTTTCTGTGCTGGATTTTTTTGTCCGCACCTTTGAGAAAGCCGATAGCCTCGCCGTCGTCGATTTCTGGTCCAAGATTGCCCACCGTATAAGCAATTTCTCTGGCCCTACATATCTCTCGGGCTGGCTGACATCCTTCTGTTTCTGGAATATAGACGGCAAGTCAATATACAGCGCTAAAGCGGGCATTTGCAAAATAAACGGTATTGACTATCATCGGGTGAACGTAGAGGACATCCCCGTCGGCTATATGTCCGTGCCAGTGACGGTGGACGACAATGGGCGCGAGATCAAAACGAGGATATTTGCTGGCTCGATGGGCATCGCGGTCTCGAGCAGCGGCGACAAGCTGGATACTAGTCGGACTCATGCCCATTGGGATAAAGAAGGGTTTCGTAAGCCGGAATATATACCTGTGAAGCCAGAGATGGGCGTGATGACGGGTCTTGATAGCCTACAGCCAGTATCAGGCTGGTGGATATATGAAACAAGGGAGTAGGTGATTAAATATTGGTCATTGTTAGAAATTGTGGATATGAGCGTTTGATGTGAAAATTAGCAGGCAAAAGTTGGTGTGTAATAACCACTTTTACATACTCAAAGTTATACTTTTCAATGTAGTTGTGAGGCTCTAAAATTCATGAGGCTCAGAAGTCTGACAGATGGTGATGCGGCTCAAATCCAGGGGTAATTAATAGGCTTGGGTAACGCTAGGAGGGCGCTTGTAGAGCGCCGGAGTATATAAAGTAGAAATGGGGGTTAATTGTACAATATAGATTATCTTCTGTGAATATTAGAATACGAATTCTAAGGCTTGTATCACTCTGTCTATTGCTCCTCACATAAAGATAAGTGCTTTTTAAAAGTAGTAACTAGTAGCATTATACTATAAAGATATGGCCTTTAATATCCCTGAAATCGTCATGTGATTATAGATACATTCGATATTCTGACACATCCATACTATTAAAATTCGGAACCTTGCTCCATGATGAAGTGTTACTACTAGCTCCATTTTAAACTATGTATTGTTTCCCGAAATGTTGAATATTAGGAGCCCTATGAAATTTCAGCTATTATAAATCACTGTAGAATTAGAAAAAAGTGCTTTATCAAACCAGTTGAAGAACAAATTCGATTAGTGAGAGGCTTTCTTGGCAGTAGAACTAACGTGAACTCCCCCGCAACTTCTTTTCCGGGCTCGCAACCCACAATTTTGACTAAAAGTGGGTATTACGGGTGTGTAAATGAGCTTATGCCAGCCCTAGGCTAAAGGCTCCCGATAGATTAACTATGGTTTATATCAACGACTACTAAATCAAAGACGCACTGGTTCAAAGTTGGCAAAACGCAGTGAAGTGCAGTATATTCTAGTTATAGATACTTTGATTATACAAGATTCAGTCTTCCAAAAGACAATATGCCACCCTTAATTACTCCTACCTTTAATGTGAAGAACAAAGTGGTAGCAATCACGGGAGGTTCTGGCATAGGTATGGCATGTGCAGAGCTACTGCTGGCCCAGGGAGCCAATGTATCTATAGCAGACGTGTCTGAGAAAGCCTTGAAAGAAGCTGAAAAAAGCATCTCGGCAGCTGGATACACTGGGAAAGTAATGTTTCAGGTGGTTGACGTACGGAAAGTAAATCAAGTGGATGACTGGATTGCCAAGACGGTTGAGAACTTTGGAAAGTTAGACGGCGCTGTGAACATGGCAGGTGTTATTCCCAAAAGCATCAATATAGAGCGGGTTGAGGATTTGAATGATCCTGATTGGGAGTTTGTTATTGATGTCAATTTGACCGGAGGTATGTGAACAATAGCCAAGTGAGCAAAGTATAAGAAGGCTGACTAATATTGCAGTTATGCACTGCATGAGAGCACAAATTCGGAACATGAACGATCTGGGCTCTATAATAAACGCCTCGAGTATCGCTGGACTGATGGGTTTCCCTAAAAATGCCGCGTATACTGCCGCGAAACACGGTGTCATAGGCATCACAAAATCAGCTGCTAAGGAGGTCGGTGACAGAGGGATTAGGGTGAATTGTGTCGCACCGTGAGTCAATTTATAGCCCATTATTGTTACAATATTTTTAATTCACGAATAGAGGCATTATAGACACTGCCATGCATCGGGAATCAGTCAGGATCAGAGGCGCTGAAGGTGACTATAAATGGCAAATCAAAAGAAAGGGATTACCCGAGGAAGTTGCAGCTCTAGTTACATGGCTATTGTGTGATGCTAGCTCGTACATCACAGGCACAGTTCAGGTAAGATTGTACAAATGTCTTTAAAAAGCTCACCAGTATCTGACAGCTACAGATTATTGACGGTGGTTATGTTTGTTGAAGAACTGATGAACGCTATGTTATGATGGAACATGACGGTGTGAGGAAGAATAAGATAGTTTCTTTGATTGACCAATTTAAAACCCTCTTAAACACTTCCTCATCTTTGAATCAAGTAATATCTTAGCAGTTATAGCAGTTAGTGAAGTTTCAAACCATGTGAGCTTATCCCTTTCTTTTTTTTGTAGAGGTATGTCTGAAGAAGCCAGAAATACTGACACGTTAAACCTATAAGTGAAATGGTCCGAAACAAAAAGACTTTATCTTGAACAAAACGATGCAGTTGTCAAAAATCACAGTTTCTCACATCATCACTTGCGGTTATGTTCATGATAGCATCGCCGTTGTTAGCATTTATTGACTCTCATGTAAGAAACACTCAAAACACATCCTTGATTAAATATTTTCCACTCCCTGCCATGAAAAATGAAGTAAGGTGTATTTGTTTTTTGAGGGATTGATAGAAAATTTGTTTCAAAGTGACAATGTTCAAATTTGAGTCTATTTTTTTCTAGCATACCCATCCACCATCGATTAATTGCACAGTCCCGTTTATGTACGCCGAATCATCACACAACAACCAAGCAATCAGATTTCCCACCTCTAATTTGCGACAAGCGCGAGGTTAGTTTTACTGGTCTACTGGACTTGGCTATTCAGATGATTCTGAAAGGTAACCAGCTCCTTAGATATCCTCAATCTTGGAGTTTAAAACATCACTCACCTTCTGGGGTTCCACGTCGCTTAATCTGACATTTCCAATCCATCTCTCCACCCCGAGCAGCGACCGATTTCTGTTGCATTGGACCATCAATGAGACCACTGTTTTTGAAATTAAAAAGGGTTTACCATTATCGGAGCATAATGACTTACGGAGCTATGCAGTTAATGCGTATTTCTCTATCACCCACTTCTTTCGCAGCAGCGCGACTTAGGCCAATAACGGCATGCTTACTCGCAGTATATGCAGCATTTTTTGGAAATCCAATGACTCCGCAAATACTAGCAGCATTGACAATACTACCGCCGTCTTTCAAGTTCTGCAGTTGTGCACGCATGCAATGCATTACTCCGTGAAGATTCACATCCATAACAAATTTCCAGTCTTCATTATTCAGGTCTTGCACGCGTTCAACATTGATTGACTTAGGTATTACTCCCGCTAGATTGACAGCACCGTCCAGCTGACCAAATTTCTCGACTGTAGCTTTGATCCAAGCATCTACAGCCTTATCATCTCGGACATCGACTACTGTTGCCATCACTTTCCCCCCCGACTTCAGGATAGTTGCTTCGACTTCTTTGAGGGGAGCCTCCGTAACATCAGCCATAGACACAATTGCTCCTTGGGAGGCGAGGAGAATGGCAGTCTTGAGCCCTATCCCGCTAGCCCCCCCAGTCAATGCAATGACTTTACCACCTATATCAAAGTTGGTAGGCATAATCAATTTAATTTAAAGATGTATGTGAATGATGACCTGATAGTTCGGGAAGTTTTGGAAGTTAATGGATTGATTCGAAAGTGCACGAGCTTGACAGCATAAAATTATAGGTCACCGGAAACACCCAAATAAAAAGATGGAAGTTTATACCCGTCAGAGCTGCTCTCTCAGAATCAGGAAGAGCTAGGACTTAACCTCCACATGGAGACTAGGAGATAGCAAGCCGCCTGGGCTTGCTAATGTATGTAAGTTGTGGATCAGATCCACATGGAAGACGCCTTCCGTTGAGATTCGGAGATTGTACTCGCAAGTTTCAACCGATTCTGCATTTAAAAATCACGGTCTTGCCATTTACTTCGTACCGACGAGTTAGGGTAACATCTTCCAGGGTTATACAAAACAGCACTTGTTAGTGGTGGGGCATTTCAGTCAGGGTTCTCGCTTAGTTCAGGGGTGCGGGGTAATAGAACAAATCATCTGGCTGTTTTGGGCGAAAGATCGCGAAAGTTGAGAATCTTAAAGAAACAGAAGACCTCAGGAAGATACCAATTCCTAGAAAATTCAAATTTATTATACCATTATACTACAATGGCAAGATTACCAACTCGTAAATTAGGCAAAAATGGCCCAGAGGTTTCTGCTATTGGTTTTGGTGCAATGGGCCTAAGCTATTCTTATGGAAGGACAGATGCAGAGGAGGAACGCTTTAAGGTCCTGGATAGAGCTCTAGCACTAGGGGCAACTTTCTGGGACAGCTCTGATGTTTGTTGGTATTTCGTCCCTCAACTCATATCACGAACCTAATTGATATACAGATGCCGACAGCGAAGATCTGTTAGCAGCATGGTTCAAGCGAACTGGCAAGCGTGATCAAATCTTCCTAGCCACCAAATTTGGTGTCAGTACTACAACCGGGAAAGTGGTGGTTAGAAGTGATCCTGAATATGTTAGAGAAGCTTGTGAAAAGAGCTTGAGAAGACTGGGTGTCAGTAAAATCGATCTATATTATTGCCATCGAGTCGATAAAGTCACACCAATTGAGCACACAGTCCAGGCTTTGGCTGAATTGAAGAAGTATAACGTCTTTTAAAGCAACCAAGGGACTGAACTGACTAGATTATAGAGAGGGTAAAATCGGATCAATTGGACTAAGCGAAATATCTGCAGCAACACTCCGGCGCGCACACAAAATCCACCCAATCGCAGCAGTACAACTAGAATACAGCCCATTTGCTCTCGATATTGAGTATCCACAAGTAGATCTCTTACGAACTTGTAGGGAGCTGGGGGTTGCAATTGTAGCATACAGTCCACTTGGTCGAGGTTTCCTCACAGGGCAACTGAAGTCACCAGCAGATTTTGAAGATGGGGATTTTAGAAAGACGGCGCCAAAATTCAGCGCGGAGAACTTCCCAAAGAACTTGAAATTAGTCGAGAATTTGCAAAACTTTGCAGATGAGAAAAGCTGCACTACAGGTCAATTAAGTTTGGCATGGTTACTGGCACAGGGGCCTGACATTATACCAATTCCGTGAGTTATGATTTATATGAATTAGACAGAGAAGTAAAACTAATACTGGCTAGGGGAACCAAAAAAATAAAATATCTAGATGAAAATGTTGGAGCTATTAATATAGAGTTAACTCATGAAGAGGAGAGGAAAATTCGGGCAGCGATAGAGGAGGTAGAGGTAAAAGGTGATCGATACGGAGCTGTATTCACATCATTTTCACTTGCAGATACACCAGAGCTTTAGTTGCTTGAATACTGAGTCTATAATATATGGCGGCTGATCTATTCATTTTGACACGTTTCTTATATGTTCTTGCCCTGAATCTGAGTTTCAACTCCCGTGGGTTTATCTGTTCCAATACATAGATTGTCATACCCAAACATTACAGTAATAGGCGCTTGTATGAACACTGCCTCGTCGGCTACATTTGATCATATTAATAAAAATGCATTTGTTTCCACGAAAAGAGTCAGTCTACTTACGAGCAATAGTTCTGACGAAATCTGGGTCTGAAACAACACTCTTCCAATCTTCAATACTATCGACCCAAACCTCCGCGATCCCATCGCAGTCCAATACTGGAATTCCAAGCTCTTCAGCTTGTGCTTTGAGCTCAGGTGAGGTGTGCATCTAGGATATAAATATTAGATTATGAAATCATATGAAATAAGTAGAATACGGTAACTTACTTGATTGTACCTACGGACTTTGGCCACGAAGTTTGCATTCGCCATAGCTAAGTCAACATGATGGGTTCGCCAATGACGGTGAAACTTTTCATCTGAACAATCCTTTTGGCGTTTAAGGTAGAGCATGACCTTGAGATATTTGGGTTTTTCTGGGGACATAGCCATTTTAGTAGGCGATAACTAGCTTTGCTCCTTTGGATTTAAAAGTTAAAATGAAGAGGGTGAGTATTGGTTGGGGATCTAAGGTGTTTTATATCTGGGCCATGTGGAGAAACGTTCCCGAAGGGAGCCGCCCCCGCATCCCTAGTTCAAGGGTGTTGTTAATATCACGTTGCATACGGAAACTACCAAAAGGAACACCGTCCCGCTTTATATTCTATGAATATTTACAGAAAGATATAGACGTAGAGATCACAAAATCTGTTTCTAAAGTAAACTTATTTTCAATAGCTTAAATCTTCCCTCTGTCTAGAAATTGAGTTGGTATCTCTAACCTTTTGCACCTCAAATACTCACACACATTCTTACCTAAGCAATCATAGCTACTACTACTGTTTACTCCTCGGTCTAGGTGATCTCTAAGGAGGAAGTGCACGGCTTTGATTCCAGGAATCTCAAACCTGTCGATATTACCCCCTTTATCTTCTTCATCCAGAAGCTCCCTGATTTTGGCAACCGTGAGAGTGCTTCGTAGCCAGTCCCACTCATCATTGCTGCGGACGAAGAAACCAACATTGCAGTCAGAAGACTTATCTCCAGATCGACCATGAACTATGTAGCCTAAAGGTGCATTGGCTGTAGGTCCCCAGCTAGTGGCATCAACTGGCGACGATGTCTCGTATGATGGCTGCTGTCTCGAATAAGCTCGTGTATTAGTTGGTGGTGGAATCTCTATGGTCTTTCCGTCGAACGTATGAACTTGATGTCTTGCTAGCCTCTGTGGGAACAGCGCGACCCAGTACCTATGCTGCGTCAGACTGGTTTATAAGCCATTAGTAGTGAGAAAGGTACCTACTCAAAATATGGTTTTCCAATTCCCTGTCTCATGTCCATCGCTGGGGTAGCCCCTGGATATCCTTGAAGACAGTTTTCAATACACCACTTCGCAAACGAAGGTGTATCTGGGGCAACTCCTTTATGCTCACCAGCAGAAACAAGATCTGCATTCTTAGTCTGGGCAAAGATACGAAGGTCAACAGTTGCTTCGTCTTGATTTCTTGGATTTTCGGGGACAGATCCAGTTACTGTAAATTTCAGTGTGTGGAACTCCTTTCTGAACTTCCCCATTGACGTAAGCGTTTGTCGCTCAACCATTTCAGCTTTCTCCTTGATGTCCAGGCCAGACAGAAAGAAATGGAATTCTGCTTGCCATCCACCTTTTCCTGTGATGCCGACTTTGGTAGTTGGGGGTGGCGGGGAGCCAATGACTCCCTTCACTCGAACTCGATTTGGGCCTTCTTGGATCAATTGGATCTTCTCGAGGTTCGCTGTAACATCAGAATTGTAATAGTATGGCCCTTGAATCTCATAGATAAGTTGGGCAGTAACGGTTTCCGTGGAAACAATGCCGCCAGCATTCTCCTCCTTTGTTATGACAAATTGCCCGTCACCTTCTATCTCAGCAATAGGAAATCCTAGATTGGTACAGTTGTTTGACTTCAAAAGGTCATTCTTGAAGCCTGTGAACGATCCTCCCGTGATATAAGCACTGCATTCGATGAGATGGCCAGCGATCAAGCTATGTGCAAGTTTATCGAAATCTTTTATGCCCCAGCCGTGCCACCACATGGAAGCTCCAACCACTGGGGAGGCATCTGCAACTCTTCCACATATCACAATATCGGCTCCCCCCTTCAGTGCTTCACAGATTCCAACGCCCCCTAAATAACATTGTGCAAAAACTGGCTCTATACCCCACTTGTCGATGGGAGTGTCCGAAGGCAGTGATATGAACGACTCTCCCTTTGAGATTAATTCTTTCACTTGTTCCGTAACATCGTCTCCTGTAACCCAGGATACCTTCAAATTAGTCCCATAGTCTTTACAGAGTGCCTGAACTTTCTTTGCCATTGCTGCAGCATCACAAGATCCCGCGTTTACCGCAACTTTCTGACGGTGCTTTGCGATATTTTTAATACCAGGCTTCAAAGCATCAATAAATGAAATTTCAAACGACAAAGCTTCTTGTTCTTGCAAAGATAGCTGCCGATCAGCCTTTTCTGACCCTCTAAACGCCATACTGATTTCGCTAATCCAGTCTCCAAATATTACATCAATGGTTGGATCAGCTGCAAAATCTTCGATCGATCTAAATCGGTCGAACACACCTCCTGAAGCACCTGCTATCCGAATTGGAGGCTTGGGTTTTTTCTCGACATTATTAGCATTAGAACCGTTCGATAGCCAGGACATCTTTAAAATTCCTGATACGTAATATGAGAGGTATACGAATTGTGATACAATGATGGATAAGCATATAAATACAGAGCTTCATGTAAATCATATCTCGGACCAGTTTAGAGGTACATTTGCCAATTATTCCCGATTATCGGATAGCTCACCCGTATCGGCGACAACGGGGATATTCGTCGGCGCATAGAATTATGGGGTCTCCATACCCCGCGGAAACGACTAAGGCCGAACCGTAGACATATAGGTACCACTGTAGTTGACGGGTAACGCGGAGATCGGGTAACGACTTCCTTGATGCTAGGCGAAATGCTTATGACCACTGTGCCAATGGATTATTATAATTCACTGCTAAACGTTAAATGAATCAACGAGATCAGTGGAGTTTGAAATAGAAAGAAGTAAATGAAGTACATATCGCAAGAAGAAAGGAATCGAAAGTCAGAAGATCTATCACGATTACAATAACATCTAAGATGGGTATCCTCAAAATCGAGCAGCCGTATAGCGTCAGAAGTCTAGTCACAGTCCCAATACTTTCTTTTATTGCTATTGGATTGGTATGTTTTAATGCTGTATTTCAAAATTCGGGAAATTCTTTTGGACTATCATGTTAATGGGATTTGTAGACTGTGGTATACTGGATCGGAATTGCAATATACAGACTATACTTTCATCCCTTGGCTCGTTTTCCAGGTCCACTGTTTGCGAGAATTTCACCCGTATGTGCCATATACATCTAAAAATTTATAGCAATTAATAGGAACTGATCAATACGAATAGATTCCAGTTACGATTAGCTTGCTACGTGGCCGGATCCCATTTTATGTAAAGGCAGCCCATGACAAATATGGCCCTGTAGTACGAGTATCGCCAAATGAACTTGTGTTTGACAATGAGGCAGCTTGGAAGGATATCTATGGCAGTCGACCTGGGCACAAAAACTTCCACAAAGACCCAATCCACGTTGGATCAATTCAATCTCTGCCTGGCGTTTCAACTATCACGATGGCGAATGATGCGGATCACGCAAGGCAACGTCGTGCACTTTCTCACGCTTTTTCGACCAAAGCACTCTTGGAGCAGGAATATATTGTACAAGAATACATCAATGTGTTTTCCAAAAAGATGAACGAGTTTGCCGCTAAAGGAGAGGTTGTGGATGTTACAGATTGGTTTGCTTTCACGACTTTCGATGTAATCGGAGAGCTGGCATTAGGGGAACCCTTTGGCTGTCTGACAAATGGTAAACGTCCCAGTATTAATTATGCCTCCCCGCTAACTTCCACTAGATGAATTTAGATGGTGGGTTCCCATGATTAGCAATTCTGTACGTATTTATTGCAAAAAAAGACCCACCTCTGCTGAAGCTGATTGGAAACTCCATAGATTGCGGTGGGTGCTGTAGAACAAGCTACAAGAAGATTAGCAACAATTGGTAGTCTTTTCCAGAACTTTTTACTGTGGTGTATCCCTAAAAAGATTGCAATGACGCGGAGAAATCATCTAGAGTATAGCAGAACCAAGATCATGAAGTATTATACAACTCCACAATCTGCTCTCGTATTTACTAATTGAATATTAGACGTCTAAGCCAAACAAAAAGCGAACACAAGGACTTTTTGTATTATCTTATTAAGCAGCAAGAGAGTGGCGCAATAAATCAGGACGAGTTAATTGTAAACGGGGCTCTTATGATGTAAGCTCTCCAAGTAAATACTCATAAAGCTTTTCTAAATGTCTTTCTAGTATTGCAGGAACAGAAACTACTGCAGGGTTTCTCACTGGCTTATTCAATTTATTGATGCGTTTCGACAACCAGCATATCTTACACCGTCTCACCGCTGAGATCCGGGATGCTTTTAAGTCTGATGAGGAGATCAAGTTCGAAGAACTAGTAAAACTTCCATATATGACTGCAGTCATTGATGAGGGCCTTCGCATGTTCCCCTCAGCCCCAATTGGCTTTGTCAGAACTGTCCCTGAAGGAGGCGACACGGTTGACGGACACTTCATTCCGGGAGGGGTATGTAATACCCTTTTCATTTACGAGAATTTGGCCTACGTCTTTACTAATTGACCTCCTCCTGTCATAGACTACCGTTTCAGTTGGCATGTGGTCATCTACCAAGAGTGCAAGAAACTTCAATGATCCTTATGTTTTTCGTCCAGAGAGATGGATGAATAAAGAAGAAAATAAGACGGACAAGCTTGGAGCGAGTAACGCGTTTTCTATGGGACCCCGCGGTTGCATTGGTAGGAAGTATGGTCATGTCCTCCGCACGATCAAGAGATAAATCGACTAATAATTGACCTAGTCTCTCAATGATGGAGATGCGCTTAATTATGGGTAAGCTGCTATTCTTCAATGACATAACTTCAGCTGGTGATAATGAAATATGGAATCCCAAAGAGGAATATAAGAACTTAAAGGTTTACAACAATTGGATCAAGCCCCCGCTGTTCGTCAACTTGATACCAAGAAAGATGTAAAGGATTTGGCTCAGAATAGTCGAATGGAAACTACCCATGTAGATTAATATAGATAGAACTGATTCCAAGTTATCTATTTCACGTGCTCCTATAATTGGGTGGAAATTGATATTCTTTACATAAAGCTTAGGTTTCCTGGTTTCCAACGTGTCTTGGCTGTACTTTGAGTGCTAGCTAATCTTCAGGTAGTAATTATCTAGCAAATCGTGAGAATTTATGTTCTAATAAGTAATGTGATTAAAGATTATATGCACATTGAACCACTCGAGGCGGAATCTTTACTATCTGGGAACAGTCGCGTAGCTCTTCAATCCCATCTTCTGCTTCACAGTGACCAATTGTCCAACCCCGTACATTCTATGATAAAAAGCGTGGATGACGTAACTCGAAGATGGCGCTTTTTACTACTTTCTCTAAGGGCAAGTATTGCGACCACAATTTGGAGTGAGTGAATAGACTTCGACGATCGCTGTTGACCGACTTGTGTGAAACTCACTCAAAAGGGTTCGAAAACTTTCCACTAATACACAAAAATGTCAGCTTTAACCGACATGTAAGAAAAATTGTAAGACGACATATTCCTTTAACAAAGAGGCGTCAAGCCCTATTATAGATGGAATATCCCTATTCTGGAAAGGCCAATAAGCTGGCTAGGATATCCAGCCACATGGGAAGTTTTTATTTCACGCAAGTCATTGCACTGAGGGAAACTCTAATGACCGATTGTAAAGTTTTCTGACATTTCAATTATTAAAACTTAGTACTGTCGCGTCTAACGAATGTCGTCTAGGTGGAGACTTTTGTTTCAAAGAAAACTAGGTCGTGCCGATCCGACCTCACAAAAGTCAATTAAGCATGTTGCCTGCCGGAACTAAACCAAAAGATTTTCGATCGACAGAACACCATTTTTATTTTCATTTGATCAGATAGTGTTACTATAAGCTAATGCACCAGAACGAGAAGTGCCAGCTTGCACAAATAGTAACTATATATGGTCCTTAAGTAAATGACATTGCTATGTCGGCACATTCTATCTACTAAAATCTTCTCACCACTGCGATATCTGTCCACCGTATATATTGAGTAGAACAAGCCACTCGAAAAAATTCAATAGCCAGAATGGAATCTATGGTGCAGGCGGAACTAGAACCTAAGGTTCATCCTTTCTACTACGTTTTAGCACAAGGACTTGTGGCGGCCGCGACAATTTATCACACCAAAAATAAATCGATTTTGCGTCTTCCAGCTCTAGCTGTCATTCTCTGGCTCGCATATTTAGAATTCATCGGCTCTGTTGACTACGGCTCCAAAGGTTTTGGAAACAGTACAATTACCGCTTGTTCTTTCTTGTACACGGCCCAACTGGTTAACATTGTTTGGATCAATAGTGTGAGCCTTGATGATTTCAAAGCAGCTGAAGTCCCTATTAAAGGGGTTTTTTCACGTTACTCCTTTTTATCAATTCTCCATTTGGTAGCTTTCAACTTTCGTGGGATCAGAACCCCCTGGAGAACAAAGAATATACCGCCTTTCTCCAGATACTATCCACAGCAGATTCCGCCGAGTCGTGTACAATTCTTGACTCGGAACATCGCAATCTTGGCATTTCAGTACCTTTTCTTAGATGCTTTTGTTGCTCAAACATTAAAATTCATGCCAGAAGACCGGAACCGACTCATGGGCCCGGGCTTGGAGTTTGCTTACCTCTCCGCCACAAGGGAGCAGTGGATATTCCGCATATTATCGACGATTGGAGCACAATGGTTTATTAATAGATGCTTCTTGTGCATGATGTATAATGGTGTTTCAATACTTGGTGTTGCTACAGGCTTGTTCTCCGCTGAGGATTATCCCCCTTTCATGGGAAGCATTTGGAGCAGTTATACTCTTCGGGGCTATTGGGGGTAAGCAATTGAAGTGCATTATATATGGAGTTGAAACTTACTTTTGTAGGAAATTCTGGCACCAAACCCTCCGATGGCCGCACACTGCAGTGTCAAGTTATATCACGGAAGATGTGCTACGTTTGCCTAAGCCATCGCTTCTTGAGCGATATTCAAATATATTCATCGCTTTCACACTTTCGGGTATTTTGCATGTTTTTATTGACCTCGGAAATGGACAAACAGACTTGAAGTCAACAATGCTCTTTTTTCAGTCATTTTCTTTTGGAATTATGATGGAAGACAGCGTACAAGCGCTCTGGCGCAGCGTCACTGGGGAGAAATTTGCGGACAGGGACGACTACGTACCCATGTGGAAGAAATTTGTTGGCTTCATTTGGGTGTTCGCATTTTTCAGCATGGTTGGACCTTTGTACAATTACCCTGCTGCACGGATGCCACCTGATAGGCTCGTAAAAATGCCTCTTAACATGACCGAGTTAATTGGAGCGAAGGGCGTGGGGACGACGCTTGTTGTACTGGGGTTAGTCTTGCGACTGGTATTCAAAGTAGAAGTCTGATTAGCAATTTGTGTACATTGCTATACAATCATAACTTCATGTTACCATTCTTATCACAATTAGCAATATTATCACGGTAATTTAAAGACAAATATACGCCATAAAGCTGTTTCAATTTGTTAGTACACAAAGTGACAAGTAGAAAGAGTATCTCGTGCGCTAAAAAGCAATTTAGATCGTGTTTAGATTCCTTATCATAGAGCTCTATAATCTATATATGTACACTGCAAGTTGCGACAGAGAGAGATGCTAAATCAAACGTCTCTTCAATTGGGAGTTAATCTTAGCTGCACTACATAAAGCTTGCTTAGATAAAGAAAAGAAAATAGCTCTAAGGGCTTTAAACTTATGTTCCCTGCTTCAATATATCTCCAGGTACTTAGTTCATGTATAGCACTCGCGTTCCGTAGACTTGTATCCATATCAGGTCTAACGTGGGATACGAAGTATATGCGAACCTAAGTTACTCGTACTCTATAGCGAACGCCGCCCATTCCACATCTTTACGCAATCGACCTACGTGCTCCTTATCCAAAGCGATCAACAATTCCACCGGACCACCCTCTCTGGAAGGCAAGACATTTATCCAACCGTCGTATATTGGGACATAGGGAAATCTTAGGCACTGAACTTTTCCCAAGTCTGGACCCCATTCTATTTGCATCATGTCGCCAAACGACCCGCTGTTGGTCACTTCCAAGTCAGGACCTCGAAAATTGTCCATAGCCGGCTCCCTTGAAGCACAAAATTAGCTGAAAAGTCCCCAATTAACCAGTCTGAGGCTTACACTTTTCCCACATGTGGAGTCGTTTCTATGGCCCCAATAAAGCCCCAAATTCTTTCTGAAGTCCACCAATCAATGGAATCACTAATCTGGCTCGCCAGTTCATACAATGGTTTCTCGGATTCCACATCAGTAGTTCTAGCTGACGTTTTCGCGTGGCAAAGTGCGTTGCCGGGGTAATTGAGAGGCAAGGGAGGCTCCAGCCTTCTACAGACGTTTACGACATTCAGAAGGCATGTTGATTCGACTCCTCGAGAGGACAGCTGCCGAGCTTTCGTGATATGTCTCCAGAGTAGAGCACTGAGTACAGCACTATCCGTCAGTACTGGCGCATCAGGTGCCGAAGCTAGTGCAGCTTGTTTGATTGCCTGCAGCGAAGCTTGTGAGATATTCCAGTATGAAAGATGCAGATGCTGCAAGACCTGAAGAGCTGGGTGAGACAAATCCCCTGCCAAGGCAGCTTCCATCAGTCTTCGTGATCCATCAGCACGAAAGCCTTGCTTCGATAACCGGTAATTTGGAAATTCTGAGAGCTTCATGCGATAACTACCATTCCCGAATGCCTGTGTTCGGTCCATGTTATCCTTTAAGGACTCAGGTATAAGGCAACCCTCAGAAACCGCTGCTACATTCTTTGCCCATGCCTTTCCTAACATGGACATAGCTCTTCCATCCATAACGGAATGGTGCGAATTGAAGACCTACGAATCAATCAGTGAATCTGAATTTAAAAATCATTGTTGTTGACTCTTACTAGCAATAGCCCCCCGGTGATGAACGTGGCTTGAATGGTAAGAACTGGACTCCGATTCCAATCGTGCTGCCTTGGCTCCGGCATGAGTTGGAGCACCGAAAATGCAGCTGGTGCAAACTTTCGTCGCTCGAGATCATCGAAATCGAGCTCTAGGATTTCCTGCACATGAAACCACACTCCAGCATCTTCTCCGATCTCGAGTTGGACCGTGCCACGATCCTTGTTATCTGGGATGACATCTGCAGCAATAAATGGCATTTCCTCAATCGTGTTTGCAAGGCCATCTTGCAAGTCCTGAACAATTGAGTCTTGAGCATCAGGTGAGTCGATCTGAAACACGAGAATTGGAGGAACTATGAATCGACCTTCAACTTGATCCAGAGGTGGGAGCTTTGTGTACCCTGGGATCAATGGATTCCTGGGTTTGATAAACTCAGAGGAGGCCATTATGAATAGACTGGGCAGGTTTAGGGAGTTGTTTAGGATGTATAAGGACAATTTGAGTCACAAAATTGAAAAACAGAAATCGAGAGATTTTGGATGAATAAAAGAATGCAGTGAGTTTTCCGACACGTGGATATATACTTAACCATTTAATTGTATCACTTATAGTTTTTACTACGAAACTGGTATTCTGTACATGCGGCATGTCGCAACTGCTTTCCTACTAGTTTGCTTCTAAGCTGATAGACTGGAACAGGGAGATTAAGTATAATCCTTAACTCTGCAGATCTACTGACGCTTCGAAGCTAGATACACTATTGAATGATGAAGCTTCGATTTTCCATACAATCAAATGTCAATCACATACATGCAACTGTTGATCGAACGTGGTTGACGACTTAAACTTAATTGATTAAGTCAATACCATTTATAATGGAGTAAGAGCCCCGAGTTATGCTTACCAGTCATGTGGTAAGATTCAGCAGATCAAGGAATCTACTTGGTAAAGAGAATAGGTACAAATACAACATGAGTTTAGTCTAAAGATAAACATGGCAACACCCTGATAAGATTTGGCAGATACACTTTTTTGTTAGCACGTCAAGCTGGTGAGTAACATAACTTGGTGAGTAACCATGTACTTACAATTAGAGCCAGGCCATAACGGATGCAACTCGCATAACATCGCTATCTAAGCGCTTTTTGCCAGCACTATCTGTTCACGAAGGTTTTGGGAACCTCGCAAGCGCTTAAGTTGCACAACAAAAAGAATTTCGGATTATTTGGAAGTTGTTGGGAAAATATGATGGAAAATTAATCCGTGTGGATTGAATTCAAATCTGTCAGTGAACCTTGCAGTGCGGATGCTTAAAGTAAGGGGGAATTTGGAGATAAACCATAGGAAACCGGATATCTATTCGCGAAGCCAAGCCGGAGAGTTTATGCAACGTTCGCCTTGTAGTAGCTCTGTCGATCTGTAGCTCTGCCGCTGCTCTGCCGCTGCCCTGCAGGCAGAATACCCGACGATCTGCAAATGTGAATCAGATAAGAAAGTTCGCATTCTCACGCCCTATTTGTCCTAACATCTCAATCGAGACATAATGGAAAATAGAGTTGGTAAGGAAGTCTTGCAGTATTTGATGTTAAGTTTGGGGGTAGGAAAAGTTCGAGGATTGAAGCAAGCTGACGTAGTTACTATATCGCGTATTCTCAATGTTGCTTGATGTTTTAAGGTACTACGGCGCCTAAATGAGCGCACCTTTCCAATTCAGGCGATCCATTATAATTAAATCGTTGAAATAGGCCATTAAATTTTTTAGACTTTATTAGTTTGACGATCGGATATAAATATAGACTAGGCACGTGATCAAGTCACATGATGTGTATAGGTGGTTGGGTTTCGTCATCGTCGATTTGTCGGGCGTCCTCCGATAATTGTGACAAATATAACTATCATAAAAGAATTCATGCTGCTTCGGCCCATTTTGGTGAGTTTCATGGCTATCATGATAAGGATAGATTGAAAGTGGTTGAATGCTTGACTCGCGAATCCATCAGAGTTTATTGCCAATACCTCAGCTGGGATAAAACGTAATTCAGGAACAACTCTTTGGAGAATTAGTATAGTGTTTTACGTTCATGGTTGAGCCTTTTGGAAGGGTTTGAGATTAGCATAGCGATTAGCATAGTGATATGCGTTTCTTGTTGAGCCGTTATGTAAAATGGGAAAAGTATATGTAGAGAAGTGTCGAGGTCTTGTTGACCCTCTGTATTTATCACGTAGCAAACCTCGTACTATCATTCTTCACTTTTCAACAAAATATACCCCAAAATATACCCCGATTATACCCCTTTTCAACGAAAGATATGTCGAGTTCTCGTTCCGAAAAAGACAGCGGTGTGCCAGAAGCAATTGCTATAGTTGGCATGTCATGTCGACTTTCTGGCATTGCAACATCTCCTGAAGGCCTTTGGCAAATGCTATCAAAAGGCATTACTGGGTGGACTAATAGTGGAGGCAGCCGCTTTCATTTGGATGCTTTCTGGCATCCTCAGGGTGACCTTAGCGGTTCAGTAAGCAAATAGTACTTGAAAATTTGAAAAAAATTGCTAACCCAAAATAGTTCAACGCTCGTGGACTTCATCTGATCAAAGAAGATCCAGCTCTATTTGACGGCGGTTTCTTTGGCATTTCGAATGTCGAAGCGAAGGCGATTGATCCACAGCATCGGATGATGCTCGAAGTTGCCTACGAGGCATTCGAAGATGCTGGAATTCGTATGGAAGATTTAGCAGGTTCGGATACCGCTGTATACTGTGCTATTTCCAACCATGATTATGATAGAATATTGTGCAGAGATGCAGAAACGTCACCGGGGTAAGAGCCTTCCCTGTATCTATCAGAAGCTAGCGCTGACCAGAACAGATATCGCTTTACGGGAACAGTATGCAAATTGTTAGATATTTTCAGAAAGTTCACTGACTGTACCAAAGGGACCGTCAATGCTCGCGAACCGGCTTTCTTATTTTTTCGACTTACGTGGACCAAGTATCACTCTCGACACAGCTTGCTCCAGTGGTCTAGTTGCCCTTCATGAAGCCTGCAAATCAATCCTGAATGGTGAAGTGAAACAGGCTCTGATTGGTGGAGCCAACCTTGTTCTCGATCCTGACCAAACTACGGTCATGTCATCCATGTCGTAAGTAGTTCCTTAACTTCTAACACTATCCCGCTCAATTTCTTTAGATTTTTATCTCCTCATGGGCGCTGCTATTCTTTCGACTCTCGTGCCGACGGCTTTGGGAGAGGGGAAGGAGTTGCTGCAGTTATGATTAAGTCCTTGAATGCGGCACTACGCGATGGTGACGCCATCCGAGGCATCATACGTGGTAGCAGTGTAGTTCAAGACGGTCGTACTCCTGGAATTACTATGCCATCATGTGAAGCGCAGATAAGCATGATCGAGAAGGTATACGCACAGGCAAAATTGAATCCGAGAGATACAGCTTATGTTGAAGCACACGGTGAGTGATGACGATGTCGATATTTTGATGTAATAATACTTACCACCGCCGGAACAGGAACTGGAACAACTGCAGGCGATCGAATTGAAGCCACTGCATTAAAAGAGACTTTTTGTAAAGATAGAACCGGCCCAAAGCTCCTTGTTGGAAGTGTAAAAGGAAATGTTGGTCATACTGAAAATGTTGCTGGACTGGCAGGTATAATCAAAACAGTCTTGATGCTTGAGAAGGGCTTTATACCTCCAAATCCAACCTTTATCAAGCCAAGTGAGAATCTCCCACTCGATGCCTGGAATATGGATGTAAGTTGAGAGCTTAATCTTTTTGGGACGAATTCTAATTGTAGTTAGGTACCAACAAGTTTGGTTTCTTGGCCAGAAAACACGGTTCGTCGGGCTTCAGTAAATAGCTTTGGTTACGGCGGCACAAACGGCCATGTCATCCTCGAAGCTGCTGAGCAATATCTTAGTTGTAATCTAGTATCGTCTAAACTAGAAAATAGGTTGGATGCAACGCGGCCGCGGCTTTTTATCCTCTCCCATGCGCTTGAGTCAGGTGTAGCCGAAACTGCGGCCAACCTCAAGCGGTTTGTCAACAATCTTGACGGAAACAGTAAGTCTCTAGACAACCTAGCATATACTCTTACCCGCCGCTCAATATTAGAGTATCGCTTCTTTATTGCGGCGTCCACAAAAGAAGAGTTAATCGAAGGACTTGATAAACAAGCAACCGGCGGGGATCGAGTCTCGAGTTATACCACGCCACCCAAACTTTGTTTTGCTTTCACTGGACAAGGTGCTCAATGGGCAGGAATGGGCCGTGAGCTGCTTTACACAAACCCAGTCTTTGCCAAGTCAATGAGGCAATCAGAGCAGACTCTATTAAGCTTAGGTGCCGATTGGCATTTGATCGAGGAATTGTGCAAGCAAGCTGATTCCCGTATCAATGAAGCGGTGTTGTCCCAACCAGTTTGCACTGCTATCCAGATCGCACTGGTTGACTTACTCACAAATTGGAATGTTCTTCCAGTTGGTGTCGTTGGCCATAGCTCGGGAGAGATTGGAGCAGCGTATGCCGCTGGCATGCTTTCGGCGGAAGATGCTTTGAAAGTCGCTTACCATCGTGGTAAATGCGTTCAGAATTTGAAGGCTGCTTACCCTAGCCTTAGAGGCGCCATGCTTGCAGCAGGCATTTCTTTCGCAGATGCACAGAAGTACCTCCTGAGCGAACCTAATATCGGAACAGCGGTTGTCGCTTGCGAAAATTCACCTAATAGTGTAACAATATCTGGGGATGAGGCTGCAGTATCGGTTGTTCAAGAGAAGCTCGCTGCAAAGCAACTGTTCAATCGAAAACTAGCTGTCGAAGCAGCTTACCATTCGCACCATATGGAACTTATCCAAGAAGACTATTGGACATCAATCCAGGACATTTCTTGCGGCCAGCGTCGGACGGATGTCCACATGGTTTCGTCCGTCAATGCTGGTCAAGAAGTTCAAGATGGCACACTAGATGCTAGATACTGGTGTAAAAATCTGACCTCGCCTGTTCGGTTCGTCGATGCCGTGACTGGGATTGTCAAAGTAGTTCGCGATAATGGAAAGGGCGAAGTGGTAGTTCTTGAAGTAGGCCCCCATTCGGCATTGGCTGGTCCAATCAAACAAATCATCAAAGCTGCCGCTGAAGAGCTGCGCGGTGTTGATTATCTTTCTATCCTTACTCGGAATGTAGATGCCAGCAATACAGCGATCACGCTAGCTGGACAACTTTTCCAGCGTGGATACATCGGCCTTGACCTCAAAACAATTAATGACCCATATGGAAATGCTGATAAGAATATCCTTTCTGATCTTCCGCCATACGCATGGACGCATAAGACTTCTCACTGGAGTGAATCCCGCAGAAGTGCTAATTACCGTCTCCGCAAGTTTCCTAGACATGATCTCCTAGGTATATTGAGTATCGATAGCGTCTCGGAGGAACCAACGTGGAGGAATTATCTACACCTTCAAGAGCAGCCATGGCTTATAGGTCATTCGATTGTTGATTCAATTGTCTTCCCTGCGGCCGGATATATGGCTATGGTAGTCGAGGCTCTCAAGCAGGTAACTCTGATCGATGCGAAGCCTTGGAAAAACATGCGAATTAGGCTTGAAAACATCAACTTCGGAAGTGCTCTTATCATACCAGAAGACACTGCCGTTGAAACAGTTCTTCAACTGCGACCGCATGCATCCAAAGCTTCCTGGAAAGAGTTTCGAGTATTTTCCGTCTCAAGTAATGGCAATTCGACTGAACATTGTCGGGGAATGGCAACTGCAGTATCTCAAAGCGGCCGACGTGGAGACCTTTCAGATACAGAATCTACTACTTTGATCGATCAAGTCTCGAAGGAAAGCCACATTCGAATTGAACCGCACAAGCTCTATCAAGAGCTCAAAACAGTAGGCCTTCAGTATACTGGTCTATTTGCAAGTCAGAAGCATATTAGAGCATCGCAGTCCGGATCAGTATGTTGCGTTCAGATTCCGGATGCCCAAGCCACTATGCCCTCCAAACACCAGCAACCTCATTGTATTCACCCATCGACGCTAGATCTTTGCATCCAGTCGGTCTTCCCAGCTATGAAGACAGCAGGGCTCCTTGGTAGCTCCGTGGTAGTAGCTTCTATTGACAACCTAGAGATTCATAGCGAAATTCCGTCAAAACCAGGACAAGAACTGGGTGTATCTACCAAGCTACGTCAATACGGTCGTTCTAAGGTAATTGCGAATACAGTCGTTGCGCATACTCGGGGTGGAAAATCCTCGGTCTTCATGAAGATCAATGGAGTTGTACTTGCAAGCTCGGGGGAACCTCTACAGCCTGGGTCCTCAAAACGGTCCGAAGGGGAATCCTTGACTCATCGCCTCAAGTGGTCGGTTGACGCCAGTCGCTCCCAGCAGAGAACGATTGTCAAACACTGTCAACTAAGCCAGACAGAGCTGATGTCACGTGGTCCCAACTTCCTTTGTGAAGAGTATTCGAAGGTTCTTATCCGGCAAACACTTGCGTCGTTTGGTCCACAAGACGAATCTAAGATAAATGGCCATTTCACTAAGCTTCTCCAGTGGATGAAAGCCATAGATGGTGACAACAACGCGGCTAGTATCACAGGTGACAAAAGCCTGGAAGCAAGAGTCAAGGCTGCTGGTGCCCATGGCGAATGCTTAGTCCACATTGGGCCTCATCTCCCTGGGGTTCTTCGGGGTGAGGTTGATGGTCTTTCACTTCTACGACAGAATGACCGCCTCTACAGCTTGTACAGCTACGAAAACTATGATAGAGGTCATCGCCAGCTTGCTAAGTATGTTCAGCTAATGCAGTTCAAAAAGCCAAACATGCGTATCCTCGAGATTGGTGCGGGTACAGCTAGCACCACTATGCCAATTCTTGAGGCGTTGTCTGAAGCAGCAGGATGTCCAGGAAGGTCTAAATTAGATCGTTATACATTCACTGATATTTCGACTGGCTTTTTTGAGAAAGCTGAGCAAAAACTTGAGAAGTTTGGCGATTTATTAGAGTTCAAGAAGCTTGACATTGAGAATCCCCCGGAGCAACAAGATTTTGAATTATACTCATATGACATGGTGATTGCAACGAATGTTCTCCACGCCACCCGTGATATCGAGAAAACACTGAAAAACGTCCGGAGCTTACTCAAACCAGATGGCCATCTAGCTCTTGTGGAGTTCACTGTTTCTACTCTTCACACTGGATTAATATTTGGTATGCTTCCGGGTTGGTGGCTTTCATCGGATGGTCGACAAGGAGGGCCGCTTCTTAGTGTGGCTCGATGGAATGAGAGCCTACGTAGGTCTGGCTTCTCTGGCGTCGATGTGGAACTTCCAGATTATGCAAATGCTGAACACGAAATGAGTGTTATAATATCTGCAGCAAATCGAGAGCCAAAACAATACAACTTTGCTTCCAAAGGATCAACAGCCGGCCTTTCTATTTCATCCGGCTCCAAAGGATCTGCCGACAGTTTACATTCAATGACATCGGATCTTGCCCTACGAGACGTAACACCTGTGTCAAGTGTATCAACAGGGAGCTTTTCTGATGCGCCCGTTATTCAAATTGTACATGGTGCGGTGGAAGGAAACATTGCCAACGAAGTTTCAAGACAATTCAGCGAAGTTGGAATCCCGGCAAAGAAAGTTGCACTGTCTGATCTAGTATCAGATGGTCAGCTAGTCTTAGTTCTTCTAGAGTCGGTCAACCCATTCTTAGCCACATGCACGGATAGTGAGTGGGAGAAAGTTCGAAAAATTTGTCAAACCGCCGCAGGTGTTCTCTGGGTTACTACTGGCGCTGCAGTTGAATGTTCTAATCCGATGCAATCACTCGTCACTGGTCTTTCCCGTTGTTTAAGATCCGAGAACCATGATATCAAATTCATAACTCTTGATTTAGAGGCGAATCTGGGGCAAGAAGCTACTTCAGTGTGGGAGCTTAGTGCAGCTGGGCAAATATGTGATGTTTTCCAGCGCTCTCTATATTCGGACGAGCCAGAACCACTAATGGAGTGGGAGTATGCTATTCGTAACGGAGAGGTTTTGATACCTCGCATTATCGAAGATGTGAAAATGGACACCTACATTCAGGACAGCGTCTCTAAATTCCACCCTCAAGCTGAGAAAGGATTGAAATCAGGTCGTGCGCTGGGCCTAAACATCCAAGTCCCTGGGCTTTTGGATACCCTCTACTGGATCGATTCTGAGAAGCACACACGCCAAGTAGGATCAGAAGAAGTTCGTGTGGAGCTTGAATTCATTTCTCTCAACTTCAAAGATATTATGATTGCCATGGGCCAATTGGACGGTCATACTACGCTACTTCTAGAAGGGAGCGGCAAAGTCATTAAAGTCGGTTCTGGTATGTCTGACAAATTTGCTATTGGCGACTCAGTTTACGTGCGCGATTTTGATGGCCTTGCAACCACGTCGAATATTCATAAGACCAACATCCATCGGGTGCCACAAAACATGAATCCAGAAGTACCTGCTGCTGTTGGCATTGCTTATGCAACAGCTTTCTATGCATTGAGCAACGCAGGTAGTCTCCAGAAAGAAGAAAGTATCCTTATCCACTCCGGAGCTGGCGCAGTTGGTCAAGCTGCGATCACGCTATCACAACATGTCTTCAAAGCTGGTGAAATATATGTCACTGTGGGTAGTGATGAGAAGCGAGAGTTCATTAAGAAGAAATTTGGTATTGCTGATGAGAACATCTTCTCCAGCCGTGGACTTGATTTCTATCAAGGAATTATTCACAAAACAAATGGCGAGGGTGTTGATGTGGTACTGAACTCTCTCAGTGGCGAAGCATTACAGAAGAGTGTCGATCTCCTTGCCCCTCTGGGAAGATTTGTCGAGATTGGCAAGAAAGATCTAATTTCTGCCGATTCAAGACTAGAAATGCGTTCTCTTGAAAAGAACGTTCAGTTCTCATCTGTTGACTTAACATTGCTCGGGAAGAAATGTCCAGATAGGCTCTACAGCATTTTCTGCACTGTTTTCGACTTCTTTGCCCAGAACAAGATCGTAGCCGTTAGTCCCATTAACGTTAAACCAGTCTCAGAGATAGAAGACGCTTTCAGGCTGATGCAAGCTGGAAAACATATTGGCAAGCTCCTGATCAAACTAGACTCAGAGGCATCCATGCAGGTAAGACCCCTCCTAATACTTGACCGATAAGGGAACAACTCGACTCTTCACCTTCTGTTGGTTCTCAAGTAATTTCTTCGGTCATTTTAAAAGCAAGCTAACATTTGATTACAGGTTCAACCACCAGAGCCAAAATTTGCCAAGCTGAAGCCAGACAGCACATACTTCGTAGTAGGTGGCACTGGTGGTCTTGGAAAAGCAACAATCCGACTCTTGGCCAACCTTGGTGCAAAACGGCTCGTAACACTATCACGGTCCGGCTCAGATAATCATAAGACAAAGGAGATGATTGAAGAAATGTCCGCGAAAGGGGTCAAGATCACTGTCCACAAAGGTAGTGTGTTAGATAAAGCAACTATCCAAGCACTTAAGGAGGACTGCAAAGACTTCCCCATCAAGGGTGTTGTCCAGGGCGCCATGGTTCTACAGGATTCGCGAGTGGAGAAGATGGGTCACAAGGAGTGGCAAACCGCGGTGGATCCAAAAGTCCGTGGGACTTGGAATATACACGAAGTCTTTGGGGACTCACTCGACTTCTTCGTGCTTCTTTCGAGCAGTGGCGGTGTGATTGGCTCCTTTAGTCAAGGGAACTACTGCGCCGGAAATACCTTCCAAGACGCATTTGCACGTTATCGATCAGGTCTGGGGCTTCCAGGTAAGTAAGCCGACTCTTCTAAATCCATCCAACTAATAGGGTCTGTAGGTCGGTCAATTGATGTTGGCTATGTGGAGGGAGAGGGCTATACGGCCGAAAATGAAGCTGCGGCTGAGTTTGTTAGACGACAGGGACTGTCATCTTACAAGCTTGAGGAGTTTTTGGTGACTATCAAAGAGTCTATAAGTAATCCTCTCGTAACTACATCGACTGAAGCGCAACTGCTTTGTGGGATTAGCAGAGCAGATCCAAGCTCCCAAACTAAAGAAGCGGCTCTTCAAAGACCGGATCCAAAATTCTCGCACATCTGGGCGAAAATTATAGTTCAAGAACAGGCGACGGCCACCTCAGGACAAATCGACGTCCAAGCGGTTATGAAGAGCTGTACAACCACCGATGAGGCAGTGAAGACAACTTTACATGCCATCAAGCTGAAGCTTGCTCGTTTGTTAGCCATCCCAGTAGAAGACATTCGAATTGATCGATCAATCGCGAGTCACGGCATGGACTCTCTAATCGCAATAGAACTTCGCAACTGGATATCGACATTGTTGGAAGCTCATGTGCAAATGTTTGAGCTGATGAGCTCAATGCCATTCTCAGACTTAGCTTTGTTGCTCGCGAAGCGGTCTCGCCTGATTGCGTCTGAAGTCTTCGCTAAGAGTTAAATTTTATGTTGTTATAGTGTGCGAACTGAAAATTTATCATCGTAGAATAATTTAGTCTATGCAAAAGCACTAGTTTAAGGCAATACTAATCACGGAATATACAATACATATCTAAATAGTCATTTCAGACAAGAAATTGTCATGATTTTATATGGAAAATGAAATGTTAATAGCAGTCCGATGAAGAACTTCTCGTAATAAAAACTTTTCTGCCCCTAATATATTTCTACTATCACGTTTATGCATTTTGTATCTGCTCTACACGAGCCAGCCTCTCGGTCCTCCTGACTACAAAATGACTACCAGGATAATACTTTACCAAGTCTGATAATCATGTGACAACGGAACGTTGCATCTTTCCGCACCATTCTTGTTCCCTCTGCCTTGGGGGACTACCCGAGGATGGTTATTTTGGGACACACATTTGAGGACGCTAGCCAGCTTTGTTTTCTTTCCTTCGCCTTTCCCTCTTTGTTCATCCACCGTTCGCCTTCTAATGAACTTAATGCACGGACCAGGGTTTCACCAAATAGCTGACGGCTTGGCAAGCCTTTCTGCAGCGTAGCATATTGGTGGTTTCTGGTATATTCGGGATGACTGCAGTCATGAGACTATGTCACGTGCTCCGTTTCAACTAAAAACGGTATATCATCACCACTCCGCAAGTAGTTAACACAGTAATGGTTACCAGCAAATACAACTAGCACTTTCGCGATATAAACGTAGTGAGCCTCGCATTCAAAGTGAATTGGCAGTGCTTAAATTCCCAATTATCATCCTCTTCAAAATTTCATTTGCTCAAAACTATATCCTTAGCATCTAAACCACTTTAGCATCGTCAAAATGCAAAGCGAAGCTGCCCAGTCCTTGTCGACCTCTCTCGGTTCTCTCTATGACGGCTGGGAAGAAGGTACAAATTCCTCGAGGCAGATTTTCTGGACAAACTCCGCCACAGGAATCAAAACCTACTACGACCCCCGCAAACCAAACCCGCATCGTGATGGCTTCGCTGCAATGCCCCTCGAAGGTGCGCCATTACCCGAGGGATGGGAAGTCATCAGTCGAGATGTGGATGGCAAGAATGATTTGATATTCCTAGATCACAATACACACACTTCTACGCCCATTGATCCAAGGTTAGGGCCACTTCCTGATGGCTGGGAAATTGGCAGGAGTTCCTCAGGGCAGGCCTTTTGCATGAATGTTGAGCGCCGGATTAAGACATACTACGACCCGAGAAGGGCGAATGCACATCCGGATGGCTTTGCGCCGATTCCGGTGGAGGGAAATCCGCTGCCTGAAGGGTGGGAGGTTGTTGGTAAGGAAGTAGATAAGAGGATGATTATTATGTATTTAGATCATAACAGCCATAGTTCTACGACTGAGGATCCTCGGGGCTAAGAATACTTAGAGAGAAGTTGTTATATGGAGGGAACATCCATTCTATTGAGGGAAACTTTTTACACGAGGTTCAGAATTCTAAAGACCTAACTTAGGACTGTTAGGTGTAAGGGTTTAAATAATGCACCGACTTCAGGAAATTTACTCGATATGGAACGTCATGTTAGGAATAATGCAAAAGCCTCCAAAACATGAAAACATTAACTATTCTGTGAATTTACATTCGAATAGCGCGCTCATATAAACAGACATACTCTATATAAGGATGTTGGAACTAGCATTGCTGAATGCGAGCCATGAAAATCTATATTCCTTAAAGCACGCAATGTAGAGCGGCGCTGTTACTCGATATGTTGTCACAGAATGTTGTAATGGTCAGAGGCCACAGCTATTTCTGTGGAAAGACTTGTTTTCTCGGAGATGCCAGCCCTTGCTAAGAATGCCTTGAGACTGCCAAAATCTACATTCGGTCAACAGGATACAATCAATGTAAACGTGGTGACTTTAGAAGTAACTTAAAAGAGTTTCGGTCAGTTTTGACAGGAAACCGATTCCGCTTCCAGCTATAAAGGCATGGTAGTTATTGAACTACTCCCACAATTAGTTTTCGATGATCGACGCCTATCGGTTGCCGCCAAGCAAAGATAATCACTGTCAAATATCACTTTTCAAAAGCCTGATTTTTCTGAAGGATTCTAACACTTATTCTCCCTAAAATTACCTCATGAGCATCATTCTTTTAAGAGATCTATCATACCATCCGATACACAAGAGCCAGTATCGTTGACAATGAAAAATACGAAAGTACAGGAAACACCTGAGTCGACCCCGGTACTGGGCAATTTGGATTTCTCCCCTGTAACAGCGGGACCACCACCGATCCTCGAGCATCTCCGATTCTTTTTCCAACTTTGGATTATCAAGATTATCACATCGATATTGACAATATGTATCAAGCTGTTTCGTCCAGGTACCCTTGCAAGCCGGCCTACTATCGTTAAGAGTTATGGTTGTAGGCCGACCCTAGAGCACCGGATTTTCTTTCCTCAATCGTGGCAGCATGGGTCGCTGATTCCAGTGTACTTCGATATTCATGGAGGAGGATTTGCATTTTTTGAGCCCTTATATGACGACGAGTTCTGCTCTTCATGGGCAAAACGTACCGGGATGCTTGTCGTCTCTCTTGACTACAGGAAATCCCCAATTAATCGCTTTCCAATACCATGCCAGGATATTGCCGCTGTCGCTCAGGCTATAATCAACGACGACTCACTGCCAATTGATACTTCGAGAATTATAATGGGTGGTTTTAGTGCTGGAGGGACGTTGGCACTCTCGGCGTGCCAGATGCCCGAATTGAAAGGCCTTGTCAAAGCTATTGTACCCTTCTACCCTGTTGTTGACTGGAGTGTACCCACGGGCGAAAAATTCAAACGCCGTCTTTACAAGGAAAGAGATACAGATAGTCTCTCTAGTATCGGTCAAGCTCTAAGTTGGGGATATAGTAAGAGAATTCTTCCAGCACTGACTTCACTTCCCCTACGGGCTAGCTGACAAGCTGAGATGTCTTGAGAATCATTCAAGTCATTAAGCTTATAAACAACTTGCATGGCCCTAAATCTCGTTTCGAAAACTAGGAGCTCGAAATACTAATGATTTTTGGACAGTACACGCTACACAGAACCGTAGGGATCCATTGTTGAGCCCGATTTACGCAGCAAAAAGCGATCTTCCCAAGTGGATATTTATGGTGGCTCCTCAGCATGATATTTTGACACGAGAATCACGGAACATGATGATGCATTTGGCTGATGTTAAGAAATTAATTGGGGAAGAGGAGTTCGCATTTGAAAAGAAAGGATATCGCTGGCGTCTGCCTATTGATGTTGGCCATGGGTTTACCCATCCTGCACCAGGAATGACCAAACAACAGAAAGAGTCAGATCGTGAGCAAGCTGAGAAAGTTTACTCGGAAATTAAAGAATGGCTGGACAATGGACCGCTAGCTTGAGTATGCCCAATTGTCATGAGCAGTTGGAGAAACCAAAGGTGAAAACGCGAAGAGTATGGAAATCCGACGGAGGGGAAACTACGAATGCCGACGACGGTTTAGAATTGATAAACGGATATACGAAGATTTCTCGTTCATGAGAAATTATCCGAGCAATTTTGCTTTTAAAGTTACTTTCAGGGTGGTGGGAAACTTTCAGGGTGGTGGGAAAAGTAAATCCATCTCATCCTTTCAGCTCTTATTTCAATGCCGTTAATAAAAGTTTGCGAATACAATTTAGCCGTATAGTTCAGTGAGAAACGCATCAGCTGGATAAAATTGCTGATTGCAATGTATATCAGCGATTCTATTTTTGCGTCCACAGAAATGAGCTGCGGTTCTTTCTTGCTAAGAACATTGACTAAAGGGTAGGTCTGTACTACGATTTGGTTGTTTTCAGTTTCGGCAAGCTTAGCTGTAACATTTGAGTGGCCTCGGATGGAACCGAAAGTAAATAAATGCTTTATTGATTCTGCCTCATGCCCTATAAAGAGCCGCGAGTATGTCACACTGATATGGAGAACTTGCCATAATTACTGGTGGACATAGCAATTAGCGAGTTTCATCTTAATGCATATGTTGCAGGTACCCCAGATGGTTGATCTGGGGTATTTGCGGGCCTGATCCTACCTACTCTTTCCAACTTAGCTCGACGGATGATTATTGTTTGAAGTAGCATCTACTTCTTTATTTTTTTACCAATTACGTGATTTCACAATGTGCGGCTCGCCAGTGGTGGAAAATCCACGAAATGGCTATGAAAAGTTTCCCCGCAAACCGCAGATCCATACCTACTGACAGCCTCCCTGAAATACCAAGTGGATTCAAAAACTCGTAAGCTCATAATAATTGGGGGATCTTGTGTTGGAATGGCCATACCATTATTTTAAGAGAGGTCTTCGATGTTTCTCAGATCCACCTATCAATTTTAAAAATGAACACAGGAGTGAGAGACGGCCTGGATCTTCCCCAGAAACATTGCTACACCCCGAAAGTATAAGTTTCCAGATATGAAAGCACAATCTTGCCAAGTGAGATTCTTTTCTTCGCCCTCAACCATTCGGTTCAATACTAGTTGATCATATCTTATTCTTCTTGATAAATATGAAGTTTCTCGCAGTCTCCGTCGGCTTCGCAGCTCTTGCGAGTGCGGTACCAACACCAACAGTTGTTGAAAATGTAGCTCAGCTTGAAAAGCGCGCAAGCCTCAGCGACGTAATGCACCTAGTATGTGATATTATTGAACAAAACCTGACTTCTCTTTATAGGTTGGCACTGGTTACGCTTCCCAAAACGGCGGCACCACAGGTGGAGCTGGAGGAACCACCACCACTGTCTCTATATACGCCCAATTCACGGCTGCTGTTGCTGGTGATGCGAAGAAAGTTGTGATTGTCAGTGGCCCCATCTCAACTGCCGCACCTCAGGTCAAGATTGGTAGCAACACTAGTATTATCGGAAAGAACTCTGGAGCGAAGCTCTCCGGGTTTGGTGTGTACGTTCTCACCCAACTCTTTGCACCTAGGAGCACAAGCTAATTATGTATTCACTAGCCTTGTCAAACAAAAGAAGAATGTCATCATCAGAAACATTGCCATATCCAAGGTTTTGGCCGACAATGGTGATGCTATTGGAGTTCGTAAGCGATAAGAATGACGTCTGATTTCAGTCGACATCAAGACTAATTTACCATAGAATACTCAACCAATGTCTGGATTGACCACGTCGATGTATCGTCTGACAAGGATCACGACAAAGACTACTACGATGGACTCATTGATGTAAGTTAAATTGCTATTTCTGCCAGCAGGTAACTAAATGTTTCAGCTCACCCACGCGGCGGACTTTGTCACTGTCAGCAACTCCTACATCCATGACCATTACAAAGCCTCCCTAGTCGGACACTCCGACTCCAATGGTGCCGAAGATACAGGACATCTCCGTGTGACTTACAATAATAACTACTGGAACAATCTCAATTCCCGCGGCCCATCGATCCGCTTCGGCACCGGCCACATTTTCAACAGCTACTTCAACAATGTTGCTGACGGCATCAACACACGTCAAGGTGCACAGGTGCTAGTTGAATCTACTGCGTGGGTTGCAAGCAAGAAGCCACTTTACAGCACCGATTCTGGTTATGCTGTCAGTGTTGACAATGACTTTGGTGGCCAATCCAGCACTGCCTTGGCAGGCAATCTCAAGTCGGTTCCTTACAGCTACACTAAGCTTGGATCCGCCAAGGTCAAAGCTGCTGTTGTTGGGTCAGCAGGAAACACACTCAGTTTCTAAATAGAGGTGATTTCCCAGATAGCCTATCTCCAGCATAAGAAGCGCTTGCAGGTTGGTATCATGGGTAAAAATATTCTTGCACATAGTTTTATTATGGCGACGATTGTGATCAGGAGGATCGATATTGTATATATCTTTAACAGAATCATGAAAACTTTCGAATATTTAACACCGCACTTTTGCAATAGCGGGAATCAGACACCTTGCATTAAAGCATAAGCGACTAGGTGAGGTAGTGACAGCAAAAATCATACCCTCTTCACTTGAGAATCTGCAATCCTCACATACCTACTAGACACTATATTAGATTTCATTAATTCTGGGTTTATGCTACAATATTCTCTAGATCAGGCATGTCAAAATATTCAAGACCCTCTAAATCTCCCAAATAACCTTCAATTCCATCCTGTTGCAGTTCATTCCATGTCCCCACCTGTGGATCATACAGCAGCTCTTGCTCCAAACTCCGTCTTTCCTCTGCCTGCGCAAATACTGCTCGAGCAATCATTTTAATCTCCTCCAGGGTTTGTTTACCCACTGGCCAGGTTCGGCCATATTCCCTCAACGTGCCTATTCCTAGCCTGATGCGACTTCGGGCTGCCTCATATTCAGACCCATGTAGCACGTAAGAGCACGCAGACAGTTCAGCCAGTATGGAGAGGGCTACACCACATATGACCAACGGAGAATGGTTCACTACAGATGTGGGTAGGGTAAATATTCGTAAGGCGGTATCGGCCGCAGAGAGAGTCTTGCTAGTTGAGAGCCAGTAGATGTGCTGTTGGCCTGAAGGTATCACATCTGGAGGGGAGGGAGGGGCGCATTTAGCGAGTGTTTCCACGGCACTATGGAGAAGACGAGATCGTGGTCGGTGAAGGAACACTTGAATTCTAAGAGTTCACCATGTTAGTTGTCGCTTTCAGACTTTAGCAACATTGATCTTACACGTTAAAGTTCATATGTGCTTGAAAAAGCGGCTCGTCAATTTCGCCGTTAGAACGAAGCACATCTTTTTTCTCGTCTGGCAAATGTAATTTCCAGTTCATCAAGTGTCCATCTGCATCATCAAGGACGTTGTCTGGAAATTGGTTTACGACGCTTGCCGACGTAGACATCACGGATCCCATGATCCTCTGGATATCGATCAAATATGCAAATGATGAAAATATAATTTCCTTTTCAGCAAAATCTCTCTCGTCGTATTCTGCAAGTGTATAAGGTATAGGAATATTCTGATAACTGTTAGCTGGTGTAAAACCGTAGATAAATCTTGAAAAAAGCTCACCTCACTAGCGTAGTCTGACTCTTCACATGGAATATCTACATCACTTTGAACATGCCATGTTCTAAATGTATAGGACCGATGGATAGCCTCAAAGCAACCATCCACGACGAATACCCCCCACCACGTTCTTCTCCAGCTCTCTTCCAGTACGTTATCTCCATCTCCATTGGCTGAAGCAAATGCTCGTGATTCCATACCAATCTCTAGTGCAATGCTAATTGCTTTATCCAGAATTGCTCTAGCTTCTTTGAAGTCGCTACAACAATGCACACCAACTGCCATAACTAACAATGCCTGGACAGTGAAGGCATTCCTTTGAAGGTTCGGGCGGAACACGGCTCCGGTTGCTCTCCGTCTGAGATTTTGTGATTGTCCTCCAGGAGTATATGTAGAACCGATGAATTCCATCACTGTCAGTAGATCTTGAATTTGAGTCCCGTGGGACACCATGAGTCTATTCATACGTGCTCGCGGTACCACCCATGGATGTGCGGGGTGGAAGAATTTATAATAAAGCCCAATGTTAGTCTCTGAGTCGGGAAACCTGCTAGTAATCTTATGTGTAACATCTGGAATTTGATATAACACTGAAAGTGGAGTAATTATTCGTGGAGCTGCCATATTACATAATTCTTGAGACAACGGTGTGATAGGTCTCGTCGACGAAGCAATTGATTCAGAACCAGACTTAGGTGTAGTAGTGTTAGGGAAAACAGTTTGGGGCGATACGTTGTCGTTAAATTCTGATCTTGGTACGGGTGACGTTTGATCGTCAACTAAGTTCGACTTGTTTCTTAGGCCACGTCGAGATTTTAGATACTGACATGTCTTTCCATCCATAGAGCAACGAGCACAACCTGGTCTTCCAGCATCACACTAACAGATATCAATACTAATACACAATTTAATTCGGAGCAAAGACCAACCTTAACATGTCGAGAACGACAAGAAGTGCATGCTTGAGAGTTTCTAAATCTTACAACGGTTGGAAAGTCACGGTACACTCCCTGGAGAGACATTGGAATTATGTAGACACCACAGTTGGAGAGGCTTTACAACTCCTGTAACACATGAAGCGAGCTTCTTCTAGATGTGTATAAATAAATATTAAACAATTGAAGGCAGAAGTATTTCGTGGAGAGAAAAGAAGAAGAGGGGATCAAAAGCACAAAACCAGTTGTAGCGATGACTTGACTCATATAATCATGGGTAAGTCTAGTACACAGCAAATTTTGGTAATAATAAAGTCGAGGGTAAACTCATATGATAAATCAAAACAAGATTCAATTAAATAATATTGTCTTGGCGGCTTACTCAGTTGGTGCGCATACATAAAAGACGAGGGCTGCGGACCAGCCGGTGAACGTTATTCACCAACGAACAACGTGAAACTTTTCGACGTAGGTATAGCAACTACCTCAAGGTTGAAGTTCTCAATTCACTGAACAATTTCTCTGTACATTTGATCTACTTTTGAATTCAAATGTCCCAACTAACTAGTAATTCCAGATGAAGTTAGTTTGGATATACTATGCAAGGTGACGATAGCAAATAATGACAAACCAGGTTATTCTACCACTTGATATATACTTCACAGGTTCTCCGCGGCTGCACTTCAATCTGTACACGAGACCAAGAAAGGGTGAAACCGGGTCGGACATTCCCAATACAATCCTTCGTTTGTTTTCCAAAACACGTGTTGATTTTATATGCGGGGCTTTGAGATTTCCGCGGAGTCGCGCAATACAAGGGTCGGCTATTAGGTGAGAACACGGGAATAGAAGTAACGAAAATAAAGAGGCATCTTTGCTTTGTAAATCTTTGTAGTAGTGATGCTATTGCATGCCAAGTGAACAAAGAGTTCAGCATTTTCTTCCTGAGCTAAATGTAAATCCAGCCACCGACTTGATTTTCCACGTGATATAACTTATGTCATGATAAGGTCAATGGAAATGGATATACTATATTTGGGCATTGTTAATTATTCCCCTTCCCCCCCACAAAATTACCTTTCCCCCCAATCAAATTTTGTCTAGTTTACTTCAAGTGAAGCTGAGTATAAAAAAGTAAAAGTGAAGCGAGTATGAAAGGGCTAGTAGCTTTTTAGTTAATCGCCTATATTTACCGTCAACATTGTATCCTCTCCGATAGATGATTTTCGTACTATTTATGGCTGCTAGAATTTTGGGTAAATCTGATACGTTTGGTGAGAGGGCTGGTTATGTTTATCATTCCCAAGTAAGATTACCTACATTTTCAGATCCGCCGTTCGATCAGCTTCTAGTGAGTAGAGCACTGATATTCTGTGTAGATCAGACAATTAGAACTAACCAAGTGTATGGTTGTTATGTCCCCGGAAAACATGGGAAGCTCCAAGTCCCGGAAAGCAAGATAAGAGTGCGAGAATTTAGAAATCATCTATTCATTCCAAAGGTCTACACCAATCCTCAAGTATAATAAAAAGCTTAAATTAAGTTGACTAAATCTACATAATATTGAAGCATATGTCTCCCAAATTCTCCCTTGTCAAGCATGCTACTGAGAATACTTCTACCCATCTGGATTCATGGAAGCGAATACCTGATCTCTCGAGGTCCATCATGCTGTGATCTCAATTGCCACTTTTCCCTTTGCATGGCCTCCAGCAACCCGTGCGAAAGCTTCCTCGAATTTTTCAAGCGGATATACACTATCCAGGTTAGTTCTCACTTTTCCCTCTGCCAAAAGCTTCGATACTTTGGCCAAATTCGCGCCGTCGGGTACCATTACGAACATAAAGCTTCTGACATCCTGCACATGACAACCTAGTGGTCTAAGTGGAATTTGAAATATGCTGATAACAATCCCCTGGTTTTTCACCGTCCACCACGCATCCTCTAGTGACTTCATGCCAATTGTATCGATCACCACATCGACCTTGTTTCCCTCTTTCTCACCCCAAGCTTTGATGTCTGTATTTCGATAGTTCAAAGCTTCAGAGGCTCCCAAAGACTTAATAAAATCAATGTTGTCTGGCCCGCATGTTCCAATGACATGAGCCCCAGCTGCTTTTGCCAATTGGACTACCCAGCTTCCAACGCTTCCACTTGCTGCAGTAACAAGTACTCGCTTTCCACGATAGCCTCCATCATCAAAACCGCCGAGTCCAGCCTGCACGAACAATGCTTGCCAGGCCGTCAATGCGCTCATGCCTACAGATGCTGCTTCAGCGTTGTTGAGATTGTCCGGCACAACTGCAAGTTCCGAAGTGGTACCAATGGTATACTCTCGGGCGTTGCCGGTACGAAAGTATGTTGTGCGCCCGTAAACGCGGTCGCCGGGCTTGAAAGGGGAGTTTGGAGGACCGGAAATAATCGTGCCTGAAAGATCATCGCAGGGAACAAGAGTTTTTGCTGCGGCGACCTCAGCTGGTGGGGAGAAGTTTTTCGCCCAAAGCAGCTCGCCATTGCATGGTGCAACGGCATGAACTTTGATGAGATGCTCATCCTTTGAAAAGTCTGGGGTGGGGACTGGAAGGGTGGTAAGAATGACATTCGTTGAGAGGGGATCTGGCTGTAAGAGTGCTCGTTGAGTTTTTGGAATTGAAGACGCCATAGTTATACACTCTCGTTTGAGTTTATGAGTATGTTCCTTTGAGTCAGGAAATATCAATTGAATTCTTGATAGTTGAAATTGATCTTAAGTAAAGTTTTTGTAGCCTTTTGCTTTGGTCAGAAATACCGCCCACTGTACCTGCGGTCCCTTTATATAGATGAAGTTCAGTCACAGACATGCATCCAAATGCTTTCAACCGGAATTATTCTCGCCATGTAACAGACTTTCCCCTCATTGTGCTTAACAAATGCAGATGCAGCTTTTCCGAACGCATCTTCGCCAAGCCCGCGGACTTCACGTTACTCGAAGAAGCTCAATTCGATCTTGATATTAGGCATACCACAAGACCCCATTACTTGGACTGGGTGCTTACTATTATCCACTGACCGCGGATTGGCCAAGTAAACATCGCCAATGGTCCTCTGGCCGGAAATGTGATGACTACAAGGAGATGCAAGCCATCGGGCGCGGGTATTAGATCATTTGATGCACACGTGACCTCGGCTACTGAATACCCTTTGTTTAGCGTCTACTAGGTTAATGTTGAGGGATATTAATATAGTACTAGATCCTCTGGGAAATGATACTTTGCGTTTCGTTTTTCTCTTCAATCAAAGACGCTCAGCTTGTATAACAAAAACTTAATTTTACGACTTTCTCTCTAAGGATCCTGAAAACTATTAAATGGGTGGTACTTTAGCATCTGAGTTTGGGTTCAGTGAAAAACCCTATAACCCAAGGTTTGCTCAATTTTCTTGCCAAACCCCCTGATAAGTGCTTCGAGTACTCTTCAACTCCATTGAACAAGATGCATTACTGACTGTGCTCGAGTCAACCACAACCGTCCCTTACTCATCTCTATACTCACCCAGTTCCTCATATACCTGGGAAATCTGTTATTGGGTACCTAAACTGTGCTCAAAGCCTTTTCAACACTAACTTGAAAATCTAGCCTACGCGTGAACTTCGTCGGCGGTGCTGCAACGCCTCCTCACACCCATGCGGGTGCCTTTGTATCCGTGACTGTCCTTTCGGGTTCAGTCTTCAACAAAATGAACGATGATCCACTCAAAGTATTTAAAGCTGGCGAGAGTTTTTTTGAGTATCCGGGTTGTCATCATGTAGTATCTGAAAACTTCAGTCAGGATGAGGAGGCGGTCATCTTGGCGACATTGATAATTGACACCGAAGTCGTTGAAAAGGGATGGCAGGCAGCAGTGGTTATTGATAAGGAGTTTCTACCTTCAACTTGAAAGATTGCATGTCTGGGAGAGATCATTGGATGGTGCTTACTAATTAGTTGACTTAGATGTAAAGGAACACGAAGGGCTTGTAGGCTGAGATTTTTGTCAGTTCCAATATTTATACACCACTCATTTAATCTACATGAGTATTATATTTAAATCGGTAGTCCTGAAGAGCTTCTCGCCTTATGAAAGCCTTATTTTCTGAAATAGAGAGGAACTACAATCAAAGATTACCCGTGATTAATGCCAACTGAGCCTTGTTTGTTAATCAACAGATAACATTGAATTTTGAATCCATACACAGTACTATATGCGAAAACCTTGTTGTGATCTTTATGGAAATGAGCGAATTTGAGATATTTCTCGTTCAAGTGACGTTCCCGGATGAACTTGACATCTGACAAAAGGGGCAACCACGCCTTGCAGATTCTAATATCGCCAGACTTTTGATCAAACTTGGACTATACGTTGACTAAAGCCCCTGTTGGCATTTAATTCGTCGGAGAAGAACCGAAGAAAGGTCCAGGAACACGTCCACTTAACCTATATAAGTCTACCCGGGTGGTTATCCATAATATCACCGATTTGCGAGCGCGGGTATAAGCATAGCGCTTATTCCTCATTCCTCATTTCTACCTGATGGTCCTTTACGACAAACTCTCAATATGTTTCAGAAAAATACCCTCACTTGGGATGCTCATCAAAAATCTGCACTTCTCAAGCAGAACGCGATCGGCAATACACCTCAGTTATTGAGACTCGATCAGCCTCTCCTGCCACAAATTTGGAATGATAATTTTAGCAAACGCTTCTATCTGGAGCAAGTCCATCACCGCATTTTTACAAATGTCATGGTTCCGCCACCCTCTTCGGTAATTTCTTAGAACCACTCACGAGAACACAATGGTGGATCGTCCAATTATTTAGTTACCTTTCGTGTTCTATGGTACCTCTATCGTAGCCACTGAGCTTGATGACTTGGTACAAGTAGCAGCATACTTGGGTGCGGGCTTTCACTATATGGTCATTGGTTGATTGGTTGAGTATTGCATGCATCGTCTCTTATTCCACATCGATAACAAGTTGTCCAACCCGGGCACAGGAAGTCAAACTGACATTTGCAACCAGTTGGCTCCCAGATCATAGAATAGCCATTACACTTCACTTCCTTCTCCATAGCACTCAACTTTTTTCCCTATGGACCTGCTTCGTCTTGCTATGCTACCAGCACTATCTAACATTCTTGTGTCACCTTTTTGGCACTTGGCTTATTTCATTTCCTTCTTCGGTTAATATATAGCGCTAGCTGTCTTTTACTAGGCTAGGTTTAAGTATATTAAGTATACGTCAAAGCTGTTTATACCAAAGATGATATGATAATAAACGGTAGATATCAATACGAAGGAGATATTATTTAGATTATCTTTTAAAGATTATAAAAAAAAATCTAGATCACGCCTAGAATTTAAAAAGAGTTTCTAGAATAAAGCCACCAAAGTTGAATTCTCAATACATTTATATGAACTATGAGAATTAATTTAGAGGACGGTGTACTTTGAACGTGTGTCTAAATGCAGAATTTCACAGCGTTGCTCTTTTCACCAAAAGTTCAGAAGAAATAATTAATATTAGTATCACCACTTTAATATGCAGCTTTAAACGCAGCCAAATATAGATTTTAGTGACATTCCGAGGAAGGTATAGATCAAATGTGTTCTAGAAGGCGCTCATCTTGCTCGTTTGATGCCTAATTGAGTGCTCCCATTCTTTTGCTATTGCGCACAGTATCATCATCTCAATCCTCCTTATCCCTTCAGAAGCCTTCAGCTGTCTGGATATTTTGGGTACCGTAAATTAGCCATTTTCACTGCCGCTACTTATCACTTATTGTCAAATGAGAAAGTAAGCCCCGGAACAAAATCCTAACAACCATTCTCGTCTGAATCTAGCATTACCTATCTCCAATTTCGTTTTTGGACGTAAGAAGTGGACGTTTTGACCTAAGTCTGTTAATATTCCAAATGCTTCAACTAGGCGTAATATAGTAAAGGTTAAAGTCTCGTGATTGATCGTGATAAGTAGTAAAACTATCGTACGAAGATGTGACCTTAAATATGCCTGGAATCGGCAATTCACCACGAACAAGAATTGATTTTCTGCCAGAGCCAAGCCCTGAGCTCCTTCAGCATCAACTAAGCCAGCCTAAGCATGTAGAGAGAGATCACTTTTTACCCCCTTGAAGTCAGTAATAACTTTTGTGTCATTTACATGTAGAAGTAGACAGTGAAAATTTCGTCACCTTTTAAACGCAAAGTGAGTTTTGCACAAAATGGACGTATCACTGATATGAAGTGTCTAGAGCATGAGGCTTTCGGAGTCGTAAATGAAAACCCCTATGCCAACATTATGTTCACAAATAGAGTCGAAATTATGCAACCCCATCGTGCAATAGCCACATGATCTGTCATCTAATGGACTTTAGTAATTGAAGTAATTGGGAAATGTTTTTTGATCAAGTTCTGATGAAAATAATTTCTATAACGATAACGCTACTAGTAATTTCGACAAATTTGATACTACTCTCAGAATCTATGGAAATTTCCTAAACATTCCATCTCGATCATTCCAGTTTCCCCTGCCCAATCGTCCCACTTCGCTTCTAGTCCGTCGGGAAGTGAATCTTTTACCACATTGCACCATTCTACTTTCCACCATCGTCTGTTTGGTCTTGTAGGGTGCCCAGAATCCTGGCACCGAATCGTTACAAATGGTGCCTCGTCCTCGCCTATACCTAAGCAAGCCTGATGTAGATACGGCATATTATTAACAATCGTATCAGCGTAGTCACCCAGGAAAGACCCAAGGGTATCTGGATCTATCTTATCGCGCCATGTGTGTTCGACACGCGGTCCTTGGTCTGCATATTCATGTCTTTTCTCATAAAACTCCCAGTCATCAAATGCTTTAGAATATGTCTTGACAACTTCTTCATCGTTATCGCTTTCGTTGGAGTCGTCTCCGTGATCATCTTCTTCGTCATATTCAGACTCCGAAGACTCATATGTGACCAGTTCAGGCTTTCTACTTGATGCATCACCGGTCAAAAACCACTTTCCATTCGAGCCCATTAGACAAGTCCGAATAGAGAGGTTTTGCAATGATTCCCACGATTCCTTATCACCAGTTGCATGTTGACGCCGGTTCTTAAATAGATCTGCAGAAATAGCAATCCCTTCGACCGACAATTTGACAACGGTAGTTTGCGACAGCTTGCGGATGGCTTCACACAGGGGGTCAAAGCCCTGTTCATCTGTGAAGTCCTGGTGAATGAAATTGTGATCTTTTAACCAATGGCTGTGGTTTGCCCATATATCGAGCTGTCTTAGGCGAGGTAGTTCTCCACATAAGGATTCAAGTCCGCGTGCCAAGTCCATGCGATGTTCCAAACGATCTGGAAGGTAACAAATCGTTAGCAGGCCTCCAGGCATCTAAGAAAAAGAGTAGACTTACTTTTTCGAAGCGGGATGTCAGGGTCCACGTACAGAATACTGAGTTCCTCTAACAGAGTGAACAGGCCAGCAGTCTGACAGATTGCACTTGCATGCAACGCGAAAGGAGGTACAAAGTCATTCCAGATTGTTCTGACTCGACGTATTTTCGGAACTTCCAAGACATCCCCAATATTGGACAACCGAAGGAAGCGTCCCGCGTATTCAGGATCGGATATGTTGTCATGGATTGGTGGCAGGGTTTCCGAGTGTTTATCTCGCAGCTTATCAGACTCTGCATATTGAAAAGACAAGTCTAAGGTAGCATTTGTCTGAGCTAATGGCGCGTCACCTTCATTCTCCCACTGATTAAGGGTGGTTAGAAGTGACTTAACGGCTGTTCTGAATCTCCACTGGTTTCTAGATCGCTGGGCACCCGAGACACCTGGCTCGGGCAAGACAATGTAAAAGTCAAGTTGACGCAGATAAGTACGACGATTTGGATACCTGGCAAAGACCTCACTGAAAGTAGGGATTTCGGTGCTGTAGAGTTTTATGTGTGCGAAATTACGGCTCTCAACAGCATGCTGCCAAGTCGATGAGATAGATGCGTAACAAGTCAAGCTGCTTTTGTCACCGTGGCAGAATTGATCGACGATAAGTGTGACGATATCCGCACTAATTTTATCCATATTGTGATTTTCCAGTAATTGATGTATGCTGTTGGTTGGTAGATGAGGAAGTTGGTAGGATGGTAGGATGTTTGTTAGGTGTATGGTTCCTCTAAATTATATGAGAAAATTATTGCTGAAATGGAGAAGCGCCAGCTACTTATGTACGAGTGCAGCTCTAACACATCATTTCGCACATTCACCTAAGCGAGATCGGCATGTATAGAATACAACGGTAGAGGCTCCAAATGATCCCGCTCCCAACCTATTTCAAAATGCTATGAACTGGGCATGGACCTATGAAGGTGAACAAAGGGATTGAGGGTTAATTAGCGAGACTGCTTTTTGTACCCAGCCTTTAAAGAATAATCAGAGATAGTGATACAGGGGTGTGGGTGGGGGCTTGCTCATGAAGTTACAGGGCGCATGCTGAGAGCTTAACCTGAGTAGAATGGTACATAGGAGGCTCAGATATTTCATGCATGCAGGCAAGCACCCATAACCTTTCTATATTTAGCAATCCAGCAATAATCCGTAAATGGCTAAACCCGATATGAGAATCCTTGCATAGAATCATTTTGCTTTGTATTCGAATCCTTCGAATTTCTCAACTTCCTTATTCCAAATTTTGAACCTTTTCACAAGCTCTTTTTCATCAGCCGTGAAATCTGCTTTTCCGCCCTTCTTCTTTGCTTCCTCTTCTCTTCTATCGTAATTCCGAACCTGGTCGGTCATATGACTAGCCCAGTCCTCTAAGAATGCCTTGACTTCTTCCATGGCGGCCTTTGTTCTCTCCTCCATGAATAATTTCCACTTCTTACCTAGGTCTTCCCTAACATACTTCTCATGGGCGTTTTTCCATTGATACACCAGTGCGTCTTCAGCTTCGTCTAGGCGTTTAGCTATACGATCGACCTGGTCTGAATAGATCTTGCTGACCTTAGGATGCTTCAAGTACCTAACTGTGAGAATATTGGCTTTCATGATAGACATGTGTGGTTCAATTAGAGCCGGGGTCCTGTGCTTGTCTTTCATATCCTTCTCGTATTTTTTCTTCTTCTTCTCGCTATTGACTGATGCCCCGTCACCGAACATCTGATGGAAAAAATGGACATGATTAGTCATTTTGACCTTTAAGGGGGGTCTTCATGGTAGCTAGCTCACCAGCGCCTTCGCGGCATTGAGCTCCCACTGTAAATCATACATCTCGTCGATACTATCCCCAAGAAACAGTAATTAGCATGTCTTTACAATGTGGTCATCAACTCATCATATGCTGCTTAGTATATCCTATATCTTACCTGAATTTATCTTCCCTGTTGGGATAAGCAAATGCAACCCAATCAATTGGTTTGCGACCACCAATTAGTGGTGTTACACTAAGGTCATCTACGTGAGCCTGACCTTTAGTAACATCCAGCCTGTTGACTTTGTGCCATTTCCTTTTGAAATATTTGCAATGTGTGTCTCCAATTTTCCCTACATTATGTGGGTTGGGCTTTGGTCCAAATCGATGTGCAGGCGAGATTTTTGAGGCGTCTTTGACCGCCATGAGGTGGTTGTTTAAAAACTGTTTCAACAACTGTCTCTCAACAATATGCTCAGTTTGAAAAAAATCCTTCTTGTTTGGTTTTTTTATTTGGTTCCGCTTCGCCTCATTGCTCTTCGAGTTTTTTGTTTCTTGCGTGTCTATTGATGTCCCTCCACCACCTCTCTTGTCGTCTGTTGGTGAGGATGGTGATCTAGAAACCATCTTAACGTTGAAATTCTCGCACTTTTCCCAATCTTCACAGTCAAACCTTTCCTTGCCAGCTGGGTAAGCTGGAGCTTCATAGATCATCACGGCGTCGCCAATACAGAAATCATAACGATGGGCGCTACCTGCCGCACGGGCGAACAGATTATGAATCACATGCTTGACTTCAGTCGAATTACCTTCTGAATCAGTGCTTCTGCTGGCAATTGACACTTCGTCATCCTCGTCATCATCGTACCAGTCCTGTGGCGTCATGAGCACCTTACATTGAGTGACCTTAAAAACCGAACAGCTTTTTACATTGTTCTGATTTTTCGTGCCAGCTCTCGGTAACAACTTCGTAGCAGCTAGCGGTAGCAAAAACACCGCACATAGCAGAACCTTGCTTCTCATAACGTTGAGGAGTGGTGAGTTAAATGTTAATGAGAAAGTGGACAGGGTAATCAGAGTCTGAATCCAAAACGACTTGTGGAGGTCAAGGAATTGTAGCACAAAGCCGTAGAAACTTGGTTGAGATAAATGCGAATGAAGAAGCTAGATATACGTAGATTTGCGAGAAGAAATGTAAAATTGTATGTTTCAATCCGAATGGAAAGACTAGTATGATCATGGATCTCATCTCTCATTACAAGCCCTCTACATATATATGAGAACTCGAGGAATCGTTTCAGGGTTTATAAAACCTACGCCCCCTGCGCTGCCACTCATATCGAGCAAGGCTGATTAACAGAATCATACAAACTGATAGTGGAAATTCTTGCGATGAAACTCACTATTTTAAGCAGCTCATCTTACGTTTCATTTAGCACAAAAGTACACGACTCCTTTTCGACAGTATTCTACGAGAGAGGGCTATGGCATTCCTGTTCTGCTGAATCCTTTGTTATGTAGATGCTTACCCTCGGAATGCGCAGTACTATACCCTGGCAACTCGTGGGGTCTAAGGAGAAATGTATACATTATATTGTATACTTCCTATATCCAAAATTAACCACTGGCTATTAATAGCATCGAACTGGTTTCTGTCAAGGGGTAAATGGTATATAGAATGAAGACAAGGCACCCATGGTTTTTGAAGGAGTTCAATTTTTGAATCTGGAATTGCTCTTCAATAATTGGTCATGAGGAATTCCTCATCGTAACTTATTTCAACTCTATTAGGTTGACATATCTAGCACCGAGTAGAGCTTGCGCTCTCCATGAATCTAAGTAGGGGAAAATATTCAAATAATTTGAAATGTCTACCAAAGGAATAACTACATCGTTTCTCATAAAAGTGAGTGTTCAAGCCATATCTAACCTCCTGTAATCCCACCCCGAATGCAATCAATTCAGCGGTTCTCTCATAAATGGAAAACCTTCTAAAATTTCCTTTGCTCTCTTTTACTTTTGGGGGTCTAGGCCGTTAAGACATCTCTTCCAGTTATTGTCTCTGCCAACCTTCTGTGCACCCTTTGCTTGATCTGGCCTCGACCGAGAGTTGCGACCTTTAGAAACCCGAATACCCTCTTTGAGTACCCGACCCCCTACCCGTAGCCCAGCAGCGGTCGCTTGGACAGCAACTCTTACGACGGTTCGTAAGACAGCAGCGAAGATGGGGATGAGAAAGAAAAATCTCGTCTCTAATTTAGGGTCCCGAACCATCAGCGCAGTGGTGGTAGCCTTAGGTGTGGAAGAGACGCTTATCTCCCGAATGAATTGACTTGGAATATTGTCGTGTTTAACAAGCCTAAAACCATTGGCCATGTCATCAAGTTCAGCAATGGTTGTCTCGTTAGTGTACTCGCTACGCTTGGTTAGTTCAAGACTACGCTTCTGGAGACCAATATCAATCCATTTATTGATGTATTTCTCATCCTCGTAGAGTGCGTCGTCCTTATCTTCCTTCCACTTGTCTACTTCATCATTGTCAATGTCGGATGGCCAGAAAGCCATCATATCCATCGATTCTGTCCACTCCTCATCAAAGAGGCCGTCCATCTCTTCACATGCATCTTGTCCCATGGATAACGGAACAAGCCCAAGACATCGTGACTGCGTGTAAATTAATCAAGTGTCCATCCTCATGAGTATCATCACTTGAGCATTACTAACCATACGTCTAACTTTTGCGCGTTTGCGATTGTCTTGCTTGTCCTTGAACCGACGCTCGTTGACTTTGCTGACTTTCTCCCAGTTCTCTGCTTTATGTTTTCTGACCACTGCCCGCCACTTCTCACTCAAATTCTCCTTTCGTTTTTCCATTTGTTTCTTCTTGTCTAACTTCACACACTTCGTACAATCTTTAGGATCTCTAACGTGGCCTTTTGGACATTTTGGGCACTTCTCGCCGTTGGCGCTTTTGATGCACTTCTTTTGCTGCACATCCGGCTTCTTCCCTGGACCGCATTTCTTGCACTTTTTGCAGTCGCTTGGGTCTTGAATTTGGTTCCTTGGACAGGGTTTACAACTGCAAGCATCGCGATAACCCCAGATGTCTATCTTTGCAAAGGCGCCGGCTCCTCTTGATACAAGTCCGGAATCGTAAAATGTTCTTTCGTCTCCATCAAGATTAGCAGAAAGATTTGCGGGAGGAATACTTATTGCAGATATGTGATTTGCAATGAGGAGCAGTGCCTTGAAAGACTTTGACGGATGCATCATATAAAGCTAGATGAGGCGGAAAAGGCGAAAGCGGGCAAGTGTGAAGAAATATGCTGCACTTATGGGGCAGTAGTGAGTTTGGCTTTGGTATAGTCAAGTAGTTATTCCTAGAATATACTAAGATGTGCTTTATTCAAGGAGATGCGACTCTGTTGAAGGTGATCGCCCGTCTTTTCTTAAAGGAGCGTGGTTGCTCGTCAAGAAAGTAATAGCATTTAATTGTAGCATGTCATTGAGTTTGCCATGATACGCTGCAGCAATTTCCCAAAAATCATCCTTGGTACTGGACGTATTGGCTAAGTATTCGCAATGCATCAAAGCTGGGAGTGTGGCTATGTTAGAACTTTATTTGGTCAGAGTACATAGCCGTGCTTTTGCCTGGCTTTTATCCTACGCTTGGCTATAAGCTTGCTTTTACGCGTATAATTTGTGCTACGCGATTGTCTCACCATTTATATTGAGCCAAACGCCAAGAAGTAAGCCTTTGGCCAAAAAGGCTTCACGTCTACGAAAAGTTACTGAAAAACCAACTAAGTTAATCAAATAACCGGATTGGTCGCCGCATTCGTTATCTTACTGCCTCTTTCCATCCTCTGCGCGCGTATCACAGCGAACTGTACTTACCTTTGAGGCTCAGCGACTCCCCATTTGGACAGTACCAGTTTCAAGTCTCTTCCTTGATTCATTGCGGCTTACCTACTTAAATCCTTCCAAAATTGGTTGTGAGCCTTCCATCTCCATAACTGGCAAATGAAATATGCTCTACTTTGAGCCTCACCGCACCTAGTATATCGAAATCTGAGGAATGGTTTCGCTGTGTATACTTGCATTCAATGCGGTGGCAGTGCCGATAGGTGACAGAATGCGATTTCATTCGTACCTTTGGGCGCAGGCTGCATCCATAAATACACCTTAGATGGAAACCGTTGTCACTTTCAAATGTGCGCCTTAAATAAAATTTCGTTAAAGAGGATTTCAGTAAACTACCTTACCCAACTTCTTCATCTGAAAGCAAAGATCAATTGTGTTTATAGAGCAAAATCACCCGTTTCCTGATTGTATTCAATCCTACGTCTTCATACCAAGTTAAAAGCTCCGTTGTTTCCAAGATGTTATCCACTACAGTCCTTGTGAGTGTCGCTGCTATGCAAGTTCCCTTTGCCTCAGCTCTGGAGATGTCATTCTTCGGAAATTTCGTACTGCAAGGTCCTACTGATAAGCCAATCGGTGTTGGATGTACAGGAGATCCTGGGTCGACCGTGGAATTAGGTGCAGACACCAACAAGTGCCATACGTTCAACACAGATACTTCATACTCCTGTGTCGTGATCACGCCGACGGCGCCAGAAGACGATCGTTACAACCTTGTATGGTTCAGTACGAACGACTGCAACCCCAGTGCGATTTCTGGGTACGGAGATAAAGGCAGTCATAAACTTGAAAAGTTCAAGTCTTATCAAGTTTGGGATCTACTGGCAGAAGACGGTGAGTATTTCAGCAACACTAGAGGACTGCCGATTTTCTAATTCTGGGTAACAGATACCATCAAGTGCAGTTCGTGAAGCCCTCACTTTTTTCTTTCAGCATATCACCCCCAGTTGAATGGTGTATCAATGGATACATGGGTTTCAGTCCGGTTGGTTCCATGCAGTTCAATAGACGTAGAAGCATTGCTAGCAGCGTGCTAAATATATTTATTCAAAGTTTGTACCCTCGAACAGCAAAGCTTGCTAGATACATTACGGCAAAGTAATTTCTTGTAAAATTTGGGTCATTTTGGGTCACTTCTTGACTTGACGTGGCGCCGTGAAAAACCGTAGCATAATCGTTATCGTTCGAATGAGCATAATCTTAAGATGAATTTCCCCTAAATAAAAGCCTTCATCAGCTTGATTATAAAGTAAGAATTATCGGGTACATAGTGCAAGGCGGTTTCGCCAAGTTTGTTCTTGCTTAGTGGTCTCCCTTAAAGGTCCTTGTGCGAATAGAGTACGAGGTTACAGTGAGATTGCGATATGTTATGGTAAAATCGGATATGACCGATAACTGCAAAGCTTGGTGAGCTCAGGTAGAGACTAAGATGCCAGAGTATGGCAGAGTGCTATCAAGGGATATTTTGGGTAGGGCGGACTGCCGCTACGGAGCAGTTACTGATAGTGGCTAGCAGCTAATGTAAACCAATGTCGTAGGGGAGGTTAAGAACTCTTCGTGGAAATATTTAAATGACTTACACCTGTTTTATCCCGTTAGAAGCAAAAAGGCTTTTTTCTTCGCTTAAGGACAGAAATTCAAGACTTCTTGCAATTACTAGTTCAAATATTAAACATAAGCGGATAAATTATAATCGATGAGTTGAATTACCAGCTTGGAATAGCATTGATAAACTTAGATTTCATTTTTCTTATGTTCGGCGTCCTTTCTCTACTAAAGTACAGGTAAAACTATACTATGACGATGTCTACCTTAAACTCTCGCTTGGGCTCTCATGCGAGTAATGTCTCTTTAAACTACTTTAAAGCTCAAAATGGCGTTGAACCGAATCGCCAGAAGATGAAAATTGGGCAAACATGATGCGGAAACATTCCCTCAACGGAGTAGCGTTTGAATTTTACTGGGATGTTGGCACGACTTATGGCTTAGGAGTTGCTGTATCAATTGTTTCTTAGCGGTATGAAGTCGTTGATGTTTATCTTTGTTTGGCATCCAAATCTATCTGATTTCGTCAGATGGATTTGCAATCCTCTCCACCAATCCTGTGGAACATCGGTCAATGAAGCCTATTTCTCTAGTACGGTAGAACCTCCTACAGTGTTTGACAAATGCATTTATTAGGATATGAGCAAGTGTTCTTACGGCTTGACGAGTTTCTGCAGCTGTGATGTCTAGAAACAGCAACCACCTTTACGCGCGGAAAACACAACACTGTATCTGGAGGTATGAAGTTACATGGATTTCAAAGCCACCTTACCGTTGTAATGAAATCCCCAAGAGAGCGCGAAGAAGTAAAGGGTTTGAGCTATACTTATTTTTTAGTAGAAGATATGATCTCTTCGCACCTAGAGTGTGTCATGAGGTAAAGTATGCGATTCGATTGAAGTTCTCTAGACGATGTGGTTGTAACCATGCCGAGGAAATGTAAACACGCTTCGGGAAAAGAAATTACTGGGACATCGTTTACATGAGTTTTAAAAAACTCACAGGAAAGGAAATTGATCAAAGAGGCCACCCTCCTGGAGGCCACCACGTCTGAGTTGGCTCGGCTGCGACCGGAGGCCACCACTGGATCATGCTTCCCTGCTTCGCATTTTAAACATGGTAATATTACGGAGGCATCTAGGAACATGATACGATTATCTCGGAGGCCACCATTCTGATGGGACTTATAAGAAGAGTATGGTTGATAAATATCTAAGAAGGTCCTTAGGTTTTCCGGTTGTTCATGGTCTATGATCAAGTCAACCAATGCTTGATATCCTACCATTTGATATATATATATATACATATTTTAAGTTGATTTTGAGAGAGAAATGTCACCCCAATCTCAGAAAGTAGAGGGCTGTTCACGGAGGTGCGTTCGCCTCTATCATTGTCACAATGTTTTACTGACCAGAACAGGAGTCACGGTCACAACGGGCATAGTGATCATCATAGAACGTCTCACACCAAGAAAGATCCAACGATCCCGAAACCATCTAAAGCCACTCATAAATATCACCATGGAGCTTCTGTATCAGCCTCCGAACGTCCCAATCAAAGAAATTCTTCCAGCCACAATGGTCATGCATCTAAATTCCATTCCGCTCAACCCAACGGCCGCGAGCTAGCAAGCGTCGGATCCAATCACCACGAAGACCTATCGTCACAATCGTTCGAGAACCCAGAAGTTCGCACTTCTTCATATTCCACCCTGGTGGAGTACGAATATAACTCGGTCGCTATCTCTGGAGCTACAAGCCTTGGAATCGATATATCTGATTTACGTGCGCATCAGCTGGGTGATCAGTATAGATACGCATCTAATCCTGCCGCATGGAATGGAGCTCATGTTCAACGAAGTGATATGGTTGTTGAACACATGCCATCGAGGTCTGATTTCCTAGGTCAGGTGCCGCGATATGAATATGAACGGACTGGATATGAAACTGGTGCATCGGAGGAAGACTTTTATTATCTCACTGGAATTGGAGGACAGTTTGATTGTAATTGAGACCACTGCAATTTCGTTATGTTAATCAAAATTCAATTATTATAAAAATAACACGATGGGCAGAGGTCATGACTGGTGGCCTCCGTCGCCAATTGGTAGTAATTCTCCACAATTGAATTGATTTCCGAAACTGGAATCTAACTGAGATAAATGCAATTGGTTTGGCAAGGAATAAACAACTTCGATGGCTTTCTGTCGTCATCATACAGAGTAGAGAGGCCACCCATCAGTTTACGCATATTGCAGCCAGTCATGTTGTGTTGCGGCGGAGGCCACCACCACTGTCACACTTGAGAGGCTCTTTTTTACAGCAGATGCAAAACAGGCCTAGTAGTTTATTGTGATATATCTTGACTATTGCTAACGCTCAACTGTCATTATATCAGGGCTCTTCTCTTCATGATCTAAATTTATGCATTAAATCACCCGGCTTACGAGCCGGAAACCCCTGATACAAAATGTAAATATCAAACCATCACCAGTCGTGCCTAGAGGCGGCATTTGAAATGCAAACTCTTGAATAGAAGAGGGGCAACTCATAGGTTGTACTATACCACTTCAATATAGGAATCCAATTAGCAAATAAAGAAGATAATCGACATGATAATCTCTCTCTCACATGTTATCAGCCACATGTGCCCTCCGCCACTCTCCACCACGCGTCAATCTTTGCCCCCGCACGATCGACCGACTGGAAAGGTTTCCCCTGGCGGCATTCAGGATGGATCAGTATGGATCAAATACCAGGACTGTAAAAGGTTCCGTAAGGTTCAGCTCTGTTGGGGTGGGTGTCCAGACCCAGACCAACCAGATGACTTTCGACATTCTGTGTCCTCCTGCCCTCCACTCCACTGCCGCCGCCGCCTACCTATTGATTAGACTTGCTCACAAAGCTATTCTCGCTCTCGCAAGTGACTGATCATCCTTCGTATTTCTCCAGTATCATCGTGTCGTCGAGTTTGAGGTTGACCATCAGCCCAAGCGTGCAGTGGTCTTGCAGGCGTGCAATTGCTCCACCAATGCGTTGCTGGCGCTTCACCATTCGTTGCACAGCGGTTAATCCAGCTTGACAAGTGATTTTCCATCGAGCGGGTCGAGCCAGGCGAAGCGGACGTTGATGGGTTTGGTTCACCTGAAGTCTTGAAAGCAAGGATCGAAGTACTTGGCAGAGAGAGACATCGCCAATCGTGATAACAATCAATCAATGCTGCTGCCCAACCTTCTATTCCTCCCTCTCCTCTCCGCTGCTCTCCTCCTTCACGCTGCTCACTCTTCTCTTCCTACACTTACTTGAAGAGTCTCATTCCCGTGAGCAATCTGAAAAGGCTGTACACTGTACGGCATCATCACTTGATATCAGTTGCGGGACGCTGTCTGCTTGCTTCTACGCCGCTTCTAGAGCGACTAATACTTATCCCTCACCGCAATTTGAACGCAATTTGGAACCCAGACCAACCTCTCATTTTTAATTCCTCGAAGCTGGTCTTCGATTGTCCGGCTCTCAGTATTTGATCTGCAAGATGCCGATGTTGGAAACAGTAACCATAATCAACAAGTCCGGCAAGGTCGTCAGCACCGTATGACCCCTCACTCCCTGTCTTTATCTACATCCCTCTAACAGATTGCAGGGTAAACACCTAGTAAACATATTCAAAGACGCCAAAGAAGCCTACCACGAAAAGAAATCTGCTCTTCATGCCGAGCACCACTCGAAAGCCAAAGAAAGATCTGCCCAGAAACTGTTGCGAGCGCGGGAGGAAACTCAGTCGGTGGCCAGTTCCCGTCACTCTCGCACTTCACATCGAGAACATCGTCACCACCACGATGGCCACAGAGGAAATGATATCTCCCGTCCGCCATTGACGGAGCGCAATCTTGGGATCGTGGAAGAAGGCAGCGTGACAAGTGGACGAAGCAGGAGAAGTAAAAGTCATCGATCATCTAGCCACCATGGCGAACATCGATCACCACGTTCACCTCGCTCTCCTGTTGCATATCGGGCACCCTATTTCGAAAATGCGGAAATGTCTTCCCCCAATCTCGTACGACGACACACTGAATTCGCCTCCTCACGCTCCCCCAACTTCAATCCCAGTCACCTTAGCCGTACGGAAACACTTCCACCTCCATACACCAGTCAGGTCACTCGCAGGGTATCTTCCGTACCAGATTTCCAGCACGAAGATGAAGGCATCGATATGAATCTTGCCTACGGTCCTGTCCCACCGGAATTACGCCGTGCATCCACCGCCGCTGAACCAGCACATCAACAAGAACTTGCTGCTACCATGTCTAAGCTTGATGCTCTCCTTCTCGAAGCACACTGTCTCCAACACAGCGCCACCGCCATCATCGCCAACCTGCAGTCAAACCCCGAGGCCATGGCAGCCGTTGCCCTGACACTGGCTGAGCTCTCTAACATTCTTACCAAGATGGGACCGGGGGTGCTGACCGCATTAAAGGGAAGTTCGCCGGCAATTTTCGCGTTACTCGCAAGCCCGCAATTCTTGATTGCGGGTGGTGTAGCCATTGGGGTTACAGTTGTGATGTTTGGGGGTTTCAAGGTTATCAAGAAGATTCAGGCTAATGCCGCCGCAAACAAAGAGGCAATGAGGATGGATGAAGCAATTGCTTATGATGGGACGGAACTGAGTTCTATTGATACTTGGAGAAGGGGGATCGCTGAGGCGGAAGCTAGATCGGTGTCTACCAGCGTGGATGGAGAGTTCATCACACCGGAGGCGATGAGACAGAACAAGGAACGCATCAAAGATCGTGCACGAGAGGAACGCATTAGGGAGGAGGGGAGTTACGTTAGTGAACGGACCATAAGAAGAGCAGAAAGTGTCGCAAGTGAATCGACAGTCCGTCCTAGGATTCCGATGAGAGCCTCGAGTAGCACAGTGGTATCTACGAGGCCACCCGCTTCGGAAGGAGGAAAGAGTCGCCGATCAAAGACCGTGCATGAGGGAAGTGTCAAAGACGGGAAAGGCAAGGGAAAGAAGAAGGAGGTTTTGATGATCGAGGCTAAGAAAGAGAAAAAGTCAAATGCATTGTCAATCTTGTTTAAAAAGAACAAATCAGACAAGGCGTTGAAACGGGAAAGCGAATTGAGCCATCGGCCTAAGCTGATTGATATTTGAGAAATCCTTGTGGATGGGTATGGGTGTGATGATTATGAGATATGAAGGATATTCGTTTTGATATTTTAATGATTGAGACGACTAAGCTAAGGAATTGGGCGATACATATAGTAGAAACAGATACATAAGGCATAATCTACTTATTCTTAGTTTTCTTAATATTTACGGCGCGGAATTTTGCTTTGCAAATAGGTAAGCGACATCACGCTGTGTTAAAGCTAGAGAATAGCACCCATCATAGTTTGAGGAAACGACAAGGACTGTTATGAATAACTCAAATATTCCAGAATCAAAACCGCAATACAATATTGCATTGCTTTACTAAACCCTAATATGAAGGGAAGTGTTCTATCCCGCCAAGGATCACAAAACGCGTCTATTCACGTGTCGACGCGCCTTGCCATCTCAACTGTACCATTCCCAAGTATCTCTCCCTTCTCTACGTCCAACGACAAAACTCACCATGCCTCCCCGGCAAAAACCAAAAACACCTACCATTCCCTCACCTGCGGGACGTGAACTCCGGAGAACGTCCATACCCCTCAAGCAAGCCAAGTTCCCATCGCCGAACAAACGCGTCCGCACATATGGCACCAAGGCCCCGAAACGGATTCCCAAGCTCCAGGCGCAGGATACCCTCACGCAGCTGTGGCCGCAGGATGGGTTTGGCGATGAGAACGCGGTAGAGGGCGAGAGCCTGGACGGGGATAAGATTGAGGATGAGGATGAGATCACGGCGTTGGAGGAACCTAGACCGGTGCGGAGCGCAACGAGGAGCGCGAAGCGGAGGAGCGTGATTACCTTTGTGGGGGAGGAAGAGGAGGATGAATACTTGGAAGGGTCTGAGAAGCAGAGGAAAAAGCGGAGGAAGACTACGGGCGACGAGCTGGATGTGTATAAGGATGAGATGAAGAAAAGTAAGAAGGGCCGGCGGAGAACGTTGGGCGATACGCCGCTTTCAGAGTCTCAGCAGACATTGACGCAGATGGTCCCGAGTCCGATGGTCTCCTTTGATGATGATGAGGAGGATCAGGTTGTGGACCTGTCGATTTACGAGGTTCCGAATTCGTCGCAATATCAACCTCCGCTTCCGAGGAGGAGGCCGGCAGCAGATACTGTTCTGATAGAGTCGGAAAGGAAAAAGTCGACTGCAGATATGCCGCCGCCGCAAACGCCCCATCGGAGGAGGCTTCCTCAGGAGATTCCATCTTCTCAGTCGCCAGCCTTTGGTTGGGAAATTCCATCCTCTCAGTCTCCAGCTACTCCATGTTCAATACATAGCCGGTCAGGCCGTCCGCCTCTAGGCGAAAAATCTACAAATGCGCCGATCCCGTTTAATACAAATGCAAAGTCAATCTTGACACATCCTCCTTCAAAGCCTCCACGGTTGGTCGTGCGAGATACCTTTGATAGTTACGATGAAAGCCAAGCCACGCGCATTCCTTCGACGCCGTCGAAGAAATCAAGCCCGCCGAAAAGCGTCCGGTTCAACCTACCGGATGATTCTGCGGAGGATAGTGATGCTGAAAATGAGGATGATGAGGACGACGATTCATCTCCGATCATGTTTCCTGGGTTGGCAAGAAAAGCCACAGCTAACGAAGCTGGTAGCATAGAGATGGGAACTAAAGGAATAAAAGCCGCCTCAGTGTCAACACGAGACTTGAGCAATACCAAATATGATCCCCCTTTAACGCAGCTCTCGAAACAGACAAGAAGGTTTAAAGACAAAGTCGAAATTATAGACTCTGATGAGGAGAGCGATATGAGCAGCGAAAGCGAAAGCGAAACAGAGCTTGATATTGTCACCACTGCTACTTCAACGAAGCCCGAAAATGATGTGGAGGAGACTCCAGATTTGCAGTTGAACAACTCTGCTGAAAGTGATCCACTGCCAAGAGAGCATGGTGAGGGAGTTGCAGGAGAAATAGGCCCAGATACATGCTATGATGGCAACTTCGGCTTGGAAACACAAGTTGAAGTGGAACAAGTTGTGAGCTCAGTGGAATGCAGTAGACAGGCAGATGTGCCAGTACATATCGCTACACTCAGTAGTCAAGTGGTGGAACCCACCATACACTCAGATGTGCCGCCAAAGACCAAATATCATGCCGAAGAAACACAAGTACGAGAAGGACGGAGCCAATTCGTCAGCCAGCGTCTATCAACTCAGCATGTAGATGATATGGCACCTCGAACGGCCGATTCCGACGCTTTCATCTCGATCCATCCATCCCAGATTCGACTAATCAAGAATCGCAGCAAAACCCATATCATGAAGAAATGGCCACTTCCCCCCATGACTGTCAGAACTTGGTTTTACGAGACAGATCCAAAATCACGTATAAAGTATATGGTTACGATAGGAGTGGCAAAGCGTCCTGGAGATAAGCTGGACGAAGGAGGTATAGGGAACACATCGTTCAATGCTAAGCCACCTGGAACAATCGAGTATGCTTATGAGATATTTGATCTCTACGAGTTAGCTGATCCGGTCCCTCTGGATGACATCAAAGAGAAAGGCTGGTTTAAGGCAGCGCCGTCGAAGTTCATACATGTGAGGCCGGTTCCTCTAGATGAACTAATGGCCAACCTGCTACCACCTATCTTCACGAGATATGGTGCAGAGGACGAGTCTGAAGACGAATTTATAGAAGAGCCCCCAGTCTCGTCTGCCACGGACACGCAAGAGGTAGTATCTCAGCTAGCTGCTACAATAAAGCAGTTCACTCAGCCTCATGCAGAGTTCAACTCTGATCCACCTATACCTGAGACCCTCGACGAAGAAGACAAAGATGAAGAGCCACAAGTCGCTTCCATCCAAGCACCAATACCACAACATCCACGCCTTTCGCAAGCCGAAACCGTTGACCTCACCCAGACGCAACTGGAAACACCAATCCACCAATCACCAGAGATAGTATGGGAATCGCCCACTCGACCGGTCCGCTCAAGTACCCCTCAGCTACCCAGCCCACGGGTTCAAGAATCCCCTACTCGACGCGTCCCAACCAGCACTCCCCGCCTCCCGAGCTCGAGGATCCAAGAGTACCAGTCCTCAGAAATCAGCGATGCGGGTAGGGGGTCGGACTCCGTGGTCCCATTTTTGATACCAAGCTCGCAGTTTTTGACAAAGAGTCAGATGCTGCCAGACAGCTTGATTAATAATAGTATCCCGGGACCGACAATGTTTGTTGCTGATTCGGATGATGAGATTGAGGATGACGATATTGAGGACGACGAGAATGATGAATTATGACAGATTCTTACTATAGGATAGAAAGATGTACAAAGAGAACAGACACCGATGATTAATGATTATTTCTATTGGTTATAAAGCAGCTTGTGGGTATAGGATAGAAACATGCTAGAAATTACACAGTCTGTCAAAGATAACAGTTCCCCAAACGCGCCGTTGCTCCGTTCCATGTTTCATGTACTCTTACCATTATCTCTGTTTCCAGCTTGTTCGTTTCTAATGCTTCTTCTACTTCTCTCCTCATTCCACTCCCCTTCCGACTCCCTCCGCACACTTGCCAACTCCCTCTCCAGCATCCCAATCAACCTCTCAAGCACCCACTCCGCCTCCTCCTTCATCCCCATCAACGGACTCCTACTCCCCACCCAACTCCACTCCACCTTCTCCTCGCCCTCCCGCTCACCATCTCCCACCTGCCCTCCATTCGCAACGCCCGGCCCCTCCCCATCCGGTCGTGGATTGCGCACCGCCTTCACATGCGTATCCGCCGAGCTCTCGTCTTCGCCCACCAGCTTCAGATACCACGCCCACTCCTCAAAGGTATACTTCCGCGGCGGCTGCGCGTTCAAATGCTTGGCGACCTCGGCGATCTCCGTGATGAGCAGGTGGTGGAAATGCGGCTTGCTCTCGGGCAGCTGGTCGTTCATCGCCGAGCGCTGCGCGGCGTGTTTCTTGTCGCGCTTGGCGCGCTCGCCTTGGACGTGCTGCGCGGCCGATTCGGGATCGTCCTTGTCGCCTGCTTGATCACGGCGCGAGGCGTCGTGGCTGCTGCTCTCGCCCAGGAAGCCCGGCGGGACCTCGTCGCCGAATAACCGCCCGCGCGACAGCTGGTTTGCGGACTCCTTGAGCGCGGCGCGGACGCCGTGCTCGCCGGGTAAGACGGTGATGGTCCCGATCCAGAGAGTGAGGTCTTTGATCCCCTTCACGATGGTGTCGCCCATGTTTGAGATCAGGATCGTAAGGGAGGGCACGGCGAGCAGGCTCCAGAAGACGAAGAAGGGCTTCCCGGAGTTGGACTGCGGTGCGAAGTCGCCGTAGCCGATGGTGAGGAGGGAGGTGTAGGAGAAGTAAAGCGAGCCGAAGTAGGACCATTGCTGGGCCTCTTCGGCGGCGGTGAAGATGGCGGCGCCGACAAACCAGAGCGCGAACCAGACGGTGCCGGATATGATGAGGGATGTCCAGCGACGCTTCGTAGTTGCGGTTTCTTGGATGCGACGCATTAGGTTGAATTCAGCTTCTCGGCGTTGTCGTTCCGTTTCTGGTGTTTTTGCCTTCTCACTTTTGTCGCCTTTGGGTTTGGGGTGGGGGGATGAGGATGAAGAAGGAGGTTTGGAGGAGGAAATTGGTTCCAGGATGGTTTTCTCAGGTTTTTTTTCAAGATGTTTGATAAGACGGCGACGTTCCTTTTCAACCATTCGTGCGGACATCTTTTCTTTGCCGCGCTCGAGGACGAGCGAGCGGATAGAACCAATTACAAGACCGAGGATAATGATGCCACCGATTGCAAAGGGGAAGAGAAGAGCTCGACCTAGATGTGTGACAGGACTATAGTCACCAATCCCAACCGTGAGGAGAGTAAAGTCTGCCCAATATACCGCATCGAGATAATCCCAGTTCTCAACATAGGAGAATACCACGGCTCCACAGAGGAGGTAGACGAAATAGAAGATTGTTTGCAGCATGAGGGTGCGTTGGGACATGGTAAGTTGGAACTCTTTCTCATAACGGCCGGCGTGAGCTCCCCATACATTTATCAACATGAGCGTGGCAACGAGAAAATACAGTCCGGCAGCGAATATAGCATAGTAGTATGCTTGGGTGAAAGCGTAGGATTTGGGTGGCGATAGCTTGAGCGGACCAGCTGCGCATGCTGTCAGACCTATGAGTGCAATGGATGATAAATACCATCCTATGATGGTGATGGGCTGGGCAATAGAGAAGCGGATTCTTCGAGCCATATTCAACAGTAGAGATAAATTTGATATCAGCGCTATCACTAGTTGTGCAGCATTAATACCAATCAACCTATATACCATGCATTAGCTTGAATTTCCAAGTCCAGAAGGAGAAAATGTACGGATAACAGACCAGGTCGGATCATCGAGATCTACACCACCCGCCTCTGTTGCACCCTCAGGTATAAAAACCCTCCAGTGAACAGCCAAAGCACATATGGAAAAAGCAGAGGCCATAGGTCCACCTGTCCCAGCGATCAGTGGGAATGCAGTACTAGCGAACCACCATCTGCTTGGCTCTAGGAAAGCTTGTTCATGCTCTTCTTTGGCATCGCTTTCGTCTTCTTTCTGGTTCTCTACATCCTTGGCATCATTTTGTATGGGCTCATCCAGACCTGGGTCGTTCATCTTGATGTTATTCCAGTTATACAAGACGGAAGATAATTGTTGATGTTTTGTTAAAGCCATACAATCTTAATTACAAGCTTTTGAGCATGACGTATGGGGAACACATTCCTTGGCAAGGGGGGCGGGAGTCGCTTCCGAAGGGGGTGGGGAAAGGAGACTAAGCCTTTTAGCTTAGTGATCTTTTATATTCAGCAAAGATGAGAGGAGAACACAAAAAAGTTTTTATGACTTTTTCGTTTCGAGGCGAGATGTCTAGAGACTAGTGGCACGATAGGCTTTTGCTTTGCGCTGGAAGAAATGTAGGTGATTTAAATGTTCCAATTTCCGCATATCAGAGTAGACTCTTAAACACTATAACTATTGCTCACTCTTATTACTTAAATAAGAAAACGGACATGCGCTTGGATTGGAAGCTTTTTTTCGCGTTGCGTTGGCAAGTTTTGATTATTGTATTACCTCGATTGAGTCTCGTAGCATTCAATATCTCACGGCCCTTCTTGGTCAACCAAGCCATCAACTTTACTGATACTTCGAGACTGTGCAGCCAAATGATGTCGGATACGGGTCGATTGGTGCCTTGGCTTTGGTGTATATGGGAACAGCAATAACGATTTCCCCTCTCTAACTTTCGTAGCTGATATTGACTAAGATTACAACCAGGTGGTATCAGCATCTTATATTCCGATTTATGGCCATGATGCGTGGAAGTTCAATCGAAATCGTTTATCAATAATTGCTAAGTCTAAAATCGAACGACAATGAGTCCTCTGCGATGACTCTAATGGGTATTATCGAAACCTGGCATCAGCTGCTAGTTGAGATTTGGGATTTGGGCAAACTAAACCAGTTGGAAAATGAAATATGGCTTTTTGAAGAGTATTTAAAGTCTCAACCTGTGTGTTGGTAAAAAGAAATACCAAGATTGGTCTCGGCTCCAAAGCCAACATACTCCAAAGTAAACAAACCTTCAACTCTTAACCAATTCTTTTACTTTCTTGGCTTTTACCATTGCGTCAAAAGCTCAGGGTAATAGTGCTATCACTACCTCTCTTGTAGTAACCTCTTTATCTATACTTGGCCTCATAGATATACGGCTTGGGAAATTACAGGGTGTTATGCCACAGGGTCGTGCTGCTTCAGGGTGTTTCCAGCGCATTCAGGCTTTCCTCCCAATAGAATCTTATGTAGAGAAACGACAAACTGTTACTTAGTCAGAGTCCAGAAGCAGAAATGTATATATATGCATCAATGGAAAAGCAGATTCTAATGCGGATATTGAATTAGGAACCATGTCCGATCGGACACTCTCTCAGCATGAAGGAAACACCGTCGTTGTTCATAGTGGTATATTTTCATGGTCGGCATTTCAACCACCAATTCTCAACGAAATTCATATTTATATACCTGAACATGCATTACTTACCATTATGATTAGTTCTTTCGGTTGTGGAAAGTCGACTTTACTTAGGGGGTTTCTTGGTGAGACTTCTTTGTTCGAAGGCATGGTGACAGTTCGACAACGAGACATTGCATTTTGCGATCAGACTCCTTGGATTATCATTGCTCCAGTTCAGGAGAATGGGATTGGACACTCGGCTTTCGATAGTGCCTGGTAAAATGCAATGCTCCGCGCCTGTGTTTTGGTACGTGTCTAGGATTACGATCTAACATCTGCCAAGCTGACTCGAACGGCATAGGATGTCGATATATTACAGTCACCAGAACGAGATCAAACAATTCTGGAAAGGGATTATGCTGAGTGGAGGTCAAAAAAGTCGCCTTGTAAATCTCTACGTACCAACGGAATCTCAACGGCTAACATTTTAGGCAATGTATAGAGCTATTTATTTAAGGAAGCACGTTATGATATTCGGCGAGGTCTTGAGTGGACTAGACACAATTACTAATGGTACTGTCTTCCTTCGAGTGCTCGGTCAGACAGGGCTACTACGGCAAACAGGAACCACAGCTATTCTAGCTATCTATAGCGGTAAGATTCATTATTACCCACTCAGCTAGATTGACCATTGAGTGCACCGCTCATCAGAAGCTTATTACATCGTCGTTCTGGGAGCGGAAAGGAAGGTCATTGAGTAAGGTCCTTTTAGAAGTCTAGCAGCCTCCATGAAATGTGTTCAGAGTATCGCTCAATCTCAACACAACATAGGTTCTACAATGATGAATCAAAACAGAAATAGTCCCACTACAGCCAGTGCCCGTTCTCAATTCGTCAGGAAACGCTCGGCAAGGTGGGGATTGGTTCGCTTATAGGTACTACTTCTGATCTTTAAGATGGATCAGCTTGTTCATTTTTGGGGCTCTGGATGCTGGGATCGACTCGAAAATGCAGTAGATTGTTCGAGAAGTAATCAAAGCACTGACTATTATCATGGTTGCCCATCGTCATCGTCTTGACCGCATCCTTGATTTCGATCGTGTTCTGGTGCTCGATAAGGGTCACGTATTCGAGATTGGGAACCCAGGAGATTTGTTGGAAATTGCTGGTAGGAGGTTTTCGCGCTTTTATCATGGCCATGAGTAAGGTCAAAAAACGTCTCATTGGGTACTTTTATTATAGATTCTCAAGACTTGCACATTGTTAAGTTTAATGCGCATAAAAATAAGTGGTTTCGCACAAGCCAATCCCTTGGCTTTTGGTTCTACTGCTACTTATTGAGTTGATACCAAATATAAATATGAAAGATGCATAGTATTTTTTGAAAAGCCTTTGAGAAAATGACTCGACCAACAAAGATAATATATCTTAGAAAGCTATGTGCCTTAATTAAAGTTCTTTCCAACTTTCACTCTATTTTTTCAGCTGCCATCAGGAATCTACTGGTCTGCGCCACAACCAGCTTGATAAGCCAAGAACACAAGAATCTACACATTGTAAGTCGAAGTTCCTTTTTGAAATCAGTTACTCGAATTATTATAAACTTAGTCTAACATTATTTGTATTCTAAGTATAGTTATATTTAACTTTCTAGTATTTTTAGATCACTAATGTCTATCAATACTGTGTCTATAGTATTGATACCTGAAATATGTGATTTACTCGTAAATTACTCTAACCTAATGTCAAGGACCTCTACTCACGATATGGGCAACAGGAAAGTTTCCCCAGCGTTTAAGGGTGTGTTAAGGTTCTTGTATTGTGATAAGTCTAGTGAAGGAAGCTCTCTGTCTCTCTGTAGGGAGAGATTCTAGGTATAGCTAACTACTGGGGATGTGGGTGCCTGGGGCCACAACACCTCATTAGCTAATATTCACTAATAATAAGCAGTTCGAATAGCCGCATTGTGGCTGACGGAAGGCGGCGGTAGAAGGTAATAACTCTAAAGTTTTTTTGGACTTAACTTTCTTATAACAGCGTGGGATTGACGAGAATTTTACAAGACTTTACCTTACCACAGCAGGATTGTGAAATTGTTGAGAGAGATAAATTTTCTTAGATGCTGCCCTTCTAACCGTAAAAGATCTGATTATCTACACATGTTGACGAATACTCTGCATGCTGCCAGCCATTTATCACTGCTCGCTAGAAGTACTATAGTTTGAAATTTCAGCGTCTCATTCTCGGAGAACCACGAGCAAGGATTGATGCCTATGGAGGCTAATATATGGAGAGCTAAGCATCCTACAGCATCCTTACCTCCTTGATACGAATGAGAAATTAGTTTCTCATCCTTTTAACCGGAATCACTTAGCTTCGCCGAATAATACAGGTTCAACTCATGAATGAGAGATGCCGCGATTGCTAGCTTGATTCGATTCTATCAATTGAACGCGTAATTTCCATAGGAGGATTAAGGAGATCAACATTCGATTCTTTCTGGGCTATTCTGTACAGGCACGAATGACTGAGCCCGCCCGCTAACAAACACCCCAGCGACATAAAACTAATTTTAGGAAACCAACATCTTGGCTGTTGGTTAAAGAAACCAACATCTTGGCTGTTGGTTGAATCCAGCGCGTGAACCAATCGGAAATCTGCCTTCGGGCTCTGTTAGGATATATAGATCAATAATTTTCCGTTCCTCATGAGATTATACAGGGTTTCGTACAGGTTTGTCCTGTCAACACTTGTTCCCAATAGGTCACAACAGCACCACAAGTAAGCTGAAGGATTCATATCCAGCTCTTTGTACACTTGAAAATGACAGTTTGATACTAAGGAAGTAAGGCACACCCCGGTCTACTCACTTGCGCCTTGCGAAGGTCTTGCAAAAAGGTACAATGCGCGAAGTAAAACGATAGTTTTCGATCCTTTATTCAAAACTCAAAGCCACTGCTCCTCTTCTACGCCTCAATCCAGAGGTGTTTATTTTTGTCTTTCATAAGCAATATATGGGCTCTCTTAGTTCGTAACAAAGAGATAAATAGCTCCAGTTACTGCTGTTCGAAATATCATTCCATATCACATCAACATCTCACATCAACACCTCAGTTCTCCTTTCATATCGATCATATTGCACACCGTTTCCTTTATTTCTTTCCAAGCCTTCTATTTACCCAGACTTCAAATCCATTGATATTTTCCTTCACCTTTCGTCAAAATGAAGTTTACTCTTTCCACTGCCGTTATTTCTTTGCTATTTGCTAGTGTTATAGCTGCACCTCTTCCTGCTGGCGGATCAAGCAAGAAGGTCAAGGCAAATGTTGATCCTGCTAAAGCGCCTAAGACTGCCGATAATATCAGAGAGCATGTTCAAACATATGGAGCAGACAATATGCGTTCTACAGCGGGAGAATTCAACGACAAAAAGACCAAAGATGCTCTAAGAAAGTCCGCTATCGGTGGTCAGAACCCAGGCCCAGGAATGGAGACCGACGAAGAGAGCCCTGCCGTTATCAGAAAGCCAGGAGATCCTGTCTCAACCAAAGCCACAACCCAGAAGGAAGGACAACGTAAGTGAACCCTGTTGCTGCCGCTATATTATTTGACTAAGTTACTTGTAGACCAAGGTGGCGTTCTATCATCCGGGACGCAAAAGGCTACGAAGCTGGGCCCTAACACTGAATTTGAGCATGGCATCAAAGGCGAGGATCTCGACCAGATTGAAGCTCAGGGCAAGGGTAATTCCGGCTCTGTCGCCGACAGCCTCAGCAGTAACCCAAGACCAGGAAGGAAGACCTCAGGTTACACCCAAAGAAGGTCTGTCAACCGTCCCAACTCCGTTCGCGTAGAGTAGACACAAGGCGCTTCGATACTAGAATTATGGCTTTGGGAACTCTGGACCATCAGGAGTCTAAACGTGTTTGGGATAAGAAGGATAAAACGCGCCTTTGATCATCTCAAAGGTGGGTTTTGAAGCTGCAATTGGATTTGGCAAGGAGTTTGGCGTTTGGAATCTGGATGGCATCTTCAAATGGTATAAAGGGTTGAATCTGACTTCATTATGAAATTAAGAAATATCTCTATAGCCTTGAGATTCCATATAGCTTCAAGATCAATATATCGAAATTACCTCAAGTCATTATCACTCTCTCCCCTCTGTCCTAGTTCAGAGGAGAATATACTGTTCAGATTGCAGGTTATGAATTTCTAGATGGATCTTTGCTACCAAATTGGGATTAGCCAGCCACTTAATCTTTGTTCATCAGCTGAAGTCATCGTCAGATTAGGGAAGGAGGAACTGGCAGGAACAGGTAAGAATACTGGTGCTTTGTCTAGTTTCATGGTTATTGCTGCTCCTGTCTAGCTCTTCAATACGAGTTGAGCTGGTGATTATTGAGTTGTCACGGCAGTTTTAGAGACGTTTCAAGCACAAAAAGAAGTCCTCGAATATCTCACTGCATCTATCTCTCAATAGCACAGATGAGGTGAATAAACATAATAATACGATGGACTATAGTCAAGCTAGTTCAACGAATATAGCTAATTTTCACCCACCGCTAGCTCGATAGCTGCCTTAGATCATGTTATACGGTCACGTGATACCCGACACTGACGTAAGACCAATTAGCTGATTAGAATTCCTTCATTAAAACAAAGCCACAATTTGTATGCACCTACGCCGTAAACGCGCCGTAAATAGAACCTATTTTATGACATCATATACTGTACAGCCCTAAATGAACTCGTACTAAAGAAGAATAAAGTACTCAAAGTTCCTGCACTCATTACAATATCACATCTGATCATTCTCACAATTCAGCAAATTAACAGACTCCTTCAATCGCCGCCGCCACGACTTCCTGATTCTTCAACATGGCATCTTCGGAGAACCACGAACAACGACCGCAGCCTACACTCCAATCTAATGGTTTGAGAGAAGATCGAATTAGTGAAGCATATACCATGTACCCAGTATTTTGTACTGCCAAAATTCCCTCGAAGGTAAAAACACACATTTACCCCTCTTCTATGTCCCATGCCACTATTATTAGTTATCTATTGAACCTACATGTCTAAATACTCATATCCTTAGGTTCTCGATGAGTTTATCGAACAAGCATACGAGGGCTGTTATGCTATGGTCGATGACGGTGAAGTTGGTGCGTCTCCATGCATTCTCAACACCAAAGACCTTTCCTCCATCACTCACGGCTCCCGCAAACCTATGTCAGACTTCGAGTCTCCTTTCCTTGGCCAGACCGATGATCAAATCCGTCAATGGATGAAGGATCAAACAACACCCAACTTTGCGAAATACACCTTTACAATCCTCGATGAGGATACGGTCAAGAACAAGACTTGCCGTGTAGGGCATGTAGATGATGACAGAATTCTCCTTACCGACTTCTACACTACCATGGTGGTACGGGTCCCCATCGAAATGGCCACAGTGAGCTGGGAGTCTTATGAGTATGTGGGAGACAATGTCTATGATCGGGCATTTATGGATAGCCACTAGTTTAAAATCATGTATATGTTAGTGTCACAACCCTGACTCTGGTGATGGAATAAATAGAAGAGCAAATGTCTACGGATCACATCTCGTCATCATTTCCTTGCTTGATATCCTCACCAACGATTCATCTTTGGAGATTTAGATGCCCCACATCTTGGATCACATGTAGAAACCCTTCCTTTGGGAGTAGATGCGGAATAATCCTCTTCTTTCCAAGGGTCTTGAACTCGCTAAAGGCTAGCTGGGCAACATGAGCGCACAGGTGCGCAATGTGCGATTCCCGTAGAGGCGGAGTTTGAATTATGCCATTGATATATCCACTTGACAGCCGTTAATACTCAAAGTTTATGTGGAAGTGAAATTGTGGATCTTTGCGCGTAGGGCTGCGAATCAATCCAGCAGGTTGTGGGATGTGAAACAGAATAAGGTTCGTGCCCGTAACCTGGGGAAGGATATGTGGGTCGAGGCACCGCATGGTGTTACAAACTTGGAAATACTCCTTCCAGCAAACCTTGTCTGCTTTTCATTTCTTGACTCGTAGTATGGCTTCATCGGTCACTGTAGTGGCTGTAGCTCAGAGGGATTGTGAGGGCCACTGCTTTTTGTGTGGAGAAGGTTCAGAATCTCCTTGATTGATTCGATGCCCAAGATGGAGCCCTTGTCATGTCAGTCATGTCAACTACTCATGTTTGTCACTGCAAAAGGTCCACGGTAGCAGGAAACGGAAAATGGAATTTCCAATACACAATTAGGACTCTGAGGCTGAGGTCTCGTTGTGCGAGGAATTCCTGAAGTGGATACTGCATGTCTCTTTCACCAAGCCACTAGATCACATCTAAATTATCGGTAATACTCCATTTTCAAGATTTGTACATCAATTCAGCTGTATAGTACGGTATGAAGAGCACTCCTATTCCCTGCTTTGGACCAAAATATGCCAATTGCCAAGGCAGGAAGATCAAGGAGGAAGACTCTCCACCTTTTGTTTATCATGCTGTTGAACTATTTGGATAATGGCGCAGTGCGAGATCAATTACTGAGGACTCTCGATGTTATCTATATAAGAGTAGATCAAGTGGTTTTAAAAACATATCTCATCATCCACTCAACAGTCAATCAACAATCAATCAACAATCAGTCAATCAATCTTCCAACACATCTTCCAATACATCCTTCATTTTTTCGCTACCTCAAGCATCCAAAGTCTTCCAATCAACATCTCACTCCTAGCTCTTCACGTCTATTACCATCTCAAACACTTCAAGATGCGTTTCTCAGTCGCCTCAGTTTTCCTTTGCGCCGCTTTAGTCAACGCGGTTGCGCTTCCAGCTCCAGTCCCAGCCCCTAAAGCTGGAGATGTCAACAAAAGCATCCCAAAGGCAAAGACATCCACTCTATCCGGCACAAAGGTATGATCTCAAACATTCACAATAGTATTCCATCGGTCAGCCACTAACACCTTTATAGGCTGGCGGTAAAGGCGGCAAAGTCACACCAAAGAAAGCACCAGTTGCTCAGGACTCACAGAAGCTCCAAAAGCGCATCGTGCCCCTCGTTGTTCTTGCACCAGTCGCTGTATCCGGTGCCGCTATCATAACCAAGATAGCGATTGAGATTGCATCCCAAACTCTTGCAAGTCTCCAAGACTGGAACAAGGTTTGTAACTCATCTGAATTTGCTCACATAATCATGTGCTAACTTTCTGATAAAGGTGCGAGAGACTTTCACCAGCAAGACTACAGATGAAATGTGGGCACGTAACTCGGACTATAAGAAGTTTCCTGCTGTGGCTTGCTACAACAAGGGATACCGCCTCTCAGACCCTAAGGGAATTGATGGTTTATACTCTGCAAAGCTTGAGCTTGGACTGTTGAACACCGAGTATGCACCCTTTCCACAATAAATACTACAGATCAATCTTACTAACATATTTGCATAGCTACGACTGCATGTACATTGCTGCACCAAACCAGTTCTTTACTGACAGCGCTGGAGGATTCATCAACGTGAGTCATCTCTTCCCTAGAACCTTTCAATTCAAAACTGACTAACATTCCCTCTCAGCTTTCCTACACATACGATGCCGCCCGTTGCACCTTTGATGGATCCACCGGAGATCTTACTTGCAAATAGATGATAAATCTTCTACTCTTTTGGGATTGTCACTGGGCGGAGTAACAGTCAAGAGTTGATCAGCTTGGTGACTAGGTCGTCGGTGTTGGCGTTGGTGTTGGCGTTTACGGTGATTTACATTGATTTTTGGGCTTGGGGTACTTTAGATTTGACTTACTTTGTTTTACTGAATTTTATCACTTTGCTTTGCAGTCAACAATCGATTTAGCTTGCTCCATTTTGTCAATCTGTGAATCTCTGATATCGCTGTCTGATAGATTCACCTTGCTTGAGTAGTTGCGCGCAACTTTGATCTAAATACCACGTGGTATGCTCGACCTCTTCATATTGATTGATGCCTTCGATGATAATTTGTTAAATTCAAAGTCGATTGAAACTGTTTCATAGTCTATTCAGTACAGAATAAACGTTGACTTATTATAAAGTTAACTTTTATTAGTTACAGGTGTTACTTATCATTATAGCTTCTTCCTTTCTTTATTGAGTATGTTTCAAAGTCATTTACCAATAGTCTATCTTACTTTACATGATAAATGATTTTAACTTAAGCATCTTCGTAAACTTATATAATGCTTTCATCATTATCCCAGGTACCAACTATGCAATCCATAAAGTGCACGCTCGTGGATAGTTACGGATGGGTGTCGTACTGCAACACCTCTGATTCTGTAGATATTTGGCCACAGGTCTACGAGAAGGCGTTCGCCAAATGGACTACACAGGATCCCAGTGATGAATCTAATATCACCACCTTGGCAGGGGGCAATCCAGGATATGCAATTGCCCAATTGACTGACAAGACGTGCTACTACTATGACACTTTGCCCCACACGCCTGATGAGCTGTGTGGTATCGTTCGAGAGAACTCGGTAGCATTCAAGACATTGAAACCCGATGACAGCTTGGACATATGGGTCTGGAGACCAGTACTATGGAAGCAATGTTGTGGCCAACCATATATATACGCGCCCACTAAACCAGTATATAAAATCATGGTACTCGATATGCATATATGTCATTTTATTCGTAAGAGACTGGTCTCTTGCTTTGTTAGCTACTCAATGCAAGATGAGGTTGAACTATAGACATTCACTGAACAAAAAACAGCAATAACACGAAAATTAAAAGCCAGCACTAAGAAAGGGGAGCAAAACATTTGATTTTCTTCAAGCACCCCAGGAAGAATCTTAGCATATTTGGCCAGATTATTGACAAGTACCTCGGTCTCATTCAGGAAATCTCACCATTCATACCAAAACAAAAGTCTTTTCCTTTAGCTCTCCTTCATCCCTCCGTCGAATTGCTTCTCCATCCATAAAACCGTGAACATACGCTCTACCAATAAGCTCATAGGTGTCTGAGCCGAGTTTTCTTCGCAGTACGTGTGGTACTCTAGATCCATATAAGACACACAGTATGTCTCCCTCCCTTGCAGTTTCAGGAATCACGGCCATGAAATCTCTTTTAGAAGTACTGAAATTAAAGCCCATCAAAATTACATTAGACTTTCTGAGAAATTCTACTTGACTTTTTATCATGCTGGAATTATTGAGGTCAAATGTCGGTGTTGGCAGAACTTTGCTGAGCTTGGCATATATAGAAGCTCTCCACGATCTGAAATACCGAAAAGTTCTGCAAAGCGTTTCAGTCTCATATTCACTCTGGCGACCATACCATTCCCCAGTAGGTAGATCGCCTGTTAGAGTTCGTACACAAGCCCTTATTCCGGGCTCTTTGTCATTGTACTGGCTATCGAGGAGGTAGGACGGCAGCTGGCGAATGGTGTGTCTGCAGGCTTTCCATTCGTCCCAAGTGCCGACATTAGTGTCATGTTTATATTTGGAGTATATCTTCTTAACGGTGTCCAATTCAACTCCAGAAAGTACCAAACTAGCGGAGTGCATCGATAGGGAGCTATTCTCCGCTAAGTTCAATGAACGATATAATTCGCTGCTAGCTGAAAATATTGATGTATGGTAGCGCAACAAATTATGTCTATGCTTAGATGAACCCAGGTCAGGGACCCAGGTAGGTAGTCTGATTGCTTTGTTCTCAAGCTCTAGAACGCATCCATGATAAAATCCCAAATTGTCCAGGTTACGGTCTTGAAGTATAGATAATCTGATGACATCTGTGAACACGTCCGTGGTTGAACGGGTATAATCCGCCTCTATTTGTAGAGGAGAAGCGATGCCTAATAAGGCGAATATTTTGTCTCGGGGATCAGATGCCTCAAAATAAATTAAAGAGTGCCACAGTGCTAGAATTGATGTACTGTTGGCATTCTTAGAATGAACATCTCGAATTTCAGCGATGGCGAAAGCAGAATCACATAAGACATAATATTTTACCTTCAACAAAAAATTCAGTGGGCCTGATAGAATGCTTGAGAGCTGGGCAAAACTTTCCCACGGCAAGAAGTATTTTCCGCAACACAAAAGAATTTCCCGAGCAACGCAAATTTCTTGGACAATCCATATCCGTTTCCACACAGGTCGGTCGTTAAAACAACGCTTAAATGCCAGCGGAGGTGTTCCCACCTGCTGAAGTATTTTGCCTATTGCCTCCACATTATCTAGAAGCCCGAATGTTTTCCGGGCAATATTTGTAACAAACTGGAATGCGTGCCTGGCATCGTCGTCTGGGTCATCTCCCAGCCACAAAATATCACGTAGAGCTCCTGAGTAAATCTTAGCCATGAACGCTACCTGGTGGCCGCGCTCTGCTACATTTGACTGATCAATACAAAGAGCATCAACCCACATAATTCGAGCATTACCAGATTGCCGAAGATGCTGTAAAGCTGACACCAGATTGACAGTCGCCTCGAACGGACAACCCTGGAGAAATATGCGCTTAGTGACGAAAGGATCTCCCCACGCATATGAAAGTGCTTCATATTCCGGACACTCATTGAGAAAAACATGAAAGATATCGCAGTGAATATCGGATGTAAATTTCGAAGCTGGTTGAAGTCGAATCAAGCGGATCGACTGTGAAGTTTGATTTAGTGCCTCGTATTTATAGGACGTTGTGGTATTATGAATGGGTACTGGGGCAGCTTCCATGATGGCGTTACCGATATCATTTACATGAACTCGCAGGAATACGCAACCAATCTGAAGACGCCGCCGGAGGCTTGCACAGCCTTGTGCAGTGTGTACCTCACGATTGTCGCGCGTTCTAATTGTGCCTGGAAATAAAGCTTTCGACGCGTTAAATGGCGACCCAGGCTTGGATTTTCATTGAATGCCAAAAATTGCGTGAATTTAGATGATTCGAAGAACAGAGAGGAGGCCAACGAAACATAAGCAGCTGGAAGGTGGCTTGGGTGGCTTGGTAATTGTGATGGAACACATCTCTAACCGAACATGTATTGTCAGTGGCAGCCTCACCATAATAATTGTGCATTATCAGCATCAATTTGTCAACTTTTAAATTTTATTGAGTAAACCTATGCCCCGATACCTTTCTAAGGCACTACAAAGTTGTATTTCTAAAGTCTAAAAGGGGTCATGGACGAATGGTCCCGCGGGTCACTAATTGCTCCATGCAGCTCTTCACACCGTCCCAATCCACGAAGGCAAGCGCTGTGACTGCTCTCAACAAGTTCGCAACAAACCACGGGTGTTCTGGCGTCCGTTGCGAAGTTTCAACTCCTACTACTAAACACCATAATAGAGCACCAGGTATCGGATACCATAGAGAGCTCAGAGCGCTAAGATTGAGCGTATTCTTTAGTTGGGTGGTCAAAGATGCTGTTGTGTTGGTGAGAGATGATGCGGTAAAATGAAAGGATGTTGGTAGCAGCTCAGAAACGGATGAGTCTAGATGTAATGCAAGATGCATTGCCACAAACATAGCCTCAGAAATGGCGCATTGGGAAGCCTTACCAGATGATGAACATTCACCTTCAGGTAAGTAGCGTGATATTATGCAGTGCTCCATATCAGGCCACAAAGTTGATGAAGTCGAAGTATCGTGATTTGTAAGTAACTTTTCAAGGTTGTGAACCACTTGACTTGTTGTTCTATCCAGTGCATATGCATCCTGATCTATGACTCCAGTAGTAAAGGTCAATATGTTACAACGAACTGGACGCATCGAGCCATCATACATGTCGGGTGAAGACTGAAGCTCTGTGCACCACAGCCGAAAAGAAGTCGAAAGTAGCAGCTCATAACTTTGACTTTTGTAAATAGTTGAACTCCAAAAAAATATTTACTTTAGGACATACCTGAGATATACGGTCTTCAATGTCTTCTTAAGCCCAAGGGCATCTACGCCACCTCTCAACCTAATGAGCTTCCTCAGACCATGTATATGGGCCATAAGTGAATTGCGGTCGTTGCTCAGAAACTATATTGTTCAGTGTAATTCATTAACCTGAGATAATTACCTACATCATGGCCTATCAAACACAAAATGGACGCTATGACTGCATCTGATGAAGCTAGCTTGGGTTTCTCTATTCTGGAAGATATGTAACGGAGAGCGTAGATTTTGTGGGAAACTAAATACGGCTTGTCGTGATCCAATGAGCAAAGAGCATACAATTGCTGCGAGAAGTTGAACATGATAGCGTGAAAAAGCACTGGATCTGTGAAGGCCACCGGAAGCCAGGTTTCGCTCAATATATCCAAGGGAAGTTGACGATCGTCTAAATGCTTGGAATCTAAACATGAATCAATAAGATTATCCTGGCCGGCGCCATACAATTTGAGATGGAGTGTTGGCGCTTACATGCCTGGAATGCTAAGCCTAGTCTTGCAGATAATACCTCTCGAGGGTCTCGCAACTGGAGGCTGGCGTGAACAAGATTCACACAACGCACTCCTTTCTCCCTATCTAAGTTTCTTTCACCGGAACCTTTACTTACTCCTGCCTGACCGTGCCTGTTTTTTCTTGAAGCTTTGGGAGCTACATACTCTACAAATTTTTGGGCAAATGGTTTCTTGGTGGAAGCATCATTGCTGGAAGCTTGAAGAGATACTTGATGTACGGCTTTACAGCTCACTGTATCGCCTGACGTTCCTGTACTATCAATTTTGGCTTTTCGCTCACGATGATACCTGGACATCACGTGCGCCCGCACAAAGGTTGAGCCATGATGACGGCTGCCGCTGTGATAGCCAGGCCGGTGCTCAACGACAATTGGAAACTCGGAGATAGCGGTCTGCATCAGATTTATAGAATGATTCCAAAGTTCGCAGCGTGATCTGATTCACGTTCGTGAATGTTGTGGCCCCTATCGAGATACGAAGTAGTTTTGTGACTTACGTACTGCTGCTTATATTGAGCTAGTCCATTTCAGGATATTGCACTTCCGAATTCGGTAATACAGAAAACCCACATCTCAACGTCAAATTCATTATCACTCACCCACATGAACTTATATGGCATTTGGTGTAAAACAATGGCATCATCCCAGGATGCCTTCTTTTTGAAGTTTCCAGCTAGTACAAATCAGGTGATTGCACTCCCTAGTTGAGTCTGTTCTAAGGTAATTTCTTTTTCACAAATACTAAGCATCGACTGATTTAAGTATGGCTGTTAGATCTCAATCTTGTAATCCATTACAATATAATAATCTCTCTTAACTGCATATTTATATAGACCCCCTTCGGCGCTATTTATTCGAGTTTCGAATCATTCAAAGTAGTCTGATTTTTCTATCGCTCCTCCTTCGCCACTATCGACTCACTCTCATGGCTCAGAAACAGATTGTCATTCTTGGGGCATCCTATGGCGGATTATCATCAGCCCACTATCTTTTGAAACATGTCATCCCGAAATTACCAGAGGGAGAGTATCTGGTTACTGTTGTCAGCGCCTCATCTCAGGTCCTTTGTCGACCAGCTTGTCCAAGGGCTATGATATCGGACGACATACTTCCTCAGGAGAAGCTTTTTGTGGATGTCGCAAGATGTTTAAAACAATACGGAGAGAAGGCTGTGCATTTTATCAACGGAATTGTGGAGGAACTTGATCACACAAATCGTACTGTCTCAATTAGCTTGGGCACTGGGAACATTGAAAACATCAAATTTCATGCACTGGTCATCGCTACAGGTGCTTCTACAGCTTCGCCTTTATTTGGTCTAAACAAAGATAGCGACACTCTGAGAGCAGAATGGGCCGAGTTCCGGAAGGCACTACCAACAGTAAAAACAATTGCCATCGCTGGTGGAGGTCCGTCAGCAGTCGAGACAGCAGGTGAACTAGGAGAATTTCTCAATGGCAAGCCTGGATGGTTTTATAATCATTCAATGAAGGTTCAAATTACCATTATCACATCCGGTCCGCAAATATTACCTCTACTTCGTCCTAGTATTGCCAAGAAGGCCGAAGGGCTTCTTACCAAAGTTGGCGTAACAGTCATCAAAAATTCGAGAGTAATGTCTGTTGAGCCACATGATGCCGGGGTGGAAAATGTTTCCACAAAAGCCACTTTGACGTTAGGCAATGGAGAAACTCTCAAGGCTGACCTGTATATTCCTGCTGTCGGAACGCGGCCAAACACAGGATTCGCAAAGTCAGATATCCTAGCACCAGATGGTCGTATTGATACGAATGCGACATTTCGTGTAGACAAGGCTGGACCACGAATATATGCTGTCGGGGATGTGGCATCATGTGCTAGACCTGCTGTTCATAACATACTTAATTCTATACCTATTATGTGTGCGAATATGGAAAGGGATTTACTTCTTGCTACTGGTGAGTATTGCCAAAATTGAGCTTATTCCCATTACAATACCTTTCTCACTCTTTTGATAGGAAAGGAAGCATCCGGTACGGATCATTTGTTCAAAGAAGACACTCGTGAGATGCAGTTAGTACCTATTGGAAAGAGCAAAGGTGTAGGAGCTGCAATGGGCTACCAGATTCCGAGCTTCCTGGTCTGGGCGATTAAGGGTCGTGACTATTGGCTGTGGACAACTGGTAAGTTATGGGACGGGAGACACTGGGCTAAGGAATCTTGAGTGTACTTGATAAGAGTGGTGCTTCCAATTCGCGATGTGTATTGGAATAATCATAAGTATGTATCAGTCTGAGATTACAGTAACATATCTCTCTACTATCTTTTCATTTATAGCTTACTTGTATGGTACAAAGAGTATGAAAACAAAAGAGAAAAAGCAGAACGGTAATAAATAGTAGATTAATTACGATTGTCCGGACTGGTGTTCCATAGTTGCGCCACTTCCCTAATTCAATATGAACAATATGAAGTCGTGATCAAAGAGCTCGTTTTATTAAGTTTGGGTTTTATACTGTTCATTCCCCTGCTCTTCAGATATTATCCCGCACTTTTACAGTACAGTACACAGAATAGCATTGGACTTACTCATTTATTCCAACAACCTTGAGTTGTGATATCAAATTCGGCATGTTGGTCAAGCAGCTCCACCTTTGGTACATTAATCGCCTGACTAAAAGCTAGGTGTTGATGTGAATAATGCTTCTTCTATCACAAAAAAAGATATAGTAATAAATATATAGCTTTCTGAAATACTCTAAGATCTCCTTAACAGTTTTTGGAGGCTTGAAAACCAAGTATCACTTGCTTTTTAGCTGCCATTTGTGTCTTCCATTGTAATCTAGTTTTTTAGGAGGTCTAACAAGGCGCCCTGGTTGTCTTCTCTACCCATAAAGACTTCCACCAGCCTCACACCATCACTCTTACGCACTAAATCCAACACAGATTCCAGTTCCTCCCACGTCGTCGCTGCGAAAGTATTTCTCTTCGCATGGTCCTCGTCGTTGCCGAAGAAAGAGAGTGCCTGGACATGGCGCCATGATGCGATATCATTGTATTCTTGATGTCTCCCGTGGATAGCTCGTTCTATAGTATATCCGTGACTGTTAATGATAAAGATAATAACGTTGATCCTGTGCCTAATGATGTTACCAAGTTCCTGGATTGACATTTGCAAGCTCTCATCTCCTATGAAGAGTATAGCGTAAGGTGTGATGGGTCTACTGGACTGTGGCACTTCGCATTCTCTAACCTCACATTGTCCTAAAGCTGCCCCCAACGTGGCGGGGAGCATGTATTCAATAGAGAGCCAAGTTGCTGCCGTGATCATCTGGACCTTTGCCGGAAATTTAAAACTGCGGCTACCGTGAGCAGCTGTGCCTGTTTCGGCGAGGACTATATCACCAGAACAGATCAAAGGGTTGCCAATGCGATTAGAGAAGAATTAGATAAGAGGTAATTGAATTAAAAAAGCGGCTATAAAAAATATCGTATAGTAATTTGAAGTGAAGGGAGTCAAAGAGAATTATAGCAGATTGAGGGGCGTATCTCAGACATAGATTGTAGAAAATTCGACTCCAATCTTCTTTTTATTACATGCTACATCAGGTTAACTTTTACCATTTTCCGAAAACTCAGAACAAGAGAAGAAAATGCAGGTTATCATGTTTAGCTAGCCACAATAATACAAGTCTTTCTTAAAGCTATGTTGCTGAAGCCATATTTTTAGTATGGACTGAAGCCGATTCCAATCTCAATTGAATAGCATCTTGAGCAGTATTGCAGATCATGATAATGGTTTTACAGATACCTCCAAAACTTCTGATCTCTCTCTGGAAACACACAATTCTACTTCAGATAATCCTGTGTATCTTGCTTGATCCTTCCAACATCATTACAATGCAGAGGTCTTCTTTACTATATATTCTCTTGGGTCTATATGAAGTAAAAGGGCATGACCGGCAAATGTCTCCTCGTTATCATTTACATTACCAATGACGCTATTAGAATAATAATTATCACCACATGGCTGAGGTTGGACTATACACACTCATAACGCATCAAAACATGCAATCATCTTAGAATCCTTTGCTTTCTCCTTTTTGATCCTCAAATCTGTTGTATAACTCCTCACCACGACCGCCGATAGCTCTTTCAACGTCCCTCTCACTGTCTACGAGCATACTCTCTTGTGCCTTCTCGATACCACTTCTATCGCTAAGTCTGTCCACCGCCCTTATCGTCTGCCTTGATACTGTTATTGCATTTTCTGGGTATCTCACTTCGCCATCTAAATCATCTCCACGTCCGAATTCTGTATCACCGGCAGTGACTAGAGTGGTGACATTTGAATCCTTTCTAGTACAAGTTCTACGGTGAGAGTGGAGTTTCATGTTCGGAGGATATACAGGGACATAGCCTGATAATCGACGTGTTCGGATAGGTGCTGAAGGAATGGTAGAGGCATTATCTTTGGAGGTCAACCAATGGAGAACTAGAACGCTGAAAAGAACTTTTGAGACAGAATTAGTGGGGGTTTGTGTTATGAGTCTTTAAACGGTGTGTGGCGAAAAAAAATGGTTTCAGTAGCGGAATGAATAAGAAGAGGGAGAAGTACTGTCGAGATTACAGCACATCAGGCAGATCCAACCTGGTTCACCATTGAGGACTACAATCATTGTGAGATTCCTATATCCGCATCAGTCTGTTGTAGAACATCCTAAAAGGGGAAGCGCATACACAACACTCGAAACTAGAGTTGCGCAGCTACCGATGAAAGTTCGGAGCGCAATAGTCCGGGTTTGGGAAGAAGGATTTGTTTTATAAGAGTATAAACCTGGTATCTGTCAGCTCCCAGCTAACAATATTGACTCGTCGTAAATGTTATCATACCTCGGAGAGGCAGGAGGAATAGCATTGTAAGGTAAACGTTGACAAGGACGTCAAAAGCTATTAGTGGAATCATAGATATTTTCTTCATGCCAACTATACAGGTACCATCTTCGTAGATGGCGAAGCGACTGGAAGTAAACAATCAGTCTTATAACATTAGGCAAGGAAGCACTTACTAGTAGAAATTGAGGACAATGACAACACAGTAAGGTACTAGGTTGGTTAGAAATGCCAAGATACGTTGATGGAGAAGACACACTTATCATCCCGAATGAATTGAAAATGTAAAGCTTTGATTTCAAACGTGGTTTAGAGCCCTTCCGAATCGTGTACTAGAGCCGTGAGTTTCATATTTTCCAAATGGTGGGGAATTTACGAACGGCCCTCTCAACAAGAAAGTAGTATATGAGCTTGAAATGTCAATTCTGAAGTTATAGTTGGATAGAGATGTTTCAACTCACAACCTAGACTACGTTAGGTGACGTACTTTCGTGAAGAGTTTCTATATGGAAAAATGGCAAATCTTACTTTAGTCGTCATATAACACCCCAAGCACAATAAGATAGCCTTTGAGCACATATCCTTGGAGCTATCAATTCCGTATGCCTGCGACAAGATTGCGGTTGAGAAAACAAAGATGATTGAGTCGACATAGATCAAGAGAATTACTAGTCCATCAGTTGAAATACCTCAACGGAGAAACGAGACTCACACCAGCAGACGAGGGGTAGTTTCCTCCATGTTCGAATATCTTGAACTCGTCGCGCTGTATCATATTAGGAGCCACGGGCCAATTGGATAGAAAATTTCACATACACAGACATACCGCCAGAGAAGCCATAGCAGTCATGGACAAGACGATGTAAAATACCTCCCCCGCCTTTGTCTCCTTTAACGGAATTACATGCCTGCCCCAAATCATGGTTGAATTTAGAGGTCAGAAACACTGAAGCTTCAGATGCTACAAAGTATGCACCATAGGGTAGGTAACAAACGTAACACAACAAATATCCAGACAAACTTATCCAGAAAGCTAAGAAAATAGGGAAGTCTAATGATTTAGTATTCGGCGTGGGTCTGGTGGAACAATCTGTCATATCCACTAAAAGATAGACATGAAAAAGCATCTGGAACAGTGCACGTCCGTATACTGGAGCCCCAAAGCAGGAGTGGCACAACCACGGGAGTGAAGGAGCAGGGAGCCAGTGGAGCTTGGTTCCTAAGAATCTTCGCTTGCAGGCGCCACTGTCAGAATGTGAAGAGATTGGATGGCCGAAAAAATAGTGGCGTAAAACATAATCGGGATCTTGCATATTTGGCAAGGGAGGTGTTCGTGAGATAAAGGGATTGTTGAATCCGTGCTGTTTTTGTATGTCGGTGCATTATTTTCAAATATATGTTTATAAGTGTATATCTGTCATAGGTATTGTTGAAGTATCATAAATACCGGCGTCGCCGGAGGGGAATAATCCTTGTGAAAGGAAACGAGGTCGAAATAAGAAAAATAAATCATCGCCTCAAGACGTGATTGAGCGCCTCTTCAGCCATGGTTTCTAGGTATTTGATTATGCGTACAATCTTCCGAATAGAAGACTGCCAACGCCGATCATCACCAAAAAAAATGGCTGTGGAAGTGAAAAAAGGCGGGTTAGGCTTCGGCCAAGTCATAGGTGTTGTGATACAAAGCTATTGTACACCGGCGAAGCGATGTGACAAGCGTGCAGCCAAAGACAAACATGAGCCCTTGAATATGCGCGATAGAAACCGTAGAAGGGAATTGGGCGATATTAGCCATGTAAATATAGGGCCAAAAAGAAACTTATCCTCGTATCTTCGTATCTACTGTTGGCGAGGAGGGCCTTGGGGTAAGTGTTACCCACGTGAATGACTCGTTTTCTCTTAGCGCGGAAGCAGGGAGATGGATATTGTAAAGTATTAATTTTCTAAATATAAAGAGTCGAACCACACCGACTACTTTGACTTCATCTCCCAGTTGACTCCATCTATCCGCCACGCCGCTCTTCTAGAATTAACGCACTCATAACTCGACATTACACCATTTCATAGCCGTTGCTCCTCTTTGCGGCTTTCTGCTCCTCCTTTGCTTGGGCCTTAGCCTCTCTCTTTGCTTGCTTCAAAGCCTTCTTCTCTTTCCTAGTTAGTCCTTTCGGGAATTCGCTGTTCTCACCCACCAGAATACGTCCCGGATGCACAGCATTGATCAAGCAGCAACAGATCAACATCGGTAAACAATCCAGAACCAGAAAGTAGGCTTCATGGTATGGGATGGGGTTCTTTTCGGGGTCCATACCAGCTGCGAACTCAACGAGTCTGAAAATGATTCGCATCGTGATAAGAGCAAGGGAAGTGTACATAACGTAAAGAAGAGCTCGCCATCTACGCGGTCGGTCCATTAGCTCCCTTGATCGTTCTTGTTGAACCATGATGATGTGGAATTTGATTGCAATGGCCATGAAGCCGAGAATGCATGCTTCCTGGAAACCAATACCGCCCATGTATATATGGATACCAGTCATGACCAAGTCCGAGCCCGGGCTGATAAGAACACCACCTAATTTTTCTGTGTGTTAGAAATCATTCTACGCGATATAATTAGTGACTGCGACTTACCTCCAAGCTGAGTAATGAACGAGGCAATATCTAACCACACAAAGACTTTTGCTATTTTGATTGCTTTGATACCAAGTACCTTTTTCTCCGGCACAAAGAAGTATATCATGCGTCCCATCACCATATAGAGGAAAGCATTAATCCACATTGGTGCAAGCAGCACCAATATCTGGGAGACTGTAGCTATGGCTTCGCTTTCTTGGTGTTTAGCACCAACAGCACGCAAGGCAAAACTAGCAAATTCCCAAAGAGCACCCATAAGAAGCGGCCAGCAAAGTTTCATCTTTTTGTAGTAAGAGGCCTGGCCGAAATTGGCGAATGTTGTGATACCAAAGAATACCACAAAAACGATAGCTGCCGCGAAACTGGGGTAGTAATTGTAGTTTGCTCCGCAAGCATACTCTGGAACATAGCCATTCTTGTCACGTGGAACGCTGATACATGTTGGAGTTGCTGTCTGGGAAGCAGCGCTGGAAGTCATACTCTGAAATGAAACTGTAGAGGTGGTGGAAGCCATATGAGGAATCAAAAAGAGTGATATGCTTTGTGAGAACAACTACTGGTGAATAAGATGATGCTACCGAAGAAGCATTAAGACGAAATGTTGTAGACATCTTTGCTACACATATATAGCTTTTGCATCAAACAGACACGAGGAAAGGCTCCGTGGCAGTGTCATAACCACAAAAACAACTATTTCAATGGCGCAAGTAGGATTCGTCTGTTTGTACGATCTGACGAATCGAATGGCCGGTAGTCAAAGAAGCTGAGACCAGGGATAAGACCTTTCCTCTGTTGCATTTGTAACTCATTTGATCTCACACCAGGAATCACTCTGAGCCTCACCGCGTTGCCATAGCGAGGCCTGCGGTAGCAGTTGGCTGGGGCTGCTCATAAAATATCATACGGTGCGATACGCGTAGCAGTGCTTGCGTAAGAAGGTAAGAAAGTGCGAACTGGCCAGTGAGGATGGTTACCTAAAACCAGGGGCAAAGCTTGGTCGGTGCAACCTTGTCAAAGAACCAAGAGCTTAAAATAGGATAGCCACATGATGTTGCTCCTCATCTCAGATGATGAAGGTTATAGCCATCTGTAACTATTGTATGGATTATCCAAAGTGGTAAATAACTGTACATTTTATCATCCGTTACATATTTACCAAGTTGAGAGGGTGGTAGTTTTATGGTAGGTCTTCGTATGCGTGACTTTGATTGGTGTTAGGTTGAAATATAGCGGGGCGCCTAAACTTGTCCTACGATGCACGTGTTCAGGCACATCGTGACGCTCTGAAATAGATCCTAATGATGAAAAGCATTGAAAAATTAAAGTAAAGTAGCTAAAATATTGTAACATGGCAATGACCGACAAAACTCAACCCAACCTGAGAAAATTAAAAGAAACAAGAAAATAGAGAGAGATTTGTCGTCTATACAAAAAGCTCTCCAGAAGTATATAGGATCGCCAAATCGCTGTTGTTTGTTTCACAAAACCGTGTGCAATTGCTATCCCATATTGTTATCTTGATTCTATCAAGTTATCTCCTCTAGGACTCGCAAGTTATGTGTGTGTATTACAATTGGCTCATTGGGCTCTCTTAATACCACTGCACAACCATCTTCCGAGGGTGCATTTCGTAGATCCGTCTGGGGGATTATCAGATCTCAATTGCTCATACTTGTAGTCTTGATTGCCCCAAGACCATGCACCTTTATGGCCAGACTTCCCTTTGATGCATTGATTGAAGATGTTTTCCAGGGCATCGTAACAGTAAGAAGCACTACCACCGTTGAGACTGGCTGAAATGTACATGATTTCCTGAGCCCCTCGATCGTTCCTGAAATTGACATCTTAGCAGCTGTATCTAGTATTTCCTTATATTATTGGGAGAACATACGACCACCAGTAAGCCCAGGTGGTACTGCCATGGCCGTTATTTGTTCTGGCCATGGCATTGTCGCAGAAGTCAGATCTAGCTGACCAATTTTTCTCGGTAAGAACTGCGGCGCCAATGCCACCAGAGCACGTGGCTGCTAGTGTTTCCGTGTTGAAAGAAAGCACTACAATAGTAGATACCATAGATGAGAAGGAGAGCTTCATTTTTATGTTCGAGTATTGGCTGACGTCTGTTATGTGTTAGAGTGAACAAGGGAAGCCAGGAAGTAGCGAGCTGTATAGAAAAAGACTGACGATTGAAAACTTATTACTTGCTAGAATCCTGAACTTTTGTAGATAAGGATATAGAAGTCATTATTGAGGGATTACCTTTCCATTATATAACCAAGCCAGGGGCTGTCAGATGAACAAAAGGCGGCATCTATTATAGTATTGCTTGGACTTTGCTCTTCATTGGAAAATGCCACTCGCTCAGGTTCGCCAAGTCACTGGGCTATCAGCTCTAGTGTTACTACTGCTCACACTTCCGTGGCGCGTCTATAATAGCTTCGAGTGTTTTGTCTTCACAACTTCAAGAACGCTCAAGCCGTAGCCATGTACTTCGTACGAGCCCGTTCTATTTCAGATTCGTTTGATGTATGCTGCTCTGCTTTCTATTAGTCGCTGTCGTCAGCATACTGAAAACACTTTCATATAGAGTGAAATAGACGACTCTAGAGAATGTTTTAGAATTTGCTTCCAGAATCAAGAGTGATTTCCTGGTTGATTCGCGCCCACTTGAAGTGGATCCCTGCTCGTGCCCACTAAATTTATTTCTTCCATAGCCTATCTCATGAATCTATAAGGAAGAACAATTTTGAAAAAGTCTCGAATTGGAATATGGGTAAGTTACTCGCATTATCGCAGCTCGGCATCGATAAATGTATCTTGGCAGGCTGTCAGCTCGGGCTCCAACTCAATACACGAGTACCCGGGCCCACAGAGCCAATATACCTAGCGTACCCGCAATTCCATTTTAAAAAAATATTCAAATGGTAGCAAAAATACAAATGTTACCAGTTATCACGAAACAAAGAAAGATGGTTTCTCCATTCGAGAACGCTTCTACTGAGAATTGCCCACCCTACGGAGGGTTTCAGCACAGCGATATCTTCCTTCTGTAACTATCAGTTTAACCCTTAGTGGAGTATACTCCTTACTGAGCTCTTTTCAAAACGGGTAGGAAAGGGTAGGCAAAGTGGTGATGGGAGGAGTTTTTGAATAGTTCGTAAGCCTGAAGTTCGCCAAGATCATCAGCAAGCCATCTCGCATAAGGTACAGTTCCTAGTTAGCCGTGTAACTTACCAATAAACAAAAAAGCTTCAGAGCTGGGCTGGCCATTTTCCCAGCCAAGGACTGTGGACCAGGCCTAAATTAGACCGTATTTTTTACAAGTGAGATGATCTGTTTGAACTAATAAGTGATTTATATAGGCTAACTCCAAGTCCTGACCTCCACTCCTCTGCCTCTTGAGCTTCCTCAGATTTTCTACTATGAAGCTGATATAGAATTGTTAATAAATGCTCACTTGTCTTATCAATTGTCCCACTAACCGCCTTCCAGGCTCTCTTGGCGTTGGCATTGAGTGATTGCGAAATATTCTCGCCTACTACTTGACTATTCTGGATAACCTTCACAGTAGCCTTTCTCATGTTACAAAAGTTGGATTTAATCCAACATTTAATTCAATCCCCTGGATCACGTTAATTAACACTCCTGTATTAGATCTCGAACCTCCCAATTTCTCTACCACATCAGCTCCGAATTCCCTCCTCCACGTATATGAGGAGCAATAGACGAGGATTACAAGCCTGAGAATTCGAATTCTAATAATCGCAGCTGTAAATCTATACTTGTCAACTAATCCTTTCTCTCTTCAATGTGTACCCTGGTCGCTCTATCAGAGGAATATTACCCCAGAATTCAGCTGTATCAAATATATATGAGAGTTTGCAAGCGCTATTCTATTTCTGGGCGACCCAGTAATAAAAACCCTCAAATAAGCATCAGCTAGCGATCTTTGGTGGGCAACGATCTATAGCGCTATCACTTATATCCTCATGTAGAGAGGCTTTTAGAAGAATCCAGAAGGTCGCCAATTGATTAAATAGGTTTTATCGAAGGATGTAGTCAACATATATCTTTAGTCACTACCAAAGTCGAGAAATCCATCCGGCTTCCTGTCTCTACACAGTTCCTCATGGTTACGTTGCTTGTACTTGAAATATAAAAATTTAAATTCAGTAGTGCTTACAAAAGATTTAGTGATTTTTCTACCAGACGATCAAAAACAGTTAAAACAACCCTCGAGCTCTTTTTATTAATATAGTTGGGTTTTTGGGTCACGCACTCGGTTATCCTTTGATAAGACCTCTTAGGAGACCGACGCCGCGTGCATTTAATTCAATAGTGTAATAACCAACGCGAGGCAGTTCGACATACGCAATCTTATGTTCGGATATTTTTCTAAATGATAATAAACGAAACTATAGTACAGGCTAACATTGCCACCTTATTTCCGAAAGACCGACACGCTGTCTGTAACCACCAGCTTAAAAGATCTACCGAGCAGCCAAGAGCAGTCACCCATGCATCATCACCATAAGCTGCATGTGTAGGCAAATGGCAGCTTAGTCACGATAGAATTATGCTAAAGGTTTTTTTTTGAGAGGGGTAAAACTAATTGGACATATCGTAATGCGAGGCGGGGAGTATTAATTTTCGAAATTTGATATTTAAAAGTCAAAAGGTCTGAACTTGAGAAAGGTCTATCTTCTATAAACCTACACAGTTCTATCAAGATGGCTTCCAAATTCGCCATATTGATTGCAGCAGCGTGTCTCGTTGCAGAACTTCTCGCTCGCCCAACCGGATATGAAGCACGCCATTTTTCCAGCGCGGAGGATATTGAAGCTTCATACGACTATATCATCGTCGGTGGGGGAACATCGGGACTGACCGTGGCCGATCGATTGACCCAAGATGGGAAATGTAAGAAAGTCTTATGCCACGCAGCAACCGAATATTTGATAACTTGTAACTTCTAGCAACGGTGCTGGTAGTAGAGTATGGTTATTTTGAGCCACCGGTCGATCCCGACTATTGGGTTCCTGGAGGATGTAAGTCTGTCTGAAGATCTTGAGAGCAAATTTTGATATTCGAGATGGTCTCGGGGGTTATGTACTTTTGAGAAATAGCTGTGAAGCTCTTTTTTCGAGTGAATAACCTCCTGGATTTTATCCCGACATCCATAAGCCAGTGTGGTAGGTGAGCTAACTTGAGAATTGTCACCGACAGGGGGTTCCGGACAAATACCTCGCAAGTATTATTATAATATTACCTCCATCGGGACTAAAATATACAACCTGGGTCCCGGGGCAGTAGTCGGTGGAAGCTCTGCTGTAAATGCTATGATCTTCATGCGAGGCACCTCAGATGACTATGATCGTTGGGGCGCGCTCGGAGCTCCAGGTTCGGAATGGAGCTGGAAAAACCTATTACCGTATTTTAAAAAGGTAATTCTGCTATTATCGGTGGCAAATAAGGACACCCAATAACTTTGTCGTAGGCTGCTACATTGAATCCTCCTCCTCAACAGCTTGTTAACGAGTTTGGAATTACATATGATATAGAAAGTGCTTGGAGTGAGCATGACAGCGGGCCAATCCAAGCAAGTTTTCCGAGTTTTCTATATCCAGGGACTAGTAAGTAGAGATATCCGGTCTGAAATTCTAGGATTAATCTTCATTTCTATAGAGATAATGCGAGATCAATGGAAAGGGCTGGCAGGTGTCGAAGTGCTCAAGGAAGGATCAGCAGGAAGAGCAGGACTATTCTGGAACCCCACGTCAATAGACCCAAGAACGGTAACTCGTTCTTATGCTAGACCGGCTCATTACGAGCCTGTCAAGGAGAGACCTAACTACTCCTTGTTGTCAGGATACAAGGTTGACAAAGTCAAATTCTCATCGGTTGGTGATTTGACTGCAGAAAGCATTGTGATAAGTAACAGGGATGGCGACAAAAAGTATAGAGAAGTCAAAGCTAACAAGGAAATCATCCTTGCTGCTGGAGCAATCCATACACCTCAGATCCTTCAGCTTAGCGGTGTGGGACCTCGTCCTCTGTTGGAAGCCGCCAACATCACCGTGGTTCATGAACTACCAGGAGTTGGACAAAACTTCCAGGATCACACTACTCTCCCCATTTCTTATGAATGTAAGTTGTTCTCAACTTTGTACTACTTATAGACGTTGATCGATGTTCTAGATAAAACCAATGTATTCCCCCATCCTGGCTCGCTTCAAGAGAACGCGACATTTGCAGCATGGGCACTGGAAGAGTGGAAGACCAAGAGAGAGGGTAAGCAACCCATAGTCCACATATTGAACAGCCCATCTAAGCATCTCCCAGGCCCATACAGCATCATCGGGCCCAGCTCCATGGCCATGATAAGTCTCCCCGTCCTCTCGCCGGACGCATACGAGTCCATCGCCTCTGATCTGGAAAAGCTCGACCCAGCCGCTGCTCTGCTTCCCGGGACCGACCAAACGGTCGTCGTAGGCTACGCAGCGCAGCTGAAAGTCCTGGCCGCGGGCGTCCGCTCCAACAACACCTCCTGGCTCCAGTTCCCCAACAACGGAGGCTCAGGCGGCCTCATCTTCAACATGCACCCGCTGAGTCGCGGATACGTCAACATCAACATCTCCAGCCCCAACAGCGAGCCCGTGGTCGACTACCGCGCGCTCACCAACCCGATTGATCTGCGCATCGACGTGGAGCTGTTCAGAGGCGTGAGACGGTTTTTCAGCAGCAAGGGGGAGATTCAGAAACTGACACCGGTGGAGCTGGCGCCCGGGAGCAGCGTGCAGTCGGATGAGGATTTGGCGGCTTGGGTAGAGACAGCTCTGGGGCCGAGTGCGTTTCATCCCGTGGGGACGGCTGCGAAGGCGCCGCTTGAGCACGGCGGCGTGGTAGGTGAGGATTTGATCGTGCATGGGATTAAGAGGCTGAGCATTGTGGATGCGAGTATCTTCCCGCTGCTTGTTGCTGCTACAACCCAGTCGACTGTCTATGCGGTTGCGGAGAAGGTGAGTGGATGTTTTTGGTCTCATGATTTACTGCTGTTTGAATTTGAAAGTCGTTTACTGATGAGAATACACCGCCATAGGCCGCCGATTTGATAAAGGCAAGAAATTGATCACTCTGGGATTGTAGCACAGAGTAGGTAGCTCGATATTGAAACAGTTATAGTAGAGGTTCTAGACGGCATGATTTATTCGCTGCTCCTCAAAAGACTGTGATTTCAACTTACCAACCTACCCGTGATGTTGGACCGTTTGTGAGATCCAAAGTGATTCAGCCAAGGAAGTGAGGCTGCCATCCATCGCAACTTTTCACTGGAATCTTAAAACAAAACAGTGGCACTGATTGCTTGTAAAAGGCTTAGATAAGTCTGATCTTAATTTATCTTTATATATGTAGTTCTATGCATCTAAGCATTCTCCACCTGCCTCGCTTCACCTCTCGAGAGTTTATTCTCATCAACCAGGTTAGCAACCGCCGTCAACTCGTCCGCCTCTTTACTGCCATGTCTTCCAATCTGATACCACTTAAGAGTGAAGAGCCTATCCATGCTTTCCAGGGAGCGACCTGCAGTCTCAGGAATAAAGAACCACGCCCAGACACCACCAATCAGCGTAATGACCGTGAACAACCAGAAGGTTCCTGCGGGTCCTAGCCCGTGTTCGCTAGTAGGTAACAGCATGTTAGGAACTGCGCGACTGTTTCCGTATTGGTTGACGAAATGGAAACACATGACCAGACTGGATGAAATAGCGCGGATACGTAGAGGGTAAATCTCGGCGTTGAGGAGGTATTGCATGCTGTTCCAACCCATCGCCCATCCGAAACCAGAGAGGTATATCATGACAATGGCACCTGTACTAGCATGCTTTTGCGCTGGTGTAAATTCTTCGCCTTCTTCTAATTGTGGGACGGCGGTTAAAAAGGCGGCAATGTAGCACATAGAGAGTGCTTGTAAACTGATTCCTATGCCTAGGGAACGTTTTCGACCGATCACATCAATAAGGAACAGGGCACACAGTATTGCGGCAACGAACTTTACCACTCCAAAGATGGCGGTGGCAAAGAGTTTTTCATTTTGTCCCTTGGTACCGAGTAGGGCAAAGAACTTAGGGGCGTAGATGGTAATGCTCTGAGCACCAGACCATTGTGAAAGTAGCTGAGAAAAGAGACCTAGGTAGATACGATAGAAGTTATTAGGCATGAGGAACATTTCCTTCAGAATGCCTTTCCATCCTTGACCTAGGGTGGCTTCTTGTTCCTCTTGAAGCTGTTGCTGAATTTCGGCAATTTCTTTCTGGACGTGAGCGTGCTCGATGGGAAGACCGCGAACTCTGGCGAGGTTGGCGGTGGCTTCATCGTCCTTGCCAACTTTGATGAGGAAGCGGGGCGATTCGTAGTTGAAGAACGAAAGAATTAGAATGATACCGGCAAACATGATGTGGATAGTGGTAGGGACGACCCATTGATTTGCGGTGCCGGTAGGGATGTGTAGCTGACTTCCCCATGATGCGAAATATGCAAGCATGATTCCAATATAGACGGAAGCAGAGAATACACAGGTACAGAGACCACGGACAGACTTAGGAGAAATTTCAGATAGATAGACGGGTGCGACGACAGTGGTTTGGCCAATACCGAGACCAGCAATGAAGCGGCCAGCATAGACTTGACCGATTCGGCCATTGTTTGTGAGGAATATCACAACACCAAGGATCCAGAGACAACAGAGTTGACGAGTCGCCCAGAGACGACCGATACGATCACAGAGAATAAATGCACTAAGCCAAAGTCAGCTTATGAGCAGGTGATTGCGGGAAGAAAACCTACAGGCCGGCGCCACCGACACTACCAATCTGAACCATTGCTGAGATGTTACCCTCGACGTTGGCAAGCTCGACCTCGTCAAGTTTGTCAAGACCAATGAGTTTGAGAAAATGTGGTTTGGACATTGTTCCAGAGATCAGACCCTCGTCAACACCTATGATTGTTAGCGAAAAGATACTACCGTGGATGGACTTTTAATTACCTCGCGCCGCGCCCATGATACCGAAAGATAGAACGGCAAACCATAGTCGCCAGTTCAAGACCTCTTTAGGATCATCTCCTCGATTGAGCTTAAAGATATTTTGGGGTTTTCCACCACCGCCTGCCATGATGACGGTTTCACTTGATTATGACTGAACCTTGGGAGTGTACACAAGAAACCGGAGGCGATAGGAGGACCGGTATGTCAGATGGAACGGAATGAAGTGCAAGCCCTACTTTGGGCACATCGCTCTTCTTTATATACATGTAATACAGCATCAACAACCCAGCTTGACCCAGAAATTCCCCGAGTTTCCCCGCAGGTCATTGTGGGAAAGTTCTTGGTCCCCCACTGATGCCCCAAGATTTGGTGAGTATCACGAGTCAAACCCAGACTAAATTGCCATCGCGAGACTTGGCTTCGTCGAAACTCATTCCATTTTCCACGATCCAGCGCCTCGTTTTTCCGTGAAGTGCCACCATTACGCCGAGCCAAGAGATAGTAATAAGATCTAATACGATGCTTGACCGCGCAACGGGGCACTCCAAGAGGGATGGTGGAGGGGCACCGGCCATTGCCCATGTTCTGGTAGAGCGTTGAGGCGGCAGATGAAAATCCTGCACTGCATTCAGCGAACCAGCCATGTTTGCGGGGTGTCGCCAAGGGGAACGGCGGCACAATGTGTGTGGAGAGGCACAAATAAGCACAACCAAGCAAACAAACAAGCACGGACAAGCCGACACAAGCTCTGCCACGCAGAGGGAGTGGCTTGCCAAATTGCTTGGGGAGAGGAGAAAGGCGTAGTTCACCATCAGCCGTTGAATCCGTTGATGCTCGGTGTAATGTGGTCTTTGTCGAACCTTTCAAATATCTTCAACGCGTAGTAGTCATGTGTAGATGAACCCTAGCTCATGTGTTCAGGGTGTGCGACAGCATTTATTAACTTTGGGGAGATCAGGGTGGATAAGCTGCATGTAACCTTCCATCACACCCCATTCTCCCGCCCACCAGAGAATCCACTCTTACCACTCCAAAGGCCGGTTCATATGCTCGCTATCTCCAATCCATCACAGTGATAGGATGAGCAAGTGAGTCTGTCTCCAACTGGGAGCGTTGAGAGCTGCGCGACGAATCACGGTGCTGTAGGAGGCTTGATCTGGCGGCTCAGCATTGTTTTAACAAGGACTAAGTTACAGACAAGATGCTAGGCGGAGGGCAGGAATGCCGGAGCTAGCTAGGGACAGTGGTCAGGTTCTCCTCGGATTTCCTCACATCGGCTCGGAAATGCAGGTATTTTCCGGTTACGTGTATATGGGATGGAACAAACCCTTCATGAATGTATGGGAATTTGTTATTGTTTTGGTATATTGGATGTAGTGGTGGAGTATTTGTAGTAGTAATTCAGTATGGAGTCTTCCTAGTATGCTATTTTCATGGTAAACCAATCCAGACTTAAGACTAGTGATTCCTGGGAGCGAAATATGTATAAAGGCGTAGCTTTCCCCTGATCAGTTCACTCCCGAGTTGCTGCCCGCATTTGATAAATTTTCAATGTTTTTCAGAATAACCCCGCATGCATTCCTGAATAACAATCCAACACAATACTTGGGTTTAGAATTTACCACCTATGTGAGGCAGGATGTACTTGCCAAGTACATAATGGACATGTACTCATGTACTCGGGGTTTGAAGGAGATTCCGTGGCAATCATGCAGGTCTAGTGCAGCTGTTCTTCCATGATTCTCCCCGTCTTATTCCGAGTTTTGTTACTCGGGAAGAATGCATTCAGTTCAGGAGTGATAATGTTACATACTGTGAAAGACTGAAAGAAGATATGTAGCAAGTGAGATGGCTTGAGTCTATCCCGATATCTTCCAGAGTGGCATTAAGGGGCTTTCAATATTAATCTGTTCGGTGCACATAGCTTACGCCTCTATACTCTCTAGGAGGTGGGTTCTCACGCAGCGGGCCAAGCACGGGTGATTATTGCCAATATCAAACTACGAGCTGCTACGGCGTCATAGTTGCAAGACATCGAAGTCAGCAATGGCCGCCTCCGAATCACATACCACGATAGTCAGCTGCTAATGGGTACTGAAGAGCAGTGATAATTTCAAGTGCTATAATCCAGGATATTCATAGATAGAAGACTCGTTTTCACGACCTTAGTGCTGGCCTTCAAGTTGCACCGTACCTTATTTCGCTTCTCGACTATTTCCTTGTGGTGGTAAATATTCCAAAGGAAGCTTTCGGAGCCCTGGGGGCAAGCCTAAATTTGGGTATGCACTTCTCAGAGAACGGTCACTCAGCTTTGTGCTTGTCACTGAAGACTTATCAAGCTGTGTCCCTTCAACGTTTTGCGTCTCAGCTGCTCTTTGCTCTGAGCCATTATCGACAGACACGTGCAATGTTCTCAATGGCTCAGTCACCGATGAACGAAGTGTTAGAGGATCAGTCCTATCGGCTTTTAAAGGAGTTGCTTGGTGCGCCAGAGCAGTCGTATCCCTTTCTCTGAATTCTGTTCGTGGGTCGGTATTGCTCTGGGATATGATTCCTGGCTCAACTCGTTCGGTATCGTAAGAATCAACGATACTTAAGGGTGGCACGTTCACTCCTACGCCCCGGTCCCCTTTTTCATCTCGATCCCCGGCTGCTATCGCAGGCTTTGCTCCTAAACGGCGGTGCGATTCTCCAGGCTTGGTCCGAATCCACACCTCTTCCCGTTCGTGACGTGACCCTGTCCCTATCAAACTCGAAGCGTGAGTTTCGCATGAATTGAACGGAGTATAAGAAGAATTCATATCACTCATTGTCACTCACTAGTCCTTAAAATGTTCATCGGCGCCTTTAATCAGAATCGATTGATCGGTTGAATGGGAATCGAGGTTGTTAATCAAAGCCTCGAGTCAGAGTCCGTTGTACTCGGTCCGCCAACGCAGGCGAAAGGAGACAGATATCAAAGAGCCCTGCTATGAATTTGTCCCTCAACGATTCTTTCGCGAACTCGATGAATGCTCCAGCAGATAAATGCGCTGGCAGTGCGGTCAGCCCAAGTAAGCACTTTCTTTATGGATGCCTGTTGGCTACCTCGGAACATTGCTCGCTTCAAGCCTATGCCTTAAATTCCAGTGGACAATATATTTCAATGGCACATATCTGTTAGCTAATCGAGTCTTAACGTAGTTTCTGGCTTTGAATTAATTACCGCCTACTCTGTAGTACATGGGAGAGAATTACGGTAACTCTCTTACCGTAGAAGATCTGTATAGCAAAAGAAGAGCAACACAATAACAAAAGTAAGTATAGATACATTATAATGGAAGAAAGATGGTGTAAAGCAATCGCTAGGCTTGAGAGCCCCAACCAGCCCCACTAACAAAAAATACCTTGGCATTTCGGTACAGTCTCAACATCGACCTTTCAATCCTCCACAACAAGGACAGTCTATGCACCTCGCAGCGACAGAAAGCGAAATGTCTAGCAGTCACGTCAAGCTCTATAGGACCGTAGGATTGATGGAAGCCTTCTGCTGCAATTAGCTTCGACTCCTGAGACCATTAACTTAATATTCTAGATCTTTAACGCGATACCACCACTCGATCGACCATATCCCTTGAGCGACCATATCCCGCGAATCGATGTGTTCGAAGCAGGTAGAGCGATTACTATCCCGCAAATTAATATCAGGCAATCGTTCGTTCGCTTGTGGATGCGAAGATCCTTCGGCCAACCCGACCGAAAAGAGTGAGTGCCGTGGGGGAGTAGGCAATAATATGTGGTGAAAGAGGGAGATCAACGTCCACCGCGAAGAGGCCTGTCGCATGTGCCATATCAAGAAGATATGCCCAGGCTTATGATAGGAGATGATGTATACATAGTGATACAGAACTGCTCCAAGCAATCTCGGCCATAAATCATTGAAATAGGGATGATGGAGGAGCACACACACCTCTGGGTGGCACACTAGGATACCTATGAGAGTTGGATCTGGATTGCATGCGAATTAAGGTGGATGTCGTTATGATGTGTTCCAAGATTGGGGTCAAAAGTAGATATGGACACCACTCTATAGGAACGAGTGTAAAAGTGGGAAGCATATGATATTGGACATGTTACTCTACGTTGCTACACTTAGTGGTGCGAATATCTGTTCAGAAACTAACAAAGAAATTGTATGTGGACCATGAAAACGAGACTAAAATACTTGACACTTCTCCGCTATTTATTCGTTTATCTTATTATATAGGAAAAGATCTAGTCTTTATGCCACGCTCGTACAATTCAAAATGTTTTAAACCCCCCATTCTCCAAGAATGCATTACTCCAGTGCGCCTCAAATATTCGACTCATCTTACACAGTGTAGAACCATCAACGTACAAACTACAAGCAGCAAGCATAAGAACTCGCGTCACCATCGTTGAAAAGATGACTCCTCGCCCCCTCGTCGTCAAAACTGGTAAACGAACTGCCTCTGTACCGTCCTGTCACATCCCTTGCATTTGCGACACTGCTTGAAAATGCACTCCCACTAATCCCTAAGAAGAAGCTGCTCTGAACCATCACTCCCATATCCACCGCGCCTTGAAAGTCAAATGCCAAAGCATCGATCATTTGCAATGTTGATGTGTCAGAATGTGAGCGCGCGAGTGCCCACTTGTGCGTTACGTCCCAACCGCGTTCAGAGCCAGCCTCAATGAATTTAGCCATTTGATTCTCGTCGCCACAAGCAAGGTACACAAGTGGCTTCTTGGGCGGTTGAGCAGTGGCCGCGACGTCCGTACGAAATTGCTCCCAGGCTTGGTCTAAGGCATCGAGGTCCTGCTTTAGCTGGATTTCAAGCGAGCTCCAGATTGTGTCGTTTTCGACTCGGAAATGTACGCCATAGAAGGGGCGCGCAATCTGAGACAACAGTTGGTTGGCAATTTTCCGAGGTGGCTCGAGAAATCGGATGAGGAGCGAGAAATCATTCCATAGTTTAAGATCGCGACCAGTTGGGTCATCTGTGATTCTGAAGAGAAGGAAAAGAGAAGCGATTTTGATGGATGTAATCCCCGCTACTCCATCTTTAGGGGCTGCGGCCACAAGCTTAGCATACTCCTCGTCGAAAAACTGTTTGAAAGGGCGACCGGCCCAAAAATGACTGTTGAATTGGCGATAGCCTGGGGCTTTGCCGACATCGATTTCCCATTCGTGTTTTACAACAATCTTATCCTGGCCAAGTTGGTCCGGGTGAAGGATTTTGATGTTGGGGCATGCTCTGCCCATACTCTCGATTAGATGATCGGCATCAAACCATTTATCATATGTCATGTAGGCATCGCCATTCATGAAATTGAATTCCTTGAGATCTTTGGAGTCGCGGAGGGGCATGGAAGGCAAGATAATGTTGACTCCAGTTTCCATGGCCATCTTCATGCACACTTTCACCTGGGAGATGATGGATGTCATGCCGGCAAACATGTGACCGCACTGCAAATATACATCTTTGAGCTCTGGGTCCCATTTGGTGTTATCACAGGTATACTTGATTGCCGGGAATGGATACGGCGCGGGCTTCTCGACTGAGAAGACTTGCTCGAAGAACTGCTGCACAGGCGCAGGTCGTCGGCTTGTAGCACCATGGAAAGTGTTGATTCTGTCCCCTATTTTAGAGCCGATAGAGGTCTTCTCCAGGCGTTCCAAGTTGAACCAGAGACTAGCAATCAAAAAGAAGGCGATTGCAGCGACAATCACCATGCGTCGTGGTGGCCCTAACATGATGAGATCTAGTAGTTTGCGTACTGGTACATGTGATGGATAGTGACGGGATGCTGTACTTGACAATTGAGTCCAGAGTAGTTGAAGCTTGGCATATGTGGAGAAAGGGGTGAAAAGTTGCCGAATTCGTATTCCAATTCATGCCGCCCAGATAATCATGTGACTCTACAGAGTCTGTCTCGTTTTTCTGTTTAATATACTACTGCAGTGAGAACAGATTGTGTTGTGAGAGATTCTACAACCATTCCTAAATACTAATAAAATTACTTTAAAATATCAAACTCTTTTTCAATGTTGTAGCTATTGTAACCACATCAAGGTTTTACCACGTGAGCCTAGCCTTATCGAGTGCCTGCTTAGTCATCAATAAATAATTCTGGATCTGATGGGCTCTCGTCATTTAGAACATCCGACGAACCACTCATCTTGGTCGCGTACTTCGAGACGGAGAAGCTGCCATGAAACTCGAATTCCTTACCAAGCATGGCGTCTAATCCCAGACATTTGTGATTGTGTCACGAGTGGAAGAGGCAGACAGCCCATGCCGCAAATTGCGCATATTCAAACCATCATACGAGAGGACTGCAATGACCAGCGCGCACATGCAGCGATTCTGCTGAGGATAGCCTGTATGAGAACTAAAAGAAGTATAGGAAACTAGTCCTCCTGAGCGCTGGACCAAGTTATCAATTGCTTCCATGCTATCAGAATCATGCTGGAGCGACTTGTATATCTGGGGAACAAGAGTCGAAGAGGAAGTAGGATCTCCAAATATTTCAGCATTCTGAGCGGAAAGCTAACTCAGCGCAGATGGTCGGAATGATAGCACACTGCTAGCCACTGACCCAAGTCCCACCTATCACTGTAAAAAATAACAATATAAGCATCAAAACCCTCCACCTTCCAGCTCAAGCTGATGTCGAAACGATAAGATCGTCGCCTGTATAGTATGGATCCTGACATATGCAACCTACACTGGGCCCAACGACTACATTACCTGCCTGAAAGTTCCTCACCTCTGCTGAGATAGGATCAAGTGCTTGATCGCCATTGCTGGCTACAAATTGGACACTATGACGGGTGGAAATTACCAAAAGGCCATATATCTATGTATTGGTTTTACTCCGAGTCTTTGGGACATGGATACATTTTGTGGGATCAGCTATAATGTCTTGAGACTTCATTTCGTAAGATGATTCAAGTGATTGACGAGACTATGATTGATTGCTATACAAGCTAGACAGAAGGAGGGTATCCGTAGAGATCTTAATTGGTGTAAATAATGATGAACACGACACTTGAGAGCGGTGAGAAATATTTGCATAACACAACACTAGATTCTTACAGATATGGTATCAAGAGTTGTTCATGCTAAAATATGTGCACTATTGCTGTAATCTTTGAGTCAAATCCAGTCTTTTACCTCAAGTGTCAGAAATTAAACATGCGTTCAACGCCCTTTTCTTTCATATCATTTCCCTCGCTGTTGAAATATTCAATGTTAACAATCGGCGTCATCTGCAAGCAAAATGACTCCTACTCGAAACTCTGCTAAACTTCAGCATATTACTGTAACCATGTCTGATTAAGAACACGGAAGTTCTCCATGCTGACTTTATCTCGGTTAATAATCATTCTTGCTATGGCGAGGCATCCGGGACTAGATCCTTTAGATCTACATTTGGTATAGATATTCACTAAATGTAACCTTTCATTTCATTCGCACGCCGTGACGTACAAGTATGATTTTAAAATACAACGTTTCTGTGAGAACAGGGGCCATAGCGTCATGAATGCAAGTATTAATTTTATGGTTGGTCGATTCTCTATGAAAAGTTCAATTATTTGCTGCACTCAATATTATTGCTTCGTATGTAGGACGTATCCATTAAAACAGCTTACCGCTATTTGGCCATCTCCTTGATGTCATTAGAATCAGAAGCCGATATAATTTTGGCCACCCCACCTCTGCATTTGAAGTTAATCCTCGGAATAACATATTTCGAATTCTCAAACCACGTCACCATATTCTCTACCAAAAATATTGAAGTGCGTCCAATAAAACCATGTCGCAGCACCCTCCAACTCAGCAACAAAGCCCTCCGCAGCTACACGTAGCACCGCAAAGCAACACTAGTGGATATCCACAGCAGCAGGTAAACAGCTCCGCATTTAACAATCAGATCAGATGGAATTGACCAAAGCGGACTTCAGATGCAATTTCAACCTGTGCAGGAACAACAATCAAAACCAGGAAAAGCCACAAAGAACCCACACTCTAGGTAGCCACATCTCTCCATATCATATTAGAGCTCAGTAACATAAAGTCTTCTAGTCAGCAAGCCTGTGCTTCCTGCCTAGACTGCTGTGGTTCACTTCTGAGAATAGGTGGCTAGTGTTCGTGGCAGCAAAACTACTTTGCGTACAGAAACAGCACTTTTGGGGGTGGGATAACGTTGCACCGTAGTACATTTGATATTTCCGTCTACTCTAAGTCCATAGTTCTTTGGGGAGGTCGCGATTCCAAATTTGAGATGAGGCTAGAAAGATAGAAAAAAACATTTAAGCCAGGTATGGACTCTTAATTCTATATGAAAACCAGTAGAGAAATTAGAAAAGGTGACCCATAGTGTGATTAGGCTGCAATTTTACCAGCATTGGTAGGAGAGACGGGAAGTTATACGAGATAGCCTATAATATCATTGAGTTGTGCCACATTGTGTTGAGCTGCTTTAAAATAACCTCGCACTGACACACCTTTCGCTCTCAGATAGCTCGAGAAGACGTAGTAATTCAATATTCCGTTCCAAGGTGAAAAGGTTGACATCATTAATGATTTGCTTAGTTCCTCCACCCCACGCTCCACTGCAGCTGCTGGTCATGATTGCTACATAGCCATGCCGGGAATGCTTGTAAGCCCTAAGTCATTTGTTAGATCAATCGAATATAGGAATCTCGCACAAAGTCTGAGGTGGCGGTGTGAACTCACATCCATCAACTGGCTCGCTAAGCTCCTTTGGAACGGCGCATTTGTTCGCCTCGGTGAATGATTGTGTTTTGAGCTGGCTACAGGAAGCTCCAAAACATCCTGCATCCAAAGCCTTTTGAAGTACACCTTCTTTCCAGCCGAAGACATAGTCCCCATGTTGACCGTAGCCGGTACTATACGGGGAGATGTATTAGCGGGGTGATACTTATCCCCCTTAGGACTACATGACTTACTTGTCATTCATACTAAGAACAAACGGCTGAGATGCATCAGTAGACCAGATCGATTTATCATTGAAAGAAGTGGTGTCCCAAATGACCTCGAACATCAGCTGTGGAAGCTTTACCGGATGAGTGGCTGGGCAGGGTCCGTTAGACTCGAAGGTCCCTGACGCAGGGTAGGAGACATGGCTTGAATGAGAAGGACTGTCGAGATTTGTTCCATCCCAGCATCTACAATGATAACGAATTAGCATTCTCAATATAGCTACTAACATGACCGAATATCAACTTACGTTGGGAATCTGATAGTTGTACGAATACCCCCTGGGCAAGCTTTTTTGGGAAGATCGACGCTATCAACTGAGCTATCCGAGCACGGAGCTTGATTATCTCCTCCAAAGTTAGGCGCGTTATAACATCGAAAGCAGATCGCATTGTATTTTGTGACACCGCCTGGTGCTCTCTGGTCAGCTACTCCAGCCAGCATACGGAAACCCTGAGAGACTGATTAGAATCGAACATTTCGTCCAAGAGAAAGGGTTGAAACAGCTTACAGGTTTGAAAGCTGTAGATTTGGAGCCATCATATGGTGTGGTATAATAAACGGTCATGCCTCCAATCTCACCACTAAGATATCGGTTGGGGATCTGGGGAACACGCTTGTATGTCCCATTCCGAGCTTTGAAATACATATTGGCTGTCCAGTAATTTGAAAGATCTTCGCTAAAGCTGCAGGTAGTGCAATTTGCGATCTTGGAGACATCGGCTTGAGCAATAGTTGAGCTGAAAGCATTCTATCATCTATCAGCATAGTGAAGAAGAATATAGGAACCAAATGGATCGTACTCCACCGGTGACCTAAGAGAAGTCAGCATAAGTTAGGGCTGAATCCGACTGCAGAGGAAGTATCGGAGGAGTGTACCTGATGGACATGTGGACTGGGGACCTTCCCAGGGTTAACCAATCTGTAGCCCTTGAGGTCAGAATTGTTTCACTTTTCAAAATTTGAAGTTTCTCACGGGTCGACGCGTTCGACTACAATTTGCGAACAACCAAATCTCAATACTGCCTGCGCAGCAAAAACCTTTTCTGTGAATAGCACAGGAACGAGGAACGGTTGAAAGCGCATCTTTGCTGTAATGTAGTTCTTGTATGAGTTAAATAAGTCTAAGTAAATATGATCAAAGAATGATAATTTGAAAGAGGGCAGTTCCGGTGATAAAGATTCGGACTTTTGGCTCGACATACAACTGCCGAATTGCTAAAGCGGGTTCGAAGAATGTACACAACCCAACAAATTAAGTCCATATTAAATTTTGCGCATCATAACTTTACCACTCTAAAGTGTAGCTACGGGGAATGCGGCCCATGTTCCTTAACGTCAGAACCCGTAGATTGAAAATACAAAATAGTTCAAACTCGTTTAGTCGTGCCGTCTGGAAGTTGAATCTAGGAGCTGTTCACTAGGAGTCGAAAAAAGTAGATTATGAGTAGCCGATGTAATGGAACTGTTCAGAGCAGGGGGGACCATAAATGTTAGGTTTCGTCGACTCTTGCTTGGAGCATGTGTCCTGGACTCCTGGGTAGCAAGGTCAAACTCTAAAAAGATTAAGCTTTCACGGAGACAAGGTATTCGACAGCTGCATGCAGCGGATATGGAGTTTTATTCCAAGAACAGCCGAGTTGAGCTTCTACACTACCAAAGAACATTTGACAATGACGTAAGTAACATTTGGAAAATATCCCAATCAGATATCCTCGACTCAATTTAATAAGTCTTTAACCAATACTGAGTATAATATACCCCCATATTGATCAGACAAAATGACCGAGAGACAGCCATTTCTGTGGTGGTTGAGTATTTACCTTCCAGGTGGTTATCTGTGTGCTTCACCTATGCGGGTAAAATATCTTGGCTAAATCGCCCATTTCGTCAACAAAGTGCGGGGAATGCTTGCTGGAACTTGATTCGAGACAAGTATATTACATCCTCCATACTTTGTTGCAACGTGCTTATCATTGACAAGCGGCAAGTTATTATCGACTCTTCCAGACAAAGAGGATAATGTAGGGGTTTTGGCAGCTTGAGAAGCTGCAACCATGTTGTGGAGTGACTACCATTCAATATTGGAAGTAAAAGCCAGGAAACTGTAAAATCATATTTCAAGAAGTTCCTGCGCTGGTAGCAGAGTGAGCGACTCAATAACACTACGACTACGGATCTCCTAACGTAGACTGATTGCCAAGGATTTAGCTGCTATCAGCGAACGAATGCGACTTGATCACAAGCAGGAATTTGCTCTTTCAAATACCGTCTCTCAGCGATTTTATCTATGACCAATGAGATTTACCCATATCAATGTGAAGTATATGGATAGGTTGCAGCATGATATAATGCATTGAGCAAGATCATGAGAACAGATTCAGGCCAGCCAGATAGGCTATCATTTTTACGTGACATTTTCAAAGCTGATATATCATGTCGTTCTCGATACCATTTTCAAAATCACTGGATCTTAGAATATTAAAGTTGAGTAGTAGTAGTTAATAATTTTCTTGTGCAGGACAGAGAGACGCGCCCTAGTGGCATTAAAAATGAATTTGTGAGCTAAAAGGAGGAAAAGTTGGGTTGGCAAAAATCTGTTTGTAGCTAAATAATGGCATTTTCAGGAGAGGGACAGAATCCGGATACACACTAATAGTCCTGCTTTTTCAACTAGTGTTCAAATTCCTCGCTTTGAGCAAGGAATATATTTTATAAAATCCTATGAAACATGGAAAATGTTGGCTTTTCTGTTCAAAGTTTGAACTAACGAACATCAAATAAATATGGCTTCATCCATAGACGCGACATAACAAAATCAATAGAATTTAGGAGCCCCTGACAAATACAATCACCCATTAGTCTGAAAACCCCTTTTTCTGGTCGGAGGACTAAAGGAGTATTACATTCGTAGAAGATACATACTCGATCTCCAATTTGAAAGCTTGATCGCCCCCTCCCTAACCTCACACTATCACCGAACCGTATTATAAAAAAACACTGGTTTGGCGATGTGATTAACTCTGACCATTCCTTTTCGAGTTCTCCAGCAGGCTCTACGCCATCCTCGAAAAGCCATGAAGACCAGGCCTCATAGAGATCTTCATGAACTTCAAACACGAGATCCGCCACCATTAATTCCCATACCGCTTTCAAAACCTCGTCTTCGGTTGCGAAAAATCCCAACCTTTCAATGTTCTTCAGAAAACATCTCGTTCTGACCTTGCTTGTAAGACCCCGTTGCGAATATGGTCCAGATTTACTATCGAGCTCCGAGTATATATCTGTAATTGTGTTATAAACAAAACCTACCATGGAGAGAATTTCAAGATCTGGACTGAAATTAAATGGAACTCTTGAACCATTCTTCTCTTCGTAATCTTCATCTTGCAACAACGATCTCGCCATTTTTATCACCTTGAATAAGTCGTCGCTCTCTGGGTGAAAGGCTTGGAAATCAAGAGCCCAGGACAGCCGAGTATTATTGCTGCGCTGGCCGCATAGATTCAGTATGTTCAGGCTCTTGGTTTCAGATATGACATATCGGGTTAAACTTGTATACACATCCTCGATAGGTGCAGAATAGTCGATTAAGATGTTCGGGGTAGCTCCAGCATTGTCCAGATTACCACAATTTAACTCTGTCTGGACGTGTGTCGCTCTCCTGTTGATCTGCTCCAAGCTTGTCTCCCCCATGAACGAATCTGTCAAGTCCCATAAGTCCTTGCTCGGAGAAGATGGGTAAGTCTTAAGCAGGCCCAACTGGGCATACAATCGGTCGTGGGGGACTGTACACCTGAAAACGGAGCTATTCAGTACGAAACTCAGGAGACTTCTTGCCCTCATACTTCTCGTTATTGGCAAAGGTACCGATATTGCGTACGTTATTAGAAGCATGAGGCACGATTGCCCTTTCCGACATGAAATTAGAAGCTCGCTAATTTCTTCTAGTTGGTCGATCTTCCCCCAACATTGTATCAGTGCGTCGATGCCACTGGCTATAGGTGAAAGGCCTGTCCCTCTCCAAAATTTTGCTGCTAGAAGCCTTTTTTCCCCGCAATAAAACGTAACCCTATCCATCGTATTGAATTGTATGAAGAGGACAAATTCTTGGACAATCCATAAGCGTTGGAACCACGGTCGTGCCAAAAGGTTTAGAATAGCACAGTAGCGGTCATGAAATCTTGGATGCTTAATAAACCCTTCAATCCATGTGTTCAAAACGCCTTGGTCTTCCAACTCAAGCAAATCTCGAAGAATCTCAACAGCCTCATCGCTGTTATCCGCCTGCGGCCCAAGCCATATTATCAGTTTCTGTGCCGTCATGTAAATCTCACCCATATATGAGACCTGCTGATTGCGCTCAGAAATATTATTTTGGTTTATACAGATTGCGTCTATCCAGATTACTTGGGCTTGGGACTTGAGGAGTGCTTCCCGTCTTAACTCTTGCAGGGCGGCCAAACAATTCTCGGTTACTGACAACTGCTTTCCATCAATAATGACAGTGGATCTTGGCTTGGACAAATCTCCCCAGACATAGGACAAGGCATTGTACGCTGTTGGCGAGTCCAGGTTGGTAATCTTTAAATTACCTGTGATGAATTCTTCGTCATTTCTGAGGAGGATTTCTAAAACGCGAATTTGTCCATCCTCCAAGGGTTGATAGATGTCATCTGTCTCCATTCCGGATACTAGCGGGAAAGCCGCTGGCATACTCTCAGAAGCTTCCATTCAGGATTGATCAAGGAAACTAATTCCTGCTTAGAAGGTTGAATTGCAAATGGATTAAAAATTCATGCCTGTTGTTGCCTGCTGGTTTCGTGTTACTCCAAGCGGGCAAGGCTGGCAATTATAGCCACCATATTAGATAAGAGGGCATCTAGTTGATTGGATACCTTGCATTTCCTTTTTTTTTCTGGCTATATCCAGAAAGGCAAGCGTACGGATTGGAAGCATTGGGCCTCAGAACAAGTTTCTGATACCGTGATTATAAGACGATAACATCACCGACAAACATCCAGCGTATGTTAGGATCTAGGTCACCGTCTATGCATGTGATAAGAATCATCGAAAGAATATTAATAGCGGATAGATGCAGTATTATGAGCCTAGAATACCTTATAATGAGAGGTGAAGTGAAAACAATCGCCCCTTAGCAATATGGTTGTTAGCCGAATTATTCCAGGTGCGTCGTGAATTCTTATGCACCATATGCATTATTATCGTTTGCTCTATCGCAAGTTTCGTTAAATAGTCCTAATCGAAATACGACTCTTCTGTTCTATCATTTTGTCATGCTTACTTACATATCTGCCAGTCTTCCTTCGTTGCCCCCTCAAGACATAGGGACGGTGTCTGGATAAGGAGCTGAGTAAACCAAATCCTCCATCTTGACTATCCTAGAAAACAGCTACTTTTATTCGGAATAGAGCTACTGCAGGCTATATCCAGCGCGGCTGGGGATCCGACTTCTGAAACTGCTCAACGCGATTCGTTTGGACTAATGTATCAAGATTTCATGCCTCATGAAAAGAGCCTGGGGCTGACGCCTATGAACTTTAGAGCGGCCACTCCAGTATCGAATCAGATAACCGCAGAATCTACTGGCTTTGCTATTGGAGTGACCCGTACAATTGGAGACAGCATAAATGTACAGACAACGACTAAGTAGTCACTTTCTGAACCATTTCAATGTTGACCCATACCTCTCAGGCTGTTTGGATTTGACAAAACTTTACGTCGTTACAAAAAGGGCAGCCCGAGGTGTAATTACTCTTTGCTACCCTTTCAGTTACACAAAACATTTCCCTCCACTACCGCTCTTCACAAACTGTCAATCATTCACAGTTATACTTCTTAACTGTATCGTCAATACAAATGTTGAGGCCACTGCTTCTATCAACAAGCTGCCACCTCACCTCCTTGAGATGGATGAGTAGAATTGAAAAGTTATTGTTTGATCTTTAAGGTGTGGTTAATGGCCTTGATACTTCCAGACATGGCTTGTGCGGGAAAGCGAGCATGAAATGTGGACCGTAAAACTTGTCATGGAAGAGGCGAAGGGGTTAGAATTCTGGAAATATAATGAGGTCCACTAGACAATACATATATGCCTGAGATTTACGTGCACGAACTCAAAATCACATGGGGCAGTTAATATCTCTATCAAAATGGGTATGCATTCCGCAAACTTATGCTGCTTTTATGTTACACGCGCGTTGTATGCACCATGGCACCCCCAATGAAGTAAAAAAAATCAAAAACGCAGATAAAGCAGACCAACCCCTTCTTAATCCCGAAGGTTCCCAATCTATTATAACTGATCTACAATTCATCGTGGGAAGAAGGCTCATCGGATCCTCCCTCAGGGGAACCGTAAAGCTTGCTGGTGATTGGGTATGCGACGTTGGAGAGCTTCTCTTTTTGCTCTTCGAAATCTTCAGAAGTTGCGGTGGCGGCGTTCTCGTCAAGCCATTCGGTGGCCTCCTTGATAGCGTCGAGAAGCTTCGAAATGTTAGTGCTTATTCAAACAATTTAACGAGGGGTTATAGGGTGCTTACAGTTTCCTTATCATCCTCATCAATCTTGCCTCCAAGACCCTCCTCATCATTGACCTGGTTCTTGAGGGAGAAGGCGTAGTTCTCGAGGCCGTTACGGGCCTCAATACGTTCCTTGGTAGCCTTATCCTCATCGGCGTATTGCTCAGCTTCCTGAACCATACGGTCGATCTCCTCTTGTGTGAGACGTCCCTTATCGTTGGTGATGGTGATAGACTCAGACTTTCCAGTACCCTTATCGCTGGCGGAGACCTTGAGGATTCCGTTGGCATCAAGCTCAAACGAGACCTCAATCTGAGGAACACCTCTTGGTGCAGCTGGGATACCGGTAAGCTCAAATTTACCAAGGTTGTTGTTATCCTTTGTCATGGTTCTTTCACCCTCGAAAACTTGGATGAGGACGACTGGCTGGTTATCGGCGGCGGTAGAGAAGATTTGGGATTTACGGGTTGGGATAACGGTGTTTCTTGGGATAAGCTTGGTCATGACACCTCCAGTGGTCTCGATACCGAGAGTCAATGGGTTGACGTCCATAAGAACGAGCTCTCCGGTTCCGTCCTCTCCAGACAAAATACCACCTTGGACGGCAGCACCGTATGCAACAGCCTCATCAGGGTTGACACCCTTACTGGCCTTCTTGCCTCCGAAGAAATCCTCGAGAAGCTCAACAACCTTAGGGATACGGGTAGAACCACCGACCAAAACGATATCATCAACCTCGTTCTTCTTGACCTTGGCATCCTTGAGGACCTGTTCAACGGGCTTGAGGGTCTTCTTGAAAAGATCCAAATTAAGCTCCTCAAACTTGGCGCGGGTAAGAGTCTCAGAGAAATCCTTGCCCTTGAAGAAGGCCTCAATTTCAATGCGGGTGGTCTTCTGGGAAGAAAGAGCTCGCTTGGCCTTCTCAGCCTCACGCTTCAGTTTACCCATTGTCTTGAGATCCTTGGTGATGTCCACGTTGTTCTCCTTGTTGTACTTCTTGGCGAAGTAGTTAATGACACGCTGGTCGAAATCCTCTCCTCCCAAATGGGTGTCACCGGCGGTGGCAAGGACCTCGAAAACACCTTGGTCGATAGAGAGAAGGGAAACATCGAAGGTTCCTCCTCCGAGATCGTAGACGATGATTTGACGTTCTCCCTCGAGCTTGTCGAGTCCGAAAGCAATAGCTGCGGCGGTTGGCTCGTTGACAATACGGAGGATGGTCAATCCGGCAATGGCACCGGCATCCTTGGTAGCTTGTCTCTGGTTGTCGTTGAAGTAGGCTGGGACAGTAACAACGGCGTGGGTAACCTTCTTTCCTAGATATGCCTCGGCGGTCTCCTTCATCTTGATCAAGATGGTGGCAGAAACTTCCTCGGGGGTGAAAGTCTTAGGCTGTCCGTTGACCTGAACACGGACGTGTGGCTTTCCATCTTTCTCAACGACATCGAATGGGAAGTGCTTCTTGTCACCTTGAACATCCTTATCAGAGTATTTGCGACCGATCATACGCCTGAAGACACCTGTCAGTATTGGGGTTGAGTATCAGGCTGGGCTAACCTACTTGACATCGTAGATAGTGTTCTTTGGGTTTGCAGCAGCCTGGTTCTTGGCTGCGTCTCCAACTAGTCTTTCGTCATCGGTGTAGGCGACGTATGAAGGCGTTATCCGGTTTCCTTGGTCGTTTACGAGGATTTCAACTTTCTTGTTTTGTAACACACCGACACAAGAGTAGGTGGTTCCAAGATCAATACCGATAACTGGCACAGGGTTAGCGCACGTCATTGTAGGCAATGCAGTGGAGAATACATACCAACACCATAATTCTCTCCTAGGGGTTCTTGGGCGTCAGTGGAATCTGCCTTGACTGTTCCGAGAAATGCCAAAGGTGCGAACAAAAGAACTAAATAGAAAAGGGCTGAAAGGCCCATGAATGCGGAGCTTTTGCTTCCTCGTGCCATCTTGATGGTGTATCAAAGTGACTGTGCTGGGTTGTTGTATAAGGGATTGTTGGAGAAGAAAGAAAAGAGTGGTCTGGTGGCATATAAATAAGTTCTTGTGAACACGGTATGCGATTTCCATCCTGACCGAGCTAGTTAGGCTTGGCAAAGGACAGAGTGCTAACCGATGCGCCAACTGAAACCTTAAACCCCAAATAAGGACACTTTTCACATACAAAGCCTCATGTGAAGTTTGCGTTGCAGTGACTGATGTTATTGAGTATGGTATATGCAATCACTATGTAACCTGCCACTTTATCAAACTGAATATAGTGCAGTTTTCAAGTGATTCCCATCTTTTAAAAACGCCAAGCCAAGATCGATTTAAGCTTCCAAGTCACGTGCGAGGGGTAGAAAAAGGGTAAAGTGTGGCTTAGCCTTACGGTCTATAATTATCCGTATATGTTCAGCCCGTTTTAGTCCCGACTTCGCCTTGTCTTCTCTTTAGCAACATTGTGTCCATCGATATTCATTCACCGCCACAACGGATGTCTATTTGTTGTCTACAATAGGCCGAACTGCCACGATTGAAAGAACCCAATTAGAACCATTTGCTCACTAACATATGAAGCGGTGTGGTTAGGATCTAAAGACCAGTGGACCACCTGCGCTCGTAGAGACACTGTTTTCCTTTCGTTTTCTAGATGCGCAATCTTCAATATACCTTCTTATAGGACTTTCTATACATAGTATTCTCGTTATAAATATCCCATGATGGCTGTTGTATTGTCGCTTTTTTCCGTAATTAGGGAGTAACAATTCATAACAAATTTGACGCTGGCATGGACATAGAATTGCAACCAATATATTTTTGCGCACTTTATTCCAGAATTATTAATAAAATTGACACTTGAGGTTATATTGTGGGATCAAAAAAAGTATTATAAGTTGACAATGTTACGGTAAAGTTATTGTGCATAGCCATCATGTGAGCGGTTTTCCGCCAAAAAGATATTGTGTTACCTATGTCTAATTGCTTATCCTTCAAGGAATCAATGGAGATTCTGAGGTATCTATTAAGGGCCCTCAAACTCACGAGCACAACGATGCAGGCAAGCTTACCTTTCTCTGCCAAGTTTCGCTTCAGCGTCTAACACCCAGTAATCACTAGCTCAGCTTCGTGAAAATGAACTGATCAAATGATCTCGTCAGAGATATCCTAACCAATCTCGTGCTATCGTAGTAAAATCAAAGCCGGACAAGAGGAAAAAGGACAGCGAGATGATGCGATATAAAGCAATTAAGAGAGAAGTACACGCAAGATCGCTACACAAACCGAGCATCTTGCCTGAGAAGTAATAACGAACAAGTCAGCACAAGTGGAGGTTGGTTAAAGAATGATGGTGTTTTCCAAATACTTTTTTCGTCGAATGCAGAAAGATTCAGACCTAATATTAGACTTATGTGCTTGGATGTTGAAAGAGGGGAGTCGTAACGTCATGTTTCGCTAACCCCTGCCAAGAGCCCTAATTAGGTCAACGTTCGACATTGCCTTTCATATATTTCATACTAAAGCCTGCCTCTGTACTAATCTCTTTAATTATTAGGATTCTTATTTACTAGGTTCTTCGACACTAAAACACCATACCATAAAGCTCTTGCTTATTTTGCAAGATAGAAGGTTGACACTGACGGTTTTGCACGGTGATTGAGGATGGAAACTGGGTATCGTGAAAAGGGGTACATATTGACTTAAAGTAATCAAAAGGATGAGTTGAAGTATAGCTATCGTATTGCTAAATATGTGTGCAGGTGTCTGGCGTCCCAGGCATCAGTAAATAAGCGAAGTGCTCATCAATAGTACTAAATAACTACAACAGAAGATATTCTCACAACATTCTCTACATCTCACCAACAGATCTACAGCAAACTACTTCGTTGTCGATCCCACCTCTACCACCTCATCTCTAATCCCACTGAGTGACCGTTTTATACGACTTTTGCACCGTCTGGACGGATCGTCGAGCAACGGTAGACTGCCGTATAACCTCACGCTTCACTGGATTGACCTCGACACAGCCATCAACCTCCTCCACCGAGCACAGAGGATAGAGCGTCTTGGTCCCCATGTCGCAAAACTTGCCATCTGGCCCAACAAAATCTGGGCCTCGTGATGTAGTAGAATTACAGAGTTCGGCAGCGGAGTGGGCGGGGAAGCTGGAAACAATCAGTCGGCGTTCCATCCAAGGGAGACGAGCACGAGGCGTGCGTTTGGCGGGAGCCCCCGGAATAGGGCCGGTATCAGGACCAAAGATGGTCGAGGTGCATTGCCGGCCGCTGTTGACTGTATCAACGGCCGACGCACCGTACGCAAGCGTACGGAATTTCAAGGAGGCTTCGGCAATGTCGTTGTTGTGGTTGCCGTCTAGCCACGCACAGTTCGGACGGTATGCAGTGCCGTCGGGAAGTGTGCCTGCATTCTGGTTCCCAACATACCAGTCTGCTCCGCAACCCTTACCAATATCCCCCGTCCAGGCACCGGTGCCACTGTCGTCGAATTGAGAAACGGCGATCCAAGCGATACAGATACCATCGTCACCATTAGAGACCGACACAAAATCGGCCTGCTTACCTGGGGTGGCTTGGTCGATGACAAGGTCAAGAACGCCGCCATCACCCAAACTACCTCCTCCGGATGCGCCTAGGAAGTCGTTGTTAATGTCAAAACCATAAACTGCAGCGATGTTGCCACCCAGGCTGGTACTTTCGTCATCACCAAGTCCAGCCTTGATCCGAACTGTAGCACCCATTGCTTCGCGGCCGGGGATAAGGCTTTGGGTGAAGCCGACTATCCCAAGCACGTCGGCAACAAAGCCAATAGTGTTTAAGGCCATTCTGAAGAGTTGGAGAGTTTGGAGTCGGTTTGGGTGTTTAGGAAATCAAAGGTTGAAATGGAATGGATGGGTGAATGGAATATGGACGGCAGATGTAGCTTGCTGTTGACGAAGCACCTGGCCAGTTGTGAGTCTTTTATACATTTTCAAGACAAGGCCAGGCCGTTTCTTCAGGTGAGAGTCTAATCTCGGAGGCACTGCTGGAGACTCTCCAGCTGTGCATCACGACGATTGAGAATGCTATAACTGAGCTCGTAATTCCAACAAGACACGACCTGACCGCCCGACGAAATAGTATGACAGTTTCCGTGACTATGGTGTTAAGTGGAATCGTATCGGCAGAAGCGAGGCATTCCACTCTTTTGGGCATGACACATCGATGGCTATGGTTCGCTATTGGAACTCACGGTGACTGAAATCGCTACTACTGAGTAGAAATTAGGCATTGGCTTAGATGAGAACAATGCCAAGAAGGCTCAGCTTTAGATCGCAAGCGCTACTATGAGAAAGATCTACGTTCTTGTTTGGTAATTGATACGGCTTCTAGCAATCAAATGTCTCTGTATCGTTGCCTTGTAACAATGTAGCATTGATACCAAATCGCCAAGCGTTGGAGGATTGAGGTACAGTCTTTCAGCCTCACGGCTGTCTGTATAAGGACAAGGGTTTCGAGGTTAACCTTGACCCGAATACCACCTATAATGCGATTTCGTCAATGGCTTTCTGTCTCGGGAAGGTTCTGTAGGCCATTTTTGGTTGCTTTGACTATTTCCCCCTGTTGCTGTGATTATTCGATCTTGACCCCACTTTTCCAACATTTGCGAGCGGAACCAATCGAAGATCATGATACAGTAAACGAATGCGGCGCCCCTTCCCCCCTGTATACTAAGGGGAAACACTCCATGGGATTTTACTTTACCATCTGCCGGAGTGATGCACAAGTTGGAATGGCCATCAACCCCAGTTGACAGCAGGATGGATGCAGAAACGGATATCAATTTCATCCCTAGAGGTATTTCACAAATTCTAAGCCCCCAAACCCACCAGGGCCTGCAGCTTAACTCACGTCTAATTCCATCAAATTCATCACATGAAACCTCCGCTCGGAGACCCGTCAAACATGGCGGGAGACAAAATGTTTACTAAACTCTTTACTTAACTTATACAGAATCTGAAATACTAGATAATGCTCAGAACTGAACTGACTTAACCCACTACACTCTACATAGGATTTTGACCATTCGTTGATTTACAAGCTTTTCTCTAGTCGCAAGATTTTTCCTATTCGCAACCCTTTGCCTTGACTGAGATCTCGGAAACCTGCCAATTAGCGTGGCTTTGCAATACCATTGTAAAAGCCATGAATTACGCGCGCTTGAGTAAAACCCCGAAAGTCTTCCTCCTCCAAAACTCTGGTAGCCATTTTAACTGGCAGAAATAGATACACTCAGCAGGTTGCTGGCCACGCGGGTGCTTGAAATACTTTCTATCTCTCTGGGGCCGACCTTGTCACAGTTCCCCTGATAAGCACGTCTCTTGATCATTCAGAAGCTCACAAGACTCTGGATACTTCCTGCAGCTTCATGGCGTCGATAAGCATCATTTTCATCATCGTCATCAGTCGATCTTGGGAAACACGAGGTATTATAGAACAATTGGACAGGGAAATGGGTCAAGGTTGTTCTTAAAAGGCAACTATGTATATTCATTGCCAATCACGTAAAGCCGTGCTGCGCACGTATAGTAACATGATCTCAATAGGTATCCATTTGCCTGTCAGAAAACTATGTATTTGACGTCATTAGACCATTAATTTGCTCTCAATTTGTAAAAACCAACTGAAGTACAGAGTTGATGCGGATTCTTTACCTTGCCTATATGTCGACGCTTAAATTAAATAAGGGAATAGGATGCATCATTGTTGTCGGTTCTACTAGATCCTACCTTGGCTTATGGTTAAACTAACCGAGGAAAACATAACTGAGAGAATCCTTCAAGAACATATTCAAACTAGTCTGTCTTAACCGAGGCGAGAAGAGGAAGGAGATTTGAGAATTGTCACAAATAGCTGACGGCACAGTATCCCTAACCTGACAGCCATCATGTTTGTTGTTTCCGGTCTGACCTACCAACTCTGTTTCCAGCTCATCTGGAGGATTGGATATGATGGGGAGAGAAGCTGCCTGTCTTTTAGAGTTGTCGAAGGACTGCATATAAATAGTCGTCTTCGCCATAGTATCTCGCAGACAACTCAACCATTACCTCTTACTATCCTCTAAGCCAGACATCCACCGATACAACATCATCAACCATGAAGCTCTCCTTTGCACTTCTCGCTGTCTTTTTAGGCACAGCTTTAACCTCTCCTGCTCTCAACCTTCGTCAAAACGAAGTTCCCGGATGCGTAGATGGATACGAGCCTACTGGCGGTCAATGGACCACAGGTGTGATTACCAGACCCATCTTGCTTCAACATCTACTGACAACTACAACAGCCGATGAATGCCGAGCCTCATGCTTTGCGAAGGAAGGCGCTGAAGGTAATCCAAATGAAGGCGGAGTCTGTAAGGGCGTTTGCCACCCTTTTGGTCGCCCTACTATTACCTTTGGTTTTAATTGCATGGGAAACTAGATTTGCATTAATATACCGTCAAAATCGTGCTGGTCTACAACTCCACGTTATATTTAAATGATGTATTTAAGGGTCAAATTTTGCTGGTGCCAAAAGCCTATGGCTTCTACTACAATCAACCATATGCAAACATATTATAAATCTTGATGAGAACATGTGCTGCCTCGCTATCAATATGTAGTACCACTATAATCTTGTGTAGGTGCCAGTTTTATTGTGTAAGGAACGTCCTGTATATAATAAATGTTCCTTTGACTTCGCGGTGTTGATATGCCCTTTTGGGACACCGCACAGACCATTCGGCCCCATTCTGCCAGATGAACCGGGGGTTAAACGTCCGAATCAGTAGGTAATACCAACAACGTCTGAGCATGGTGATCTGACAACTTCTAGGCTAAATTGAGGTGATGCCAAGGGTTAGCTGAAGTCGATCGTACCCATCTCAGAATGTTTTGTTGGTTTTTGGATATGTGACCGCGTGCATGGATTCCCATTGGTTTGTGTCGGGTTGTATGGGCTGTATTTGTACTATAAGCATGGGAGGTAGTACCTATCAATATCTGCTCAGCATGGTACAAGCGATGTAGACGCCACTGATATCATCCATGCTCGTACATAGTTTGTAGTTGCTGAAGAATTTATTGTCCGCATTTACCACCACTTCTTTCACAATCCGCAATCCGCACTTTTATGTCCAACTATCAACCACAATCAGGATCATATACACATCCACACTCATTCGTCATGCAACCTGGTATCCAGCTACGTAGTATAGCCCTTGTGGCTTCCCTTCTCCTTCAGAATCAAGCTCAAGCTCAAGCTCAATCAAGGTAAGGATATACCTCCACTAGTAGATATCCTTCGCCATTCGACTAACAAAATCATTGCACAGTCTCAACCTGAACCTCACTGTGACTTTCTCTCCAGGTACTCAGGCCAATTGCGACACAACGAACGACACATCTCAAGGCATTACTTTCAGTACAGGAGGAATTGCCCAAGAGAGGATGATGGCACAGTGCTTCAATATGGATGAAGTTTTCACCGCCAACACAACTGAGTCACGAAACTTAACCTCTTCATACTATAACAGTCCAGCTTTGTCCGGCATCAACCCGCAAGTGATATTTTCATGGAGTACGAGCAACAAGTCCAAGTTCAATCCTGACACCAACTACTCACGCGTGTGGTACCAGCAGAACAACGATGGAAATACCCAGAGCACGATTGGTGAAGTGGGAGATGGAGGGATGCAATCGTTGAGGGTATTCACCGACCGGGATTGCAGGGAAACTTCCCAACCTACTTCGGACTCCGACATATTTAACTGTCTGACTGAGGTGTCCGGTATCTGCAACAAGGTTCCTTATAACGTAAAAAGCTTTTACATTGCTAAAGGCCCTGGAAAAGATGGTAAATGTACCATCCCAAAGAGCGCAGGAGTTTTGTCTGGTGTTGGACAGAGAGGAATGGGTGCGATTGCTGCTGGAGTAGCTACATTAGTGTCTGCTATACTAGTGTTGTGAGATAAGAGCTTTTGTATACCTATCATGAAATTTTGAGATTTTGAAATCAATACCTATTAGAAAATTTGTCAGGTCACTTAGATTGTATCACTTTGGGATAGTAATTTTTAGTAGAGATTATCTTGTTGTTCGACTGCCTAATGAAGAAAGTTAGCATCGTTGAAATGATACCATTAGCTTGACAAAATAGTGGAGGGTCGAATCTACGCCTTACACGGACCTCTTATTCCTTCATCGTGTATATATAGTCAGACAGATCCCCATTAGTTAGAAGAATCAATCAACTCATTACCAAGCTACTGTTAATTTCAACATATATAAGTTGTTCGAACTAAGCCCGCCATCAAAAATAGTGTTTAAAAACGTAAGCGCGTAGATTCTGGTTGGGTACCACATCGCGTAAACAGTGTAGTGACGTTTGCCAAGTATTCTTTACGGTGCTGTGCTTTGGATTTGCTGATGCGCTGTTGATTCCTTGCAGATACGTACTGTAGCTCATACGCTTAACAGCCTATAAATGTGGCGTAGCAGAGTCGATCAATTCATGTGTATAAGTAGAAGCGTTACTGCAACAATGCGATTTAGTTACTTGCCCAATACGTTATCTACAATTGCGATCTTGAAGATAACTGCATATAGTTGGCAGCGTATTCTTTTTTTTATTAAAAAATACTCTTCACATCTTTCAATTGTCAGGTCTACTGGCGACAAACGTGGCGCTCAAATATGACGGAGGTCAGAGAGAATCGAGGGGTGAGTCCCATGTCGGACCATACCTGTGAAAACGAGACAATGCAAAAGCCAGAACACGCTAGCGATGGGTCTGGAGGAACTTTGGGAGGGGACGAACTCAGGATACCCACGAAAAAAGATGAGGTTGGTGTGCCGGCAGGAAAGGGATCACAGTTCAGGCTTCAGAAACACAGTTTGTTATTCTTCAAGCAAGTCAAAAGTCGAAAGCATGCGTTTCTCAAGTCTCTGATTCATGTACCCGCCCTGGCAATAACTGCAGGTGTTCTCTCGTTGACTTTCGGCAATGTATTCTGGAGGCGACCATCGGAGGAACTAAACGATATCTTGTATAGCTTGCAATTCGCCGCTCAATTCCATGCAGGCTTCATAGTTATCTCCTTTTCTGCTATGCTGCTTCACTATGTACACCATCAACTTGTCAGCAAGCGTGGAGTGCCGCTCGGGTTTGTCGGCTCTGTATTTCAACTTGGAACGATCGGGTATTTGTTCCAACGAGACGTTTACAGTCTCAGGCTCCGCTATATTTTGCTGCTACTTCCAGCATGCTTGTTGGTCACTCTTACTGGTCCAGCTTCAGCGATCACAATGCTTCCTAGGCTTCGATTCTGGAATTTGGATAACACCTGGCTGGGTAAAGGTAGTCTAAACTTTCAAATGTACTTCCAAGGCAACGAAAAAGATTTGTATCCCGAGACACTGAGTGCTTCTAATCTCCCACCAGCGTGTTTCTTGGGCAATGCATCTCTAGAAAGCCAATGTCCATCATATGGCATGAGACACTGGTAAGTTTCTTCCTTTTCTAAGTAAGAATTATTTGACAATTAGGATGCTAACTTCTTGGATAGGTTGCTGAATGATGATCGTGTGTCGATGTTTCCTGGCGAGACCACCTTCAACAGAACTATTCAGGGAAATTGGGTCCGTTATATGGTAGGCCAGACCTCTGGTAAGAATACAAACTTACAAAGTTTATATGCTACCTCGACGCTCTCCAACTTCTTTGGAAATGCACTGTTCGCGTACGAAGATCTCGTTTCGGACACTGGTCGGTCAGCACAAACCATACTTGGTGTTGACAATGCAGGCACTTTGCAGTCTAAAAAGAAAGACAAACTTGGTGCTCGCTATGACCTGACACTTCGAGGAGGCAGAAAACCATTTCCAAGCAGAAAACCAGTCGTAGAGGTAGAGTGTGCAGGCAATACAAGGGATAAAACCCTTCTTCCGCTCCCCCATGGATCAATGATCTTCTCACCTTGGACCGTTGATCCCATCAAGTCTGCTCAGTGGAGTATCTCCGCATCGGATTATACCAACCTGAGGGGTGATTTGAACTCCTCAACAGTAAACTCTAGCTGGATCTACAATGAACAATTTGGCGAGGTAAAGCCATCGCTAGGTGCAGTATTTCTGGCACCAGAAGTCCTCACTCGCAGCAGCTGCTACTCATGTGCGGAAAAAAGCTACAACTTTTCATCGTACACTTGTACGATAGATGCTCGCTGGATGGCCACCAAAGCTTTTTCAGATGTTGCGGCAGGAAAACGTGCAATTTTCGACTCTGCCCCTAATCCGGTAAAACCATTTGAGATGAACGGAGACTTGGAAAAAGCAGCGCCACTGAATCCATTATACTTTGATGAATCTTGGGTAAAGGCTCTAGAAGTCCCTTGGGTTGAATCTATCATCCAAAGAGTGCCTACAAACCGCACTATTCTAGACACTATTGGTCAAAAGTGTTTAGAAGCCAACTCGTTCATCAACTCCACACTTCTTGGAAGGCAATTTGACCAAAATGAACCGCATAGAATAACAAAAGACCCCATGCAAATGCTGACATGCCTTCAAAAATGGATCGCAATTTACATTACCGAAGCCATCTCTCATACCCATGATTCAATCCCAGCATACTTCGTCACTGAAGGTCATAACCTGGACTTCTCATATAACAAACAATATTACAAAAGGGATCCCTACCTTGTTCAAAACCTCTATGACGAAGTAGCACTGTATGCATCTAATCACGGTGTCAATGATACGAGGGTGCATAATATCAACAAAGCTCAGTTTGAAGACCCAACCAAGTTCACTGAGCTCCATATATCGACCTCTCGCTGGGGTTATGGATATGGTTTTCAAGGTTCAAGACTGATTTACGTTGCCGTCTTAATACTTTTGCTCCATGCTGCAATCTGTATCGTGTACATTACGTGGATTCTGTGGAAAGGAGATTACCGAGATGCTGGTTATGACAGCATTGGTGGCCTGATAGCTATGACAATGGCGTCTAATGAACCTGGGAATCAAGGCACGGATGAGCGAGATCTAAAGAGAAAACGGTCAGAGAGAGTTGTGGTCAGGGAAGTGACTGCAGACGGCGTTCATGCGCCAGTGAGGACAAAAGATGATCAGAAGGAGAGAAGATTAGTTCTTACGAGAGCCAATACACGCGATGAAGAATCTGCTGCGTGAAAATGGCATGGGCGAATGGTGCAATTTCTTGAAGCCTACTGCGATGCGAAGTTATTAATTGTGACGCCTATCTAGCGTTTGGCCGAAAATGATGTATCTTATCAAACCTTTCATTCTTTTTTGTGATACAAAACACTAATGGCAAGTTAGCTAATGGCAAAGCAAAGTACTCAAGCCAATGACTAGTCTCATATAGCATGAAAATTCAACATAGGCACAAACACAAGATTATAGTGAAGAGATCCCTGTTTAATTAGTTTATGGGTATCATAAGGTGGTATTTCCGCTGACTTCAGAGTTGTTCGCAATTACTTTACGTCATATCACTGTATACATTTTTTCCGTGCTAGTACTAAAAAGTTGGCTTATTGTCGTTTCTTTGTCTAGCTCTCGCTTGGTGACTGGACCCCCTGCCAAGCAATCGACCCACCTACTGCCTAAATGTTGGTTAATGACCACCATCCTATGGACTTGGTGCCTACGCGTATGGATTAAAACACTAGACTCCCGAAAATTATATTATGTCCTAATCTCTACCATATGTGAGATCATCCTTCCCAACCACTAATCAAGCTGAGTCCAGTTCAAAAAATCCATTTTTTAACATTGTCGTACAAACATGGCCGTCCCAACATCTGGACTCTCTAAAACTCTCCAAACTCTCACTCTAACTAAGATTGGAGAGATTGATAAGCAACGAAAGAAATACGAGAACAAAAAACTTGAAGTTCTGACCAAAGTCGAAAGCCATAAAGACCAACGCGAACGAGTGTCTTGTTTACTTGCTGGGGTCAAGGCCACGATCCCTGGTGCTCCGACTGATCAAAGCCTCTCAAATATTCGCCGGTGTTTGGACCAATCCCGGTTCGATGGCTCTATTCCTCTCGAAATGCTGGGTTCCTTTGAAGAGCAGCTTCGTAAAAAGCTCGATGACCAGAGCTGCAAACTTGGCCTGGCAAATCTGTACTCGCAATTGATGACGGAGTGGATGAATCCAGCTTCTCCGGTCCCAGAACAACCAGCAGAAGAAGAGAGTGAAAAGCTTGATGATTCATTTGAGATTCTTGAAAGGCAGAAGGAGCGACTCCAGGAGCTTTGCGACAAGTTTGAGTCTGTTGTCTTCGAACCACTGGAGACTGACGAAGTGGAGATTGATCTCTACATCCAGGAGCTATTTGCAGGCGACGAAGGTATTAAGGCTCTTAGAGATATTCGAGAGAAGGTCAAAAACCACAGCGAGTACATGCTTGCGAACAGCACTCCGTTTGATGAGACGTCTCTCACTTGGTGCATCAAAGGACTTCTTGCGGAGGACTTATTGAGTGAAGAGAAGCAAAATGTTCTGAGAGACTTTTTGGATAACAAGTTGGTTCTAAGCGAGACTGCTGATGTACTCAACATGAGATATGGAGATCTTGAGAGCTGGACTTGGGATGCTGAGGAGGGCATACCAGTGATGCCTCGTCAACAGCTTAATGGAAAGTACCGCATCTGGATGGATGAAGATGTGCTTCAGGCTATTTTCATTCATTACATTGATATTTCTTGGTGCGTCTCGCTAAAAAGATCTCTAACTGAGCTCGTAAAATCTGGCTCGGTATGGACTTGGAAGCAAGGTTCGCCAATGCCACAAGAAGCAGTTGCCCGGCGCACATACTGCCTCGCGAGATCGCAGTCCCATCTCCCGGTTCCCTGCGAGATTGGGCGTGACGTCAAGTAAGTTGAACGGTTTCTCTATCAGTATAAGATACGTATTAAAAAGCTGCGCATATTCTTTTACTATAATCCCGCGAAGGCTTGGGGACTTTATTTCATTACTATATGTTTATTTATGCTGTAGAAGTGAACACGAATCCTAATATCTCGGTAGCTCTGAACGCGAAAATAATTACGTCGACAAATTCCTCTTGTCCTCTCTCCCATCAACGTATGAAAGTCTCTATACCACCGAGAGCTATGACAACGAAAACACCGATTCGGACGATGCGGACAGCAACGGCTCAGACAGTAATGAGAAGATTTCGAGCATCAAACAGCAACTACTCCGAAAACTAGCTACAGAAACTCTTCTCCATGAGTCTCTTCATGGCGAAGTTGCAGTGGTACAGTCGGACCTACAGTGGTATGCTACGGGCCTTCCCCACAGCACTATTTTTGCTATTATGAGATGTGTCGGGTTCTCCGATAACTGGATCAGGATTTTCCGGAAGTTCCTAGAAGCACCGTTAAACATGGCCAACGCCTCAAGTGATGGGTCAACCAAGACGTCAAGGGTCCGCAAAAGAGGTGTTCCAATGGCCCACGCCCCTGAAAAGCTGATAGGTGAACTTGTGTTGTTCATCATGGATCTTGCCGTCAACAAAGAATCAGGAATGCTACTCTATCGCCTTCATGATGATCTGTGGCTGTGCGGTAAACCAGCCCAGTGTGCTACAGCCTGGAAAGCAATTGAGGAATTCGTGAAGATAATGGGTCTTGAGGTCAATAAAAACAAGACTGGATCAGTATATGTTAGTGGGAAGAAATCTAAGGATCAAAGCATTGTTGATACCCTACCCAGTGGCCCAGTCACTGTTGGATTTTTGATCTTGGACGAGAATACCAGCAGCTGGGTAATCGACCATAAGCAAGTTAATGCCCATATTGCACAGCTACAGAAACAACTCACGGCCTGTGATAGCACCCTTTCATGGATCCAGACATGGAACTCGTGTATTGGCCGCTTCTTTAGCCACACGTTTGGGGAGCCGGCATTTTGTTTTGGTCGCCAACATGTCCAGAGCATACTGGAAACGCATGAGCGCATCCAGAAAACATTATTCAATGGGGAAAATGGGAATAGTAAAAATGTCACAGAGCACCTGAAGAAAATGATTAGAACGCGTTTCCAGGTCTCTGAGGTTCCAGACGCATTTCTATATATGCCAGAACAACTTGGGGGCTTGGGTCTACGGAATCCTTTCATCTCGTTCTTTCTTGTCCGCGACAGACTGACTGAAGATCCAAAAGAGGCGCTACGTAAGTTTTTGGTGGAAGAGCAGCAAGATTATGCCCTAGAGAAGAAGCATTTTGAGCAGCTGAGCCATGATCAACGACGCAGACGCTTCATGCATGTATACCCGAGGAATGATGCGAGCAAAACCTCGGAGACAGAGGGTCTAGCTAGTTTCATGAGTATGGAAGAATACACATCATGGCGCGAATCTACTAGTGAGAGATTGAAGTCAGCGTATATGCAACTTTTATCTACGCCAGCCGGAGAAAGCCTGTGGACGCCACCCAACGTGAGGCTCGAACTCGACAACTTACAGTGGGAGCTGCCAGAACTGCAGAAACTAAGTCTAGAAAAAAGATGGATCGTGGATTTGCATGCTGCTGAATTGCTGGAGAAATGTGGCGGCTTAAGCATGGTCGAGAAGAGATTCTTGCCGCTTGGTGTTCTTACGACAATGAGGACGAAAAAGGTGACCTGGCAGATGGTTTTGTAAGATGTGCACATCTTGCCATGCCTTCATGAGTTTATCCATTATGAGGTGATTGCCCAGAGGGAGCCCATTTAGTCGATGTCGCAAGACATACTGCAATTTCTAGTTCTGTTGGATTTGTCATGGTCTGTCTGTCATGTATGCGTATATTAAGTAGCTGCCCGTTGTTGACAGTGTACTGGGCTTTCATTATAGTAATCAAACCTCAAATTTCTTGTGTAAATACCTCAATTATATGCCTCTAAATTCCGCCACCCGGAGCTAAAAACTAGATTAGTGCAAAATATACAGGATTAAGAGGAGAGCATATTTACACTTGTCATCTTTGATAAACCTCTTGTTAAGCTAGAAAATTGAGCATCGGTGTAATTAAAAACCTTGTTCAAAACACTCACATAGTGCTAGGGCATCATCAATACTCATAAAGGGGCGGAAATCTAAGCGAAACCCCTTTTCGACAATGGGGCTTTACATGATTGCGTAGCACATCACGTGTCGTGCCATTTATCCGACAACCTTAAATTTCTGTCACGTTTTCAGCGGCAGAGTACGTGCCAAATTGCAACCTCCAGTCAAGCAACACTCATAAACCCTCAGACTGAATTTGCTGGAGAACTATTTCAAAGACTCAGTCACCAGGTGGCATTGTGTTTAAGTATTTACCAAGTAGGAGTTGTCCACCAATCACTTTACCCTCGCCCAAAGCGGAAGACTCGGCTAGAACGTCAACTCACCCTAACATCTTTTGTTCGATGATACTCTGGATGCCTTCCATTTGAGAACGGCTGTGGTCAGTAAGATTCTATTGTCTTGGTATGTTTCATGAGGCTGAACTAATCTTTTTCCGCATGGAAGCTTTGCACCAGTGGATAATTGTGCATTGGCGGCTTACGCGTTTGTGAGATTGAAACCACAGACGAGAAAGTTGCCATCTGGAATTGATGGCCACACCCAGTGAACAGCTGAGGCTGAAAAAGAAAAGGGAATATGAAGAAGAGACTTATCTCCCGGAATACCTTTTAGATTCGCCTTTCCTCCCGCCTGGAGCGCTTGAGGATGACTACTCAACCGCCCGGTCTTTGCCAAGGCCAGATTTTGGCATACGAGGTATCCTCAGATGGCGATGGAGACGGCGAATCGTACCTTTGGTGCTGATAATGACCACTGCATTCTTGTTAATCAGGAATATCCACTCTTATGTTGTGAAGGAATGGTTTTCGGGTCCGCGATGTCTGCGAAATCCACCACTGATGCCCAACTCGACGTATCTGGAAGACCAAAATATCGATTGGTCAAAGCTGGCATATATGACCTATGTCACTAATACAGATTACTTATGCAATGCAGTTATGCTGTTTGAAGCACTTCAGCGATTTGATAGCCGTCCACATCGTGTAATTTTATATCCTTCGTCTATGAACCTGGCCGCCATTTCGGTCGATGCAACTCTACTGCAGAGGGCACGAAATGACTTCCATGTCACACTTATACCGGTTGAGGTACAGAAGAAGAAAAAGAAATACTGTGAGCTGCCATTGCTTTATCTCTTTAAGCCTCAATGGCGATTCCCAGTATCTCAGCTAATATCCGGTGCAGCCTCCGATTTCTGGTTCGACAGCTATACTAAACTGCTCGCTTTCAATCAAACCCAGTACAATCGGGTGCTTCTCCTAGATAATGATGCTACGTTACAGTCACACCTTGATGAACTCTTCTTTCTCCCTCCAGCCGTCCTCGCTGCCCCGCGTGCATATTGGCTGCCGAAACCAACACTCGGTTCCTATATGATGCTTATACAACCTTCCGACACGGAATTTCGTCGTTTAGACTCATCAATTAATTCTGCTTCTCAGGGAACGTACGATATGGAGATAATCAACTCCGTCTACGGTGACTCGTGTGCAGTGCTACCACATCGGAAGTACTCAATGCTTACCGGCGAGTTCCGGCGTAGCACACACCCTGGATATCTTCTACCCTACCCCAAAGCCAAGGCCAAAGCCAGGAAACGACCACCACTTCCTGAAACCGATCCTCATTTCGTTCCAGAAGTTATTGAGGTACCTGAAGTATGGGATCCCGAAACCTACTTCCGTGCCACAAAATACATACACTTCTCAGATTCACCTTTCCCGAAGCCATGGATTACATCCGGATTAGATAGCAAGTCTTTCGAACCACCCTGCGTTGGACCATCCATTCAGTCAGATTTCAGTGCAGCATCCGACGACCCAGATTTTGGGAGGGATTGTCGTGCACGTGATATATGGCTTTTCCTTTACTCAGATTTTCGTGAGCGACGCTTGGTGAGCTTCCCCTCTACCTTTATTACGAGTCAATTTGGATTGTAGTTAACATCTGAACGTAGCAACTTTGTGGCCTAAGAACACATCTGTGATTATTAAAATCACAGCACATTAGACCGCGTCTCTCCTTCATTCTCTGTTTTTCATTTTCGTTAATTACTGTACGTCGCATTTGCATCGGCGCAAGCGATTGTTATTATTAAGAAGTATATTAAATAAGTACACTGTACTAGCACATGGTCGGCGGCGTTAGATGGGATCTATACGCTGCTCATAAGCTGATGGGACATCTTCACACATGCTGTGACCTGCTGAATCGTAATCTATGTCAGCTTTGTTTTACGTCATGGGAATTTTTAGCGAATTAGCCTAGCGTTGGGTTTAGAATCATGTACTATAGAATAATTGCAAATATTACAATTTTGTCATTGTACTTCGTAGCGAAACGACAGACTTTTTAAATGACGATGCTAGTTGGCATATGCTATATTACCAAAACAGGTGTATGTTTTTATCTTGGATTTACTAGATGCTTACTTTAAATACCTCTTGAAATACATATGAACCGGGGATACCTTTCACAATGCTGTATATCGCGCCTTTGGAACAAATTCACATAACCTATGTCACAAGTGATGACTGGAACAAGTTCCTTGTACTTTAAACACGACATTAACCGTTGGTCGGTGTTCGCAAGTCATTGTATTATGATAATAGAAAAACTATCATACAGATCTGCAAACTGTGACGTTTTAGGGGAACAGTTGGTGACAAAATGGCTACTTGTAACTGTTTCTAGTTGGACTGCAATAATCTATGCCATTATGAACACTTAAAAATCAAATAAGACGTTTCTAAAAACGGAAAGATAGGACTTGACAATAAGCTTCTGACGCAGAGTATGAGAGGTATCTTCGTCCATAAGTACCCACAGTCTCAAACAGCTTTTCCATAAGCACCAAGGAGCATTGGCAACCCCTGTGTAGAAGCTGGGATAATAATCACACCACCATTGCCCTGGTCACTAGTTTGTACCTCCGTAATGTTGCGATGGCTAGTTCCGCCACCACCAGCACCGAACTGGAATCCAAAGATGCGCAGACCACCTGAAAGATCCTTCTTCGCATCCGAAATAAACTGACTAACACTCTTCCAAGTTGCCTGATCGTCAATTTTGATAGTGACGGCAACTCGGTGTCCCAGCATGAGTTTCGTGAGCTTGACACGACCGGCAAGATTATTGATGCCGTTCTTTGTGATTTTCGGATAGGTAGCACGAACAGATGGCACATCCCAAGCACCGGCTTGAATTGGGAAGATGAGAGGTCCGCCCTTCATCGTGAGCTGCAAGCTAACGCTTTCGGAAAACTTGCTATTCCAAGAGGTAAATTGTGTCTCCGTTTTAGAACTTCCCTTCCTTGCACTAAGTATCGAGAAGAATCCTCCTCCATACTGAGAAGTGGAGGTAGAGTAACCAAGAGAGGACCAGTCGCGGCTGTTGACGTTCTTCATGCTCCAGGAATAGGTGAACTGGCCCGCTGTGCCATTGATCCAGCTGTCGATCGCTTCTTCAAATCCGCCATTGAGCGAGTAGAGAGGCTTGTAGCAAAGTCCGGCGGGATCCGTAATTTCATGTTGGGCGAATGGACTTAGTTGTACATTATAACTACCACCAAAAGCAGGCATGTTATATCTAAGATGTGTATTAGTACCCGTCAGGAGCAAGGAATTTCTGAACGTGATTTACCCTGGCTCTAACCCAAGCTGTTCCTGAGCACGTGTCTCAAGTCGAGTGCGCTGGTCGGCAAGAGTGTTAAAAGCAGGACCATAAACCTGGATAGAGTACTGCTGAAGTGCAGCATTTGCAGAGCGCATCTGGTTCTTATAAGCGTTGTATGTTGGATACTTGGTTGAGCACCATGCTGCGAAGGTCTGTTTAGCAGCTTGGGCGCGGGCGTCAGCGATATATTTACTGTACGCATCATCATCAACGCTGAAAAACTTGTTCTGAGCAGTAAAAAGGGCGTCTTGAAGCTCAGTGATTTTGTCAAGTTGAGCTTGGGTAGGTGTTTTGTTGCCCAGATCAACAGAGTTTAGGTAACTTTTTGATATTAGATGGACAGACAAGGTAGAAGATTGCGGGGAAACGTACAAATCAAGAGCTTGAACATAACTGACACCAGCAAGGTCCAGAAAAGGGTCATCGGTGCGCTGGAGAGAATCAGCAAATGGGAAGAGCTCATTGTTGGTTACGGCCTCGGGGCAAGGAGTTCCTCCCCGAATTGCGACAGTTGAAGGAGGAGTTATGAAGACAAAATCTCTTCCTTTGACCAGGGGCTGACCGGCGAGGATGGTCTGTTCTACCATGCTTCCATAGGATCGCCAGGCGATTCGAGAAGCATCTTCGAAAGACAGAAGTGTCTGAGCCTCGAGTGCTTTGATCAGAGGCAGGAAGAAGATTAGTTTCTGTGTAAACACAAACTTCATCTTGGGTGCTAAGAACTGTTCTGGGGGTTTGATTGAGGGGATGGACTCGTGAGGATACTTCAGAAGTAAAGCGAGCGGATGACTGTTGATACTAACGGAATGCCTGGCTTTATATAGAAAAGTCGAGACAAATCTACCAACTCAAGAATAGACGGACTTCAGCCCTTATTACGAGTAGAACACAAGAACTGCCACTACAACAGTATCAGACTTCACCCTCGAGATTCCTTTGGACGCCATTTGAGCTCTAGATCCTGCAACTCCCCAGTTGCTAAGACTTGTGATTCCAACAACCATTATAGAAACAACCAGTGTGTTTTCTTGAGTGGAGCTGCCACAAGGGTAAAAGCGCGGAGGCTGACTGAGGATAGATGTGAATTTGGAAAGCCATTGAAAGAATTTAGCACATCATTAGGTAAAATACTGAACACTAAAAGCCACCAAACTTTTGTTATGTGGTGGCAGCAGAGATCAGTAGTTAATAGATCATGGGTTGAGATGAATTTCATTTATTTCGTGATACGTTGCCACATTGCTAAAGTAAACTATCGGACTTGGTTGTGAAATTGGGTGCTGCTTTGATTACTTTATTGCGAATTTGCCATGTCTAAAAGCAGTCTTCTCTTTTGAGGCAAGTGATTCAAATTGTAGGCTATATTATACAACTTCTATTAACATGTTAAGAGCAGACTATATCTGTCCCAAGGAAATCCTTGAGGTTATTCATACTATAGAGTAATGTGTACCATACAATATTACTTACAGCTGATATTCCAACCCGGCTTGTGACATGACGCTGAGTAACGCAATAACGCAGTAGCGCTGGAAAAGCCATCCAGCAAGTGTAACTGACAGTCCCAGAATAGACACGTGTAGTACCATTTACGATAGAGCGAGCTGAAGATAGTAAAAATTGAAGACCGGACAGTTAAAGACATGTGACATTTAAAGTTTAGCATACTGTATGCATTGCGTCGGAAGTGTGTTCGTCAAAAGGCGTTGGTAAGATTGAAGGTTTATAGCAATGTGAATCTAGTTATGTGATACTCGAGATACTTCGACTGGGGAAAGGCCGGAGTCTGACTCTAAATGATGAGGAGGTTCAGTCGCAGGTATACAAATTGAGGATGAAGCTAAAGGTCAGGTCTTCGAATTATTGGTTTTGCGACATATTCTTTGGTCCTGAACTGATAACTGAGGTTGAACATCGCCCTTAAGACTAAACCTCCGCTACATATCAAACGACTTGAGATCTTCTAGAGAAACACACGCATAATGGTTATATGCTTGACTGCAGGGCTTACGGGTATCAATTATAACTACATCCTCATCTATACGATATAAGTACAAATTCCAGCGCCCTCAGCAAATCTGCCACTTAATCAGGGATAAATTCCTATCTCAAACCTCTAAATTGTCTACCTTCCTTTCTTCTCGCTTTTAAGAACCATGCACAACTTGCCCAACACATGCCCATTCCTATCCATGCAAAACTCGGCATCCTGAAACCCTGCATTATGGGTAACAAAAATGCTGCTCTTGGCACAAAAAGAAATGTAGTCGTGAAAGGGCTTGTCGCTCTTGTCAAAGCTATCGTGCTCCAGAATACAGCCCACGAACCCACGCACCCACAAAGCACCATCAACCAGTGAAAGAATATATCTAGAGTATAACAATTACGGGCGCAGTAGCTTATTTCACCGGAGAGAAATGGCAGTGGGAAAAATAGAAGGATCGAAAGGGTGGAAGTGTAGTGAAGCAGACGCCAGTATGCGCGAACCTCGGCCGGAGAACCAGAGGCATCTGGCGGTAGATGTGAGGGTTGATTCGAGAAGGTAGGATTTCCAGTCATGCTGTCTCCTTGAGGTATCAGAGACGCAAGTAAAGTTTTGTAGGTTCGTTGGATTTGTATTGGATATAGAGCGACAAAGATTGACGAAAAAACACCTGCTACAACTGGTTCCCATGTGACATGAAAATCAGAACGTATGGTTGCGACAAAAAGTGTCAACGTCGCTGTGAGTGTTGAGGAGAGTACCGACACCGATAGCTGTTGCTGGGTGAGAAGAGATGTGAGAATGAGCGAAATGGGGACAATTCCAATCCTGGCCAATACATAGATCTGAAGCCGGGTGTATGCAAACGATAGATTGCTCAGTGCCAACTTAAGCACAAAAATAACAGCTAAAGGTAAGCACTGCTTTGCGATTTGCCAATCAAACTCAAAGAAGCCACCACCTGCCATTCCTCCTGATCGTGTGGACGCCCAGTGTGATATTGACCCTATCAACCCTTTCCTTGCTTGGCCTCTGAATCCAGGTGAACTCGAAGATTGCAGTGCCCTGGAGGGCGCTACCATTCCCGATAGCCCTGCCTGAACAAGCCACGGGCTAACCCATCGTGTAATATATGCTGACAAAGTCAGAAAGAAATGCGTAATGAGAAGTTCGATAAGGGTTGTCGTTAAAGGGTAGGGAAATTTGTAGGTTCCGGCTATCAACACCATCAGCTTTGTATGGGACGTATAATTCTCCTTCAGGTACCCACTCGAGAGAATAATTCGGTTCATGACGGTGAGCCCAATCTGGGTTCCCCCTAGCCATATGACCAAGAGTGCGATATAGAATGCCCAACCAAGGTTTGTGTTGAAAAGCCATTGCCCAAGACCGCCCCATTGCAACAAGCCGCTCCACCCTGTAGGCCTATAATTGTCTGCTAGGAATGGTTGCCGAAGAGCTCCTTGATCATATGTATCTCCCCATTCGTCATCATCCGTGTCTTCGGATTCAGGATTGGAGTTGGATGGCCGGCGCGCATAGGGAGAAGGAGAGCGGGAGATGCTTATGAGAGGTATGGCAGAACTTCGAAACTCATTAGAGGATTTGGGATTGTATGAGGACATGGCGGAGATAGACTGCTCTCTATCCGAGTCCAGACTTCCAACAGAACTCGTGGAACGGTGCTGAGTTCGAGGGTCCCGCTTGCTAGCTGCGCTTGTAGCATTCAGGAGATATTGGAGAGCTGGTCGGAAAGGGTTTTGGTCGGTGTTTCTAGCAGAGAACATTGGGCGACACAAGAGAATCAACTGTTATATACAAATGCACAAGCATGCCGCGCCCAAAAAAGAAAGAAGTTTGGCCTAAGGTAGAGAGCCGGAACTGAAGTGAGAATTGAAGCTATTCGTAACTCATTTTAGCGTCAGGTCTAACTTAGGGGACTGCGCGTCCTTGTCCGCGCCACAAATGATCCTGGTCCCAACGCCAAGCCACTAAAATCATGATTCACGTCGATATGGCAACTCCACTCTTTTAGATATAATTGTCGGATCATTTCAATCTTCTCATGTATTGGAACATCAAGCCCCCGTTATGGCTTCACTATTCTCAGGAATCCGTCGAGTAGCACCGAGACTCTCTCGAGACCTCTTTGTGTGCCAGAAATGCCTCCATCGACCAGCTAAAGCTACGCTACAATTGCCGAATAGATCGCAAGCTATTGGGGGCACACGATTTAGCAGTACTGTAAATGCAGCTCCAGGTACACCATTGGGCGTTCTTGCTCGAGTTCTGAAACAAGCACCAGTATCAAGAAAGAGTAATCTCAAACAGTCGACCGCTCGACAATCTACATCTGGATTCTTTCCACAGAAGAGCTCAAGGTCGGCAGCATACTGGCTATTAGCAAGCGCTGGTTCCGTCTTTGGAATTGTTGTTTTTGGAGGGTTGACACGACTCACTGAATCTGGGTAAGTTCAATTGATTAAGACGGAAAGACGGAGCTGACTTAAGACAGACTGAGTATCACGGAATGGAAACCAGTTACAGGATCTCTCCCTCCTCTGTCCGATGAAGACTGGCAGTCTGAATTCGATAAATATAGAGCCTCCCCGGAATTTAAACTTCTCAACCCACATATGAACATAAACGAGTTCAAGAAGATATATTTTATGGAATGGGCGCATCGACTATGGGGTCGGTTTATCGGACTTTCTTTTGTTATACCGGCCATATACTTTGTGGCGCGAAGAAAGGTGACCGGGAATATGGCACTACGATTATTAGGCATATCAGGATTGATTGGATTTCAAGGAGCAATAGGATGGTGGATGGTAAAATCCGGATTGAAGGACGACCTATTCGAACCCGGATCCCATCCTCGGGTTAGTCAATACCGCCTGGCGACCCATCTAGGAGCTGCCTTCATATGCTATTCCGCCATGCTCTGGAACGGTCTCTCGATTCTCCAAGGGAGGACATTCATTGCTAAACCTGGCGAAACCCTGCAACTTGCCTCTCCCACGCTATCCATATTCCGCAAATCCGTGGCAGGGCTAGCAGTGCTCGTTTTCATAACCGCTTTGTCGGGTGGACTGGTCGCAGGTTTGGATGCCGGAATGATATACAATCAATTTCCTAGAATGGGCGAAGGATTTGCCCCTCCGAAATCCGAACTATTTTCCAAGTTTTACTCACGAAAGGACGATGGTAGTGACATATGGTGGCGGAATATGTTAGAAAATCCTAGTACTGTCCAATTGGATCATCGAATTCTTGCCATGACTACGTTCACTGCTGTCTTGAGCTTATTTGCCTACTCGAGATTCAATTCGAAAGTTAGAGCCGCCTTGCCGCGTGGTGCACAGAAAGGGATGTTAGGTGTTGTGCACCTGGTTTTATTACAGGCTACCTTAGGTATCAGTACCTTGATATATCTGGTTCCAACACCACTTGCAGCTGCACACCAAGCAGGGGCATTGGCCCTATTAACAGGTGTGATTGTGCTTCGGAGCAGGACTTTCGTACCCAGACGAACACTGAAGATGGTGCAGGATAACGTGAAGCTTATTGCGCAGAAACATGCAATGGACAACGCTAAACACCGAGTAACACTTGGGAATGCATTCCATTTAAAAGATATTGTCAATGCTCGTAGAGTGTAAGTCGAGTGCGGAATTTTGTTATTGTACCTAGATCTGTATCATACTGTATATTGGCTAGAAACTCCAAGGCGTCACCAGGGAAGAACAAGCCGTGGACGGCAGTAGACGGACATATAGAAAACCTCACTCAATTGATTAATGAATATCTCATGGCAAAACGATCTTACCCTCTGCATATGTAAATTATATATCTAATTGTATGCTCGAATGGCGGCCACAAAGCCATGATATAAGCCACCACATTATATCTAGGTTGCGAGCAACTCTTCTATCGTCACAACTCACTCCCACTGATACCGTCATAATGTAACTGTATTGAGTCAAAATGAATGGCATTTGACTCATGTCACGTGCCTGTAGCAAAGATAGAACCCCACCACTTTTTAAATTTAAGAAACGATTCACCCCGCAACGCGAAAGACCCCTCCAAATTCATAGAATTAAACAAAAATGGCAGACGCATCAGTCCCTGCACCGCCCACCGAGGCCATTGCCAACCTGATCCTCGACGAGGTGACTGGAGAGAAGGTATCTAAGACCGAATTGAAGAAGCGCAACAAGCAGAGAGAAAACGACAAGAAGAAGGCCGCAAAGGCTGCCGCTGCACCCCCAAGAGCTGTTCCTGTCAAGAAAACCAATGTAGAAGCTGAAGAAAAGGAATTGAATCCAAATGTATGGAATAAGCGTTCTCGGAGTTTCTTGCAAATGTATAATGAGCTAACCAAATGTTTAGCAATACTTTGAAATTCGATCCCGAAATATCAACAAGCTTCGACAAAGTCAAGACCCAAACCCATACCCCCATAAATTCGAGCAGAATTACGACCTACGTGAATTTGTCAAGGACGTAAGTATTCAGCATCCTTGCCCTGAAGGCTTGTGCAAGTTTTGAAACTATAACACCCTTTATCACTTTACAGATTATAACTTTTGTAACAGTATGGATCTCTTAAGTCTGGCGAACACAAGAAGGATGTCGAAGTCAAGCTCTTGGCTAGAATTTATAACAAGCGCGCCTCTGGGCCTAAGCTAGTTTTCTACGATGTTCGGAATGAGGGCGTGAAGGTTCAAGTTATGTGCCAGTTGCAGGAGGCTAAGGAGGGCGGTGTTGCTTTCGAAAAGCAACATGAACATCTGAGACGAGGTGATATTATTGGAATCACTGGTTATCCTGGACGTACGGCTCCAAAGAACAAGATAGAAAAGGGTGAGGAAGGAGAGTTATCTATCTTTGCTACGGAGGTTATATTGGCAACACCATGTCTCAGAATCCTACCAGATGAACATTATGGATTCAAGGACCAGGAGGAGAGACATCGGATTAGACACATGGATTTGATTATGAATCCATCGACCCTCAATACCTTAGCAACTCGGTCAAGAATGGTCAAATACATTCGCAAGTTTTTCGACGACCTAGACTTTTTAGAATTTGAAACACCAATGATGAATTCGATCGCGGGCGGAGCAACAGCAAAGCCTTTCATTACTCATCATAACGATCTCAATATGGATATGTTCATGCGTATCGCTCCAGAACTTTACTTGAAGCAGCTGGTCGTCGGTGGATTCAACAGAGTCTATGAAATCGGGAGACAATTCCGAAATGAAGGCATTGATTTGACGCACAACCCCGAGTTCACCACTTGCGAGTTCTACTGGGCTTCCAAGGATGTATTCGATTTGATGGATATAACCGAGGAGCTTGTTTCTGGTTTGGTAAGTCATATCATGGCCCCATTCAGTATGAAGAACTCGTCGTGATGACGCAGGCCATTACCCTTAAAGACAAAGCAGTACTAATTCTCAACAGGTCAAGCATATTACTGGAGGCACAACAACCACGTTCCATACTCAGCACGGGGAGGAGTACAATGTTAACTGGGCTGCTCCTTGGCGACGGATAGAGATGATTCCGGCTTTGGAGGAGGCTACCGGAGAGACGTTCCCACCAGGAGACCAACTTCACACTGCTGAAACGAACGAGTTCTTCAAGAAGATCTTGATTAAGATGAAGCTGGAATGTACACCGCCTCTCAGTAAGTAGATGGTCTCAATCATTCCTCTCAGCAAACAAGTGTACTTGAGCTAGTTACTAACTTCAAGTAGCCAATGCACGAATGCTCGATACCCTCGTTGGAGAGTATCTTGAAGAAACGTGCATAAACCCAACGTTCATTACCGGTCATCCACAAATGATGTCTCCTCTCGCAAAGGCGCATCGTTCGATCCCCGGACTTTGTGAACGGTTCGAGGCTTTCGTTTGTAAGAAGGAGATTGCAAATGCCTATACCGAGTTGAACGACCCCTTTGATCAACGTTTGCGATTCGAGGAGCAAGCCAATCAAAAGGCGCAAGGTGACGATGAGGCTCAGTTGATCGATGAGAAGTTCATGCATGCACTTGAGTGTGGTCTACCACCAACAGCCGGTTGGGGAATGGGTATTGATCGAATGGTAATGTTCATTACCGACAACTATTCTATTAAGGAGGTATTGCCCTTCCCATTCTTGAAGGAGGATGTCACGAAGAATAAGGATAGGTCTGCGGGGGAGGTAGAGAACATACATCCTGTTCCTGAGGAAGGTATCGGTAAGTCACCTTGCCTTGATCGAAGTTTTAAAGAGTAAAGACTAACGAGGTACAGCACATAAGTAGCGCATGGTTGGAAGGAAACTATGTAGATGAATGCAGAACTTAGCTTGTAGACAATAACGATAACTCTCGGCACCTGAACATAAACCTTCTTCAGTTACCTAGTGATATGTGAAGCTATGCATGTTGTACTCTCATCCCAAGATGTGCCGATGATTGGCGGTATCCACCAAACGAAGAATGCTCGGGAGACATGGCTACATTCTTGACTCTTGACGATAGCATTATGGTACTGAACCCTTAAAACATGAAGTAAAAGTTGAATAGAGGTATGAGCATCACGTGAATGGTGACCATATCGACCAGGGCCAGGCTAGGGGATTCCAATGTAACGAAAGGTAAGGTTAACCTGCGCGTGCACATGTTCATCATTAATCTATGATGCATACATTGCAGATTGTGGTGGTTGTGAATCCAAAGTTTCCCAAATAAAAATCAGCATCAAGCCCCTCGTCTTCTCAAGGGTTTGCTAATATTCTTTTAAATTCGTAACTGCCGGCTCCCATCGTATCCTCCTGACCACCCCTTGACCCGAATATCCCAAGACGCAGGACATCTCTCCAACGATTTCCTTCACGAAGAGAAGGTTTTCCAACCGCACATATACCGGCAGATGTTCTCTGGAAGCATGACGAAGTGCCGATGGGGTGTTCCGGGTGGGAAGTCAACCTGAGATGTTTGGAGCAGCATGCGACTGCAAAGACTCAAAGTCCGCCTCAACATGCAACTTGGGGATCCTGGGAGATCTGAGCACCGCCCATCTTTCCAAACAGGCCATTGATCCACACTGCTTTGCAATATATACAATCATCCTCCCTCTGTATCGCCAATCGCTTTGGTTAGCGTGCGCCACACGTAGAGGGGGGTTGTCATGATGTAGGCCGTACTCCGGAGTAGACAAGTATCGTGATGTACGGTCTAACGCAACAGGCAAAGGTGGCAGCTATTGGCAGCTATTGGCAGCCATTACCGTTGCTCTCTATGGTTAATAGTCACTCGTCAACCTACCGCCCGTTTAGAAACATTCTGCTCTTTAATCTATCTCCGCTGCATGCCTTTAATTACCACCTTTCGGTTCCGCACAGTTCCCAGTGATGACAGGTACAATAATATATCTGATAGGGTCGAATTGCTTTTCTCTGGCGCGCTTAGATTCCTCAGCTCCCGAACATATTTGCCGGACACCCAGCTAGCGTCTATTTCTCCGTCTACTTAGGCCAAAAGGACTTGTAATTGCTCTCTTGCAAGTCAACCTTTTACACTTTTGTACGTGGGCCACTCCCGACTTTATTGGCTGTGCCTCGTCATCAGTCGCGTAGCTCCGATTTGCCAAATGTCGGCAGCTCTTTCATACGTCGGAAAGACGTTCATCCCCGATGCGAATGTGTACACCGATGCGAATGTGTACACATGTCCACTCTACCCGACCGCTTATACAGATCTGGATGTGACAGGAGAGAGCACCAACGGTGTCACATAAGCGACGCGGGCCACTTTGCTTGCTGTGCCGTGTAAACAATGGGCAATATATATCAACTTCCCCCACCCCCCTCGATAGCCGGCCGAGGCGGGGGGGAGAATATATGTGCGCAGTTCCTTCTATTGTTAGCTTTGGTTGCATCTGCATGCTCGTCCAATTTATATCCCAAACAACATCACCTTGTCAAGTCATGAATGCGGCTCTAGAGTAGATTTCTTCGTCTTATAGCTCGAGACTTCACATGAATTCTTTGTTTCCTTCTTCCCGCCCTCTTCTGATATTACTCGCTACAACGTTGCTTCGCATCTTAGACCTTTGGTGAGGAGTCGCATTACCGACACCATGGTGGCGGGATTCTTAATTACTGCGTTATTGCAGAACTGGCCTGTAGTCATCGCCATTGGCTTCACCGCATACCTGCTGAAAAACTTCTTCAATCGCGGTCTGAATAGATATCCAGGACCTCTCTTGGCTTCGGTGACAGATTGGTGGCGGTTTTGGGATGTTTATAAGCGCAGGCCCGAGGTCACGCATATCAAGCTACATGAGAAACATGGAGATGTCGTGCGCTTGGGACCAAATGTGCTTTCGTTTGCGGATCCTCAGGCGTTGAAGACAATATATGGTTTAAATAAGGGTTTCGTCAAGGTAGGGTTCTACGTTCTGGCGTGAGGCAATGCTGACATGGTGAAAGTCCGAGTTCTACCCGGTACAGCAATCCGTTGCAGGAGGACATCGTCTCCCATCTCTCTTCAGCACAACAAATGAACCATTTCACGCTCAATTACGGCGTTCGGTGAATAGTGCTTTTAGCATGTCCACGCTCATTCAATATGAGCCATTCGTCGACAACACCACTCAGCTCTTCCTTTCTCAAACCGATAAACTCTACGCCACTCCTAATAAGTCATGCAACTTCTCTCGCTGGTTACAATTCTACGCTTTCGACGTAATAGGTGAAATGACTTATAGCAAACGCCACGGCTTCATTGAGGAAGACCGTGACATTGACGGCATCATTGGGTACATTGCCAATTTGTTTGACTACGTTGCACCTGTACGAAAATCTCTACCCTATCCATTCATAAATCCTACTACCAACCCAGAGCTAATGATTCTCATAGATTGGGCAAATCCCCATTCTCGATCTTTTAATTATGAAAAACCCCCTCTATCTCCTTGTGTCTAAATATGGCCTTATTGATGCTACCATGCCTGTCGCACGCTTTGCTAAAGACCGCATGGCCGAACGCTTCCCTCCAGCTGATTCCAAGTCCCTTCCCACCACCTCAACGCCAAATTCATGGGGAAAGCCAGACTTGTTGTCAAAATTCAACCAAGCGAAAATTGATCGGCCGGAATTCATGACCGACAGTCTGGTGATGACGATGGCGGTCAGTATGGCATTCGCGGGTAGCGAAACGACGGCGATTTCGCTATCAGCCGTCTTCTACTATCTGCTCAAGACGCCCCGCTGCCTCACCAAACTTCTCGAGGAAATCGATGGCGAGGCGAAGAAAGGTGCCTTTGAAGATGTAGAGGGGGGTTTAGTGACCTGGGGCGAAGCTCAGAAACTGGTGTATCTCGATGCCTGTATCAAGGAAGCGTTCAGGGTACATCCAGCTCCGGGGTTGCCGATGGAGCGAGTGGTGCCGAAAGGCGGAGCGGAGATTGCGGGGAGGTGGATTGAGGGCGGCACGATTGTGGGGGTGAGTGCTTGGGTGGTTCACCGGAGAAAAGAGGTGTTTGGAGAAGATGTGGATGTTTTTAGACCAGAGCGGTGGTTGATAGATGAAGGAAAGAATTTGGAGGTGAGTTGCTTTCCTTCCTTCTTGCATCGGGGAATTACCTGGCTTTTCCAAAAAAAAATAAACACACACAAAAAGATAAAAGGCTAATTCTTTGGGGATAGGATGAGGAAAAACGCATCAAGGAGATGACAGGAACCATGCTCCAATTCGGCCAGGGAGCAAGAACCTGCATCGGTAAAAACATCAGTCTATTGGAAATATACAAGCTGGTACCGTCGGTGCTACGTAGATTCGAGGTATTTCCCATCTTGCTTTTGTAGATATTTAATTGCTACAGATGCTGATTTAGAAACCAGGTACGACTCGAACACGAAGATCGCGAATGGACAGTGCACAACGCGTGGTTCGTGAGACAGCTGGACTTTAATACCATGTTTAGAAGCAGGAAGATGGTGATGCCGGAATCTAAAGCAGCTTAGTAAATTATATTCTAATGAATCTAATATATACAGATTTCAATTGTGAGTTGAACGTCTGTAGCATCTAGGCCTTTTGACTTAATATCGATCTCTCATTTCAAGTCGATTGAATTTTACATGATGATATCGCTTGAATCCCATCCGTGTTTCAAACACCGTCCAGATGTCTGCAAAGCAGCGTCTGTTGTTCTATACCTCATGTTCTCTAAGTTGGATAGAGTCAAGGTTCTTCCATGCTCCTCCAAACATCAATCCGGTCAGAAATTCTCCCGTGCGCTGTCACTCCACTCGCATCAATACATTTTGCCCCTTGCCAACAAGAACAATGCCATCATTCCCAAAAATACCCGGATGAGACACTTCATTTTCCAACGCAGCTGCTTCCAGATCAACATATTCAGCCCTCCCTGCATGCTTCATATCCTGAGAAGCGAGCCATTCCAAATGCAACACCGCCGTGCCAGCGGCACTAGAAGTATGCTCGTCCGCACTGCCCTCGTAGGAGAATTCGATATGAAGTCCTGGCACTTTGAACCGGGCGGACTTGCCTCTGCGGATGTTTATGGTGGTTTTCTGCCTGTGGCTGAGATGATGTGATCGTCCGGCTGGGATTCCATTGAGGCTCAGAACTGCGGGTTCTATGGGTTTGTCCTGGGAAGTGCCGCTTGGAGAAGAATGCAAGATATTGGAAGCTGTGTTTTGTTTTGAAGCTGCTGGCGCCGGGTTAGGATGGGTTACGGCTTCTTGAGTAACTGCGGCTTGTGTATGGCTGGATTCGATTTCTCTGGGAATGTTGTCTTCTTGGGTCCGCTCGGCTTTTCCATTGGGTTTGAGAGCAGTATTTTGAGGCTGACTATCATCACCTGTAGTCAGTCGATTACGCGTGGGGCGTGACTCAGTGGCATTGATCTTAGTGCTTTTGGTTTCTGGATGCGCGAGTAACGGGGTAGACTTCGCTATCCTAGCTGGTTTACTTCCTAGCACGCTCGATAAGATTGAAGGAGCCCATGAACCGACCGAAAATATCGTGCTCTCGCTGGGTATTGGCCTCACCGTCCTGGGAGTTTCCAACAGATTTCTGATACGATCTTCTACGGCTGTATTAAAGCGACTGACTGTCTGCCTCATAAATTTCTTGGACGCTTTAGAAAGTACAATCTCGTCCATTCTTGGCAGTCTCCATTCGGGGTAAAAGTTCCCATGCGATCGTGGGGTGTGAAATTGGCCGTGAACAGCAATGAAGAGGTGGCAAAGGTAGCAAGCTTCCTTATTTGAACAGAGAACTCTTGGCTTGAACAAGACATCTGGATTTTGAGCGTAGTGATATAGAAGCTGTATCTCTGCGTGTACCTTCTTGTGTAATCCAGCAGCGTTGTCTATGCCGTCTTTAATCTTCGGCAGCTTCTTCCCTAGTTTATCAACTAGTTGAGCTTGAAATTCCGAACGTTTCTTTGAGCGAGAGAAAAACCCCAGTCCTTCATGTTCGTCCAGCTCTGCACCTACGACATGCAGCTCAAAGGGAGCACCACTTACGCCTTCAATATCCCACCGAGAATACCTCCGGACCATGTAGCCAATGTAATCAGCTGCCCTTTTGTACTGCGAGACTTTGCTATATGTCCGGAGGACTCTCTCGTATCGTGAGTTTGGCCATGGTGAGTCTTTAGACTTGAGCGTCGATAGAATATCAGCCAAGCTTTCAACATCAAGTTGCTCTGACAGCTCCAAGACAAGTTGCACTAGAATGTTAACCCCTGGCTTGGAACGAGCTTTAGATGGTCTCAAATCCTCTAATTTTCGGTAGAGTTCCAACCAAGAAGAGACTAAACGTCGAGTCTTTAGGTAGCTTTCCGAGGGCTGCAAATTCGAATGCGGAACCTTCTTCAAGGCTAGATCGAGCTGCTCGATGATTGCTCGTCTCGCAGGTTCATTATTTTTTGACTTGTTAGCATGTTTTGAGCGTAGGCGTCCTAAAATGCGTGACTGATTTGCCGTGATAATCTCGGTAAGTAACGGTAGGTTTTCATCTGCTGGGGTGAACTTTTGCCCTTGCAGTACACTGATGGGGACGCACTTGATTTTATTTCCAATCTCGCTGCTGCAATTATTTTATTGAATAACTGCTGTTTGTTATCCGATAATCCTGAGTTTGTTGCTATCCTGACCGTAAATCCGGTGCGGTCCGGTTTCTGTTCTATGCATATGGCCATGACTTGAGCTGCGATCTCGTTTGTTGCCAGGACAAGAGCAAAAGCCTCTGCTAATCGCCTTTCCTGGTCGAAATTTAATAGTCGTTTGACTGACGCTTCCCCTTGCCGAGGTCTGGTAATCAACGGCTGGAGATTAACCACTGGATCTCTTAAAGCTCTTCCACGGTTTGCAAACTGAGAGAGGAACGCGATATTCTCTAACAAAGGGCCTCTCAAATCTGCCATCATACCGTTATGGACCTCATACTCAGGAACTTTAAAGTGGCCTACAAGATTAAATCTAGAGACTGCTCGATGAGGCTACACAGATACATATTGTATACAGTGGTCAATAACGTGTGGGGGCACAGCAGTAAATGCTTTTGAATGTATTAAGACTCCGGATTGAAGCCTTGCATAGCCGGGCCAATCAATGTGGTATTGCAGACAAAACCATGCAGCAAAAACGAATAATGGGGCCTATAACAAATTCCTCGTGTGACCACACCAACTGACGCAAGGCTTTCATGCCTCGATAATATCTATAAGCCAATGCTATAACACTCATTGAAGTGTAATCTAGGACTTCAAAAACTTCCTGAACTCTCGATTCCTTCACTGAAAAATCAGCATTCTTACAAAAATTGACCATGGCTAATCAAGAACTTCCCAGCATTAATGGAAGTCAAGTTGATATGAGACACCCTACATCCATACTCTTTGAATTCTTCACTCAGCATGAGCCCGCTTTTGTTAGACTGACAGCATTGAGGAAAAAGGTAACATCATCCTATTAACCAATTATTAGAAACTTGAATACTGAGCATTACAGGGCTGGGACGATCCTCGCGGAGACGAACACTTCCGAAATCAGCGCTCCAATGCTGACAATACTGGGAACGCAGGCGCTTTGAGGTTCTATAAAATGATGCAACAGATCGGGGATGAAATGCAAGACGATACACTAGCTCTTAGTCATCCATTCCAAAGTATTGAGAGTATTAATATTCTAGATCTGTGCATGGCTCCAGGAGGTTATACTTCCAGTGCCTTGAAGTACAATCCCGGAGCTACCTCTTTTGGAATCACTCTTCCACCAAATCAAGGAGGACATGTACCTCTATGTCCACATTCACAAGCCAATGTCCGATTCTTAGACATCACTATGTTAGCGAAAGAATTTGGTGTCGATGAACCCCCTAAGACTCACCCCGAGCACGCCAAATTTCTCGACGAGAGGCCATTTCATGGACTGTTGTTTCAATTGGTCTTTTGTGACGGCCAGGTGCTTCGGACTCATCAGCGTGCGGAATACCGTGAAGCGCATGAGTCACGTCGTTTAGTCGTTGCTCAGTTGATCCTGGCCTTACAGCGCATTGAAGACGGCGGAACTCTAATCATGTTGCTACACAAGATAGAGGCCTGGGATACCGTTGAACTTCTCTATCTCTTTAGCCAATTTTCCTCTATTCAAGGCTTTAAACCTAAGAAGAAACACGGCATAAGGTCAAGTTTCTATCTCATTGCAAAGAATATACAACCAAAAAGCGAGGCAGCAAGGATGGCGGTTGAAACATGGAAACGTTCATGGTGGTTGGCAACCTTTGGCGGCGCTAGTGGAACAGGAGCATATTGCGAACTACCCGACGAAGAGTATGTTCGGACGGTACTGGATCGATTTGGAACTGAACTTCTTGATCTTGCCCGGCCAATCTGGGAGACTCAAGCAAAAGCTTTAAGCAAAATGGACTTTGTAAATTAGTCGTAATTGCAGGTACTACACAGGTGTCTTAATGATTGGCACTAACCGATCTACCCAGATCCAGACTGGCATGACTCTATTTATTGAGAGTAATCTCGCTCTCCAATGGCCCAAGTTTCAGGCTGCGTATAATACAATTAACATTGCCTATGCTCATAGAATATGTGGTTAGGTTTAGAAGTTCATATCGTGGCGCGGGTATTGGCACGGCGGTTATTTTAGAGGAGATGCCGATAATTCGGTGGACGTTTGCCGTGTCGGGTAGCCTTCGGTTTTTATTCTTAGCCTCATAATAACCCAAGCTTGTACCGAACGTCACAAATTTATTTCGACGATCTCCTATTGTTCCCATCGTCGCAATCGCAACCACCCACACCTGCTAAGAAGAACAAAACATGTGCCAATTTCCTCATAGTGCTTAAATATATAGAGCGTCCAAATTTCAATAATATAGGTCGTTTGTTCTATCCTAAGCCACAGCACCCTACATAATTGCCTCCAACGTTGTGCCATCCACCATTGACCATTCAGTGTTGTAGATAAGATGCTGGTATGTGATCCATTGTTAAAAAATACGCTATTTGTTCTTCTAGCGATTGTCTAATAGATTATCAAGAAGGGCACCAGAACTCTGCAGCTACTCTGCAGAGCATCGCGAATCACCCCAAGCCGAACAATATCCCCATTTCGAAGTCGAACAATCGCAACTACTACACCTCGACGAAATGCAAGCGTAGTAACTACTCAATCACAAGACAATGCTTCCGCCGCAATTCTCTCATCCCTTCAAACCTCCCCTCGCGTCTCTCAAACTCTGACAGAGAAAATCGTTCAACGTTATTCACTCGGCCTTGGGAAAGATCAGTATGTGAAGGCTGGCGATTATGTCGTGTTGAGTCCTCATCATTGTATGACCCACGATAACTCCTGGCCGACTGCCTTAAAGTTCATGTCGATTGGAGCTTCTAAGATCCACGATCCAAAGCAGGTTGTAATGACGTTAGATCATGATGTACAAAACAAAAGCGAAAACAACCTTAAGAAATATGCGCAAATCGAGGAATTTGCCACAAAGCAGGGGGTAGACTTCTATCCAGCTGGTCGCGGGATCGGGCATCAAATTATGGTTGAAGAGGGATATGCTTTTCCAGGAACAATCACGGTTGCTAGTGATAGTCATTCAAACATGTACGGAGGTGTAGGTTGTCTTGGTACGCCAGTGGTCCGAACAGATGCCGCCGCCATATGGGCGACAGGACGCACGTGGTGGAGGGTCCCCCAGATAGCCAAGGTTCAATTCACCGGAATCCTGCCAATTGGTGTCACTGGCAAGGACGTAATCATTGCTTTGAGTGGGCTTTTCAACAACGATGAAGTGCTCAATTACGCGATTGAATTTACTGGATCACCGGAGACTATGGCGAGCTTATCAGTTGATACTCGATTGACGATCGCCAACATGACAACAGAATGGGGAGCATTAACAGGTCTATTTCCGGTCGACTCAACATTAGAAAAGTGGCTGAGATATAAGGCGACGACTGCATCCATGTTCCAGGACGACAGCAGCACCACCGTGAAGCGATTCTACCATGAAAGGCTCGATGAATTATTTGCCAAACCTATAGTTGCAGACAACGATGCTAAATACGCCAAGTATTTATACTTGGACCTTTCAACTTTGTCTCCCTATGTCTCAGGACCCAATTCAGTCAAGGTGGCGACACCATTGGACGAATTATCCGAACAAAACCTAAAGATTAACAAAGCTTATCTCGTCTCTTGTACCAATTCACGTGCATCAGATCTTGCTGCTGCCGCAAAAGTCTTCAAAGACGCCGTCAAGGAGAAAGGTGGTCCTGTGTCGATTGCAGAGGGCGTGAAGCTCTATATTGCAGCAGCATCTTTGCCCGAACAGCAGATCGCTGAAGATGAGGGTGACTGGCAAGCCTTGTTAGATGCGGGTGCGATTGCTTTGCCAGCAGGATGTGGGCCTTGCATTGGACTCGGCACTGGGCTTCTCGAAGATGGCGAGGTTGGAATTTCAGCTAGTAACCGAAACTTCAAAGGAAGAATGGGCTCACAGAAGGCAAAGGCATATCTTGCAAGCCCCGAAGTGGTTGCGGCAAGCGCATGTAAGCAACTCTCTCTGGTTTCCTCCACTATCGAATTGGATTTAAGCATTGTAAATGTCATCTCATAGTGCATGCTCTCGACTTAGAGCTTGTCTAAGGGGTTACATATATCTACAAAGACCGAACTGACTTTTCATAGTGCATGGTAAAATCATCGGTCCTGGTAACTACGAGCGGCCAGAAGGCTGGTCAGGTGTTGTTATTGGAGAGGGTGAGGTAGTGGAAAGCGGCAATCAGATCGAGACAACTGCAGAGGCATTGGAGAAAGTCATTGGCCAGCTGTTCAGTGCAATCGACTCTGCAGAGAAAGAGGTCGAACCAGAGCAGGCTGAAGTTATCGAAGAAGCAGAGATAGCCATTGTCCCAGGCTTTCCGGAAAAGCTTGAGGGCGAGATTCTCTTCCTCGATGCTGATAATCTAAGTACCGATGCAATCTATCCAGGTACATACCCTTTCCTAGCAAATATCTGATGCCCGACATTGCTACTGGGACAAATATATATCTTCATGGAACCCTAGTATGCCATTTGGTACCGTAGCATGGTTACGCATCATGTTGTTTGAAAGGCAATAAATGGAAACATGCTGACGCCACAATGATAGGCAAATATACATACCAAGACAATGTGCCGGTAGAGAAGATGGCACAAGTGTGTATGGAGAACTATGATCTTGCATTTGACTCGATTGCTCAAGCTGGAGGTACGCATCAGCACGTCCATTCCATTCCAGGCGCAAAAATCAATTGAGAGCTTTCTCAAGGACCTGTCATTACAATACTAATTCCAACTAGATATTGTCGTGTCCGGCTTCAACTTTGGCTGTGGATCTTCCCGAGAACAAGCCGTGACATCTATCCTTGCCAAGAAATTACCTTTGGTAGTTAGTGGAAGCGTTGGAAACACCTTTGGGCGTAACGCAATCAACAACGCGCTTCCTCTCCTTGAGATCCCGCGATTGGTACAGCGACTGAGGGAGACCTTCTCTACCTCCCAACAGGAAAAAGCATTGACAAGAAGAACTGGATGGACCCTCACCTGGGACGTGCGATTTTCTAAAATTACCATTCAAGAAGGAAAAGGAGGACCAACCTGGAGCCATAAGGTTGCTGCTCTTCCACCGAACCTTCAGGAAATCATTGCAGCCGGTGGACTTGAAAAATGGGTGAAGAAACAGATCTCTGTCTCTTGATAAATAGCAGAAAAGACTTTACCATTTCAATGCTACTTTGCTTGAGTGGGGCCCACTTGCTTCTGTGGCCATGTATATGATAGAAGCTGATGACCAGGGTCGGGAGAGGTTGCATTTGTCCAGCACCCCCGCTCTAAGATGGTCGTGGATAATTCCCAGCAACGCTCTATCCAAGTATGTAAATATAATGTATCAGATACTAGTAGGAGATCGGTTTCTAGTATCGCCACAGTTTTTATTTTCTAGGAACTAAGCTCTGGTAGACTTACATAATTTATCTACTCGGTCTCATGCCTGGGCCATGTTAATTTGCTCTTTGTACAAAATATAAACAACGGATACTAAGATGAACATGACCAGCCTAGTATGAAAATGGCTGGTGGTGCGCCAAGTCGTGAGCCAATGCATCGTTCTCCGGATACGTCGAAGTTTTGCAACCTTTGCCAAAATTGTTTGTGACTGACGGTTCGACTAGACTTCCGATAACAATCATTGAGCCCTCGTATTTGAAACACTCCATATCACTAGGTAGAAGATGGGGAAAAAAGTTCCGACGATGCATCATTTACGCTGGGTGACAATTTCCTGGAATGATCTTATAGCCACGATCGTGAAATACTGAGATTTATTCTTTTGGGCGCAAAAATCTACATGTTCTCTCCGTTTCACACCTCCTCTATTATAAAGGCTCCGGCAACAAGTTCCCTCAAAGATGTGTGGTCCGCCATACCTAACCCCATCGTACTTCTCGCTTAGGAATTCACCCCCTATTAACGGTGGCTCCATATTGATTTCACCTCTCAAATCAAGAAAGCTGCAACACCACCGGCCATGGCGGCCAAAGCACCAACATCCATCGCCATTCTTGGTGCTACTCCTGGAGAGCTTGACGATGCGGGTGGCGCACCGCTGGTTGGCGTAGCTCCTGATGCTCCGTCGGTGCTTGTAGGTGGAGCGGTGGTGCTTTCGGATGGAGCACCGGTCGCGGTAGAGACGGTACCGCCTTGAGAGAAATTAGCTTTGTGTTATAAGGCTTTGGAGAACGGAGAACAAGGGGTGGTTTACCAGTGACGGAGGCAGGAAAAGACGCAGAGGGAACTGCAGCAGCAGCCGCTTTGAAGCCTTCCAGTGTTTGATTGCCGGTTGAGCCAGCGGCGGGTGCATTGATGACTGCTACCATGCCATTTTGGCAGTGCTTCTTAGCTGGGCAGTAGACCCACTGTCAGAAACATGTCAGTTTTGCGTCACATATTGCTCAAGAAATAAGATACTTCATAGTGACAGGAGACATACTTTAGTGTTGGTATCTTGAACGTTATATGAGAAGGTGGTTTTGCCTTCCGCATCACCTTCGAGAAAGTCGGAAAAGAAAGACCCAGCCGCAGGGACGCAGGGTGTATTGTAGTCAGCGACTGCAACAGCGTGGACCCCATAGGTAGCGTTGGCATAAAAGTGAAATTGGATACTGCGCATGTTAGACTTGAGAGAGACTTTAAGGGACAAGAGTTCCATACACATCACCAACTGCAGCGGTAATTGTCTCGGGGTCAAATCTGATGGCGCCCTCTCCGACATCTTGGAATTCTCAGCATACTGTTACGATACCAGCCAGGCCCAGGAATTACTTACCAACATCAATTGTGGCTGCAATAGCAGAAGCCACAAAGCCTACGAGAGTAGTGATCTTGTAATGCATTTTTGCGGTTTGGTGATTAAAGATAATGAATTGCAGACGCAGAGGTTTGATTGAGCAGGCTTCTTTAGTTTAAAGGAAAGAATCAGTAAGCGATGAATAAATTTGGGCTTCTTCAGCTCGGGGGGACACAATATTATAGATGTTACCTCAGGCCGCGTTCCCCTCATTGTCTCCATAGTCAATACGCCATATTGATCACTACGCTTTACTTCTAACCCGAGTATCCTGAAACAGGTGACACAACTTACGAAGTGTGTAATGCGGATCTGCAGCCACTAGTGCAAAGCAGACTAGTGGTTGGAGAATATACTTTCTAGGTCAGGAACGGTTTTGACTTGCCTGGGGCACCCAGTTATGATGTAAGATGAACGCCATCTTAGAGCATGGTATTGGTTTCGGAGGAGGGAGGCTGTGTACTTTGTTTCCTGATATGGGATACAGAAGGCTGGCGTAGTGGTGTGAGATCAGGTATAGTCTGGACTTGGCGCAGATTGGGGGAAATACGTGACTTATAGTAGAGACATTTCTGGTACTTCAGAGAGTCTTTGTAGGGAACACCGTAAGTTTGACGTGAAGTCTGACAGGAGGCTGACGTCATTTTTGTATTCGGTATGTACCTGGGATACTTGTTCGCAGGAGACACTTTCTGCATACTACAGTAAGCAACTATCCTGAATTTAATTGCTTAATACTGTTGACTTGTTAGAAAACGTGAAAGTTCCAGGCACTATCTGTTACATTAACTAATTACTCCTCTGAGTACTTTCATTCGTCACAAATCTTGGTTCGCAAAACTTTAATGCTTAGCGTTTCTCTAGCTCGCTGTCAAGCTTTTGAAGTCAAGCTAGTAGTAGTCTGGTTTGCTCGGGTTTGCTCGTATACAACCGTTGTAGTGTGTCACTTCCCCACACCCGCTGTCTTTGTAGTTAGATATAACCCTTCTTCTCTACTGTAAATCCCACTTTACTGCTTAACTGCGCCCCAATCCACCTAAGCTTTTGTTCTTTGTCGGACAATTTCCACAAGAACGTTGCGTATATCCCTGTTGGAGGACCACGTGCTCCTAACAAAAAGCTTTTGGGCGGCATGCGCCCCAAAAAAATTGGTGAACAAAAAGTATACTACATATGCGTCTGTGATTTGATGATCAGTTCATGAAATTCCGGAGACTATCCGGAGACTATCTCTAAGCGGTTCAAGGTAATGTTAGCTCAATTTTAAGCTCCGTCAGATTTTTTGGCGGTTGGGTAACTCGCACTAGCAGCCATATGTGTCTTTTAGTTTACATAAAACACAGTCAATGTGCTTTGCAAGTATATTCTACAGGTTCAATGAATCTAGATTGGGCGCCTGGAGTCCACTCACCACAGCCTGTATGATACCGAACGAGATGAATAACGCAAGAAATAGTAAAGTTGCCCGGAAAGCCCTCCACTCTTGCATGTCCCGTCCGTCATTTGGAGCTCTGTCTTGAATCACCTTGATAAATAGATATAGATCTGTCCCAGCTTGTTGTATACGTAGGTACACTTTCAATATATCAAAAGGGATAAAGTTGTTCATTAATGTAATTGCCACTATACATTCAATGACTACTACTTTAGCGAGCCCTCACTATGAGCCAAAGATTATAATGAAGGATTATAAGGAAAGATGGACTGCTAGAAGCGGATCAATGGAAGTCAGAGCACGCCAGCAAGAGTCACGTGATGATTGTGCTAGATTGGCGCGTAGATTTACGTGATGTAGCCGAGGCGTTACGCGAGGTGCAGCGGAAAGCTCCCCTTACCAAGCTGCCATGGACAGCACATTATAAGTACTGCATCAAACAGCTTTTTCTACACGTAATATATATATATATATATATAGCTGAGCAAATTATGGCATCAAAGAAGACTCTGAAGAAGCGCGATACGCCTTTGAAAACGGCTCCCGCTCCGGTCGTTTCTCTTCAATCACAGATCTCGAACTTCCTCATCTTAGTTGCTGGAAACATTGTCATGATGGCCATTGGGACGCTCGCAATTTACAATTATGACAATCCAGCACCCATAAAACAAGTACCGATCCTATGCCCTCCAATCCATTACCAGTTCTAACAACTCGCAGCTACCTCTTCCATACCCGCTATCCTCAGTCCCACCAATGTTTGTGAACCCGACATTCTACCTCTTCGTAGCCGCTCTAGTCCTCTACATCAGCGCCTTGTCGTCTTTTCCTACGCCGCCAAATGAAGATGCTTATCAGCCTTTTATATTGGTTGGGGCAATTGCAGCCGCGTGTGTTTGGGTTGGATACTGGGAGGGCGCACAGGGAGGTGCAGATTATTGGGTCAAGATTAGGAGGGTGGTACCTGTTGCTGGATTGGTCGCGTTGATTGCAAGTTTGGTGGCGCATAAACTCGGGAGGATTGTTGTAGAACAGCAGAGAATAGCAGTAAAGAAAGCTAAATAGAGAGGTGTACTTATTACCGTATAGAATGGCCTGAGTAAATAATTACACGGCGCCTATACCTCTAAGTGAGAGGCTCTTAGCATTGATCAGTGGTACGATATCGACACTTAAGTCTGTGCTTTCACGCAAGAAGTTTCTAACATACTACAGAAGCTATAGAAGTAGATACTGTACATATCCATAAATCCATACTGGCTACGTGTATTTGTGTTCAGTCTTGCAAGAGTATTCCGTGTCTCAGCAGTTGATCGTCTATTGGTTTTATGAGAACCAAAGCCAGGGCATATCTTGTAGGATTGGCTTCACCAGCTGTACTCTCATTCTGGAAGCTCGCCTAGCAGTATAGTTCTCCGGAGAGCCGTCGAAATGGCCTCCTGAGTTACTTCACGGAGTCAAATGTCCCACAACCGAGTTCAGATGGGGATGAATTATGACTCAAAGGGTCCTCGAACAGTAAGGTAGGAGATATGAGCTACCTCATACTTTTCGACAATGGTCGTGGTAGGTTAGAAGAAGTCTCCAAATTTGACCAATGAAACTGGTTGATTGATAAGTACCTCAACATGAAACTTTGTAACACCACCGAGCAGCAACGAATCAACATATAATTCACGTCTTCAAGTAGCAACGAATACTGGCCTCGCTTAAGTCCTCAGATATGTTCCCCGCTCCAAGCTCGAGGACAAAACTATTTTTTCTACACATTTTCAAGTGTATCAACATACTATAACAAGAAATCAGTTTACCTAATTTAGCACACTAAGAACGATGGATTCAAGGTCTGTGATCTGCACATGTAACAGGCGCTTAAAGTCTCAAGAAGCGCTGCTCCAGCATCAACGGGACTCTCCACGTCATGTTAATGCACCTTCAACTTCGGGGGAGATGCCACCACCCTACGAGCTCGTGGAAAGACTGTCTTTACAGGACCAGGAACCTGCATATGGCGTAAGGCGTGCTGATCAATGTAAAATGACTACGTCTGCTAAGTGTACCAAGTTCATACCGTTCTCAGGCGGCGGCCCGACAACGTTCTTCGCTCGCAATCCCGATATAAGGCTCTCTTCTTGGTCAAATATCATGAGCCCAGCGCAAGAACAAAATCCGGTCGGAGAAGAGAGTAGGATCGGTGACGAGGGAAAGAAGAGCAAAAAGAAGATGAAGAAGAAGAAGGAGAAGACGCGACAGGGAAGCATGCCCAACGTGAATCGAGGTAGTGGCTCGACCTGGCGGGTTAACGCAAACACGGGGTACACAATGGACTTGTTCGAAGATCAAAATTGGGCTCTATGTGATGGGGACTGTGGGTGGTGCGGACATTGCGGTGATGGTATTTTGTAGGGAGCAGTCCCTTCAGTCGGTTCCATCGTCGTGGCGTATGTTTCGGATTTCCGTGGCATACTACATATCTACAAATTGCGGAGAATTATCCGTGTCTCTGTAGGAGACCAAATTCATCGTTGACCTTTCTAGTATTTTGTCAATAACTGTACTCAGTAAAGTCATTCCTTGATCTTGGTCAGGCCGAGGAGTGGTATCAAGGGTGAAAGCAGCTGAGGTTGCATTTCGATACTAACACCGCTTCAATTGAGAATCCCCACCATTAGGAGATGACCATCTGTCAAGGCCAACTGAGAGTGCTCCAAACCCACTAACCGGGTTTTGGGAAAGGTGGTGTTGCACAACTCTCTAAAGCTTAAACCTGCGATTCGTGCGATGCACGCCCTCGCTATTGGCGATTGATGCGATTGATCAGTACCGACATATGTCTACATATTGCCTTGTTATGTGGAATAATCGATTGGAAATATTGGCGACCGGAATTCCAGGAAGGGATATACAAGCGGGGAGGCGTTCCGCCACCTGGAAACATATTGTAGCAAAGAGACTGGCATGGCATGCCATTAAGGTCGAGCGACGGCGAATGGGATAATTATAGAGACTATCCGTGACTCCACTCTCGATCTCAGACGTTCAACTATTGAACATATCTTGCATATGTGCTATCCGGAAAACATGCACTAATCTAACTTCCTAAAGCGGTAGTTGCAATAGCAATTTCTTCACACCCAGGAGATACTCTTCATCCTGAACCCGAAGCTGGCTCCTTCTCGGATTGTTTAATTCAACAGGGGACATCATTTACTTGGTCTCTTCCTCCTTCTTCCATCTCACTGCTAATTTTGAAGACGATTTGACTTCTGGGAAGCATCTACACCCATAGATATTTCCAATACCAAATTCTTTTCATCAGTTCAGTCCAATGTCGATCGAGTGGTCCAAAATGCCTTTCCTCGGAAAAAGCGTGCTTGCTGGTTGCATTTTCGGTTTCGCTTTGGCATTTGCTGGAGTTACCTCTCCGGCTGTTATCATCACGCAACTCAATCTGGCATCTTTCCACATGCTCAAAGTATTCATATCTGCTACCGCCATAAGCGCGTATGTCTTCCCCACTCTACTCTTCTACTCTGCCTACACCCACCACCCCAGGCTTCATACTGATGTCTGGATCGCAGTGTTGTCATCCACATCCTCAGACTTAGAGGATATGCAGATCCAACACCTAGTCCACCAGCTTCACTTGGGCTGCTTGGAAAGTACGACGGCAATATTATAGGTGGTCTGCTGCTTGGTCTCGGGATGGGACAAGCTGGTGCTTGTCCTGGCACACTTATTCCTCAGTTGGCGACAGGCAATATATTGGCTATTTGGGTCGTTCTCGGCGCTGCAACTAGTGGCAGCGCTCTTGTACATGAACTCAGAATTCATTTGCCTCTCCCTAGTGGTGACTGTGGAAGTGGAAGAAAAGAAGCTGACGCAACAACCAATACGGTTTATGAGCTTGTCAGTGTTAGCCCAGGAGTGGGTCTAGCTCTATTCGAGATGTTCTGTCTCTCTGTTGTAGGGAGTTTAATGTGGTTTGAGGCCGAACAAAGTATCTGGGGAGATGAAAATATAGTGACTTGGAATAATTTGTACCCAGTGGTCGGTGGTTTGGCTATTGGGTTGACACAAGGAGCAAGCTTGTTGTTAACTGGCCGCCCTTTGAGTGCTTCTGCAGTCTACGAGCTTCCCAACGCATGGTTACGGCGACTGAACACATCAAATATCAAATATCTACTTTCAATCTTCTTTCATCGCCGGACTCCCAACGATCTAGGTATTTCATTGAAGAATAACAAACTCTCCGAATCAGACAGAATGCAAGAACAGAAAGAGATTATGCTGGAGACCGACACCAACCAGGAACAAAAACCAACTTCCACCCCAGACGTAGAGCAACTTGCAGATCGTCTAAGAGAGTATGAAGCCGAGTCTCTACCACATGATTGGGAGGCACTCTTAGCGTTCGCGCTCGGCAGTTATTTTGGTGCTCGAATCACTACACACCTACTTCCAAGTTTTATATTTGTTCCTGCATACGAGCCTTGCTCTGAGGATGTTCCTTGCGAATCCGGCAGGGCCGGCTCCGGGAATTTACATGTAGGCGGCACGCTAATGATTCTCGGTAGTCGAATCGCGGGCGGATGTACCAGCGGCCACGGCATCAGCGGCATGAGCATGGGTGCGAAGAGCAGCTTTGTTACAGTGACTGCTATGTTTGCAGGTGGAATTCTTGGTGTTAGGGTTCTAGGGCGTGAATGGGGGTTCGGTTGGGTTAGTGATATCTGAGAACTCGAGGTTTGATTATCCATGAAAGGCCAGGTGAAGAATGGTATCATTTGTGTAGTCTTTTCAATAATGACGGGAGGACGAGAACGATCTACGTCGATTGGACTTTGGAATAGAAATTTGGTGGTTTAGCTGTTTAGCTGTTGGAAAAGTCTTGTTTCTGAGCATAAATAGAGTATACATAGTCTCAATTAAAATCATGACTCACAAAAGTTCAGTGTGATTGAAAACCGAAAAAGGATCTCTTCGCAAATCTCATTCATTCTAGCGTATGAAACAGAGAAGTCAGACTTGTCAAGATTAAGTGGGAAGCGTCACTGGCAGAATATCTCTATTTTCAAGTGAGCAATAGTAAAACCAGTCGCCTGAGAACAGATCGGCATTATATTCATAAACATTAACTCCTAATTACATGCAAGGGAGCCTCTAATAAAAGCCCCCGGTTGCCATTCTTTTAAGCTGTATGCAGCTTCGTCTGGTCATAATTCAAATCACAAGCGTGAGGATGCTGCAGGCAATATTTCGGCACCAAAGGCGCAGCTCCGACGCCGTTCGCAACGAGATATTCTCTGAAGTTGAAGATCCGTTGCGTCATCTCCGTGGTCCTTTTGTTGCCGTTGGCATCCCGGTTTCCGGACCACGCAAGCTCCGCCAGCGCGGCAGCTCGCGGCCACATCTTGGAGCTGATGACCGTGTCGTCGACCTGTTCCGCCCACAAGGGAGCGGTGACGCCAATGACCTTCTTCGCTTCGGCGGCGGTGAGGTTGGCTGTGAAGTCGTAATCGTAGATACGCTGCCAGGTCTTGTAGGGCCCACACCAGCTTCCTCCATTGCCGCCAAAGTTGAAGGATGGGGTGTCCGGGTCTGGGTTGGAGTTGACGTTGTAGCGTTCGTCGTTGGTCACCCAGCCGCCGAATCCGCAGTCGAGATACAGCCAGTCGGACGAGGACACGATGACTTCGTAGCCTAGCGCAGCGAGCTTTTGGATGTTGGCCACGCCGTTGTTCCATGATTGCATGATGATATCCTTAGGAACACTATGTGCGTGTACGCCCGCGCCGCCGATTGCTACGTCTTCCCACATAACGAGCTTGCGGTTCTTTGGCGCTGTGAAGATGGGGAGCGCGTTGTCCACCCAATGCTGTAGTAGATCTTCATACGTGCGCGATGAGTTGTCAGCGAACCATTTGGTAGTGATGGAGCTGAGGTTGTAGCAGCCAGTTTGCAGTTCGTCCCCACCGACGTGGAAGAAGTCGTCTGAGAAAACCCCAGACAGCTCGTTGTATACTTTCTTCACCGCATCGTACGTTTTGGGGTTAAGGATTTCGAGCTGGCCTGGGTTGGGTTCAACAGCGGTATGCAGCGGCCAGTTGTCGTTGGACCACCAGGAGTTCTCGCACGCGACGATGTCGGGATCGACTTGCTTCCACCCAGCGGAGGAGTGGCCTGGCATGTCAACCTCCGGGATTACACGAACACCACGAGCGGCGGCATAGGAAATGACATCCTTGAGGTCGTTCTGGCTGTAGATTTCCCGAGGCGAGTAGGCGTCTTTGGTCATCATGGGCAGGCTTTTCATTTCCACGGGCCAGGACTGATCGTCATCCAGATGCCAGTGGAGAATATTGAGTTTGGAGAGCGCCAGACCGTCAATTTGCTCCTTGATCTTCTTGAGAGTGAGAAAGTTGCGGCCTGTATCGATCATGACCCCGCGGTATGGGTAGAGAGGCGCATCTTTGATGGCGACTGGTTGTTCGATTTGAAGACCACCATGATCGTCAGAGATTATAAGTTGCTGCAGGGTAGTGATTGCATTAAGAGCTCCCCAGATGGTATTCGAGGTAATACTTATGGTAGAAGAAGCCGCCGTGACATCGATAGTGTAAGACTCATCCACGCCATGCGATAGTTTCGCTTTAGTATCCGAGATCTTGAAATTGACTTCTCGTAATCCTGAGTTCCCAGTGCGCTTCGACAAGACCACTTCGTCTTCGGTGGAGGAGAGCTCCATACGCTTTATCTTCGCGGTACCGGTGGGGAAGGGATCGAAGACCGAGATGGGAGCTTCGATTGCTTGTGGAACCCATTTCAGTGTCGTGATGGTATTGTATGCTCGATCCCACGCACTCTGCACCACTGAACTTGATGCTCCCGTCACGGAAAGATGACCAACACTTCTTGGTCCTGACGATCCCCATGTTATTGAGGTTGGTGCCGGGAGGGGATTGACTTTGACTGCGTTTCCTGTCGCGGCTAGGATGGCAACCGCTTGCACCACATGAAAGAGCTGCATTGTTGGGAGAGTCCCTGAGGAGGTTGGCTCCCAAAAATTGATCCGAACTGGATGCTGTGATGTGGTACCTGAGAACCAGAAGATTGTCTTCTTTCTCCACTAGCTAGCTTGAACAATCTCAAAGGCGTGCGGAATTTGAGTATTTGATTTATTCAATAGAGAAAATGTCGAACAAGTAGGAAATTTATACTCTGTAAGTATTTCATACCAAGACCGTCGCTACGATGTGATTGAAAATGACGGGAGGAGGTTGAGGTGGCTATTTATTCTGTCCTGTACGTGTTTCCTTATTCACAGCACAAGATTTCAGGGTCAATCCCAATCATAATAGAGTTTCTACTAGGAGCCTACTAAGGGACAACACGTTATATATCAAGGCTCAACGCTGCTTGACGTCGTGAAATTCATCCCATGTAACCCGCAAGGTGAACGGCAGGGGCCCGGCATACTGGAAACTCTAAATAATAGGAGACCAATGACTCTCTTGACCGGGGAGGCATTAATCTCATCAACCGCTAATTCACTTGGTAAGGTAAAGTATAGCATCCTTCGCCAGGTTCATCTGGTCGTGCAACGTTGGACGGCCAATGGATCATCGTAACGGACACAGCCACGGAGCACAAGTGAGGGGTTTTGGAGATGGGAACCAGACAGGCCAGAGAGACGAGAGACGCGAGACAGGGTCACTGATTGCGATGGACGTTATTACCACGGAACCGGACAAGGTCGCCCCGGATGACTTCTGGCAGTTGTCCAGTAACTTTCCGGATCGACCTGAAACGTTACAACCCAAGTGGTAATTGATGTGCAGCTGTCTACGAGCACGAGGTACCTCCTAATGTACGGAAGGTTGCAGGGAACGAATCAGATGCACAACAGCCCTGTATTAATCTATGGCCCTATCCTGCTGGGGTATTGTTGCTGCCCAGTTGCTATACGCAACCTCACCGTGCAGTATAACATAGGTCTGGGCAACGCATGATACCAGTATTGAGGATGGATGGAGGAACAATACACCAATATCACAAGGACGATGGACCTTGTGTATCTCTTGTCGTATATTTCTGCCTCCTTGTGGAGTTGAGGTGCGGGGGCAAGACTTTTCGTACGGTGCTTCCACAGGCATGAGAAGGACGAGCCCCTCGAAGATAAAATGAGATTCTCTCTTTCTTTCGTAGATGGTCTTCATCGCTCCGCAGTCGGCACTCGGCTCCACGTTAATGGTTGTTGAGACGTTGTGATTGTTAGAGTGCGAGCCGCTAGTTCGGCCATGTCTGTATGAATTCGTACGGTATAGCAGCCAGAGCTTGCAGACAAGACTGGGTGTTTAATCCGATCAACGATATCACCCCGCAGCATAACCAATTTGATCAAATCGAAGGGCCTAAGATGGATTGTTATGCGGTCATCGTGTGGCCTTGCAAACAACATTCTGGATTGCAGGTATTGTTGCTCCACGTTCGATAGATTCTGTGACAGCCGCGATTGTTGATAACGTGTTTCATATATGGAATCATAAGCTGCCAAATCTACAAGACTTGTCGCTTGCTCCACAATGTTCATTCTCAATGAATTCGTCTTCAGAGGTCGACAGATAAATACAGTACTATGTTCATCCCCTTCATCCCGCATCGCATTAAACTGGACAATGAAGTCATTAGGTCTAACCTCTGGTCCCGCTATCCAAAATTCTTCTGAATAGGTTTGGATTATTCTGCCTCGCAAAACGCACACCTTACGCCAGCTGAAGGATGCCTTTGCCATGATATTATTCAGAAGCACAAAAGCATTCATTGGATGCGGCAAGCTCATGGCATGTCTCGGGAGGATAGCTGGAAGATGAGAAACTTGCCACACGCGGGCAGACTCGAAGGTAACGACGTTTTCAATAAAGTTGCTCCATGGTACCAAAGGACCTACATCGCTATGACCTAGAGCTGTCAACAAGCTCTGGCCCGCGTCATTCGTAGGCTTAATCTCAAACCATCTTAACATATTGGCGATCAGGCGTGAGCAATTTTCGGTGAGTGATTCATTGCCGATTCGACTCACTACGTCCCGGAGCACGCTGGTCAATGGCCGATTGTAATCGACAGGAAAATTTACAAGCCATCGGCGGTCTTGCGCAAGCGATAGAAGACCGTAAATCTTATCACGCGGGTCGTAGCATTTCCCTTCCCCAAAGCTCAGAATAATGCCTGTGAAGCCATGGCCAGTGATCTCGTCGGTCCATTCAGTCTTTGCCGTCATCTGCGCCATCCTGAACTTGCGGAAATGGATAAAACGAGCAAGTTCTGTTTCATCCAGCTCGGGGAGGCTCTCTAGCACCCCCTCGTGTTCAGAGGCATATTTGAAAGTCACTTCGGCAACCTGTAAGAAAAATGGTTCCAGGTCCTTCCATAACAAGACATCAACGCCACAAAACATCGCTATATGCTTGGAGTGGTAGAGCTCCTGAACAATCCATAGACGTTTGAAATATTCTATGCTTGCTAGCGAGTACAGATTTCTCCATGCTCTAATGAGATCATCTGGATCGCTGAAGTCTTCATAATAACGAAATAGAGCACCAAGGGACAAGTTCGATGACTCAGGATCAATGTTGGCGATGTCGCGAGCTACTTCACGTAATTGAAGGCCTTCGCCAATGCAGGCAGCGGTGAGTTCCGCTCGGGCATAAACTGAACCCATAAGCCGCACTTGACTACTTTTCTCATTGTTGTTGCTTTGGTCGATACAGATAGAGTCGACCCAAACAGCCATGTCGAATTTATGTAAACGTAGCTGCCAAAGTGCAAAGTAGCAATTACGGCGCACTATCATTGACCTTCCGTTCACACGAATTGTTTCAACTGGTAAGAGCTCTCCCCAAGTATACGATATGGCGATGTACTTAGGTGCATCTTGTCGTGAAACCACTTCCAGTGAACACTCAATGGAGTCATCTAAGAAACCTTGTCGTACATGAAGTAGGCGTATTTGGCCACTTGGATCTGGGAGTGGCCTATAGGTGTACGGAAGCATTGTCGGTTGGATGCAGGATAGTGTGTTCTGAGGTTCTCACATATAAAGATTGAGATTGAAGAACTGATAGACTGGGAGGTTTATTCAGAGAGCTCGGCTGATCTTAGTGTTTACCCGTGTAGGCAACCATGAAGATTAATTAACTTGGGCTTCTCGTGAAACCACACTGAAGGTTAGGGAATACTCAGCCTCAGCCTTATGACAACTTGGATCGAAGCCGCGAGCTGAGGCATCGTAAACGATGCTTGTTTTTGTCGGTCGCTTCGACGCGGTAGATCCTCTTCTGACATTCTCAATATTCGTGATCTTTGAAACACGACAATACCTCTTACCACAACACAGTTTAATACAACTCTAAATCTATCTTTCCGGATTTTAAACTACAATCGATAAAGGCAAAGCCCTTTAAGGGCCCAACCCGAATGAGGCACTGGGACGGCACAAGTGGTGTGAGGAAAGCTAAGTACCGCCAGACCAGAACCCTCTAAACCTAAGCGAGCCCCTGAAGCTAGCTATATAGTAGCTTTATTCTCTGTGAGCAAATCGGTATACTTGGAAAACCCGCTGGTGAATTACAGTATGAAGAAAAAGAGGAAGAGGAAGCGAAGACAAGCGTGAGTATAGCTGTAGAGAAATGAATCGATAACTTTTCATATATATAATCAAAGGTAGTATCTACACACTTCATAGTTTTGAGAAGTGAGCAAAGCTGTCATTCTCCAAAGTATAACAAAACCAGGTGTACAGGAAAATCCACAAGTAGCAAATCCGGGTCCCTTCAATAAATGACTTCAAATCATTGTTCGTACTTTCTATTCAGAAAACAACTTCGTTCAGTTCTAACATGTATCAAAGTATATTTATTGAGATCATAAACGTGAAGCATACGCTGCGGCATCGTTCTTGAATACATCTGGACTGGACTAAATTCATATCAGCGTGCAAGAACTTTGAAATTCAACATGTGTTCCAAATTTTACTTTGGACTGACAAAAAGAATGCGTTATTTCTGTTATACTGCTTTATACGTTTTAAAAATTCAATCGATAACATTCCAGCTTAGATTGACATAATGTATATCAGGTTCTAATGCAAGTGTTGGTGTATACTAGTCATGTGACCTAGTCACATGACTACGTGATACCATTTGGGTATATAAACACCCCTTCGTACGTAGTCAATACAACACACACTTGATCCCACTGAAATACAACGAGCACTACGCTAATACGAGCGTGTGGTGCCCCGTATTCGAAGTGATCAACCCCAATAACCATGCGTATGGTTTGAACCGACAGCAAGGCACCAGCACATGCGTGGCTGACCTCAGCTTACGTCAACCCGCACGCCCGCGCATAGCTTCTTTTTATTGTAGCAATAGCTATAAGGAAAATACTCCTATCTGAGCCTCCAGAAGTCAACTCAGGAGTTCAATGTGATAATCCCGATTATTTTGAGTTATGATGCATTGTCCTGCAGCCAGCGACCAATCTTTTGGACCTCGGGTTGACACAAGTTGCCGGTCCTTCGACTTTACTCTGCAATTCGAGGACATTTTTCTTGCATGCTTACCCGCTGGTTTATTTCTTATTCTTTCACCCTTGCGCATTGTTATATTGCTGTATAGACCAGCTCTTATCGAGTCCTCCCTTAATCATAAAGTATTATGGAGTAAACTAGTAATACATATAACTCTACTCTACGGTGTCGAGTTAACAGTTTCTCGCAGATAATACTGACCGGACTTTTCGGGATCCAATTGACATTTATTGTTCTTCGCATACAGGACTCGCTGTTAAGAACAAATTCATCGACTGCTGCTGATATTCTATGTCTCTTAGCTACGAGCACGGCATTAACACTCTCGTTTTTGAGTCATAAACGATCACCTCGCCCATCTACTTTGCTCAGCCTCTATTTGTCAGCGTCAGTGATACTTGGTGTTGTTAGGACACGCACACTGTGGCTACTTGCACCTGACCATCTCATGCCGGCTCTTATAACAGTGATACTTTCACTGACGGTGGTTGCACTACTTCTTGAATCGATCGAAAACCCAGCCTTGAGATCAGCAACGAAAGATAACTCCGAGTACAGATCCTTCACTTCAGAACAACGCAGTGGATTTTGGGCTAGGACATGTTTTACATGGCTAGCAACTACCTTCTGGTTAGGGCATAAAAAGATAATCTCGGTAGAGGATCTTCCAGCTCTTGACACTAAGCTTCGGAGTCAAACCCTTGGTAGAGAACTGGCATTAGGTTGGGAGCATTGTGAGTGTCAAGAGTCGCCTAAAATATGAGCCATTCACTCATCATGCCAGCAGATGATCACCATGAACGTCATAGCTTACTTCGAGCATGCTTCCGAAGCTATCTTCTCTCCTTCTTATCGCCCATCATTCCCCGAATATGTCTGACTTCATTCACCTTTGCACAACCATTTCTCATAAGCACTACTATAAATTTCGTGAGCAAAACAAACCCAGATTCTACCTATGGCAAAGGCTTGATTGGCGCATGGGCTTTGGTTTACTTAGGCATAGCAGTGAGTAAAACAGCTACACAGCATAGAGTTATCAAAGTTTAACCAACAAGTAAATAGGTCTCAAGTTCTATATACAGGTATCAAACTTTTAGGTTTACCACTAGGCTACGAGGAGGCTTAATTGGCCTGATATATCAGCGAACCTTACAAATACGAGAAGCTGATATGGGTGAAATTACTGCTATAAGTCTAATGGGCACAGATGTAGAGCGTATAGTTGAAGGAATGCAATTTTTTCATGAAGTATGGGGCTCACTGCTCGACATTGCTATCGCCAGTTGGCTTCTTGGGCGGCAGCTATTTTTGGCATGCATTGCTCCCATAGTTCTTGTACTTGGTAATTCCTCTCCCCCTACCACAAAATTACTGATGATAACATTGTCAATAATACAGTCCTCATTGCCATTACCTCAAAGGTGTCACTGTCCAGTAAGACCGCGCAGCTTCGATGGATCGAAAAGGTCCAGGAGCGACTTCGAGTTTCATCAACTATGTTGGATGAAATCAAGGCTATCAAGATGTTGGGATTGACAGGAGTAATGTCAGATATTGTGCATAGCTTGCGTGTTGATGAGATTAAGACCTCACAAGTCTTCAGAAAGCTTTTAGTCTTAACACTTTTACTATGTAAGTTGAAACCCATCAAGATGTTAGAGATCTTCCAGTTCACATACCAATAGCTCTTGCTCCTATCAATCTCGCACCAGTAGTCACCTTTGCGTTATACGTTATCATTTCTGTCTTTTGGAAAAACGAAACACTTTTGACTGATAAGGCTTTTACTTCTACGGCGTTAATTTCACTGCTCGTTAATCCCGTTGTCTTCTTCCTACAAGTGCTTCCAGTGGTGGTACAATGCATCGCATGCTTCGATCGTATCCAAGAGTACTGCAACTATAAACCAAACCTGGGTGATGAAGGCAAACATTTCACAATGAACCAGGGTAATACAGACATAAAACTAGAGCGTCTCAAAGTAAAGAATGAGAAAAGGAATTTCAAGACGCCGCCTTTTATGTTATTCAATGGTCAGAGCCTTGGGTTTAACAAGAATGGGCCAGCTGTTCTCAAAACACTAGAAGTTGAGATCCAGACGGGGGCACTAACCGCAATCATTGGTCCTGTTGGAAGTGGAAAGTCAGCATTTTTAAGTAGTCTCCTGGGCGAGATGCATTTGTTATCAGAAGCATCTGGGAAGAGTTGTACCGGACCACGGGGGCATGAGCCTATATCATACTGCTCACAACAGCCTTGGCTAGAAAATATAACAGTTCGTGCAAATATTACCGGCCTAGCTGCGATAGATCAAAATTGGTATGCCAGGGTTGTTTATTCCTGCGGTCTCGATGACGATATAAGACAGCTTCAGAATGGAGATAATACTCGTGTGGGGAGTAAAGGTCTTAGCCTCAGTGGCGGCCAGAAGCAACGTCTCGTAAGTACAGATTTCCGTTCTTAATGAGTTTTCCCGAAAGCTATTTTAGGTCTATTCTGACAAATACCTGTAACCTTAAGGCTCTTGCACGAGCTATATATGCTAGAAACAGTGTTATCATTCTTGACGATGTGTTCAGTGGTATGGACGCCCATACTACGGACATTGTTTCATCTCGCCTACTAGGACCTAAGGGCCTGCTCCGAATGATTCCTACGACCGTCATTATCGCTACACACAGCCGTAAGTGATTTTAGCCTCCTTCTATGTTTGAGATCATCGGTCTAAAATCCGGACAGTCAAGATCATGTCTCTTATGGACTTTATCATTGCCTTCGATAATGGTAGGATTATTGAAACTGGAAAACCAGCTACACTAATAGAGAATGATGGCTACGTTAATTCGCTTAGACTATCACTACCCTCTTTGGACAATGAATACGATTCTATATCATGTTTAGATGAGGATCCTCAACGTTTCCATGGAGAATATCGCAATTCGGACAGTACAAGTGGAGAGTCTCATTCCCTCGACGATATTAGACGGAAGAATGGAGATATGTCAGTCTACAAATATTACCTGTCAAATGCCGGGTACTTGGTGGTTGGGTTTTATGTGCTTTCTGTCATCATATGGGTATTTTGTATAGAGTTCTCCAGTGAGTGAACGTCTTATTATTTATCAACCGATATCCTGACACTAATGAAATTTTAGGCGTCTGGATCAAGTGGTGGTCCGAGACAAATTCTAGACAGCCAAATAAGGATATTGGCTTGTATATGGGTATCTACGCGATGTTAGGTGTCATTGGTACCTTTGGTATTTTAATGGCTGCATGGTAAGCTTTCGAGCTCCAGAATCCAATCGGAGGTCATCACTAAAAGACGGTTCAGGTTTGCCTTCATCCCAGTCATATCTAATACCGCTACCAAGCTGCACTACGACCTGCTTGAAACGACTTTACGGTATATTTTTCGATTTCTATCTCAAAGCTATTTGCGTAGTTATATACTAACGTATCTAGGGCTCCGCTACAATTCTTTACAAAGAATGACAATGGTGACATTTTGAACAGGTATTTCTGCATTCTAATGAGTGCAGCGGTGTCTAACGATTTTGCTACATAGATTCAGTCAAGATATGGAGCTAATAGATATGGAGTTGCCGTGGGCTATGGTGAACTACACCTCAAGTGGGTCTCAACTCTAGGCTAGTGCTCTCAAAAAGGTGCTAAAAGATTCCGCAGCTGCTTTCACAATTCTGGTCAAAATCGGCATCCTTGCAATATTCTCACAGTATCTTGGGGCGGCTATTCCTTTTCTTGGCCTTGCAGTCTTTATTATTCAGCGCTTCTACCTCCAAACCTCGCGCCAAGTTCGTCTGCTGGGGATTGAGGCCCAGGCACCTTTATATACTCACTTTTCTGAAGCTGTGAGTGGTTCATCACACATTCGTGCTTTTGGCTGGCAAATGAATTACCAAGATCGCAATTATCGCCTTATCGATACGTCACAGCGACCAATGTACATTCAGAATTGTATCCAAGCCTGGCTCACGTTTGTTTTGAATTTACTAGTTGCTGTGTTAGCCGTTGTACTTGTTGGAACGGTAGTGAGATGGCATGATAAGTTTAGCGCGGGAAGTGTAGGTGTGAGTCTGCTTATGATTTTAGGGTTTAGTGAAACGCTAGTTCGTCTCATAAAGAGTTGGACGCGGCTCGAGTCTAGCATAGGGGCAGTGGCAAGAGTTAAGCGGTTCACGATCGAAACCGAATCTGAAGAGGTCATGAGTAGGTCTTTGAATAGTGTTCCTGACTGGCCGTTGGCTGGTGCGATCGAGTTCAGTCGCGTGGTTGCTTTTCATGAGTAAGATTTTCTTCCTAATTTTCCCGTTTGAGTGCTCAGCTGAAATAATCTCAAGACCTGGTACAGAAGCGGTCCTTAAAGGATTATCGATGTCCATCAGACCTGGACAACACGTTGCTATATGTGGTCGCTCAGGCAGCGGGAAAACTTCTTTGATTCTCAGTCTCCTGCAGATGATCCATGTACCAGAGGGCAAAATCACCCTTGATGGCGTTGATCTCTCAACTATAACTCGCGAAAATATATGCTCTCATATTAATGTAGTATCTCAAGATCCATTACTAATACCAGGGACGATACGGTTCAATATCGATCCTTCCCTCGCCGTTTCGGAGGTCGAGGTTACTCAAGCGCTGAGATTAGTGGGACTCTGGACCATGGTTCAAGATCAGGGGGGCCTAAACAAGGACATAGATACGAAAGCATGGTCGGCAGGCCAGAAACAACTTCTTTGCCTTGCAAGGGCAATAGTGAAAAAGGCCAAGATTTTAGTGTTGGATGAAGCGATGAGCAGGTCTGTATTTCTTGACGCGTGTGTCATCATATTGACGTTGCAGTACTAAATTTATACAGCGTTGACAGTGAGACTGAGTCCATCATGCAGGGGATTATAGACACTACATTCCGAGAATGTACAGTACTTGCTGTCATGCATCGACTGAAACATGTTGCTCGTTATGATATGATTGCTCTTTTAGGCGATGGCGAGCTATTAGAATATGGCGAGCGGGAAACACTACTAGCTGACGGGACACAATTTGCAGAACTATATCGATTGAACGCACACTAATGTGTGCAAATGCAGATATCTAATGATGAATGTAAATTACCAGATTGATACCTGGCTTGCAAAGTGGTGTTTTCAGTGTTTGGCCGCTAATTTAAAGTGTCTACTAACCTGTTCTCAACTAACGATTCACGCCTGTCTTCATTTCTGCGCAACTGCAACGAACTCGCAGTGATGCTTTGTCACTGAAGCCTTACAATATCTTCTTCCTGTATACAGAAATAGCTAACTGCACTGCTATGCGTGTTCTGCTGGATGCAAACCCTCTCTGTTAAAGTGGTACTGCAAGCTCGATGCGCCAGTTCTTATATACTCTAACAGCTGCTTCCTTATAATCCGATGGCAACTAAGAGTTGGTTTGTGTTTCCTGAGAATAGTGGTATATAGTTACCAATTTTAGAAGGAAGAGCAGAAATGTGACTGAATGATCTGAGTTGAGGCTGAGCTCATCACATGACATGTCACGATGACTTATTCTCTTATGAAAATTACGATCAACTCGTCCAAACATTGTGTAAAGTATTGTTTCGTTTATAAAATCATTGATGATAGAGATGGAAAAATTGTAAAGCTATTTCTTGAATATCTCCAAGCTTACCGCATAGCTTGTAAGGCTGCTGGTTGCGGAACTAAAAAGTACGTGGATATCACATTCAACTGTGTTTTAATTTATTTAAGGAAAACTATACAAGTACAAGCACTATGCATCTCCGCCGCTTTAGCTACCAGTTCCTAAATGATAACCTACGTGAGTTTCGGCTCATCACAATTCAACGTCGATCGACCGTTGAAAGCTGTTGTGGCCTGAGGCACACACCCTCATTAGCTAGTATACTTAGACCTCTCCCGTACGGAGAGCTTCCTTCCCTAGACTTTACCAAAACAAGAACCTTATCACACGTTTACGCACAGGAACCTCTCCTATCGCCTTCATCGTGAGTCTAGGTCCTTGACAAAAGCCCCGTCCACGTGACAATCACTACACACAAATTATCAGCTCCTCCACCTTATGAGGCATTGTCTTACGTATGGGGTGCTTTTATCCTAAATGAGCCTTATCTCATCTTGATTGGAGAGGAAGAGGGACTCGAGGTCTCCCCAAATCTCTTCCATATACTCTTCAAACTTAGCCTCATGGGAAATGAGCGGGTGATGTGAATTGTTGCGATTTGTATAGACCAAGATGATTTGGACGAAAGATCATCGCAGGTACAACTTATGAGGGATATTTACGTGAAGGCTACAAACACTATAGTGTTTCTTGGGGAAAATACTCTGGGTAGTCACCGGGTGCTACCTCTTCTTAATGAGATAACCTGGAGTCGCACCTGGGAAACTAAAATTGAGAGGGAGGCTGCAGTTGAAAAACGAAAAACGTTTAAGCAGCGACTTATTAGTATATCCAAGGCAAAGGGTATGACCTCAGAGGGGTTTTATGGTGATATTGCTACTCGTCCTTTTTGGACCAGGATCTGGATTGTCCAAGAAGTTGTCTTGTCAAGAAATCCCATCATCATGTTTGATGACCATGAAGTCCTCTGGGATAACTTTGCAAATAGCAGTTGGATATTGGACACAATTGTGCAGGATGTCTTTCCGGAGATCGGAACTGATCCCCAGGGCCTTGCAAATCTGAAGTCTATTCATAACATTCGGGAAATATACAAGTTTAAGAATTCAAACTATCGATTTGTAATCTACTGGTCTGCATTCGAGGGAAGAAATCGACAGATCCGAGAGACATGGTCTATGGTTTACTTGGCTTACTCAAAATGCCTATCGTAGCTGATTATAATGCTTCCACAACTACCGGTGTTTACGTTAGTGTTATCCAACATTCTATCACAGAGGATCGATCACTAGATGTTGTAATCATGAGAACGACTCTAAGCTCATTAGATGGACTACCAAGCTGGGCACCGAATTGGTCTGCTTCTTCCATCTGCGATTTCTCACAAGTAGGAGATTTGATAGACGGCTTGAATAGAATACCCGAGCCATTGGTTTTGCGATATGTAGACAGCGATCTTATGAGAATATGCTTGAAAGTAGACCAGTGGCCAACATTGAGCTCGGATGGGACTGTTCTGGACATCAAGCCTTTCAATTCAAGTGGGGGACGACAACTATCAACTAACGAAGTGGTCATCAATAGAGATTCAACGACTCTACAGGTCAGTGGTATTTTTATTGGGACCATTTGCGATGTTGGAGGCGTGCTAGATCGAGAGGAAGCTAGTGGAGAGATTTTTTTCCATCACGTCTTCCGAGAATGGGAACAGGTTTTCCAGCGCCAATATGGAAATTGCCAAATGGAAGTGTGTGGACTCTCTGTGACAGTTGCTGATGCACTGAGCCGACTATACAACCTATTGATAACATATCTGGCCGAGATTGGGGTTGATTTCAGCTCTGAAACCTGGAAGCTGGAGCAGTTCCAGAAGTACAAAGACGATCACTGGCACACTGGGCTAATGCCGAGAAACTTTAGAGATTCACGCTCAGTGGAGGCATTTGTGCGAACGCTTCTTGCAGACCGCGTCTTGGAATTCCAGCGCATAAGCGCGGCTCATTTCGAAGAGTTCTGGGCAGATCCTCTCCCAAACAACTCCACGTGGCCTAGGATTGTTTTTTCCATGACTTTTGCAACGTATCGACGGTTTTTTGTTACCTGCGAGGGAAATATGGGCCTTGCACCTATGAGATCCCGAGAAAACGACATTATTTGTGTGATCTATGGCTGTTCCGTGCCTGTTGTTCTGAGAGAAGAGGAAGGGAGCTTTACATTCATAGGAGAATGTTTTTTGCATGGTTTTATGGATGGTGAGGCTATTGAGATGCAAAGGAAATCTAACTTAAAAGAACAAAAATGGACTATCCACTAGTATTACTCCAAACTAAGTTGTGTCAGCAGAAGAAAAAGATGTCAGCGTGGTGAGAAAGACGCGAGGATGGTCAGGTGCTAGAAGAATCCCACAATTGAGCATTATCTGTGATGCTCTACCCACGTGAACACCCCAGATGTATATAAGAGACAACTTACTTTTCATTTATGTTAAAGCAACAATTTGTTATATATGTTGTTGAATTTACAAATTATCTGCATACCCGGAAAGCCGAAGCTGTAGCCGCGCGGCGCTAATCCATGTCGCGATGTCACTATAAGCTGTTGGGTGAGCAGCGACAGCTGCCTACGAGAAGTGAAATAAATGTTACATCCAAGCGCAATAACTGCGAAAATGGTCAAGACGACTGTAACTGCTGCAACCAAGCAGAAACGAATGCTGATTGCTGGTGAAACTTGGCTTCTATCTTTCTGTTTTCTTATTGCATCACTTCTGGTGTTGGTTGCTGTGGCCAACTTCAATGACGTCTGGAGATTGCCTACACTAAAATATTCACGCTTACTTAGCAATAGTGAAGCACCAAGAGATGTATCACGACCCTTTCCAAGAAATCAGAGCTTTACCTTACGCCATATCTACCACCGTGGAGCTACTTTGTTTCCTGAACTACATCGAAGATTTGACCTAAGCGTCGCAGAAGTCGAAAGTGCACGTGTTCAGGACATCGATCTGCGCGATGATGGTATTGGATCATTTATGATCGGCTCTTCTACAACAAATATATGGAGGTTCCGAGATAGTAGTTTCGATGCTGGGGAACCGATTATGTATCGTGGACTAGCAAGAGGACTAGATCCTAACTCAGCATGGATTCTTGATGATATGTCATCTCCTAATATCACAGACAAGGGGACTATTGCTAATTTGGCATTTATGGCTGCCAATGCCTACAGCCTGGACAGTAAAGATCCCGATTGGAAAGATGTCAATAAGCCCTTCAACCAGTCCTCGGACTTGGGTTGGGAGAACGATGGCCTTCGAGGCCACGTTTTTGCAGATGAAACAAACTCTACGATCGTTATTTCTATCAAGGGAACTTCGTCTGCTGTCTTTGATGGTGCTGAGACGACAAGAAATGACAAAATAAACGACAACTTATTTGCTGGCTGTTGCGGTGGCCAGGGAAGGCTACTGACTAGGAAAGCCTGTAATTGTATGACATCAACCTATACTTGCAATGAGGACTGCATCTTCGAGGAGATGCATAAACCGAGTCGTTACTATCAAGCATCGATAGATCTATATGGAAATATTACTGAACAATATCCCAACGCCGATGTGTGGCTGATAGGTCATTCCCTTGGTGGGCTTGTGACAAGCCTGCTTGGGCTAACCTTTGGAGTGCCCGTGGTAACTTTTGAATCTATTCCACACGCCTTGGCAGCTTCACGATTGGGAATTCTACCTCCGCCTGATTATCACTCGTTAAGTGAAACTGAACAACATGGAGGGCTTTGGAATTTCGGTCATACTGCAGATCCCGTGTATATGGGATTGTGTAATGGGGTAACATCACTATGTACCATGGCAGGTTACGCATTGGAATCTCAATGCCACGCCGGACTACGATGTGTATATGACGTTGTAAAGGACTACGGATGGTCTGTTTCACTCGCCACTCACGGCATCAAGGAATCAATCCGAGACGTGTATCAAGTATATGACCAGGTTCCTGCGTGTGAATTCGATGGGGATTGTGTTGATTGCTTTGAGTGGAAAAAGGATTACAGCAATATCACCAAAACGTCAACTGTATCGAGCTCAACTTCTCCATCGTCATCATCTAGAACTCATACACGAACAGAGACCTGCAAGACGCCTGGCTGGTGGGGCTGTCGAGATGAACCAGAAACAAGTCCAACTATAACCAGAGTTTCGACAAAGACTCTAACCATAACCTCTTGTAATTCGTATGGGTGGTTCGGCGGATGCTTGGACTCTTCTACTATCACTACCACGTCAACAACCACAGTAACTGCGGCGACGCCAACCATGAACATAATCTCATCCTATATAGCTCATACAACATCTTTCAGAACTCGAGGCTATCTCTATGAAGATCGAGATAATTCCACATCGTCTTCGTTGCACCTAATGACAGCACATCATGGACTCTGACCAACGATTGCATTTAGAGATTTAGAAAGAGCATAAACCGTCAGATAGCAGAACAATTATGAAATTATGTGCATATCTAGGAAGAATCAATGATTAGTGTACTTACAGTCGAATATATTGGAATAGATGGTGAAATCGTCAGGGCTCGAGGCTTAATTTTGATACAATAGAACTACCGATAGATGAAATATGTTAACACTCTGATTATACTCTTAAATCGTAGAGCTAACCAGAGGTAGAGTTTCAGAGATATCGCTTCATAATGTTACTCTGTGGGGTTAGCACGTACGATTGCCGACTGCTGGGGAAGTCTTTCGAGGTTTAGCCTATGGCAACTATCTGAAGGCTCGAGAGCGAGATCTTAATTCCTTCAGATAGTGCTCTTTAATTTGGTCAGAATCGCAGATCAAATGATCTCACTCTTGAGTATTTGTAATATCGTGCAGGTGAGGGGTGAAATGTTGGGAATGTACTGTACAAGAAAATCATCCATTTAGTAACAGATTAAGATAGTGTCTGCAGTCCGAATCTTTGGCATTGCGCACAAGAACACCAGTTGTCATACCGAATATTGCAACATTTAAGCACGTTGAACCTATGGTTAGACACATAGATTCATCCTCCTCGGCAGTTCAGCAAATCCAACCTTTGAATGGCCAATACCTCTCTCTCCCTCCATTGATGTATGGGAATGCAGATGCAGTGCAACCATATTTGATAGATAATCCGCCACTGCCCAGCTTCCGGATGCAGCCACTTTAATATACGACAATGCATTTGCATTATCTTGTCGGATATGAATATAAACAAGCATCGTGAAGGCGGCCATGTGCTCTTGGCCGTGTCGCAGTATTGCCAAGCTGCTGTCCTGAATTTCGTCGTGATCAATGATTGCTTCCCAACGATGACGAGATGTGTTCTGAAGATACCCCCGAACCAGAGACCACTCACAACAACTACCTACGGAGTCGGGACTTGGCTAGAGCATGGAGATATGGCCTTCTCGAAATTCCTGTTCTTCGATGCTCGGCACTTTTGCGCGCTGTGAAGGAGCCCCTGTATATGTTGTGCATGCACCCTGAGCTCGCATCATCATCGCCCAATACTACTGATATGTGTATAATCAATGGGCCAATGAGCATACGCGAATTAGCTCGTCTGCCTGGAACCAGATTTCCATCCAACGTGAATGCTATTGACCTTCCCTTCTAGGCCATAGTTCTGCTTGGTGATGGATTGTGGTAGTTTTTGCGTGGAGACTCCGAATGGTAGCCAAGCGTGCCTAGACATGGAGATCTCTGGGCAAAGCTTTGCCTTCCACATCAGGGTTCTAACCGCGATACCAAACATTCGCCCGTGTCTTGGGGGGAAAGGGGTGATAAGTGGAATTAGCCAGCATCAACTTGAATTAATTGGAAATGACTGGCATCAATGACTAACCTCACCAAAAATGATCATCCACGGCTTAACCGAATCAAAACATGCCAAAAGAAGCTAAGCATTTATTCGCAGTGTATTGCGAACATGCTGACCTTCCTCCTATCAACGCCTAGCTATAAACCACTTGCCTAGTCACCTACCAAGCAATATATGCCTTCCTCTCTCAGACCACCAAGCAGAGGAGCACGACCTGTCTACAAGGTTTCTCGGCTGCTGTTTGCTTGGTTCATCTCAAGAGCCTCCTGATTCCGACTGCGAAATGATCCCCACAGCTATCGGCCAATGCAATGGCCATTACCGGGTCACAAATCGCATCCGGAGTCGTGCTACCGAACCGATGTGATATATATAAGATCGCCCATCGCTGCAGTCTTTCTGTCGTTAAGCCCGTCTTCAACCCTCAAGTCCTACTCCCTAATTGTTGGAACGGTTTCGATCTTCAAGCTACTCATCATGCGTGTCACTTCAGCATTGAGCGCACTTGCGCTGACAGCATCCACATTTGCCAAAGAGCTGCCCAAAGATGAGGAACTTGGTGCCTGTATGAATCCTTTTGACCCTGACTTGATATAAACTAACCACCAAAAGCACTTTACGACTCTGGTATTATGATGGACAAGATGATGGAGAGGAAATTTGTATGCTATCCTAACATTTCGCTCTTCTACCTACCGGGGCCATACTAACCATTAACTTGCAGGCATTTTGGGAGAACAAGACTGAAATGGGGCTGATGGAAGCTGCTCCTTGGCCAAAGTTAGGCTACGCACCTTGTGTTAATGGGTTCTCCATCCCAATTCCAGGGGACCCATTACACAAGTTCAGATGCAAGAATGTTTGTCACCCTCTCCAACTTCTACTTTGGAATTTAGTGTCTGACCTTACGATTAGACCGACTTGTACTCTTTTGTCAACCATGCCGACCTTGGCGCTCCCTCCGGCCAAGGAAGTTCCTCGTGGGGTTGGACTGACCCTGAATCCGGTCGAGAGTTCATCGGTAAGCCAAATAGACTGAGATAAAATGTCTTATAGCTAACCTTCGCTAGCAACTGGAATGTACGAGGGTACTGGTCTGATTGAGATTAGCAAAGAGGGACAAATCATCAAGCTTGGTTTCCTGTGAGTAGACTTGAATCCTCCGTGGAAACGTCCCATCAGAGAACTCATATCATCTAGTCCTTCCTTCGCCCCAGTCGGCCGCCAATCGATATGGCACGAAATCCGAGCCTACAAGAACTTCATGCTTGTGTAAGTTCACTTCCTATCTGCCTTCCCCTTTGTAAATATCCTCACGTGATATTCCTCATGTACCCTAATGCTCGAGGCATCATGCTTCCAAACAAATAATTAACTTACCTCTAGTGGAAGCGAGTTAGGTGGTCACGGAATTCAGATCTTTGACATGAAGAAGCTTCTTACTGTCGACCCAGCCAGCCCAGTTACTTTCAGTAACGTAGTTGGAGCTGCCAATGGCCTGACTGGTCACGTAGACTGGCTACCAGAGGGAGCTAGTCACACCGTTATTGTCAACGAGGAGAAGAACTATGCTGTTGCAGCCGGAACAAGACCACGTACAGGACCGTGCAAGGCCGGTTTGATGTTCATTGATCTTACCGACCCATCTAAGCCTAAGGACTTGGGTTGTGCTCCTCAAGATGGCTATGTCCACGACGTAAGTGCTATATTCATCACCACTCGACCCACAAATGAAAAACGAAACGAAAACTTTTGAAGTCCACAGCTAACATGATACCCTTAGGCCCAATGCCTTGTATACCGTGGACCAGATGCTAAATACAATGGCAAGGATATCTGCTACGGCTACAACGAGGACACACTTACCATCTACGACGTGAGCGACAAGAAAGCCTCCCAGATTATCTCCCGAACCTCCTACACTGGAGCCACCTACACCCACCAAGGTTGGGTTCTTGACCCTATGGACCAACGCTTCCTCATCCTCGATGACGAGATTGATGAGGAAGAAGGTGCAGGTCCTGCAAAGGACGGTTACCCTGTGACCTACATTTGGGATATCACATCCCTTGAGAACCCAAAGCAAACTGGTATCTACAAAGCTGCAAACCGTGGTATCGATCACAACCAATACGTTGTTGATGGTCTTGCCTACCAATCCAACTATGGAGCCGGTCTACGTATTTACGACGTCTCATCTATCCCCAGCGACCCCTCAGGAAACGGTGTCTGTGAAGTCGCCTTTTTCGACATCTACCCTGAGGATGACGGTGACGTTGGTGGAGGAACTGTTGAGTACTCTGGTACCTGGTCATCATACGCCTACTTCAAATCTGGATACATCTTTGTCAACACTATCGAGCGTGGTGCCTATGTCGTAAAGGTCAACAAACGCGAGAAGTGCCCTGTCAAGACTTGCTCTGCTGATAACTGTTTACGGGCCATGAGAAGTACCAGTGTTGAGGGCAGATTACAAGAGAGCCAAGCATTCTGTGGAACCTTCACAGAGGGTTTCGAGGCGGATGTGGCAGTTGTGCCAGCATTTGCAACCAAGGCTTGTGAAGGAAACACTATTGCTAGAGTCAGCTCGGCATGTGCTTGCCTACCTACTGCTACTGCCACAGTCTAGATGAATGTAAATGGTCAATTGGTGGAGAAGTAAAGTGTAATATAAAATTAAAAAAAGCACAGATATATCTCTATGATCTAATCTAATGAAATGGAAATATTTGGAGACCGTTGCTTCTAGTTGACAGTCAAATAATATGATCATTTTATAATTCAACAACGGGAATACGCTGAATTTATACGGAAAGCGATGTAATGATGTTTCCCAGCTCTATCTAAACAAGCCTTACGCTGTAGCTGGCTACGCTTGTAAACCCCTACCCGAAATGCTCTCAAGTTCCTTTTCAGGAAGCTTTTCAACTGTTTCAAATCCCGTCGTGCTATGGTCTAGTAATCTATTGCATTTCTCTAATAGACTTTATCTTCAAGGATACGTGGTTATGTAAAAGTGTAGACCGAGATACCTGTATTTTCTAAAGAGAAGTAAACATGTATGCAAATTTTCTAATTTGGTGGTTGTTTTGCGCATGGGGGACTTTACCAGATTTTTTATTGATAACAAACAATATCAATTGGCTTGGTAAAGTCTATTCAGCTTAAGACCACCTGGCTTGTGAAGTCAAGTGAAGTGGCACATCTTGGCGCTTTGTTTGCCTTTCCTCTCCTTCTTTCTTTTTCCTCCTCGCCGCCATCTCATCTCCACACACCTCCTACATCAGAGATCACATCATATATCAACCGATCTTAACAGCAAATGCTTACGTATAAGCTGTTGTTTCTCCACCATATCCCATATTGCGCAAATGGTTACTCTATCCTTTAAGCTGCTTATTTTGCGGTTCTTACTAGACTTTACTTGAACATGATTTGATGAATCCAATGACAAATTGTAACAAATGCCCTCATAATACTTGCCATTATATGTAAGAAGGATGACAAAAGGATTGCGATTGCATATTGTAGATTCTGGGTATGAGCGAGAACTCATGGGACCAACTCTTGGAAGCCGCCCAGCAATGTGGTGAATTCCCACAAACTCAATTTGAACTTTGCATGCATATATTTAGTGCATTGGCTGCGCTTGACTAGTGGTGATTTTGTTTTCCGGTAATACATCAACATCCTATTTTGCTGTGATCTTGAGTTTTAACGGCGGGGAGTATCTGTTTTGCCTTTAGACTCTGACATCATTTGCAATATCTCCGCAAATAGCGCATTTTAGAAGTCTCACAACTTCGTTATACAGCATATTTCTACTCTTGATCGATGGTACACTAATATTTGCGAGCGAAGTATAATCTAAAACATTTGTTTCACTATATCTCGAAACGCTATAGTTTGACTCGTTCAGTGATCCCAAGAACGTTTTGGATGCATGCTTTGGTAACGAAAACGTCGATCAGGTCTAGTTTTATTTAGTGTTGTACAACCTCAAATTCTCCATAGGGCAGAACGGGAAACAATCTTCGTCGATCTGAAATCGAAATCACCATAAGGCACTGAAGGTAGGTACATAAACTTGTGTACATCCCTAGGGAATTAATGTAACCGAAAGTCACTTCAAGATGAAGACCCTCTACTACCTAATTGCACTCTCTGCTGCTGCATCAGCTACCAGAACTTATCAAGATCGTTTGGTCAGTCAACTCAGACCTGGATCTCCTTCAGGTGCACAGGCTGCTCCACCAATCGTCACACTGCCATATGAAAAGCATCAAGCCATTTTCAATGTAATTGCCCCTTCATTTACTCTATATTCATACCTGACCAAGCACTGGTAGGAAACTGGCAAATACTATAATTTCAGTAATATTCCATATGCACAACCCCCAACTGAACAGCTTCGATTTGCCAAGCCTGAAGCTATAACTATCAAATCGGACACTCTTAATGACGGCAAGGTTGGCCGCATTTGTCCACAAGAGGAGCCCTCATGGATAGGATCAGCTCTGTTCTTCCTCGTCTCTTGGACTGTTGGTTTGTTTGAGGAAGGTCATGCTGCTCAGATGAGAGTGAGGAGCTTATTAAAGCAAGATGATTCCAGAATATCCGAAGATTGTCTACTTCTTGATGGTATGTTCACTTACCCACTACCACCGCACCAGCGCTAAAAGTAGTCAAGTCGTGGTACCTAAGGCCGTGTGGGAACTCAAGGATGGGTATAAAGGTAAGTTTTATCATTTTTTGTATGTATCTTTTACATTTCTCTACTAAACAATTCATAGCCCCTGTTATGGTTTGGATTCATGGTGGAGGTTTTATAACCGGTAACAAAAATCAATTTGGCAGGCCTACTGGGCTTTTCAACGCTTCCAAATACGAAGATGGCAAGTTTGAAGAGGACAGCGAAGACATTATCTATGTTAGTATCTTGAATGTCCTTGGTGAGCAAGTTTAACTTGAGTAGGTCACAATCAACTATAGGCTCGGTGCTTTTGGATGGCTTTCATCCCCAGATTTCATAAAAGATGGTGGAGCTTCTAATGCTGGACTTCTCGGTATGTCTTTATGGAATTCTCACCAAACCTGTCGACCCCTGAAGCTGCTGCAATACTTTTCAATAACTTTATTATTCAAACTTTTATAAAGATTGAATAGTCTCCCCTCCCCCCTCTCTCTACATGTATCATACCACGTACGCTTCTGAGTCATCACTGGATGTATATGTTTTTAGATGCGACTTTGTGATTGTTTCTGAAGTAAACTTACAATGAGTAAAATCTTCTTTTTTGAACTATTCATACCTATTCAGAAACTCACTCTTGTTTTTTAGATCAACGTCAAGCTCTTGAATGGGTAAAAGAACACATCGGACTCTTCAATGGGGATCCGGAGAGGGTAACGGTGTTTGGACTATCTGCCGGTGCCTCTTCGATCCTGCACCATCTTACATCTTATGGTGGGCATAAATTAGGCCGTCAACATGGACCTCCGGCATTTCAAAGGGCTATTATGCAAAGTCCAGCTTTCTTCCCTCAAGTAGATGACAAACAAGAAAAGACAATTTATGCTGACTTCCTCAAATTGGCTGTCTCAGGAGACCTAAAGGAACTTAGAGATGCCGATACAAACGTTCTGCAGTATGCAAGCAACTACATGATCCAGAAATCTGATTACGGACAGTTCACTTTTGGTCCTGCCGTCGACGATTTTCTTATTCCAGCTCCTCCTAGCCTTCTCTTGGACAAAGGATTCTTCTGGCCCAAAATAGAGATGATCGTGGCGGACACCGCCAACGAAGGACTATTTTTTGCTCCACCACTTGTTCAGACTAATGCCGGTTTCAGACTTCTTATCTCCAAGAGGTTACCAGGCTTGACTAGCGATCAACTTGATGAAGTCGTCAAAATGTATCCGACGACCATTAAATCTACCTCTAAGGAACGGGTACAGAGGGTCGCAGATGCAATAAGTGAACTTGCGGTCGTTTGCAATACACAGTACCTTCTAAGCGCATATGGGAGTTATCGACCTGTATATAACTACAAGTTTGGGGTGCATCCTGGCTTTCATGGGCAGGACGCCTTTTTCACGGTGAGTCTACTGTGTTTAATCCCGTTTATCTCTTAATACTCGGAAAAGTATACTTACCTTTATGTTTTTACAGTACTATGAACCACCATTCACAAGCGCAAAGCTTACCGGTAACTTCTCGAAAGTGACTGCAGGGACGGAAGAGGTCGCGAGATCTTTACAAGGTTACCTAACCTCTTTCGCAAAATATGGCGATCCAAATATATCAGGATTGGGCCCCCCTTGGTATCCCTGGCAAGATGGAGTCCTTAATATAACTAGTACCAACGGTCCAGGAGGAGCGCTAGATCAGATTGGAAATGTTTCCTTTGTAGAAGGTTACCAATGGGACGCTGATGTCAAGAAGAGATGTGATTGGTGGAAAGAGGCTCCATATTGGAATCCAGAAGACGAAGCTTTGAAACTGGAGCTTAGATAAGTGTGGAGTTTTAGGCATCTAGCACCTAAGTTGAAAAGGAGATGACGATGCTGATTGTGATTGTTCCTCATTTTGTTGTTATAAAATACGCTCCTTCAACCTGTTAAGGCTTACAATGCAATTGAGTTTGTAGCCACTTTTATTAAGCCTCAAGGTGAAATTTTCAATGCGTAACAATTTGATCTTCACTTTGGTGGGCAATATGTCTATGGTCGCCCATATCTTTAATATAGAATCATAAGTAACAGGCGCATCTCATGATATAACAGTCTCCCATATCATACCGTTCCACAAAAAGGGGGCGAGTTTCAACTATTAGCGAAGCCTACCATATACCTCAAAGGGTCGTCCAAGTAATGTTAGACAATATTGCATCGGGATTATGCCGTTGGGATTTCTTCGGATTCTCAAGTCTATCATATGAAGGTTAAAGAAAGTGTGTTCTGTAAATACTATCCATGATGAAATATGAAAGTGCATTTTGACTATAGCGCAACGAGTAATGCCAAAATACATGGTACGAAGGCTTATGCAACATTTCAATTAACTTTCAGAGACATGCAGTCATCTTGGAGGATTTTATCTCAGCTTATATAAAGGTCTTAAATTCTGTATATTCTAGTCTAAGAAGAAGATGCCATTATCCAGAACATAAATGTCAACTAGTTCTGAAAATATCCCCTGAACACCCAAAAAGCAATATAGCTCAATTTCTCGGGAAGAAACTGAATATAGCTTAGTTGAAGTCATCTCATTGACATTAGTATGCGTAGAATAGCTCAGACTCGCTCTCTTCTTGTCTGATCTTCTTATTTCTCAATTGAAGATCAAATCTCATGGCCCATGCTGCCATAGCGGTAGCCGCAGAGAATGCAGCACTTGTTGCAAGTGCAAGAGTATATCTTCCTTTGTAGTCATTGGTCCAAAGGTACTAGAGCAAAGTAAGTGAAAGATCTTGTTGAATGATTTCAAAACTTACAGGTGTCCAGATGAAGCTGATGTTGGAAGTGGAAACCACCAAAGCCATAGCAACTGCCCTTTTCTCCTTGGTTTGTCCGCATGTAGCACCAACCCATCCAAGAATAATACTATTCACGGCATAAGTACCGATTGCGAAAATTATCATGCTAACGTATCGACCTGCGATGTTATCGATAGCGAAGCAAAGAACGAATCCAAGAATGGCAACTCCTTTCGCAATTGTGATATGCCATGTTCTCTCGTTGTATTTTCCGGACGACCAAGACCACCAGACACTGATGGCTCCAGCAATAAGGTACTTGAAGTAGTTAGCAACAGAGCTGTTATTCGATATCAAAAATAGAAAACTTACTGGTGGGCATGTCAAAACAAGTGTTATTGTACGTTCGAACCCTAGGCCTTCAACGACTGAGGGGAACTAGCTTGATCAGCAAACAAACGAGATCGAGCTCAGTGTAACTTACAAAGTTCTTGAATCCGTTCGACGCCAAATGCATATGTTGCATGAAAACGAACATCCATACTCTGTAGTCCAACAATGCCTCTTTGAGTCCTTTCATGGTGGAAGTTTTGCCCCGATCATCGACAGAGTCTTGCTTGATACGCTCGACAGCGAGTATCCGTTCCGCAGGAGAAAGCCATCGGGTAACGGAAGGATCGTCAGGCAAAAAGTAAGTTCCACAGACGGCAACTACGAACGTGGCAATTCCCTGAATGATGAATAGCCACCTCCACCCTTCGAGACCTGCAACACCATCCATCTTGAAGATACCAACGGCAATAAGACCAGCAAATGCAGTAGAAAGGATGTTTCCAGTGTAAAGTATAGAGATTCGAGTCGCAACCTCCTTCCTGGTGTAGAATATAGAGAGAAGATATAGAGCACCCCTTTGTAATAGTTAGTATGGGTAGAAGTGTAGTGCTAAAGCTGAACCTTACGGATAAAATGGTGCCTCAGTCAAACCCAAAAAGAAACGAGTAGCGATAAGACCGTTGAAATCTTTAGCAATTCCCGTGAGAGTTGATACTATTGCCCAAAGCACCATAGCTGATCCCTGTGCCTTGTAAGCATTATCTATCGAAGGGAAGTCTAAGACTTACCATGAAATACGATGGTCGAATCCTAGTGATCAACATATTGGATGGAATACCACCGAGAATATAACTGTTCTAATTAGCTTCAAAGACTTCAAGACTCGAAGGTATTACTCACCCGACAAACAGAATGGACACACAAGTCGAGTATTCTGTGCCAGACGATCAGTATGGTTGAGTTGCGAAATGATATCTTCTGCCACTTACGTGTTGGTGTTAACCCTAAATCCTTGTCGATCTTATCGAGTTTCGCTAGTGCTATAGCGTTTCGGTCGAGATAGTTCAGCCAGTACATAATCCATAGGACCGGCTAACGAGTATCAGTAAGGAATACTAGAGAAAAGAGTCACCTACCATAATACGCCAGTCTAGTTTTCGAACAAGGCGCTGCTCTTCCGGAGAGACAGACACCACCGCTCCAGAATAATCTCGAGTGACTTGTTGTTGCTTCTCGTCAACTTCGATATGGGCAACGGAGTCATGCTTGATATCTGTTTTGGAGTCCATAACTGTTCTACGAGATGGAGGTATGCGGAGAAATAGTGTTGAAATGTAGCTAAGAAGACGTCGATATCACGTAGAGTCTCTGATGGGGACCTTGGATAGTAAAAATATATTGGGTGCCAGACTTATGTTATATACTACTTGGACAACACTTCGGGTGCACTTTCCCCACAATGGCCTACAGGTCCAAGCAGTGATAGTTGCATGCTCACCGACAGGAGAGCACATATTGATACACACTTGACTCAAGCAACGTATCGTGCCAAGGCAGTGATCGGGGGTATTCAATCTACCGAGAGCTACCCCCGCGTTATGAAACTTTATTGAGGACGTTGGGGGAAGATTGGCCGCCCAAAAGCCACGACTGTTGACAAGAGTTCTAGGTAGCTTCTTTTCTTGGAGTTGCGTGGCAGGAACCGTAACATGGCCAAGCGAGAGCTACACAACAGCTAGCGCATCCCAAGCCTATTTTGAATGAGGGGAAGCTCTTGGAGAGTATATATCTTTTGTTATTTGAAACCTCATTCGTATGATAGGACACGGAGGAAGAAATGGGATTGGCGACTCGCGACCAGTTTCCACGCAGTAAGTTCGCCCTCTTATAACATTTCCATCGCATGGGCACCAATCACTACTTTCATTCATTCTAAAGAATATATTCACCAACAGCACTTCCCCGCGTCTTATTCTCAAGATGATCTCAGCTGACAGCAAGCACCGGGAGGTTAAGAATACCAAGCTGACCAAGCGACTCCAAGAGTCTTGTCAACATTGGCAGCCAATCAGATGCGCCCGATATATTGAACATTGGCTGCAGGAGAAGGCTTGGGACATGATCCTTTGCAAGTATACGCTTGTCAGTGCTTTATAATGGCTTAAAATCGGGAAAAGCAAAGCTGCCAGAAATTGTGGCTGTCGGGATGGCCGCTGCAATGTTATGTGTGTCTGCCAACCCGTTTCTTGGACTAGAAGCAAGAAAGCTTCATACTAATATATTGGTTTCGTAATTGTTCCGTGCACTTCGAAACATTGGCAGATGAACATTGTTGAAGAAAATGTATAGAATAACCGATTGAAACCTTGGATACAGCCAAGAAATTCAAACTTCCATTTGAATGTTGGTGCGCTAAAGGACGTGCTGATTTATACATTGTTTATCGTCAGTTTGACACAATGTGTGGGCTCACAAATTTAATATGACATGTGCTGATACTGCCTCTAGTCTTTCAAGTTGGTACTAGGGTACTAATGAACTCTAAGTCCTCATGGCAGTAACCTCAGCATTTCGAGATATTTAATACTGAGGGAGATCGTAATTGTTGGCGGTAAATAATGGTACTCTGGGTTCGTCATGACAATTTTCATGTTCCCCAAGAAAGCCACTCGGGAAGAGAGATCTTAGCTTTTCTTAGTGAACATACTTCTACCAAATCAGAAGCTGGTCACTTTGGGTATTCTCCGCGAGCCTTAGAACCAGCCCTAGTAAACCCCCGCACGAAAACTATGCGGAAGAATCCTCTACAGAACGACGGCTACATGGAGCGCACTTTATACCTTAATGCTGTATGTATAGCAAGGTTTACTTCAATCTCATTCGACAGGAGCTAAAGGGCTTGCTTGGGGGACTAGTTCATTCCTCTATTACAGTATAGTTAGTTGTATGCAGCGCCTCATAGTGACATGACAAGGTATCTCGTCGGGAAAACTCGCGGTTTCTCCAATGTACAATGCGCGTTTTATTGATAGGATGGGTGGTAATTACCCCATATGTCGCTTCTTCTAAGCTTACCTATAGAATGTGGCAAACTAGTCGTACTATGCTACAATAGTTGCATGCTAGCATCTTGGTCAGAACAGCATAGGACCAATCAGGTTTGAAATGCTGTATGAAGTCTACAGGCACCAGGGGTTTGTTTCTTCCTTAAACGATGAAGCGGGAAAGATAGTTCTTCTAGAAGTTTTGTGCCAAAGTACTAGCCGTCTAGCTCCAAAAAGTTGGTCTAGATCGACATACCAAGCTCACGGTAGTTAGTTTCTCGCATTATAAGGGGTTGGATTTCAAGCAGACTTTGTTAGGTGTTTCGAAATACTATAAGGAACAAAATGCATTAACCAACAAGCTTATGTTTCTCATGTTTAGTGCGCTAGTAAGCTATTTTATCGTTCATTATGTCGCGAATTTGAACTGATTAAGGAGATCCTACTATGGGATTGGCTGCTAACGCTATGGTTCTTTGCCACCTCAATATCTGAGATTTCGCTACCTTCTTCCCCCTCTTTCTCAATTGCGATACGGTCTTGGAATATCTTCTTTGAGAATTCCCATGCATTTGATCAGGTGTTCTTGAATAAAATCTCTACCATTGTTGATTACTTCCTTTTTGCTTAGTCTATTTTACAAAGTGTGCCATCAGGCTGTTAAATAAATGCTCTTATAAGCTAGATTACGTCGAAATCAGGGCTCCCATACAAGACGTCGGGCTCACTTGAAGAGTGATTTTTATTCAAAAGTGGATTTCTTTGGCAACTGCGCAACTATTAAATCGACCGAAGTCAACAATCAATTCATTAAGTATATAGCAAAAGAAATTTATTTGGAAATTCCAGAATTATGTACGATAATATTTTAAGGGAGGAGAACTTCATTAAGTAGAAAAGTATAACTATCCACCTGTATTGTAAACCTACATTGTGGTGATGATAAGTCAGACGAAACGAATATTATAGTTTTGACCCTGTAATGCATATGTTGGAGATGGTACAAATTCTTAGATAACTTAATCCAGGCTACAAAGCTCCTTCTCAATTCTTCCCCAACGGGGAACTGGTTATGCATCCTTTCTGATATTCGACATCAATTTACGAAGGAAGTAGCGACACCTGAGTGAGAATCACCGATGCCAATTGTACTTTACAAGTAGTTTCAGCTATCTTTCATTCATATCTCGTGAATCGAGCAGTAATTATTAATTTTTACTTTTAGAGTCAAGCAATACACTACGAAAAGTTATCCAGAATACACTACTGCTCACCTGTTGCCCGCTTAGATCTTCCGAGTCACCTTAGAGACGGTCTGAATGGCACCTTTGAGTCCTAAATCCAGATTGTTAGAAGTAGAACCTCTTGGAACGCGGTACGATCGCATCATTTCCAATTCTAGGATTATTTGGTCAGAAAGAGACCTTGGAGGATCCGTCATCGAAGAAGTCGGCGGTGAAGAGTCCCCCGATGTATACATTTCACTGGTAGATAGGAACAGGAATTGGAACGGGGTGCTTCCCCTAGCAGTTACCAAATTGTTTGCAAATGACCCGATCGGGGTGAATAATGCCTGGAAGGAACTTGACGCTCTACTCGCCACATGGGCTACTCAACACAAAGATGGTCACCCCGTCACTAGGGACCAACGATGGGAGCACTTTTGGAATATCTCAGACCTCGAAGGCGACGAGCTGGAGATATGTTTAGACGTTTTGAAATCGAAACGAGATGATCGTCAGAAGCAGCGGATATTTGAGGAGTTGATGGTGAATTACAAGCATTTGTCTGGACACTGTAACAGTATCATATTGAATCACCAGGAAGTTGAGAGGGAGGTGTTAGATGAGCAAGTTAGAAGAAATTGGAATAAGCCTGAGCAAATAGCATACCGTCAAGTTTTAGCACAGATGGAACGCGACCGGGAGGAAAGAAGCCTGAGGAGTCGCCAGCAGAACGCAAAAGCCGAGAAGAAACGGAAAATAAAACAACAGCTCCAGGAGAAGCTAAAACTTCAAGAGGTCTCAAAGAGACATGCACTTAGAGTAACGAATATCTTTGAAGAAAAGGATCAGGAGAAAACTGGACAGAAAAGGAAATGCGAGGATGAGCTTCATGGGGAACGAAAAGCGAGGAAGGGGGATGACAAGAAGGTATGAAAGATAGAAACCCGGACGTTGTGTATCGCTATTAACTTGGGCTCTGCGTACAGATGTAGAGTTGCATGGAATATGTGATAGGCACGAAGGTTGAAGAAGCTTGGAAGGAAATCCTTCATCAAGTCTTCAAGTCTGGCCAGCTCTTCATTTTGCGAATTACATATTAATAGGATAGGACCAGTAGCTAGATTTCCCTTCAGAGTTCCTCGAATGGATAAGTCAACACAGTTAGTAGAGAGTCGTGATTTCGTCCCTGACCCTCCCTGATCCTCCAATGAAATTTAACAAAAGTATGAATAGAAAGCAAGCTCTACATCCTAGAAGAACTCCATAGCTGACCGCTAGGACCAACAACCTACTGCAACCGCTCGCTAGTGGACGTGCAGTCATGATATCAGGAAAGCTCTTGAAGCAGCCAGCTCCCAAAATGTGAGCCAAAGAGAGATGAGTGATTTACGGGTAGTGATCATCAACGTCCGTGAGGAGAGGGTGTGAACCCTTACCATGTTCTCACACGTCTTCTAGAACAAATTATTCCTATCGCCTGTAGCGCTCTAGTTGCAAATAGCTTCCTAAGGTGCAGGTTTGATCTAGGCAGCTAGTGTAAGCTTCTGAAAGAGCGCAGTACCGATATTGGCAGCTTTTTGGTTTTCAATTTGGTTAGTGCAAAGGAGGTGGAGGACAAGCTACCCAATCTCCAGTGTATATCACGTGAATACTCTCTGGTATGGAAAATCAAAGTCACTCACAGACGTCACTCGCAGAGCTCAATAGTCAATTGTGAAGTGGCATTCTCACACAATCTTATGTCAGGGTTCTTTTAAATTCAATCGGGCTGTATGCTCATTTCTGTGAATCATAGAATGCGCTATGCGTAAAAAGAATGATGACACTCCAAACATGCTACGCTTAAACTCTCCTGGATATCCTTTCTTTTCACAAAACGCCATCTACTGATATGCACCCATAACCATCTGACTCCATATATAAATCCAAGTCATCGCTTCATCAAATACGTATCCCACATTTCCATCCCCTATATTTAATAGACTTTACAATCTGGGGCTAGATGAGTCGGACTTATGCCTTCTTTCGTCGTAAGAAGAGCATTACAATCGATCCATCGCCACCCGAATTTCTTGGCTCGCCATATTCCGGTCCCTGGCTACCGTTCACTCCCGCCAACTTTACCATCCTATCATTGTAATGATGCCATGCTCCTGCCTCCTTTCCGCGTTGATCGAGATGTCTTGCCATTGCGACATAATGTCCACCTCCAATCCCTCTACCGCGGTGGAATACTGCACCATAACATTCATACCTAAATGGACCAATCATACCACGGTACGCGGATGATTTAAGTACGTCGGGAGGATTATTATCGTGAGCGGAGTATGGTGTGAGATCGATATGATCGGAATTGAATTGATTGATCACTGTATTGATTTTCCCCGACGCGCCTGGATCGCTGAACCGTTGAAAATATAGCACAAGGTAATCTGGTAGATAACTCAAATTGATTAGTCGTGTCATCTTTGTCACTCCCTTGCCACATGGAACACAGGTAATTCTTCCTTCGTCGTCCATAGTTTCCTCGGCGCCAAAGTTGCTACGCAAAACCTGGTCCAGTGATTGAGTTCCGGACTTGTTGATAATTAGGTTTAGATAGTTGAAGCTTTCCCAGGTACGATGAATATGCGTATCATCGTTGGGGCATTTAAATTGGATAAGCTTCTGCCCGAGAAAGTAGTTAGCAACTTCAGATTGTTGTGTTTCTTTTTCAGTCTTCCATTCCTTTGATGCACTTTCCCAAAGAGGCATCTGACTCCGCTGCCACTTTGCGTTGTCGTTAGTAAGTTCAGTACGTGAGTAGTCAGGCTTGTCACGGCTTTTGTTGAGCTCATCTTCTAGCCGACCTATGACGAAAATATAGATCTCAGAGCAATCTTGCTGTTGTCCGCCACCAAGGGCATCCGAGGGGTGGCTCCCAGTTATTGCTTGGTGAGAGTGGAAGAGATGTTTCTTGATTAAGGTCAGTACACGGGGGTGATGAATAAAGCGTCAAACTTACCCAAAACAGCCTTGGCTCTAAATAGGCAAATTCGCCTGATGCCATGCCACTGAACAATTTCGACAGGATATGACTGACAGGTTGTTGAAGCGCGCTATCTAAAATCGTCTCTTGAGAGGGAACGAAATCGGGCGCGTCGCCGAATCTAGCTGGCCGTTTGGGGACAGCATTAAGAACGTATCTATAACGTAAAAGGAAATCTCGAAAATCAACAGTTGCGCAGAGGCACTGAATAACTGCGTTAGAGTAACAACTGTTACCGAAGTTGGTGAGTCCTGTTATGAATCGAGGGCGCGAAGGATTCGAAAGACTCCCAGGACCAGAGCTAGGGTCCATGGCATAAGTCGCGGGACCTTTCTCGGATATGCCGCTTGATCTCTGTCTGGGTAGAGCTGGAGGTGGCCGAGCAGGTGGTTGACTGTACAAATCATCTTGATGATTGTACTTGTATCGCTCAATATTTGCCTTTTCGCTAGAGACCATAGATTCATGAACGGTCGGGACTTCAGGAAATCTTCGGTGGAAATCCTCCGGTGTTTTGTAGTAGGCGAAGTCTTCAGAAGCTCCATCATTGGTGTCAATCTTACCACCACTATGGTTATCTATGTGCCCGTCTCCATCCATATTGCTCTTCGGAGTTTCACCTGTCGAGCTCAGAGGACTCTCTCCACTTTTGAGTGAGAATCCAGCAGTTGAAGAGCTTTTCAAAGCATTGAAGCCTACAAGGTCGATCCAGGCATCAAGACCACCGTGCAGAAGCTTGGGAGGTAATTTGGGTTGTTTTTCATAACCAAAATCATATACCGCTTGTACAAATGTCTGCAATATACTCTGGGTGCCTGGTGGAGTTCTTGACCTGAGATCGACAGATTGTTGATCGTAAAGTACAATTAAATCAAACTGGTTTCGCTGTTCGAATAGAGTTTGCTCTTCATCTGGGGAAAGTGACATTGAATCCTCAAGTTGTGCACCTGACGGATCTTTCTCTAAAGACAGCTGTAGAGGCTCAACGCAGATAATCAGCGGTGCCAGAATGTGACCCTCGTCAAATTCATCGCGAGGCCGGATATCTACCATTAAGACCTGTACTCCTTGATTGAGATAGTCCATGAGTTCTCCAGGCATAATGGTTTCTGATTTCGGATCAATAATCGGTCTGTTAGATCTCGGTAAGTAACGCGAATTACTTGACGATGGAGCGACATGTGCTAGCGTCGAGTGAGTTCCCTCTTTATCTTCTGAAATACTTAGTGTACGAGCAGCCTTAGATATTGGTGGTGCCGAGCCATGCTTTCCATTACCCAAGTAGGAGAGGCTTCGAGGCACACTAGAGGGAAAGTATGCTGTTACAGGATCTGTGCTGAGGGATGGACTATATATAGCGGCCGGAGCTCTGGGCATCTCTGGGAGAGAAACCTCCATTGTGGTTTTTAAAGGAGACAGACCTAATATTCGCGGTGGCAAGAGGTCAGGCATTTCTCGGGGGCCACTTGGTCGTTTCATGGTAGGAGACTTGCTAGACTGAGAACCCGACGGAGAGTGCGTTGGAGTCGTTGGCATTTCCAACCCAGCAATAGATTGAGTTCGGATTCGAGGATCCTGCTTCAATACAGGAGCGTCTTGCCTTAAAACAGGGGACTTGGGTGATCGTAAAAGTGCGAGGCGGGCCGCTAGATCGGTTTGAGGGGGTTTCGTTACCAGTGTTGGCTGGGGTGCCGGCGCGTGTCCGTTTAATACCTTACCGTGGAGAGCTTCTGGTTTGGGCTGAATCGGCGGTGGTGCCTTGCGTGGTTCATTTGTAGTGGAAGAAGAGAGAGTAGTACCGTTTGGCAGAGAGATGGCACGAGTGTGATTATTCTCTTTACCATTTGCTCTTGATACTGGAGCTTGCTTTACAGCAACAGTGCCGCTCGACAAAACGCCATATCGTTCATTATTATCCTTGATAGCAACTACCATATCTGGCACTTTTGCAGACTGGGTCTGCAACCTTCTTAACAGTCCAGTATATTCGCGCCACAAGTCTCCTCTTTGCTGTTTCATGGATGGGTATTCTTGATTTCGAGTGATGAGTTCAGAAGCCACGATCGAGGCCTGTATATGTGCCTGATAAGCTATATCAGGGCGTCGGAAATCTATCTGAGTGTCCGCATATTTTGCATATTCTTCGCCGTGCTTGATGAGCTTGCGAATGGATGAATTCTTCCCAACATCAGCGGGTCGCGCGGCGTTCAGATCCTCCAGATGTTTGTAAACCAGAGGGTTCCCCATCCCTTTCATATTCTCTTTCCCAGCGGTCACCCCTCCTACTGTAGAAGTATCCTTCGTACGGACTGGTCCTTGTCCATTGACCATCGTCTGCCGAGGTGAAATAGGGCCGCTGGTTGCAGATGGACTCATCCCAACTCAAGTTCTACGGTTGAAGGCACTCCAGCATTTCGAGCTTAACGGGGAAGTGGGCAAGTTCGTACAGACTAGAGCGCACCGAGTCAATTCCGCAGGCACTGACAACGGAAATGGTGATTGCTATGCGGGTTGGTGGCAACAGCTGGAGGTACTAATGGGTGGTCTGCGGTTCGAAGCTCGGAAAGCGGAAAGGACTGAAGAGAATAATTTCGTCCTGGTTGCGTACAAAGGCCGGTGGCTATCTCGGCACAGGTGTGGGAATTGATGCCCTTTGTTTCTACCACTAAGCTTGGTTTATTGAGGTACTGCTTTGAACGACACGCAATTCAATAGTAAGTGAGTGAGTGACCTTCAAATCCAGCCCAGCCTTCAAGGTGCGGATGCAGGCGGTGTCGTCATTTTGCCGCAGGGTGCGGATTTAGTGAGTGGCAGGGGTGATTGTGAGGTATTGTAAGGCTCTCCGCCAGAGGAAAGGTACAAAAGCATCTTAGGGATGAGCGTTATATCTTTCATCTTTTAAAGTAGCAATTCTATGAGTGAGATATCATATCAGATTTCCCATGCTTTTATATATTACCGTGCACCTGGAAATATTTTCGGTTTTTTTGGAACAGTCAGTCGTTCTAGGCCAAAATTCCCAAGGCGGGCTTACCTTACCTATACACTAATAATAGTAGGCTTGTTGGGATACAATTGACAAGGCTGAAGACCCGCCCGTGCTTGTGATACTGAACTACGTACCATCAAGTCAAGGCCGCCGCCACTGAACTTCATAGCTACGATTAATCGGCCTTCTTAACCCAAACTTTCAACAATTACCTCTAAAATATCTGCCATCGCCCACACGCGCAGAACATCTTTTTAGCTAATAGCCATAATTCTCTACGGGCACAGCATACTCTCCAACTGGAACCGCTGACAACGGCGGGCCGTACAGTTGTCTGCAGGAGCCCATCCTATTCCTTTACCAATAGACCAAATCGCGCAGCTTACACTTAAGTGAGCGTCTTACGATAATCTACGCCCGCGACAAGAAGTATCTTGATTCTCTGCAGAGCTTTAGTTGCATCATGGCGGGTTGGTTTACCTCTTCCTCGCAGATTGACGAGCAGGTCCAAAGAGCTACCGAAAGTAGTCTGTGAGTTTTAGCGATAACTATCCAACTGCAGATCCAATACTGATAGTCAACCTCCCAGCGAGGATATTGCTCTCAATTTAGAGATTTCTGATGTGATCCGTTCTAAGGCAGTCAACTCGAAAGAGGCCATGCGCTCTCTCAAACGTCGCATAGACAATAAGAACCCGAATACCCAGCTCAGTGCACTAAATGTCAGTCTCCCAGAGCATAGTACCGAGTGTTGCTGACGATATCTAGCTTACGGATACATGTGTTAAGAATGGTGGCTCCCATTTCCTGGTGGAAATAGCCTCTCGGGAATTCATGGACAACCTGGTTTCGCTCCTTAAAGCATACGGCGGCGCAGCTGTGAATGACGAAGTTAAGAATAAGATACTGGACCTTATACAAACCTGGGCGACAGCTACTGAGGGACGTCACGAGCTTTCATATATTGGGGAGACTTATAGCACTTTGCAACGAGACGGTTTTCAGTTTCCTCCAAAGATTAATGTCTCGAAGAGCATGGTGGACAGTAGCGCGGTAATTTTGGTTTTCCCCACTATGAAATACAAAACTAATTAGAACAACAGCCTCCAGAATGGTCAGATTCTGATGTCTGTATGCGTTGTAGAACAGCATTTAGTTTCACAAATCGGAAGCACCATTGTCGAAACTGCGGGAATGTATTCGACCAACAATGCTCGAGCAAGCTCCTTCCGTTACCTCATCTTGGCATCATGCAGCCTGTAAGGGTAGATGATGGCTGCCATGTAAAGTTAACAGATAAATCTGCCAAAGGAGGGTCGTTTGCTAGCGAACGTTCTACTTCTACAAAACATAGATCACAGTCAGCGTCTATGCAGCCGAGAAGCGCGCGGGTAGACGATGGATTTGACGAGGATTTGAAAAAGGCGCTAGCTATGAGCCTCGAAGAGGTGAATGGCCATGCGGGCGCAGGTTACGTCCCTCAAGCCAAGATTCAACCAGTGCCAAAACCACAGGAGATATCCTCGAAAGTGGCTGCCTCTCACACTTCCGGAAACAAACATCCCGAGGAAGAGGACGACGACCTCAAAGCTGCTATTGCGGCTTCCCTTGCTGATATGGAGGAACAAAAGCAAAAACACACTGCTACAATAAAGGAGCAATCTGGCTTGGCGTCTAAACCAGGGACCTCGTACACAGCGCCAAGAAATGATTATGAACTCACACCAGTTGAAGCCGAGAATATAAATTTATTTTCCACATTGGTCGATAGATTACAAACACAACCTCCGGGAACGATCCTTCGCGAACCTCAAATTCAAGAATTGTATGATAGTATTGGAACCCTACGCCCAAAACTTGCTCGAACATATGGCGAGACTATGAGCAAACATGGTAAGTGCGCCATACTTGTTATTTATGCATGATTTAATAATTGGTAGATACGTTGTTGGATCTTCATGCAAAGCTTTCTACTGTTGTACGGTATTACGATCGTATGCTTGAGGAGAGGCTCTCTAATACCTACAACCAACACTCAATTGGTGGTTATAATCTTCCCCAACAGCGCAATTCATCCGGCATATATCCATCTCTCACGACATCGGACGGAACCAGTGGCGCAGAAAGCTATTACACTGGTAATGCTCAACTAGAGCCTCAGCATCGGCCTCAATCAACATATTATGCTCCCCCCCAACAACAATACCATGCTGCTGCTCCTATAGACCATCGAGCTACAGGACATGAGCAATATTTCCAGCAACAAAATGCAGCACCACAGGCAAATTCTGCCGCTTGGCAACATAATGATGGGCAGCAGACCCCAACACCCGCGAATGCCGGCTACCCACATCCTAATATTCGTAGTAATTCATATGGCCAGTATCCTCCGCAAGATCAATCCATCCAATCCGCGCCAACTCAGGGCAATCATGGATGGCAGGCCGGCGAGTCATCGTCGCAATATGCTTTACAGCCACAGTCTTATGCTCTGGAGCACCAACGAGAGGGACAGACAAATCAAGCTTCACAACCTCCTATGAACTACTCTGATCCACCCCTTCCCCCGTCTTCTGTAGATCCAAACGCATCGAACAATCCACTGCAAACGCCACCAGCGCCTTATGCGTCCACCCATTCACCACAACAATTCATTTCAACCCCAGCCCAGCAACAACCAGTCTCTCCCCAGGAGACATATCAGCAACCTGCGAATGCACAACAAACTCCCAACCAGGCTCCGCAACAGCAGGCGGGATACTGGCAAGGACAGCCACAAAATGCAGCACCTCAGCAAGCTTGGCAAGCTCCTAGTGCTACACATGCAGGTTATACACAGAATTCCTTTCCATCGGCTCCACATCACGCTCCGAAGCAGCCAGTAGTAGAAGAGGCCCTCATCGAGCTTTAATACGCATGTTAGCATGGCATTTTATTCGCGTGCATATCTAGCATTTTGTAACGAGTTGGTAGTTTTGAGAGAATATGTTGGGCTTATATGTAGACATTTTCGCTTCATTCTGGCATTAGTCATTGAGTAGATTGGCACTATATGAAACTATACCCAAGCCCCAGACATTGAGATCATGGGGGTTTTAATCTCAATTTTTTGAAACTTATGTGGCTTCTCTCGCATCTAAACTATTCACCAAGATGATATTATTTATACAGCGGTCACATGATAACAGCTCTATTTCCCCCACCACAAGTTCACCCCACCACCAACGTCACTTCCACTTCCACTTACACTTCTAACACGTCAGTATCACGCAGACACCACCCTATTCGTTCTCCCTTTTCCTTAGAATTCAACAACGCGCATTTCAAAAAGAACTCTAGAATACAGCATAGAAAGCAAACATGTCTCGTCATAGACTGGTGAAGACGATGGATTTAGACGACGAGCTAGATGATTTCGATGGCGGGGAAGATTATGATAATGGAGAAGAAGAAGGCACTTTACTCATCCCAATCTCTCCTACTTGGCTAATTCATAGTAGAGATAAGTGATTCGGACAAAGGTTAGTCCACCCTGCCCACCCACCAGCAACACCCACGAGAAAAATACCTTGAGCAAGGATGGTAGAGACATGGTGTTGATTCGAACTCGTGAAATAGAACATCTCCGCGCAGGAACGATTGAAGTCCGCCAAACACTCGCATCTGCGGCAGATCAGTTAACGGACAAGGAGATCCATGACTCATTATGGCATTATTATTATGATATTGAGAAGACCGTGGCTTATTTGCTCGGGGTCGTCGAAAAGAAAGGAAAATTGGCTCAGGCACAGAAGGGGAAGGTTGGCAAGACAGCAGGTGGGTTATGTATTTCTTTCGTCTGAGAAGGTGCTTGTGATATGTTGCCGGGCTGCGTATGGTGGAACGGATGTAGTATGACAGATGGAGGTGGGTTCTTTCTTTGTATCAAATAGTAGAAGGGAAGCTGGAGTGGATGATATAAGACTAACACACCAACTAGTCGAATTCCGTCCCGAAATATGCACGAAACCCTTTTCCATCGCAGAATTTTTCAAAGACTCTCCATGGCTCAACATTCCTTTCGAGAGACAGGCGATTTTGATAGCGCCATTATATCCAAGAGGAGGACTACTGGGTGGTGCGCCAGAGGAAAAAAAGATGTCGAAACTTCAGGCATTAGCTGCAGCAAGGAAGAAAAAGGCACAAGAGCAGAAGGGTGAAATTTCGGAAAGGATCGAACAGCCTATGGCAGGGCTATCATTGTTGAATGGTGCAAAGCCGAACGAGAGAGTGGAACCAAAATTTAACAAGGCAGAGAAAGACTCCAGCACGGTACCAAAGCAGCATGCTCGAGGATTTCCAGTGAGAAAGAGGAAGGATTCGAATCCTCATGAGAAATCACCGAAGGCCCAGCCCCCTAAGCCAGAGGAGCAAGAGGAAAATGTAAATTCAATAGAAATCATGCCGATAGACCAAGCCGAACCCTCGGAATTCGCAAACACCATGTTTAGCTCCATCACACGTCCAGCCACAGAACCAGCCAGCCTTTTCACGCTACCATATGTCGCTAAAGCCACAATTTTGACTGACCCGTTTTCAGGACCTAGTCCTGATGATATAGTACTAGCAGCGCAGTCGAAAGGTTCGGCAATATCCGGAAAGCCAAAGAAGTGAACTAATCCTATGTAGCAGCAAGTAAAAAAGGGGGTAAAGGACCCCCGAAGACCAATGGAGAAAAGAAAGCAGATCAGATTGCGAATAACGTCGAAGCATTAAAACTAGATGATACGCCAAGGGCGACAAGTAAGAACCTAGAGGTTCTGGAAGAGTATGAAAAGTTAGATAAAAAGAACGAAGCGAATTTTGTGGTTATTGGTAATGGCCCACGCCTTTCGGGTTTCAAACTATGTTAATTGAAGTAGGTCATGTTGACGCGGGAAAAAGTACGATGATGGGAAGATTGCTCTATGATCTGAATGTAGTCGATCAAAGAACAATTGACCGCTACCGTAAGGACGCTGAAAAGATTGGTAAATCATCATTTGCCTTAGCTTGGGTGTTAGATCAAGGAACAGAAGAGCGAAGTCGGGGTGTTACCATCGACATTGCAACGAACAAATTCTCGACCTCAAAAACAAAATTTACAATACTGGACGCTCCTGGTCATAAAGATTTTGTGCCTAACATGATAGCCGGCGCTGCTCAAGCCGACTTTGCGGTCCTGGTAATCGATGCGAGCACGGGGTCGTTTGAATCCGGTCTTCAAGGGCAAACGAAAGAGCATGCTCTACTAGTGCGAAGTATGGGTGTACAACGTCTAATTATCGCTGTGAATAAACTTGACACGGTGAAGTGGTCTCAAGAACGCTTCGATGAAATCTCGCAGCAGATATCCGCTTTCTTGCTAGCTGCGAATTTTCTGCGGAAGAACATCACTTTCATACCTTGCTCCGGTCTCAATGGTGATAATATTGTTCGTCATTCTGCTGAAGCAGAGCTCACTTCTTGGTACAAAGGTCCAACACTCGTCGAAGAACTGGAAAACTCGGAACCAGTATCTCGTGCTCTCACAAAACCCCTACGATTGACCATTGCAGACATATTTCGTGGCGGAGTTCAAAATCCACTGAGCATATCTGGTCGTTTAGAAGCCGGAAGTTTACAAACAGGAGATGCATTACTCGCTCAACCGGCTGGCGAAAAGTGTTTCGTTAAGTCTATAGATATCGATGAAGAACCGGTCCCCTGGGCCGTTGCAGGCCAAAACATCACAATCCATCTCTCCGATATCGATCCTGTTCACCTCAGGATTGGAGACGTCCTTTCTTCCCCGGCTAATCCAATACGCAATGTTAAGGAGTTCACCGCGAAGGTGTTGGCATTTGGCTTTTTGATGCCTATGAAGGTTGATGTGCATCGTGGAAGATTGCATGTACCAGGACGAATTACGAAGTTAGTGGGGGTTTTAGATGGGAAGGGAGTGACTGTGAAAGGGAAGAAGCCGAGAATTGTAAGACCGGGTCAGGTTGCGAGGGTAGTGGTGGAGTTGGAAAGAGAGGTTCCCCTTGAGGAGGGAATGAAGATAGTTTTGAGAGATGAAGGAGAAACAGTCGGGAGTGGGGTCATTGAATGATATAGAGAATATTTCAAGGAGCTAAGAGAGGTATAGATTACGTCGTGATTAGCATGAGATAAAATGTTGCATTGCATAGCATGGCGAGAAAAGAATATAAACGTTCTTCTTACCATAATATTGTTTAACGGCCGGCCTTCGTCATCCATGTATTTTGGGCACTAAGTTACAGAACTCACCGCATTTTGCGTCCTCCCATAAGAAATATAAGTCCAACACAGTTAGTCAAGCGCCGCGCTGATGAGGCGCTACTCACATCCAACTCACCCTCTTTAATATTGCCATCTCCCTTGCCTAATTTTAACTATATCCGCTATCTAGGAGGGAACTACATTAAACTCCCCAACTCTCCAGCAGAGGTAGAGCCTAAGGAACGTCCCTGGCAGGCGAGAGTTCCAAGTACAACTTGAAATTCCGACTAAGCCGCAGAACACAGCTCTACACACTGGGTCAGGTGATTTATATGTGATGCCTTGAGGTAGAGCTAATTAACCAACCACTTCTTTACCGCCTCTTTTTATTTATTTCCTTTCTATAGTCCTTTCGTGCTGCTATACCCCCTTCCAACTCTAGCATTCTGACCGTCGCTCTCGTAGCTATTGTGATCCATAGTCTGAAAGCTAGTGCCTCGCCCAAGGAGGTTTTTGAAATTACACATTTGCCAACTTAAGCCCCGTTATATTATACAAATTGCATGCACCATCTTTGTTGACTCATGCGAACACCATTGCGCGTTGTCCTCTTTTGAATAATGACTCTCTAAGCCGCGAGATATACCAGTATACAGAGCCGTATGAACTAGAAGCTAAGCCATTTCAAGGGCTGCGAGCGAACCACAGGTTCTATAGTATCTCTGAGATTCTCCAAGAACGCGTCCGTAGTTTATGCATCTCACTAGCAATCCATATGATGATTCAGATATTTTCAGACAGCGGTCCTGTTGCTCGGGGTCTTGAAGTCACTCTAAAAGCGTCTTCCCAGTGTAGAGAGTGTAACGATCTACTTAGGCCACGTTAGGGACTCTTTAGACATTTTCGGGAGGGTTCCTGAGCCAGACCTGTCATCGATAGATGCACCTGACTGGTGCATTCATTTCATCCTGACACTGGCCGGAGCAGAACGACCATTACGCTTGCCTGAAGAGCTGAAGAGTATCCGATTCTCAAGGCTGTTATAAATTTCCGGTGCTCATTTCTTAGACTGTGCAAGCTGGTCATTAAATACAAATGAGATCCTGTAATTGAAATGATAGGAAATAGGTACAGTATTTACTACTGTGGCCTCCCGATCTACGGATTTACCACAGATAACTTCTTGTATAACTCATATAATGATAGTATGCCACTGCCTAGCTGGACGATTTATCATATGTCTCCAGTCATAACCATTTCTGCTTCGGCTGGTGGCGGCTCATTACTCGAGTTGAGGAACTCAGTCTACGCATCCCTCAAAAGGTCCCGAATTGGTGCTAAAGTCGTTCCCTAGCAATCTAGCTTAATGAATTTGTTGTTGCTCAACATTCATGACAAGTTTGATAAGTTGGGAAAAGGTGGCCGTAATTAGGACGGCAGATATTGGCAAAATTGGAAAACAGACAATAAGGAACTATAACCGATTCTGGATAACTGGAAAAGCCTAGAAGAGGTTCCTTTTAAGCATAATCTAGCTGATTCATCAGCGTGCTCAGGATTCAGGGCTTGACTCCGGTTATAGCAGCGGCAGTTTAAGTCTAAAACAGAAATGCACTTTGACAAGGTCAAGATTCAGCGGAAAAGATTTGAAAAGCAGTAGCCAAGAATGCTATGTTGCTGTGTATTTAAATTTTCTAATGACTATCCTCGGATTATTCCTGCTCAGTATGATATTCCCTCCCTCTCAAGGCGATACTATAACTACTTCGACGTCTTGATGCAATGCAATACGAAATTTTATCCTCGATGAGGATTCCTGACTGCGAGACTTATGGTGCAAGTCGTGCGGCATCACGAGGGAAAAGCACCGTTTCACGGATATCAGTCAACCCTAGAAATCCTTGTATAAGGCGATTAAGTCCTACTGTTAACAAAATCAGCGTGTCATTATTAGAGATTAGATTTTACAACTGGGCTAGAATATCTCATCTAGCTTCGAGGCAGTGATAAGAGGGATGAAGCGATCAAACCCTAGAGAAACTTACAGCCAAAGCCGCCCCAGGGAGGCATACCAATCTCGTGAGCCGTCACGTACGGGCGCCATTCAGGCGAGTCTGGATCGAGGGGATATGCGCGTGCAGCGAAGGCTGAACGTAGCTCTTCGTAGGAGTGAAGCAATCGGCATCCGGTAATGATCTCTTGCCCACGCATGATAACGTCGAAAGATTGGGTTGTGTTGTCACCCTCTTCCGATAGGTAGGTGTTGCAAGCACGCAAGTGTTTTGGGAAGTGAGTGATTATAAACACATCAGTAGGAGGGCCCAGATGAGACTTGTCACTTGAGAAAAAGGTTCCCAAGGCTGCTTCCTCCTCTCTCCTAGTCAGAGTTAGCAGTTTTCCTTGGTTATGAGTTTATAAACCACACGCAGGCTCGGCTACACTGATATGGTGAGACGTTGAGAGGAAATACCAAAACTTACGTAAGATCCTCCTGGGCATCCGATTGCCACCCCAAAAAATCTTTGAGAATCGCCTTCGCCTCACTAAACTTGATGCGTAGCAGCTTCCCATTTCTGTTGAGCCCCAACTTGAATGTTCCAGCTAAAGGGTAAAGTTCCCGTGCAAGTTGAGTAAGCGCATTGTATTTCTCACGCTCCTGAAGGGAACGAATAAGAAATACCAAGAGGCTATCAGCAACCTCAAGAATTTCAATCCAATCATTTTGGAGATTGAACACAAGTTCAAGCATCGTAAACTTGAGACACGTTAGCTGTAATGTTCACATTTAGGAGCTTCCGCACTGTTGCAAAATTCTTCGTGATGGTGGAGTTTGAAGTGGTTTAAAGATATCTTACCTCAGTCAAATGCCTGCCATCGGAGACTGGCTCTCGGCGGAATACGGTGTGGATATCGTATACACGCTTTAGATCCGCCGACAAAGCCATCCCTAGATATATCTCTCCCGTTGGTGCCAGTCTGGCTGTTTTATCGAAGTACGGAACATGGAAATAATCATCCTTCTCCTCTGGGAACTCGTAGCCAACGAACGCCGGAGTTGGGATATGACAAAACTCATGAGTTGTGAGGTACTCCACAGCTAGGTGATGAGCTCCCGAGAACAGTTTGAAAATTGCTGCTGTTGCTACTACTCGAGCGTCCAGTAGCCTGTTGTCCAGCCGGTGTTCTATCAACGCTGCGCGCGACTCCAATGGTGGAAGGACTTCACCAGGAGCTCCATGAAGTTTGAGACTCTCCGGGAGGTCAGCTTTTGCCTTAGATAAAACGACTAGCTTAGCAACATGGAATTTCACGACCTGTGAAGCAGTTTTGTCCTTGATAGTTTTGTCGTCGCTCACAAGCAAGCCCGATACCCTGACAAGAGATTCAGCAGTAAGACGCCGAGCTACATCAAGGCTGATGTCGTCAACTGAGCCTGGCTCAAGCCAAGCATCTATGAAGGTCCCGCTATGTCGAAGTAGAATTGTGACAACTGTTTTGGATCTTATCACAGGACTGCAGTGAACACGGGCGTCAAAGACAGCATGATCTGTCTTATTGTGGTGGCCGTTCATAACCAGTTGCAGCTGATCTTGAAACGTTTTTCTAGCTTACTCAAAACCTTCAGAGATGACTTTAAATACAGAGGGATTAGCTGCTGCCCTGGTTGCAAAGAAAAATGGTTGAGTATCACTTACGTTACTCCGCTTCTAAGGCGGCGCTTTTTTAAGTCCTAGGAAAGACAATTCCCGGAAAGGAGTGTGGCCAGAAATTGAAACATGAAGTAAACAAAACGTAAATAGTGGAACGTGAATCGTATTGAAACAAAAAGTAATATCGTGCAGAAATCTATTGATTGTTGATCTGATTATTGCTTTTGCAAAGCAGGGGCAGGGTATACGGAACCTCGCCTCTTGCAAACTCGGCAAAGTCAATGGCCCAGTGAGTGTATCTTAATATACACGAGGGGTTGTATTCCGAGTTTGAGTCCCATATACCTCCATTTTCAAACCAACTTGCCTTCGAATCATTTCTCAAGATGGCGATTTCCAAAACTAGAAAAACAATGAAGCTCGAGGTTCTCAGCTATGAGCTCCTGAAGGCTTATGGCCACGAGGAGATACAGAAGATGATCCGCGTTCTTTCCAATGAAGGACTTTTCTTTCTCGACATGGAAGGTCCACTTGCAAAAGACTTTTTGGCAGATCTACCACCCGTTCTTCGCCATCAACGCAAGTTCTTTGAACAAACGTCTGAAGTGAAGTTCAAGTACCATTCTGGTTTGTACTACAAGGGGTGAGTAGTACCGTTCTCTATACTGCTGTTGAGTTGTCACTAGCTTTAGTCGTACAACTGTACAATATTAATAGCATTACTTCAGATTCTATACTTTTGACTCAGGAGTTGAAAAGATTCATGTACGTAAATTTATTTTTTTCCGCTTAACACAACGCCTTTTCATAGTCAGCTATCTTTGTGGCAACTAGTTTTGACTTTATATAGCTGGGTCGTGAAGAATATGTTCAAGGAACTCTCGAACTACCGGAGGATTTGCACCCAGTTGCAGACAAAGTTGCAAGCACGTCTACTTTCATCGACAACCTACTTAGAGATCTTGGAATGATGACTTGTACCTCAATGGTGCCTCCTGTTCCAGCTCTTCTTGACGATCCTACGAAACCTGGCTTAAGCAACTTGTACCTAGCCATATCAAAGGCATCACCTGGAACGTTTCTGATGCCTTCGCATCTGGATGACGGCTTCTTGACTCTCACATTTTATGACGAGCCTTTCCTAGAAGTGCTAGATCGTAACACCCAGGAGTGGAAGTTGGTGGAAGTCAACAATCATATGCCGATTGTGAGCAATGGAGAGGAGATCCAGCGGAACTCGAATGACAGGCTGTATTCACCATTTCATCGGGTCAAACAGGGCGAAAAGGAGATTGATCTTATTATGTTTGATCTGTTCGAGTCTCCACGAATGGTAGAATAGTTCAAATAAGTCCAGGCTGCTTTCACCCAATTCAATTGAACTTGTCATGCTGCTATATTATCTGGATATTACATTTTGTACTTCCATCTCTGTGATTTACCTGAGATGTTTGATGGTAAGTATTGCTGATACGCCACAAACCCAAGAGATTTGATATTGGGTCAGACTTTAGCATTACGAGGCCAAAGATTTGATTGAATTTGATTGATTCTCAAGAGCTAAGATTATAACTTTTGCTACCAGTGATTTGATTCATGCTATGCCAACCTAACAACTTTTGAAGGACGAACTCCCTGATTCCGAATTGTTACATTGAAACTTACCCCAATAGCTTCTCAATTTCCGTTCGTCCACATTCATACCCCCCAACAAATTCACATCTTTTCAATTTATCTTCCTCAAGCTGATCCAGACATCTTTCGAAACTAACTGTCTTTCTCTTGATCATCTCCCGCAAAGCTCGCCTCTCCTTTCCACCAAGCAAAATGCCGTTACTCGCTACCCACACTTCCAAGTCAAGAAAAGCCCTGGCGAGCCCAAGCAGGAATGCCACGTTCTTCATCGGTCGCTGTGCCCAACTCAGTAATTTAAATGCAAATTTCGTTGCATCGTTGTTGTCCCCATTTGGCGCCTCTAGTACATCACCTAGGCAGGTTGGCACGGGCAGCTTGTGTCTCTGAACGATGTCGAGGCCAAGAGCAACGATATCAGGGCTATATCCAGGACGTAATTGTTCGTCCATACACGCAATTCCTGTGCCCTCTGGCAAGTAACCCTTTTCAGCTCGGAGTATCTGCAGACAGTTGGAAATAATAGGCGCAATTGTCTTATGTGGAGAACTAATTGTGTTTTCGAGGATACATGGATGTACAAACCAGAGCGGCAGCAGGACATCGAGCTGCACGTTAGAGACTTCTATTGGTGCTCGTGGTACAAACTCGGATACCTTGCTAGGAAACCACTCCTGCATTGGAGGGAACACTGGGTGAGCAACCGCAACATCGTTCCGGGGTGGACTAAACGTCTTTTCCATACTTTTGTAGCCTCCGACAAGGTCCCAGTATGCGTCTTTGGGGTCAGCATCTTTCTTCTTCAGGGAATCAATCCATATGCGAAGCAATTCAACCTCGTCGTGCGTAAATGCACCAAACATTCTGCCTTTCCACGCGAGCTCGTGAATGATACGGCTTTTGCTGCTATCACCTCTGTAAACCCACGGTTTTGAATCAGCCAGAGCAACGAGAAATTCTTCCTTCCACTTATCGTCACAGATATCGTTGCCCTTATCCTCAGGTGAACTCGCCGAGAACCAGGATGACAGGCTCCGCTCGCCGATTCGTGCCCGACTGGTACAGTGAATCTTTCTCGCGACATTGCCTTTTCGGTGCAAGAGCTCAACTAGCTTATCTTCGTAATGATAAATAGTTTCACTGTTGTCAGAGCTCTGGGCTAGACAATAGCCGGCTTGCACACGTTTCCATGCGCTCTGGTAGTCCATTATGCCCGTCTCACGCACAATATCCATGAATTGAACAATATTCCCAAGTGCCATAGCGGAGTGACCCGAATCAGTGTTGTCAATTGAGATATGTAGCGCGTAGTAATATGGCGAGATGCCGAACTCTGGCAGCTCCTTATTTGCTTTGTAGCCACTTAGACCAGGCGCTTCGTAGTGTAGGTTAAAACCCAGGATTTCTGGTAAGAATTCGTTGGGAAACATCGAGATGAGAAACTGTCCCGTAGCAAATCTCCAGAGTTGCTCGTCTTCCATATCATGTCGTGGGTGAATGAAGTCGGCTATATCTCCATCAGGTAGGTGAACGCCAACACTCCTCAATAGATCTCTGTACACCACTACATGATTCTTTTCGATATCCCCGTCCCCAAGTTCCTCTGAAAATATCTGCCATGCGTTCTTTGTCACGCCTCTAAGGGCGAACGGGGTAGTAATTTGGTGGATATGGGCCAACCAGCATCCATCGGTATAATTCCAAGGTGCGCCATCCTTCAAATACCTGCGGGCTTCCTCGAAAGACTTGAACAACTCTGGGCCACCGCCCGCTTCTCTTCGCCGAACGTAAGATTCAAATTCGTCCTTGATTATATCTTGTTCACGTTCAAAGAGCTTTCGCAACTTGACAGGGTCGAACTCTTTTATATCCAAGATATTGCATGCTTGGGGTTTGTAGCGCGCCATCAATAGACCTTGCTCCAGGAACGTTTCTAAAATCTCTTTGACCGTTGGCAAAACTTCTGGGAAGTTTTCCAAGTTTTGCAGTTTGTAGTACAAATCCTTGTATAAATTCAATCTCTCCTCTAACTTGATTTTAAGTCTATGAGATGTGTACTTTCCCTCTGAAACTGCTTTTTGAGGCCCCAGATGCCCTAGATGGCTGCGAGTAAAGGAAGACTTCAGCTTTGGGTAGGCAAAGTGAAGGAAAGAAGCCACAATGGAAACAACAAAGAAAGAAGTGGTAATCTGGGAAGACAACACATCAAGTGTGACTTCTCGCCAATGTCGAATTTGTGTTGTAGTGTTCATCATTATTTTCTGGATTGAACATATGACCGGGTCTGGGTTGGGTAGTTAACTGGATAACAAGTATCGTAAACAGAACCAGTTTTCGATTTCGGTCTATACCAAAACTTGGAATATCTCAGTCTATAAAGTCTCAGATGCTCCAGCACAGATTTACCCACAAAAGAATAGGGTCACTTTAGACCGACAGGTGTGTTGCTTCTTGGCAGTATAGCTCCTCGGTGTTTGCAGCCACCAAGGGGAGTTGGTGTACCAGTGGTCCAGACTTGGTTGCGTTCCTGCGCCAAAAACCGCCAAATGATACCATGTCCCACCTCTCTATGCCGAAGTCATATGCTCACCGCTGCACCACTTCTCGATCAGTAGGAAGATCTGATTTTCCAAGCGACCCGGGGATATTAAAGCCGCAGGGTCTTATTGGTGGTACAGCAGAATCTTGGTGACACAAAAAAAGCCCTTTATTCCGGGAGCCAGGAACATGGTTCGTTAGCGATCATAAATTAACTTTCTTGGTAAACGCTGTTCTGTTAGCCAATCTCCAAAGCATGCAGAAGCCAGATCTAGACGAAGAAAACAAATACCTGGCTATCTGTTGGATCAGTAGATACATAGGTATTGGTCAATCGACGTTGCATAGACGACTTTGTCTGTTGAAGCTAATCAGATCCATGACGCGAAGAGAGACAAAAGAAATCTGTGGACGACCAAATTTCGCCGTGATATTTACCACAAACCAATCAAGTTCCCAACCGTGCTTTTCTTTGTTAAATAGTATTTAGCCTACATTTCACTGCTGCACAAATTTCGTCGTCTAGCAATGGAACATAAAACCGCCCGTTATGTCACAGGCAGCCAGAGTGAAGAGATCATCTCATCTAGAGCTCACATCTAAATGGACGAGAGTAGTGGAATTATTAGGTGCAGACGCTCAACCTGGCATAGCAAGGCTGTTCTGATGCCGGCGAGCAAGCAAGATTTATGCAATATCGGAAATTGCTAAGTTAGCCATACGTTCAGAAGTGCAAAGATTGACAATTACCTCTCCTTGCTGCTACTATCCCACTATTGTAAAAGCATTGCCAGTGTATGCTCGTGTAACGTTAAGGTTAAGCGACCTCGCCTCAACCAAGGTGGTGGAAATCTACTTCAGTGATGGTTAATGCGCCACTACTGAGGCAACGAGATGTAGTAAATATATTCTCTGGGTATATTGACATATTTCAATATTCAATAGTATTTCCAATTGTGGGTCTAATATGCTTTTGTCAATTTGCATCCACTGACTTAGTACGGACTTATTCTTGCTCTGCCGGTCATCGGATGTATGTGGATGATGTGTGTCCTTTGCCAAATTCATACCTCAGACATAGTGTCGCCGACCAAAACGAAAAAGGCAAAGGACATTTCCTAGGTTTCCAAGGACGGAATAGTTCCTTCGAGAATCTCCTGTGCGTCGACACTTTCGAGCTGCACTGCAACTCTATTACCACTAAATGAAATTGCCACCTAATTTTTTGGATGGTTGATGAGCGACATATTCACCACTAACCCATACTTTCACGCTCTAAATACTAAAGTTTAGCAAATTCGATGAAAGAATGCTCCAAACACCGAACGAGGTGCCCAAATTAATGACATTCCGATATGGTTCCACCGAACAACCATGTTCCTTTCAATTAATATAGTATGTTACACAATTGCTACCGAATACCTGGAACCTCACCTCGACGAAGATCAGTTCCCAGGCAGTGTTTAATACGAAAACTGACCTCACCACTATCGAAATGATGACCGCTACATGCCCGGTTTCTAAAAGAAAAAAATGAAAAAACAACAGGAAAAAGGCTTTTAGGATGCGGCTTTGTTTTCATCTTACGGGACTGTTATTATTATGGTTCGTGGATCTCTTGCAACACGCAAAACCCATGGACTGATTTGTCGTTCGATAGACTCAAAGTTCAACTAGTCCGAAAAGCAACGTCGGATCGTGTCAGACTGGTCATCCTTCAACCCCGCCGTCGCCAAGTGATTTTTATTTGGTCAGGGAACCAGCGGTTAATGGGGAAGCGGACAGCTTAGGACATAAAGGTTATTTTTATTTTTGCCTCTGACTCGCATCACCTCAACTGACTGTGTGTGTAGACAGCAATCTTCTCACGGAAATAATACATTCTGCACGACGACCGACAAAAGGCTCTCAATCACCGTTACCGTCGCTTGATCTGGCAGACTTTATTCACGTCCATCTCCTATCCAAATTATGGCTAGACACGCAGCAGCCCATGTTCACACGAGTGTGGCCCCTACATCAACATCAGGTGCTTCATCTTCGTCAAGTAATAGTAACGAAACCCTAGCAGAGCTGGAAGCGCCTGCGTGCGAGACAACTGCACTCCTTCCAAAGAGTCATGCTGTCCTCCCAACAAGTCGAGCTGTTGTTGTCATCGTCCAAGCGTGTGGTCTGTCTTTCTTCAGCAGCTTCTGTAGTGGCGTTATTGTTATCGCTTTGCCTGCCATACAGTCTACGTTGGGTCTGCCTGAAAGTCTACTCGTCTGGCCCACCTCCAGTTACTATCTCACTGCCGGATCTTGTCTCTTGCTGGCTGGTTCTGTTGCTGATGTCGCCGGCAGTAAACGTGTGAATTTGATCGGATCGTTTTTCAGTGCCATATTCATTTTGGCCTGCGGCTTAGCTCGGAATGGGGCTGAGATCATTGCTTTCCGCGCTCTTCACGGTATTACTTATGCCATCATCACTCCATCATCCATTTCCATTATCTCGAATAATGTTGAGGAAGGCCGACCACGCAACATGGGCTTTGCGTGTATGGGATTCGGCCAGCCACTGGGGTTTTGTTTTGGCCTGGTCCTGGGCGGAATGTTCACTGACACCGTTGGATGGCGGCCGGCCTTTTACGTTGCTGCGGTGGCTAGTCTTGCCTTGTTCCTCGTTGGTATATGGACCTTGCCACAGGATGCTCGTCCACAAGCTGGTCAATCCGTTTGGAAGCGACTGGCTTTGGAGATTGATTGGATTGGTGTACTCTTGGCAAGCACCGGATTGATATTGTTGTCGTATGTTTTGGCGTAAGTTTTGAGCCCTCGTGTGTAGCGCTGCGCTGGAAACTGACCAGCTTCAGAACGATGTCGGCCGATATTAATAACGTCCACAAGGCATCAAATATAGTCTTACTAATTCTCAGTGGTCTTTCATTCCCATCATTTGCCGGATGGATGCACTACCAGGTCAAAAACGATCGCGTAGCATTGATCCCTAACTCACTATGGCGTAGCCGTGTTTTCACCTGTAGCTGCATCTTGGTTCTTCTGACTAATGCCCTAACCAATTGCATGGAGCTGTATAGTAGTTTATTGTGAGTGTTGCCTCCTTCATTAGGTTATCCATGGAAGTCATTTACTGATCCTTTCTAGCTTTCAACAAGTCCAAGGTGTCTCAGCCTTTGGGGCATCACTTCGAGTCCTCCCGTCTCTCATTGCTGGCGCCCTTGTTAACATCTCAACCGGTGTCTTCGTTCATCGTATGCCGGTCTTCTGGGCAGCGTTGATAGCCTCAGTGATGAGTGCCGTTGCACCACTTTTAATGGCATTGATCGGCACTGATCAACTCTACTGGGAGAATGCGTTTTTTGCGCAGGTAAGCAAGGATGCTCGGCCTTCCTACGTCTTTCAGGTTTTTTGGTTGCTCTTATTTCTTGCCATAGCCCTCTCTATACAGGCCGCTAATCCATTTCTTCCATCAGATTCTCACTCCTATTGCCTGCGATATCCTATTCACCGTCGGTCTTCTCATCGTTTCCGATGTTTTTCCTGAAAACATGCAGGCTCTAGGCGGCGCCGTATTCAACACGTGTGCCCAGCTGGGTAATGCCATAGGATTGAGCGTGACTCAGGTGATCGCCTCTTCCGTGACCAATGGTTTCTATGATGCCAAGGACCATTCTCCCGAAGCTCTCATGAAAGGGTACAGAGTCGCTTTCTGGACCATGTTTGGCTGGATGGTCTTTGCTTGCCTAGTGTGTGTGGTAGGACTACGCCGCGTAGGGGCCATCGGCGTGAGGCGGGATTGATGTACAAATCTTCAGACATACTTACTTAATTTCCTCTTGATCAAGATAGAGTATTTAGATTTTTGTGATTAGAGCGGAGTATGGAAGAGGCCGTCAAAATCATTTGCTTTACAAGTAAGGCGGTAATTGTAAATAGGTAAGATCTGAGACTTTTAGCAATAGTTCTATAATGCGCCTCGTTATCTTTGACACATCTGTAATATCTCCATAACAAAATCTGCTTATTCAAATTATTTAACGCTTTCTGCCTGCCAGCTCCTCTTAGTATCCAGGTGCTAGAGTTAGAAAGTCCTGAGCTTATAAATTTTATTGAAGAATAAAGTATATCAATAAACTAATTTGCATAATATAGACGGCTGTATGGATATGTAAATCTTGACTGCTAAACATTCAACCGTCAGATTTCACTAGTTCAAAGTATCTTGAACAACTCCTTTAACGACAACTAGCTAATATGGCCTTCCTTGCATCTATCACACACACGAGGAATACGGTACAGCACTATCCCTGAAACTAGTCGATCAATCTTTACACCAAGATCTAATGACTCTGGTAGCTGAGATGTCCACATGGAGCTATAACTAGCCGCATAATCAAGAAGCTTTTGCCTCTGCGCTAAAATGCAAGAATTTTCTGCATTGCTCCATGCTCTTTCGTGTTTGACTTCACTTGATGTCTGCAAAAGGCCTACAATCAGCCACTCGCGTTTTTTGTTCGAGATGTGATTGTCTCCTCTGCATACTACTTCCTAGCCTCCCAGCCCCCTCGTTCACTCTGGGTAGTTGACTGAGCAACTAACAATTAATTCATATTTTTCGTTTTCTCGGCCCGGCAATGCTCAATTTTGCTTCTTAGTTTAAATAGTAGACAGCAGCGGCTTGTTTCGTGGCAAGCACGTAGTTCCTTCCGTTCTTTTAAAGATCTGTGAGACATTGCGGTTGTCTGCTTGAAATTCGTGCCAGCCTAGGAAGATGGTGCAAGAACTTTTAAGGTCATCCTTGTATTATCCAAAGATATTTGTAGCGTTCTTGCGTGATTAGTAATAATTTATTTTCGGCCCGTTATACGGCTTGCTTTTCAGGCTTTTTCGGTTTTATTTCCCGGTCGGTACATAACATCACTGAAAGACAAGTACTGTGTGTTTGTTTTGCCAAGCTATCTGCATTAGGTTGTCTGGGAGGATGATACTGAAGTTTTTTCTCAAAGTGGGCCAAAGACATGCAGGCGAATGCTTCAAATATAGAATAAGCTTGTGTAACTTGATTCAGGATATGAATCATGTATCTATTCAACTCATCTCAAAGTGAACAGGTATTACACTAAAGGTGTAACACGCAAAAGCGGTGCAATACGACCCGGATCCTCTACCACGTACAACTGACGATGAGGGAATTTGTGGCTAATCTTGCGTTGGACTTTTTGAAAAGAAAATCTACTGTGGAGATTTTCTTTTGCGCCTTTGGGAAGCAGGAAATGGAAGACCAAAAGCTTTATTCAATCTGCATAATGTGCTACTGATGATGCGTTTACATTTACGTAATTCGTGATAAATTCCTTCTTTGGCACTAGCAGTGGACGCCATTTTGGTTTTTGTTTTGCTATCGACTCGTCTTATTGGCGCAAGACTCTCGCACATACCAAACGTGCTAAGAGCTTCACATCCAATTGACTGCCTTATAATTGATATTGGCATTCCAGGGTAACATATCCATAACTGTCACTTCCCAGTATAAGCACATTAATGGCTAGGTTTTCCGAAGCTGCAATTTACACTCTACAGTGAGGATCTTAAAGTTCGAGTCTGTTGGCGTGATTTAATCGAAAAATAAAAAGCCGTACAAAGCATTAAGTCTCTTATTTAGAGATATTGGTAGAGGATGTCTCAAGTTTTGCATGATCTCATCAGTAGGCACGATAATGTAGGACCAAGACAGTCTAATCTCCCATTGTTGACCCATAGCTACTAAACCTTTTACTTATAAAGTTGTGTTTATAACACAGAAGACTCAATCTACCCGAATTGACATTAAAATATTCTTATTCGCTATAGCAATCACTATTCTTGTCAACGCAGGCAATTGTCACTGGGCCTGGTCCTACGACTACCGGCATGTTTCTTACCTATTTTTCAGCTTCCCATTCTCTAGAAGCACTTGTCAGCTTCACACTTGTATATGTCCTGGTCATAACGATTCATGGCTTATGGTTCTCGAGATACTCCCATATTCCTGGGCCACGGCTTTGCAAAATCACACGATTGTGGCTAATATTCTTTGATATAAGACTACAACGTACCGCCAAAGTCCACGAATGGCATGAGAAATACGGTCCAGTCATTTTGGTTGCACCGGGAGAAGTTTCGTTCTCCGAGCCATCTACTGCACGTGAGATTTATGGGGCAATTGGCCGGCATCCAAAGAGTGGATATTTCGATAACTTCATTGCATACGGACAGCGGGCGACTTTTAACAGCCTCCCTTATGAAGAACACCGAGAAAAAAGAAGCCACACTTTTGCTTTCTTTCAAGGCTCCTCGATCTATCTATCTCGCTACGTTTCACCAATTCGCGAGCGGATGATTGTTTTCTTGGGTCAGATCAAACAGGATATCACCACAGGCACAGGTACATCTACGCTCGACTTCTTCCAGCTTACCAATCGCTACGCCTTTGACAACATTACCAGACTTTTATTTGGTCCTGATTACTGTACTCGGAGTATTGAGCTGCCAGGTGATGAAAGAGTGATGCTAGATGACCTCAAACACTGCGAGGCTTTGCAACCCCTACTGTTCAATTTTTCACCTGCGTACTATGTCCTGAAGTTTGTTAAATCTTGGTTCCTACAAGATCCACAGTACTTGACTGGTGAAGACACCCTAACCGAATGGAACACCAAGAGAATTGCAGATAAAACAATCAATGCGCAACTTGGAGAGAACCAGTATACTCTGCTGGAGAAGCTACAGGAACGTAGAGACAAGCAAGGAGAACCACTACCAGAGTCCTGGATCAACGCAGAAATGCTAGATAACCTGAATGCAGCGCAGATGACGGTTACAGTTACCCTTACCTACGTGTTTTGGAATCTTGCCAGTAGCCCAGAATGGCAAGTCCGAATTCGGAAAGAAATTGCTGAACTACCTGTTGAGGAAGATGGGTTTCCGTCGTTTGGCGACATCAACAAAGCTCCTATCCTTGAGGCGTGTATCAAAGAGTCGTACCGGCTCAATCCGATCTCTAGTGGTAGAGCGGAAAGGGTTGTGCCTGTGGGCAAGGAGTACGATGGTATCTTTCTTCCTAAAAACGTGAGTGCTGAGAATTCCAGTTTTTTAACAGCCAAGAAAACCTGTTCAAACATAAGCGAGGAAGCTAACCCTAGTATCTGGTTAATAGACAATCGTATCAACATCAACTCTCGCTATGCAGCATTCACGATCCGTCTTCGCACAGCCACAAATCTACAACCCAGATCGCTGGCTTCAATCTAGTGCGGATCAGCTTAGCAACATGGAAAAGTTCTACATGCCGTTTGGGTATGGGGCGCGTTTGTGCCTTGGTAAGGCTTTCGCTACGGTTGAAGTCAAATTGCTTGTCGCTTGCCTTCTACTACGGTATAGTATATCCAAAGATCCCAACTCCTCAACTGATATCCAGAGCATGAGGCAGCTGGGTACGCAGGATGGCTTGCCCGAGGGACTCAGATGCGATTTAAAAGTGCAGCGGGTGGTATAGTAGTCAATCGGCTCATATTGGACCTTGGATTTGGTTTAAATAGTGTCACAAGGCACATATGCTGCTTTAAGGTTTTCACAAAACAAAAGTCCATCAACGTATACCAATAGATATAGATCTACATATTCTCAAATCCTCTACCACGTGTTCATATATTGCCTCAGAGTAGCTGCGCTAAACCTCTTTACCAGCTTAAAGTATCTTGCTCAACGTAGCCTCTTGCTTATTAGGTTGTCACCCCTCCCCCAAGATACTATGTAGAAAGATATAACCCTCAAGTCGTGAGTAGAGACAACTAATTGTAGTATAAGGGTAGATGAGGCTTAAAAGAAAGGCAATATCTTTTACTTCCTGCAAAAACAATAAACATTCATGCATTTGAATTTTGAATATGCGCCTTCATCTTCATGTGCTACTACCACTGCCGCTTTTGCCAACGTGCTGTGTCGACAACCGCCAGTCATCCTCAGCAGCAGGTCTACTGTATAAGGGTTGTATCCGCTCCTGTTTCCGTCTCTGCGATGTGTTACTGTTCGCCCCAGCCACCTTAAAGAGTTTTGGTGCCGCCTCGACAAGCCATTTTGGCTCGATACTAGTAGTACAGCACATATACTCGCGCGTCGTGAGCAATAGTTCGTGATAAACGACCCACTCGGCTTGTTCTCCAAACAGCGCCGACGAAGGATGCATGTAGATCGGAGTGCTTTCAATTAGAGTCTTGTAGCCTCCGGCTCCGGCCTCAGTATCCCTCCGTGCTGCATTGCAAAAGAAGCCAGCGCAAAAGGCCCTGCGGATCTGCTCTGTCTTGTTTCCACACGAAATGACTGGGATATCGTGTCGCTGCATAAGTTGAATGAGCTGTTCCCGTATGTCTCTAGCCTGTTTCATCAACCGCAACTCAATGAAATTCTCAAAGCACAAAGAGCTTGAGCATTCATTCTGCTTCCACGAGTTGTATATGTTGAGAAGCGTCAAGTGATCGCTTTGTTTGTCGTGAAACTTTAACTTGGCCATTTTCTGATCAGCCTCTTCTTTATTGTTGCTTGGTCGGTAGAAAACATTGGCTATATTTAGCATGGCCACGATTGAAAGTACCTCATCGGAGCAGCCTAGCTCCCCTGCTGAGATTAATGCTTTTGCAAGCGACGGTTCCAGGGGAAAGTCAACCATCTTGCGTCCCAGTCGTGTTAGCATTCCTTCGTCATTGAGAGCACTTAAAGCATAGAGCTGTGCCAGGCTTTTAAACGTCGTATAAATAGGTGGCGGGTCTATGAAATCAAATTCTAAAAGGTCGTTGACGCCCATTGCCTTGAGCATAAGAATCATCGTACCCAAATTCTGACGCTGGATTTCGGGTATTGGCGATGGTAGCATCTCTGACTGATATGCTATTTCTGTATAAAGCCGGAAGCATTTACCTTGTCCGGTTTGTCCTGCACAGCTTGCTCGTTGGTTGGCTTGCGCTTGTGAGATGGGTGTAGTAATAAGTGAGTTCAAACCTAGCTTGGGATTGTACACGTTTTGTTTAATAAAACCTGGATCTACAACATAGTAGATATTATCTATAGTAGTAGACGAAAGGCCAATATTAGTAGCAATAACAGCCTTTCGACTGCCTGGAGGCGTTGGCTCAAATATCCTCTGCATATCAGTGTGCAGCCCTAAGTAAACAGGAAAGATAATAAGTTCTGGTACATTACGCCCCAGAGCTTTTGACTGTGCATATAAAACCTCACACGCTGTGTCGATTTCCTCTTGTCCCGTTAAAAATAAAAGAATATCGCCCATCGGCTCAACTAGGTGTATTTGCATAACCGTAGCCAATGCAATTTCAAGATAATCTGACTTGGGCTCTCTTGAATATATAATTTCAACAGGATAGGTATGTCCAGGAATGAAAAAAATTGGAGCATCGTCAAAAAAGGCTGAGAACTTCTCGGTGTTGAGAGTAGCGGACGTGATAATCACTCTAAATTCTGGTCGATTTCTTAATGTGTTTTTCAGCAATGCGAAAAGAACATCAGTAGCAATAGTTCGCTCGTGTGCCTCATCGATTATAATAACAGAATATCTTTTAAGATTTGGATCTAGCAATATTTCGCGCTGAAGCACGCCGTCTGTCATGTAATTGATTTTGGTGGCTTGGCTGGTGCAATCGACAAAGCGAAATGTATAACCAACTTCCTGGCCTAGAGCACAACCGACTTCTTGAGCTACACGTTTAGCCACTGATAAGGCAGCTGCACGGCGAGGCTGTGTGCATCCAACAATGCCATTATTTCTGAAATCTGCTTCGGCGAGATACTGGGTCATTTGCGTTGTCTTGCCAGAACCTGGCTCTCCAACCACAATAAGAATGTTATATTGTTTTACCGCTTCAATAAATTGATCACGAAAGGCGAAAATTGGAAGAGACTCCCGCTGATCCTTAATTGTCATGTCTGTTCTTCTTACACGTGGCTGGTCTCTTTGATTGACCGCAAGTTTCCATTCTGGAGTCCCTTCGGGGTTTGTAGCCTTCGCATTGCTGCTTCTTATATCACTCGAGACTTTTCGATTCTCTGGGTTCGTCATTGCATCGTTCCACAGTACCGAGATAGCAATGTTTTCCTCTTTATCTGCCGTAGCCCGAGCTCCTCGTTCGCGCATTTCGTTTCTATCTTTTGCCATCGCAGCACTAGTCATAATAGCACGATTCAATGATCCACCGGGAGACTTAATAACTTGATTCGGTGACATCTCTAAAGACTGCTTCGTTTGGCCAGCGAGGAAAGGTGGCTCTTCCTCTCTGACTTCAATATCAACATTTTCTTTTAGCCCTATCTCACCATGGTCTGTGAGCGTTGCGCTATAGTCCTCTTCCAGCTCAAGGTAATCCGAAGCTTTTTCAATTCCAGATGCAATAGGCTGACGAATCTCCCACCTCTCAGGAGACGTTAACGTGTTCGTTTGTTGTTTGACTGAATTGGAGTATTGGGGCCTAGCTTCGGTATCTCCACTCCTCTCCTCACCCAGAGATTGCATGTTAGCACCGGAAGTAAAGTTTGCATGGGATGAGAAGTCTATGCCTATCTTTTGAACATTCTCCTTCAGCAATAGACCGGTTCTCGTACCATCTATGCTAGTAGCGTTCACCTCGGTAGGCTGTCCAAGTTTGAGTAAGGCCGACGGATGGTTGTTCCGTCTCCGTGGAATCTGTGAAACATGGACGAGTCCATCCGTTTGTCCATTCGCGTCTTGGAAGCTTACAAATGCACCACATTCTTTAATGCTCCTCATGTAAGCATCATATATCTTTTGTAGTGAAGGAGAGTCGTCCATCGCCGGTGGTGGCTGGTAGAATCTCTGATCATCCGCTTCCTTTCCATGATCATTTTTATAATCTAGAACTTGGCCATGTCCTTGCTCCTTTATGTTCAGCCCGCAGTCCTTCCCTTGTTCACTTTGCCCGCTACTCTGCCTGTCACGTTCCCGAGTATCATTCCTCGAACTTTGTGCGCTCAATGACTCGAGACTTTGACGCGGGCTGAGACTGGAATATCGTTTTTGTTTCTGAACCTTTTTCAAAGGCTCAGGCGAGTTTTTCGTAGCAATAATCTCTTCGGTAGAGTTCTCGGCCACTCCTTTATCTAGAAGGCGAAGACGGGAGAGTACCTGGGAATTGGATTTGACAGGACGTTGACTATCTGAGGCATCATCTCGAGTGGCCATCTTTGCCTTCAAGCTCGAGTGCATCATTTGAACGAGCTGGTCTATTTTATCGATCAGGCTGGGAGGTAGGGAATCGCCGGCTAGTACGGTCATTTTCCGCATAAAACCCTCTGATGTGTCAGAATCGAGTCGCTGGGCAATGAGGAACTCTGCAAGCGCCTTATCATTAACACCAAGATGATTTTGCAACTCGGAAACCACCTTACTCACAAGCCCAGTGAGCTCGAGCTGAAATACGTCATCCATCTCGGGTGTGGACTGTGGAGTAGAGAGCCAGGAAACTGTTGCTAGAGTCGATGTTCATGCGATGAGCACTATGAAACTTGACGTCCGAAAATTGTTGTCTATGATGGGTGAGTTGCAAAAGCTTTTTGATAAGTAACTTCATGAGAATCGTAAAAATGCAAATCTTAACAAAAACAGAATGGGAATTTGTAGCTAGCTAGAATAATTGCTGGAAGGTGATGGAAAGCTAATTATAAAAAATTGAGAAGGCTGCCATATGAATTAATTACCATAAATGGTATCACTCATAAGCAGCAGGCGAATAAGTCACTTAACGGAGCTAAATCCTCGGCTCCAGGCTGTCGGGTCCGATGGTCGCGAGTAAGAATCGTTCTTGCACGGTGGGACCAGCCCCACCAGAATCCTGTACTGGGTTTCTACTTTCAGTAATAAATGATTGAAGCACGCTAAACCAACTTTTTGATCCTGATGTTCGCCGGGGAGCATTTACGGAAGTATCTCCGCAATGTAAGTCAAACCACAGGCTCCGTGATGTGTTGCAAATGAAACCAACCGGGATGAAAGTCTCCTGGTGGAAAATAGCCATTTCGGGCAATTGTCGTGGCAGCCTGTCGCATTAAGATTGCTTTGTCGACGACACAAGTTCGCGTACAGTTGCTTCCCAACTTCCTCTTCCAATGGGTGGTTTAGGCAGTGACTCGGGTTTAAGACGACACATCAAGTTACGTGTACCTTTTCGGGACATTAAAAGAAACAGTTGCAGGCTGGAGCCTTGGGTCCTTTTGCCGCACTCATCATCATGTCTTTCTTCCTAGCTTGCACTCTACACACGTCTCCTTGCTAAACTTTCCACCATTCAATGGACATATTCGTGCCACGCTGTCTCTTTATAAACTCAATATCCAGGTTTGGGAATTTTGTAGAATTTCTCCGCTATCTCCGCTTTGGGATCCTGTGCCACAGCTATTTAGCCTCGGCAGCGTGTCCATGAATCCCAGCACCGACGACCTAGGATCCCAAGTCGTCACAAATACTCTTCAACAGATTAAGTCACCGGCAGCCAGCATAGACACTATATGCTGTGTGATATACTTGGGTGAATTAATCGAACAATGTGAAGCACAACCTTGCCAACATAATAACTTCGACTATATCTGCCTGATCACCTGGCTGGGGCAACAAGCAACCTGCCCACTATGCAAGACCGAAGTTCACGAATTGCGATATGAATTAAGTGAAGATGGAATGGAGGGGAAAATTTATAAAGTTCCGCAACGGCCCGCAAGACTCCATACCACCAACGATCATGAAGAAGACGGTTTTAGCACTAGCTATTCTCAACTTGAGACACAGGCACAACATTACGAAGATGAAGCCATTCGGAGACGATGTCCTGTCTAGCGGCGTAAGACCTACTCCCTACATATAGGTTCAAAAAGGAGGCAGCCTGCATCACTGAAGCAGAGAGAGCTCTCGCCAAGACTCTTCCTGACAAACCCTGAGCTTTTATGTAGAGCCAAATTGAGACTGCGCCGCGAGTTACAAGTCTTTGAATTCCTTAATACAAATAGCGAATTACCAAGGGATCAAATACAAAAAATATTATAAACTTTTGCTTAAAAAGCGTTACAAATGACAAAGGTATTAGCTAAATAAACTTAAGCCTAGCAAAATAAATAATCCTACTTTAGAAGAATATTAGCAAATTATTTTTCGCCAGACTTAGTTTCTTGATCTAATCCTCTTAAGAAAATATTCGTATATAATATTGTTAACTTTATAGCCTTTTGTAACTTAGTTGTATTATAGTAGAAGAAAATCAAAATGAAGGTCTGACTTAGCTTAAAGCAGGAAAAATATAGCTATTTTACTACTAAAATGGCGTATAAGTAGAAATACATATACAATTATTATAAAAAGTGTCAAATTGCTAAATATAGCTTTGCTGAACTTTGTTTTCTCTGTTGTAAATAGACTTTTGTTGGGTGTGAGGCTCTAAAATGCATGAGGCTCAGAAGTCTGACATGTGGTGATGTGGCTTAAATCCAGGGGTAATTACTACGCTTGGGTAACGCTAGGAAGGCGCTTGTGGAGCGCCGGAGTGTATAAACTGGGACATGGAGGTTCAATTGTACAATATAGATTATCTTTTGTAAATATTAGAATATGAATTCTGAGGCTTATATCATTCTGTCTATTGCTCCTCACATTGAGTTTGAATAAAAGAACTTTTAAGAATCTTTCAAGATTAATATATTATATAATTAATAATTTTTTAAATGATTAGCTTTAAAAATATATATTTAATACATAATATATTTTATAAGTAATTAAGACAGGGATAATTGACAACCAACATAAATGATTAGAACTACCACCTCTCAAGATCCAGTTGTAATAAAACCTATGGTAGGCTTCACCCAATCTATTGTTAATTGGATTCAATGTAACAAAAACATATATTTTGGAACCGGATGTGCTGTCCTTGTTAATGCTTTTGACAGCCAACAGCAATATTGGCATGTCACCTGCAGTTGCTTTAAAACCCCGATTAGAACCATCATTCCGTCGTCTAGTACCGGATTCAACAAAACCGTGCATAGAAGGACGATTCTCAAAAAAAGATGTGCTGTCCCGATAAACACTTCAGCGAATCGAACATTCATAGATCTGCGGTAAGCACAGGATGTTTGATTCGGTGGCATATTTATGCAGTCATGGGATTTCGGAATGCATATCCACTATTTGCCATATTCTCTCTTCTGGTAGGTGGTCGAGACTGGTCATCGCGACGTGGTTTGGGCAGATGCAGTGTTACCCTAATACGGATGTCATAATGCATCCGATTAGTCCATTACACGACGCACGAATATTGTGAGCGGACAGGGAGAGTGGTTTCCGAAGGCAGAAACTGATATTATGACAACTTGCGTGGCGTATCTTTCATTCGACGAATTCGAGAGTGGATTTTGCCAAAATGACGAGGAGTTTGAGCAACGGCTTCAAATCAATAAGCTGTACGACTACGCTGCACACAACTGGGGTTATCACACTTGTGCCGTTTCAACTTGATGTCAACGTCTTATGAGTTTTCTCCGGATATCAGCCCAGGCAGAGGCATTAATCCAAGCACTAATAGCTGGTATTAATCGCACGATCCAGCTCAACTCTGGTTGCAACTTGATAAGTTGCACCGCCAAAGAAGTTTTTTCATTGTCGAATTGGCAGGCAGTATACAGAGGGTCTGTGCCGTAGTCATAGAAGAAGTCCTCTTCCCACCATCACGCTCTTCGCGAACACTCAGGCCAAAACCTAGGTAGAATTGGTTTGCCGACTTCCCATAGAAGTGATTATGGATCACTAATGCAGTCTTTAGGATTCAAAATCTTGGATAATTTTCCGGAAATAGCATGCTGAAAGACGAAGATGCTTGTTTGTGAGACAGTGCTTAAAATTATCAGGCGAGATTTCCAAAAAAAAAAGACGTAGATACTTTTACCACAAGAGTTCTTACTGTGCAGTGAATTAAAAGAATTGTTGTCTTAAAGTATTTCAAAAAAGACTTTTATCACTGACAGATAGATATGTGTACCAAAGCATGCATTTAACTGTAAGTGATCGTTGATATGGATGTTGGCATTCTTTTAGCGGATCTTTTAACACACGTCAAAATGCATATTGCACGCGCGGAGATAAATGATGAAGACGCTGGCCAAAACGGCGGGGTAAGCTGACTTTCAGGATACAGTGATGATGCTGTTGCAGGTGAGCCCACTGCAAATGCCAACCACGCTATCCCACCACCACCAGTCCGTGACATTTCCCCATACTTCGGTTCCCCAACACACAATAGTCAATGTCTGCTCCAATTATCGCTGGGACCGTTGGGACCGTTACTTCTCTGGAAATGGAGTGAAGAAGTACGGAGTACGCACCATAAATCAAAGCACCTACAGTCTGCCACATGAGATCTTCAGGATGATCCAACTTCTTCCAAAACTAAAATACGGAATGGAAGCTTTTTTGAAGCACTAGGCTCCGGAAATCTTTTCTAATTTCCAGGTGAATTTTACGGTGCATGATCTAACAGAAACTTTTGTGAGGAAAGACTGGAATTTGCGAGTCTGAAGAATGTCTCATCTTGTCGTAGAACAGAAATACTTTACTCCCTTTGAAGTAATGCTTGGTAAATTTTAATATGATTGAACTCCTACTGTTAACATTACTTGACATTTTATAGTGCATTTTGCTTCTAGATTAATATAATATTATTCTAGAAACTTCCGTTTCTTTTGGGATCTGAGCTTCACAATATTATCAAATTAGTACAGAAATAAACATGTTTCTGATACATTCGTATATGTTATAAACCTATGCTATGCTTTCTCAAAAAAATATCCTTCTATAGCTGATGATATCTACTCTTGCTCATACTAATCTAGCGAAGTATGAGAGCAATTACATTTACCCTATCGGGCATTTCCCCACTTACTATTTGCCAATGATCAGACACTTCTGAATAGAATAAAAGAGTAAGCGAGACGAGTCGATAGATTAAATTATATATTTAATATAAAACGTTCTCTCGGCCAGCAATCGTACTCTGTCGGGCAGGTGTAGATATGCACTATGCTAATGAAGTAATTGGCTAGTGGATAAAATCAGCCCAAATGCAGCGACAACCTCGCTTACGCAGCGGTATCCATTTCGGGCGGGAAATTCGAGATTATGCGGCGCAGCCGAACTTTTGAATAATTCCCCAGCAGGAAGATGTTCAAAAGACGGGAATAGTCGTTGCAAGACTCGTGCTGATCCTGGCGCGGTGTGTTCATATGTATTGTTCCTGCGAAAAGTGTCACTAACCTCTTCAATCTTCCCGAGCCAGTATACTGAGCACACTAACCCTACAAGGAGCATTTGTTCCATCGAATCACTCCGACGACAGCTTTTTCGTACACATAGCTACGCCGCACTACGCATAATAATAGAGTCTTGTATCACTCGGTTGCCGCCAAAATCAACCCCAAACGCCTCAATAAACCAATGCAAACCTTGCACGGATAATATAAACAAGCCTAACATAACTAACAGCATATTTCCCGGGCTAGATTGAGCAAATGTTACTTCGCCTGAGAGGGGGAACACCCAAAAGCACTGCAACTCGGGATAATGAGAGAGATGCAGGAAGGGAATGGCCCAACAATTTTAAATCTTGCAGTCGACAGGAGGCTGATCAAAGAACGATGGATATGAAGATAAGACAGAGGAATAAAAGCCCGTGGAGTTTGATAATTATAGTAGAAGCAAGCCAAAAACGGAATGGATAGACCCGAATAAGGGCTATTTAGCTGACGAGACTTACAATGCCGAGTAGCTGCTGCGCCTTTCCTAAATGTCTACTGCATGTAATGCTACCTCACAGAAACAATCTAGCTGTTATAAGTGTTTGGATAATAGCAGCTTAACTAGTAATGGGGTTGCAGCATTCTCTGTAGAAGAGGTATAAATATTACTTCATCTTCCCACATCTTGCAACTTCAGCACCTTGCCTCCTTTTCTCAAGCTCCTCCTTCAGCTCACCTTCTAACATCTGCTTCAAAGCCGGATCGAGCTTATTAAATTTCTGAATCTTCCAATCATGGTTTCAATTAAATTTACTGTCGCTGTCCTCTTCTCTTCGATTTTCCTCGTCTCTGCGGCACCAACTTCTCAAGCCGATCAGTTCCCTAACATGGTCGTCTTAGTTCGAAATTCCATGGAAGAAGGCTTTACCCGCTCCACCGCCATGACTGATCAAGTCAAATCGGAGATCCGATCCGGTCGTCGCATTATGGCATCCACAGAAGTCGTGACCGAGGCGGCCGAGGAACAGTCAATTGTGCCAAAATCATTTGATATTGATGCCTCCCGAGAAGTCCTTGATATTCTAGAGAAACGATCCACAATCTCACTCTCATATTGCCAAAACTCCAGTTGCACTCAAGGTTGTCTAAGCACCACGTCTACTTTCACCGCCAACTTTTGCCTCAATGTTCCTGGCACTCAATGTATTATCATATTCAATCTGGCAAATGCAAAAATCAGATATTGGAATCACACAGGATGCAATGGAAGAGAGTCTACTTTTGAGGGCTGCGGGCAATCGGGAAATCTTGGTGCTCCTGGCACGAACTCAATTGGGTTTCAGCTAAATTGCAATTGATCCTTTTTCGTCCATCTTATGTAGATCTTATCTCCCTTGAGCAGCGGCGCAGGTCATGTGCCTGAGGTTTGAGATATGAAATATATATGGATTGAAGTGCAGATACCACTGATTGAGCCATGGGTGCATTCATTTCTTGTTGGCAAAGTTTTCGTACGCGGATGATTTAAGTTCTTTAGATTTTACTTAGAACTAGGAAATATGAGGAATATCTTACTGAGGATTGTTACGAATCACCATATCCAGCACCGTCGTATCACAGAGTGATGATGGTGTGTTAGATGGTAAACTTAATGATCAAGACTTTTCCTGTACTCAATCTCTTATTACTCGTATAAATGAAAGGTTAGTCCTAGCGCGAGCGATCTACAAGAGCGCTGGACCAAAATTTCATTTTCTGTTTTTTTACTAGCTGAGAGAAACATTTCTGTTGTGGGAGATTTGATTTGACAGAAATGTGACCCAGAAACAGAGGTTCGTAGGGACAGACGAAGGTTTATATGACTAGTACTTCTCTTAAGATTATCAGAAAATTAATCGATTATAAATGTAGCACTTTTAAAGTGTAGGATATTAAACTACACATAGCGCAGTATATTAAACTTATAGGAGTTATAGTTAGAGCAGTACAAATTTCAAGAGTTGTTCGCGCAGAAACGATTTCACATTGTTTCCAACTCAGTTAGTCAACATCGTCGCTTTGGTCGTGGGTACTGTGCCGGACTTTACACCAAGAAACGCAGAGAGATTTTAGGTAACGCGAATTTGACGACCTTCTGGAGAATGTTCCAAATGAACTGGGATTAGAAATGTGATAGGGAAGTTTGATGGCACAGGATCCTAATCCTTCCCAGGAAGCGAGGGTTGTAATCCACCATTGAGAATGTTGGAGGAACGGAACCTTCAAGGGGACGTATAGCTGTGTTCTGTTCCTAAAGTCGTGTTTGTCCTTGTAGATTAATCTGACACTACTGATATGTGCGAAGTATTTGGGTAAATACGTACAAGATATGATTGATGTGAATTTGAGTAACTGTTCGACCCCAAGTTATCTAGAATCGGAAGACACGTAGAAGCCAATAGAGAATTACATTTGTTCATCCTCTAGAAAACTAGGTATTAAGGATCAAATGCGTGTTACACTGGGTATGCCCTTGACGAATAATAAATTAGCCTCAACTACTTGGCTAATAATTAGCAACATTTAGTCATTTTTATTTTGGGATGGAATCCTGATAGTGGCTTGGTTGCCGGCCAATAGGTCACTCTTCCCTATCTAAAATCCTGATAGGACTTGGTCGAAGCAACGAACTGTTGGAATAACCAACAGTTGGAACAAAGAGTATTTCTAAATTTAGAATGTTGGCCTACAATTCACCATTACCAAATCTAGCTACTGGGGCAACATGTGGAAGTGATTGACATAAGATAGGATAATGCCCCACCTTCTGAACTCTGGAATAAAAATATGAAAAAGCATGCTATATATTACAGAATAAGAGTAGCTTGCGGTAAAAAGAAAAGGCAATTAAGTAGACTCGGGCTTCAATATTTTGACTAAATACTCAGAGAAGTTTTGAAAACCACTTGAGAAACAACTACGGGGAGGAGCTTTGCCACCGCCATTTGGTGCTGAGAACATCTGGATTGATTTTCATATATCAAATCCGCCACAAATTGGGCAAGTATATCTTATATTAATTTACTTCAGGGGATACGCTAATCATATTGTACAAGAATGGATTATTCGACTTTAGCATTAGGGATGCTGAATATAACAAGATTCGCAAAACTCTGGTGGCGACTGAACCGTCTCTACTACGGTCCTGCGCAGAGTAAAGTGCTTCATAAAGTGCGGTGGCCTAGGCCTTATAGAATGCTGTGGCCTGGGCCTTAAAAGAGGGAAAGGAGGGCCCTCTTCTTCCCATGTCTTGACTATCTCCCAACCCTTTTGCTCTATCATGTGTCTTTCATCTTCAAACCCCTTCTTGTAACCGTAGCTATGCCACAATACTGTTACATTCTCTGCAAATGTCCGTCGCAGACTTTCTACAAAGTCTGGTAAGTCTGGTAAACGTGAACGGCTCGGCCCGCAGCCTAGAGATATTTTTGAACCTGGAATCCCTTGTCCTTTCAGGTCCAATTCTACAAGTATAGGTGTTTTTTCCAAACCAAGAAGGCGAAAGCAAGCTTGAATTGCAGGATCTAAAACCTGATATAATTGATTATACTCATGAATCGTTTGGCGGCGAGGATGCCGAGCTTGTAAAGGCGGATCTCTGGCAAAAGAGTGGACAATTTGGAAAGGCAAGTCGTATTCATAGATAATGCGTGCTCCATATCTATCTTGAGAAGCAACGTTACGCAATTTTACCTCAATAGATATCCTGCGCAAGAACCTCCGATTATAATCGCCAATACCTTGGAGAAAAGAATACAAGGGATTCCAAACTTCGTCTCCTTCAAAATGAAACGTATTTCCTCGATAAAAGCATATAGCAGCTTCAGCAGCGATTATCGGATGGCAAAAAAGAAGATTTCTTGCTATCTTCTCAAGAATAGCATCTTTCCCTTCTATTATGTACTTTTGCGTTACAATAGTTGGGTGTGTGTCACTTATTTGCTTTTGATATCCCTGATTGACAACTGAAGATACTGTAATTGGCCTGGGCGAAAGCAGGGCATAGTCGTAAATTTGATTGCGGATCTCAAGAGGAAGGTCGAGAAAACAAGTTGTGGAGGATACTGCTAAGCCCAGAGGTTCCCCTTTCCGCCAAACAATCTGGCAATTGCGCTTAAGACTTTTATACATGAGGTGATGAGGGAATAGGCAAACTGGAATTGATTCGAGATGTTCGAGTTTGAAATCGAGTAGGGCTATTTTGGATCGAATCGGGTGTCGGGGCGGTGGTGAGAAGGACGCGAGATCGAGGGCAAAAGAAGCGAGAGCCGATCCTTTATGTGTTTGGTTGCGATTTTATGTGGGGCTTTATGTTGGAGTGGTGTTGGAAACTTTTGTTATATTGGATGTGGTTGGATGTTGGATGTTGGGATGTTGGATGTAACCTTGAATCCATCCTATGCTTAGCGACAAGCACGTGATAAGGCATAGAAGATACCTGAAATTCACTTCACCTGATGAGTTACTACACACAAGACTGCCCATGCTGCGATACTTAATCGATACCATTGCAAAGGGATTTCAAATAGGGGGAATGTTCAAAAGAAAAGATAGACACAAGAAGGTTCCTCGTGAGCATTGCGAGGCTGAGGGGAAACTCCCACCAAGACGTGTAGATGACTAAAAGCCTGTGAAGTATGCTCTTAATTAAGGGGTCTGCTGGTTTGAATATTGAATTCATATGAAGTACGTATCTAAGAAGAACATTTATTTTCCAATCATGCATCGAGGCAGCGGCAGAGGCAGAGAGCATGGTAAGTTTACGAGGTTCAATATGCATGGGGATAAATCAGAGAGTATTCTCGCTAAATCAGAGTAAACATGCAGGTATATTCAGGCGCCTAGATATACTTTCTACAGGTGATATGCAGCCTGAATAGGTCGGATATTTTGGTAACTCGGTTCCAAGGTAAATCTCTTCAATATCAACACTTTCGATTGATAGATCCGCCAAGGGATTCTTCTCAGCGCTGAGGTCAAGAAGTAGAAGAGGGTACAGACTGTCGAAAACACCACCAAAGCCGTAAAAACCCGTAACCAGCTATATAGTGAACTGTTACACCGTGTATTTAATTGATTTTAACACCTTTTAAGAGTTTTAGGGTAAGTGGCGAATTGTCACAACCGCTGACAGAAAGTCACCATGCATCATGCACCAGCCACCAACCACGAAGCACGTCTCGTTCCTGTGCTGAACTGTGCATAATGCCGCCCCTATTTTAGACGCGGCCACTTCAGCTGAAAGGAGGGAAACATCAGGCTCTGGAGAATTGAAGTTCATCTTATAATTCTATGCTCAGAGTTATATTTCAAAGATGCCTAAAAGAAATTATTTGGGGTTCAAGATTGGGCGCCAAGGGTCCAATGTCCAAGATGCGAGCCCCAAGGGAAGGAACGGGCTGGACAACGATGGTTCAGCGACCGGCGAAGGTGCAAATTCAACAGCACCGCAAATCAATGATTTATATTCCACTGTAGGGGAAACGGGAATAAGGGTTATAGCGAACCCAGATGAAGCTACACTTGAGTATGCACGAAACCCTGTGATGCTACTTTGGCTGCTTTACCTAACCTGTGTCTTTGACAGCATCGTATTTGTGCATGGCCTCACTGGCAATCGCGACAAAACATGGACCCATGAGAGTGGAGTATTCTGGCCCGGTGAATTGGCAGAGGATATCACATCTGCACGCATTATGACTTTCGGTTATGATGCGGATGTGGTCAAGTTGTGGGGCATGGTGAGTGGCAACACACTTCGAGATCATGGAAAGAACCTGGCATACGACGTGTCAGATCAAAGAAGAAGGTGTAGGGACAGGCCCATAATCTTCATTGCTCACAGTCTGGGGGGGTTGGTATGCGAACAAGCACTCCTGATATGTAGAGATGGTGAAGCACACCTGGCAACTCTAGAGAAGGTTTTTCACTCGACACAGGGTATCATATTCATGGGTACACCTCATAGAGGAGCCGATCTCGCGCATTGGGGGAAAACGTTAGCCAAACTTTTAACAGTTATTCGCCACACGAACCCCGCGATTGTAGGAGTCCTTGAGAAGAAGTCAGAGGTGCTAGCTGCAGTACAGGAGCAATTCCAACAAACTCTCCTCAAGTATCACGGCTCGATTAATATATATTGTTTTTATGAGGAGAAGCCTGTCAGGGGCGTCGATTTCATCGTTTCAAAGGAGTCTGCTCTGCTTCCTCAGTATCCCAATCAGAGTATTGGCGCAAATCATATGGACATGACAAAGTTTAGTGGGAGAAATGATGCAGGATATCAAAGGGTTTTGCACAGGGTGCTTGATATTATCGAGGTTATAAATTCAGCCAGCAACGATGCTTCTGAGAGAGCTACCGGAGATGGAAGGCAAGGGGCACAGAAAGCACGTAGGTGAACCATTACGTCCTGTCAATCAATAGCTAGGAACTTTTAATAATATTTATTTATGTAACGTAGTTTACGAAAACGATAGAGACCATGAGAAGAAGAACAAGTGCTGTCAACTCCTCAGTACTTCAGAATATGAGCGACACAAAGAAAGAAATCCCTACCCTGTTCAAGGCACCTGTCAATGGTTTTTGAGGCATCAGAATTACAGCCACTGGCGGGACAACGCTACTTCAAGTATTCTCTGGGTTTCTGCAGATCCTGGCTGCGGCAAATCTGTACTATCTAAATTTCTTGTGGATGGCAAAAAACAAGCGAAAGCGACCAAAACCACCTGCTATTTCTTCTTTAAGGACGATAATGAAGAGCAAAAAACGGCCACAAATGCTCTATGTGCATTACTACATCAGCTGTTTGTTCAGAAACCAGAACTCCTTGGCTATGCTGTAGGGGTACACGATCAGAATGGAGACAGCTTTGTTACAAAAGTTGACTTGTTATGGAATCTTCTCACAGCAGCCTCCGCAGATCCGAGAGCTGGAGAGATAGTTTGCATCTTGGACGCACTTGACGAATGCAGAGAGTCAGAGCTCACTTACCTGCTTCGAAAAATATGCGCTTTCTATGAAAATTGTGCTCGCTCTTCAAATTCGAATTCGACAGCGCTAAAATTCCTGGTAACTAGTCGACCACTTAACCACATTGAGAACGTATTCAGCGACATCTGCCAAAACTTACCAACAATCCGGTTAGCCGGTGAGGAGGATACAGACCAGATCAAACGGGAAATTGATCTTGTCATCGACGACCAGCTCAGCAAAATCCAGAAAAGATGGAAATTGGATCAAAAGACATTGTCATCTTTACGAGATGAGATCTCCAAGGTCGAACACAGGACTTATCTGTGGCTTAAGCTAATCTTTGATTTGATTGGAAAGGACGCCCAATCCATCACAAAGCAAGGCCGGCGGAGAATATTTGGCACAATACCGGATTCTGTTGATTCTGCATACACAGCCATTCTCAATCAAAGCACAGATAAGGAACAAGCCAAAAAGCTATTACAAATTGTTTGTACCGCTATCAAGCCACTTTCAGTGAAGGAGATGCATATCGCAATATCTATAGAGCAGGAAGACCGATCACTAGATGACTTAGAAGCTCCATCTGAAGAACATTCTAAAAGTCTGATCAGAAACCTTTGTGGTCTGTTTGTTAGCGTGATCGATGGGAGAGTATATCTGCTCCATCAAACGGCGAAAGAATTCTTGATTGGCGAAGTGGACCGTCCTCAGCCTGCGCCTGCTGATAATTGGACATGGAAACACTCCCTCTCTGTCAAACACTCGAACTTTATTCTCGCTCATATTTGCATGTGGTATCTGCGGCTAGATGGCTTTGTTCTAGAAGAGGAGGACGAAGACGAAGACGATTACAAAAACTTCTCCAAGACGGTCGAGCGGCGTGTCTCTAGCTATTATTTCCTCGAGTATTCCGCAAAACACTGGGCTACTCATTTCCGAGAAGCTACGATTCCCATGGAACAAACTTCGATAGAGATGGCTTTGCATATCTGCAATCCTCAGACCCACCCATACAAAATTTGGGTCCCAGTCTATTGGCACAATTTAGGATATAATTCTTCAATTCCGAATTTAACTTCTCTTCACCTTGCATCATATTTCGGGCATGAAGAAGTAGTAGCTACATTGCTTGCAATGCCAGAAATAGATATTAATAAGCCTGATAGTGCTGGCTGGACACCGCTTTACTCAGCAGCGTCTAGAAGGCATACGGCTGTTATAAGCCAGTTGTTTGCAATGCCAGGAATTGATATTAATAAGGCTGATAATAAAGGCTGGACACCGCTTTACTCAGCAGCGTCTAGAGGGCATACGGCTGTTGTAAGCCAGTTGCTTGCAATGCCAGAAATTGATATTAATAAGGCTAATATTAATAGCTGGACACCACTTTACTCAGCAGCGTTTAAAGGGCATACCGCTATTGTAAATCAGTTGCTTTCAATGCCAGAAATTGATATTAATAAGGCTGATAATAAAGGCTGGACACCGCTTTACTCAGCAGTGTCTAGAGGGCATACGGCTGTTGTAAGCCAGTTGCTTGCAATGTCAGGAACTGATATTAATAAGGCTAATAGTGCTAGCCGGACACCGCTTTACTCAGCAGTGTATAGAAGGCATACGGCTGTTGTAAGTCAGTTGCTTGCAATGCCAGAAATTGATATTAATAAGCCTGATAATACTGGCTGGATACCGCTTCACTCAGCAGCAGTTGAAGGGCATACGGCTGTTGTAAGCCAGTTGCTTGCAATGCCAGGAATTGATATTAATAAGGCTGATAATGCTGGCCGGACACCGCTCGACGCAGCAAGGCGGTATGGGCACCACGAGATCGCGGGCCAGCTACTTAAGCATGGAGCTACAATAAGTAAACCCGACTCTAGCTGAAATTTTGATGCTTGTAATCTACGAAAGAGTGGAGGGAGCATTCAAATTCCTCAATCAAATTCGATTGCTCGGTTATGAACTCAAGAGAGGATTAGATTGACCAACCTTCAGTTTGAGAAGGTCCCACAGTGGTAGAAAGAAGACATTATTGAATAGATGCTCCTGTTATGCCTAGTTCTGGTTCTGGAACTATTTCCAGAGGAGGGAAAGAATGGCAAAGATAGATCCGGCTCCTGCGGTTTGTCTTCATGTCGAGATTCATTTGACTTATGAAAAGGGGAGACAGTTGCCTCTTACAAAGATGCAGCACGTGAGGATGATCTCGGAAATCCATTGCTTAGGGAGGTGGTATGCGCGGCTGGTTCCTGAACAAAGAGTTGGAACAAAAGGTGTGAGGACATAGTCAAGTCTGTTACGACTGCAGTACATGGTCGCAGCTATTTCAAATGCCATTTTCAGACTGTGATCTCACTTCGCACAGCAGTCCATTTGCGTTATGCTATCAAGTATGGAAAATAGTGTACGAAGTAGGAGAACACAATCTTTCATGTCTGTTTTATCGTAGGGCACATAGAGAGAGAGTTGAGAGTAATGAGTTCTCAGCAGGTTTTTCTTTCATCGTTCTTCTTGAGAAATGATAGTCTCACCCTAAGCTCTAGATTGATACTTGAGGTTCACTTGTATATGAAATCTTCATACATGTAATTCTTGATACAGCATACAATTCTGACTCCCTACCTGACGCCCGACGCCACTTTCCCTGAATTACTGCTACTTCATTTGGTGGTTTCTTTCATCTTCAGAGAGAACATAGACTAATCACCGAGTTGAGTTTCAGCTGCATTGTCTTGCAAACAACTTGCTCCTTGACAATCTCTTCAATCATAAAAGTTGTGAATATTTTCTCATTTTCCCGTTCAATCATACAGGTGTACGTCAGCGAGTTTGGGAAAAGATTGAAATGGAAGCGATATCTTGGGGAAAGCTACATCAATTTAACAATTGACTTAGCCAAGCTTCAACCAAGCAACAATATTCATTTCATGACGGTGAATTTTCCATATCCTGTCAAGTAATGTTGAGAAACCTTTAGGTTGTATCATGTTCTCCTACATAAATTATTTAACCTTCTTGAACTCTGTCAAAGACCTGTGCTCACATTATACGAGAGGAGAGGTTCCTTGGTGGTGAAAAAGTGTATAAGGTTCTTGAATTGTGATAAGTCTAAGGAAGGAAGTTCTCCCTACGGGAGAGATCTAGATATACTAGCTAATGGGGATGTGTGCCTGAGCCGCAACAATCTCAGAAGCCCGAACGCCCGAAAAGTACCATTACACAACCATTATTTCTCGCGCACCATTAATAATTTCCTGAATCTGTTCATCAACGCTTGCTTCAACGTCTATCTCCAAACAGCTTCCTTATCCAAACTCGCACGGCTAGCTTTTGATGTAGGAACAATAGGACTCAAAGATGCAAAGCTGGTCATGGTTCTAGGATCCAAAGGTTTCCGTATGGTCATGTGACTTTACTTGGCGAACCTTATTACAATGTAGACTGCCTTCAGAGTCATACATATAGAACACCTGTTCGTCCTTTGACCCTCTTCTTAATTTTCTTAAAACTAGAATCCTCAAAGTCTTATTTCAAAATGGCGTTTACACCCTCAATTCCGGAGCGCTTTAGTTCCCTCGTTCCAAACTCTCATAAAACTGAAATGGAAACATTATCGAAGCGCAGAGTATCTGCAATGTCACAGCTATCAGTAGCAAGCTCTACTAACGATTTCATTAATGCAAAGATTGAGAATCTTGAGGCTGAAATCGCTATTAATCGCAACTACAAACTGTTTTTTCAGGGCGCCAAAAGACGCAAGACTCTCACCAATGATGAATATAACGATTCTATAAAGGACTTAGAGTTAGAAGTTAAAGAACAAGAGAATCAGTTAATGGTTATTAGACGTCAGCATAAGATAATCTCGGAAGATATTGATGAGGTCTTACCAGAATACTCTACAATCGAAGGTGCATACTCTTCCGTATTGATGGCAAAGATCATGTTCGCATCTAGCAAGCAGAGGAAAGAAAAGAAGTTCAATCAGAGTGCATATTCAAAAAATGTACTCTCTTTCTACGGCGCAGAACGGCAAGGAGGCAATGAAGCGGTCGAAAAATATTGCCATATTACTGGATGGCAGCCTGGCAAATTTGTTAAATGCGCACATCTAGTGCCGAAATCTCTAGAATCAGACGAGCTTGCATATCTTTTCGGCGTGCGTGAAACTGTTCTCTCTGAGCCTCGTAATGGTATGTTTACTTCTATCCAACACTGCTTGAGCATTATTCTAATCTGGCTGTAAAGGAATTACCCTTAATCATGTGATTGAAGGCGGCTTAGACAATGGGTGGATTGTCCTCGTTCCCGACAAGCCGAAGAAAGGAGAGGAAACAGTTTGGCGATGTGTGCTAGTGGATCAATCAGTTGCCACGAATAAGGTTTCTGATGGCACAACATGGAAGGTATGCTTATTAGTGGCTCTGTATTACTAGGTTATAATGCCGAGCTAATGTATGATTAGGATATTGATGGAAGGGCGCTCACATTTCTCACACCTAACCGACCAGCCCGTAGATATCTTTATCTACGATATGTGATCACTTTTTTACACCAGCAAAAGCTGGGCAATTTAGGATGGTTGAATCGTGTAGAGGCAAGAGGTTATCTTTGGGCAACCCCAGGCCCATACCTGCGGAAGTCAATGCTACAAAATTTAGCAAGACGAATTTCGGACCAGTTCTTACCAGAAGTCTTTTATGACTCAACATTTACTACTGCAGACGGCTGCCCACAGCGCAGCGTGGAAGATGAGGAGGACCTCGCGATGGGGTTTGAGCACAAGCTACAGGATGCGTTAGATGAAAAGGCAGCAAGGAGGGGGGACAGTGACGATGAAGAAGAGGATGAAGATTTTGATAGCGATTAGATTGATAGGAGATGCAGAACTCTTATGAAATAGATCGGCACTATCGGAGAATCTTGGGAGCAGCAGCATGTTTCCAAATGCAATTGTATCCCAAAGGGTATATCGGGCTGTTGTGGCCTGAGGCACACACCCTCATTAGCTAGTATACTTAGACCTCTCCCGTACGGAGAGCTTCCTTCCCTAGACTTTACCAAAACAAGAAACCTTTACACACGTTTTACGCACAGGAACCTCTCCTCCGCTTTCATCGTGAGTCCAGGTCCTTGACACGGGCTTTGCAGGCCAGTATGGAACCATTGTCCTAGTTTTGGGATTGCAGACGCTAGTTGTTATAATAGAATTGATGCGCATGTATCAAATAGTAAGAAATTGTTAATCTAATAGAAGTGTTCGAAATAAGGATAAATGGTGTGTAAACCTACTAGTAAGATGGGCATCATTGGTGTGTCCTTAATACCCCAACTCCAAAAGAACAATTGAGAGACAGAGAAACATAGATGTTCATTGGGTGGTTTACAGCATGTGATTTTCATTAGGTTTATCTTCTAGTCTCAGAAGGATATTACAAGGGACAATCTACAACACAGCACTATATTCACATACTTTGAGAATTAGTTTACTTAAATTACTAACCTTTGTCAAAATGTTCAAGTAGTCTATCATAACCATACTTATGGCACTTGCACCTATTATATCTTGATTTATCAGTAATTTGTAATTACACTCAATATCAAAGACTCTAACAATCACTAAAGGCTGCAAAGATAATACAAGCTAATTCTTACCTTCTTTAAAGTTAATCGGCGCTTAATTAGAAGAAACACTAATCAGGAAGGACTATTGCATATATATGAGATTTATATAGATCTTATATATTATTACGAGTTAAACTTACTCAGATAGAAGAATTGTTTAGTCGCAAAAAAAGAATTATGATAGTGTCTCTACTAAGATCTATTGTCAATTCAAAACTCAAAGGGCGAACTAATATCTATATTCAGCTTAATGCAACAAAGTAATTCTTACAAAGCGTCAAGTCAAATAACTAACGGTATTTATTTCAAGTCTTATAGTTGAAGCAATGAGTCAAGCATAATATACCAAGATAGTTCTAGATGCTAGGTCAGTTAATGTCAAATTCTGACTTTGAGCTAATTTACATCAAGAATTTTGGCTAGTATGCGTTGATTGTTTACGTTTAGATCTGAGCTAGTCATGTACCACGGAACCATCTAGATCTCAACCTCACGGGAAGCTCAGCCTCCCCGTCTTGATACAACGGGAGGAAGATGATAAAGATGTGGTAATCACCAACTGCCTTCCTGATGCATTCCTTGTGCCACGCCGGTAACGACAGCCAAAGCCGGGTTGCTCTTTCGTTGCCGGTCTTGCTCGGAGACAGTGAACGTACTGACATATTTCTTGCTTCGCGTGCCTGAATACATGAAGCTGTTTGCGATGGTCGGTGTTGGGTCAACAAAATCCAACGATGAAGCCACCGATGCGACAGAACTAGCCGATCCTCGTCGGCTGGTGGACGAAGATTATGCTCCCCCGAAACCAGCAAAGGCCTTGTTGGCGGGACGAGACTCGTCGGGAAAGAGATAGCTAGTTCGCGTCATCTTCAGAAGCCACGTGCGCTGGTATTGCGCTTCATTTGGGCCAGATGAGACGGCTTGCTCGTTGTCATCTACTTCAGGAGCTCGTCGTGAAGTGCCTACGCTGGCTGCTTTCGCGGCTGTTTCGTGGAAGCTTTCACCCTGGAAAAGGTGGCATGATAAGGCGTTAGAAACGGATTTGGCAACTTCTACCTTGCCTGCCACAGAGATTGGCGCCATGAGGAGGATTACCAATTTTGATGGCTTGATTCTTTCCTCAGATGAGGGGTCAGGCTTATTCTGGCTGCCGATGAGGAATCGCCTGCGGTGTCTGTGGATGACGGGTCGGATAGTCGGACATTGCACTTGAGTAAAAATCTTAACTATTTTTTTATGAAGTTTGCTATTGTTCAAGCCAAGGAAGTCGTTGTCGATTGCCAATATGTTTTATGAGGTTAACTTCAGATACAGAGGGAGAGATGAGGGGCATGATCAGTACAGGACTGTGCCACAATCTAGCATCACCGTCGTGATTCACGAGAGGGCTTGGAACTGCGATAGCTTTTGACTGCTTGCTTTTGATTTACATTGGCTGTATATTGTTTGCGTAATAATAGTTCAAAATATAGCCAAAGCCTTACGTGGATAGATAGTAGAAGAAAGATTACATATTATGGCTGCGATCAACAGATTTGTGTGAATGTTTGATTCATGTGTTGCGACTGATGCCCGAGAGATGTATATGCTCTCTGGACGTATCTGATCAATGCAGAACCTTAGATTTATAGAAGAGATATGTGAGAGATGTACATTAATGAAGAAGACTGAACGGTAACTGATTCAATCTCTGCCAACAAAACGCAATCTCAATCTAGAACGTTAATTTATATATACCTACCACGACACAGCTTTCATCGAATTGTGTACAGTGATACCTGGTTCCTCTTATACAATCGGAGCGCATAATAAACTAGAAGCTAATAAAGGAACCGAAGGAGTGAGATGAAGGTGAATTGACTTCTCACTTGCTGCAGCACCTCTACCTATCTGACCCCTCCACCTTTTGTGGTATCTCATATACATAATCATAAATGATTCGTTTCACCTAACAGCCAGACACCGCCGTAGTGGTCCAACATAGACTAGTAAGATCAAAAGCCAGGGAAATGGGAGGGTCCAAAGTGCACTTTATCGGGAAGGTGGTGGAAGACTTGATGGCATTAACATGGTAGACGGTTCCCATGTATCATTTCAGAAACAATACATTTCTGGACCGGCAAAGCTGGCGTCGTAAGCCGAATCTCGTCTTGCGCCATATGCAATATCATCTCCCATGACATCCAACACTGAAGACCTTCCTACCTCGTCTCAGTCCGGCGAGACGTAACCAATAGTAGCATGTCGAGGTTTAAGGTTTCCCAGGGGGGTGTGGCTGAGGATTCAGATAAGCTTCCGCCATGTCAAAACAAGCTTGCACAAGCTTTTTGCCCAGGACGGGAGCGTAAGGTTTCCCCATATTATTTCCACAGATTGATCCTACAGTATTATATCTTAGATTATTGTTAGCAACCTATGCCGCATGCCGTTCTTGATGCATATTCGTTGATAACAATCAGCACAGCGTCGTAGTAAGGTGCTTACAGCCCACCTTACCTATTTCTATACCATCTTATTGATCATGTTTTATCCGTACGTTACTCTGATTCGGCACTACGGCAGTGGTTATCATTGATGCTCACCAATCCCCACAATCGATTGTGCGGGATTTCGCTAACTCCCACACACGAGCTCCCACCATCAGGTCTACCAACTTCCTTTCAGGGGAATCTTAGTCAACACTGCGGAAAGGCCACCTACTGATCTAGTCACAGCTAGAAAGTGGCCTACCAGAGATCTAAACTCGGCGCCTCAGCGAGAGACTGGCTCGGGTCATCCAATCACCCTAGATCTAGCAATGAAACAACAGTGCTAAATATGGCCAGACTCACGACGGTTGAAGCCGTCTCCTTCCCGATATGCGTAGTTCCTCCGCTTCGTGTATCATTTCTTGTTCAAAGACATCCTCCAATTTTCTCAAGGCTTGCAGGAAATTGCAACACAGGTTGAGTCTATCGTCGACCATTTAGTAACAGAGACACTGATAGAAGTGTGCTAGGACTGTGAAAATACTATATAATCCCATGATTTTCCCACCTGGTTAACTTCAAGCTTCTCGTACAAATTCCACCACCGCCTCTCCTGTACAACTCCAAGAGACCAGTCAAGATGAAGTTCGCCGCCATTGCCAGCACCCTATTACTCGCGGGTAGCTCCCTTGCTGCCCCAGGTACATCTATGCGTCGAGAACGTGCTCTTGCAAGACGAACTCTCCAGCGTCAAAGCAAGACTCTTCAAAGAGTCGGCACTTTAGAAGCACTTGAGACCGCTGAACTCACCAACAAGACCGATGTCAGCTACAGCAGTAACTGGGCAGGTGCTGTTCTCGTCGGAACTGGGTACACCAGCGTCACGGGTACCTTCACGGTACCCACCCCATCCACCGCTGGATCTGGCTCTGTAAGAAGCTCTTTTCTATTTCGAGAAAAATGAAAACTTGCTAACGTAAATTCAGGCCTGGGTCGGAATCGACGGCGACACCTGCGGCACCGCAATCCTCCAAACCGGCATCGACTGGACCCGATCCGGCTCCTCGGTCACTTACGACGCATGGTACGAATGGTACCCGGACTACGCGCACGACTTCAGCGGCATCAGCCTCGCGGCCGGGAACTCCATCACCGTGACCGTGACCGCGAGTAGCAAAACCGGCGGCACGGCCAAGATCACCAACAACACCACTGGCAAGAGCGTCACGCACACGTTCAGCAACGAGGCCAGCTTGGGTTCGCTCTGCGAGTACAACGCCGAGTGGATCGTCGAGGACTTTGACTCTGGGGGGTCGCAGGTGGCGTTTGCAAACTTTGGCACGGTGGCTTTCACGGGTGCGTCGGCGGTGAAGAGCGGGACGACGGTGGGCGTGACGGGTGCGGAGATTCTTGATATTAAACAGGGGAGCACGGTTCTGACGGACTGTTCGCTGTCTGGGTCGTCGGGGGTTTCCTGTAGATATGTTTGATTGGTGAGGTTCTGACTTGGCGAGCAGTTGTATGTGGGTTTGTTCAGTTTGGTGAGTTTGGTGAGTTTGAGGGTATCTTGGTCTAGGAGTTGTGCTTGAAGGTAGAGATGAGTCTTTTTTTCTCTGAACATAGTTAAATGGATGCTTATTTGACAAGTTGTTTTACATAAGATCAGAACTGAATACTTGAGAAAGTTTGGTGTGCTTCATACCGCGCTGATGAGTGACCTTCTTTCTACTCTATTTTCTAAATTGGTTGGGTCAATATAAGATTGGGATAGGCTCTCGAAGCTATGGCAAGCAATCTAAAAAGGCTATATGTGCGGAATTACAGCAGTCAATCAGTCCAGACTTACTTTTATAAACCAAACCAAGTGTCTTGGGTGAGAGAATGCTCATCATCCATGCCGCGTGCTGTTCTTAATGCGCAGTGGTTGATGAAAATTAGTTCAGCGTTGTACCAAGGTGTGTCACATGGTGGGTGGCTCCTCAGGAGCAAGTGTCTCGACTATCAAATTCAACCTCACTTCACTTGCATGAATTTTGAAGTTGAGAAATTTACTAACATTAAAGTCATTAACCACGATGAGAAAATATATCATTGGCTACATTAGTGGGTGTAAGGATCCGATGACTAACGTTCTCCCTGGTATTCCTCGATGGCAATATCAGATTCCGCATCTAGAATAGCCATGGGAAAATGAGCCCCTATCCATAACCTCAAATCGTAGTATATGCTTGAGATGATAGGACATATTTGAAAGATAACAGTTTTACAAACCCTAGCCACAAGTGTCTGTCTTATATCTACTCATTGTTATGGAACTATCGTCGCTCAAGTTTTCATACTTACATATAATGTATTGATTATTTATTTCACACTCTGATGGTTTATATCTATTCTATCTCATAGCGCATTTAACTTTGTTATATCACTGTGTACATCTAATCTCCGAACCAACATCCGTGGAATCAGCATCCCAACTTTCACCTCACCCTATCTTTCTCCTCTAATTCAATAGATTAGACCCACAGCGCTATATGATAAGGGCTATTAGTCCCCTAAACATTTTACTAGCCAGCTTGTTGGCCCAAAAGCCTCATCACGGAGCTTTGGCGCTTATGAAAAGATAGCGCCACACTACTCCCGAATGAAAATCTACAACCAAAGATCGACAGTATTGTGGAGTCGCGCCTCAGGGTTCTCCATGACAACCCCAGACTATGATATAATAGACTATTGGGAAAGGAAAAGCGAGAAAGTGCAATCTTTTTATATCACGTGGGTGTTTGACGCTACACTTATCGCCAGGTCCTGTATCCACAGTATCTAGTAAAGTGGAAAGGGTCTTTAAAGGGGTGTCATCTCATATACTTGCAAGAACACGTGGATAAATATGCATCCACGATCATCACCCTCATCATCTACAACAATAACAACAGCTACATGACTGCATCCTTAAGAAAGCCAGATCATGGATCCGTTCCAGGATCTCCCCGTTGATATAATCGGGCTGATTCTTAAACAGCTCTCAGATCTTCCTACTCTCTATTTCCTAACTCATGCGTCCCCTTTCATCGCATTGGTGTTGCACCAAGACCAGGCACTCGCCGTCTTTATTATCGAGGAGATTATCAACCATCCTCGCACCCCAACGGGGATACAGTTCATCATACGGACCATTGTCTAATAAGACTCCAGTCACAGCTCAGCCGCGGGAGCAAAAGCATTCAAGAGGAGAAACAAATTTCACTCTTGCCAACCACCTTAGACGACTTCATCACCCAGCTCGATGCATCATATCCTATGTCATTTTCTAGGTCTTTTAAGCCCCTAGCAATATCTCCTGGCGACTCGTTATATGGGACTGCGCCACTCAGCAAGACGCTATATCCATCTGTCGCCCTTTCACTGGTGTCACCGCATTTTCTCTCTCGGCTGTTGGCTCTTTCAGCCTACGTGCGTATCGTTACTCGCACCATCACGCAGTCTCTGCTTGGACGCTGCCATGCTCTTCGGCCGAGCCACCCTGCTAATCCGAAATATCGCTTCAAGTACCCATTCACATTTGAGATTTTCCTACGGGGTTTTCATGCGGAGCCGGGTCCTTCTTACACACCTGTAGACTCAGGTCCTCCGTCTTGGACCGAGGAGTCACGGGTCTCATTTGCCGTCTGGAGGATAGTTTTGTATTTCGAAATGAGAAACACGTACCTGGACACAGGGCTATCTAGCGCATGGGGGCTAGACTGGGGAGATGCTGTTGCAAGGAAGCACGAAGGGCTTGCGGTACTCCAGTTTTGGCGGAAGATAATCGACAGGACGCATGGGCTCTACGACCTGGAAACTGTAGCTGAGTGGATGTTTCCTGAAGCGATAGGTACCTACGAGGCGGAATCGTGGGTTGAGCCTCCATCTCCTTCTTTGGTATTGTCAAGGCGTCAACATGAGAGCTGCTGCTATTCTTTGATTAATGAACCGACCCTGAAGGAAGAATGGTGCCATGTATATGAGCAGGATCAAGACCACCAAAGCCGTACTGCCTTTCGATATATAACAAGTGATATGTTGGGATATGAATGGGGACTACTGAATACAGTCGATTTTGAGGTTTTCCGACCTTATGGGTTTTCGATATGGGATACAAAAAGGATTGCCGCCTGGGAGCTCTGGCAAATGAATCTAGCCAGGAAAGGATCGCTTATTTCAGATTCTAAGTTGTGGTTCACTTGGAAAAGTATTTTGTCAAAGAAGCAAGTGGAAGAACATGAGGAGAAACGTCGGAAGAGCATAGGGGATTCTCCTTGGAAGTTGCAAAATTAGTGATTGTGCTAGTGGAGATCTGCTGCAACGTTGCGAAGATCCGTCAGCTTGAGGAATGTGTAACCTCAGTAGGTAATGATTTTGATCATTAAGCTATGGTAATTGTATTAAGATTTGAGATCAGGCGATGGCTGATGCAGCCCATAAAAGTATCTTTATAGCTTTTTTCGACTAGATTCATTTTCGTCCGATACTTCATCAGCCACATGCTTTCGCTTGACACCGTTTGTGATTTCTTTTTTGCCATTTGTACTCTCCTTCGCATAGGCTGGTACCTTCTCCCCAGCTTTCCACATGAACTTGGCTCCAGGATGACTTTCATCAAGGCGATTCTGTCTTTTGGTACCCAAGTAATTCTCCCGAAGCGTCCCACCAGGTACGGCATAGTCAGTTTGGAAGATACCACGCTGCCGCAACTCGGGGATGAGGAACTCAATAATATCGTCAAAGGTCTCCGGGATAGTCGCATAGCTCAAGTTGAAGCCATCAACATCAGCAACTTCAGCCCAGCGCTCGAGCTCATCTGCACAAGTCTTTGCATCGCCAATGATCTTCGCGCCGTTGCCACCCAAAATCAGATGCTCTGCGATTGTCTTCTTGTTCCACGTTAGACCCGCTGGGTTGATAGATGCCCAATGGTTGACCATACTTCGAACAGCAGGTGGTGCTGAGTCAAGGAAGCGGAAATCTTGATCATCATCATATTTGCTCAGATCGTATCCAGACCAGCCGCCAAATAATGCCAACGCGCCTTCACGGTCTCCATAGCTAGCCAATTCTTCATATTTCTCCCGCGCCTTCTCGTCGGTTTCGCCAACCACTACGAGAAGTCCAGCGACTATTTTGATGCTAGAGGGATCACGACCGAGCGCTGAGGCTTTGGTACGTATGCCGTCAACAGAAGGACGAACCAGTTCAGGTGTGTGGCCATTCAGGAAAACAGCCTCGGCATGTGTGGCTGCAAAGTCCTTGCCAGCACTTGAGGTTCCAGCTTGGAAAAGGAAAGGGGTGCGTTGGGGTGATGGTTCGCAAAGATGTGGTCCAGGGATATCAAATCTTCCTACATGATTGATTTGTCGAACACCCTTTGGATCCGCATAAGAACCTTCTGGCGCATTGGTCACTGCATCATCTCTCCATGAGCCCTCCCATAATTTGTATGCTACGTCCATATACTCGTGCGCAATCGCATATCGTTCGTCATGTGGAATTTGTGTGTCAAGACCAAAGTTCCGAGCAGCAGAATCGAGGTAGGATGTCACAATATTCCAGGCGACTCTTCCCTCGCTCAGTTGGTCAACCGTAGAGAAGTTTCTGGCTAGTTGATATGGATTCGCATATGTGGTTGAAGCTGTTACGCCAAATCCGATGCTTTCAGTTGCAGCTGCCAAAGCTGGGATGCTGTATAGGGGATCGTTTATTGGAAATTGGGCGCCGGCAGGAATTGTAGGCCCTAGATTCGCAGGACCTTTATATACATCGTAACCACCAAGAACGTCTGCAAAGAAGATGGCGTGGAATTTGGCAGCTTCGAGCTTTTGGGCAATTGCGATCCAATGTTTGATCTTATTATACTGACGACCTTTGTCGGCGGGGTACTTGAAGAGACCTGGATTCAGGTGGCCAGGAGCCTGCATAGCAAAGGCATTGAGTATCAGTTGCTTCTTTGGCGTCGCCATTGCTGCTGTAGTCTATGATATTCACTACAATGTGTAGGCCAGCCCCAGCTACTCACTTTGCAAGTTTTGATTGCTTGACAGTGGTGTTCTAAGTTTTGTTGCGATTTATTTAAAGAAGACGTGTGTGGTAGAATTCTCGTCTTTGAATAGGTATTTGTATATGGCAAATAGAGATTTGTATATAGCACAGCCTGATCCCGAGATTTGCAAATAAAAATGAACAAGTAGTAGTGAATGACGAAAGTGAAAGATAATCAATTACCTTTTCGTACTTACATAACGCGACCGAGTTAGTTGTGGTACCTGCAGTAGGAACATGACATGACTTGTGAAGCGGGGTTTCTTTTTCTCACTAGACATAAGTGATGGTGTGATGATGTGAGGTTGAGATGTTGGTTGTGATTGAATGAATAAACTGAGGAATGGCGAACACACCCCTGTCGGATTCGCAACCAGGCGTGCATCCACTATTGAAGCAAAGATGGGGGAAGTTACTCCAAAACTACAACACATATTAACATTAGACATAGTCAATAAAACGTACCTTTGTTTCTCTTGCATGTAGAGGATTAGAATATCTAAGATTATGTATTGATAGAACTGAGAATTTGTGCTGCATTGCTTGAAAACACCAAATACAAGTATCCTGCCAAGATCAGCTGCTTTCCGTGAAGTAGTTTGTATATTCGAAGATATCCATCAATCGTTCTATAGATCTCGCAATTGGACCCTTTTTATTCGTCATCACTTCAAGCTCTTATCCACCATAGCTGCATCCGTTATCACCATGAATGACATCCGCTGGCTAGAACGACGCCATATATTCTCCTTTACCTACTACTTCACATTCCCAATTTAGATAGGCATTTTTGATACCTCTCTTGAACAGAATATCTAATAGAGCCTTTTATTTGTTTCAAATCATCTCATCTACAATTACAGAATTACCCTGAGTGAAAGGCTTCTGGTTAAAGGTCAGACTTGCCGCTTGAAATACTGGAGCTAGCCGGTTATCATTTACAAGTCACTCTCAATTTGAATATTGTACCAGCCTCAAATCGAGCAACAAACACACCCTCTGTCTACAACTTTACCTCGCAATATCCAGAGCTCATATATCCAAGGGAACTTTGAGGGCCGGTTTCCCAATCACTGAACAAGTGCATGAGGTGATTCAACCGCTTCTCCAGGCTGAGAAATCCCACTCACGGATAGTGAATAAAATTTCAGCTTGTCTCAGAATCGCCAACTGCTACATCACGCATTGGCTATTAAATTCCATTTTATACATCTATATAATACACCTGTTTCCAGACCAGGCAGATACCCTTACAATTCCGCTCTACAAAAGTTGGGAATCTCTTCAAAACCTGCAGAAACAAGCAATCTTGACTGGAAACTCTCAAACCCTCAAGCCATGGCTCCAGTGGCTGTGACACCAGAGCCAGCAGCAGAGATTCACCGAGACCCTTGGAATGAGAAGAGAAATATTGCTGTTGGAATCTCATCCCGCCAAGAATACATATCAACAGAAGCATCCGAGTATGATGCTCTCAAATCAGCTGTTGTCGAGATTGAGGCCAACAACGAAAAGGGAGCTGTTCAACCTGTTCAAGCCGCGCTCACCTACGAACCCAAATTCGAGCTCGAGTCCCGTGCGATTGATGAATTCCGTCCTTTGAAAGTATGCTTCATTTTTATTATCTTCAATTCCCCAAGTCCATCATCTGACTCTCATTAGGTTGCGGTGATCGGGGCAGGGCTTTCTGGGGTCACGGCTGGGATTCTCCTCCCCGCCAAAGTTCCAAACATCGACCTCACAATCTTTGATAAGAATGCAGATGTAGGCGGAACTTGGTTTGAAAATAGATACCCTGGTGTCAGATGTGATATCCCCGCAAATGTATATCAATCGACATTCGCGCCTAATACCCAGTGGTCCGAAGAATATGCCCAGGGTGCTGAGATCCTCGTTTATTGGAAAGGTCTCGCTGCAAAGTATGATGTGTACAAACATCTTAGACTCCGGCACAAAATTACCGGAGCCATCTGGGATGAGCAGAAATCAAAATGGGAATTAGGGGTTCACAATTTGGAGAATGGTGAGCAATCATCCGAGGATTTTGATGTAGTGATCACCGCCATTGGTCGTTTCAATGACTGGAAACTCCCTGATTACCCTGGTATCAAAGACTTCAAAGGTCATCTTCGCCACTCCTCAAATTGGGACCCAGAATTTGATCCTAAGGACAAGACGGTGGCTGTTATAGGCAATGGTGCCTCTGGCATCCAAGTTGTTCCCAACATCCAGCCCCTCGTCAAGCGTCTAGACCATTATGCTCGCAATCCCACCTGGATCGCAGGTTCATTTGGTGGCGAGGGAGAAGGTCGCAAACTCGAGCCGATCTACTACCCCCCAGAACTACTTGAATCATTTTCTGATGACGAGACATACTTTAAGTTTCGCAAAGAGCTCGAGTCAAAATTCTATAACCGCTTTGGCTTGATCTTTAAGAACTCAGGGACAAATAAGCAAACACGCGGGGAATACATCAACCTAATGGCTCATCGGCTCAAAGACAAGCCCGAACTCCTTGAGAATCTCGTCCCAGATTTCTCCCCTTGGTGTCGACGACTTACTCCTGGCCCAGGTTATCTCGAAGCTCTAACAGCTGAAAACGTGGCCTTAATCCGCGATCCCATCTCTCATCTCACAAGCGACAGCATCGTCACCAAAGATGGCACGGCTCGAAAGGTCGATGCCATAATCTGTGCCACAGGAGCAAACGTCGACATGCTACCACCCTTCCCTATCACTGCCCACGACCGCACCTTGCAATCCGCCTGGTCTCCGGATCCCCTCAGCTATCTCGGTCTCGCCACCCCCGGCTTTCCAAACATGCTCTACATCCAAGGTCCCAATGCTGCCGGCCCTTCAGGCACCATTCCCAACCAAGTCGAAACCCAGACAACCTACATTGCTAAGCTCCTCCGCAAGGTCTCCAACCAGGGGATCCGCTCATTCGTGCCTAGCCAAGCCGCAACGGATGACTTCACCGCGTACTGCGATTCGTTCTTCCCCAAAACCGTGTTCAGCGAGCAGTGCTCCAGCTGGGCGAACGGTGGAAAGCCAGGCGCGAGAATCCATGGCCACTGGCCTGGGAGCGCAAGTCATGTGAACTGGGTGAGGAGGGAGCCGAGGTGGGAGGACTGGGAGTGGAAAACGGGTGGGAAAAATCGGTTTAAGTGGTTCGGGGATGGGTGGACGGGAAAGGAGAAGAGTGGAGAGGGCGATTTGACGGGGTATTTGAGGTTGCCCAAGGATGTAGATCTACGGAGTTATCATGAAGAGTGGTTTGAGGGTATTGGATCTTAGAGATGGGATGGGATTAAGAGAAGCTGGGTTTAAGCGAGGATATGGTCGCAGGTGTGAGGATTTCCCTAATGTGCCTGATGCACTATCATACTAGATGGCAATCTGACACAATTGCATAACTGAATTTGCATCTACCGAAGCAACGAGAATTCTAGACAAAGATTTGTCAATGTTGCCACTGTAGTCGCCATTGCTCAACCAAGCAACATATTCGTCATGCAATATCTCTGGGTAGGTAACTAAACCTTTTTGATAAAAGAGTGATCTGTATCAAGCAATGATCTTATGATCGTTGCCGTATGTAGATCTTCTGGAAGATGTGTAATTTAACATAGTGCATACCCCCATGCTCTGATAGATTTTGCCAAAGTTCCAGTCAGACAAGTGGTTCACGCAATGACCAAGTACTGTATTTACATATCAAGTGCCATCCCAACCATGAAAAAGCACCTTCTCAACATCGATAATAAAGCCTTCGGTCCAGATCAACGGATTACGATCCATTTGATCCATATTTTAACCCTGGCCTTTTTCCTGGGGCGGACCTGAAAAACGGGTTTCTAGCGTCCTGGCAGTTTCGCAACGCCGGCACTTACGGAGTACGTTACCCAACCCCAGACTTCACTGTAATGGCATGATTCCAGCAATCACCACTCTATTTCTTACTCTGCGGCCCTCGGAATGTCTCATCATCCTCGATGCTGTTGTTGGGTGAGCGATGGCCGAAGACAGCCGTTCTTGGGATCAGCTTGAGGCTCAAAAAATGCCAATATTGTAAGTACCACAGCATTTAGAGTGTGCAACTTGGCGGCTCCTCGTGTTCAGCAACCACAAGCCATGCAATATTGCGGAACTCTATATGCGAAAGCCATCTCCTTTTTCACCCTTAATCCCTCTTTTATGTCTTGTTCAAGTCAAAGCATTTGCATGTGCGCAGGATCACGTGAATCGGAGATCAGGTCTCCGGAGTCCCCGAAGCCCCTGAGCATAAACCTTAATCCAGTTCAAATTAGCGAATCAAAGAAGACGTGACGACGACGATTGTACCACCACTTCTTCTTTTCTTTCCCCCTCGAACGATGAGCTTTTCTTCTTACTGTCTACATCGAACGGAACCGACACGCTCAAACCCCGACTAATGGGTGCTTGTATATCTTGTGCCGTGGGCGACGCACCTCATAAGGCCGGCTACGGATACGGCGGCGATGTCATTAAGCAGCAAGCAGCAACACAAGCACACGACAGCAATGTAGCCAAATTCGATGCCTCATTTGTGCCAACTGCAGGCCAGGGAGCTGGGCAGTCTGGAGCGTTGAGTGCGTTGGAAGGGACACCGGCGCCGGCAGCAGCAGTGGCTGCAAGATCACCTCCGCAAACGAATGCCTCTCCAAACCTACAATCTAGCAACAACCCGGGCTCGTTCAGTCCTCCCCAACAGCAGAATTCTCCCCCTGGCAACCCACAGCATCCTGTGCCGGTATACGCTCCGCAGGCACAGCGAGTTCCTCCTGTAGCAGCTTTCGAAATGGACCAGCGGAGTGGAGCTCCGCCCCCGTTCGACCCCTATAATCAGCCGCCTCTCGAGGCACCACACGGCGGATTCTTGCACAACAACCGGGCGAGCGCTGCGTTGTCAATTATCAGTACATATGATGATGCCCCTCCTCCTGCTGCTGGGCGCGGAGGGGTAGGAGGACGAGGAGGGATGCAAGGAGGTGGTCGAGGCAGAGGAGGAATGGGACCCGGACCAGGACAAGGACAAAGGGGTGGAGGCTACGGAGGAGGGGGAGGTGGAATGCCACCACCTAGAGGAGATAGTAGAGGCGGGCCGCCACCGCAGCAAGGGTACAATGGGCCTCCACCACCATTTGCAATGGACCCACGACCCAATTCAAGAAGTGGCGAGAGGAGACCATTTGCGACAGAGCAGCGGCCTGGATCAAGGAACGGCGAGAGGAGACCTGCACCACAATTTGCGTCGGATCAGAGACCGAGCTCAAGAAATGGGGAACGGAGACCTGCACCGCAATTTGCTGGGGACCAGAGACCAAGTTCTCGCAATGGTGAGAGGCGACCTGCACCGCAATTTGCCGGGGACCAGAGACCTAGTTCTCGCAATGGTGGGGGAATTCCACCGCGGGGTGATAGCAGAGGTCCCCAGCAAGGTTATGGCCCTCCTCCTTTTGCTGGTGAGCCACGACCAAGCTCAAGACAAGGGGGAAGAGGTGGACCGATGCCAAATCGTGGTGGTCCTGGCTATGGGCCCAATAACGGAGCCAGAAGTCCCCCACAACAACAGATGCAATATCCACCACAGCAAAGAGGGCCGCCACAGCAGCAACAGAGACCACCGCCACAGCAGCAGCAAGGCGGGTACGGATCTTACTAATGATAATGTTGGTTTTGGATGAACGAATGGTGAAGAAAAGTGCAGCAATTATGATTGTTTACCTGTTCGACATACTTTGTGATCTTAATGTTCTTAATACGACGCACGAGACGATGAAACTATAACGCACAGGATAGAGGATATGGGGATATTCAAATCGGAGACGGGGCATTGGTGGGTTGGAAAAACAAAAGTGCTGGCACCTTATTCTTTGAGGCTCGGCTACCTGCTGTATTTCAGACAAGTAGCACAGGAGCATTAAAATTACGCGCCGATAACGCTCTCCAAACACACAGGATCGCCTTAAGTTACGTTGATCAATAGTCCCTAGGAGCTCAGCGTGGGAGTTATCAAACCACAAGAAGAGGACTAGACGTCTGATCCCGGACCCGAAGAGCAAGGTAAGAGAAAGTTTGGCTGTTTTGCGTATGGTTAAACAGAAGCCATATATTGCGTGATCTTTTAGATGCTTTTTACCGTTCTATGTCTATTTTAGGGAAGTTTTAAACCTACCCCGGTATTGGGTAATTCATGTAGATATTTAGACTGCCATCATGTGTTCCTGGATTGAGAATATTTGGCACTGGGTTGGAAAATCGCATTGTTTACATGCACTTGTTTTTATGTACGCTTCCTTCTGATTTGATTTGATCAAATGGCAAACACTAGCAATTGACTTGACTCACTAAAATGGGATACTTGATCACTAGCCTACCTATGAGATATTAGTTTGTGACCGACCACATGTGCTCTATTCTTGAGTCAATGTGCAATAATTGCTGTCTTTATGACTCTTCTATTCATCTCAACTCCACTGTCATTAGTCACCGTTTGCTTTCTTTGTATTCTATGTATTTGACATGGTCCAGTGACAAAGCATAGGCAAATCTTCACTCACTGCATCAGTGTTGCAAAAGGCACAGCTGGTATTTACACGTGACTTGAGCCCCCTTTTTCTTAAGCGAGAATAAATTGAACTATAGACAGTCAATTCCTGTTGAAAGAATGAATGGATATCACGCTAGCAAAGAGGTGTCAAGTAACTAATAGTCAGCTTGTTATTGAACAGTGGTGACAAAGGTGCAAGGCTGCGTGGATTCTCACGCAAAGGGTGGTGGACCGCGGCCCGATATAATCAAAACAATCATGATCACATATTACCCTTTTCGGCAATTTAACACGCGTCTGCGCAATACATAGGTACTTGCTATATTTGAAAGTTCCTCAGGCAACAACAAGCCGAGCTATTCAATGTCTGATGCCCCACAAAGGAAATATCACACTTATTGCGTCGCTCTTCGGTCTTCCACAATGTTTATTTGCCTTATCTGAATACTTCCGAAGCCGACAAAGCATCTTTCACAGCTTGGTTTACGACAATATATCCCTGGGATTTGTTACTATATCTTAGACCATCTACTCACGCACAAAACCGCGATTCTTTGTGTTTCTTCTCGTGCATAGCAGCGAAGTTGCTACCCGAATAAAAGTTCGCGCTCTTCAATCACCACTGACCACAATCACCAGCCTCGACTTTATTCCTTTGTATATGAGATCACCAGCACCATCCAACATGTCAGGCACGAGTAAGGAGGAAGAATCTTGTGCTTGGGGAATCGGAAACTGGCCTCACGTCTGCCACTGGATGGATAACCTGAGCATCAACGAGCAGAAGCAGTACGTCACTGCGTACAACTGTAAGTGCTTCCGCCTCTCCTCCTCTACAACTTCAGATCTATTCTTTCTTTGAAGCCAAGTGGTATTAATTCTTGGTTTCACAGTTGTTACCACAGTTGAGAGACTAAACGCTTCATCTGGTCGGAGTGGAGCGCCCGCCCACAGCAACGAGGTAAGCGAGCCCCTGAACACAGCATTCTCCCCCTCTCCACCTGCCCTCATCTCATTTCCACATACCGGATCCTGTTTACTAACAGCAAGAATCCAAGTGGGACCAAGTCATCACATTCTACAACGCCGAGCTAATCGCACTATGGGGCCGGAATTGCAAAGGCTTGTATGAGAGAAACAAGAGCTTTCAAGCCGCGTACAGCAAATACAAGCGGCATCTCTTCGATCTGATCCCCGACTCGGAGCAGAAAGACCAGGGCGCCAAGATGGAGCGTGCGGGCGTCTTGAAGGAAGAACGTCAGAAGAATCACGAGTTCCTCAGGGCGACGCAGGATATGAAACACCACGGGGAGGCTTTGGAGGTCGTGCCGGGGTTTGTGCTTGAGGCTGGTCATGTTGATCCGGAGCTTGGCATGCGGTTTTTGAAGAATGTAGACTACACGAAGAAGAAAGAGATCTTGCAGCCGGAGATGGATGAAGGAGAGGAGGAGGAAGAGGAGGAGTCGGGTCTTGATGTCGAAGGTGGTGGTGAGGGGAGCAAGCAGAAGAAGAAGCGTAACAAGAAGCAGAAGAGATACAAGCAAGAAAACGAGCATCAATCTACTTATGTTCATGATATTGTGGAGAAGAAGAAATTCGACGCCCCAGAGTTTTGGACCGTGTTGATGGTGGAGTGGATGGGCAACTGGCCAAACCCGTTCGCAAGAGACGATCCATTCTCGCCATTTTGTCGTATCGGGCTCGTCACCCAGGAAGAGCTTGAAGTTTACGAGCAGCAATTCGAATGTAAGCCTCCAAATAATATTTACGTGAAGCAGTGTTACTGACGATGCGAACAGATATTACGGAGTTCGAGCGCATCAACGAATCTTTGGAGGATGGTTTTGAGGGCCATGATATGCATATCGACGATGAGAGGATGGCGGAGATTGCGGAGGAGTTCAATATCGATGAGCTGGAGTTGAGGAGAAACCCCCCTCAGGCGGTAGAGCACTATGTGAAAAAGCGGCTTGAGTGCATTAAAGGCATGGTGCTACTTCTTTCTGCGCTGAGCATTCTTCCACCAGAAGATTAGATGGCGGGGGAAGGGTGTTTGTATTATACTAGAATGTAAATTAATTCGAACTCTTGATGGATTAGACTGGAGTATCCCGCAGTCTGATATCTTCATTTCTCTCATGCAGCAATCGTTTGGCGAACCACAATTCTCGTAAAAGTAACGTCTCAGATCGTCCTGGAAAACTAAATCATCTAATATTCCATTTTCAACCATCTCACTTGCTGAAAGAATATCAATCAAACGTTCCGATTGCTGGAAACCTACCATCGGAGCATGGATTACGCAGACAGATCAAAGACTCAGCGTGACTGATTCTATGAAACAAGGAGAGGCTAGCTACAAATAGTAAGTCTCAATTAACACTTCAAGTATGGCACCTTGTATGAAACAACCCGGAAGAATACAGTTCAAGTTGCAAGCAGTTTTGCATCACGTGTTCGAGGACAGATTGAACTGTACTGCTCTAAACAATGGAAAATAGAGAAAGTAGATTAATTAGTGGGATAGGCTTGAGTGTGATTATGACTTCGTGGCTACATGATTATGTTCACAGAAATTTTAGTAGTCTATGATTGAAGAAATTCGATTCAAGACTTTGCGAATGGGTAGTTCCAATTACGGTACAAAGACTCTGCCAAACTGTTCTAATCTTTTCCTCTTTTGGCGCGATTAAGATAGCAAAAGACCTTCTTGATCACTCAAGTACGGGTTGTCGATATTCTCAGAGATGCTATCCTCTAAAGATGTCCATCCGTCCTTGCTGGACCACTTCCTCAGCAGCACGAGAGACTCCGACTGGTCGACCGACACTTTGAGGTGGTAAGGTTTGGGATAGTCATCTATGAACTTTTTCTGTGGACGGAGTTGGCGCAGAATAGCCAGAACATCGTTCCAGTGAGCGCTGTGGCCCCAACTCTGCAAGCGTGCATTCTTGACCTCAGGGTCCAGAATTGCCGCAACATGGATCAACGCCAGGTCTTTCACATCCGCATAGAAGGCTAAATAGTATACGATTAGACAAGAGTGCTACTACAATAAATCTTGAGTCAATTGAAATTTAGGGTAGGTTCTTACAGGCTTGCATAGAGTCCATAACCGCCTTATTGCCACTGAAGGCGTGGACCACCCAGTTGGCTTGTCCCTCTATATGTTTTCTGTTAATCGGTTCTCCGATTATCCCAGCGGGGGATACGACGTTGACTGTAAAACGTGGCTTATTCTCCTCGACGAACTTCCAGACTTCTTTCTCAGCAGCGACCTTGCTGGCGGGATAGTTGACCATAGCATGAGACATACCATAAGGAGGCGGGGCCCAGGCTGCCTCAAGGACAGCATCGTTCCAGGACATCCGGGCCACCACGCCGTTGTCGATGTCCTGTGTAAGCGAGGAGGCGACCAAAGCACTGCTAGTAAACACGATCCCCTTGACTGAGGACTCTTGAACAGCTGAGTTCATGATAGACCGAATGCCGGCCACCATCGGTGTGATTACCTCGTTTGGGTCTGGTACGATTCTGGTCACGTAGGCAATGTGCAGAATAGCCGCAACGCCCTTTATAGCTTCATCATAGGCGCCGTCAATGCTAAGATCAGGCACAGGCACAAGCTCAATGGCGCTATTTTCTGCGTATGTCTTGAAGCGACCTTCAAAAAGCCATTGACACTGTTGAACGTCTCGAACCGTGCCTCGGACACGGAAGCCTCGGTTCAGGAACTGCCACACAACATGGGAGGCGAGGAAGCCACTGGCTCCCGTCACGAGGACCCATGAGCCTGTGGGAATCGTTGTAGCCAAAGAGGACATAATGTATTAACAGGATATTTATAGCTGATTCTGATATAGATTCGATGTTTTGATATGTTCTGATTGGAGTATAATATGTTCTTTATTCGATGAGCGGCTGTGGAATCGAGGCCTTTTATACCTTGATTGAGTGGATCTACGGCTGTCCAAAATTCGCCAGTTGCTGTTGACAAGGTTAGATCAAAGAGCGATCCTGACAAATCCATCAAGTTTGAATTCATAATAGTATGAGCCAGTGTGAGAAGGAGGCTTGCTATCCTGGCCTGTCGCCCGATTAGGAAGTGCTACTTCTTGGCGAATAATTTTTAGGTTATGCGAAGGTCTGTAATTAACAGGGTAGTAAGGCCAATCTCAAGCGGCACTTTCAATGTCTATGGCGGTGGGCGGTTGCAAGAGCCAGGATTGTTCTTCAAGCTCCCATATTACAGTAAGTCTACCATTGCGTCTCAAAGATTTAGTAACATTATAAACCTGTGGTACATCCGCTCTAGTAAGCCTGTTAATCTGAACGTTTTTGGACCACCATTAAATTGAATTATAGCAAGTGCACCTTGCAGATGCGTCCGAGCTAGACCGTGTTCACCAGAGTTTACCTGAAGTATAAACCATCAGTTACATATTCTTTAGATTTTAAGCAACACGTGTACGCTATGCTAAGAACAGGCTCACCTCATCTATTGCAAGAGCTACTGCCTTAGCAACAGTCATGACGTTGATTGGGGATGATTTGGTACTAATCTCCTGGCGCAGTGTACGGAGGCATATCTGCTTATACTGTAGAGCCATGCGAGTGAATACTGGGTGATCCGGTTGATTCTGCAGAATGTAGCGACATGTAGTAAGGAGAACAGCCGCGACCATGAGTGCATCGTCGGTGATAGCGAGGCCAACCCATTCTCGAAGCATCTGTGTCCGATGGTCTCCCGGTTGATTGAACAAGCCGCAATGACCAACTGAAAAAGGCACGACGACCTGGATATCTGCGATTGAATTAGAAATATCGGAACGGAAGGGATCCAGTGTGTAGCTGGAGGAGAAACCCATGCCAAAAGCAAGGATCACAAAGTGATGCCCGGCTAGACAGTCAGGTGTGGCATCTATGAACATACAGTGGTCCAGCAGGAAATATTCATCAGATGTTAACGGTCTTGCCAGGGACGAGAACGGATCCTTGCTGTTGGTGAATACTTGGCTTAGAGGGCTCGACAGAACTGACTTGAGAATAGTCAGATTTTGCCTCGTTTCACCAATGATTGACTCATTATGAAATATCTGCATTTGCAGACGCCTTTTTTTGGCATGCGCTTGACGCATGACATGTGAATGGGTCAATTTGCGAGACTCGGAGGAAGCAGGTTCCGTCGGGTTCGACACAGTGACGAATTGGAATTGGCGGGCCATCTCCAAAGCTTGACTGGCAAATTTCTGCACTGAATATGCACATCAGCTAGGTAAGCTATCTATTGCTATTGATTTACAGACAAACAAACAACATTGACGAGGATGGTGATGAACAAGAGACTGGGGGTGGAATTTGAGGTCGAGACTGGATTTGTCAGACGTAGTTCCTGCCAAGCAGTATGACTGCCCGATTAGGAGATACGTAAGATATAGCGGTGGCGCTATCTTTTGGATACAGCAGCCAAGTCATTCACAATGAACCTTGAACTTTGGATTGTTCAGGCGCCACCTGTAGGCTGTTAATTCGACTGTATTTGATGTATTTAATTCTTTAATACTACTTCTCGTATTAGTATATATAAGCAACTTAACAGTCCAACCAGGCAAGATAGAGTGTGTTAGTTATCCAGGTATAAGATTTGTACCACTTAGGAGAAACAAGTCTATTTGGTCTATTCTTTAATCTGAAAAATACTATTTCTCTGACTTATTTCTAAAGCTCTCTCAATTCCTCTTCATCACCATCGCGTCTCGCGTCTGCATTCTTATCCTCCGGTTCTCCCTTCTCTTCATGTTTGTACAATTTCATATTTATAAACATTGCCCAAAGCCCTAAATCGTACGCAATTCTCAAAGATCCGGCTGCGACATACGCTACCCAGAAATGATTACTCCCGGCTAATAATCCCGTTACGCTAGGTCCGGCTGTGGAAGATAGAGTTCGTAGCATGCTGGTGATACCCATGACAGCGGTACGTTCTTCGGGCTTGACGACGGCGGCAATAAATGCTGAACGTGGTGCTTGATCCATATTGTTCAGGCCTGTGCGGATGAAGAAGAGAATGACGGTTAACACGAGGCTGCTTGGGAATGGAAAGAGCAGGACAGCAGCAGATGACGGAAGGTGAGTGAACACCATCGTATTGACAAGCCCAAGATGTCGGGCTAGTGGACCAGCAAAAACTGTGGAAAATGACGAGAGAAGATAGCTGGCCGATATGATGTCTCCAAGGGTTGACTTTGACATCTGGAACTTCTTATCAAAAAAGTAGTTGGTGAGTGAATATCCCACCATTCCATCAGCTAGAGAGTCCACAGACAACAGAAACCAGAGCTTGTACATGATCCACCTAGTCTCTGCTGATATCTGAGCAAATAGACTCCGCTTTTGTGATTTTACTGGCTCTTGAATGCGCATTGGGGTGAGTCTTTCATTGCCATCCTCATCCTCGTGTTGGGACCCTCTGTCATCTAGCAACATTTCTGAAGCCTCTGTTTCCGGGACCTTCTCCTCAACTTCACACTTTGCACTCAGTGATAGAGTAAAAAGCATGTTGATTAGTCCTCCCGCCACATAAACCCAAAAGATTCTATGGTAGGCATCAGTGATTGTCCAGCCTTCTTTGGCTCGTAGATACTCCACCATCCGTCCCGAAAACTGGGTTCCAAGCGCCGACCCAATGCTTGAAGTTGTCACGTACCATGACAACACATCAGATCTCGTTTTTGGTGTGGTCAAATGTGACAGTGTGCTTTCCTCGATCGCTCTGAACGGACCAAAATCGCTACCAGTCGCACTTATAATTCCAACAACAGCGCCGAACAGCAGTATCCAATAATTTTCAAAGAGCGCGAAGATTGTTCCGGAAGCCATCATCAGAATCGAACCCAAGATCAGAATTTTCCTGCGTCCAACTTTGTCCGCTACCAGAGTCAATAGCAGTGATAGGAGGACATCACCGGCCAGGGTCAATGTCATAAACAAGCCGATATAAAAATCGGAGAATTTCAGCGAGGAGAAGAAGAGCGCTAGGATGAGGGAGTTAGCCCCGTAGGCAAACATTCGACAACATCGCGAGAGAATCAATAGCCATGCATCTTTGCCAGTTGTCCAGACTGAAGCTATTCCGAGCTCATTGTATAGCCAATTGATCTGCTTTACCAGAGGAGCCATAATGAATGCGTTGATTCACTAATGGGAAACTGTGATAAGACATTGTAACAGAATAGTGAGAGAGAAAGCAGAGTCACCAATGCTTGTATATGTTCATGTAGAAGAGTGGAGATGTTGGTGTCTTTGGTGGCGGTCTATTCGAGGAGGATCATGTGACATTCGTCACTTCAATAGTGGGGGATTTCTCCGGAATCTCGGCATTGGCTTTTTAGCAGCGGGGGAAGCTCAAAAGAGCCTCATTGTGGATTCTGACAATGGGTTTGATACGTTAAACAAGCGGTGAACTTGATAGATGGCCGTCTTGCGGTAAAGGGGCCGAACAACGGCGGAAGGGAAAATGACGCTATGTAACATATACATCCACCTTGCAGCAAAAACTAACCAAGGCTAAACCTCTACTAAAGGATAAATATATTATGAGTTTGGAAAATAAAGACTGAAGGGATGTTTTTGTACACGAAAATGCATGTTGGTGGTACTTGTGTTTAATAGCGTAAGTCCCGAAGGATTTCTTTATGAAGCAATGCTGAATAAAAACGCGCCATAGTTGGTATTTCTGTAATCGATACCTGTTCCTGGATATCGTGGTCCTTTCCCTTCTTGAATGTCATTAGCGATTCGTCAGACAGATTAAGCAATATGTTGCTTGCACCATAGCTCTCACCCTTTCAAATGTCAAGTCTTCTCTCCTTGTTTCTTCTTTCCTACGTCTCTACCATGTTTGTTCGCCCTTGTCAATCCCTCCTCCATTGCCTTCCAAAGCGCATTCCTATGCCAAAATCATTAGCTAGATGTTTGAAACTCTTCCGATGTATTTCTAGAAAAGCAGGAAAGGAGGTCGACACATACCGAGCTTCTCTGACTTTCTCCTGCTCCCCTTGGTAATCCTTGATCAAGCATTCATGGCACTTTGTAGACTTGTTTTTTACTCCGTTCAGCCAAAGTGCTGGACACTGCTCCATCTCGAATATGAGGTCCGGGTCGAATCGTCGGAGCGCGTATTCACCACATGGGCTGGTGATGTTTTCACAGCAGCGGCAAGACCAAATTATCGAGTAGAACATACACATCTTGAGTAATTCGGAAGGTATAAGTGCCAATGTTGAAGAGTTATGTCTTTGTCATTGTTGAAGCAACAAAGGATGGAGGTTGGGTAGACTGTGAGGTTGGTCGCTCCTGCCCGATGAGCGTGTAAGTGACGCAGAACGAAGAACTAAATTTCGGGTTTATTAGTTCAAAAAATCATAACAACATTTGTAACTTGGCTGAGCTTCGAGCTGCTGATGGTATTCACGCTTCTTTTGGTACGCAATTCATCTACAGGACGCTACATCAACCTTAGCAATTTTTCCTTTCCTTCATCAAACAATCTATACATAATGAGTGACATAAGTGTATTTAACGTCCCTCCCTGTATGATGAGACACTCGTGCCGAAACAAACCAATAATTTAGACGTCTCAAGGTTTTTTTCTCATAGGTGTATCAAGTTCCAGTTGGCATAATCTTATCAGTTGGGCATTTCTACATAATGACTACGTTCGAGTAAGAAAAATATCGCACTTCTAATCACACTCGCGATTCTACCGTCGACAGCATCGAAAATCATATCAGCTATTACCCTATAGTTCTCCACGCATGTCGACTCGTCTATCATTTTCAGGGTCGTAATATTAATCCTCTATCATGAAGAATTATTACCTACGAGCTTTGAAGACTAAGAAATAGAGGAAAGCATATGCCGAGAATATCTGTACAAAAGGATAGCATTGTATTGAATGCCAAGGTATTTAACAAGAATTGAGCTTGTTTATGTAATCTCGTATCTGTGCCGCGCTAGTAATATTACGGTACATTCGTAAGAATAAATCTCTTCTTAATTAGATTTTAAATGTAGTGTAACCATGTGTCTGCTATGGCTTCTAGCTGTGCCTTACCATGTTCATTGTATTTCTATCAGCGCAGTATATTTCAGCATAAGGAAACGCAATTCTTTTGCGGGCGACAAATTGCCACGTCAGCCGAGTCCCCAGTATGTGAGAGGGGTAGGGATAGAATGAACAACAAAGCAAACCATTTTTACATTTGATTCAAACCATTTTTACTGCACTCCTATCTGTGTAGGAAACTGTTTCCAACCATGGTTTCTGCTACTGACATAATCACATACATCGGTGTACCGCTCGCTGTGCTGGGGGTACTGCCAATTATGTATGTCTTCTTATCCGCCCTATATGCCCGATATTCTGTTCGTCGTAAACTTCAAGAGAATGGATTGCTCTCCATTTCTACAACACGAGCCAGATTGATGAATGGATTTGTTGAAGTTGGCCTTCCCATCTTTCAGCTAACTCCATATCCGCGGAGTGACCTTCGCTACTGGGGAAAATCAAATCTCATCGCTATGGACGGTGCATCATGGAGGCCTTTCCCATGGAAGATAGATGTGTTGAGTACCGCAATTGTTCAATTGCACAGCTCTGATAAGATCGTCTTACCGGAGGCAGCAATTAACTTCAACCACCTTGTAGGGTTTCTCTTAGACCGAGGTGCTTGACTTTATCCCCAGGGAGTACAATTGCTATCAGACCATGGTACTCAAACACCAGTAGATACGATACTCATGGTAGTTGACCAAGAACCATGTTATAAAGTTATGACGGTGGCTAGGCCGGCAACTCACCATACTACCCTTTCTGTGCAGCTTCATTGGACTCATAGTCTACAGTACACCGGTCGAAATGAAGACAGTATTCTGCCTTCATTAATCAAAATCCAAGAGTTTCCAATTGAACAAACAAACCCACAGCGAGCGTTTGAAGTCAAAATGGGTACGAAAAGGGTGGATAGCGCCGTCTCAAAGTTTGAGGGATACACCGAGGCAGACCCCGAGGCAGACACGGACATGAACTTTATCCGGGGCGAGTTCATGGATTATATGAATTGGAATGGTTTAGAACATAATGTCTGGTTTGCGACCGCGATTGTTGCTGTGTTCGGGGCTCTGAACGGAACTGCCCAAAAGTTCAAATGCGACGCAGGCATATTGTTTTTCTGCGAGAAATGCCCTGTACCTCTAGATTTGGTGTTGCCCATCGTGGATATTAATACAGTGGTTTCAAATCAACTTGAAGATTTGAGAAATTATTGCGATTCCCAACACGCGTTGCTTCCGGACAGCTGGGAAGAAAAGATACCTCAGAACCTTCAGTCGCGAGCTATAAAACTACGTCCCAAAATCGTCACTGGCGATGAACTTATCAGAGTGGTTGTTGTATGGAAACTGCTTGCAGAAAATGTGCGTAACTCATTGCCGACGTCCCAGGCAAGAACTCATACTGATTGCACTAATCGTACTGATATGCCTGGTCTGCTTTATTTTTGTCTATGGCTCCTACAGCAGCACACGAGTGATATTCGTCACAGACTGTTCCCTGACTTAGATCCTGTTCAACTTGAGCCGGGAGAAGCGATAATGACTGCGGCGGAGCGAATTCTTCGCATCATGGTTTTCGAGGGCTCTTTTGCTAAGCAAGTTCTCCAAACGTTGAAAGAAGTTTACATGAGCTTCTCCGAAGATAGGTATAAAGATATAATCGAGAGAGAAAAATGGGTAGACGAACAGAAGAGTCAGTCTTTCGAAACGGGCGCTGCCCTCATCCTACTCATCAGTATTGGGCTGCGAGCTGGTTACTTGGTTGCTGGTGAGAATATGGGTAAATGCACAGCGAGATGGCAGAGCGTCTATATTTCCTAAGTCGAGAAATAGAAACTAGCGTATTATTCATGATAATATGATCCAGTTCAACACGATCTACTCCTAGGTTGACTAGCCGGTTTTGCAAGCATCAGTTACAGCTACCGCTTTCAGCTTCGGCATAAGTCCACGAAGCCTAAGTGAAGCCATGCAGCAGTCAAATCAGCTGGTGGACTTTGGATCAGTCAGCACGAAAGCACGATCACCTATCAAACTCTGTGGCCGTGCTCGGAACTGAATCAAGACATACTAAGTGGCGGCTTGATTGATTTCTGGTCCAGTTATAATCGTTCGTAGTGGTAACAAGTTCACTACTGATTCTAATATTGTACGGTAAGCAGGAGCTATTTCTAGAAGATTTTTCAGAAATATGTTTTATTATTTCGAGGCTGCTGTTTTCGAGAATTTCTATATACCTGCGTTGTTGTTAGGGTTATTGTATTTAAGAATATTTACGGCGTCTCGTTGCAGCGAGCGTCTCCCCACAGGGATGGATATTACCCGTATTATCTACCCCGAATCTGATGTCTACCAAAGTCCATTTCCGTCTTGGGATTTGAGCAATCGCTGCTTTAATCCGAGCATAAGTCCGCTATTGAGTCAGCTGGATCAGGCTCAGGGAGGCCTGCTATTGTAACTCTCCAGAGTATCGGTTATAGTTTTCATTCCATCTGATCTTAATGTTACCAGTGCATATCAATACAGAACATAGCTACCTTTTTGATATATTATTATATTGCTGCCATTCGTTCTCGCTCTCCCTATTAGACTTACTAGGATCTCTGCTGGAGCTGATTTTAGATCCCATTTGGCGTAATCTCACATAACTCGTAATCCCGACTCACAATTCAACTTTATTATTTATATCTTTAGTTTAATAGACATTTATTCAACTGTGGAGAATCAAAGAACTCGCGTTCAAAAATCGACATTATAAATCCTTGAGTTTATTAATGTTTGATGTCAATCTAAACAAAATACAGTACATTATCTAATATCATCAATATAAGTTCATAAGGTTATATCAAAGTTTACAATAACTAGTATTCTCCTGGAGCTCATGTAGATACAAAATTATATTCAGAATGCATTATATCCAAGTTATGTATTGTATGATAAGACTATGTAAACAAGACGCGACATAACATTTCAATCTTACTTTTATCATCTATATATGAATCAGTCCTTAGATTGTAAAAACCCTTAGTGTCAAAAATCCAATAAAGAATTGGCAACTTTTTAAGACAAGAGATAATAGAATAGATTCAAATTTTTAAAGCTTGAATAAATAACTTACGATGTACATAGTTCTATAAGGCAATGTTAGCACAGAACACATAGAATGGTTTGCTGGTGAGACATACTTTAAATATCACTAGGTGCTGTAATAATAAATGAGAACTGGCAGGTATTATTCTCGCTTTCTATTTATTACAGATCCAAGCCGCTACGGCCTCCTGGTCCGCTTGCAACCATTCTGGCAGACAGAGACTGCAATCCATATCGGCGTCGGGGAGCATGGTGGAAGTAAGAAGATTGGGCTTTTACGCTGCTATCAAAAGGAGAAGCTTCTACACGACCAGAAGGATCATCTGCGACGTAAGCACCTAGCCCTGAGCTAACTAAGATTGCTGTCTAATCCGAAAATTATATAATTAATAAGATTAGATTAAAGTGCAATTTAATCTTGAGTAACGCTAGCATCAAAGTATAAAGTCTCAATTCGAAATCGATCGTTGCGTGTAAATAGTTTTCATAATGTTTTGAGGATAGATATTAAGTAGGATAGTTCTATAATACTAAACTGCTTAAAGATAAACGAAACAGCAGCGTTAGAAGCATCATATGATCATTAGCTAGAGTGAGGTCAATTAGAGAACCTTTGAGAATGGCGCGTTAAGGTGAAACTAACATTATTCCGGCCCTGTATAAAGTGCCTCCATTTTGAATGGGTCCACGGGTAGAGCTACTCGCATCAACCATCTTCCAGTATTCGTATCCACAAGTGTAGAGTTTATTGAATCTGCCTTGAACGTAGAACTTGACAGTACAGATTGCCAGCTCGTTCAGATGAAGGTGTTGCCGTGAGACTTGTTCGATCTGTTCGAGGCTGGGCTCTGCTGACCATTGATGCTCGCAACCCCCCAGTGAGTCCTCCCAATCAAGGCCGTACTGATTGAGCATTGTGGTCGATGGCCTGTATTGTCGTTTACAACTTGAGCTTGCAAAACCTGTGCCTCCAACTTGTCAGTACAGAGATGGTGCTGACGATGCGGTGTGGTGTGGCAAGGGACGGAGACCTCCACTGAGACGGCGGTGTTGGAAGCAATTCAGTATATGAGATCCCCGTTTTTCTAGCTAAATGAGACTTAGGGGCGGCGAGAGAGACCGGAGTGGTAGTGTCTGTGGCTGTGATAGCGGCTGTAGTAAACCATAAGTTATAGGTAGATTCGCTAAATTTAGCGAGTGGGCAAAGCCCGTCTCTTAAAGTCTATCTATCCTCCAGCCTCCATCCATCCTTTCTTGACGCAATACTACCCCCTAGAACTAGCAACAGTTCGCCTGCATGCGACAGAAACATTTAAAAAAAACCAACAAAATTTAATCCAGGTGCTACGGCGGTGATTTAACTTTTGCTCAGGACTGACGTTGCTGCGCGCCTTTGGGATTTTGGTGCTGGGAACTCAAAAGGCTGGAAGAAAACCGGGAGAATCCTGTGTTTGTTGGAGACCAAAATAGCATGATAACAACCATACGTGATCATGAAATAGAAATATATAATAAAAGCACAATGACTAGCAACAGTATCTCTCATCAGTTCATCAGCAACACTTCACACCACACCATCAACACAAAGCATATCATCTCTATTACCTTACTACATCGTCTATCTCCCTACAACCATACCAGCCTCTTCACTTCCCTTCCCTCCACTACCAGACTCATCCCCTTCCCTCTACTAACCTCAAAATGCAATTCTCGACCCTCGCCTCCATGCTCCTCCTCGCCATCCCCGCCCTCGTAAGCGCAGCTCCCATTACCGGGGCCCCCAGTGCTATCTTCGCCAGGGGGAAAGCACATAAGGCTCTCGAAGCTTTCATCAATGAATTCCCAGATTCCAAGCTAAGTGGACTCCCAACACAGGGTGGTAAAATATACACAGATACAGATTTCCGCCTGGACATGCAAGAGGTATGTGAGCCGAAGCCACGCTTTACTCGTGTTCCATTTCAAGATATCTAACTACGAGCAGATGACTAGCGATAAGCTTCCCAAACATAACTTGCAGATCCAGGTTAACAAGGGAACGAAAATCTCCACGCTGAAGAAAGTTGCTCCGAAAACAGTTGCCGGCCCAGTCTTAGCAGCTACAGGCGAATCCGCCAGTACCATTAAGAGCGCTCTGTTGGCGAAAATGTTGCTCTAAGGTAAGAGCTCGTGTCTCTATTCGAGATGGAGTTGGTATAATGACCCTTTTTAGTGCTCTCTTTCAGCCTTTGAAGAGTGTTGGTAAAATAATAGGCAAGATTGAACAGACCAAGTGTGTGTTAGATGAATATGTTAGAATGGGGGAGTCCTATTGCAGTATTTGCATCTATACACTATATGCAATATATATATACTGTATACAAAAAGTTATTGTTATATAAAAAGGTGTAAATTTTGTAGAGAATTCAGTAGACTTCAATAGTAAGACCCCGGTTGGGCCTACTCACCCCCTTGAATCAAGCTCAAGCGAGACTTTAGTGGGGCCAGCAAAATTCGGAGAAGTGAATTTGTTAAGACGCCTGAGACAGTATCCACCATATCACCTTTAATCCAGGGGTGGGGAAGATGCTCTCCTCGTTACGTCTCTAGAAAGTTGAGTCCAAGATTGAAACAAAGAGTGAAGATCCAAGGGAAGCTAATAATCTACCCATCTTCTGGCCGCAGGACTTTTTGTCACAGTCAATACCGAATTCGACAATTATGACGTATGGTTATAATGCAGATGTCATCGGCGACTTCTTCGCGCGTGATGAAAGAGGTATAAACACCATCTCGCAAGCATGTGCAAGACCTGATGGTCAAATTAGGGTTTCATGTTTCTGGCGAAGTATTGCAGTCGAAGCGTTGTACCAATGAATATAGTCCAGAATGCCGCACCATTACAAGGTCTGATTTGAGGGAGCCGAAGCTATTTTTAGATTCGGAGTACGACAACTGTGAGTAGAACAGCTGCGAATAGAACAACTTCAAGTAAATCAGGATGACATACTACACCCCAGAATAATCGCGTCTGAACTACATTACTTTAACATATTACAAGACAGCGTACGTGCCTTATTCATCCTTCAAGCCTGTTAAGCACTCGTTACGCAAGATTGGGGGTTTTATTGTAATTTGTACGTAGAATTGGTAAAGTTGTATAGTCTAGGGTTCAATCTTATGAGAGAAACCGACTAAGTAAGCTAGCTACAGGTATACCTGAGGCAGGGACCCCAACAAAGCCAAAGTAGGCCGAGTTCTAATAAAGCAGTGAAAACTGCTTTGGCTTGAAGTATGAATTTTCCGTATTATATAACTTAGAGCATATCGAAGATTAATACTTAAACCTGAACTACCTTGGCATTTAGTACAACAATATAACGTGTGCTTTAACATCGATTTCTAGATCGGACTGACATTGAATCAATTACGTGGTAATGAATGAAGTATTTACCTGGAGAGCACAAATATATAAGTTGATAGACCTGTGATTGATTGATTAAAAAGAGAACTGGTTAGGTCACGGTCCCATGGTGATACGCAACATGGATGCCTAGGCATATACACCCTTCTGGGCCTATGACCCATAGTCTTGCTAACCAACACGAAGATATATCACTTATGTGGAAACATGTAAACATATGTGTTTTTGTGATCTTGCTTGAATTGACTAGGGAACTAAGTACTAGAGTAGGCCGAGTCTTAAATACTCACTGAACCTTTGTATGTATGTTCCCATAAATCCCATATGTTCTAGGATATCTGTATGTTAGGTGTACCCCTCGATACCAATAATCGATTACCTAAGATATCTTGTTACTTATACAAATTCTATAAGTCTTGCTTTTCAGTCACATAGGTAATGAAGATATACTCGCAGTAATTGTTTTTCAAAATGTGATATCCATGTTATTCTCTCCTAATAATTCCAGTGATAATCTTTTACAGTAGTAGTGTAGGCGTCTCCGTCACGTTATGTAAAGCTAATAATGATGGAATAGGTTAGAGAACCTGTTCGACTGGACGGCTTTCCCTTGTTTCTTCTCTTGATTTTGCAATGGTTCCTTCATTATGATTCTGCATGTATATCTTCTCTACAGTTATTCAAGGAAGCGCTATTTTAATCGCAAGAGGTTCCTACATCTGGGCTTTATGCTTAGTTAAAGGTTTTAAGCTACATTTTATTGAGATGACAAGAAATGAGATAGATTATACCGGCTATACAGTATCACAACCTTGTCCGCTTCACCGATCACTCTTGTTGATCTTCATCATTATATTATAGTACGAATAACAAGTATCCTCGCTTCTATCGGGCATTTCTTCTGAGATTTCTTTCCAATTCAAAACCTTTTCAAGAAGTTTTATAAATTTTGGTTCATCCGCAACTCTCCATTTGTCACACTTTATCAGAACATAATTGACTATAGCTCTTGATGCATAAAACAATGATATTTGAGTAGAATCGTGCAAAGTTGTTCATATAGTTATAAGAAAGAAATAAAAACATAAATATATGCTCAGGAAATTAAAGTTAAGGTGTGTAGAATAATAAATAAATAAAGAAAACGAATTAGCCACGAGCAAAGTCGTCGACTACGTGCCAACCTTGAACTATTGTTAGTTCCTGGAGCCAGTAAAAGAGCCCTAGTATAATCATCCTAAATCTCGAAGATGTAGGGATCTGGGGCTCTCCGCGGGAGCCAATGAAGGACTTGAGGGGGCCAAAACGGGGTCCCCACACGGGGCCCGATGCGGCTCCCTGCCGACCATTAAGGCTGTAATTAGAATGGGACATGGGAGTTGCATCGGTTACCTGAGTTTGGACTCGGGAATGAAAGTTTTGGAGACGGCTATCAGGCAAATCTTTGCCCCCATGTCTTTGCACCCTTGATAGCGTTCTGCCGTACCAATTCGGGAAATTGTGGGAAATTTTGAAATATTCGGCGTAGCTTCAGAGCATGATTGGATTACCAGGAGGTGGTTGAAGATTTCTAGTGATTTGCCAGGCAAAATTTAGTCAAAGAACTATATATTGACCATAAAAAGCAGGGAAGATTTTGACTTTTCCAATACCAGAGCTGCTTCATTCACAATCTGGTGGGAACCTACAGTCCTCGCTCTAAATTCATCTACAATGTACTGCCAAGATAAAACTACACTTGAATGCGAGCATTAAAGAATCCGTTTCAAGAAACTGAAAAATGTGCTTTTGAGAAGAGGGGCTGTTTAAGCTCTTGAAGAGTTAAGTTCACTCCTTGTTGTGGCCTGAGGCACACACCCTCATTAGCTAGCTAGTATACCTAGATCTCTCCCGTACGGAGAGCTTCCTTCCTTCCCTAGACTTTACCAAACCAAGAACCTTATTTCACGTTTTACGCACAGGAACCTCTCCTCCGCTTTCATCGTGAGTCTAGGTCCTTGACACTCCTCTAAATATACACGAATTAAGTTGACAATTTTAGTTAAACAGAATTAAATGGGAAGCAAATTATAAAGATAAGGATGATTGAGAATACTGTAAAGGAATCAGTTTAATGATAGCTCAAATTGAGAGAGGAGGGAGAAAATAAAGACTTGGCTAAATAAAGTTGGATTGTCACCACGACGAGGGATTCGACTTGATGCTGAGGGGTAAGAGGGGTTCACTCCGGCGGGGGGTTCGTTGACTGGTGGAACAGCTGGGGATTACCTTTATCCATGCTCCTCCCGCTGCGCTCGGATTTCAACAGACCGACTCAGAGCACATATCTGCAACTGCAATACTTCTGTAACATCTTTGAAAGTGCAACTAGTGGCGCGCAAATCGCTTAAATCTGGACGCAAGCGATCACTTTACATTTAAATTAAAGAGTTTTGTTCCAATCGATCTTAATCCTGGCATATGCAGCGCGACGTGGAATTAGGGGAAAGCGACTCTAACCAGCCTTTCAACGGCGACTTTGAGCTGTGTTTAAATGAACACATGCCTGCAACGTAAGGGTAAAATACATCCGCTGGACTGGGCAGACAGTCTGCAATTAGCTGAGAATAGTTCGTTGAAAAGAAGATGTGCAGCGGTGATCGCGCTCCGCAATGCCTAGATGTATAAGAAGAACACATCTTCTCCTGTGGCCACTCTCGGAGAGCTTATGGGATCCCTCACGCGGTCACGTATATCCTTGACCACCCAACCCATTGAGATCTCTTTGGCATTATGGTGAACCTGTCATCCCTTATTCTACTCGCAGCAGCCGGATGGGCTGAGGCGGCCACGCCTGGTCGTGATCGAAGCAGCTTCAATTACGGATGGAAGTTCCAGCGTTTCACTTCCAACCCGGACTCTCTTTCGTACAGCACCCTGCGAAGCTGGATGGTCCCGCTTGCCAACAATTTCATAGTCTCAGGCAACAAGTACCCAGCGCCCTCGGGCACTGCTCCTGGCGCGAATGTCCAGTACGTCCAGGCGTCCTTCAACGACGCCAGCTGGCAGAGCATCGACCTTCCCCATGACTGGGCCATTGTCGGTCCCTTCAACTCTCCCGGGATCAGCGGCGGCATGGGTCGTCTGCCGTGTAATGGCGTGGGCTGGTACCGACGAACGTACAATGCCACGGCCGCGGACGTAGATGGGACCAAGTCCATTTTCCTCGACTTTGACGGCGCCATGTCCTACGCCGCGGTCTGGCTCAACGGAAACCTGCTCGGCGGCTGGCCGTACGGTTATACGTCGTGGCGCGTGGATTTGACCAAGTCCCTGAAAGCCGGCAGCAATATCATCGCGGTGCGGCTCGACAATGCGCTCGACAACTCTCGCTGGTACCCCGGTGCGGGCATTTACCGGAACACGTGGCTCGTCAAGGTGGACAAGACTCATGTCGCCCAGTTTGGAACCCACGTGACGACTCGCACCGTGTCCGCGAGCTCCGCGACGGTCAACCTGGAGGTGCAGGTCGAGAACTTGGCCAACGCAACTCGACAGGTCGACGTGAGCACCAGCGTGTACGCCATCGACAACAGCAACGGCGCCGTGGGGACCACCGCCGTGGCGACGTTTGCAAAGTCTACGGCGAGCGTGGGCAGCGGCGCGAAACAGTCAGTGAACGGATCCACCACCATCGCCAGTCCACAACTCTGGGGACCTCCGCCCAGCCAAAAGCCAAATCTGTATGTTGCGGTGACCACGCTGTCGGTGGGCGGCTCCGTCGTCGACACGTACGAGACGACGTTTGGCATTCGGACCATTACATATAGCCCGACCCAAGGCCTCCTGGTCAACGGCGCCCACGTATACGTCCAAGGCACGTGCAACCATCATGATCAGGGCTCGATCGGATCGGCCATCAATATTCGGGCCACGACCCGGCAGCTGCTGATGCTGCAGGAGATGGGTTCCAACGCGCTACGGACTTCGCATAACCCTCCCGCTCCCGAAGTGCTCGATCTGGCCGACCGCCTGGGGTTTTTGGTGCTCGACGAGGCCTTTGATTGCTGGTCGGCGGCCAAGACGAGCAACGACTACCACCTCATCTACGCCGACTGGCATGAGGCCGACCTGCGGTCCTTTCTCCGCCGGGATCGCAACCGGCCGTCGGTCATTGCGTGGAGCATTGGCAACGAGGTTGTGGAACAGTCAGACGCCTTAGCTGGCACGGAGGGCAAGGAGTTGCAGGACATTTGCCATAACGAGGATCCCACGCGCCAGGTCACCTCCGCCATGAACTCGGCGGGAGCCACGGCGGCGCTGCCCGCCGTGCTCGACATTGAGGGACTGAACTATCAAGGCGAGTATGGCGGGTACGGGGGCTTCCATTCCAAGTTCCCCAACAAGATGATCTGGGGCAGCGAAACGTCGTCATGTATTAGCAGCCGTGGCACGTACTTGTTCCCCGTCACGAGCAGCAACAATGCCGGGTACGGCACCAGCGGCGGCGCGGACAGCGCGCACATGTATGTCTCCTCCTACGAGCTCCAGAACCCCGGCTGGGGCGGCAGCCCGGATACGGTCTTTAGCAGCCAGGACAACTTCCCCTACGTGGCCGGCGAGTTTGTCTGGACCGGCTTTGACTATATTGGCGAGCCGACGCCGTACGGAGGCAATAATGGCGCCCGCAGCTCCTACTTTGGCATTATTGATCTGGCCGGCTTCAAGAAGGACCGCTTCTATATCTACCAAGCCCGCTGGCGCCCGGACTTTCCCATGGTCCATATCCTTCCGCACTGGACCTGGCCCGACCGCGTGGGACAGGTCACGCCGGTGCACTGCTTTAGCTCCGCCGACGAGGTCGAGCTCTTTGTGAACGGCGTGTCCGCCGGCCGCCTCAAGCGTCCGGGCAAGTCTGTCTACCGTTTCCGCTGGGATAGCGTCAAGTACCAGGCGGGCGACCTGAAGGCGGTGGCCTATAAGAACGGCGTCCAGTGGGCCACCGACACGCGCAAGACAGCGGGTACCGCAGCTGCGCTGAACGTCACGGTCGACCGCTCAACCATTACTGGTGATGGGCTGGACCTGGCATACGTGAGCGTAGCGGTGGTCGACTCCACTGGCACGGTCGTGCCACGCGCTGCTAATAGCATTACCTTCAGCGTCAGCGGCGTGGGAAAGCTCGTGTCCACCGACAATGGCGACCCAACGGATATGACCTCTTTCCCGAGCGCTACCCGTAAAGCCTTTTCTGGCCTCGCACTAGGTATCGTCAAGGCTAGATCGAAGGGCAAGATCAGCGTCGCGGTCCAGGCGGACGGGCTCACCAAAGGGGAGGTGGTTATCACAGCTAATTAAACCAAAAGGCTATTCAAACCAGTTAGTACACTTATAAAAGTAACGAGTAAGGCTGTGTTCAGGATCTGTTTCTGTATATAACTTAACTTACTTGTAATGCTTATTCTATTTTAAACTCTGTGCTTACCTTAATATGTAATATCCTATTATTCATGTAAGACCAGGCAGTATTCACGCTTTAGTTCACTTACCCAAGTCCAGAATTACATCAAGGGGGTCCCATACCCAGGCCCCGTCATCATCAAGAGCAGAGTATTGCATGCAGGCAAGACAAGGCAGAACCATCTCGGCAATAGAGTTTCTTTGATATTTCAGTCCACTGTCAAGAGAAGCATACAACCAGGAGACTAGATTCAGGGATGGGCTATGGGATCTATCCAAGCAATAGGTGGTAGGCTCAATTCGGCGGCAAAGCCGTATTGGTAGATGGGTCTTGAAATGAACGTGTTTTTGAAACATTGTAATATCCGCTTGAAAAGGATAGTCAACCTTGGTCTGTTCTATAGATTCAGCAAATTAATAATGCAATTACACCGGTGATTCAACGGAAAGCTGAGTTCTCATTAGCATGGGCTCACTCAACGAATGGACATCTGAAATTGGTTTTATGAATATGTTCAAGGTTGTAGAAGACTAAAACTCTGAGACGATGCCCCTAATAGCATAGATCTTATCGTGTGGCTCTTTTACCTCCGATGAGCTAATTGGACCAATCATGGACAGAAAGTCTGGTAAACTGCCGCTAGCTGTTTGCTCTTTACAATTACCAATGTATACAAGTCATTGTAATGAGTTGAAAGTCTTTTCAGATAGAACCGTTGATGCTAGGGCAAGATGTGTTTTTGCTGCGGCGAAGGCTGTTTTAATGAATCCATAGTCGGTTCCGTTCTTACATTCGAGATTTGCTGCGTGGAGAAGAAGTTGAAAGTTAGAACAAAGATCTCCCATTATAAACCCAAGTTGAGACGAGAGGATGCATTTTTGCAATATTCACAGCCTTGAGAACCAGCTTCGAGACATTATTGATTAAAATGCAATCTGCTCGTCTTCATCAAGACTTGCGTCTTCACAATCCTCTTTTCATTCCACTTTGCAAAGATTCGAGGAGAGACTGAGCCGACCTCGTGTGTTAATCAGATTCACCCAAATAATGGTATGACGGGCTTTGGCATAAATCTGGTCATCAAAGAAACTTGTGAGAGCGTTCAACTAAATCGTCTTTGTTAATGCACAATGTATCAACCCAGAAAATGCGGTCTCTCCATAAGGTCTTTGTAGTAGGATTTGCGAGCCTGGATCAGCATATATTTCACAAGGACCTTCTCCATTAAAACGATAAGTCTGATATTGGCGGATCCTGCGTAGAGCATCTCGAAGATTGCGCGTGGCGAGAACAATTTGATTGTGGCATTTAATGGGGTATATGCGAGCGACCTTTGAGAGAATGACGGTGGACGGATCAACATTAAAGTTCGGATCTCCCCAAGTGTACGAAAGTGCAGGGTAAGGAGGACATTCCTTGAAAGGTCTAAAGATCGGAACTATCTTGAACTTTCCATTTGTATTGTCTGCGTCTTTGGCATTTTCGATGCTTATGAGACGTATATGACCTTCTGATAGAGGTGGATAATTGAGATATGATGACAGGTTCTTGAGCTTGGGAACGGCAGTCATATCAATATCGGTAAAGGCACATGGACAGTGGTATGTCCAGCCGTCTTTATTGTCTTCCGTTAGGATGGGCTTTCGAAAGCACTTATGTGATAAATAATAAGCGGCAGTAGCTGCAGTTAAAGGAAGACAGTTCGGTTTAACACATCCACTGGGCCGCTAGATAAGTCTTTACATGCAGTTTTGAGAGCCTGGGCAAGACAAGCATGCCAGTCCGTAGCTAAGCCAGCTCAGCAAAACTGGAATATCATCACGTGATCCATATCCCTCAAATTGGGCTCCTTAGCGATCTTTGTAGCTAGGATGGCAGTAATTGTTCCCAGTCGTTCTCACCTAGGCTCAGATCTATACTTACTTGCACTGATCCGCTGTCCGTCCTCGCCACAACTCCATTTACCTCAGGTTATCTAGTAATGCCAAGATAGCAGTCTTGTCTAATTTTCCAAACTGAAATAGACTTTTTTCATGTCAGGATTGACCTACTGCATCAAAGCCATTCGAACCGGTTCATTCTTCAGTGAAATTACCATCCAAGCCACTTTTGGTATTTATGGTAGAATTATAACCACGTCTATCTAGAATACTACACTTCAAAATGATTATGTCTGAAATATAACTCCATGGCATATTACAGGACAAACACAGACAAACATGATAGTATATAGATTACAATTGAAAACTAGAAGGGAGAGCAGGCACGTAGTCAAGCAACCTAAGCAGAGAGTGTGGCGAGGGTGAGTAGCGTTTGAGTAGAGCGGCCATAATGACTAGCCGGTTTAAAAGCGGAGTCAAATCGGTTTCGGCGCAGATTACCATAGAAAAATTGTTGAACCATCATTTCATTCATTGCTCCTTATGCAAACAAACCATAATTCTTCCGCAGAGCGAATGTCCAATTAATCTGGTCATATGCAATAAAACTCTTATCCATTGCAGAATATTAGGCATTTTCTAATCAACTTCATCGAATTTCACTAGAAACCGTTGTTTTCTCCCAGATCTAACTATCTAGAAAGCTTCTACTCTTCACTCACATACACGCGGCGCCATCGATACCGAGCACCTTACCATTAATCCATTCCCCGTCTTGACTAGCCAAGAAGCAGACAACTCGCGCAACATCAATTGGGAGGCCAACTCTGTGAAGTGGCGACCAGGTCTTGGCGTATTCATCAACTTCTTCGTTGTTCATCTTATCTCCGCCTGGGATGTACTCGCTACATACAGCATGGTACATGTCGGTCTTGATACCACCAGGGGCTACACAGTTGACCGTGATCTTCTTGTCACCGAAGTCTGAACCCTGTCAGCAAAGTATCATAAAAAGTCTTGGAACACATACCAATAGCCATGCATCTCGTGAATGTCTCAATGGCACCCTTGCTTCCAGAGTACACCGCGTGTTTTGGAACCCCTTTGGCTTGTCCCGTGATGCTACCCATCAAAATCAAGCGTCCACCAATAGCAAGGTGCTTGTACGCCTCGCGAGCAACGAAGAACTGGCCTCTGGTATTGATGTTCATGACGCGATCATATTCTTCCTCCGTAACATCTTTGATATGACCGAAAGAGACAACGCCAGAGTTAGAACAGACAATATGCAGCTCTCCAAAATGGGCAACAGCTTGGGCGAAGAGAGAGATGGTTTCTTTGACAATGGAAACATTAGCACGGATGGCAATGGCATCACTACCATTACTCTTGATCTGAGCGACCACTTCGTCGGCAGCCTCAGAAGAGTTGGCGTAGTTGACTACTACTTTTGCTCCTCTTCTTCCGAGCTCAAGTGCCATTTCTCGTCCAATACCTCTTCCTAATCTAGATATTAGTCAAACAGCTCAGGGTGGCCAGGAAGATGAAAGCGTACCAGAGCCGGTGACAAGTGCTACTTTTCCTTTCAAGCTTGCAGCCTCAATTCCAAGGGGTCCTGGAATCGGGGGACTGGCAGTGGTAGCATGACCATTTCCATTAGATGACCCGTTCGAAGAGCCGTTTGTGGCTCCATTTGAATCTCCGTTTGAGACCGTCATCTTGTTCGATAATGTAGAATTGAGGAAAGATGTTATATTGTGTGTGATTTTCCGATGATGGATGCTCTTGAAATACTTAGCTGAGCGTGCGAACAGGTCGTTCTTAAATAAAAGGCTCTACAGGAATTCGGACATCCGCACTGGATTGTAACGCGAATCGCGAGTGCGAACACCGAGCGCATATCTCTTCCCATAGTTCCTTCTACCCTGACCTCCTTGCTCGATAGATTGAAATTCTTCTCCTCGCTTGTCGCACATTCATGGCTTGGCAGGGGAAAATATAGAAGGGGTTGACAATGCCGTAGCCACAAACCGGACATCCGGTGGGGTAACGCTCCGCCATAGCTGAGCGAGGGTATCGGCACTTGATTTCGTATGGACTGGGTCATTTTCTTCTGTGAGCTTATTGGAAGCAACCTCGCGTGTTTTTCTTCACGTTGTCAGGGTCTTGGTGCATGTCTACAACGGTCATTCACAGTCTTCAAAATTGGATAGTGTTGGTGGAGAGCGTGTTATTTCCAAACGAATTCAAGCTTCTCAACAATTCGCTCAATTATTCTGTACCAATTCATTATGACCCAGGCTTAGGTAGCACATGAAGGATGAAGGCTTTTCGGAATGGTTATATCGAGCTTCCCTTAAAGACTCGGGAATGTATATATATCAACGTAAACTTATGGAGGTGATAACTTTTGTTGTGGCCTGAGGCACACACCCTCATTAGCTAGCATACTTAGACCTCTCCCGTACGGAGAGCTTCCTTTCCTAGACTTTACCAAAACAAGAAACCCTTACACACGTTTTACGCACAGGAACCTCTCCTCCGCTTCCATCGTGAGTCCAGGTCCTTGACAACTTTCAAGTCTATGGACTGCTGGTAATGAGAGTTTGCAGTAAGTAGTTCAGTAACTATGGTCCCCTGCTTCCTCGAGTATGCATTCTGGACTAAAACAATATCACATGGCCATACAAAATATCAACATATTTCAATGCTGTGGTGTTCCTCAGACTGAGGTATAACCAGAGCGACAGCGTTGTGGTGGGGGGTAGCCTTCTGAGTGATTAAATCAGCTCGGAGCATCTCTCACAGCGCATCCTCAAGAATATCTCGAAAATTTTCTACAAGTCCCTGTATATAGAATACTGCATGTCCAACAGAACCCTGACTGACCATTTCTCATTTTTTAACTTATCATCTAAGACCAAGATAATAATTCGAGAGTTTAAGACAAAATCCTGTTCTGTAGCACTTACTAAGCCCGACTGGTGGCTTGACTTCCATAAATTTAGTATCTGGATAAGAACAAGAAAGTATAGCTAGCGTCAAAGGGATGCTCGGCCAAGGGAATTGGCTGGAAGGGAATGTTGTTGGAATCTGCAATGAAGCGGCCCCGCTTTTTTACCCTTTTAAGGCGAACATCCACTTCTTTCTAAGGCTATTATATTGATGTTCTGTCTTGATAGTAGAGGCTTTACATTTAAATATAATATTTAAATACTGCGCCGATGTGTAGTTAGAGCTTTTTAAGATATATCATGGTCAAGAGTGTGAGCAATACCCAAACCATTCTCTCACAAAGTACATTGGCATGTGAAGATATCCAGAAACAGAATTTAGACATAAGCAGATCGTTTCTATTTAGATCGCCCTACACTAATCGACGATTCGATACTGGCTAGTACCATCCAGAGACATATACTTGAGGCCATCATACCGTACTTAATGATCCAAGGATAGATTGAAAAAGACCCGCTACCACCGCATATTTCCAGTACGACGCATTTTGTGCTCGCTTGCTATACCACCTTTCAATTCCTATGTCAATAATACTCGAGAAGATTTCTCCGAGCATCTGAAATAGGACTGTCAGCTTTAGATGGCAAAATAAAGGATGCTCTTCGCCTCTGGACTTACCCGAGATCACTCGACATATTCGTGCCTATTTACACCGACGAATCCTTAGAAGATTTCCTATAGAAAGCATGATCGAAAGCATCAAGCTTTGCCTGCATGTTCTTCCTTGCTGAAGAAACACTAGTCTGACCCCAGGAGGAAGACGAACTAGACTTGACACATTGATCTGTGAAAAAGTCTTGGAGCCGCTGTTTTGACATAGCATCGGCATCTTGCTTAGGTGATTCTTGCTGGTCGTTGCTTACACCATAATACCTATCAAATAGCAGGCTATGTTAATATTTGATGATTCGTGTCTCGTAGTTGAATTGCAATATGTGGGTAAATAAAGAATTGGGACAGATATATATTTGAAGGGTATAAAGCTAGTCAAGCAGACGTACCTATGTTCGTAATCGGATCCGTTTCTTGCCTGGATGTAAGATGACTGACTCTTATTCATGATGAGATTCTAAAAGTATTGGGAGATGTAGGGATAACACGTGACCAAGTCATATGCCCAGTTTGGAAACAGTAGATAATGAAGTAAGGCATTGAGATAAATATATATAATGTTAGGAGGTGGTAGAACTATGTTAGCTGACGCAAAAACCAATGTTGGGAATTCTGTTCAACCTTCAAATTACTCCATAACCAAAATCTGAAGTTTCCCTACATAGCATAGCGAATCATCCTATAGGGATGGTGGACTACGCGAAGCAAGATGATCCAAAATGTGACCAATCAAGTTTTCATTGGCGCTAGCGTTACATGCGCAGAGCTACTCCGGGAAGTAAGAATACGTATGTGCTCACTTTTCTCGAGAGGTAAGAAGACTAGTAATTTACCTACTTCGCGCTAGTTGGTATTAGTAGAGATAGGGCAGTCGACATACTAGAGTCTTCGTATCACTTATTCTAAGAAAGAGTGAATTCTCAAACGGCTCATGTACTACAAGTTCTTGCCTCTAGCTATTTTATAGCATCTGATAGCTACAATAGTGCAATTGACTTCATTGCTCTCAGCTGCATCAACTTCCTGTCGAATTGAACCCCTGCTAGCTAAGCGTGATTCAAGTAGAGTGCATGAGATTTTGGACAACGACAAGATTCTGGACAATACTTTGTAGCCTGGGATATTGGGTACGGTGAATCACGCTGCTTATCAACAAATCTGCACACTGTAGCCTATTAGATGCCTCGAAGCAAACCAGCAGATTTTGGACATCTGATGGTCAGGGTTTGAAATGCCTTGACCAATCGTTGTCGCAATATACCGCCCAACAAGATCAAAGCGGCCGTGCTGCCCCTGCTCCGGCTGGTTTGATGGAAACCAAAATCTGATCCAGCTGTGCGAGGCTCGAGATTTTTGACGTCTTGGTGTTCCTTCTTTGATACCATCGAAATCGACTTTAAATTTGACCTAACCAACAACTCTCTGGAGTCTATTGCAAGAAATTGCTTTCTTCACTTCTTTTGCAGCACTGCCTGGTGATAGATCTCCATCAACATCACATGACCTGACCCGAAATCTTAATCTGCCTCTGGTCGTGGCTTGCATACAGTCTTCTACTCAAAAGTACGAGTCACTTCTGTTGCACAAGCGATTGCTTGACTCAATTTTTTTTGAATAATATAATATTCTACTTTATCTACAATGGATCAAGCATCTAGAGTATGGGAGCCGCTGAAGCCTGTACTACGAACATTGTATCTGGAACAGGACTTAAGCCTCCGCGAAGTCATGGACGAAATGGTAGCGAGGCATCAATTTAGTGCAACGTAAGTAATAGAAATCCGAAATTTAATCTTGAATGATACTGAATCCTAAAAGAAAATCACAATATGAACTACAGTTCAAGAAGTGGCAATTTCGAAAGAACTGTACCGCGGAAGGGTGGAAAATCGTAGCACAGAAACTGACAAAGAGGAAAAGGGAGCAAAAAGAAACTGAAGTGTTCTTAAATGGCAACTTGATCCATCCGAAGAAGCTTAAGAAGGAGACTCAACGTTATAAAGCCTTATCGGTAGCGAGGGAGAGCGTATCATCTCCACCAGGTAATTTTTCTTACGAAGTTTTAAAATTGGTTTTCTCACCACAAGAAAGGCTTTTCTCCATCGACCCCTAGAGAATTCATCATTCGCACTCCGTCGCCAAGAATCGCCTGCTTTACATCAACATCCATAGATTTGAACCACACATACCCGATATCAACCCCTAATCCTGTTCTGCTAGGGTACCTACCTTTTCAACAATTCAATTCTGTCTTCGACCTTACAGGTGAGTAAGGCAAACTAATGTAGACTTGAGGATAAATATTTGTTATCTTCGCACTAAATTTGGAACCTAATGGGCCTTCAACGCCCGCCTAAGCTTTGCTAACATCACTCTAGGAAACTGCATTCTGTCTCCCCAAAACAGCGGCGAGTCTGAGTTGCTAGCTCTCTCACAAGATATGTACTCCAGCGGCCTTGAAGATTTGGCAGGACGTGATGGTGGAAGGGTCTCGGGCTGTTTCAATGAGATTATCAAAGCCCTGTTGCCTCAAGATGCTGTTCCTACTATTCTCATAGCCCCTGATATGGCAGTGTCGCCTCAGAACCCAGCCTTGGACTTGCAATTCTTGAAACTCACTGTATATTTGCTCTCAAACAACTTCTTCACTTCAACAACAGACATGAGCAAAAAAGTCTACAAGTGGATCAAACAACAATCAAGTAATAGAGTATTGGAACACCTTTTGTCAATTGGCGGGCCAACAATTGAGGCACTTGCCGAGAACATATTTGGACTTGCTATTGATGCCGAAGATGATCTTGCTGTCAGAGAGCTGATGAAGTTTGGCATCAATCCCAATGAACGCGTTTACCGTAGATATGACAATTGCTTCACGCCACTGGAACAAGCCTGTCACTTGCAGAGCTTGAAGCTTGTTAAGACCTTGATATCTGGAGGAGCAAAAATTGATCATACGATTCATTACGGTCAGACCGAATCACTACTGTGGCTTGCTACAGATGGTATCGACATTAAAGATTTTCACTCTGCATGTGATTTTCGAAAATACGTCGATACTAAGCTTGTGAAATTTCTCATTAATCTTGGTGCTTCCGTTAACCCTGGTATAAGACCGTCTCCTCTTATCAATGCCGTGGTTTTGGGACAGGTTGAGCTCGTCAAATTATTACTTTCTGCAGGCGCTGATGTGAACATGACCAGTGGCGAAGATATAGATGGTTGGGCTGTTGCTAGTCCACTAGCCACAGCTATAGAATGCTACAACGTCGACGTTCATACGCACCGTTTGAGCATAGTTCGGATTTTGCTTAATGCTGCAGCAGAATCAAGAAAAAAATGGACGTGTAATCGTCAAAGTGAAATGGCAACAATTTTAGAGGTTGCAACTACGTGGAAGAGCATTACTATTGTTCAAATGCTTCTGGATTGTGGAGCTCGGGTCACTGAAAGATCTTTCATCAACGCAATAAAGTACTCGGACCAGAATGTCTTGACACTGCTGCAGGCATTCGGGGCACAAGTCACAGATTCAGTGATTAAATCTGCCGTTAAACACAAAGACTCGCTGGTTTTTTTTCTCCTGGAGACAGCAGACAATAGTGCTAAGCAAAGGTTAAAGGCAGCAGCACTGATGTTGAGTATCAAATACAACAAGAAGGATCTCATGCTCAGCTTAAGTGCATACGGAGCTCTGCTTGACGAGTTCGCTCCGCTGCCGAAGTCTTACGTTACGGACCTAGTAAAATCAGGTGATTTGGATGTTCTTCGCTTCCTTCTTGACGCGAAATTGGGTTACCTAGTCTTATTTCCTGAATTGCTCGACTACGCGCTGCTTATTGCAATTGGATGTGGACGAAATGACATTTTAGATTTGCTTTGGAAAGCATGTTCACGTGCTAATATTGCAAATGGTAGAAAAACTGAAAAATATGAACTGTTGGAAGCAATATGTAAAAGAAATCTAGGGTTAGCTAATCGAATATTGGCTGCGACAGTTTCCGGGAACAATGATGGACACTGGGGAGGGCTTACAGCATCAGGAGAAATTGGCACTGATCTTATCACACCCATGATTCTGTCCGAAGCAATCAAGTGGGGAGATCATCCATTAATCCAAAGCATCATTGACGCTGGGGCTGAAATTGATATCCCAGAGTCTGTCTTTGATAAATATCCATTGGTTTTAGCTGTGGAAAAAGGTGATACAAAGTGCGTCGAGCTGCTGATAAATGCCGGAGCCGATATTAATGGCTCTAAGGACAACGACGGCAAAGATTTAGTGCTCGACATCGCGTGTCGAAAAAACGACCTCCAAATGGTCCAGTGTCTTCTTCATTTTGGAGCAGACTCTAACGACTCATCGCTTACACATGCAATTTCCGGTAGTCTGAAGATAGTACAATCACTCTTGCAAGCACGCTTGCATCGGTATAAATTATATTCACACAAATATGGATGTGAGGCTTTGCAACACGCCATCATACTCAAGAATGCCCCAATGATCGGAGCGCTCCTTGGAGCAAAGATAAATGTCGATTCAATTGTTCTCCCCTCTTTGCTATGCAGCAAATATCCCTTCGGTTACGATGTTCGTGTGTTCTCTGAGGTCAATCGCACTGGGAATTCTGCTCTGGGAATTGCTGTTAAGTATGACGAGAGTTTTGATTTCTGGATTATAAAAATGCTTTTGTGTGGAGGCGCAGATCTTAACAAAATCGCTACTAATGATTGTAAGACAACACTCTTACTAGCTATAGAGTATAATAACTCGGCGATGGTGAAATTTCTTCTAGCAGCTGGAGCTAAGGCAAATCCGACAGTTTCTCTTGGCATCCAACCTACGCCTTTACAGCTAGCAGTTGAGAAAGGAAGGATGGAGATCATCCATATTCTCTTAGACCATGGTGCAGATGTGAATGCACAGCCTAGCAACAAAGGCGGGGCAACTGCACTCCAGTCCGCTGCCATCGGTGGATATACAGGAGTTGCGCAGCTTCTAATTCGGCGAGGAGCAGATGTGAATGCAGCGCCAGCTAAGATTGACGGGAAAACAGCACTGGAAGGGGCGGCGGAATATGGTCGTATCGATATGCTGCAGCTTCTTCTCTACAGTGGTGCATTGATTATCGGAACTGGCTCTGCCCAATATGAAAGAGCGCGGGAGCTCGCGCTGATGAAGGGCCATCGAGCGGTTGTCCGGATGCTTGAAAAGTATAAAAAGGACGTGGAAACTTTTGCACCGGAGGGGAACATGGAGATGGATTGCAGTGGATTTTTCAGTGATGATTTATGGATGTGATTTGAGAGTGGCAGTGTGTTTACACAGGAAAAAGTCGTTGATATGATGCAAAGCTTCAAAGCAGTTGTTAAATTTTTCGTTTAAAGTATTTTCTATTACTAGCACAAGCAAAGAAAATGTTTCCACATCAACGAGTGTTACAACAATTTTTCTCAAAAATCGCTACACTGATTTGCTAACATTCAGCGCAATAGTGTCAGCACTGGCGTTCCACTTGGATATCAGTGGCACCCAGAATACTTTTAAAACCCGTGTACTAAGACCTAGCAACTACCACTGAAGGAGAGATGTGCTAGATGTCACATGAATAGGTTAAAGTGAAATAAGACAACCATATTCAAGTTGCTCTCGCTGAGATATGCTATTGATGTCTTGGCCAAGAAAGCTCATATTAAAAAATTATCACCCTATAAACATATATCCCTGAATATGTACAGTCCCAATACCCACCCGTATGACGAAAACTCAGAATACCACTGATGTAAAAGCATTACACAAGTCCCTCGAGTACTTCCATATGTGTGCCAGAACTCAGAGCTATGAATTGCTCTGTATTGGTATATATAAAAGAGAAATCATGTTCAAAGTCCAAACGCCACCCATGCACCTATCCTTTCCCCATCGTCGCCAGGTCATCCTACTCATTAGGAAAGCCAGCAACCAAGTTAGCATATTTACTCGTTGGGAAGCGCAGAAGATTTGCGCTTCCTTCCAATGTCATCTGCCCTCCGACTGTAGCGATCAAACTGCCAGCACCCATCTTGTCGTTACTCGTCTCCCAGAACATGGCGCCGCCAAGGCCTTTGCTCTTCAACCATGTCGTCTTTCTAATGCCCTGATTTTTAGTATCATAAGAGATCAACTCCTTCGTTGTCGCATCATACGAGTATGTAGCACCAGACACACTATCATAAACCTCTGTAGCGCCGGCGCGAGGCAGAACGGCAAAATTCCAGATCCCGGCTTCGAAACTACCAACATTATCCGGTGTGCCGACTCCAGTATATGGTTTTCCAATCCCGGCGGTGTTCTGGAATGCGCGGCCGTACAAGGGCATACCGAGCACGATTTTGCTTGCTGTAACTCCAGCGGCTATGTAGTCGGTAACCGCCTTGTTGGCAGAGAATGGCGTTGAGAGAGGGTTCGATGGGTTCGGTGAGAGGTTGGCTTGATGACCTGAGTTAGCATCCCAGGAGCCAGCAAAATCATAAGCCATCAAGTGCCAGGCATCAAGATAGGCATCCATGGCTTTGAGCTGGAGAATGTTATAATTCGTGGGACCGGCAGGGGAAGCGATTGTGAGGAGGAGGTGATATCCGCCAAAATTAGTGGCAGAGTAGGCATCAAGCTGACGACGGACCTCAGCTAAGAGGAGAACGAAGTTTGCCGCTTGAGTGCTATCGGATGGGTACTCCTGGGAATGTGTTAATGTAACTTCTAGAGAAGAATCGTAAAGAGTTTCGAATATGGATGGCACGTGATATTTTGGAAGTCTAAGTAGAGAAACTTACCCAATCTATATCAATCCCGTCGAAGCCAAGATCTTTCAGTAGAGCAATAGCAGTGCTTGCAAACTTTGATCTTCCGGCTATAATCACCGTGTTAGTGCTCTGAACACATGATACTCAAGAGGTCACAAGTTAAGTACTTACCAGCTGTACTCGCCAAGGTAGGAAAGTTAGAGTTCATGCTATAGGTCCAACCACCAATACTGAGAAGGGTCTTCATGGCCCGATTCTTCTTCTTGAGAAGGAAAAGCTGCTTGGCGCATCCATAGACGTTGGTACCAACATCGTTCCAAGAATCGGTTGGGTAGTGTTTTTCTAAGTCAGAATATGTATCACTCAGAAATCTACAATGTTAAATTAGTGTCAGAACTTATATGACTGTGAGCAAATCTGGAGGTAAACTTACACGGTGCCGTCGCTTTGAATATTGGCGAACGCGTATAGGACATGAGTGAGCGAAGAAGCAGGTATTTGTTGTGGCTGATAGTTGCGTCCGTAGATGGCCCTATCTGCTATTAGATATGAATTTATTGCAGTTGAAAGTTGAAGTACCAATTCACATAGTATGCAGCATTGCGGTATCCAGAGACTGCACGTTCGGATAATGGGGCATAGCTTTCACTTCCATTTACAGCCATTACTTCGGTAGGAGCAGTTGAAGCCGCCATGAAGAGCGCCGAAGCGGAGAAGGCAGTTAGAAAGAAACGAGTCATGGTGGGCGTATGGTCGTGTGGTCTTCAGATCACCAAATGTTCTGGATGAAGAGTTACAGATGAGGGAGCGGCTCATGATACTTATGCCATTCTGTGAAACCTTCCTTACCCTGCAAGACATATTTCTGTCACAACTGTTGTAAAGATTAAAGATGGATCGACCAGGGATCGCACGTATAAGCGCGGGAGATGAACAGGATCGTTGATAAAACGTTACTTAAAGGAAAAGGCTACGTAGATCACTTCTAGGCCGTCATGCTTAGGAATGGAGGAGTCGTGACTTTAAGACCCCACACCACGAGCCGATGCGCTCGATAGCGCCACGGGTTTAAGAGGTGGCTCACTGATGTTTCCTTCATGTGGGATTTTGTGGCTGCATTTTTGACAGGTTCAACATTCGTCCCATGGCTGTTAGCACAAGCAACAACGCGTACCTGACTAGCAGAATTAACGTCACCCACACCCATGGCGTACCCCGTACATCACGTTCAACACATCACGTTCTATATGAATTCTTCCAATGTAGAATGTAGGCTCAGTGAACATAGCTCAGGTGAAACATTGAATAGCTCGTTAGCGAGTGGGACTGGAAATGGAATGCAATAAAGGCACATCCCAAATTCACGTTCTGATTGGCTACGGGCCCATGCGCTGAAATCTCCGAGCGGCTTCCAAACTACTTACAGATGAAGGAGATCGTCCCGGTATTGTACATAGGATTGTCGATAGAGTGTGGGGAGAATTTACCTGCCTAGTTGGGAATAATATCCAACCTTATCTGGACGTCAAGGACTTTGGTAATGGCATAGGGGGCAGCAGGGCAGTTGTCCAGCCATACATCGGAGAAGACTTGTAACGAGACACACGACTTTCGCGCAACGTTACTCCATTACCACCCTACTTGGTAGGAATGGATGGATATCTTGGATGTGAAGTTTGTTTTATCTCCTCCCTGACTTTTGTTCTCTTTCGCAAGAATTGGTACCTAGCTGGTATGTAAATTCTGTAATACTTTTCTGTTTAGCTTTACTCGAGTCAATGTTACTAGGTATTCAGTTCTGTAAACGTCATTCATGGTTTTTCGCTAACGCTAGTTTACACTAGCGTCATGTAAATATCAGTTTTGATAGGATGATATCGCCACCAAACGCCCATATTGATACTTAAAGCGGGGTCCCGTAATGAATATTAAGCGAGAATAGTCAAGTCTTTGGTTTTGCAAACCCTTTAAAAGCTTGGATGTCGTTTTACTCGGGTCAACGTAATCCAAAGTTAATACTTAACTTTAAGTAACCCTGGGCGTGTTCTTAAATCTATTGTAGACCAACTCTATATAAACAAGAAACTCTTAAGCAGTGTTGTGCCAACGTCAAGCGCAAAATACTTCGGCTTTTGAACCAGATGACATAGTCAGTCCTAGAGTTTTGTGCCAAATGACAACTTGTGAAGAGATGAAAGGGGTTCGGGCGGCAATATTTTAGTCCATCACAAGGTAGGTTCCATGCAGTCCGACCATTCATTTCGATGCGCCTAAATTCAAACCCCTTGCGAGTGCACGTGACGTGGTGGTAGTGTAACGCTGAGCGGAAGTTTTGCCTCTTTGCATCTGATGGAAATTCAGAAGCCTGGGAGTTTGCCTTTCATAAGGAAAGAAACGGGGATTCTCCGATATTAACCACGTGATATATTAAGTATACATCAGCACTAGTTGAAGGAGGTTGCAGGTGCTGCCGATAAGGAGGGTATCACATCACCCCAAATCAAAGAAAATAAGAAACGTTGTGTTGCTAGCACCGGAGGAGGGGATGAACGATAGCCCGTTGGTGCCTGTGCCCATTGCTGTAACGATAGAAGCTACCACTCCTTCCAGAGCGTGCCACATAGCGACCAGGTACGCCAAACGATTGAATCATGGATTCTAGCAAAACAGACTATGTTAGCCAAATCTCACTAGCTATTCTAGATTAAGAGCGGACTAAATTTTGCTTGAGTATAGGGTCATAGATTCTTATTCCTGCTTCTGGTTCTTTTTCCGAAACTTCCTTATGACGCCGGCTAAGATTGCAGCTACCTTGAGTCTGATAGCCCTAACATCCCACATCTCTGCCTCATCCGCGGCCATGAACCTTCGTACCAGCAAGTTTAGAACACTCCCAAATCCCATTGCCAACACCGTACTCGTGAGGATAATAACGTTGTAAGGCATGCTGAAATCCGGAGTTGGGAGAGGCAATAGTAAGGTCGTCGTCCTAATGCTCACGTCGCTTCCTATCGTGATGACTGCCGGCGCAATGTCAAATCCACGGTTGGCATCAGGTGGATATTCTGTGTATCTGAGGATAGCCTTTTCAAAATCATAGGTGAGAATCACAGTTGAGTTTGCAGGTATTAGTATCCGTATCTCAAGCTGAGTGCCGCGCTTTCGGTCGAGAGCTGGTCGATAATACATCTCTTGTATCACTTCGTTTGCTTTGCCTTTAGCCTCACTGTGCCCCTTCCCATTGCTAAGCTTAGCTTTCAACGTGTGGAGGTATAATTTCATGAACCAGGGCAGAGATTCCATATAAACAAAGTCTACTGCTTCTGTAAGGGATGGATTGGTGAGGATTGCTTGCACACCTCCGCGCTCTTGACCGTAACCAATAAAGGATCGCTCTGCATAGAGAAGCGGTTGCTCGAGAGGTGCCTTTTCCGAAATTTCTTGTTGGGGGAGTATCAATTCGAAATCACTGTCAGTCGCTAATTTGAAACATCTTCTAAACCCGGACTTGTCCTTGTGTTCTTTTGTACCATCGGACGAGTAAACTTGTCTCGCATGGGGAACATTTATACAAACTGGATCAATCCCATCATTTGCTAGAGGGCATGAACCCTTTAAGGCATGTCCAAATATCTGTGACAAGCTCCAATCTTCTTCCTGCGCTGAAGTATCAAGTGGGTAGCACGTATCATGTGAGTGGTAGGATTTGGTTAGATCGCACTTCAACTCTTCGTTGGGAATTGGTCGTGGGATAGGGTTATCTAGATAATTAGTCTATGTTAAAAGGGTCTGACTTGGGACTACACTGTACCTCTTGGACGTTTCGATCTTTGGATGTCCAGCACCATGTCAATAGTCTGCGTGATTTGAAGCTGGCATTCGGTAGTCCCAGGAGAGCACACAGGGGTGACATCAATGGACATGCTCTGCCATGAAGCATCGAATAACTTATGACCATCTAGCAAACTCGATATGCCAGCCTTTCCTTTGCATGGTAGTAGCTTCAGAAAAGGTGTTAAGTTCTCCGTGCATACAACCTCCCTAGGTAATGTTCCATGCAATAAATGCAGATTTTCACTTGTCGAATTCGTATGAGATTCCGACGGCTGGAAACTTAACACAGGTCTCGTAGTTCTTGTTGAGTCAATAAAGTTCAGTGAAGCGCAAAAGAGGCCAGACAACGCATTTGTCAGCGTCAACCAACGTCCTTCGACCCTAATATAATCAGTAAATTGTGTCTCAAGCTCTAGAAATGTCTGACGAACTCTTCATCGGTCTCTGCTTCCACCCAAGCCCATAATTCAACACCAGTACCTCCCTCCCTTGTTCCTCCCCATGGCCTGGCTCCCCAATTCTCTGCATCCCATCTACCCAGGCTAAACCTCAAGTGCAGTTCCCGCGTATTCGCATGCTTCAAGATTTGCCCCAACGATCGTGGGAAGTATCTAAAGTTTTGCTGCTCGAAGGACGCCCAGCTAGTGTTGCTCTGAAAGTTGAAGGAGGCTAGGAGAAGGGAGGGATGAAGAGGCGTGAGAACCAGTTGTTCGTGGTAATCGGAAGAAGCAAATGAGACAGCAGCCAATGCGTAAACAAGAAGTAGGGACAGTGAATGACGCATTGTAGCGCCAAAGGTTAGAAATTTATCATTAGTTGTCGAGAATGTACAATGTTCCGTCTTATGTTGGATACTGCTACACACGAGGCTGTGAAACTCACCCCGGTGGCGCGCGACAAGCGCGCCTTGTGTTGCGGCTGAGAATTTGATTCTCTGAACATCACCATCAACATCAGTGGTTTGATAAACAACACCGAAACCCCCTTTGAAAAGAAATGGCAGCAGAACAAAGGAAGCTGCTTGGTATGGAACCCTCTTCGAACCCCGGACTACTATATCTTTTTTTAGGAGCATTGAAGCTAACGTATTCTCAGAACAGCTTATGGGAGCGGGCGCATCCTCGCGCGCTGCCCAACTCTCCATCACAGACTCCAAGATATGCCGCTCATTTCTTGTCGGCACCTGTCCACACGATCTTTTCACCAATACGAAACAAGATCTCGGTCCCTGCCCCAAAATCCACGCCGAGCCCCTCAAAACTCAATATGCCGAAGCCTCACCACAAGAAAAAGCCAAATGGGGGTTCGACTATGATTATATGCGCGATCTACAGAAGTACATTGATGATTGTAATCGACGGATCGATATAGCGCAGCGGAGGCTAGAGAAGACGCCTGACGAGATTCGGCAAACGAATGCCTTATTGAAGCAGATTGCAGAGTTAGCTAGTAGTGTTGAGACGGGGTTGCTTGAGATTCAGGTTTTAGGTGAACAGGGTGAGGTTAGTAGGGCGTACGAAGAATTCTTTCGCATTCGCCAGGCGATGCAGACGAAAGGAGACAAGGAACGGGAGCTCAAGGCTTTGTCAGATACGAGTGGACCTTCAGGACATCAGAAGCTGCAGGTGTGTGATGTGTGTGGTGCGTACCTCAGTCGACTGGATAACGACCGACGTTTGGCGGATCACTTTTATGGAAAGATGCACTTAGGATACGCAGCGATGCGCAAGACTTATGATGGATTCCCTAAAGAGTTAAAGGGACGGAGAGCACCTATGGGAGGAGATGGAGGAGACGGCGAAAGAGGATACGATCGTGGGTATGGTGGTGATGGCGGCTTTGGCGGAGGTGGTGGTTATGGAGGGCGGGGCGGCGGCAGAGGAGGCTTTAGAGGTAGAGGCAGAGGTGGTTTCAGAGGTGGATGGTAGTCATTTGCTTGTGTTTTATAGAGGCGTTAAGGATAGGAAAGGCATCGCAGAACCTGTAATATCTTTTTTAGGTTTGTAACAAAAGGCAATACCCAACGATATCGTTCTCGGATTTTCTTTGGTTTGGTGGTGGTACTTCTGTCTCAATCTTTACCTCATGAGAGAACAGAACGAAAGTCCTCAGTAACTTCTCTCCATTCCTTTTGCAACTGAAAAATCTCCGCAGCTTGTCCGCGATATTCCGGCGACATGCTCACTTACACCGTTGTTCGTTATGTTCTTCAAGTCGTCCCTCATCGAGTTCAAGGACATCTAATTCAAGGAATGCGATGAAAAGTGGCTATTGCGACATGTTCAAGTAGGTGATCGTTAATTGAAGTATCGCTGTTTGTGAACAACTAGCATCATGCATCATATATATTCTGGCAGTACAGGACTTTTCATGACCCGTCGTCTAATATACTAATGATAAGCAAGGTTAAGTAACATGAGGAGATAATGTATTTGAAGTTCCAGTCTGATCAAAGCAGCCTTCTTATAAATAAGCAACTCATTGCATCTTCTCTGATCTATCTCAAACCCAACCTCCGTTTTTTACTTGATATTCAGATGAAAGAGAAAGGACTTTGTTGAATTTCTCCTGAATTCTTAACTCCTTCGTGAGTATTTGCAGAAGCCCGGTCATTAGTTTTTGGGCGGCGTGGTTTCACAAAGCCACGTAACCAAAGTTACCACTCTGTTAATGTATGGCCAACCGTGTTCAATCATATTGAAAAACGATAAGCACATACATTGTAGCCCCTCACAAAACAAATTTACATGCAAGCACTATTCGTGGTGGTTCTTGGTTGGTTCATGTTATGCCCAGTGTAGCACAACAGAAAAGCCATATATGCTGGAAGAAGCTTTATAAACGCGCAAAATCTCTCAAAAGCATCCAGTGACCTAAACATACATATATGCACCCATTCGTGGTAAGAAAAATCAACGGTGGGCATCAAGGCTAGGCCGTGGTATCAACTTACAACACACTATTTTCTGAAATCATTTTTGTCACACAAACCGTAATCAACAACAATCATGGCTCCGTACATAGTCGAGAAAGATCCGTTAGAGCAACTCAATCTTTCGCTCTTCAGTATCCAGCCAGTACCAGGAAAAGGGACTGGAGTTGTAGCTCGCTTTGATATCGAGAAAGGCGAGCGAATTATTTATGAGAAGCCTTTGTTCACCATTCCGGCTTTCTCTACAGCGAACCAAATTGATAAAGTGGAAAGAGATATTGCGGCGACGCTAAAGACACTTTCCAAAGATGAGCAACGGCAGTTTCTTTCTCTTCATAATAACTTTCCTGGCAAACAACCATTCAACGGAATCGTGAGAACCAACGCTCTACCGTGCGGTTCAGCTGCTAGTGTCGGAGGAGTCTATCCTAAAATATGCCGCATCAATCACAGCTGTATCCCAAATGCCCACAATAGCTGGAACAGTAAAGTGAAGTGTGAAAGTATCCACGCAATCCGCTCAATCAAAGCCGGAGAGGAAATTACTATATCTTACGACAAGGGAGAGCCACAGGAATCGCGACGCAACTCTCTGAGCAATGCATTTGGATTCGACTGCAGCTGCACTCTCTGCAATCTCCCACCTGATGCTGTCCAAGCAAGCGATACTCGTCGCCTCCAGATCCAGATTCTCGACAACGCAATTGGGGACTCGAATCGAGTAATGAATAGGCCGGGAGAGTGTCTGGCAGACTGCTATTCTTTGCTTCATATTCTCGATGAGGAGTACGAGGGCAGCGCATTCGCTTTGAAAGCTAGACTTTACTATGATGCTTTTCAGATTAGCATTAGTCACAGTGATCAAGCTCGAGCACTAGTCTTTGCAGAGAGGGGCTATAAATCGAGAATAATCTGTGAAGGAGAGGACAGCCCTGAAACACAAAAAATGAAAGGTTTGATGTTTAATCCAGCAGCGCACAGCAGTTTTGGATTTTCAAGGAGGTGGAGGACTGCAAAGGAATTGGTACCTCAAGGGCTAGATGATGGAGACTTTGAGAAGTGGCTGTGGAGATTAAGGAAATAGGATGTTGGCTTAACCGATATTTCTACCTGTGATCTAGTTCGTTGCAGAAAACTACTATGCCTTGGAAGCCGTTTTATGGTAAAAAGTGCAGCAAAAGTTTTAAAGCATGACCCATTGATGAACGAACGTACTTGGCGAGTGGAATACAATATACGGTATTACATAGATGCAAACCCTCAAACTCTCATTTGACAAAAATAATCAGTCTAAAGAATTACGCAAATGCAACGGTGTTTTCCCTCCTGGTTTTAAGACTTCCAAATCACCACCACACCCATATATGTACAGAATTACAGATGTCTTCCAAATTTACGACATTATCCGCAGGCCATGCAACTAGGTGAAAGTTAACAGTTCCGGCGAAGAATAATCAATAACGTCGTGGTCCGTAAGTGCATTCATCACCACTGGCAAGGAACACAAAAACCATGTCAGTTTTCTTTCGAAATCATTAAATATAAATCATAGTATTATCTACTATTGGAAGCTATAATGACTCTTCTGGTCCTTTTGTGGTCTGTTCAACAACTTATAGGGAGAACTTGCACGTGACTCATCCACACCCTCCAACCCCGCAAACCACCACAACTTACCTACCATTGATCGGCTCAGGATCACCCAATTCATGCTTGCCAGGACCCGAACCATGGAAGTCTCGCCTCCTCTTAAGAAGCGAAGGATACCAGTATGGATTGCTGTATTCCTATCAGTGTACCCCTCAACTAACCTAGCTTAGAAAGCCTGCAAATTATGTAGGACATCAAAGGTACGGAGATCTTTACCGGAGCCGAGAAGTCTAGCTGTCTCTCTTACAAGACACCTTAAAATGAGCCAGCAACCTTATAAACAACCCATTTCAACTATAGGCTTTTGGCCGAAACTGACGTTTCGTGAGAAATAGCTGAAATGCGATGGTGGAAAACCCTGTACGAGATGTAGAACCCTGAAGATTGAATGCGAATATTTGCTGCAGGAGGAAGACCCTATGAAGCAGTTTGCACCCCATTTCATATAAACGTACTCTCATAAATCGAAATCTCCTCCCCTGCTCTTTGCGTTGAGATTAAGGGAACCAGAGGCGCCTCTTCTACACTAAACTTTGTGTGTTTTACCTGGTATTATGTCAAGAACTGGATGGAGACTAGGAATTGTGATGTTGGTGGATATAGACTGAAATGGGCATAGGAAACTAGAGAGAATCGAGGCTCAGATGGAGCAGTTAAGTAACCGAATACCGGACACAGCCACTGCATTGGCGCTATTACAACTTCAGCAACAACAGCAACAGCAGAATTTATTACAACCACCGCAAACTGCCCAGTTCAGCCGACAAAGCAGTGTGAATGTGCTAGGAGAAATGACTAGCCCGTCAGTGAGACCAGATACTATGAGGAAAGTTCATGTGTCCTGTACTGATAATGTGCAACTAGACATCGTTCCCGTTCCTCGCATGGTAGCTACCAGTCTGAACCTTTTCGCCCAATGTCGCTCAGTACCAAGCGAAAACGTGACGATTATGAAATCACGGATGAGTCTAATGTGGATATTATTGGGAAGGGTTTGCTAAGTTGTGAAAACGCAAGGTCATATTTTACTTGCTTCTTTCAAGGCTGTGTTTGTTTCCAACTCTGGAGGTGATCTGAAAACGTATGGCACTAATTGAATAACAGGACAAATATGTACCGGTTTTTGATCCGAAGTTCGATACTTTCGAATCGGTCAGACAGAGAAGTATTATATTATTCGATACTATCTGCACGATTGGGTGTCGTGCTGAACATGGTACGTACTTTGCTTTGCCAGTTTGCCCGCCATAAGAGCACCAATGCAGCAACTCTTCTATAAGATAGGATGACAATGACTTCTACTCAGATACTCTCTAATCTTTAATAGGGCCACTGTCAGCGCAATATCAGATACTTTCCAATGCGAACAAGTCATTATTTTGCGAAGTCATTTTGGGCAACATTCCAGCATCGACAGAAACTATACAAGCACTTTTAGTAAACGCATCATACTCAGAGAAGGGCTGGCTGTTAACCTCTTTGGCAACACGGATGGCATTAGATCTTGATTTGCCCAAAGCCTATCATGATCTTACTATGTCTGCTCTATCTTCACCTCAAGACCGCACTAATGTAGATACAGAAACCGTAGATAGGCATTTCCGGGAAGCTAGAGTATGGTTTGGGACATTTGTTCTGGAGCACATGTGAGTATTTTCCAAGACTTCTTGATTTCAGAAACATAGAAGATCCTTTTCTTCTTCTTAAAGTCAAAAGATCTAATAGACATCGACTATGTTCAGAATGAGCCTCGACTGCGGAAAGAAGCCTGGTGTTGTTGCAATTGATGGTATGAGAAGATGCCGGGTTCTTATTAATCACCCCTCTCTAATACCACTGGATCTTCGATTACTATCACAAGTCGAGGTACTATATATTCCTTGTAGTGACATTGAACTAATTATGTCCAGTTAAACTCTATCCGGGCACTAGCCCATGAGCGATTGACGCCACCTGCAGGTACAAGTCTTTCTGATCAAGAGTTGAGTGAAATTATACAGGGTACACGAATAGATCTTAAGATCTGGCTTAAGTACTTACTCTTTCTTCATCAAAGTCTCGAATATATCCTGACTCTTAACAGTGACTGGATAACCTTAATTAAGACTCACACTATCAACGAAGAAGAAAGGGCGAGTCTGTTAGTCAACCTGAGAATACAAAAAGACTGGGGTGAAATGACCATGCTATGCAAAGGCCTACAGGGAATCGGGAATAACATTGCGTAAGTCTTGTTTTTTGAAACTAAACTCGGTACGCTAACCACATTCGTAGACTCATGACCGAAGAACAACAAAACCTCATCCATTTGGCTCGAATAGCAGCACAGAGTCATCTTTCCATAATGATCTCCAGCCCAGAAAAATACCTAGCAACGTTTCGATACGGGATGGACTTTGTTTGGGGTATATTTAACACACCCAAAAGTCACTGTCTTATCCATCTAACAACCCATTCTTAGCAAAGTGTGCTTTCTCGGTCCTTCTAGCTCTCAAACTCGCCCGCTTGCTTCCTTCATCAGCAGATATGCCTGCGCTTATTGCCAACGCAAAGATTCTCCTTGCTGAGTTATCCAAAGCGCGAGGCTCGAACAACATCTACTATCGAATCCTCTGTCTCACCGTTGAGAAGTGCGAGCAAGCTCTTAAGGAAGACTTAGCTTGGGGAAGCAGCCCCGATGCTGAATTAGACTTCCAAAACTATATTCCAAAAGAGTTTATCCAGGAGTGGAATTTTCCTGGGCTGACGTTTTGTTGGATACCGTACGATATCCAAAATATGTTTCTGGATTTTGGTTCTGGGTTTTGATGGGTAAAGTAGCTTTCGGGTAACGAGTCTGCGCCTTGCGAAGACTTTGTATAACAAACTGGTATTCACCTTAGATGTCGACTACCTGTAGTTGCGTAATCTGTGTGGAGTGTAACTTTAGTCGTCGAAATTAATTAAGTGATGTATACACGTTGGTATATTCGGATGGCTCTAGTCATCCGACTAGGTCACGTGCTTACTTTGAGCTTCGAACGGTATATTATCACTATCCTCTATATAGTTGATACAATTAACGATTATTACGAAAGTAATTATCATCTATGTGATATGTGTAGTGGTGCTTTAAATCTAAAGTGAATCGATATTGATTAGTAGGCTTATAGATTAGATTTCTCCCTATAAATGCAACACCCAGCCAGAAATAAATTCAGTACGTATGTACTGTACACATGAAATGTGAGAAAATGCTGGTAATCCATCTAAGTACTATGCTATGATATACCCTCCGTGTGTCACATGATGACCGTACCCTAACAATAAAATCTTATTTTTTATATTATAATTATATATAAATAAGCAGGCATACTAAACTCTATTCTTTAAGTCAAATTAAAGATAATCTATTCAGCTTTAGTTTAATATATTTAACTTATATTCTATGGTTGATTTGATTAAGCTATTTATAGAAGTAGTAATATTGATAATGCAGGGTTAAGGTTGATTTTTGATGTTTTCGCAACCCGGCAAAATCACATTACTAACACTAGCTAGTTATACAAATTGCCGCAACGAGATCCTTGTGCTATCCAAACTTGAATATGAGCTTAAGGAGCGGGTCGCCAACTTATTGTCTTTGATATACGCGTTCGACTTGTCCATGCTCTAGCACAACTCTGCCACCGTCAAGAAATCTCTCAGCAGTTCAAGCAGAGCCCACCCACTCGTCCCAAAATAGATACTGATGATAACGACAAGATATCTCGAGAAAATGGACGAACTGATTTCTCCGGAGAAACGAAAGGAACAGAAATTGGGGACCAGGGTTTACAAAGAGACTTTGAGCTACACTGCCTATTTTGCAAACACGGGCCATTTTCTCGTAAAGATGGTCTGGGAAGTCACGTCCGAGTTTAGTATCTTCAGAGGCAAACTGCCAATGGAGGCTTCTTTTGTCCTTATAAAGGATGTTTTCACTTTATAAGCATTCCTGTATATTTCTTGAGCCATGCAGCACGTCAGCATCAGGTGTTTCTGTGATGTTGGTATCGTATCGTGATAGTCTACTTATGAGAGGAATAGCGTATGTAATTTCAGCAACAAAACTTTCAGGTGGCATGAAGTAAACTGGATATATCACTAAAACAGACCAAACATGGAGGACTCCTAGAGAAGTATGGTCGTAGTTCCGCTGGCTTGCAAAGTTTGGTTGTATGATAGCGCACTAAATCTGGAACCTGATTTCGAGTTTATAGGAATACTTCATCAAGAAAATTTCAGTATCAAATCATGCAGTATAGTGTGTTGCTTGTATTTGCAACTCTTCCGCGGCATTCCATCGACCCTGAGCACCATATATTGAGGCTAGATTGCTTCTATGAGCCAAAATATCTGGATGTGTTAATTCGAGGTTCTTCTGTCCTAATTTTATCGCATGCAGTTACGACTGTTCTGCGTCACTCTATCGACTTTGGTCAAGATATGTTGTCCACAATTTGATTCTCTATAAAATGACTGGAGTAGCAATAACTTTAAGTAATTTCAACATCACTTTGAGCAATTATAAGGCTGCTTAGTTAATTACATTGCAACGTTCTCAACGAGATGAAGAAAATCCGTATCACTGAGATTGAGCCCGATTGTACGTGAAACTCAACCCTTACCTAACGAAGCGCTACGATATCTCAAATATTTCGATGTATTGTGGCACAAAATTTCCAATGTTTGCTATTGCATATCATAACCCGAACATGGTCTATCTATCGATCAACAACTGGACTAGTTCGAGTTATGCTGAGATCCGAACGCTTTTTCTTTGAACGGATTTGGGTGACTCTCTGTCAAGGACCTAGACTCACGATGAAGGCGATAGGAGAGGTTCCTGTGCGTAAAACGTGTAATAAGGTTCTTGGTTTGGTAAAGTCTAGGGAAGGAAGCTCTCCGTACGGGAGAGGTCTAAGTATACTAGCTAATGAGGGTGTGGCCTCAGGCCACAACACTCTCGAACTGGATTGGTGGTAAAGAGGTAGCAATAAGGCAATCACGTATTTTAAAACATAATTTTGGATGTTTGATGATGTTCGGACAACTTGTTATTTCAAGGAGAGAAAAATGCAAAATCGCCAGAGTAATACATTTCTATTGTGGTTTGTGGAAGTAAGATCCAATTTCAATGAAATACTATCTCGTAAAAAAACACAACATACTTCCTAGATCCTCGCGACGATTTACTTTGTAACTATCACTAAATAATCAAGGTGCCGGCCAGCCTTGTGGCCATATACCGTCGGCCCAAATGGGGTGCTGTAAGATGCGGAGGACGAACCCTATGGTGAAGTGATTTGGTGAAATAGAACGACTGTCACTGTCCCACAATTCAATGCGCTCAACTGAATCTGCAGGATTTGCGCAAATCACTCTCATGCGACCCATTTCTCGGTTCGTAGCATATGGTTCTACATTGCTGTCGATTCGGAAGCTCCAGAAACGACAATCAAGTGGTCGAATACGTCCTTGAAAGGCCTGAGTACAATCAAAGGTTTGCGTTTGTGCATCTGATGATACGTGGGTAAACTGCCCCAACTTAGTCCCAGGGTTTCCTTGAACGAGCGAGTGCCAAATCTCGATGTTAGAAGGTGGACCGATTGTTGCTCTAAACTCTATAGAGACAAGTATGCTTGCGTTGGTATTGAAGAGCCACCGCAGTCCGTCAGTTCTCATCGCTTTAGCATATTTAGTAAGCTCCGTAAGTGGAGTGGGAAGGATCGTCGGAATTACAAGGCCGGCAACAACTGTGAAGGCAGGGTTGTATCCAACAACGTGAATTCCAACTACTTGATTGTTGACATCAAAGATTGGTGACCCAGAGTTGCCTGCGTATGTACAAAGATCATTATATACACGGAAAGTAGGTCCCATTGCGTTCACAGGGTGAATAGGTGTGTCGGGATATTCATGCATGAGACCGCTGCTAAACTTCTTTGGCATACCCAGTGGGTGACCTGCAATCCAAGCCTCACTCGAGGGCAACGGACGTTGAGTTGCAAACTTCAGTGGATCACGGTCGGCAACAGATCGTGTCAGGCTCATAATCAGAAAATCAGGCTTTCCTGGTAGAGAGGTTATAGGGTTGCCTCCAGTGGGAGTCATGTAGCGAATTCTATCTCAAATTAGTTGGTAATAATTTTAGTTGAGTTATACGTAAATAGCAGCCGAATGAGAACAGTACAACTTCATATATGGTAGTAAGTACGTACCTATCAATTTCGTAAATCTGACTCGGACTTATTGATTGCGGTTCCTGCAAGGTACCATTATTCCATTCCATCTGCCAATCGAGTATGAAACGAATCTTTTTGATATCGTCAACGTTTCTGAAATCGATATTAGGGGCTAGTAGTGGCTGATCTTTCCAAACTGCATGTCCAGCCGAGACAATATTGCTCGGAGACACAAGGAATGCGGTTGCAAACCCTAAACAAGTCTGATCTGTGAATTTAACAGTACCAGCTACGCCCGTGGGATGATCATTCTTTTTAAGTCCATTAGATATTCTTTCACTTTCTTGCCGTTGAACCTATATATTTGCACGCTCTGTGCACTGGGGAATGGCACAAGGTCGGCCGAATTTACCAAAACACCCACTGACTTCATTGCACTATGTTACACTTGGGTTAACAATATAGCTTCGCCTAGCATGAGAAACGTCTCACTTCAAAACACCCACAGAAATTCCGTCTGGATAGTCAAGGGCTTCATGGCGATTGTCATTACCGTACATAACCATGGTAGGCGATTCAATAGAAGAAAATTTGATCAAGTGTTTCGGAAGCAAATGAATTCTTTTGTGATCTTCGAGATTGATGAAAACTTTTATCAAGGTCAGTGTCTAACTCGATAGATTAAGGGATGATAAATGACGCCTGCCGTATAAACTGAGACTGATGGCTAGCAACTTACAGCCCAATGGCCCGTCTTTAAAAGGAGGGTGAGAAAGGTCTGGGAGCTCCTCAAATGCAGGTCTTGGAAAGGGAGCCAGGATTTTAGCCCATCCTTTGCACCAGACGTGCCGTGACTTGGTCTTCAGCCAGCCACGAAATGAAGGCTACATTCATCTGTTCACTATGTAGCCGATTGGAGTAGCTTCAGCCAGCCATCACCTTTTCCCCAGCGGTTGGAGGTTGTAACTGATAGTCTAGACTCTCCTATTATGTGTTTTAAATGTGTAAGTCTCAGATGTCAGGAATGATGTGTCACGTTCCTCTGGATACAGGTGAAGTACGGTACACTATCCCAGCCTTGGCTAATACGCTACTTGAACTTTTGTTAGACATGAGACTGAGCAAGTAATGTCAAGTAGCAATTATAACAGTTTACATTGAATACATGTGATTAAAGTGATGCACAACCATTCTCATTTCAGTAAAGCAATCTGCTCATGCCTTAAACGACCAACTATCCAGTTACAAGATAAAGATGACTCTTCCAGAAAAGAAGGACTTTGTTTCATATTAATACAAATACTAAACAAGCTGAATTATGACGATGCGGTAATTAGGTCTGCATTGTATGCCTTGTCACTGAGGTTTGCCTTGTAAAGGGGTAACATGACCTGGCAATTCTCGCATGGTCGTGAGTACGGCCATGGGCACTAACTTTTCCCAATTCTGCACTGGTAAAACTATCTTGAAAGAGTAACGATGATCCGACTTCGAGAACATTGAGCGCAATCCCGCGCAAGTCGCCCATGGAAGGGTTGTGCATGCCTAGCCAAGGAAAATAGTCTGGCCTACATAAGTATCAGCGATTGTGTGACAAACTTAGCTCGAGAAGGGTAAACTCACAATACAGATGTAATGCAATATGTCTCAGCACAGCGACCAAATGGCCTAATTTGGGGTATCTTCTGTCTTTGATGCAAGACATACAAAGAATCAAGCACTTTGATCACATCGCTCCGACTTGCGGCCCAAAAAGCCGTGATTGCAGCATCACGAACAGTCCCAAAACTCTTTGGCTCCACTATTTCCTTTTCGAAGCTAAGATCTGTAGGCAGAAACGTGTGGGGAGTCAAAAAGCACTTAAAGAATCCAATAAAGGACTTGTCGAGGGATGTGGGATCTGACTTGGGGTTCACTCGAAAGTCCACTATTTCTAGAAGACTTTGTTCGAGTTGTGCTCCAACTTGTTTATGCCCCTTAAGTCGTGCAAGAGGCAGTGGCAAAGGAGGTACTGTTTGTTGAGGAGGGCCTGCCAGATACTGGGCATTGAAAGTCGTGAGAAGGCCAGTCCATGCAACCAAAGATGCCTTTGCCAATACAGAATTTTGGTATAAATCCCGATATAATAGATCCGCCAGTTGTTGTCGATACCATGGTGCAAGAGGCGGGATGGTTGGCAAACTTTCACCAACCGCGAGCGGCACTTGCTTGATTGCCGGGTTCAGAATAGCTGATCGACGCCATACATCCAGGGCGTTCATTTGGGCTCGACGCTCAGTTTCTTTATCTCCGCTATTGCTAGGGGCAGTAGGGTAATCACTATTGAACAAGTACCGCTGAGGCGTTGCCTCCTTCCCCACGTACATAACGCAGCTTCGGCGGGGCACGTCAGCCACGGAAGAGATCTTTTTGGTGCCTATCTCATGAGAAATGAAGGCCAGATACAAGCATCGGCAAAGAAGCACCTGGAGCGGCAAATAATAGCTATGCCAGGTTGGAGAATCCACAGTTGGCTTCGCAACCGAGAAGATATATCCTAGAGAAGTGCTCGCATCGACTATTCGAAGAGGGTTTTTGCTTGCTCCAAAAAGGACTTGGATCGAATCTATGGTGCGTTCACCACTCGTGTTTCCTTTGTCATGGATACGTCGAACTTTGATGGTTTTTCCATCCTCACTATGTTATCGCATAAGTACCATTAGTATTCGTTGCTCTGACCTCCAACATACCTTAACGGGAAGAACTCTAACAGTACTTGCTTGACGGAGTCCACGAAGTCTGGTAGGATCCCACAAGCTGAAGGATCAGCCCGAATAGCATTGATCCACGTATAGAACTATTCTCCATATCAATTCAAATCCTGTATCAATCGGACGAGACATTAGTACCCGAACAATGTCTTTATCAAGTAGCAGCTTGTTGGAGCGAGGATCAAGGCTCGCCTTCAAGAATGTGGCATCAAGCTTTGCTGGGCCAGCAAACGCTGAGAATTTGGTTGGATTCCAATCGATTACTGCCATTTCTTGTTGTTGTATAAGCTGCAGGGTAGAATTGGTACGGTAGACAGTTTTTGAGCACTTGCTCTATCTTTTCAGGGCTTGTTTCGGCAAGAAACGCGTATTTAGCGTATATGGCCACTTTAAAAGAAGTGAGAGACATACAGTTCCGCGCTAAGTAGAGAATTTCAACCGTGTGCATGAGTTTTATGCAAGCAGTTCGGTGTGGTGGACTTTCGTAATCTTTCAAGTAGAAACAGCAGTCCTGAGATGTCCTCTGCATGCATTCCTAGCTTCAGCCAGCCACAGATTTCTGCCAACCGCTTGATTCGATTGCAAGCTGCCGTAGCGTAACATTGCGAGTAGATCGCAAACCCTACCGATGGGGGATCAGCGTTTTCCATTTTGAGGGAAACAGCATGTGTACGGTATATTGTGTTCTCATCAAGGTCATATTCTTTTGAATAGCTCACTTAGTTTGGATAACTTTCAAAGCAGTTGAGTACCGGTATTGAGTACGTACGGTAATAACTATTGCTTGGGTTTGACACTCTTCTGTAGGCTAGATTACTCAATCCGCAGGTTGGTCACTTTTGATATTTCTTTTACAACAAATCAATAATTCATGGACAGATAGTGATATAATGTTATTGCAACAACACTAGATCGAGGCTCATTTGCTCACTATGCCCACGTAGGTCCGAACATCTTCACGAGCTGACTCTCATTGACTCCATTCATAACCAAGTCCACGGCAGCATTTAGCATCAAATCTGTCTCCGTAATGCGCCACAAGTTGCCTTCATCCGGCTGCCAGACATAGAAATTTCCTGAATCATCCTTTAGCAGAAACTGCTCATTATCCAAGCGTTTAATGACGGGCTTCAATCCAACAATGCCAAAATCATCGCCTAGATTGGGCTTCTGCGGGTCAAAGTAGGCTTGAATTTCAAGGTCTGCAGAATCATTCGACCATAGTGCGTTCTGAAAATATGGGTCGTTAAGGTCAACATGAGCTGAGCCCTTAGTGGCATTGTCTGAAGGTGCGTTGTCCTAACACCGTTCAATTCTCCACGTATCAACGAGACATGCTTTGACTTACCGCCATAGTTAGTCTTCTTTTCTTCTTCTTCTTTCCTTTTAGTATGGAGAGAGAGGGTGTAAAGTGGCGTGTCCAAGGAATATCAACGCAGAAAGGCTTTGATTCGGAAGGGGGGGACAGGCGTCGAATATCTAAGCAATATCCACGGCACACCCCGTGTCCAGATCCTTATGTTGACAGATATCATGTACCGCCATAAGTGTTTGATTTGGTCAGTTTCACTCATTCCAACACGCACGTTGCTATCTTGTGGCTAGCTGAAGATTGCCCAAGATAAGAACCATGGCAATCTAGACTGTCACATCATCAAGGCTGAGCTTGGTGGCTGATAGAAACCTCGATGAAATGCAGCCGAATCAAATCTCGACCGAGGAATGGTGCATATGTTATGCAAATATGAAGCCTTTCATCCCCACAGCGGCAGCGGGAGCGGGAGCGGGAGCGAGGGCGGGAACGGAAAGGAAAACCCGCCACCACAAGCGTAGATTCTAGAGCTTAAGTCGCATTTTGATTCGCCCGGAAGCCAGGGGCCTCATTCATCGTATATTGTCTGAATGGTTCATGGCTGGCTGACAAGTTGGTTGCAAGTTACAATGACAACTGTGACAGAATGACAACTCTGATAGCGTGATGGAAAACTAAAGCTCCACAATCGGATTTTTGGTTTGTGGCTGGCTGAGAGCATTTTAGCGGATTGTTGCAACTCTGAAATCAGACCGTCGTTTTGGCGGCTTGTGAATGACTTACTATTGTGAATGACTTACTATCACAAACTGACCATTTCGTCAAACGACCAGGAAAGAGTAAAATAACGTCTTGATACGGGTCTATAAATGCTCGACTTCGCTCGTCCAAGATATCTAAAATCCCCAGATCACAACTATCTTCAGAAGTCTACTTCTATATTACCCATAGCGTTCTTCAAATACCAAGCCAAAGCTTTCAAAATTCTAACGCAGCTCTCAAGATGGTCAACGTATACAATATCACGATCAAGAACAACTCTGGATCTTTCAAGAAGTATGTCTTGTTCAACGCAATTCCCGAAGTCACCAATGTAGTCAGCGACAAGATCTGGGCCAACGTGTTCAAGACTGCGAATGCAGCTCCCGGCCAGGACACAACCTTCACTATATACGCTCAATACCAAGCAATTGTAGGTTCATCGTCTGGAACTCCAGCAGAAGGTGTTACCGTCAATGTTAGTGGATCCAAGGCTATCGATCTTGGCCATGTCAAGCCCGACAACTCCAAAGTTGCAGGCTCCTCAATTATCTTTGACGTGAAGGATGGTGCTCCGTATTTCTTGGATACGCCCGCTATACCTGCTGGTGATGTCAAGGCTTTCCAAATCAGGGCACCTGATGAAGGCAGCAACTTCTCAACAAAAGATGCGGACAAAGGTAAATTTCAGTCTTATCCGTTTATGGACCTCCACAAAAAGTGCTGACCATTTCCAGGGCATTATGTAATTGGCATCGGTGCCTCCACTGCTGGTAATTCTCTCCAAGGTCCGGCTGCAACTTTCACTCCTGCGCCCGGCACAGATTACCAGATTAAGCCGAAGAACGTTTTCTACGTCTCATTTGGTGATTACCAGGCGGGTGACATGATCAGCTACAAAGCTGTCGCTTCAAAAGCAGCTGTTGCTGACTTTAGCGATAACAATGCTCCGGAGTCATTCGCTTTTGTTAATGATGACCACAACAAGTTCATCCGACAGGTTTGAGGTGTTGATATCACCTTGGCAGATTGCTGCGTTGTGATAATAGGGAGGATATCAATAAATCTTGAAAGTTGTCCTCTCATTAAAATGTTTTTACGTACTTCAGGATGAACTATTTTATTCAGGCAAGGTCTCGTAAAGATTGTGACGGAGATAATAGCTGTTATTTTATAAAGGCCTCAATACGTACTTATTCGAGTCTCACGGCTACTCCTGCAGGAGAGGTGCATGCCACCAGGAGCTTTAGAGAGGAATTGAACCACTATACTACCAATCATTCAAACTTTCTCTTCTTGTTGAAAATAGAGGTTTTAGGTGTTTCAGAGTAAGTATTACAAGTTATGTAGCAGCCCCTTAGTCCAGTTATATACTTCTAGCGAAGGGACACGGTAGCCTCAGAACAATTGTTTGATATCCTATAAAACTTGATTAACACTATTCAAAATTTATTTATTACATTAACTTTTGAAGCCATCAAGTAGCATGATTGCCAGGCAAGTAGTGCATAAAAATTAATTTTCAAAGGTACTCCATATAAGTATAAATAGTCCATACGAGTATAAATAGATATTTTAAATATTACATTGTATCCTGAGAACGATGCAAGAGCCATTAACGTGCAATTTCTTGGGACTTCCACAGGCCCTTGATAAGAATGGCTCATTCTTAGCTCTGCATCCAAGATCCAGGACCGTAGAGGACACCACGTACAGGTGTTGAGCCATCGTCTTCCGGTTGTCATTAAAAAGGTCTCGGTAAATCGGAACAGGAGATGCAATGCTTGAAGAAACGGTTGCTATCGTGTTGCATGCTGCATCATAAACTTTCATCTGTTTTTACCAAGCAAATTGGAGGACGCGAGAAGCGGTATCTCATCCTAAAAGTTGTGATATCCGAGAATAGTTTCCCATCCCTATACTATCAAAGATTTGCTTTCACCGTTTTTTGGATGGTTAGGACGCCCGTTGTATTGTGTTCAATTGTTACATCGTTTGTTTTTAGCTCATCAAAACCAATTTTGCAGCAGTTGCTCTGTGCTTCTAAGCCATGGGGTATTGGGGTTCGCGGTTCATAATTGCCCGAAGCAACATAAAAGACGTTTCCAGGTTTGATTTTATATAGCGTATTTGGAACCGGACAGAAGATGCAGAACGGTCCAATATCATTGGTCGTGTGGCTAGAAATCGCAAAGCCATAGCCCAGAATGTATCGTCCTAAAGAGAGATGTGAGTATAAGCCATGGCCCTCACCGAGCTATCGTCAAATCTACACATACCAACTCGTGCCTCCTTATAAGAGAAATCAGGCTTTGTCCGAATGCAAAATGCACCGCTGGCCCCCAGACTCGGTAGCGCTTGATCGACATCAAACTTCAAGGAACCATTTGCAGCAGTGACATCGCAAGTCGTGCCAGGCACTACTTGACCAGCACTTTTGACATAGCCTAAGCGGATTGGCTTGTAATTGAGCACCTCTACTTGCACCCCGTCGTTGAGAAGCTCATGAGCGCGGGTCCCGCAGACAGCATTCAGCTCTTCGTAAGGCATAGCAAGAAGTGCTTGGCCACCGTGGCCGGAGAGTCCGCGAAAAGCCAGGATGAAATCATTTCGAAGGTTAGCTGACGTTTCAAGTGGCGGATCGATAGCTGGCTCAGCAGCGAAGAGCGCATACGACTGTGTTGTGCCAGAGTTGTTATTGATTGTGATGCGTCTTAAAGGAATATTGGTTGACATGTTGGCGGCGTTACGACAGTTCAAATTGTGGCAATTGTTATTTCGCTACACAACTTTGGACGAGAAGAAAGAAACATCCAGAGTCTGATGACTAAGAAGAGCAAAGGCCCGGGCGAGGTTCCTTCTTGTTATGAAGTCTTCGGAATGTTATGATTCTCGCTACCTTAGCGCCAATGTAGAGCCTCAAGTTGCGCCTTCATTCGTCCAATATTTACACCCATGCCAATAACTAGCGCCAAACAGCTCTTTGTTTGACACGCAGAACACGAGAATTAATGAAAGAAACGCATTATAGTAACTTTTAGTACTACAAGCATCTTTATTACTAAGTAGACTAACCTATTAGCAGTTTTATACTCTGACTTTGTCTGATCCACTATTACCCCGTGATATACATTCCTATCCCGTGACTTCGCTTAGGGCCCTGACATTTATAGATCTTATTTCTTATCGTGATACATTTCCTTAGAGTCGGGCCTATAAAGTTGTATAAAATACCTTATATATATAGCAACGGCCTTATGGATATTTGTAAAATAGCCTGGTTTGTATAAATTGATCGCAAGAGCCATTCGGCCTGCTTTAGAAACTAATTGAGTACTAGTTGATTGAGTCATAAGTAATTAAGCAAGGTAAAGTTGGTGTGATGTTTTAAGTGGGGCGTGAACCTCTATGGACCGCTTACTTATCAAATACGTTAAGTTATCGTTACCGCCCTGACCCAATTGCCCAATGAATACCACTACGAGAATAGCAAATAAGTCTATAACAGTGAAGCGATGGCGCTGCCTACTTACCAGTATCGTCCCCTCAGTCCCGGCCAAATACGCATTCTAGAAATTTTGCCTAATGCGACGACGCGCATGAAACACGTCGATCTTGAGAAAACGTCTACTAAATTCAAGTATGCTGCGCTAAGCTACACCTGGGGTGCGAGCACGGAGACTTTTCCTTTTGAATGCGAATCCCACAACCTTCCTGTGCGCGGGAACTTGCTTAACGCACTTTCGCAATTGAAATATCATGTGGCCATTCCCCTTTGGGTTGACGCGATGTGCATTAATCAATCTGACGAGGTTGAGAAAATGAGTCAAATTCAAATGATGACGGACATATACAGGAGCGCTGAAAAGGTCCTGGTGAGTCTTTAGTTGAGACATACATTAAAGTTGTACCGACTGAACGGATTCCTTTGCCAGATCTGGCTCGGCGAGGAGATCCCAGAGACGGGAAATGCTATTGGACAGCTTCCCAAGGTCATCGCGACCCTCAAGACCCTCCAAACACCACCAGTAGAGATAGACTCGATATTACCTCCGTTGTTCGTTACGGGCATTCGGCATCTGTTAACATGCGCGTGGTGGCCACGACTTTGGGTTCTTCAGGAAGCTACATTAGCCCGCGATGCGATATTTATTTGCGGCTCCTACCTTGTATCCTGGAAACTGCTGTCAGCTCTCGTTAAGCAAATTAAACGCCTACATCTTTATAGCCTATTCCGCAGAAATGATCACCGGATTGAATTTTGTGATGGCTTCAGTGAGATACACAACATCGAACTGGTCCGTCACACACACTCGGACACGCTCGCCCCAAACCTGCTCCGTATTTGTCGTCAACGAATTTGCTTTGATCCATGTGATCGCGTTTATGCTGTGATTGGGCTCATGGACAAGTATGTTCAGGAAGGCTTCGTCTGGGAACCGGGCGAGAAGGTTGAAGATCTATATCCCCCTTTCGTCGCCATTCTGCTGCGGATGGATCCTACTGCCATGTTATTGAGCCTCAATGAGACCACACAAAGAAATCCGCATCTTCCTAGTTGGTGCCCTGATCTACACTACAGGTCTTTAAACGATGTGCTCGCAGATTATGAAGGTTACCATGCTGGGTTCACTATACAGACCACAACCACATTTGATTTTGATCAGAATGACCCAGGGAAAATTCGCACCAAGGGCATCATTATGGACACTGTGGAGACCATCAGTAGCGAAGAGTGGGCAGCTGATGCGACCGACGGCCACTTGCCAGAGTCTCCACCGTTCTCTACAGAGCAGCGCAATATCATGTTGCTGCAAAGTTACATCGCCATCGCCCTGAAGATGGTCGAAAAGAAAGACATATGGCGCATCTTCATCGGGAACATGATCGGTCAGCAGAATAGTAAGCTTCATTGGCTCGCCGGTTTCTCTTCAATACACGACCGTCTCGCCAATCGCCGGTGGAAAGAAGAGGCTAAAAAGTTCCAGACTTGTTTCCATGACTTGCAAGTATGGAGCCCAGGTACAGGCGAGCCTTCTCCAGCTATCCGCTTCTACCTGAAAAATGCACGCAGGGTGTGCTATGGAAGGAAGCTTTTCACAACAAAAGCCGGCCATATTGGGCTTGGGCCTCGATCTATGACCGTTGGAGATCATGTATGCATCCTCAAATGCGCAAAAGTCCCATTCGTATTGAAAAAGCATCCGACGCAGTCCGATACATACTATTTGAGGGGAGAAGCGTATGTGCAGGGGCTGATGTACGGAGAGTATTTGAAAGTGAACAAAGGATTCTACTGGATTACGCTCGTCTAGAGATGCAAAAGACAATAGTGATTTCTAAATACAAATTTAATCCCGTGAGAGAACGGAACATACTTTTCTCCACGTTTCCGCTGAGGTCTCACGATTTGCAGCCTCTGTGTTCAGAATCTCGTAGATCAGAGTAGCTTGTATGGTGTTGATAATCTCCTGTTGCTGCAAATTGGTCGAGGTTGACATGTAGGAAGAAAGAATACGGTATGCCGGATGGGGTATAAACACACTCGGAAAAGTCCCAATTAAGTTTTAGATATCTTAGTCATGCGTATATATATGCCTCTCCGGCCTCATAATGTGAAGTTCACAGGCTCGTTTGGTATTTCAAAGAGCATAATTTGGTAGATAAAGCTAGACAGCACGCACTTATCTTATGAATCACGTCGGAGAATTGGAAAACATGATTGGAGACGCAGTTATAATACCACCAGTGATATTCACCACGTGGTGAAGTACTGTTGAATGAATGTAAAATTACAAATGTCACTGAAAGCGGATACTTTGATTCGATCTTTTCCGGTTAGGAATTTTGCAAACGATTAAGCTAGTTCTAATTTGTATACAATTCGACCACGACTTTCCGCAGCTTGGGCTAGCATCTCGCCCTTCCATAAGACAGTTCTTCTATCTTCAACTGGCAAAATGATGTGCAAGTCTTTCCAAACAGGCGTGTATTTATTTTCTGGGCTCTTTTGAACATCGACAACAACCTGGCTTGATGTTGAGCTATAAGTGATGGTAAATGACGAAATATCGGGCTTCGCTGCAATGCCATCGTCTTCGTACCAGGTATTGGAATATGTTCTTGTAGAATCCCCTGCTGGTGGGAAGATTTCCACAGCACGGTAGTCATCTTCGAACACATTGGGCGACGGATGTGTATGATCGCCGGGTGCGCGTGTCTGTACATCCTTGCCAACAACAATTGCACCTCCAATTCGTGCAAGAAGAGGAATGCTGTCTTTCCATTCTGACTTGATGTCAACCCACTCTCCTGCTTTCAGGTGTTGGTATGGCGCATTGAGATTGATGAACCCATCGGAATTTTCTTTTGTAGGGAGGTACATCCTAGCGCTTGTCTCACCAGGTTCGTAACAGCCGCCTACCATTAAGGAGTCACCTAGCCAGTATTGGGTTTCTCCAGCCATGACTTTCGGTGTCCAAACTTCAGGATCAGATTCGTATCCATGACCGATCCATCGCTGCGGTGGCAGCGCTGTCATGTGACTTTCGAGCATGAGAGAGTAGTTGTATGGGATCAGTTCGTAGCGACGCTTAATGGCAGCCCGGATTAGGGGTGTAATTTCAGGATACATCCATGGTTCAATTACACCGCCGATTGTGTTGTCATTTTCATCAGTTTTGAAGCAATTTATTGCAAATCGGGGAGAGTGAATCCCTAGCTGGACCCAGCGGAGAAGTAGCTCTGGAGACGGTTGTGGACCCTCAAAGCCACCAATATCATGACCGTAGCACTAGTTGTGTGTTAGTTTGTATCGAAATCAGATTTGATGACTCTTACCTGAATGAGCGAGACACCGGCATTCAAAGACAGTGCATTTGCACCTTTCATACTAGCCCAGCTTGTCTCGTTGTCTCCACCCCATGAACTAGCTGAGTATCTCATAGTTCCAGCAGTTGCAGATCGTGTAAGGACAAACGGACGATCTCCAGGAACCAAGTCAAGAACCGCATCATGTGAAGATTTGCCCATCAATTCTGTGTGCATACTTCGTCCCCAAAGGCCGATATGGTTAGCAAAGCCTTCTGTCCCTTTCGGCTTCCTCTCAAGAGATAGTTTCCAATTATCGTTGGGAATAGTGAACTCGTTGTTATCATTCCAGATTCCTTCGATGCCACATTTACGAAGTGCTTTGACACCTTCGTACCACCACTGGTAACCTGATTCTGAGGTAAAGTCGATATGACCTCCTTCACCACTTTCTCCTCCCCCAGCACTCCACAGTCTCGCTACTGCAGAGGCGCTGGTTTTCGGGTCCGTAAAAAGAGCTTTGCTTGCAACTAATTTATCATACTCTGGATGGTTTGCAAGGACATATGGCTTCACATTGGCTATTATCCGGATACCTTCATCATGATATTGCTGAACAAAAGCTTCTGGATCTGGAAACCGGTGCTTATTCCAAGTAAACACATTTCGAGTCTTAGGCTCAGTCTCGGCTACCGTATAGCCCGATGACATCTGGAAGGCGGAACAAGGTACGTCGTGTGTCTTGAGTTTCTGGGCAAAGTCCATCAACGCATCCGCAGCTCGTGGCTCGTCCAGCATTGAATACTTCATGCCTCCCGCAATGTATCCGAATGCCCATCGGGGAACCAAAAGGGGATAACCGACGAGATCTGCATATATGCTGACAACATCTTGAATGGTCTTGCCCACCATCAGATACTCCTCCAGACCGCCATAGTCTTGTCGATAGACTTTGAAATGTCCCCACAGCCCATCAATCTCAGACCCCACAGCATAAGTTCCACGGCTGTGGGAAGTAGAGAAAATACCAACAACTCCGTCTGGAGTAGCGTTGATGAGCAAAGGAATGTGCTTGTAAAGGGGATCAGTCCGATAGCAATCGTAGCCGAAGGAGTCTGTGACTGCAAGATTGAAGCCACGATTCGATAGATTCATCGGCGCTGCCTTTTCACCTAGACCAACATGTAGAGTATCTCTCCTATAGTGTGTGTAGTGAGCAATCCCATCGGAATCCGCAACATAAGACCGGAAGTCGAGATCCTTGTGAATAGGCTTATCCTGTCCTGCGATTTGGAGGGAGACAACAGGTGCATCGCTCCATTCTACGGATGCAGTCACATCTCCCACAACGATGTCTTTGCGTGTTGCTTTGGACTTCGACGACAGACTGGTCTCACCAAATTTAGGTGAAGGTAGAATTGCGCTGGGATGAGGAGGAAGAGGGTGAGTCTTGGAGGAGAAAGTGGTCCGGAAGAGACCAGGACGAAGTGCTTGGAATGTGAATAAAAAAGGTGATTCTGCATCGTTGGACCTCAAGCTCAGATCAGTTGAAGCTTGAGGAATACGCTCAGTATATCCGTTTTCTTGCACCACTTCATAGCTTCTGGGGACGTATTCCTGCTGAGGCATATTTGGGTAGGAATTGTTTCTAGTTGAAAATAACGGTTAGAATTGGCAACAAGAAAGACGTAGTATCATCATCATTTATACGACGGGTAAAGAGTCCCTTTCTCCGAGAACCGCTGTAGGAGGCTTTACTAGTCCTTGTGATATATTGGATATATCACTTCCGTGAACTCGTATCGTTGCCAGCTGAGAATGCATTACGGCAATTCGCCCTGATGCTAAGAGCTTGGATTCGGAAATCCGAGTGAAATGCGAAAGGCTTGTCTGCATAGGCGGAGCCCGGCAATGGCCTCCTTTTCCCATAAGCGAATCATTTGCCGGCCGACGCCGGTAAATAGCGGGGGCCGGGCGACTTCCCGAGGGTTCCCCTCCTTTTCGCTAAAACCAAATAGGAGTTGATCCCGAAATCCGAGAGACTCTGACCACGAATCTCCCCGTTTCCCCAATTTCCCCAATCCGGGGCCTTGGATCTCCCCAGATTGTGTCTATGCTACGCTCGCACATACCTGTCGGAAGTTCTATAAGATCCGAGATGTATTCCCTCCTAGCTCAGGTTATTTCTCGTCAATGATCAGTGAATTACTGGATTTGCCCTTCTACTGTATATGACGACCATCTCCTCGACGTCTGTCACGACGATCAGAACAGTCCTTAATCTATAATCTATAATCTATACCCATACAATCAATCCGCTCCCTTCGACGATGGAGACAAAGGCGTTCCCCGACTCCTCTAGCCACGAGGAGAATGTTGGACAATCCAATATTGATACCAAGCATGCCACCCGCACCGTGGGCAAAGACAAGGCCGCTGCTCTGCTCGAAAGTGCCGGTGAAAGGATTGTAGTTACGCCAGAAGAAAACAAGCGCATTCTGAGGAAGATCGATTTGACGATCCTTCCCATCATGCTTGCTGTTTACTTTCTACAAGCCCTCGATAAAGCAACACTGTCTTACGCCAGTGTCTTTGGCCTGGTCAAGGATGCGAAACTTGGACCGCAAGACTACTCGTGGCTGGGATCCATCGTTTATATTGCGCAACTAGTCCTCCAGCCTATTATTGCATACTTTTTGGTTAAGCTCCCAACTGGAAAATTTGCTGCGTCTATGGTGCTGTGCTGGGGAATTGTATTGAGTTTCATGGCTGTCGCGAAGGACTTCAAGGGCTTGCTTGTAACACGGTTTTTTCTTGGTGCCTTTGAGGCTTCAGTTGGTATGTTATCTTATCTTTAGGAAAAGCCGCCAGTAGAGCACAGTACTGATGACCCTATTAGCACCTACATTCGTGGCTATATCCACTATGTGGTGGAGACGTAATGAGCAAACAAACCGAAACTCTGCCTGGTACTCGATGAATGGAATAACAAATATGGTTGGAAGTCTGATAGCCTATGGCTTGGGTCATATTCATTCTGAAAAGCTCTTCTCTTACCAGGTATGTATTACTAAACATCTCTCCTGCCTAATGAAATGCTAATATTCCATAGATCATCTTCTTAACATGTGGTTTGGTGACTGTTGTAACGTCAACTGCTGTTTTGTAAGTTTAGCCTTGTTTCTTTTCTATTTTGCTCACCGCTAATCTGTGTAGTTGGTGGATGCCAGATTCTCCGGTAGAGGCAAAGTTCCTCAATGAACACGACAAGCTTCTCGCCGTTGAACGTCTACGCGCAAACCAACAAGGAGTCGTTTCGACTGAATGGAAATGGGCACACGTCATCGAGTCTCTTCTAGACCTGAAGACTTGGTTCTGGTTCGCCTTGATCTTTTCCATTTCTATTCCTTCAGGCGGCATCACAACATTCGGTCCCTTGATTGTCAAGTCTTTCGGTTTCGACTCCTTCAAGACAATTCTCCTCAACATTCCATTTGGCGCCGTTCAGATCGTTGCCACGATGGGCGGGGCATGGTTGGCGACATATTTAGGACGAAAGGGTCCGCCACTAATACTTTTGTGCATACCACCAATTGCGGGCTGCATTATGCTTCTAACCATTTCGCACACCCCATCGAACCGCGCTGCGCTTCTCGTTGGATACTACTTAATATCGGTCTACCCAGGAATTACACCCCTCATCTACTCCTGGTCGTCTCAGAACACCGCTGGTGAAACGAAGAAAAAGACAACGACGGCGATGCTATTCATTGGCCAAAGTGCTGGCAACATTATTGGTCCACATCTATATACCACTGCCGAAGCACCAAGATACACGCGAGGTCTTGTCTCCAATTTGTGCTTATTTGTCATTCTCATGATTCTCGTTATCTTAACTACCCTTTACCTAATGTTCCTGAACAAGAGACATGCTAGGATAAGAGCGGAGATGGGCAAGTCAGCGGTTCGGGTTGATCGATCCATGATGGAGATCCAAGAAGTAGAAGCCAGTGAGAGTGGGCTGGAAGCTGAACGAGGCTTCGATGACGAAACAGATACGAAGAATGAGGACTTCATTTATGTATACTAGAATCGAATTAGAAACTGTATATAAGATATTCTACTATAATTTCAATGAACCCCCTCTGTGTATTCATATGATCTCAGAATTCATTCGTGGTCGAAGTGTTTGGTTCGCTTCGGGTATGAGACTTTCCTGGGAAGAGTACAAGGCTAAGACATAAAACTGTAATTAGAGCAAAAGGTTGACATTCAATGTATTAGGTAAGTTTAATGGAAGAGATATTAATTCCTATCTGACAAACATGGGTCACGTTTTCTAGACATGGATGACGTTTTCTAGACATGGGTACACTTGTTCACCCCTACAGCGATTAGCTACATCGTGTCCTGTACAATAACCAACAAACCTAGATACAATGCAGTTAGACCGGTTCTTCTTATTTCGTCTTACTTCATCCGACTTCTTATTATTAATTCTACCCATCTCTTATTTTTATTCTCACTCGTGCCCAGTACTACATGTAGCTCGGACTTTGAATGGAAAAACAACCCCATGATGGAGCCATATCTGGCGCAGAGGAGGTCCTCTCTGCCCCAGACTATGAGCCGCATCCGCATCCGCATCCGCATCCCAATTCCAATACGCCGCCCAAGGAAGGATTAGTTGCATGGCTACAAGTCGTTGGTGCATTTTGTGTCTTTCTTAACACCTGGTGAGAACTTCTAGCTGCGCGACGGTTGTTGTTGTGCTGACATTTACCTCTAAAGGGGCCTGATCAATTCATGGGGGGTCTTCCAAACCTACTACCAGCTGGAGCTACTGCGGTCGGAACCTTCGTCTACCATCGCATGGATCGGCTCTTTACAGAGTTGCCTGTTCTTCGCTGTGGCTATCGTTGTTGGGCCTATGTTTGATCTCGGCTACTTTCGATCACTGCTGGCAGTTGGAACAGTTCTTATTACCATCGGCATGTTCCTCGTAGGTATCACCGAACAGTTTTACCAGGTGCTTCTCACTCAGGGAGTGCTTATGGGCCTTGGCATGGGATGTCTGTTTCTACCCGCACCGGCCGTTGTCGCTCAGTATTTCGATGCTAGTTTAGGGCTGGCAGTGAGTATCGCATCCGTAGGGAGTGCTGTTGGTACGCTAATATTCTCATGTCACTATTGGCTAGCTTACCTTCAAATGAGTTCTAACGTTGGACACAGGTGGCATGATTTATCCAGCAATGTTTACGCAGCTCGTCTCACGCATAGGCTTTGGATGGGCAACCCGCGTCATTGCCTTTGTTTTTCTGATCACTTCAATTCCAGTAATGTTGATGCGAACGAAGACAAAGCCTACCACATCAAGAAGCCTGTTTGACTGGGGGGCCTTAAGTGACTTACCGTATATGCTACTCAACCTCGGCCTTGTTTTCGGAGTCATGGGTATGTACAGTATCATGACATATATTCAGCTATTTGCCCTTAGCCGTACAAACATATCATCCTCTTTGGCTGACAACCTCCTTCTTATCATCAACTCAGGTTCTTTTGTCGGCAGGGTTGTGCTTGGCTATTTTGCCGATAGGACAGGATCCGTCAATATGCAGTCTATCCTCGCTCTGGTCTGCGCCATCTTAGCCTTTTGCCTACTGGCAGTCGAGACACCGGCAGGATTGTTGGTATTTGCAGTGGTCTTTGGCGTAGCATCTGGTGCATTCATGGGGCTCCCAGTTGCCAGTATCGTCAAGATGTCCGATGACCCGCACAAAATCGGCACTCGGATTGGTATGACTCTGCTATTTGTTGGCATTGGCTCGCTCATCAGCTATCCAATTGGTGGTGCCATCATCGGCGACGACAGCAGCACCGAGAAAAACTGGATTGGGCTGGTAGTTTACTCTGGTACACTGCTGACTGGCTCAGCTGGGGCATTGGTCGCTGGTCGTATCGCTAAAGTTGGTGGAGGGTGGAATAAGAGACTCTAATCTGCTTGCCTGCAATATGTGCAGCACGCTCAATTAGTGTCCAAGATGCCCTCCACCAGAAACTTCAATTCCGCCCAATATTATTACATATGTGTGTCCACTAACCAAATATACTCCTCTGGTATCATACGAATTCTTTAGAGGTCTTGTTATTTGAATAGATTAAGGTCACATTAGATGGGGATCTTTGGATCGGCTCTTCGGATAGTAAAATGAAATAGAGTAGATTTTCATGTCGCTCTTCTTTAGGATATTAAGAATACTTCCCAAACCGTGCTGTGCATACACCCCGCTCATCTAGAGCCAGTGTTCCTTCGCTTGGGACCCAACTTGACCCCTCACTTGTTCTCTTACCCATCTCCATAGGCCCACTGGTGATCAACATTCGAATGATGTTTGGGATGGCAAGCCAGGGTGTCTGTATATCAATATGATGATGTTGAACAATCTCATGGTCGAGATGTAATGGAAGTCTGAGATTCGGATCTGTGTTATCTATGAGTTTCTAGACAATGGCGAAGCCATTGATTTTTTAAACTTGATAAACCTAGCAAGAAAATTGGTAATAAATTACATATCGCTACTCTAGCAAAATCTCATACTCAAAGGGCTCCGACTTCAGCTCATAGTTCGGTAGTGTGGCTGGTCCACAACTCCCAGTCCCTATCCCATGATGTGCCCAATCCAACCTCACAACCGTCTCGTTCCTCTTCAACTTATGCAATTCATATGTATGCCTCGCCTTATCCAAATCCTCAGTACGATAATGGGTCGCTGTGAAACTCGCCTCTTCCAAATCGCCGAAATGCGCTTTTAAAGTCGGTCCAGAAGATTTGGCTTTAGAGAACTCAACCCAGCGCACGTCGGTGCGATTAGATGTTTCTTGCGGGAATTCATAATCAACGAAGAGTTTCTCAATTGGCAGATTGTAGTTGCCGAACTTTTGAGAGAGCTTGGTGTCTCGGTATGACTCGCCTGGTCCGCGGCCGAACCAGGCTGCTGTATCGATATGGTTGAGGGAGAGGCTGAGACCGATTCTCGCAAAGGTCTCGGGGAGGTAGTTACCTCGGGGGGTACCTGTTACTTTGATGCTTAAGGTTTTGTTGGTGAATGTATAGGTAAACTTAGTGTCCACGCTCCATTCTAGTACTGGGGGAGCGATGCGAGATGTGACTTCAATGGTGATATACTCAGGCTTACTAGACCAGGTTACTTTTTTGACATGACATTGAGTCTGGCTGAGCCGGTTGTTAGTCCAGTCCTGACCGAATCGCGATGGCGCATCATTGTCGGTAACTGCTCGATAGAAATCAAGAATGGGAGGTGTGTGAATTAGTTCAGATCCGCTCTTTTGCCAGGAGAGGAGTGTTCCGTGCACAATGTTGAATTTCCAAATTGTTTCAGAACCAGAAATGTGGAGGATAATGGGCGAAGACTGGTGTACTTTTGGACCGGGTGTTAGTGTTGGCACTTGTTTGATAGAACCCAGTCCTGCAGGCGCCACAAGCCGAATTTGGCCGTTTGCAACTTCATGACCTGCTTTAGCCCAGTTTGTAGATTCTTTTAGTGTGAAGACAAGTTCCAGGTAACACTCTACAGCTGGGATATTCTCTGTTGGGAGGCCATCAATATTCAGAAGTGCTGTAGTCCCTGGTTTGACTCCTGTCCATACAATTCAGCATGCTGTGGAAGTTATGCAATACACAAAGACAGCCGAACATACCTTTAGGAATGTAGACTTTCTTCCCAGGTTCTCTATATCCGTCTGTGATGAGTTCCCAGTAGCAATTTAAATGGTCTAATGTGACATGATCATATCTATTGATGATGTGGACTGTTTGATTATCTCCACTTGTGACCTGCACTGGTTCAATAGCCTTCCGATATTCTGTTAATCCAGGTGTGGGTGTGTGATCCGAAAAACATAAACCATCCATAACAAAGTGTCCGTCATTTGGCTCGTCGCCAAAATCACCACCATAACCGTAATAGGCCTCGCCATCAGGAGACTTTTTCCGAAGTCCCTGTCTTACTATTAGAAAGTTCTTTATTCAGAAAGGATGTATCTTTACTTACATGATTCGCCCATTCCCATATGAACCCTCCCATCAGCCTTGGGTATTTATAGAACGCTTCAACGTACTCTCTTAAAGCTCCTGGGCCGTTACCCATAGCATGCGCGTACTCACACCTAGTATTCATTAGCTTGTTGAAGTGTCATTAAGTTAAACACGGATAAAAGATAGTAAACTCAGCATCTCTATTCACCTGCTGATCTGAAGTTTCAAATGATAAAAGTATTACAGCAGAGAGCAACATATACAGTAACTTACATTACTAGCGGCTTATCCCATGTCGCATCCTGAGTCGCAAACTTGATAATTTCCTCACTTGACGTGTACATTCGGCTATAGATGTCAACAGTTTTTGCCTCTCGGTCTGCTTCATAGTGGATAAGTCTCGTTGGATCGTATGCCTTGATGAAATCATACACTAAATCTTCATTAGTAGCTATTGGGATAGAGCTCAACCATACTCACTCGCTTGATGATTCCGTCCATAGAAAGCCTCGTTTCCCAGTGACCACATAATTACGCTAGGATGGTTTTTATCCCTCGCCACAGCTTGTCGAGCTCGATCAACATAAGCTTTTTCCCATATAGGATTGTCTGAAGCCCAGCTTGCAGGCTCACCACCAATCTCACCAAGTCCATGGCATTCCAGGTCACACTCATTCAGGACCCAGAGCCCTAACTCATCGGCAAGGTGATACAACCTGTAATCGTTTATGTAGTGCGATGTGCGTATAGCATTGATATTGTGGGTCTTCATAAGAAGTAGATCTTTCTTCAAAAACTCGTAAGGAACAGCTCGACCTGAATCAGGATGGTGTTCATGACGGTTAACACCGCGCAATATCGTAGGTTTACCATTCACTAAGAAAACACCATTCTTGAGCTCTGAATTTCGGAAGCCAACTCGTTGTTCAACTGTGCAAGAATCGCCAACGGACAAGGTCAATTGATATAGATATGGTGTTTCTGCAGTCCATTTATGAGGATTCTTGATCGGGATACTGAATGTGTGTATGGGATCAGCAGTCGCGGCTAAGATCGGGATTATAGGTGATCCACTATGGTCAGTCAACCGAACCACGACCGGAGTCTTGACATTGACGTTTACTTTGATGGAAAGCGTAGCATCCTTATACTCGTTGTCTAGATGCGTCTGGATTTGGAAATCTTCAATGTGGATCTTAGGGAATGCGAGTAGATAGACGTCACGAAAGATCCCACTAAGCCACCATTGATCCTACAAAGGTTATGAGTCTTTTTTTATCAGCAGAGTGGAATTTGGTACACACCTGATCTTCAATATAACTTCCATCAGAGTACTGATAAACCTGCACAGCCAGGGTATTCTCCTCATTTTCATGGACAAACTTAGTGACATCAAATTCGGAAGGATTTCTTGAACCTTGAGAGTACCCAACCTCGGTCCCGTTAACCCAGACATGAAAAGCAGAGTCAACACCCTCAAATCTGAGTCTGAGTTGGTGGCTTGTGAAACTTCTCGGAACGTTGAACTTTCTAACATGACATCCGCATTCATTGACGTCATATGGCACTTTTCCTGGATCTGCCGGAAAAGGATAATTGACATTTGTGTATCTATTCAGTTAACTGTATTTCATTGATCAGGGCCTATGCTGGCCACTTACTGTGGACCTTTTCCATATCCCTGCAATTGCCACATTCCTGGAACTTTGATATCGTGCCATTTGGCAGTGTCATATTTCGGGTCGAAGAAGCCAAGAGGTGCCTCAAAGGGACTTTTGATCAAATTGAACTTCCAGATTCCAGAAAGTGATAATGATTTTGAATTTGATACATCACGGGTGAGGGCATCTTCCACAGAATCATAAACAAAAAAGGACGTTCTTGGCGGCAATGTATTTCTGTGTATAACTTCTAAGTTAGACCAGTCCGGAAGCTGACTAGGAAATGAATGAGTTTTGGTAGCTACTGGACCTTCCTGAGTTACAACAGGCAGCGCCGAAACGGGGTGACCATCTCTGAAATTAATATGTACAAAATCGCCGTTCTCGATTGATGGCTCGTCAATCCATATTTCTTGGCTTTGCTCATGATCCATGGCTACATATAGACATGTATGAACACGCAACTGAAAGCTGGCTGAGTCTGAGCTGAGTAAATTGGACGTCAAATTAAAGTTGGGCTTTAGTAGGATGTCCCGGAAACGTAGTGGTACCACGATGCTCAGCCCCTCTTATTCGTTTCGGGCACTTTTATATGGTCACGTGAAACAAATTTTGCGATGGACTCTATTGGTTGCATCGTACACTATTTAGCACCCCTACCTTGTGTCCTTGGCCTTCTACAAATCTAGGTAGGGTTAACACTTACTTGCGGAAATGGAACCCGAAAGTTGGACAGTTTCAGAATATTCGACTACTCGGGCATTAGTGTTGGAATCATTCGCCAAACTTTGTGATTGGTCCCCTCGTACATCTGTAATAGCAGAATAAAACTTACGACGAGGCTATCGTCACCATCTCAGATTCTGCAGATTACAACACCAACAAAGCTTGCGTACTCCATTTTATGCTGCGCTCTGCTCCACCGCGATAATTCACAACATGTACCCATTTGTTTTACGTGCTAGGCTCCTTTTGATGCCTTCGAGGTTGTTCAATCTTATTATTGTCTATATATACCTTCAGTCGTCGCTGTCTTGTTTCTAAAATATTGAAAACGAACATACCACTTTCTTCATATACTGCTATAGCCAGCAAACAATATGTTCTCCAATTCACCTCATACCATATGCTCTATCGTAATTCTTACGCTCCAATTCCTATCGGCTGCAACCGCACAGCCCTCCAATACGCAAGTGACTTTTGACGAAGTACGCCAATTTCCGAATCATTTCATGTCCTAGTTCTTAGCTTATCATTATTCTCTAATAGATCACTCCTTCCAAAAGTCTCACATGGCAACCATGCTACGGCAACTACGAATGTGCTAAGCTCGATGTACGTAGATACTATGTTTTTTTGAATTTACAAGATTGGAAAATTAACACCAATTTGACAGGTCCCGCTAGACTACTCTCAGTTAAATGGAACTCGAGCTTCGGTACCTTTGATCAAAATCCCCGCTCAGCTCAATGGGACTAACAACAAATATCAAGGGATGATAATGACAAATCCAGGTATGTTTGCTACGAATCACCATTGTACAAAACCCTAAATACTCCAGGTGGTCCTGGAGGATCAGGAACCAGCTTCATCCTACAATCTGGATACTCGACTTTATTTCCCGTGCTCCCGAAGAACTACGATCTCGTTTCCTGGGAGCCCCGAGGGATGGGGTATAGCAACCCAGCAGCCAACTGTGGACTACAAGATCTTACCCGAAAGGCTAAACGCGCATATGGGATCTCGGGACCGGATATAACGGATACATACTACCAAACGATATTTCAAACAGCTGCTGGTGTCGGTGCACTTTGTGAAGCTCGCATCGGAGGAGACGATCAAGCTGGACCGCATATGTCGACTTCAGTTGTAGCACGAGACATGATAACTATTCTGGATGCTTTTGCCGAGACAGATCAAGGCAAAAGTGTAGATAATCCTAAAGACATCAATTACTGGGGATTCAGTTATGGCAGTATTCTAGGACAAACCTTTGCAACAATGTTTCCTGATCGTGTAGGACGTTTCGCCATTGACGGGGTCGCTGATGGAGCAGATTATTACGCTTCAGGCGGGTTCGCAATGAGCTATTATATCGACGCAGTATTCGACCTGTTTTTCGAGTATTGCTTTGAAACTGGTCCTGAATTGTGTGTTTTCTACACCGGTGCCAGCTCCAAAGACATTAAGACACGTTTCCTGGACTTGTTTGCGAATTTCCAAGTCGAGGAGGCTTATGCAAAGACATGGGACAACGCCACCTTACTCGAAAATTCACTGGGCCTAATGATGTCAACTCTTCGACCAATGACTTATAATCCTGTAACGGGATTCCCGCAAATTGCACAAACACTCATTGCGTATGAGAAAACTCTCAGCAACTTAACAATAGACAATGTTGAGGCAGCGAGCCAGGTGGCAGCTCCACCGATGGTGGATATCCCAGGATTTCTACCTGATCTAAGCGAAACGACTCCTGCTGTTTTGTGTCCAGACACTGGAAATCTCCTCCTGAATAAAACACTAGAGGATTTTCGCTCAAGTAATGAAATATTATCTAATCAATCTTATGTCGGTCATGTAGGAATTAGCACGTTTAAAATCTTGTGTACCGGGTGGTCGATTAAGGCAAAGGAGAGATTTACAGGTACAGTTTATATCACAAACTATTCCTCATATGTACGCTAATATAAACAGGAATGCTTGGTGCTACTACCAAGAACCCCATACTTTTCATCAGCAATACGATTGATCCCGCTACTCCTATTGAGAAGTCAGTCTCTCTTAAACTCTCTATGCTTCGAAAACTGACCCCTTCCCAGCAGCTACAGGGCAATGCCAAGATTCAAAGATTCACAACTCCTGACTATTGATACTCCAGGGGTAAGGCTTCCAGCCTATTTCTTCACATTAAAACTAACTCAATGATCAGCATTGCTCCTTTGTTGCCAACAACTCTTGCGCGAACAGCAAAATATATAACTTTTTCAATTCCGGTCAATTACCAGGCACAGATAATTTCTGCGCTGCCGAAGCGGGAGCCTTTGGTGTAACACTCGCGAGCTTGACAAAATTGCCTCCACCTGGCAATTTCACTCTTCCAGCGGATAATATGACACATGTTGGGAGCCCCACTCAACGTTCAGTCGGTATATCAAGTGAGACACCACAGACCGGTGGATCAGTTGTGATTGAAATCTCGTTGAAGTTTGTGGCATGTTCTTTGTTGATGGTGCTGCTTGTTGTATGATTTGATTATATATAGTTTATAGTGGTAAGGAGTATTAGATTTTATTGTTAATATATGGCTCGACTTTTTCTCTATATCTAATGTTATTATTTTGTATCGTCGCTCTATTTACGAGCTATTTACCCTCTGCCCAATTAGTTGATATCTGTTGCTACATCAAACTCCCACCTCCCTTTCACGCATTTAGTTATAACTACTTGCTATTCCGCTCCTCCCGAAAGTCGCCAACCCTATTCAATTGTATCCAAAGAGCTAATTCTGGCCCAGATATCTCAAAGATAGTTTTGCAAGCCATTTTCTTAGATCGACCATTACGTTCCTATCCTCTCCAGGTATATTGTGGTGTTCCGTAGGTGTTGCAGTTCGGTTACGTCCCCTTGAGAAAGGAATATAATCAAAGGCACCCTTTCAAGGCCCTGTTCTATTCGATACAGAGAAAGTTACACAGATTGTTTGAAGCTATATGGAGATGCAAGCGAAGGAGGGTTGTTTTCAAAATCTTGGTTTCGGGTTAAGTTCTTGGGTATTCGTCCATTTTAACATTTCTTTTCGGAATACAGACTATGCTGAAGGTCTGAGTTTAATACTCTATAAATGATATCAATTAAATATCTGATTATGCATTTCTTTTAGTGTTTCTAGTAGCTTTCACGTATAGGCTTAATAGCAAGGGCTAAAGGTATTAAAAATGTTACTCCCTTGTACTTGTGTGGGTAGTAATTGCACCTCCCAGGCAAAAGTCTGTACCGCGTGGCATTTCTATGATTGAAATCTAGGAGTACCCTAAAAATTGAATCAAACAGGATAATTGTTGTGCAAGTCAAGTAAGATGTTGGTAAGCTAATGGTACAAATATAAAGGATGGTTGGAGGCCAAAATAGCCGCCTTGCTCGTATCTCGCGGCTGTGGTTTGAAAAGAAAGATCAGCGATCAACAAAAGGCTTGGATTGATTGATCCCTTCCTGCCAAATCTTCAACTAATACAATCCTAATAATCATTCCTCATGTCAGCAATTACGACAACCCCGCTTCCACCACTTGAGGAGCGACAAGAGACCCTGCTGAATACGAGGCCACGCCATAGTCAGCTACCACCTGCCCTCTTCTCGGAATATGTGTTCTATAAAGCACCAGTACGTTAGCTTTTCCGAAAAAAGTCAAATGGTAAATGTCCCAAAATTATTTAGAGAATATACTAGGTAGCTACATTTTCTGCTGTGAGTCGTCTTCAGGTTGAAGATATTCCAGCCTCCGCTTTCGAGCATTATTTGATTTCGGTATGCTCTTTCTTCTCTTGAAAACATTGTATTTCTCTAATTCTCAAAGACCTCGCCATTGCAACGTCCATACAAAACCGAGCCTCCTCTTAGCATCGTCGAGAGCAAACGGGCGTTGAAAGTCGGTACATATTCCGATCGAACCGAATCAAGTTCCAAAGATACCCTTGAAGGGTCCGATGTTTGCTTATTGTAAGCTTTCAACGTCTTATGGCTTCTTTTCTTTTTGTAATTATATGTCAGGCTTGATGCAAATCGAAGAGAGGGTATTATTGACGTAGATATGGATCGGCCTCCTGTCAGCCTAACGGAAGCTCAAATAGATGCAATGGTCCAGCACTGGAGGCTTCCTCCGGATTTCCCCACGATAAAATGCGAACCGCAATCTCTATTTGCGTGGAAGCAACTAAACATCGTTGATAATTCAAGGATATTAGGCAAGTTTAATAAGGTCAGCAAAGCGACATCTTATTGATGATGAACCAGAAGTTATCATGCAGATGTTTGGAGGTCTATTCGTGCTGTCGTACGACTTCTCAACTACTTCGACGAGAGGCCTCTGGTTTGCCAATGATCGAAATCTCCAAGCGAAAGTTCTCACGCAGACAAATACAAATATAGCTGATGGAAAACACCCTCTGCTTTTGCCATACGTGATGTTTCGCTACAAAGCTAAAGGCATCCAGAACAGTGTCAGCAGTATGTTTGCCGGGTTCGATGGAGCTATTGAACATCTGAAACTAGCATATGGAAACAACTACGTGGACGGCTTCGAACATCACTTTTTGGTTAGCTGCAGAGCATACTATCGAAGCGCAAATACCTCGGTTGAAGAAGACTTGGAAGAGACACTGGAGCTCGGGAAATTTATGCTGGAGACTATAGAAAGTATCCGAATAGCTGATGAGTACTGCAACGTGTTGGATACCCAAATTGAGAATTCAATCTCTCTCAACATGAAACGCCTCGAAGGGTTCAAAAAAAGGATCGCAATGAAACGAGCAGGATTGGAACGTCAATTCGGAATTGTAGGTTGCTTCTGAAACTTATCTGCTATAATTAAACCCCAATTTAGATTCATGATCTCATCAATGCGCGAGATGGACGTGTCAATAAGATCATTGCAGAGAAATCAGAGCAGATAGCCCGAGAGAGCAAGCGGGACAGCACGGCAATGAAGTGAGTATTTTACAGTTTCGCAAACACAAGTATAATCTCTGTCTCAGTCCATTCAACAAAAAGTCCGAAGCAGGTAGACTCATGCTAGATCATTTTCTTGCAAGTGTCTCTCCACTGCACTATGGAATGTGGATACACCACTTTAAAGAAATCATTACTAATTTTGGATCGGAGTTGCAGAACCCTTGCTGTGCTAGCAACTGTTTTCCTTCTAGCTACCTTCATCGCCGTAAGTCTACAAAGCATCTTGCCAACATAATTTCTTACCATCTGCTGACCAATAATTCCCAAAAGACCATGTTCAGCACACCTTTCTTCAATTTCACGTCCTCGGATGATCACGCCGTCTCTCCGCAGTTCTGGATATATTGGGCCGTTAGCATTCCGATCACCATCCTCGTTACGCTTTGCTGGCTAATATGGTACCAATGGAGTTTGAGGAAGAATCGCGCAGCGGCCAAACAGCCTAGCGCTGTGAATCAATCGATATTTGGCTTCACGCGGAATGAAGATTTGTTTCTCACGTGAGCAGACATTTGTGATTGGAAATTGAAAGAGAGGCGACCAAGGTATGCTCAGGTCGGCTTAACCATACCTAGTAACACCTGGTAATTTCACTAGAAACAATTCGACTATCAAGTGAGCTCTGAGGAGGTGAATTTTCCTAATTACGTGTCCAAGATTTGTTCCCAATATAATCTTATTCCCAAATATTTATCTTGGTCTATCTGTGTCGATCTGGGAATTATTCTGATCATTTGCAAAACATTAAATAGTCAATAAAGTACTCTTGTGCAAAACAATCTATTTTTTAACCTGTCGCGCAAGGTTTCTATCATAATATGTAGTCAAATAGTTCTTATTGACAAAATAATGCTCTAGAGGTTGAATTATCAATGACTACGCTTGGGTGACCTCTTTTCTCCATGATCAAATCCAGATTTATCAGGTCATTGTTCTCAGCCCTTTTAGCAGCAGCATTCCAATCGTTCTCAATGCCCGCTTCAATATGTCTCTTGATCAGCCTCTCTTTCGCTACATCCCTCGAAACGTTAATGAACCATCTAATTATAAATTATATTAGCCTCATTGTACCATTCGTCTTGATCGACAACAAAGTACGTACGACTCATCAACCAGCTTGCTGATCTGGTCCCAGGGCTGCTCGTTGAGCAACAGATAATTCCCCTCCAACAAAATGATCCGTTGCGAAGAGGGAATGTATATGTCGTTTTCAACGGGATCTTTTAATGCATGATCAAAACTGGGTGCCCAGATACCACACGGATCTGTTAATGAACTGTTCCGGAGGGTGTAGATGAGCTGAATGAACGAGGGGCTGTCAAATGTGAATGGTGCACCACGGCGGCTGAATGGACACTCGTGGTGCTGGATGGTGGAGAGTTTTTCTTTTGTGTAGTGGAATCCATCCTGGATTGTGTTAGAGCAAGATGTACTGGGTAATTCAACACGATTTCAATCCTGAGCAGGTTGCGTTATTACCATCTTTTGATGCGACAGAAACTTAATCACAGAAATTAAAACTTCGATTTAACTTACCATAGGGACGACCTTCATCTGCTCAACATTTCTTTCGTTAAACAATTTTACCAAGGCCGCCGAGATCACAGATTTTCCTGAGCCGGGTGCTCCAGCCATGGCTATTATAATACGTTTCTGTGAGGATAAAGAGCCGTCGCGCAGCAGAGCCTCGACACGGTCGCACAGGATGTTTTCTGGCCTTTCCATGGCCATGATCTGGATGTTTGAATATGGTCAAACGGTACAAGAATAACGACAGAAAGTGGTCTAAGAAAAAGAATATACTAAGACGAATTTTAGAGTGCAAGTACAGGAGAGGGGGGAAATATTGGAAAGCATTCCGTCTTTTGAATTGCACGATATTGTGACGCGTTCAGTGAAAGCACCGTTTCCATTATCAATATTGGCGGACAACAGTCGTCCGTCAATCTGGAGTTGTTGAAGCAGAGATCCTTGCGCTGAGTTCCACCAGCAGTGCGGTTGGCGAACTCGAAGTCTCTGATTAGCCGACGACTCTGGGCATCACCTTTTTCTGACAACAATTCGAACTTCTGGGCTCTGCCCCCTGTTGGAAATTCGGATTGCTGTCGTCCGCCAATTGAAAATGTATATAGTCAAAAAGTGTCCATAATATGACCCCGCGTAGTGCAAGCCGTTTTCGGAGTGGGGTGACAATTATGGGGAGGAAATTATGGGGTGCAGATCTTCCTCCGTATTTCTGTCAATATTCAATCTAGCATTGGCGACTATAAAGACCGTCGTCTCACGCAGAGTTGCCGACGATTTCTCTACTCTTCACAGGCAGAGATCTGATATCGCATCTTCGAACAGGATACTCCGAAACCAAGAGCTTGACATTCAAAATGGCCGCAAGCATTTCTTCCGATTCTGGAAAGCCAAAGGGCATTGCCTTGCTTTTCAAAAGCCCATACCTATTAGGAGTTGCGCTGGTCAGTAAAGTTCTCTATTAAAACGACGAATTAAAAACTAATGATTTGTAGTTCGCATCGCTCGGAGGCTTCCTCTTCGGTTATGATCAGGGTGTTGTTTCTGGGGTGTTGACGATGGAATCCTTCGGTGCAGCATTCCCTAAAGTTTTTGCAGACCCTGGATTCAAGGGTTGGTTCGTATCAGTCATTCTATTAGGTGAGTCTAAATCTGGCATTGAACCATATTGTTGAAGATAGGATTACTGATGGAATAAAAAGCTGCTTGGTTTGGTTCTCTTATGAATGGTCCAATTGCGGACAAATATGGAAGGAAGACTGACATGATGGTTGCTGTTGCAATTTTCACTGTTGGGTCAGCTGTTCAGGCTGGTGCTGTAAATATTGCCATGCTTTTTGTTGGTATGTTTTGATCCCCGATACGGAGGTCCTGACGTGTCTAACATTTCACAGGGCGAGCTATTGCTGGGTTAGCCGTGGGAATGCTGACCATGGTCATTCCGCTTTACATCTCTGAAGTCTCACAACCTGATATTAGAGGCGGTCTGGTGGTCTTACAGCAGCGTAAGTCAAGCCCTAGGAGTTAGCTGAAGAGCGGCGTTCTAAGGTCACGAACACAATATTAATAACTTGTCTAGTATCTATCACGATTGGTATTCTCGCCAGTTTCTGGATCGACTACGGCACGCACTACATCGGAGGTATTCGATGTGCACCAGATATTCCTTACACAGGTGGAACCCTTGATAAGCCATCATTCAATCCTTACATGGACGTTGGCCCAAATGGATGCACTGGTCAATCTGATGCTTCTTGGAGAATTCCACTTGCCCTGCAAATCCTTCCGGCACTCATTCTCGGCTTTGGAATGATCTTCTATCCAGATTCTCCAAGATGGCTACTCTCCCAAGAGAGAGATGCCGAAGCGTTTCAGACGCTTGGTAAACTTAGACGTCTTGCGCCGGATCATCCTAATGTTGTTGCCGAAGTGCTCGACATCAAGGCTGCTATTATGTTGGAGAACTCTTATGTTCAAGAACATTATGCTGGCCTCTCTGGTGTAAAACTACACGTGGCACAGGTGTTTATTATCTCATCCAAGGACAAGACGGCAAGCTAATATATTGCAACAGTACCTCTCACTCCTCACGAACAAATCTCGGTTCCGACGACTAGCCGTAGGATGCTGCATTATGTTTTTCCAACAGTTCATGGGTTGTAATGGTAAGTGGAACCTGAAATTTTGCTCAATAAACTTGTTGGAGCAAACGACTAATGATAAACTAGCGATGATCTACTATGCTCCAACCATGTTCAAATCTCTTGGTCTAGACGGAAACACCGTAAGTGTCCCACCTCGGTAGCTCAAAACACCCATCTAACTTCTCACAGACATCACTACTCGCGACTGGTGTTTACGGCATTGTAAACTGCATCAGCACAATCCCCGCTGTTCTCTTAATTGATCGACTAGGCCGACGTCCGCTCCTCATGTTCGGCGCAGCCGGAACCTGTATCTCACTCGTGATAGTTGGAGCCATCATTGGTGCTTATGGCGATACCCTCGGGAATCACAAGGCTGCTGGGTGGGCTGGAGTTGCTTTTATTTACATCTACGATGTGAATTTCTCGTATTCTTTTGGTGAGTCACGCTCGTAGAGTTTGATAGATACTAGAGTATGGTTTGCTAACAAACGAACCTAGCTCCCATCGGATGGGTTTTGCCTTCTGAGATTTTCACGATTGCGATCAGATCAAAGGCAATTTCCATTACGACCTCTACCACCTGGATGTGTAATTTGTAAGTTTCAACGTCGCCTGCTTCACCTCCTAGGCATTAAAACATATACTAATAAACACAGCATCATCGGCCTCGTCACACCAGACATGCTCGAGACAATCACATGGGGAACCTACATCTTCTTTGCATCATTCTGTCTCCTCGCATTTGGATTCACTTATTTCTTCGTCCCAGAGACTTGTGGAAAGGTAACTATGCCCCAGCATGTTTAGATGCGAAACAGTTGAAACTTTGCTGACCAAGAAACCCTTTAGACCCTTGAAGATATGGATCTTGTATTCGGAGACACGACAGCACATGAAGAGAAGCAGAGACTTCGCCAGATTGAAGCACAGCTTCGCGGAGTGCAGATCGATGGGAACTATGCTGCAAAGGGAGATGGCGAGGAGGTATACGATCACAGCGAGAACGTATGAATATCATAAAAGCCTGTTTCAGAGATATCTCACGAAAACATATTCTGTACTTTAAAAGTGAGGGGCAGGACAAATCACCTACCCTGTGTAAAAAGATGTAGATAATATAAACATACAAGTTCAAAATTCTATTTCGGCTCTTTCACTCGAAAATTGGCCTCTGCCAATCCCCAAAATCCATCATTCTGAAATCATCCAAAGCATACGTTGCAAAACCTCCGTCGAATAATTCCGGGTTGAGCAAAACATCTTCTGGGACGGGCGCATCGAAAACCGGTGAACAAAGCTGATTAAACATTTCTAAACATCTTGTTGCAAGACTGTTATTGACCGCGGTTCGGGTTATAAGATCGCGGGAGGTGAGGATATCGTTGAGCCAAGAATGGGCTTCGACATTAGTGGGGTCCGTCATTAAAAGTATGATTGGAATTAAGCCAGCCTGGAAGAGGAAATACCTGTTCAGTATTTAGCTAGGGCGAATGAGTCGCGGAGAAGAGTGATTTCTTACAGCATGTACCAAGTACTCAGCCTCGAGTCAATATTTCTTGACATGAATTCCGATATCGAAGCAATCGTTGCTCGAGCGTGTTGCAGACAATTCTTCCGACAGTCAACTTCCTCCTCGGTCTCGGGAACGTTCACCGGCTCTAATTTCTGTCTTGCCGACCAGCGGAGTAAGACCGGACGTAAGAGTACTATTTTCAAGTTCCAGATTCGCCATGATAGACGATAGCGGGCAAATATGTATGATTGGTGGGATTCAATCAGAATAGAATTTGCTTGAAAGTAGGATGGAAGAGAATTGTCCCAATCGTCGATCGAGCTTTGAAGTCCCAGAATGTCTTGTAGGGAGGGGTCAGGCCGGGATATCAGACGGTGGTGTAGGTGATTTGTTTTGACATGAAATTGAGATTGCGCTATCAAACCTGTATAAACTGTTGGAGCTTCAATTTCCGGTGGCGGAGCTGTTGAGGTTATCGTCAAGGACTAGCTAGATTAGTATGTGTTATGAGATACTATCGCCAGTCAACTCACCTCTTCATGGATATTGAGAGCCTCGGAAGCGTCCATAATTCCGGAATGTGGTAGTAGGACCGGTCGCCCAAAAGTGATAGAGCTAGAAACCAAAAACTTAGTATCACATAGATAGTAAATCCGATAGGGTTTGCATACGCTCCGCTATCAAAAATGAACAGACCCCACCACACTCTTCGTCTCATCTCACGCTGAAGTGGTGTAATATTCCAATGAGAAAACTCCTTGTGTAATCCCAAACTCACTGCGGTTCTGACAGCAAGGCCCAGGTAGTTCCATCCAGTGTTTGGTCGGTTCCGCTTCTGGGTGTAATTACTCAACAACAGTAACGCTTGCACGAGGGCCAAGTTGCCAGTCCCGAATACCGAACCCTCACCAGATACTCTAAGCAGTTTTTGGTAGAAATAGTCGTCCATGGAGAATTGATCATCGCCAATACACCATGCACCTAGAGCCAAGACCGTGTTTAAAAGCATGAACCAAGAATAACCTTCAGGTCTGGGATGAGTGCCATTGAACTGTGCTCGGAAGGTTGGCTCATGGAGAAATGGATATGTTGTGTGGTAATGACTAAAATATGCATCAACAAATATGCCTTCAGGTACGTCTGAAACTCCAAAGCTCGGGGACATATTGCCAGAAAATGAAAGATCGGCCCTGGTTGAGGAGCCATAAGGGGCGGAATTCTGAACTTGATTCTTATCCTCGTGCAGGAGAGCTCGAAGTGGAGCGACGCTTGACGTGGCACCTGATGTGATGCTTTAGTAAAAGTCGTTCAACGATTTGAATCTCAAATTACCCAAATATCCCGCCCCAGCCGGATTAATCGATAGAGCAGCCATTCCATCAGCTACCCCGCCCGAAGGAAACTCATGTTCCGCCCAATCAAAGCCTTCGGCCTCTCTGGGAAGACTTTCTATACCAGAGCCAGCGGCGTTTCCGGGAGCAACAGGATCTAGAACATCCTGGCTGACTTTTGATGAGCTTGAACTGGTTTGGTGGTAGCTTGAGGCCACCGTACTAGCTTTTGGCTCTTGCAGATAGGACGCTAAGATGGAGTCCAAGCTGACACCTGGAATCAGAGCCGAGAGAACAGCTTGTAGTTCTCGTACACGATCCTCTGCAGCCGTAAGATTGCTAGCAAATAGTAAGTAAATGGGGAAGCTCATGGGAGTCAAGGGACGCTGCGTAAATTCTGACCTTCTAGTTAAGGGTGTCCTAGATACCTTTGGACTGTAAATACAAGGCCAGCCATGCCGACTACACGAATTACATGCCGGCTGTTCCTTAGGGCACTAAAAGCAATGTGTTATTTTAGAGGACGAGTATGGCTACGTAATCGCGCGTCTGCATTGTTGAGATTTACCTTGAATTTGCGAGCTCTGCAAGCGTCACACTGGCAGAAAACAGTTAGTATTTCACCTAGGCAAAAAATGAGAGCGGCAAGAAAAACCGTACTGAAGAATATAGCTCGCTACTATCATCATTCATTATGAGACTATGTTTGTAACGCGAAAGAGGATATTATAATGTTGTTTGGGGTTTATCATTAACATGACGTTACCAATGGGGTTTGTTTTTGCGTGCATGCTGCGTTGTGGTAGTCTAGATTGAAAGCGGTGTACAATATTGTGAACCAGCTTGGCAGAATTGAAGAGATTAGATTAGTTGTGTAATATGATTCATAATAGAAATAATGTAGTTCACAAGTTAATTGTCATCCCAAGCGAACTGTTACATTTTCCTTAGCATTGTACAAAATTATTACATATCTTGATAATTAATTAGTCAATTAAATAATTCTAACTTTTTATCACAAATCCAGATCTTGAGGCAAGATCTTCAGGAAGCATTCTACGTCTACGAATGTTGGCCAGGCCGTACGAACATGCATCTGCAGCCCATAGGATGTTAACCTGGCCTGCAATATAACAGCTCTTGATTCAGTCCCTGGCGCCGAGTATAGCAGACACGAATATTCTTGAGCAGAACGGTTTGGCGTTCATGGCTAGCTAGATCCAACTTTCGTAGATAGTTTTATTCAGCCCTATATGAGCATCTCTACCAGTTAGAAGCTTTCTTTATCAGAAGACTCTTTTTCTACGAGCATTGTCTAAAAGAACAAAGAAAGGCAACGCAAGATATTGGCCAAAAGTATAACTAAGACCCGCGAAACGAATTTTACATAGCATTGATCATTCTTCTCTCCTAACCAGCTCAATTTCCTAGATGCGGCTTTAGTAGATATCGTTGTCAGGGTCTACCGAGATTCATGCAAATTTGAGTTCTTTAAGAAAAGCAGCCGCGTTGAGTTGAACAATTTTATATCGTTAGAGATTCCAAATCCTATCTAATAATACTTAAGATGGTAATTTAGATTTCCGAATATGCATAGGATCGAGCGATACCAAGATCTTAGATATCTCTATTAAAGGACTGTTGCAGCCCTACAGCGAGTGGCTTAGTTTACAATTAATCCTCACCCCAACAAACGCAAGCTTTGCCTAATCCATTCCTTAGGAACAAATTTTTATATCTAAATCACAGACTCAACTTTGCAGCTTTCTGTCAAAATATCAATAATATTCTTTAGCTCTATTCTGCAATAGTAGAACACAAAAGAGTCGCATTTGTCCTGAGTTCTTTACAATATAGAAGTGAAATTTTGGACAACTCAATCAATGCTCAATGTTTAATTCAATTATTCCATTGTCCACCCTTTATCAACACCAAATATTTTGTCGTTACTCCTTGTAATAACTCTTTACGGATTTCTCACAATCTGCCTACCCTCATCCGAAAGTGGAGAGCCGTAATGAATCAAAACGCTCTTCTATGCATCCCCTCTAAAATTGACTGCCTGCTGGTGAATGCAGAATGCCTCTACAATATCGTCCACAATGCCACCATCACCGCAAGACCACCCACGCATCGAATGCTAGGCTGCGACGACATCGGAGCAGCGCCCAAAAATGCCCAATTTGCGCATGTTTCGGAGCCTGTGTCTCCTTGGATTGAGAAACTCTGGATACCTTGACCTACCACTTGGCAATCTCCAGTGGATTTGGTCTGGCAGGACTGCAGATACCAAGGATGCCTCTCTGGGGGATTGTCGCCCCCATTCTCCTGGCTTGCCTGCTGACAGTCCGGAAGTGAATAGACGTTGAAACGGCGTCCTGGAATTTAAAATGTTAGTGTAAAGTTGCCAAATGGAGAAATTACTAAGAACTCTCCAAAACATCTAAAAAGTCAAGAATAAATTGAGAAATTGAGAGCATACCTGCTGGCTTGCCTTCTACAGCCTGATCACTAGTAAGATTCACTTGGTTGACCGACACTTGGGTGTAATTGCCGGCGGGAACGTATACATCGAGGTTCCTGAGCGTATAGTTGACTCCTAGCGAAAGGCTGGAGTCGTTCAAGCTGTCCGTCCCGCGGCCAAGTTGAAATCCAGTTGTGTTGTGCTGCGAGAAAGTATCGCTGAGGCTGAAACAGGTAAATGCAAAAGGCGCGTCGTCAGTGGTAAGAGATATCCATTTTGATTGACTCTCGCTGCCACATGTTGAAGTACCCTCGTTGGTACTAAAGCTAATTGTGAGGTTCCCGCTGATTTGGCTGTTAGAGCTTTCTCTCTGAGTAGCGAGGGCAACTTACCTAGCCGCAGACGCCAGGCGTGTTAGAAATAAAAGGCACCAAGTGGTGAGAGGGTGCATGGCAAGTATATTTATTATGTTGACAGATTGTTGACGCGTGTTGACGTTGTGCGATCTTGGTGGAAGATTAGGAGGAGGATATTCAGGGGCAACATAAATAAAAGTAAGCTGTTGGCTGTAGACCATGTGCCATTGTGGCAGGCACATGTACATCGAGCGCCAAGGTTATAGCGTCATCGTGCCTCCAAGTACCGTAGAGACTGTAGAGACCGCCAAGGCCTAGAAATCCAACCCCAAGATTTATCTCCCCCCTTGTTTCTTACGTAACATCTGCCTGATGCTTAATGCACATCGTCGTCGCTAGTAAATAGTACACTTGCCTCTAGCTTCTATAATCTACCATTATCTAAATATCACAATCACTGTTAATATGGAGTGCATGCGCTATTCTTCATTTGTTCTAACAATTGATGATTTAAGCTTATAAGCTATATGTTTATTTATAAATACAACTACAATATCTACTGTCTTATATTTCTGCCCTACCCATACCTGAACTCGATCCCAAGTAGAGTGCAAATTATTTCACAAGCTGTGCTTTACTCTTCCACTATCTCTCCATCTTGGTCCGTGTATTTCACTGGCGCGTCTGGCTTGACCAAGTGCCTTTAACACATCCGCTGATAGCCGTACAGTGAGTGGTCCAATGGTGACAATGGCTGACAATCACACTACAAACCCGCCAATGCAGACGATCATCCTCTCCATGGAAGTGGACGATGACAATTATTTTGAAAGCGAATACCGGCTACGAATCGGAAACCGAGTCATATATCTCGTCATCTCTCCCGGAACCTTTGACAGAGATACATTTTCATTCACCCTTCAGTTCCTGCCCCGTCTTCCTTACAACGAGGAATGGACCGTGGCCAACATCTCATGAGATAAAACCAGCAGCAACTTCGGAGCCTCCCTCTTGAACTGAACACTAGCTGGCGTCAAGTGTCAATGGCATCATGCCAGGTCTGATTGCCTAGAGTTGGAGAAGACTAAATAGCTCACGGCAATGGCTTTCGAAGCCCTCTCACATTCGATCCTCCCAATCACTCTCCCACCACCAGCCACCATGATCGCCAAAATAGCCCGTTTCGAATGGGAGCTGCCTCGCATCGAACAAGAACCGAGAGTATATCAGTTACTTGAGAGTTGCGGACTGATCCCGCGCTTCCTCGCCCATGTCCATGAGAATGGTCGCATCATGGGTTTTTTATTAGAGAAAATAGAGGGACGCTCTGCTTCCTTCCAGGGTCTGAGCGTCTGCGAAACCGCTCTAGGGAAACTCCACGAACTGGGACTTGTACATGGGGATGTGAACCGATACAACTTTCTCGTCACTGAAGAAGGGGTGAAACTACTCGACTTTGAGCATCTTCGGGAGAATGCTAGCTCCGAGTCGATGAGTAAGGAATTGGAAAATCTGGGTGCGGAATTGGTTGACGAGTCAGGATGAGGAGGAGGTTTCATTTTCCATGGCGAAAGTAACTGAAATCTAACCTCGAGACATACCTGCTAGTTTGTTGATGATGCGCATGTATTTGCAGCGTGCGTGGGAAACGTCAAATGCGATGGCAGCATCAGATAGATCTTGATAAAGCCGGCACCCGATAGATGTCTTATTATTATTTCAAACGATTTGAAACAAACCAGGAAACAAATTTCCTATAAATAGATGTGCTATAGATCGGACAAGTAAATGAAGCAGGACTCAAGTCCATAGTGTGGATGAAAACAAAAAAGAACTCGGAGGATTGAGGAAGCAACAAGGATAAATAGCTTAGTCACTCCGATAGTTGACCCTGGGTATTTCCCAGCCACTATAACAGGAGAACTTTCACGTGACAGGAAAATCGCTTTAATAGCCTCTATATATATATATATATATACTCGGGACCTGTGCTGTCACATATTTTGAGCTTGGGAGTCTTTTAAACTCTCTTTGTTGCCTTAACAGCCCAAGTTCCCATCTCGGTATACCCCAGACGTCTCCAACAGAGCCTCACAAATCCTCAGTCTAAAAGCCTCTGCCTGCCGCCTACCCAATTGTTTGCTGAGTCAAGAAGCGCCATCGTCCACAAATCAACAAGGCAGCAGATATGAGGCGGAGATCTAGAATCATAATGGGATAGATATTGCGGGTATGGCTGCGGACGGTATGCATTATGCGAGGCAAGTGAAACTTGATACACCATTCAAATGGCGGTGATAGGCCGGACACGCACATGTTCTTCCCCGGATACTCCGTGCATCCTACCAAAGCCGCTCACAACATACAACGCTATCATAGGACCACGAATCCGGTCACCTATATACAAATCCACTCTAGGCAAACGAGGCTGCATGCTTTGGATCGTTCGCTTCCTCTCGTCAAGCTTTATCTTTCGCCTCGCCGATATCTCTCGCGCTTGGGCTGACCAGCGCGGCGAAAAGCTTACAGCCACTCACCGAACAACTCACCGAGTAAGTCTGCCTATCTCACCTGACCATCATGCAACGATGGCTGCTGTAGTGGGGGCTATACTCTCTCTTTTCTCATCTAGCTCCAACGTCTTCGAGTACATGCGGAAATTCCACACGTTCGATCTCCCACACTTACTCCCTGTGACACCTCACCCCGTAGCTTTACTTATGCATGTACTACCTTGACCTCCGCTACCGTTCCAATCGTATTCACAGCACCGAGGCTTGGCATGCGACTTCAACCAGATCCTCGTCTTGCTTGAATATACGGAGACTGATTCCCAACATCTTTCTCAGTTTCACTCTCACATTCACAACCTATTCCAAACTCTAGCTCCAACTTCACTCGCTCTTTATATGGTTATTCACCTGATCATCGAGAAGTTAAGAGATCATTATTCAGGCTGCCGAACAGTTAGAGAATAAAACACAGCCTTTATGACATCTATGCTTTCGTCGTTTTCCACCGCCCAAAAATAACAAACCAACTCAAAATGTTGGAAAGTTCCCCTCCAGGCTGGGGTGAGGCCTCGGAACATTGCCAAATCCTCTTGAAACAGGCAGTGCGATCGCTCGAGGCTGCTTACTCCGCGCATCAAAATATTCTCCGGGCGGCCAAGAACCCATCCACCACCCGAGAGCTGTTACGATCCGATATATCGACTGTAGACATTAAGTTCAAACAAGCGTTTCACAGCCTATCACTACTCCACATCATTCTATACAACCAGGATTGTAGCATTGGCGATGGCATGTCGATTTGGAAGAACTTCAAAGTCGATTCAGCTGTGGTTTCTGAAAAGATATCGGCAGTAGAGACTCTTGTCTCTGAAATCAAAATCGATGTACCACCTTCGATCGTTTCCTCAAAAGCTGAGATAGCTGTCAAGCTTGATGATAAAGCCAAGGTTCAAAGTGAGGTGAAGGTGAGTAGCGAGGAGACTGAGGTTACTCCACTTGTTTCCTTTGTCTCGCGGGAAAGCTCGCCAAAGGTGGAACTAAGCAAGTTACAGACCATTTCCCCGTATGCACCGGCTGCCAACCTTATGAGAAGATTGAAGAATTTACGTTGTGTCATAGAGAAGAGATGCGAAGAGCATGGATTCCACGTTGCCATCATCCAAGCTCTTCACGAGCTTGAAAAATACTTCCACATACCACGAGATCCTACGACGAGCAGTCTTTGGAATATGGACCATCAACAACAACGAAAAGTGAAATTCGAAGAATCAAATGAACAAGTCGTTTATCGGTGGAAGTGCGAGTGCACATACGACGATGACACGCCTGTTCCCTCAACCGCAGATACAGACGACCATTCAGATGATGCGTTTTGTCCCAGAAATATTGAGAAGGACGAGGCTGAAATCAGTAAGCAATTCCAGTCACCCTCCAAAAAGATAAAGAATCGTGTTAACAGTCCACAAGGAAAAAGGTCAAAAGACCCAACCACAAGAGCAAAGGCGGAGGCTATTCTTCAGATCACCTTGGATCATGTCGGTCGTCAGAATATCAAACACCATTTTCTATTAATCAGAGATCTGATTAGATCAGAGTATCGGAAGCCTGATCCCTGGGTAGAACGACAATTCGGTATAGTTCTCTCCGGACCTGGAAATACCGGTAAGATTGAAGCAAATTGAAGTGAAGCATGACCATCAACTAACATCTGTGTATTAGGAAAGGCAATATATGCCCGAAATTATGCAAAGTATCTGATTGCTTGTGGGGTTGTCCACGACACCTTTTACGAGTTTGAGGCCAACGCAATGTTGACGAGACATGAGCCGCATCGAACGATGGGATATTTTAGCACAAACGGGGGCGTCTTGTTTAGTAAGTTGAGCCGGTTCCAAGCTAAAAGTTCTCTCCGTCTGGTATTCCAGATCCGATTTGGCCTCTATTCATGAGGCTGACGAAATTCCTCTTCACTGCTTTATAATAACTAAACCAGTGTGTTACCTAAATTAACACTCCAATAGTTAACAATGCACATGAACTTGTCTCATTCCGGCACAAAGAAAAACATGCGTTGGATTATATTCTTACTAAGGTCGCCAAATCCAATGGAAAACTCATTTTGATCCTGTCAGGGCATGAGGAAGGTATGAACGCCTTTTTAGCCGAAACAAATCATCGAAAGCTGTTACCATATGTCCTGCCATGTCCAGCATTTGAGGAAAATGATGTGCAAGACATCATCTGCCGCGAAATGGAGAATTGGTTTGGTACGGATACCACGGTTGAGGACGGCTGGGATGGACTTTACATTCGAATCGCAGCTAAGCGAATCATCACAAAGGAAAAGGTGAAGAACGAAAAGGCGCCTGATTTTGGGGAGGCTATTAACAAGCTCATCACGGAAATATTCACTCGTTATTATGAACGAGTGACAGAGAAACCAAAACCAGAGGATGCTAAGAAGACGGAAGAGTCAAAAGATAATACGTTAGTGGATGATAAACAATCTGAGACAGAAAAATCATCATCCAATGAAGTCTCTTCAGACCTGAAGAGTCCAGACAAAAAGTCAGGATTGGATACTCCAGATGAAAAGATGGATCAAAAAGATCCCATCGATGCTAAAAAGAACGATTCGACACCAGCAAAAGATACCAAACGACCTGAAACGCCTCCCAAAGTTTTAACTGAATCATCATTCGCTGAAACTAAGTCAGAGGATCAGGCGGAATCCGATAAACAATCCAACCTAACAAAACTCAGAACCAAGTGCGTTGGTCCCCACTTATTTACCAAAGATGATATTCTTGGTCCCTGCCCCGGCCAAAAGATGCAGGAAAGTGAGTCTTGGAAGAAGCTCCAGACTCTCACTGGACTTGAAGATGTGAAAAAGGCACTTCTCCATCTGTCTGAGCTAGCACGGACAAACTACGAGCGAGAGTTAATGGAATTGCCACCCATAGATTTTACTTTTAATCGTCTCTTCTTAGGACCACCTGGAACTGGCAAGACGGTTGTGGCGAAGCTCTACGGCCAGATTCTCGCTGAGATGGGCGTGTTAAGTAAGGGCCATCTGGTAGTTAGAAATGCAACTGAGTTGGTGGGCAAATATATAGGCTGGTCCGAGGACAAGACCAATAAAGCACTCGAAGAAGCAGAAGGAGGTGTTTTGGTGATTGACGAAGCATACACACTTGGTGGCAGCGATGTTTTCCGCAAAGCCATAATTACCACACTAGTTGGCGGGATTCAGAATGTACCAGGCGAGGACCGCTGTGTTATTCTCGTAGGTTACGAAGATAAAATGAGAAACATGATCAGTGATGCAAATCCTGGTTTGGCACGGCGATTCCCGATGGAAGACGCTTTTATCTTCAAAGACTACACACTGACACAGCTGGAGAGTATCATGAAGACGAAATTGGAGGAATACAAGCTTCAAGCTAGTCCGGATGGAATTAAAGTCGCGATGGGGGTTCTTGATAAAGCACAAGCCAAACTTAATTTTGGCAATGGGGGTGAAGTAGAGAACCTCAGTAAGTAAACATTTCACTTGAAGTGAATGCTCAATTATCTCCATTGGTATTTTATTAATCCGTACATCCAGTCACAAGAGCTAAATCCAATTGTCTCGCCCGATTAATTCAACTTCCCATCTCTGAACGACCAAAGGTGTGGTTCTTCGAACCCCAAGATTTCGATCCTGAATACGATCGAGGCGACAGTGCCACCACGAAGTTGAAAGAACTCTTCGCCGACGTTGTAGATTGCGAACCCGTCATATCCAAATTTGAACAATATCAAATTGTCTCACAATCCATGAAAGCCCGTGACCTCGACCCTCGTCCACTTATCCCAACCACATTTGTGTTCAAAGGCCCGCCTGGAACGGGTAAAACAACGACTGCACGGAAGATTGCACAGGTTTATTACGATATGGGATTTTTGGCCGCGGCGGAGGTGGTGGAATGTACGGTAACAGATTTGATTGGCAGCTATCTTGGCCAAACAGGGCCAAAAACTATCAAAGCCCTCGAGAGAGGACTGGGGAAAGTATTGTTTATTGATGAGGCGTATAGATTAGCTGAAAGCGCCAGTGGTTCAGGAGGCGGGTATGCCAGGGAAGCAATCTCGGAACTCGTGGACCAGCTTACGAAACCAAAATTCATGGGGAAGATTATTGTTATATTGGCTGGTTACGAGGATGAGATGAATGCTTTATTGGCTATGAATCCAGGATTGGCATCAAGATTTAGTGAGGAGGTTCACTTCAAGCTAATTTCACCAGGTGGTTGCTTGACAGTCCTGCAAACGAAGTTGAAGGATCAAGGAATCGAGTTCCCAGTGGCAAATGACAAAGAAGCAATGGAGTTCAAGCAGCTGGAGAGATTAATGAGAACGCTTTCTAACACGAGAGGATGGGGAAATGCAAGAGACGTCGAGACGTTGGGGAAGGCGATGTCGAGAAAAGTCTTTGCTGGTGCCAAGATTGCGGAGGGTAAATTGGTTTGTGATACCGCGCTGGCTGCAAAGTGTATGGAGGAGTTCTTGAAGGAGAGAAAAGAGAGGAATGGCGAGGGCGACTTCTTGCACTCGCTTTATAATTAACACGATAGCGGCGGATACTGAATGGACACCACGTAGATAGCATGAGTTTCAGGCCGTCGCATTTTCGATGTAGATGCATATAGCTATGATAGGAGCATAGATGATCAGATGACGCACCTTATTCACGGAATAAATATTACAATATACTTTTGCAAACAGCAACAGTGACTTGTTTGTAGTATCTAATGACGCAACTGGTGCCACAGCTCTCTATCTTGGACGTCTTCCTGTGCCCAACATTCTTGATCTTGTGGAGTACGTGACCCGTGTTTCACAGAAGACTTTACCTAATGCGTTTGCTTGACTGATAGCAGTTTGGAGTAGCTACCCGACATCTCGCCTTCGCGTATGCTCTGAGAAACACAAGCGGGGTGGCTGAGATTCGAATTGTATACTATTAAGGAATTTGATATGAAACCTCTTTGTAAAATAAATTTCAGCAGCTTTAATCGAGATATAGACTCTTTAGTTCCGAGAAGTGTCCTCCAAAGCTGTAAGATATTTTCAGAACTCTTCTGAGAAAGCATCGTTCAAGCTGAGATGAAACATTTTTTGGTAGCAATTGTCGATATCCTGCGACCATCCTTCCGCGAGCCTTCCGTACTGCGGTGGCCGTTCAATTTTTCGTATAAGTCTGTTTATGACTAATCTGGGATTCTGAAATGGATTATGACTACATTGCAAGTTTCTGGAGAATGCCGCCAAGCTAACACCAATGGCATTTAGTTTGATATATATCAGACTGCTTGAGGTATCGATATTATTTGGAATAGAGTTAATAGTTAAAATGTATCAGGTAAAAACCATTAGGAATAGTGGACATGACTTGATAACACCTGCCATATGTAACACTAATGCGACCATCGCGGCTTTCCACATCCTAAAGAACACCAAGACGCTCTGTCATACGTACTGATTCAATAACAAAGAGGCCCTTATATTTAATCCCTACGCAACTAGAATATCACTACCAGTCCTAAACAATCAACATGCAGATTCTAAAATCCCTCGTCTTTGCGTTTCCATTGCTAGGTTCAGCTGAATTAATCCGTTGCGCGACCGGAAACCCGAGTTCGAAGTTGCAAAATGCCCATACTAATCAAGCAAAGGTCGATACTGCCAATCGGTTCAATGACAAGATTAACACTCACCCCAAAGTCTCCGTAAATACCTTTGTCCATATCATCAGCAAGGGACCTACACAAGAGCAGGGAAACTTGCCACAAGCGAAAATCGTTGATCAGGTACATTGGGGGTCAACTTACACACTGTTTGCATAGAGCTGATAGAGTCTCAGCAGATAAATGTACTTAATCGCGGATATAGGGGAACTGGATTCACTTTTCTGCTCAGAAACATCACACGTATTACGAAGAAAGAATGGGTACCGATATTTCCCGACTCTAAACAGGAGCTGGCTGTGAAGTCGTCACTTCGTCAAGGAAAATATACTGATCTAAATGTGTGGTTGATGATATTACTCTAGCCTATCAGTGAGACTAATGCGACTTCAGGTCTACATAAATGAGATTGGTGGTGGCTCTGGCGAGATCCTAGGCTATTCGTAACAGGTTCCACTGTCCTATTCATTTGCTGGCTAACGAACGCAGCTCATTCCCGGACTATCTTAACAAACAAATATTCAGCCTTGATGGAGTGGTTGTTGATCCTGGCACACTTCCTAACGGAACCTTCCCAAAGTATGATCTGGGTATCACATTAGTGCACGAAATTGGGCATTGGCTAGGACTTCTTCACACCTTTCAGGAACCCAATGGACCGTTCATCAACTTTGGAACCGGATGCACTGGAGATGGTGACTACGTGTACGATACTCCAGCAGAAAAGTCAGCAGCTTTTGGCTGTTTAGAAGTATGTTCATTTAGAGTAAAAGGATGGTTGAAGTAAAGACTTCTAAAATACCTTAGGGGCGAGATACCTGTCAAGGAGCCGAATCATTGTCTAAGCCAGGTTTAGATCCTATCCATAATTATATGGATTACTCCGATGATGGTAAGAAGATTTTCTGATAGAATGGAGTTGTTGCACTGACATATGTAAACTTAGGTTGTCTAAATACGTTCTCAACAGGTCAGATCACTCGTATGCATGTGCTCTACAAACAGCTTCGGGTTAATGCAAATGTTCTCGGTTGAGAAGATAGTCGCACATGATAGCAAATTAGAGAGAGCAGTGATGGAACTTTTGATCAATGAAGTGTTAAGAAATCTGACAGGAACCAACTGTTTACAGATCATAGATAGAACTACCCTAATCGTATAGATACCTATCTATCGATCTATCTATCCTTCAAAATCAGTTAATTATATATCATGAGATCCCATACAAGTGGCATATGAGCATTCTATTTGAGGTTTTCGAATGCAGTTTTCATTCAAAGTTCTTCACATTCTCCGCTCACTATTATTTCTCGTAGAACGGAAACGTGATTATTCGTTCACAGCCCATTGCTAAGTCCCTTACTGAGTTCTTATAATTGAATTATGTAGGAACCCCTTTTCAATATACGCACCGACCTATTTGAGAATTCGAAAAGCAATTGTGTTTGGCTACCTAATGGACTAGATGTAAAGCTTGCCAAAGCTCACATGGCGCACTTCACAAAATCCAAGTGTTGTTCAAACAAATAACATAAATATTGACAGATAATTCGTCTACTCCAACCAGTCTATATGCCCTTACAGTATAGGTTTTCGTAACCTTCTCTATAGCTTCTGCGAGTGTAACTGAAATGAGAATGTAGAGTAATTCTATCTGGATACCAGTATAACATATAACGCCTTCCAAGAAAACTGTAACGGCAGTAGACCCAGTACCGTCTGAATGTTATACAAGCTACCTAGTCTTCCACATGAATATACCGGTATGGCTTGGCCGTGAATGGTCCATCCTTCCAGGCGACAGGGCGCTTGTAGGCTACGCAGCCATAGGTACCGCGGCACTCGAGAGTATTGTAGTTCTTCCTGCCACTATCAGCCCAGGAGTGGAACAGAGTGACGTGGCCAGCAGCACCAGCGGTACCAGGGCCGAGAGTACCAACAAAGTCGCCGGGCTTCAGATCGTTCCAGGAGATAGATTTAGCGATCTGAGGGAGACTGACGGTATTGTAGCCCGGAGCAGAAGCGTGTAGTGCCATGGTAACAAAACCTGAGCAATCAGTACGATAGCGAGTACCTTTTGAATCTGGGTAGGTGGCACTCATGGAGTAAGGAACATGGCGTGATACCCAGTACTGTCCGCGGGCGATGATCTCGCTGCGCTTAATCTTGCCATTGATCGATGAGCTTCCGCCATTAGTGCCGCCGCTTGGGGTACCACCACCACTGCATTCCTTCGTGACCATTTGTGATGTGCCGGTCTTCACATAGTAGTCGCTAACGTAACAGCTATCAGAGGTCTTGTCCCAAAGGTTGTGTCCATTGATGCTCTCGCCTACTACTTGGCAGGTAATTTTCAAGTCCGTGTTTTGAGAGTACGCCCTGATGTACTTATTTGATGAGGAAGGACCATCGCGGCAATTAAGAGTATCTGCGATGACAGGATATGCACTGGAAAAAGGAGCAGTGAAAGCCAACGAAAGGGCCAAGATTGCAAACTGCATGATGTTATTGAGTTGTGCAAATTTCTGTTTATTTTTGTTGATTTGTTCCGAAATATTTTATTTTGCTTTTAACTTGTTGTAAAGAAGATTTGTTGATGATGTATTGGAAGTGCAGAAGGCAGCTTTAATAGTGCTTTATACTTTAAGTCAACTCGATTTATTACTATGAGACGGCTGAATCCTAAGCGTATCGGCACAACATCTAAAGATTGAAAGGTAATGTTTGGAATGGGTCCAGCTTGTTTTCGGATCAGGATCAGTACGGCTGAATAGATACCGCGTAAGAATAAGTCTGTTGACAGAATTCAAAAAAACCAGCAAATAATTTACACATCAACAAATTCTGCCCCGCCTGTCATACGTGTTGGATGCAACCAAATTGCTGGGTAGGTCTCAAAAATCATAGGAATACATGGTAAGACGGGCCAAAGTTCAATTAATGAATGCAGGGCAACTGATTCCTACGATTCCCTTCAAGAGTGTCAGCATGGTGATGTTTTTCAGCTAGCTTCCCTACGTCAGCGACCGTCGCTTTAGGCGCGTTTAGAACACGCAACAGCCACTCGCGGGTTATTTGAACAGGCAGAATATACCATAACGCCATGCTAATAGATGGATATCTGGTCAACCGCTAGAGATCTAGAGCGTATTCAACTCTAATCTGCGAAATCTCACAAAACCCCACCTTCTACAACCCTCAGCACGGTTGATGCTTTCGCTTACACTTTCGTAGAATCCCTGCACGTAGTAATAGCCTCAACCAGCATCTGGGTGGTAGAGCTATTTTAGACTTGCTGGATTGTAAAGGATTACTGTTGTTCGATCAATTATCTTCATCGACTGCCAATCTTGTGCGAAGCCATTTCGTATAGACTGTTTACTGCAGCGAAGGACTTATGGAGCCACCGCCACTCGCTGAAAGAGTATGGCGCAGGTAATCCTATTCCCCCACTCAACTTTGCTATTGTTACACAAATATACCCTTAGGCAATTCCAACATATACCCTTTACCCAAATTTGTCTAAGGCCCACTCCGATTGTAAATTGTCCGACAGTTTTTACAGCTTAAATATGGTCTGATTAGCTCTAGTTAGAATAGTGTTGGTATATCCTTACGAGGTATCTCCATCGATTGTCATGTGACTAAGCCACATGACCGTCCATATGTGCATTACCAATATATAGTGAACCCTTAAATAGACTAGAGTAGTCTGGAAATTAAGAATATTGCAGATAGGGAACTGTGAATGAAGTGCTTACTTGATGTTTCTTAAAAGAAGTGGATGCTTGAACATGTACGCATAATGCGTCCCAGAACCAGTATTGAGTGGAAATTTGACTTGATTCTATGTAGAGAGAATATTGAACTTCCAGGGTATTTGCAGTTAAATTCTTTTGATGATCTCAAAGCATACCAGGAAGAATGGAAATCTTGGGAAATCAAGAATCAGCGCACCAAAGTCAGCTTGACATGTGAGTTCTCGTCTGTTAGACTTTTCTTCAGCTACGGCTACGCTACAAACTAGATGAAAAATACTTTGTTCGAGAATCAATAGACATATAATCTTGGGCTTGGCAAGGGTGAGTACTGATAAGGCTCCAGAATACATAGCGGGCTTGTTCTTTGAGCATCCTAGAAGTGCTCAGAATGTTTAGGCAGAGGTTTACCATATGCTGAGTGATATCAGCTGTGGCACTGGCCATAAATAGCGATCGGCATGACCGAACTTACTTTTTCATATACCAAATTTCACGTTGGCACACGCACTTCAAACACATTCTTCAGATATGGAGCTGATAGCATTGTCTAGGCTGCTTTTTTTACATTTATGTACTTCTTGTTGTACCTGAAACTTCCTGTTATTAGTTCCGGTGCCTAATTTGTGCTACGTTGCGGTGACAATAGCTCAATTATGTATTGTCACATCGACAAAGCAATTTTTAAGGTTTGTGGACACAACTTATGCAAAGGTTGTGCAACATGTTATGTTTGTGATGCAATCTAATTTCCGCTTTCACTAAGCCTCGAGAGTATTACTTTAATGGTTATAAGTACGTCCTCATGTACTGCAGGTTTCGCTCATCGTAAACAGAAAGATAGAAGAAAGTATATTAAACCTACAGGAGACTGCAACAGGAGTACGTTCAATTAAGATACAAAGCAGAAACTCTCAATATGACCAAAATCACCAAAATCACCAACATCCTGATTCCACTACTTCTCGCCTCGTAAGTTGCGCTTTCTATTAGTAGAATACAACTGCGTTCAAGAGCTAAAAGTCACAGTACACAGACACTCGCATTCCATCTCAGCGCCCAAGTCTATCACCAGAACAACACGATCGAGACAGGAACCCCTCTCTATGTAACTCGATTCGGTTACCTCACATCTGAGATTGGGGATGCTGATGAGTTCAATGTCAATCATAAGCAACAGGTATCTATGCATCCGTCTATCCCACATCTCACAGAAGTGAACAATAGATTGCGCGGTATTGATAAATGGTTAGTTGGTCACGTTCCCAGGTAAGGCGCGAAGTCAACCAGTTGGAATATTCAACACAACTTTGTCCAAAAAGGGACTCGCACCGTTAACGAGTTTGAATGTGGGAAATGAAGTAAAGGTCTGTGCTCCCACTTTCCTATCTTTATAACTTCTGACCAAGACCTCTGGTTTTACCATTGCGAGAGGAGAGAAGAACTAACATGGCCGAAAAGATAACAACTGATTTCGATATCTACAAACACGAAGCGGATGATAAGGAGGAGGAATATGAGATCATTGCATTTGAGAACGATGCATTTCAATATGGAGAAGCGGTCTTTCTGGCACAAGTATGGATCTTCCTTTTCCGCCCTTTACACTCTATGCAATGCAAACGTTGTAGGGCTGACAGAAGAGAAAATAGAAGCCATATAAAGGTTCAAACGAGACGAAAGAACTAGAGGGACAACAGATATTCGTGCTGGGTGATTCTCAATTTCTGGATTCGGATTATTGGAGATTGGTAGATCTGGTTATCGTCCGAGGTGAACAGGCACGGGAAGAGATTTGATGGAGGATTCTAGGAGATTGGGGGACATATTTAGACTGGGAGATTACCTATATGCTCCATTAGTTTGAAATGCAACATACAGATTTCATAAACATAAGCATGTCGATCAATAGAGCGGTTTCATAGCCAACGCCTGAATATCTAATTCATATAAGGTACTGAGCTCGTGGAAAACCGCGTTACTACGACCGTAATCTGGTCAATTCAACCTTGCTAGAAATCAAAGCGACTTTGAGGTATTACGTGATCAGTTCCAACATTTAGGAGACCAGAAAGACCTTGAAAAGTCTATTGAGACAGTGGTTAAGACAGAAACTAGTCATCCTGATATCTCTGGGCACGTAGCTGAGGTTGGGATCTGTTCCTGGAGTGGTACTTGATGATGGAGTGGGAAAAGACTTCAACGATGCTACATTGGTTTCAATTCAGTCATGCTTTCGTTGAGACGAAATTAAAATGCCTATACTAGGTGCCAAACACTGCTTCGATATCGGTTATTTGAGAATAGGAAGAGCAAAAGTGATGTTTAACCTACGTCTATCAGCTAACAGCAATCTTAATTTGCTTCTCCGAGAATGAAAAACACACTATGTCTGTCTTTATGACCCCTAATAAGGGTAGCTTGACTAGATTTAGTGTATGGAGTTGAGAAGTTCCGGACTGATGGAAATTTTCGTTTTATTCAATTTCATTTTGAGGTTGTAAAACCCAACCCGTAGAGCAGTTGATAGTCATCTTGGTGAAGAGCAGACATATATTTGATTTCTTCTTTACAGGCTGCGTAACAATTTGATCACTGATCCCACCAAGTATGAACTATACGTCGTAGTTTGTAAATTAACATTACTTGTTTACACAGCTTGGTATGATGACTTAAGATGAATAGATTTGCAAAAGTCAACATGCGCTAGCAATGACCACTCACTGTAACATGCCACATCGCTTAGACTCACTAATCGCTAGCCCATTACAAGTGACATCATTCAAAGCCTTATCGTACCAGCTATAATACAGACTGTCTGCTACGTCTCTTTCCGCCAAGAACAGCCATTCATCTTTGTGTTCACGCGACAATTGCTTTGTCTTTACGCGTCTCAGTCTTTTAACTACAACAACAACAACAATTGTCACAAACCAAAGTTGTGTAAGTATGACCAGTCAATACTCCATGTGTATACTTCCCCCTGACAGCTTATTTCTTCATGAAAAGATTGTCTATACATATACTAGGAGAGATAAACATCGCTTGTTTTCGGCTAAATTTTAACCCCTTTCCTTCGGAGTTAACAATCTGTAGTATCCACCACTCTTAACCCCGAAACTACCATGTCCCAGCCAATTGATATTCCAGGACGTAACAAAAAGACTCCATCACCACCACCAAATCCACTCAACCTCCCAGAGGGTATTTATTCCTTAAGACATCACGTCACCGTTCCCACCCCGCGAGATATATACAGACCATGGATGAATTTGCGCAGTCGCGGGGGGATGACGACCTCTTCAGCGACGATTTCGAACCCGCAACCACCCCCACAATTGTCGAAGAGAGCTCCTCGCAAGGCCAGTTCCCAGGCGGACAAGTGGAAGCTGTCCAACATCCTGCAGAAAATGAAGGAGGCGGAGGAAAACCAAGGCACAACCAGAATCACCGCGGAGACCGGAGAGAAGATCGAGGTCGAGGACGAGGACGTGCTAACCAACGAGGAAGAGGTGGAGCAGGACAGCACAGAGGTGAAGGAAGAGGTGGTCAAGGAGGGCAAAGCTACGAATCAAATGGATTAGCGGCATCGAGATTCGCACCTCGAGCTTCTGCACCAGCCAATGCAGATTCGCGCTCTCCGGAGGTAGCTGTCGACATCTCGACTTCCGATGTTGTACCCGAAAGCAATGTATCCCCTACAGTACAAACACCCCTTGATCCAACCGCATCATCCTTCTCCGCTCCAGACATACCTTCGATAGATCCTACGGAATCCACCGAAACAGCGCAAGCTGCAGACGCATCTACTTCTGCATCCTCTACACAACCCCCACCAACACAACCTTCGTCCCAACCTACCATCCCCCAACAACCTCGCACAACCGCCGTCCGAGGTGACAGATCTGCTACTGGTGGTCCTCCAGTTACAAAACTCACTGAAGCCCAACTCACCGAAAAAATGGCCAAAATGGCAATCCTTAATGCACAAAAAGCCGAGAAATTCCGTCTCTCGGAAGCCGACTCTGCTGCTTTCCTACAACAAGAGGCTGAGATGGCAAAGAAACGCGTGGAAGAACAGAAAAATGCACGAGCAATGGACATGGAGCGTGCTAAGAACCGAGAGCGCAAGTTGAAGGCTCAAGGCGGAAGAGAATGGGATAGTGAGAAACAAGAGAGCGACCTAGTGGATAGAACGAAGGCTAGGACGAGCGAATATGTGAGAGGAAACCACGGAGGTGTTATTCGGGGAGGATTGGCTGGAAGTCGATATGCAACGGCCGATGGTACGAATGAATCCGAGAGTGGCTCAAATGGACGGCAGCGTGATTATGAACCTAGAGGAAGAGGACGAGGAGGACGTGGTAGAGGTGGGGGACGTGGTGGTAAGACTGCTACGCCGACTGTACCTACAGCTGAAGACTTTCCATCTCTTCCTGGCGCAGCTACAAAAGCAAAGGAAGACAATATCAAGTCTCCAGCGGCAGATGTTGGCGACTGGGCAGAGGAAATGGCTACCACACCAACTGGAGCAGAAAACTGACAAGGGAGGATGGGTAATGATCATGAATACTTGACTTTCTCAACAATCGACGAGTTATGAAGCAACATCGAGGAGCACAGAGCGCAGAGGTCATATAAATGAACGGAAAGTTGTGTTTGGTTAGATAACAGGCATAAGGGGGGTTTACCGCATTGCATCTTCTCATAACAGCATGAGATTAGGTATATCAGGCATGCATGCATAAGGGGATCATCTTCTCATGTGGCGTTGGGGATGGATACCAAAAGTCTGATTTACATGGAGGGAATTGAGCATTCTCCAACCTGTCCAGCCATCCTACACTAAGTTACCACCACACCATGTACTTATTATTGTCTCCATATGAAAATTGAGACAGAACCAAAAGCGATAAATAATTATAAAAGGCTTTGAGTAATGCTTCATACTCAATGCAAGCAAGATTCATAAAGATTCATACCTGTAAATTGTGAAGACGGTAAATAACATCTATATCAGCTACGAAGAGGCTTTATAAGTACGAATAATTACACGGTCACCACCAAAACACAACATGACTCCCAAATTTGAGATCCAGACTCATTACCAAAGAAGATATCTCTATATCTGAACAAAACAGCATGTTTTACGCAAGATTCGTCATATGAGAGACGTTTTATTAGATCATTTGTAATTCAGCATCTTATTACCCTTATGTACAAGAAACACAAAACCCATTTCAAATCTCAAAGGAGCTTTCAAGCCACCACCCCTATTATAAAGCCCATAGCCATACCAAACACCAGCGAAATATAAAGAGAAAATTGACGATTTACCACAAAAACCGCCCTAGAAAGAGAAGATTGTATACGGTCGCCTAATATGGTATCTCTTTTCCTTGCTAACAAAGCAAAATCCTCCCATGAACGCCTCTCTAACTCCTTATCCATAGATAACCAGCAAGCAAGCGATTAGGAAGGAGGAGAAGCACCATTACCCTGCTGGGGCTGATGTGGTAGCGGCAATTGCTGTTGATGCTGCTCCGCACCTTGCTGACTCATGGTATAGCTCAGCACCTGGCTCAAGTGCGTCAAATCTGTGCGAGCTCTATCATCTCTCTCCAAAATGCCCCTAATCACCTCCCACTCCAATGGCCGCATTTGGAAAGCTTGTGGCATCAAAAAGCTAATCGTAGGTGCTTGTACGAGATCACCAAGGATACGGTGAGCAGTCTCCTCGCCGTCGCGTTGTTGGGCTGCAATCTGGGCTTGAGTTGGACCCTTAGAATGATCGTTCTTAGATGGTGGAGGATTGTTGGAGGGAGTGTTAGGAGGGAGGGTATTGTTGTTAGGAGGAAATGGGGATTGACCAGTTATTGGCGACATGGCTGGGCCAGGAGCGGACAGGGAGGGGTTGCGCATAGCTGGATGGGAGGCCATAGATGGGGAGTTGTTTCCTGGTGCTCCTGCATCGTAATTGATAGAGTTGAGTGGGAGGCCATCGAGCGGTGGTTGCCATTCGTTGCGGATAACAAGGACTACCAACATAATATTCTCGGTGCGCACCTCAGGAATGTGGTGTCCCTCAAGATTGATAATAAAGTCTGGTAGAGGATCATTGGTAGCTACAGGAACAAGGTAGGTGTCGCGGATATTGCCACTGCCTTTATTCGTCAACACCCCATATCGGGTTTTACTGTGGAAGTATTCGAACATGTCTCTGAATCCCGAAGCAGCGGTTTCGCCAGCTGGCGTGACGTTGACGATAACTACATCAGTAGGAGGACTGTAGCGAAGGCTACAAAGGTACTCGTTGGCTTTAGCTTGGTCAATACGACCAGCAATTCGGAGTTCCTTTTGTAGAATCTCATGCCAGCGCAGTTGAGTAGTGGTGGTCAAGTCAGCACCAGCTACGTGCTTGGCTGAACCAGAGAATGTAGCGATAGAGTCCATGATTACGGTACCACGCCAGATGAGTTCGGGGTCAGCTGAACCGTATTCTGCTGGAGAGTATGGTGGGGACTCATTGCCATCGTCATCTTGAAGTAGCTTGTCAATGTCAGGGTCATTTCCCGTTGCGGCCGCAGGTACAACATGGCCTGACTGGCGCCGCACATGTGATGGTGGTCCGGTTGGAGATTGCACGCTACTGAAAACCTTATTGATGTCGAAATCGGTGTGTGAGGACTGCTTTCTGATGGGTTGCCTTTGGGTTTCGACGTTCAAGGGCTGTTTTGGAGGATGGGGTTGACGAATAGTGTCTCGAGACTGATAATCATCGATATTTTCGGACACAACATCATCACCAGGAGAATTCTCCCGCGATCGGACTGCCATATCGGCATTAGGATCCAGCATACTTCTTCTTCGTGACGATGACATGGAGTCGTGGGTGCCAGAATAGTCGTCTCTACCCACGATCTCTTCTCCTTTGTGAGTCTTTCTAATCCTCGGACCGTCATCATCTGTCAAAAGTATAGACTGCTTATCTGAAAGTGCCTTCATCTTTGCCGTTTCTTGCTTGAGCTGACTGCTTGCCATATCATCCGTAGACATCACAGCTAGTTCCGATGGGGATAGTGTTCTCTGGAGGAGCTTGACAGTCAACTCTTGATTCTGCTTCAAATTTGAGGAAATGCTGCGACTTTGCTTGCCGTATGCCGATTTGTCTGGGTGTGTTTTGTATATAGCGTCCTCAATTCGAATAGATAGACGTTCTGCTTTGCCTTCAACAGTATCTTCGGTCGTGAGTTTGAATGTTCCCGCTTTAGCAGAAACTGCAATAGAGTATTCCAAAGCCTTCTTCATCAGTGTCGCAGCACCTTGCCTACTTGTATCGAGGTCCAAGATCTTAACAGGGAGATCAGATGGGGGCGTCTTCTGTTGTGGTGATTGAACGGCTGGGGCAGTGACTTTTCGAACCTTGGGTTGAGGCTCCTAGCTAAGATTAGTATGTCCTATATATCTTGAAGAGGGGCTTAAACTTACTTTGGGGGTGTCCTTCTCACCAGACTCATGTCTGTCTTTTCGCTTTGCGCTCGACTTTGCTGGAGTTGCCTTCTTGGACTCTGGTACAGGTGTAGACACTTTTGATGGCGGATTCGAATTTGAGCTTCCATTAGCCTCACTCGCTCTCTTACCAGTCTTTCCCTTCTTTGCTCCCTTTTTGGCGCTATCAGCTGCGGCTGCTGCCTTCAACTTCTTTGCCCACTTCTTCTTGCGATCTTCCCAAATTGGTACGCCCCTCGCCATTGCATCAAGCAGCTCCTTGTGGAAAACGGGATCGTGTTGTTCACATTTATAGTTCTCTGGTACCTCGTCACCAAATGGACTGATATCCATACAGGTATTGTGTTGCCAAACGGCGCATTCGTCGCAAGCAATCCAAGGTTCGTCTGGGGGACTATCATCAGTCGATATGGCTCCACAGACACAGCGAATCTCTTCTTCTTCCTCTTCTTCTTGTTCTACGGCCTTCTTTCCACCTTTCTTGGAGGTCTTCTTTTTAATCTCAATAGGCTGCTCTTCCAACATGTCTATTTTCGAATGATGGCCTTTGGTCGCCCGAACGGACCTTCGCGGTTCATCTGCAGATCTCATTAGCTATGCTCCATATACAATTTGGAGGACCCCAGAAGTCCATCTCCCACAGCTTGCGCCACGGGTCTAGGACCTCTGGTTCGAGGAATGAAGCGCGTGCTTACCACCCATGATGAAGTACGTTGCTCAATTGACGATGCTTTACAGATCGTAATGTACTTTTTGATTTACAAGGGCAGGACTAAATTGTCGAGATGTATTGAGAGGAGCAATAAAGTTTATCAAAGTAAAAGTCGCGTCTCACGCGGGTCACTGGCTCTATAAACAAGCTATGATGCTGAGCTCAGCAGTATGTCTGGAGAAGAGAAGACAATGAAGCTATCCAGATAGCAGATATCCTCTCGCGTTTCCCAAATCCAAGCGAGGGTAGCTGGTTGCGCCTCTGTGCTCAAAAGCGCGTTGCGCAAATCTGGAGGAGGCTGAAGTGGTGAAGGAGATAGGATGGCAGCGCAATCGCAATTGGTGGCGAATGGCTGATGGTAGAGATAATGCGATTCACAAAGCCTCTAACTAGAAACGATCGCAGTAGGTGTGCGTAGTCGTCAATAGGGTTGCTGTCGTAGAGCGGTGGTGACAAATTGTGGTGATGAGGAGGAAGGAGAGATTAATCCAAGTTCAAGCTCTTGAGTAACTTTTGCGGGGTTGGTAGCAGTCATCGGTCACGTGTTGAAGAGGCTCTGCTCTCCAGCCTCGTCGAGTCTACAAAACTTCAGCTTCAACACCAATCACCAATTCCAGGCTACTATTACAAGCTAGCCGTCCTTTCTACGTTGTCTAAGTCTCTTAAGTTGCTACTCAGCTGCGTCTTTACTGAATTAAATCCGAAGGCAGCAAAGCAATTCACAATTGTTACTGAAATACCTCCACGCCTCGCTATCCACAGCTATACCTGCTACCTATACTACCCTAACTCACACCACTTATAATTCCTCCAAGCTGTCAGCATGGCAGACGTCCGCTCCCTCCTCAAGAACGAACGTGCAGCTCGCCGTATCCAACATAAACACGCCTCCTACTCCACCACCGGCACCCTCCTCTGCACCGTCTGCCACCTTCAACTGAAAGGCGAAGCTCTCTGGGAGCCCCATCTACGATCCGCCAGCCACATCACCAAAGCGCAAAAGGCTCTGCAGGCAGAAAAGGTCAGTAGCGCAGATGACGGGAACAGAAAGAAGCGCAAAGCCGGCGACGCAAACGGCGAAGACACGATCCGCAAACGCACCAAAGCAGCAGCCAACGGCCTACCCGAGGGCTTCTTCGACGCGGGAGGGGAGTTGGAAACCGTACCTATGCCAAAACCAGGAGATGATAGCACAGTCACGCCGCCTGCGAATGCGCGCGAGATGTCGATACCGTCTCGCCCGGCCACGCCTTCGAAGCCGGTTGAGGAAATCCCCAAACGCCGAGAAGAAGCTGTGGATGAGGACGAATGGGCGGCTTTTGAGGCTGATATTGCGAAAACTTCGACTGCTGCTTTGGCCTATGAGCAAAGCGTCATCTCTGCCCCGGCTTTGTCTAGTGCGGAAATAGCAGCGAAGGAGAAGGAAGAAGATAGTAGGAGGAAGAGGGAACGGGTAGAAGCGGAGATGGAAGGGGATAAGGAGGACGCGGCGAGGAAACTAGAGGAGGAGTTTGAAGAAATGGAGAGCTTGGAGATGAGGGTGAGGAGATTGAGGGAGAAGCGGGAGGCGTTGAGGCTGGATGGAAAGAAACAGCTGGCTACGCCACCGGTCGAAGCTGTGGAGAAAGGGCCGGACGGTAGTCAAGAAGAGGATGATGAAGATGAGGACGATGACGATGATGAATGGGATGCGTTCAGGATGAAGTAAAGTATTTCTACTAGTATAACTCTATACTCCGTAGATGCGAAAATCAGAGCTACTACCAGGAATTTATATCCCTAGAAGCAGTGTCATATCGATCATATCGTGTCTAACAGAAAGCGATGGCTTTCTATATGCTTTGATCATAGACGATTGAATTGAGTAGTTGAACTTATGAATGGGTTTTCCGTGTGAGATTTCAGGCAGGCTTTAGTTAAAATCCAATCTTCTTGGGAGGTCAGAATTATTCATAATATTCAAGACAGTACAGCCATTGTGTTCAATCTATTCTCCAAGTAACCCAAGAAAACCTTCCAACATATTGATCACGAAAACTTAGCAATCGTCAAGGTAGAATATGGTAAGAGTTCAGAATATTATATTATTTAATTGGCAGCCCCCCTAATTTGCCCATCATCTGCCAGCCTGCAAAACGCAGGTTGGCTTTTGGAAAAAGCTTCCGGGCTTTAATTTCGCTATATGCAGTTTGGAGAATCATTTTTGTCGTCTATATACCGTATAATCCGACCATTACTTTCCCCCACCTCCCTAAATTTTGACGCCAGACTCAAGTGCTAATAGTAAACCCTATGGAATCCAGGACAATTTATGCCTCGACACCTTCTCGTTTTGTGAAAACCATCGGACAGTCATCCTATTTCTTGTTAGCAAAACTAGATGATGTAGGGGGGGATCAAAAACTTACCATGGGGAATAAACAAGCAAAAACCTTGACGATATCACTTCTTGGCGTCTTGTGATGTTTCCAGTCCACTCTTAATGAAGCTAAACCGATCATAGCAGTCATTGTGATTTGTACGTAACCCTGGGCAATGCACTGATGTGGTCCTGCTCCAAATACCAGCCAATTCTTGGTCTGCTTCTCTGCTGTACCGCTGATCCATCTCTCTGGGTTGAAGGTATCAGGTTCGGGGTATGCCTCAGGGTCGTGTAAAGCAGGGTAGCAGGTTGGGACGACCATAGTACCTTTTTGGACAGTGTATTCGGGTGTAATAGCGAAAGAGCGTTTGGCCTCGTATGGGACCATGATGACTGGGGGTCTGTAGCGAAGAACTTCTTTGACGACTGCGTTAGTCCAGGTCATGGATTCAAGCATGTCGAGTGTGATTGGTGCGTTGGGGTCGCCGTTACGAACAGCCAAGTTCTCGTCGCGGACGCGCTCGAGCATTTCAGGGTGTTGTGCCATTAGCTGGAAGAGATATGTAGTAGAACTTGAGGAAGCATCTTGCGAAGCGAAGAGGAAGGTGAACAATGTGGTGGCAATTTCAGCATCGCTAAATTGGCGGAGGAGCACGGCTGGTTTCTCAGCGGCACGTCCTGCTGCGATATCAGCTTCGTATTTAGCAGATTCCATCTGTTGAATGATCCAGCGGTCGACAACGCATGTTGGTTCTTTGCCGGCTGCCATAGCGCTTCTAGACATAGCAGCGCATTTGGCAAATTCGGATTGCACACCGTCGGAGGCGCGTTTGCCTAGCCAGACTTTGCTATATGGGATATATAGCGACAATGGAACATTGACCAGTTCGAGAGCTGCGGTAATGCAGTAGTAATCATCTGCAATCTTCTGCACGGCTTTATCCGAGATGTAGTGGCCGACAAAACTGCGGCAGGACATGGCACAGTTGATCTCACGGAAACTAGCAAACATTTCTAGGGGTTTTCCTCCAGCCTTCTCGTTGTTGGCGACAAATTTGTCGAAGTAGGTCTTCCAGACTTCCGTTTGGATGGGGAGGTAGGTTTCGAGTGCTCGACGCGTGAAGAGACCATTGAGACCCTTTCGGAAATCCACATGTGCTCTACCGTGGGTGAAAACGAAGGCCTGGGCTCCGATAAGAGTTTCTGCAACGGGAACGAGGCAGGGTTTGAGGTGGCTACCAGCATTGAAGACCTTGCGCGTAAGATCGCGGTCGGAAACGAGGACTACGAACCTGAAGGGTGAAGGAGTCAGTAATTGTATGTATGGAAAAATAGCTCCGGAGGGGACGGGTAGCGGGGTTCGCGGACTTACTTGTGGAAGACAGACACGCAGCTGAGATCACCACTCGCCCATTGTGCCTTGTACTTTTCGAAATCGGGATAGAGGGCGGGGATAAAGGGACCAACAAGAGGAATCTTGAACATTGGTCCTGCGAGCGGGCCCTTACGGCGCTGGTACATGACTGCAATCACCACCGTTAGTACTTTCTTTACTCTCTGCTACTGTGCAGTGTTGGATTCTGAGGGTGAGGGTCGCGTACATTGATCATAACCAACTGCCATGAGCAGTATGGTCAGTAGAACCTGCCATATGCTCAAGCCGGATAAGTAATTTGAGACGGCTGTGTGAAGCTTTGCATCGATGAGTTTCTGAGTGCCATAGCTGGATCCATTAACCATGGCAGCAAAGGTGCTGCTGTTCTGTATCAAGGTGTCCATGGTGGACGAGGATACCGCGTGGGAGGGTTGAGTGGCGGTGATGCTGTTGATGTTGACTCAACTTTTCTCTTTTTTCTCAGCGGGCAGACTTCATCTCCTATAAATCCAAAGCGCATATCCTTAGACCATTTCGGCGGTCCCAAGCGGATATATGATCCCTGTCGCTGCACTTTCCGCCCTCCACGGGCCGAGATGTTGAGCGGCACCCAATTGGCGAGATTGAGGCTGGAGCCCCACTCTCACCCCTGTCGGTCAAGATTAAAAGGCTTCGTTGCATTTCTAAGCGACGGCGATTGGCTGCGGGCGAATACCCCACTCCCAAAGAGGACTAGACTCCTAAGGTTGCTTGACGCAAGGGGAAACCACACTGAAGATTGGCGACATGGACGCCAAGCATTCGGATCAACTGTCGAATGCGTGATTCAAATGACATGATATGACACGGAATGATTGATTGACTGATTGATTGATGAGCGTAATCAAATGGTAATCCGAAATATACGCGAATAAGTGTATGGAGAGCCGAATACGAATCAGACTCCGAATAGTGGGGACATAATGCCGTATTGAAGCCACTACTACACCATACTGTACTGTATGTATAAAATGTTAGCGTGGTTTTCCGAGTGCAATATCGGATCTCGATATTTGAGAGCGTCGAAATGATTACCACTTCCCAATCGTGATAGTCAGATGTAGGGCTGCATATTGATGCCTTACGGTACAAACTAGTACTAGACTCCGGAGAAGTAGCGCGGAATATCTGAAGTGAAACCGCAAGTATCGTGTAATCCGGGATCCTTTCACTTGTCAACTTCAATTTTGACAGTCTGACGTATTGCGGCAAATCGATGCCTTGTTGTACAGACTAGTACTAGACTCCGGAGAGTAGCGTAGGATATTTTGACGAGAACCTCACTTTCCCGGTACTGGGGCCTCTTCGGCCTTCTACATCTCAACCTCAGTTTGAGTCGAATAGACGGCTGTATATTGTCGCCTTATTGTACGCACTGGTACTAGACTCCGGAACAGTAGCGTTGGATGAGGAAGTGAAACCTGAATTATCCGGTATTCGGTCACTCACTTCTCAATCTCAACCTTCACTCCGGCTTCAGGTAATAATGACTTCGTACCAAGGACAGCTTCCCACGACTGTCGGAACACCATCTCGCACATCATGTGAGGTAGCCAAGCAATGGCTTCCAGCTGAGCTCTAATCTGCTCCCAATCACTGCTCCCAAGCCTGCTTGAAGCCACCGTGCATTGCTTTAGGAACCACTGGTGGCTGTCGGTACCCATAGATCCAACCAACCCCATAGACAGGATCCAGACTTGTGCCGCTTTACACAGTACTTTCTGAGAAATAAGCACTTCAAACTGGTGCTGCAACTGGAGCACTAGAGTATTCAGGATTGCGGCGTGGGAGTAGTATGTTGGTCCGTGGAGAACGAACATGTAGATACATAGCCCTGTACGGAGGCATTCAGATATGCTTGTTACGCTTTCTGGGTGAGGTGATTGTAGCAATGTATGAAGAACAAAATTTGCGAGATCATGTACCTCAGTAACTGTCAGCACGGGCGGGATGCTTGATTGATTTTTGATCTGATATTGGCGGGAGATGGCTTGGAGTTGCGTCAAAATTTCCCTTATCGTAGGGTCAATGTCAGAATTTTGCATTATCGGGGGTGTCAGAACCGATCCAAAATTGCTTGATGGAGATGGGCTGCATTCCCATTCAAGAGCTGGGACACCGCCGTTCCAAAAGTTTAGATCATCTTGAGCCTGGAATTGTGGACATCCCATCACTAGCATTGAAACCCTGTGACACATGAATTAGCAAATAGCTTTCAGGAACTAGAAACCTCTGGTTACCATGACACCATTCTCGCCGTCAACGGACTCGACTGCTTGACTTTCAAAATTCCACCGCGAACTTTCACCATCTGCTTAACAGCATCAATGTGCATATTACTGAGTTTCATATTTCCTTTCCCATGCTGTTGCCCAGAATATTAGCACAGGCATATCAATTTCAAATACACGGTTTTCTCCTCATCCCATGTAACCAATTTCTAACCCTAAAACATGAAAACATAAAAAAGAGATTCCAGAAAACGTACCTCAATAGCCGCCATCGTTACCACACTATCCAACATCTCATCTCGAAACGCCATCTCTGGATCCCCGACCCTTTCCCTAACTAAACTCACGGTGTCCCTCATCAAAATATCACTATGCACAAATCCCCTCCCGTTGAAAAACTCATCGTCCAAACACGCAGTCTGCAAACTAACATGGAAAAGCGGCGGATCGGCAAGCGCCAGCGGCCACCACGACACGATGAATGGGTTTGTGGAAGGATTCAAATCCCACGGATAGTATTGAAACGCAATTTTAGTAAGGACTACAACGCACGTTAGTATATAGAATATATTAGAAAATCAAGACAAATGTGCTCTTTATTTTATCACGTGCGGGTGAGAGAAACGTGAAGATGGATTTAAAACCTACAGTGATGAATCAAGCCTTGAACTCTCGCTCTAGGTAGACTGGTCGGCGGATAGCTGTCAAAGGGATCAATTGACCCAGCAGAACTAACTGTAAGAGACATTTCCGGCGCATCCGACCTGCGAACCACGACCGAGGCCAGCGGTTGATTTGCATAGAGGCACGTGTACTTGCGCTCCGTACAGCGCGAGCAGCGCGGGGTTTGGAGATCGCATTTGTGTTTCGCTTTGGCGCAGGCAGCGCACGACCGGCGGAGGGTAGGGCGCATTTAGAGATGCGGCGCAGCGGTGGTTGCTGGTGTTGACGGATGGTCGTATTGCGAGCGGAGATATGTATATATATATTGCGGCGTTAGGTGACAGCTCAGCTCTGCCGTCAGATGTGCCAAGATTGCTGATGGAGCTGGGTAAACTCGCTAAGGATAGGGGCATCTGGAATTTTCGCTTATATTGTTGAAATAGGATAGTGAGTGACGCTCTTGCGCTACCGTTGGATTCGTTCTGTGTACCCAATGGAAGGAGGAGGGATAGTAGACAAGCACGTGATCGGATGGGCACGATGCTGTTTTCAAGGTAGTCAAATTTCAGGTCATGCTCTACTTCTTTTATAACCCCCTTATCTTTACGTTTACATTGCTTTGCTCACATAGAGTTCTGTATCTATGTATAGTCCAGATCCAAGCATGACCAAATTCCATAACTTGGACGAGCATCAGAGGAGTTGCTCCTCACGTACATACGTGTTTGATCAAATACCGGCACAGCTTTTGTTTGCTAAGAACACTAGATGAAATACAGCTGACACTTAATCTTGTTGAATTATTCCCATTCAAGTGTAAGCTTTTTTCAGCTTTTCATTATCGAAAACACCTTACACTGTAGTACCATTCTAAATCAGTGTACAGTGTACAGTCCCACTTGCCAAGGCTCCTATATTCGCGTAATTCAGGGGCTGTTATCAACTCAAGCATAATTACACTTCTATGTCATAGAGAATTGTGGATCAATGATGCAGATTCAATGTTTTTACTGTTGTAACACCTTACATCTAGAGAGTACTTCATTCCGGGATACCTTCTTTCTCTACCCTAGATCTACCAAAGTTTGACAAGTTTGTATTTGTGAGCTTAAACGCAAATGTAACGCCCTATACGCAAATTGTCACCAAGGTGTAGCTACAGCCAAGAGAAATGTAAGTGCATGAGATTTAAAACCTGCATCTACTGCTGGAAACTTTCTTCACTAAGTGACTTCTCTCACTTTTAGACAGCTGACTTTTCACTTTTAAGGTTGCGAACATGTATTATTAAACTTCCAGGAGACGCGTGAATGTTTACTCTTTTCTTTCTGGTTTATAATCAAATCTCTATATGACTGTTTCGGTCAATACCCTCTCAATGAATGCTAAGTTAGCGTATTATTACTTGTTTATTCATTCTGATCTCGGTTGATATGACTGCTCCGAGGAATAGCTGATTCACAAATATAGTTATATGAATGGGAGTCTGGGTTTCTATGTATATAAATGCCTAGTCTTCAAATTAAAATCTATTGTTACATTTTAAAAGATTATCAGGGACTTCAGCAAACAAGTTTCTCTTCCAAAGAAACATCTACCAAACATAAGAGAACTATATTGCCTCCGCGATAATACAAATTTATCCATCCCATCTCTAGTAAGAGTACCGCATTTACTCCTGACAACGTTACTACTTCTCAATCATGTCTGGTCTACATCCTACCAAAGACAATCGAGTGGGCCATGAAGGAATGGGTCAGGGCTACTATAAATATGCATGTTTCTATTTTGAGGAATGCCAAAATTGGGTCTGGGTCAACCAAGTTGCCTGTGCAAGTTGTTTAGTAAGATTGCCTCTTTTCACTTTAAACACTTTAAAATCAATATTTAACAGTCAAACTTCAGGCCAATGGCAAGCAAGGCCCAAAAGATGAACTTCGAAACACAGAAGAACCCGAACATGTGGAGAGACACCAACAATCCTTGAACCAGTTGAACTTTGCTACCCAACAACCACTATCTGGAACGTATAACCTTTCACAGTTAGAAGAAGAAGACAAAAAGGTTACACAGATCATGGATGCCACTAGAGACATTCTAGATACTATGCCAGGAGCAAGTATTATCATTCTACCGCACCAAAGAGCCTCAGACCAAGTATTTGGCGCAGCTCAATCATTGAGCTACTCAGCATCGTCAAGATATGTGGAAAGCTCTTCACAAGGCAAGCCACCAGTCACAATTAACGAGACTGCCACATTCCCAACTACGATTAAATGTGCTAATCTCCGAACTGCAATCTCAAACATGCCAAAATCCACGCCAAGCACCAAGGCTACGCAAAACGCAACACAAACTTCCCCAAGCAGCCGTGATAATAAGGTTCGTCTTATCGAAAAGTCTTCTGTATGGAGCTTTGCTAATGAGTACAGGGCTTGGATAGGGATAAAGGCAAGGGCAAGAATGACTACTAAGCTTAGACTTTTGGCACTTTCTTAGGTACCATATCGGGTAAATGGTGCCATACGACTTGGATTGTGATATGAACGTCATCACGGGGCATGGCTTACTGGGCTGGTTTAGTTTGCTTTTGATTCTAACTCTTGTTGTGAGGGGCGGCAACGAGATGTAGAATAGGCATGGCTTAGAAATTAAATTCACGTCCCTAAACTTCCTTCATATGCCAAAAAGTGACAATTACAAAATGTTGTTTTATAAGGACTGTTCTCGGATGGAACAATTATCGAGGTCTCCCGTGACTCCTAAAGCCCCCAAATCAACAGCAAATGCGGATCCAGGAAACTGAGTTCGGTAAAGTTACAATATCTTATTTTCGACCACCGAACAATTAATATTTCTTTCAAAGACTCTGTTATCGTAGAGAGATCACCAATCTCTCAATATTGTCTAGGATATAATCAGCATCGAGAATGAAAACATTGAAGTACATATACACACTCTTTAATCCCGTGCTTGTTTAGAGACTGAGGTGGCCGACTCAAAAAAGCTTAATTTATAACTCAATGCTAATTCCAGGAAGACTCAAAATGATTTCCCGCAGAAGCTCAGTGTAGAATTCGCAACAGGATCGCGGATGTTGTGAAGTCAATCTACATTTCGGCTTTCACACCTTAGGTAATTGCCATAGCCACTGAGACAACCCTACTTTCTGGAAGGTCTGTGGCTTTCTGTAATACTAGTTACCACCTCCGTTTCTATAACCCAGTCGAAACTGCCCTCATTTTTATTCCTAGTAAGTTGCAAAACGTTCTGTCCGCCGTATTCAAGTGATCGCTTAATTCTTAAGATAAATGTAGCTGTAATACTATTTTTAGATTTGTTCAATAATATAAAGCTTGATACTACGTACTTACGAACCCACTGAAATTTCAGTGCTTTCACTAGTATCTATCTCGTACCACTTTTGGAGGCAGTTAAGCGAATTCTTGGTGCTGGGATGATCTGTGCCAATGGAGCTCTCCTGCCTTCTGAAACAGTCTTCCATTAATACCACTGCCTCTTTGGCTTTACCATTGGCTCTCCATATTAAGGCAAGATTTTGCATGCTAACTAGTGTGTCTGGATGATCTAAGCCTAGCACTCGCTTTCTCGTTTCTAGCACTTGTATTTGAAGATCTTCAGCCTTATTTAGTCGTCCTTGATTTCTCAAGGTGCAAGCTAGGTTTCCTGAGGATTTTAAAGTATCTGGATGCTCTAAGCCTAGCACTCGCTTTCTTGTTTTTAGCACTTGTATCTGAAGATCTTCAGCCTCATTTAGTCGCCCTTGATTTCTAAAGGTGCAAGCTAGGTTTCCTGAGGATTTTAAAGTATCTGGATGCTCTAAGCCTAACACTCGCTTACTTTTTTCTAGCAAGTGTATTTGAAGATCTTCGGCCTCTTTATAGCGGCCCTGATGTTGGTATAGTATCCCCAGGTTTCCCATGCTAGCGAGCGCGTCTGGATGCTCATGACCTAGAAGTCTATCTTTTATCTTGAGATTGTCAAGTAGACAAGTTTCAGCCTCGTTATAACGCCCGTCTTCAATAAGACAAATGTGATATTTCTGTTCTAGCCATATTCTCTGGAAGTCAATTTGATCGGCAGTATCGGACATTATCGCATATTGTACATGCGGAAGATACCTTCTCCATACGCTGCGGTTCTGTCGATAAGTTGGGAAGATTTTGTTGAGCTGGGTTATAGTCTTCTTGGTCCATTGTGCGACCAGGTCTTGCTTTCGAAGCCAATTTGTCGTCGCCAGATGCACTAGACGATGAATATCAAAAGCTTCGTTTGTCACTCGTTTACTAATGAACGAGTATGCTTCTAGGGTACCAATGGCGTCTATCTCCTTTTTCCGAGACTGCCCTTTGGGAAGCAAAGACTTCGGGATGTCTTTTGGATTCACACAAGCCATCATTGACAATTAGTCTGCTGCTAAAGGATCAAAATGTCGTATTTTTTCGAATGAAATCAGCCAAGTTATGGCTACTGGATTGTTAACGTGATCGTATCTCCCCTCATCCTCAAATTCTTCACTGAGAAGGTCTATAACATCTTCTTCTTGTTCTGCTAGAAGCGAGAGGTACTCAGATACTGTTATGCCATTCTTATTGATATATGCTGCTGCCTGGACAATTGCGATGGGAAGGTAAGTAATGTCCTTTAACAAAGTGCTCGTTTCAGCTTGATCAGTCGTTGGTTTGTAAAGACACTTATGGAGTAGCTGTGTAGCTATTTCTTCGTCCATCTCAGGTATCTCTAAGACTTTCCTTTTTGCGAGCTCAAAAGCTGCCTTTCGATCGCGTGTAGTAAAGATAACACAGCCATAATCACTTCTTGGCAAGTAGTCAATTAGACGACGGGCTCCTGGCCCCGATGTAGGACGTGTAATCCACATGCTTATGTCATCAGCATTATCAAAGATGAGAATCCACTGCCCGTATTGCTCTCTACTCAGATATTCCTGTACAAGTCTTTTCACATCTGCTTCAGCATTCTCCCAACCGGGTATGGAAAGCTGTTGAGCTACATTCATATATGCTTGATGCAGACTTTCTAAGCTAGTCGCAGGTATCCAGATGATAGAACACCCTCGATATCTTTTTTTGATCCGGTATGATAGCTCGATCGCCAATTGCGTTTTACCTACACCCCCTAGCCCTGTGATAGCCAGCCTTGTGGTGTGGCCTTGCTGAGAAACCATTTCTTCAAGCTTGGTAAGCTGGGCCTTACGACCCGTGAAGTTGGTATTCCTATCGAATGGTACAAGAAATACACCATTACTGTCTACATAGTGGACGTTAGTAAAAGTCTCCCCGCCGCCAAATATACTGTACCTTCGTGAATTTCAGGCTCGGTGCTGTCCTTAGAAAAATCTTTGATTGTCATTTGGAACCGTTTAAGCGCGGCATTCTTTCCTTCGCCGTAGATAGGCACCATAGATACCTCGCAAAGACCCAATAAACAGTATACGATGTCCTCTTCTTCTGTTGTTTGCCGCTCTGCTGCCCAATTCTTCCGCTCAGCCACACTAAAATTAGAAAATGGATCCCCTCGCAAGGCTAGCACTGGAATTCCTGTTGTTTCATGAATTAGCATTTCTAATTTCTTTTTATCACCCAAAGGTCTGCCCTCCTTAGAGAAGAACTCGACTATCGTTGGAGCTATAAGCTCTTGAAGCGTCCAGCCTCTAGTCCAATATCTACTTTGCCGGAAGGCTATTTCCCAGGTGCTTTGGTTCACCGTGTCAAAGTCGGGTATTGACACGTCCGCAAGAAAGACGTAACATTTTTTGGCATTCTGATACCAACGGAACATAGAGTTGATGGCCGTTGTAAGCTCTGTATTATTGGATCTATCAATGCAACAAGTGTCGATCCAGAAGTACTGTAGACCATCTTGAGTAGCTTGTTTGCTGCAAAATTTGACCTTTTCGAAACCTGTCTTGCTCCTTCCAGCACCAGTCGTAAGATCGTTATAAGTAAACTCTTGACTATCGAACCAGGTGTGTGAAAGAATGGCGTAGGATTCAGTGTTATGGGTAGGAACTGAGACAAGGCTGAACTCGTCTTGCCCAGTCTGTTGCAGTAGACGCATGATTCAAGCTCGTAACAAATTTGGCAGCAAGAAGCAAGCTAAGATTAAGCACAAACAGATATAAGCAACAATAGGAACAGACTATAGTAAGCTAAGTGTTAATCCAAGGCAACAAGACAAGGCTGCCTCATGTAAATCACGTGCTATAGATGCACGATAGATCATATGTTCAACGTTGACCAATGGGTGGTATCCCTGATCGACAAGCACGCATCCTTCATATGGCTTAGGCCTAAAACCTGCACTTTGCTTTGGGAACCGAATCCCTATCAATTTAGATACATAAAGAATAAAGATTTATTTGTCCTTGGAAACAACTCTATTAACTTATTGTAACATCTAGAATCTACAGTTTAATTACGAACTCTCTTATCAGTTACGGATTCCTTATGCGGTCATATGCCTGTAGCCCCAAAACTTCCGGTATCGTACTCGGGATTCAACCAGTTCGGCATCCCATTCTTCCTCCTGATGCTTGGGCCGTAATAGTGAAGTGCTGCAAGAGCTGGTATACAGAAGAATACACACAACATCCCTTGAATAGCAAAAGACCATGTATAGCCCTGTGCGTCAACCCACGGCGCAATAAAGAAGGGAGAGATAAATGCACTGAGGTTAAGAAGAACTGAGTAGAAGATCACTATGCTCATACTCTGTAATGGGTAGCAGTCGATGATATAGGTGGAGATTGCGGCGTTGCCCATTTGAATACCAGCACCAACTAAGTAATGTTAGACCGACGGAGAAGACAAGGAGAAAGGACTGACTCACTGAGGAAGAATGCAGCTTGTCCTACAGCCCAGTGATATTGCTTGTCGATGCTGATGCCCCAAACGACGAGCCCAACTGTTCGAGAATGTTAGTCAAAATCAATTGAAGTTGCCAACTGCAAAACTTACTTCCTGTTAAAATAGCAGCTGGGTAGACGAGCCACAAACGCATCTCAGCTGTTTTGATACCATTGTTCCTTGCAGCTAGACGAAGCACTAGCTTGTCGCTCAGGCTACCCGAACAGGTAAACTCAGCAACCAGTGTTCCAATGATAAGACCAAGGAAGAAAAGACTGGACAAATGTTAGATATAGTACGTGAGGCATGGATAATTATTACCCTTGAGTTTGTGGAGAATAAGTAATGTACGCAACAGGGAGCATTGTAACAACTGTCAAAATCCACCAGTACCAGCCGAAGCAGAAGATGCTAACCGAAGCTGAAATAACCACAAACTTAAATAACAAGCCGAAGCGAAAAAGGGCGGTCCATGGTTTCGGATGCTTCAATGACGGGACAGGCTTCACGTTAAGATATGGTAGTGTTTTTGTACGTGGGGTGTCAGGGACTTTAGACCCAGGAGTGGAAGGTGCCTTCTCATCGACTAAAGTTGTAATTCCAGCCTGTCCAGCATGCGCCCCTGTATGCATATACTCGCGAGGATAGAGTGTTTCCGGAAGGAAAAATACCTCCGCTGCAAGAATCACTGCAAAGAAGATTGCAGTAAGCCATTGAATCCATGCGGGGCTGACGAGATCGATGAATCCGCCGATAAGTGGACCGACATAGAGACCAATGTCAATTGCAAGAACCCATAAACCAATCTTCTGGCCGCGCTCGTGCTCAAAAAAGAGGTCATTGATAATAGAGAGGCCCACGGCAGCGGCTGGCGAAACACCAAAGCCTTGGAAGAAGCGAGCAGCCATATATCCACTGTATCCGGGAGCCACTGCAGCACCGATAGTCGACACAAAGGCGGCGAGTGTTCCCAAGATGAATATTACTCTCCGTCCATAAATATCAGCCAGCGATGACCAGAACAATTGTCCGACTGCAAGACCCAAAGCAGGAATTGCCACAGTCCAATTGACCATCTCGATGGAAAGATCATATTGCTCTTGTAGTTCAGGAAATGAGGGGACCGTGGCAGTGGTGATATATGTGAACATGAAATACCTAGTCTTGGTTAGCGGTTTTTCAAAGATTCCTAATTTGATATATGAACATACAATGCCATAACAATTGCCAGAATGGTATTCTTTTGAAAGGTCGACCAATTCAATGGGTCCAGTGGGTCATTGGCAACAGGCTTAGGAAATATCTCATTGATATCCGAGGTAAGGTAAGTTGGTGAGCTCTCGAGATCTCCTACGTCGGGAGATTTCTTCTCGTCCAACTTGGAGATCTCATTGTCGCTGATAATTGTCGCCATTCTTGATTGTAATGAAACCAGTGGGCTCGCTCGAATCGACTTGAAAAAAGATTGGTAACAAAAAGGAACTCTCTTTACAAAAGAAGAATAACTTGACCCGAGGGCCTAAAGTGAGAAACTAAGAAAATACTATCTGGCAGGTAATGACTAAGTGTATCAGCAATGGATATCCCATATACTACACTTTTAAACATTTCCCCATGACTGATGGAAATGGGCTCCATTTTGACAGAAAATGGTAGGAGAACGAACCATCCGCCATAGTCAGATATCGGGAGTCCGTATCGCTTGTTATCGCAATCTATCAGCCCATTCGTCTCTGACACCTAGTGCAAAAGATAAGAAAAAAGACCAGGGATGGTTCAATCTCCACACGTAATAGGGGCTAGAGCTCGCTTAGCTCTCTGCCTTCTATCGCCAATGATAAGATCATAACATGTTGAATAACTGGGGAGAGGAGAAACAGCACCGAGTATAAGAGCACTAGAATATACTACCCATCCTTTAATTGATGACGCGTAGAAAAAAAACATCATCGAGGAGGACAAACACCAGGAGCGAGTGGTACGGGATGTCACGTGGGGTGTTATTAAGAGTTGTTATCTTGTTATGTAAACTCGCTTATCCATCCCACCTTTTCGCAACATCTAAACCTCTTCATTCATTATCACACCAACATCCTTCTTGTCAAATCTTTGTATAATAATTTATTAGGCTGTATACAGGTCGCGATTTGTACATCAATTACCTCATAGAGTCGATACGATAAGATTTGAAGACTGTAATGGAAGTTCTTGGCCCACAGCAATATGATGGGGAGCAGATGAAATCTAAAGGAGGTCCAAAAGCGGTATGTGCCTGAAATCTACTACAATTAAGCTCTCTTTATACTGAGACGAATTAGATGTCATCTACCGAGCAACGCAAGCAGCGTAATCGACAAGCCCAAGCTGCATTTCGTGAACGTCGTACCGAGTATATCAAGGAGCTTGAAGATGAAGCTGCTACTCATAAAGCAGAAATCAAGAGACTGGAAGAGGCTCGATCTCACGCAGTAGATGAGTGTCTGATGTTGAGATACAAGAATTCGTTACTGGAGAGAATTCTTCTCGAGAAAGGTGGAAATTAAAAGTCCAAGAGTAGATCACGACCTAACTAACGACTTTGTAGACATTGATGTTCAAGCGGAACTTCGTATGAAAGAGGATGTTCAATTAGAACCGGTGACTATTGTTACGAAACGTAAGAGGACGCATTCGGCAAACCCTCAAGACACCCCCGCTTCTGGCAATCAGGACCGATGCATTCGCAAATCTAGTGCTTCAAAGACCAAGAGGCATAAGCACTCTGCTTCCCTACAGCTGCAAACCCCAGAAAGTATCATATCCGAGGACAGTTCTGCTCTGCACTCGCCTCCTTGTCCAACGTTATATTCACCAGCTGCATCTGATTCTACCCCTATATCCACACCAGGTGTTCATGATCCTTATGAATCAGTCCCTAAGCAGGGTCATCATCAAATTTCGCAAACCGGCCATACTGATGTACCTCGAAATACCGGAGATTCCATTCTCAGGTTATTAAGTGGCAGCAAGATAGGTTCGACGAAAGATACAGCAGCGTTTTATCTTTCTTCGTTCCTTGCACACATCGAGAGTCTCGGCAAGTTACCTTCCTCCTTATTCCGTACTCCCTTATTCCAGAACTGCTGGTCCTAGATTGACCTGTTTGTGTAGAAAAGGAGGCTCAAGTTGCCATCACGAATACGAAAATCATAGGCCAGAGCCTAACCTCTATGTCAGATAACCTTCGTCAGCCATATCGGCATAATTCTTCTTCCGGCAAGTTAGCCTGCCTAAATTGCAAGAACTCTGTTCGTCCTAGACTGATTTGGTATCGTAGATTGCCAGTCAAGGAACGACCAAATAATGCAAAAGCCCCACGCAGATACCATGTCCTACGAGCCAGCGGCACCATCTCCTACTTCGTATGATCAGATGCTGTACATGGATCCCTTCGATCTTGATGCTTCGTTGCACTTTCCAGTTCAGTTCAACTTCTAACTTTTCATGTGATCTATTTGTTTCAGGTTCTCTGGAGTTTCGTGTGGTAAAAGGAATGGGATGGTAGCGGCTCACAATTACAGTGTGATTTCTTGCTTTATCTATCTATATATACATATTTCTAACAAAGTTAACCTATTATAACACTCGAGACGAATCGAGTTTCTTATAACTACATTTCCTTTCTTCGTTCTTATGTAATCAAAAGAACTGAATCATGTTGCTTGGTCGCATGTAGCATTTTAGCTGTCACACCTTTTCTCATTCTGCTGGGTCATTATTTCATAATTAGATGCCAGTCCATCTTATCTGTAAACAACCGAAGTGAAAACAGAATCATGGGATCAGTTTCACGAAAGACAGAATAGCCGTTACATGTATTTATCTAGTAGAAATAAAAAGCTTCCTTCACTGGCACTGTTGATCTGCGTCTATGACATAATACCGCGTCGCCAGTCTATCATAGAATCGATTTCACCCCTTCGAAATGATGTGAACTTGATAGTGATAATATGCCGCTTCAGCTCGAATCTGTCTCATCCCAACAAGCTGATATAACTCAACGACTAAGAATAGTCCCGTGTTTTGTAGCAAATATTCCGTTCTTTGAGAAAGGGGAACGAGAAAAGCTAGTAGGGGTAATTACGCTAAGACGAATTCTTTTTCTTTTAGGTAATGATCATTACAAATTACTACTCGTGGTTGTGGCGGTGGACAGTAGCTGTATTACATATTCCGGTGTGTCATGGCCAAGAACTTAACAATGCTTGCATAGAAGCTGATGAGAGGGAGCTTGTTATTTGATAGTGAAAGCTAAGGTGCGCAATAAAATCTATAGACACTAGCAGATGGACGAGTTAATCATATGCGGAAATTTGAATCTTAAGGAATAAAACTAAAGAGAGAGAGGAATATTACCCATCAATGCTTAAGTTGCTTTTCAAGAGCAAGAATGACAAAATACAAAATGCCTTGTATATGCAATAAACATTTTCAATGGTTAAACGTCTGATGACTTTGAGTTTATTTCCTAGCTACTATACACGCAGCAATACATAAAAATGCCCAGCTAAATCATAGATATCGATTTATAGCAGAGTTTGCTTCCCACACCATATCAAGCCACGCCTCCCCCTCAACAATAGTTAATTACCATTATGGGGAAGATCGATTTTTGGAACCAACACTGGAAGAACATGGAATTAAGCGTTTCTAGATAGACTCAAACGGCGTTCAGGCTCTATCCTACGCAAATCCATGAATTCTCCCGGCATTTGCACTTAAACGAACACGGTGCCCTCCTATTCTCTTTCTGATTCCTTCAGGCTCATTGATATCGTGCGCAGCCAAAGCCGCCAGCTCACTTCCTAATTGTACGTGAATTGGTAAAAGTGAGTCTGCCTTCCACGGCTGCACATTCAACGTCGATGTGTGAGCTATCTCGAAGATGAGATAACCGGTGGATAAAATCACTAGAGTCATTGGAAATGTAATCCATGGCCACCTTACTACAAGAACAGATTGATCCGCGTAGGCGGTACCATGGTATCGAGTTTCGTTCATATTCGTTATCACGTTGAGCCGCATTTCGTTTGTCATACCTCTTGTCAATCGTCCGATCCACTCGTCCACGTTTTCAAAGCCTTTGTGGATACCATCAGCATAGTCTGATGATGGAACAATTATTTGAGCATTTCTGTCAGCCTTGACGCTTCCGGTTAGTGTATTATTCGTAAATGTAGACATTGCTAGCATCTGGGAAGCTGATATTGCATACACGTCGGCAGGATCTGCATTCATATCAACCGGAACGTCTACAAAGGTTACATTCCCACCCAACTTTGTATGTTTGGTCTTACTCCAAGTATTTACTGTTATGTCTTGTAGTTGACCTCGGTTGACGCTGACATTATGCGCTTCAAGGCAGTACCACAAAGCACACTCAGTGGCAGTAGCAGCCTCTAATCCTGATGATAAACTTCTACTCGGCGAGAGACCTAGGGCACTGAAGTCCGTAATCATGTTCGGGGAGTTTGCTTGGATGTGCTTGTTGGTCAACGACTCAAAAACATATCCAGATCCGCGGCGAATCGTGAACACTTTCGCAAAATCCAAAGAGTCAGAATTGCAAGATCCAGTCAAATTCAGGCCGCCTAGAGAGAGAGTGCAGGACGATGAAGAGGACCTGTGGTATACAATCTTATATGTGATATTAGCACAGGCTCCACAAACTCTGACAGTGGGAATAATGGGCCAAGTACAGTTTCCTGTAGGGCATATAATTGAACGATTTTCAATGCTATTTGACAAGACTCCGTTACACAAAGCCAGTCTAATGGAGGAAGAAGGACGCACTAATTTCGTTAGAAATGGCATATTTCTTACAAAACCTTTTCAAGCTTCAAGTGAGTGTTCTTACCTGAGTATAATCTACCTCGAATCTGATGTTCATTAAAGTCCATTTCCGTCTTTGGGCCTGAGCAGTCGCTGCTCTGACCTGAGCTTAGCTCTGAGTCCTGGGCAAGCTGATGATTCGCTGGATCATGCTCAGCTCAGGGGTCCCCTAGTTGGGTCACATGCTGCGCTAATCAGCCTTCTTATAACAGTGTCTGTCTAAACCAGCCGAGATGATATGAACGTTCGAATCTGGCAAGCAGAGTATTCAGACCAGGGCTCAACCGACCTGAATCCGCCAGCTTATTCATACCAAAGCCTCTACCATCTCTTGAACACGACTGATCAGGATTACTCTCCTCTCCTTCGCAGTCCTGATCTCGTCCGAAAATACTAGCGACTGACATATCTTCTCACAGTCTCGGTGTAAGACTTACTTCATAAGATAACAATACGGATGTGATTCTCTCGCAGAAATCAGTAGGAAGGCTTACGAAGCCGTCTTGTCTGAGCAGCAAATCCGCCATCCACTATTTGTTCTCTGCGCTGCAACGCAATTTAATGCTCCAAAGTCTAGTTCATCACATCACCAGATCTCCAGTTTTGGTGTAGCAGGGGAGATCCACCGGCCGTAACAAATTCCTGCGTCTTACAACAGCCCCGTATATTTTCTGACATTTGACTTACAGCCAGCGTATTGTGCCACATCAATCTTGGAAGATGGATTCAGCTCCCAAACGTAGGGAAGCAGAGAATATTGTAAAGATTCGACAAGCCTTAAAGGATAAGAAGCTCGTTATTATCATAGGTGCCGGGGTCTCACTTCATGCAATCCAGCCTCCTCCACCGCAGATCACCTGGAATGGCCTCATCCAAGATGGACTAAACTATCTGGAGGAAGAAAGACTCGTGGCAGGAGATGATGAGGAGCTCATACACTATAGAACAGTACTAACTCGAGACAAATTGAGAGTTCAGACTGTTTTACGCGCTAGCAGTTACCTAAAAGATGAGCTTGACAACCATAAGCGATTTCCGACCTGGTTGGATTCAGTGTTTGGCTCTCTTCATCACGAAGTCAATCGCCCTTGGGTCTTCAAAGTTCTCTGCGACTTTCACCGAAGAGGCGCAAGGCTCATGACGACTAATTACGACGAGCTTCTAGAACACTATAGCGGGCTACAACGCGTAAGACGTCTGATTTCAGATGATGTCAGGAAATACGAGCGATGCTTTTTGAACGGAGTCTTCCATATACATGGTAGCTTTCAGGATCCAGAAGAGGTGGTGTTAGATTCCATCGGTTACTATCAAGTGAAGACTTCAGACGATGTTCAGAACCTGCTCAAGACTTTCCTTGCTCACAATACTATACTCTTCGTTGGATGTGGCTCTGGACTTGAAGATCCTCATTTCAGTGCCTTGCTAGAGTGGGCCGGCAGCAGAGAGGAAACGATACCTAATCATCATTATCTTCTCGCTCGTGAAAGCGATAATCTCAGGTATAATCAGCTTATCACACTAAGATATGGTTCGGACTATGATGATCTTGTACCCTACCTGACTAGGTTGCTTGAAGATCCGCCCAGCGCTTTAGCTGTCGACATATCAGGTGTGTAGGAATTGTATTTTATGATTTTAGATTAGAAGCCTTCTTTGATAAGCTCTGATCTCTAATTCAAACATAACAGGCCCAAAAGTCCACGTAAGACCTGTGTCAACACTCCCTGGATACCTGAACAATGACCCTAATTTCCGAGGTCGAGATGGAATCCTCGAAGAGATTAATATTCACCTGAAGAAGTATAGTCGTATTGCCCTTGTAGGCTATGGAGGGATTGGGTAAGAGAAACCCATATTTCTTCTGTGTGCTATCGGTAACTAATACAGAGGTGCATAGCAAAACCCAAATAGCAGTTCATTTCGCCCATAGTTTTCGCTCGGATAATCCAGATTGCCATATCTTCTGGGTTTATGCCGCTACCACTCAAAATTTTACCGACTCCTATAGAAAAATCGCCAAGAAATGTGCTCTTCCTGGTAATGACGATGCAAAACTCGACACGCGAATACTTGTCCGGGAATGGCTTGAAAAGAAAGAAAGTGGAAAGTGGCTACTGATTCTCGACAATGCAGACGACCGAAAGTTATTTTACCCACAACATCACGATCCATTGAATGACGAAGAACTTCACCGATACATATTTACTTACCTCCCAAAATGTATCAAGAGTCGTGGTTCTATGATAATCACGACACGGGATGGTAAACTAGGCAGAGAGCTGCTAGATGGCGAAGATCCGATCTGTGTTGGGCCTTTGGACAAAACAAATGCAGAACATTTGCTTCGAGCAAAGGTTAGAACAGAGAAATGGAACCTTGGAGCTGCTGAGACGCTACTGGCTAGTTTGATGTATACACCACTTGCGATCACTCAAGCGGCAGCATACATAAATTGCAACTATGATGTGTCTCTTCAAACGTACTTGGAAATGTTACAGAAAAGCCACTCAAGCATGGCAGCTGTTTTGGGTGAAGATCTCCGTGATCACAGAAGGCAGGCCGGTGTAACAAACGCCATCTTCAAGACTTTGAAGTTATCTTACGAGTACATTCGCAACAGTCCAGATCAGCATTATGGAACAGCAGCAGATGTTCTTTCACTTATGGCGATTCTTGACAGTCAATCCATCCCTGCAACACTTTTACTGAAAGGCAACGACATAACACCGAACGAAAGGGCTGCGATTCAAGTCTTAAGAGACTTTTGCTTGATTAGAAATCGTGATAATCACTGTTCTTTACATCCACTGGTACAATTATCTATTCAAGAATGGCTAAGATCCCGAGGCGAGCTTCTGAGGTACCAAGAAGACGGACTTCTCTTGATAGGGAGATGATTTCCATGGTACGACGACTCTGTCGAGAATAGAATTATCTGCTCCAAACTACTGTCTCAAGCACTATACGTTCTAACATATCAGTGCAAAGATCAAGTGGCTCGTGCAGATCTTCTGCACAATGTTGGAGGTTATGAAAAAGAGCGCGGAGAGTATGATACTGCTCTCAAGCACGCTAAAGAATGCCATGTGATAAGATGTGCGGAGCTAGGAGAGAATTGTGAGAAGACGTTAGAGACAGCATATCTCATAGGTCAAGTTTTGTGTGAATTGGGAAATTATTCGGAAGCAGAAATTCAACATCGATATGTGCTGGAGCATCAATCAAGGATTCTCGGCCAGGATCATCAAGTCACAATATCAAGTCTGGGCGAGCTAGCTGGGACTTTGAGTCATCAGGGAAAGTATAAAGAAGCAGAAAGCATGCAGCGTTGCGCTCTGGATGGTTATATGAAAACTGCCCCCGAAGATTGGGTACATATATCAATCAATCTCAACAATTTGGGGCACATGCTACAAGAACAAGGAAAATATGATGAGTCTGAAAAGATCCTTCGTAAAGCACTAAACATGTACGAGACTTCTTCCGGTATGGAAAAACGAGAAGGCCTAATTATTATTAATAATATAGGTGTAGTGTTAAGGGATCAAGGGAAGGGTGTCGAAGCAGAAAAGATGCACCGACAAGGATTGGAAGGAATGGAAAAACTCCTTGGCAGAGACCACCCAAACACGCTGAATTACATTACCAATCTAGCAGTGGCTTTAGATACTCAGCAGAGATATGTTGAGGCTGAAGAGTTGCATCAAGAAGCTCTAAGAGGAAGCGTGGCAACCCGTAGAGAGAAGCATCCAGATACGCTTGCAACTGCTGATGCTCTAGCGTGGAATCTTCATGACCAAGGCAAATATGAGGTGGCAATTCCTTTGGTTAGAATTACTGGAGAAGCCAAAGTACAAGTTCTTGGTGCTAATCATCCCGAATCCATACTTTCCCGCCAGTGGCACGCCGAATGGCTCAAGGAATTACAGAAACGCCAAAAAGATTCACCCATCCGGAAGAGAGGCCGGAATAAAAAATCCGTGCTTCAGAGAGAATGTGGAGGTCGAGTGTTAGAGAAGGATATACAAGCACGTAAACGCTCGCGACACGAGGACTTGTAAGTTCTTATATGATTCTGCCAAGGTTTGGTCACACGTAAGGGGAGGGCACAAAGAAGACTATTCAATTCAAGGAGGCAGTATATGCTCCCAGGGGTTATACGCGAGTTGGTGACTCCACTGGTTAGACGCCAAACAAAAAGTCCGCCATAATAGCTCTAGTGTTAAGAAAGCTAACATAGGCAATTTAGTTTTAATTTCCTTAGATTCCAGACGGTAGCCGCCATCGCTAGTGATTGGCAGGGCCATGTTCTTCTAATGAAGGGATGATGTTTGTTGAGCCAAAATCCAAAAGATCATCTGATTATGCAAGTGAGAAATATATCCTATCCTATAATTGTTGGATCATCAGGCATTGCGTGATAAGCAACGAGGGATGGCAGAAAGCACAGAGTGTAAACTGTGTGAAAGTATGTGTCTCACAGTATACCAATATATTCAACTAGCAGAACGCCGATCTTTCCACTATTTGATTATACTGGTATACACTGAGTTTTACCAACCACATAACCTAGTTCGTGGCAGTATGAGTCATCGTAGAGTGGAGGAGCAAGGGAAAATAACTAGGCAAAGTAAGTTGGTAAGGCAAGGCAAACCTCTAATCGCTTGGTTTGGTCTATAACTAAATAATCAATCAATCAATCAATCATGGAAAATGATTTACCAAACCAGTGTGTTCAGGAATATTGGTCATGTTCTCTATCGGGTATAATCAGCGAATGGAAAAAGAAGTTGCAATTACATTTTTGCAGCTCTTTACCACTACGAGACAAAGAAGCAAGTTGACCGCTATCCATGCGGTCCTTTTCTGTCCTCGAGCTTCCTTATATCTCGAGGCTAAATACTTGCGAATCTGATATAAGTCGAGATATGAATCCATGTAACCAGACTCGGCATCAGCGGTGCGGTGATGAAGTACAAATTGAGCCATAGACACTACCCTAGTTGTGAGATGATGAACGCACTGTCGAACATAAATACCGCCTTGCTAATGGAAAACGTGTGTGGCCGCTCGAGCGCTAGTGAGTCACGGACAGGCACAAAACGAGGTCGGTCGGAGCCTGCAAGAAGTGGATTGCCTAAATACAAGAATCTAAAGCTAAGGAGAAGAAAGGAGAAAAAGAGTACTACGTAAGAGGCTTCCCTTCTCTCCTCTTAGTCATGGTCACAAGGCAACAGCCACGTGTCGAGTGTCGAAACACCGGAAAGGAACCATATTTCACCAAGCAGCTGCACCAGCGATGTATTCACACACCGCGTCAATGTTCTGACGCCATATACGAACGAAGAAAACAGTACGAAAGCCCGAGGCTTAGATCTCAGTTTTCCTGGAGTAGTCCGCTTTGATAATTTGTATACTTTACCGTCGAAGCCTACGGCTGGTTTTCCCAGTACAAGGGATTGCTTTTAAAACATCTACGATGGTACAGCCCCAAAAGTACTGTACCCTGTCAGCAGGGGAGTTCCGACTTGAACAACATATAACTAATGCGATATGCTAGTAAAACAAGATATTAAAAGATCTTAATGCTTGCTAAAGTAAGCTGAGTATAGGAATATTTTTTTTTTACTCTTTTATGGTCTTATAGTTGTGTTTCTAAAGAGTTGAGTTTCCTCTGCAAAAAACAGGGTATAACACTTATGCTGCACCTCCGTAAGGGGCGGTGCAGCCCCTGAAATTTTAAACTTTCTGCCTTTCTGGCCTTACTGGTGCCTATCGAGGAGAAGGCATCATCCTATATAAGTTATTGGGATACTTCAAAGGCCTATATACCTGGCAACGCACCATTCATCTATTGATTGGAGAAATAATTCGCTCCTTCAGCGTCCTTTCCCAGTGTGGATTGTAGTATCGTCAAGATGCTCTGCCCAATATGCGACAGCATAACGCTCCCCAAATTAGTGTTAAAAGGAGGGTTCCGCCATTATTCCAGCTTGGCTGATCTTTCTGAATCAGTTCGACAAGGTTGCGAAATGTGCGCTTTACTCCAGGATAGATTCTGGGCTGAGAATGGAGAATTCTCGTATGGTAAACTTAAGAAAAAAGACCGGACAATGTCCTGGCAATCAAAACGTGAAGAGCGGGCGCACTTCATAGCGAAACTTAACCGTGATGAGATTCTTCGTAAAGGACCTTTGATTTTGCGGCTCGCGGGAGCACATCGCATAAAGGCTGGGCAAATTCCTCCAGAGAGAGTCAAGGACGTCGAAATCTTATTAGAGGACTTTTACAAAGACGAGACTGGCAGCTATCAATTTCAAAGTTACTTTGAGTTATTCGCAGACTTTGGTTAGTTGTCTAGATAGAACAATTGAGCATATGAGAGGTACTAATACAACGGTAGATTCTCCATTTGATTTTGCTTTCAAGGGCAAGCCGCTAGAAACGAGCTCCCTTGAGACACTTACATTAGCTTCGACCTGGCTTGACATTTGCATCCAGAGCCATCACGCATGTGGCAGGCAGACCCCGCAACCATTGCCGACTCGACTGATTGACGTAGGAAGTTTAGAGAGTGGCAAAAGTCCTTTTCTCCTCCAATCCACGGGAGGACAGCTGGGAAACTGGTTCGCACTGAGCTACTGTTGGGGAAAAGCTCTCCCTTTCAAAACCGAAATCGAGAATTTGAAACAACACATGCAGGAAATTCCTCTAGACCAGCTGCCCGCGGTGTTCAGAGATGCTGTCCACATCACTCGAAGACTTGAGTGCCGTTATCTTTGGATTGATGCGCTCTGCATCATCCAGGATTCTCCCGACGACTGGAAGACTGAAGCTGCGCAAATGCATAGTATATACTCAAACGCGACATTGACGATTGTAGCGGAAGCCGCAATTGACCCTACCTACGGAATATTCGCCAGCGGAGACTCCCGAAGACACAACTTTGATCGGGCTGTCGCGCTTTCATGTATTACGTCCGACAAAGGTCGCAGCATGAAAGCACGTCCAGCTTTACCATCGAGTATGGGGTCGAAAAGCCCGGTAAGTCAAAGAGGCTGGACACTACAGGAGGATCTCTTATCGCCAAGAGTATTAAGATTCTCGGCGGAGCAAGTTTTTTGGGCTTGTCAAAAATTTAGATGCTGCGAGGCCGCGCCTACGACTGACGATTGGGAGCAAGATCTATATTTTCGAAGATTCGGAACCAAGAATTCCTTTTTCGATATGAATGTGGGTGATACTGAGGAGGATATCTATTTCAGGTTCTGGAATGTGGTAGTAGTGAATAGCTTTACCAGAAGAAGCCTTTTTAAGCAGACAGATACCATGTTCGCGGTCGCAGGACTGGCCAGGGAAATTCAACGACATACTGATTCTGCATATATAGCTGGACTTTGGTCGAAAAACTTGCCAGAAGGTCTACTGTGGCAAGCATGTCGCAGTGGCAAGCGGCCTAGTGGGAAGGAAAGTTATATTGCCCCTTCTTGGAGCTGGGCATCAATGACCTTCAATGTACCAGACGGAGACAGCAGACCGCAAACTTATCAGTTCCTCAAGCATATGGAAGAGACCGCTTACGACTCAGAAATAATTGCTGTGGTGATTATGCCCTCTGTTACAGAGGATCTATATGGCCAAATCGAGTTCGGGTTTCTAGTGATTGCTGGGAACTGGCGATGTGTCGATGACTTCAAAGAGCTTCCCACACCATTCTATGAAGATTGGAACAATACACGCAGTATGTGGGATAAGGAATCAAAGCAGTCTGATTTGCTGCTCCCTAAGCAGATTGTTTGTAACTTAGATGAGGGTACCACTTGTATTATCGGTGACGAACTAAATATTTTTGGCCAAGGCAATTTGTACCTCCAAATTCTTCCAAATGTACTTGGAGTTATCTATGCCTTGATTCTGGCCCCCGCAGAACCGATTGAAGGGAATGAAGTTTATCGGAGGATCGGAATTGCTCAAATCCCAAAAGATGACGGAATGGCTGATGGCTGGGAATCAGCAGTCTTTACGATTGTTTAATTTATTACTTGTGGTCAGTTTCGTAGCTAGTAAATATGCTCCTCTATGAGCAAAACTCTTCCTTCTATGCTTTACCCTATCACTGAGATTGCCTGCTGAATCCGGCCAAAACTGACCAGACTATATTAAGTTGTATTCCAGTAATTCAGAGAAGTCCGCCTTGTATCAAGAGTAAGGCACGTATGTCACCATGAAATATACGGAAATATAATACGTGAAAGGCAATCACCCCAAGACGCAGTCCCAGGTACTAAGGAGATATGGGAGTAAGACTCGATTTTTAGGTGGCCGGATATGCGCTCCAAGGATTTCTTAAGAAAAAAAAAAAAAAAAAATTCAGAAAAAAAAAAAAGAATCTGGATAAAAACATAGAACATGAGAAAAGGAAATTCTACTTGTGAATCGAAGTAGCCATGTAGTTTCATCAGTTCTTCGTAACGAACTACGGTACCTATTTCAGCACTAGAAGCTTACTCCCAACACTAGACTCGGTTTTGCTCTTCCAAATAGGACGTACGTCCTGCATCCAAGTACTCAAAATGAGCCGCTGAAGGGACGTGACCAGTCTTCGACTCTACGCCGATCATAAACGTCTGGAAAAGAGCCCTTTCTTTCACGACTATTAACACGCTCCGGAATGTTGCATGAACTGTTGCTTTGATCCTCGAGAAATGCTAATAAATGCTACGAAGAAGAGTAGTCCGCACAAGTACAATGAGGTTCTCATCTACGTCAGAACGATGTATTTTTGAAGGGATCCTGTTAAGGATTCGTAGGAGCCGGCTTGGTTTCCATAAATAGAGTCGTGCAAAGTTGACAACTTTAGAAGTAGGGCAGGTTAAGACTCAGCGCAGATTACCTGAATTATTATCGCTAAGGATGGTGTTGTGGCCTCAGGCACACATCCCCATTAGTTAGCTGTACCTAGATCTCTCGCTACGGAGAGCTTCCTTCCCTAGACTTATCACAATCCAAGACCCTTAACACACTGAAGAGCCTCTCCTTTTGTTCATATCGAGAGTACAGGTCCTTGACAGATGGTGTCAACATAGGACAAGCGTGCGACATCACCCACTTGACTATGCGAGCTAATTGGAACCTGATCAATTCTAAACGCAATTGACTGTTGTGAGACTCTACCGAATGCCAGAGACAAGAGTGTTAAGAGAGCCCCGAGATAGCCCATGTGCCGCCCCTTGAAGCAATATTAGTGGGGTATTATTTTAGGGAGAGAAACATAATTAACTAGCTTCCACTCATACTGCCCGAAGTTCCCAGAACAACCGCAGACTGCCCCACATACCTCTGGAAGCCTCCTCCAAAATTGGGAAACCTTCGAGTTTGTTGGTTGAATTTGAGAATCTAATCCACTTTTCCTGGCTGAGAACCGAAACCACCGAAGCCATGAAGGCGCCAAGGCAGATGGTAGCGAGTGTTGCAACAAGACCATTGATGGTAAGAACTTCACTAGGCTATGTATCTTGAGATTTACCATCATAGATGTATGAAACGCCAATCATCGCTGTGAGACTTGCTAGGGCCGTTGCTGTAGCCAGTATATTTAAATACCACCAACGTAAAAGAGAAGAACGGGGCTTTGTGATTGGAGGGTCCAGAGGTTTAAGGACTATTGGAGATCGCCCATTGGACGCATGGTAACATCCTAACTGCTTGATTTCATCCTTATTGCCGTTGGAGCCGAATGAACGGCGTTGATTTTGATCGAAAGGTTCCAGGTCGTGTCAATATCCCACATGAGCCCGTAATATTATATCCTGCGAGCTCAACAAGCTTGATATCTGAGGACTTTCAATCAGGGTACAATTGGCACACCGTAATTGTTAACTTTTGGTGCTATATACTGATGCTCCTCCATTTCTCCATAGTTGGGTGGTTTCTGTTGCCATGGTTAAGGAATTATGAATTCGCTAGTGAAACCAATTTGGGCAAACCTACCTCAAGATAGCCCAGCGAGACACGCCAAGGTTAGTGGTGGACATGGATGATAGCCTAACCGCCATTAATATTCGAAAAATCACAGTTTAGGATATCAATAATGGATTATTATCTATGGAGAACAGCCCGCTACTAGCGTAAGTGTAGGTATAGAGTAGCTGCGGAGAAATGGCAAGCTAAACCACTAGCCAATTGGAGTACTCGACGCTCAGCCTCGTCTTACAGCTTCAAGTGCCGATGCGACCCACGGTCGAACATAATAAAGGAAAAATAACGCAAGACGATCAATGGTTCCGCTAGCCTTTTTGAGCAATATAGTACCAGGTCTTCAGTTAATATTGTTGTCTGTCCTGAATCTTGTTCTGCATATCCACATACCGCTAGCAAGCTCTCAAATGAAACGAATATCACACAAGCCACTGCCGCTCTGCTCAAATAGCACAGCACAAGAGCAACCACCAGACACTCAAACTCGCCAATCAGTTACAGATGTTAATAATGAGTTACCAAGCACGATGTTTCCCAGTTATAGATTGGGATCTCCTTCACAAGTGGTATATAGACAGTCTCGTCAACCAGTTGAACATGGTTACCAGGAGTTCGCGGGAATGAAATTACCCAGCTATGGATCTGGATCTCATTCAGAAATCCTACCTGGGGAAGCCCCAGGTATAACGTTTCCCAGCTATGGCTTTGGGGTTCAATCCAACGCAAGTCCATCTGCTCCATCCTTTTTGGCCAACCAAACAACGGCTTTTCGTAGTCTTTCCAGGTATTCAGAAACAGAAATTTCTAACACTGCATCGGTGAATGTGGCCGCTGATAAGGAGCTCGATATTTTACAGCGCAGGTCTCCCAGCCCACAGATGAGGAAGTTAGGTGATACTTTATTCCAATACAAGCCTTTAGACTCGACACAAAGTCAGATTCGTCTGCTGCGTGTTCTTCCGGGGTTCTATACATCATACATTCAATGTGAGGTTTTTGAAGCCTCTTTAGCAAGCCCGCGCCCTTATATAGTATGTTTGGACAATTGTTTTGTCATAACCTCTGCTATAGCTATTAAACTAATCCTGAGGCTAGGCACTATCCTACTGCTGGGGAGATACGGAAGATACACGAACCATCGGTCTAAATGGATACGACTTCGCCGTTACCGAGAGCCTCTGGTCTGCACTTTTCAACTTTCGGTCTATCACCCATGCGGTGATTCTGTGGGTCGATGCTGTGTGCATCGACCAACTTAATGTGGATGAACGCAATGTGCAAGTTCAGGCAATGACCAGAATATACAACCAAGCATATGAGGTAGCTGTCTGGTTAGGTTCTGAAGCTGAGGAAAGCAGTAGTGCCTTGAACTTTCTTCGTGAAATCAATACTTTAAACATAATGCCATCCAGGGATCAAAAGCTGAGGGAGACATTCAAAGATCCAGGTCGCCTCTCACAACTCCAAGCTGTGGTATGCTTGTTTGAAAGAGACTATTGGAATCGTCTATGGGTGGTACAAGAAGTGCACAGTGCTAAGAAGATTAAAGTCCATTGTGGATCAACGTCTTTGCCGTGGACCTATTTTACAACAAGTTCATCTCTGTTCCGCCTCCATCTAAACAACCTGGCAACTTTAATGCAGGAAAAGGTTTCCGCTACTGGCTACACATGGGCTACCATTTTAAGTAATCATGGACCTGCTCGTCTATGGGACATGCGAGAGGACTCTCCAACAAAGCTGCTTCCCTACTTAATATTCCATAGATCTAAAGCTTGTGCAGACGCTCGTGATAAAGTATTCGGACTTCTAGGAGTACTGTCACTCCATGAAAGGTCACAAATCATTGTTGATTATAGCATGTCTATCCGTGAAGTCTATACCAATGTTGTTGAGTATGTTCTCCGGACGACGCGCAGGCTGGATGTTATTTGTGCTTCCATCCACTTTCCCTGGCACCAAAGCCCAAAGGCACTACCAACTTGGGTTCCAGACTGGTCTCAAACCAGTGCACAGCCTCCAATAAGCTATCTATTTCCCCGAAAATTCACTGCATCTTGCGCTAAGGATGTCAATTATAGTTATTCTCACCACCGTAGAAGGCTTCAAATTACTGCTATCCCCATCGACGAAATTCATCATTGTGGTACCCACCTTTCACCTCCTAGGTCTCTGAATACTATTTTGATTGTCATGTTCCAGTGGCGACTCAAACTCCTGGAGTTTGTAGGCAGGGGTCCGAACAGCATATCTGCACATGAAGCCTTCTGTCGCACTCTATGTTTTGACCGTGATCAGCATAAAATCTCCCCTCGTGAGTTGTTAGACTGGACTTACCACACCTTCGCCAACTTACTTCAAGAGAGGTACCATCATCTAGAATTGGACGAGCAATTGAAGTTCTACGCCAAAATCCGGACGCCTGATAATGCACATTTTCAAAATCTGATTTTCGAGGACTACTTTGCTGATGCTATGACTGGTAGACGATTTCTCCTAACTTCAAATGGCTTATTCGGTCTTGGAACTGGCGCTGCTCGATCGGGCGATATTGTTTGTGTCCCACTTGGCTGCTCCACTCCTGTTATTTTGAGGAAGGTCGGTGATGGATATAGGTATGTTGGAGATGTCTATATTGATGGCTACATGTACGGTAAAGCTATCGAGGAGATGGAAAGGGGTGTCCTTAATAGACAGCCGCGTTCCTTCTTACTCATCTAATAGGTACAGCGTGAAAGAAGATGTTAACATCATTGATTCTTTCTAGTACTACGTTTATCTACATCCTATCTGTCTTACGATAGGTAAAGCTGCATTATGATAAATAAAGTAGTCTCGAATGCGTATACTTGATACTGAGGCGAGTCCGAGGCTATAGTATCCTCATTATGATGACATCGATGATGGTTTAAACATTGTAATTTGACACCAGCCAGAGATACAAAATGAAGTATCGGTTTGGTAAACGTCTATTCCTGCTAACAGATACGATATTCTATAATGTTTTAATGCTATAACTCTGTTTACATTGCCCAAACTACAATACTAGACCTGATGGTACCCCGGTTGAAGCCTATCGAGGATACCGGCTGGATCATATATATTCTTAATTTCTCGCAAACGGGCTCTATTCTCTTTGCCATAACTTTCAAATACAGGCTGTGGCTGCCCTGCGTAGTTTTGATAGATAAAAGGATGCAACATATCACGTTTTTGAGCTGCTACAGCAGCCTTGGTTATGAAAGCATCGAACGCCGCATATACGACCTGGTTGTCTTCTTCGTTTTTCCAGTAAGGAGCAATCATTAACACTATTTCATCTTAGCAAACAAGTTTCATGCAAGATAAGGCGAAAGACACTCACGGAATAGCGGCCCGTCTTGTGCAGAAACTCTCATTGGGCTTCCACCATTTTTTAATCTTCCCACCTCCCCAACTTGATCTATAGGATTGAGAACAATATTCGGAAGGAGACCCGGAACTAAGTTTAGACACTCGATCTCCTCTATAAAAATATCTACAATCTCTAGTAACAACGACGCATTCGCACGTATCGTTATAGTTCTAAAGAACTGTTGGCGATTTACGGTGTCCCATGACATCACTTCGTCCGCCAGTGATGAAAGGTTGGCGATTCTGTTGGTAGAGTAGACGTTCGTGAGCTCAGTGAAAGGGGAGAGAGACATGGGTTTAGCAAAAGGTTTGTTGTGCACCATGAATGCGGTGCCCATCAACATATCCCATGGTGCAGCATATCCAAAGGACAAGAACATATGGCTCGAAGTATCATTACGTTGCTGTACGATTGCAAGACGTTCAGCTGCTTCTACGAAATCTTCGAGTTTGATGCAGTACCTTAGTTTACAAACAATGCGATCTAGTTGGCTCTTATGTTAGCATATATATATCATGATTGAAATATCATATCAGGTTTGGTAGACTTACTGATGGTTCTGCCAATTTTCTGTGTGAGCCAAAATAGCGACCAATCCATTGGACGAAGTATTCCGGCACTGATGCGGCGTTGATGGACATTTGAAAACATATAAAAGCTAGCTCCGCCCCAAACATCGATTCTAGGGAAGGCATAAAGATCAAAATGCGTAACAATACCAAAGTTATTACCACCACCTCGGAGTGCCCAATAAAGATCTGGGTTTGTGGCTGGGTTGGCATGAGTTAAAGAGCCATTAGCTAGGATGATCTACTCCTAATTAGAAAGTATGTTTGTACAATAAAGCAAAACTCTTACTTCGTAATTGCGAACATTGTCCGATGCCCAACCATGTTCCCGAGCAATTGCAGAAATGCCACCTATCATGCTTGCATTAGCGTTGTATCATACCTTAATAAGTACGTTTGCAAAAGAATTGAGGGTGAAGTTTGAAACAGCTTACCGCCTAAAAGAAAGCCTCCCACACCCACACTAGAGTCTCTTCCACCCACCACAACTAGACCCTGAGGTTCAAGAGCTTTGTAAACAGCACCCCAATGCTGTGCGGTGCCAATTCTGACTGTTCCAGGATCAATCACGTTGATCTGATCAAAGTATTTCATGTCTATCGTAATTCCTCCATCCGCATTTGATGAACCTCCAAAGGTGCAGTGCCCACCGGATCTCACCGCAAAATGGCACTCATATTGAGCAATTGTTCTCAGTACCAAACTGACATCTGTAGTAGTTCTGGGGCGCACAACACACGCTGGGACGACACTCTGTTGCTGAAGTGCATGGAAAGATGTTTTGAAGTCTATTGGTAGTGTACCAAAAAATGAGTGTGATCCTAGGGTTTGCGTGAGAGACATACACTGTGCTGCGTCAGTTTTACTCCTGATTTGAGCATCAAAGTAAGATATACAGCGTTGAGACAACTGTCTGAGGCTACGGCAGGGTGATCAAGTTCTAAAAAGGGCTTTTGAATCGCATCTTGAGATAAAGCCAAAGCTATTGTTAAGCTCAAGGAGCAATAAAGGAGGAAACTTCGCATAGCTGAATTGTACACTAATCCTAGAGAGTCAGTTGTAACGTAACTTGGCAATAAAATAATAACTGAAGTGGTATCTGTAGATAACGATAAGTCGAAAGTTGGAATTGACTGCGAAGTCAATGCTGATCTGCCCACTAGTTGGAGGATGACACGACCTCCAAGGCAAAGTGTTTTTTATTGGGTGTCATTTAAATACAACAAAACAAGGGCCGTCTACCTAGCGTTGGCACGGACTTAAACCTGATCAATGCAAGCCTGGCAGAGCTCACTTCGCTAACCTCAAGATCCAAGACAGCCCAATTGTTGGTCCTAGATTTAAAAAGCAGCTGATAGGCTGCAACGTAAGAAACACTACACATAGGCCGATAGTCAAAATACCCGATTTCATGCTTAGTCATGAATTACCCGAGGATAATATTTAGTGTCTCCAATTTCGAAAGCCAAGATTACATTCTCTTAAAGCCTATGGTAGGAGGCAGTGAATTTGTTGGCTACATGATAAGTGATGCTTTGCACTAAACCTGATGGGAGATTAATGGTCGTTCTAAGACATACCTTGTAGTAATTATTCTGCTAAGCTTAACCCCAAATTTATCAGGTATTAAAATTCCAACTTCTAAATTAACAGAATATACAGTTTATACAATTTATTCATATCATATCCAGCCTGTGACTTGTGTAATCTAGATATTAGATCTCCTAAGTCTAAACTTAATTGAAAGTAGCTAATTGCAAGTTGGCTCCTAGTTCAGAAATTCAAGAAGAAGAGTGAAAATGTATCGAAATTGAAAGCTTTGAGAGAAAGGCAATACAGCCAATTTATTCTAGCGAAATAAAGAACGTAAGTGCATGGTTAAAAGTGGTGTGGTAGTATGGAAACACGAAGTACGACATTGGTTGCACAGCCTTGCGTGCTTCAAAGTGGACAGGTAACCGCCGCTAATATAACGTGATCCAGATTGTGTGAGCTTTTTATACAAACTCAAAATCATAGTGATAAATCATATTTAAACTGCCTAAAGGAATATGCAAACTCTCGGTACGCTTTCTCGGTTTTTAATATTGGTTGAAAGTTACAGTGTTGTAGAAAGGTAGGTGTTACGTAAGACGAAATGCCGGTAATCATGTCCACTGCCGACCTGCCTTTTCTGGATTTGTGAAAATGGAATTTTTGACCAACAGAAACGTGATCATTCTTTGAGCTATTGAGGAAAATCTTTGCAAAAGTTCAACGAGACTTCGCTGTTTATACGAGCTATTTGCTAAGGACAAAGCCTGGGTATGCCTCTAGATTCGAGCGGATCTGACCCCTGGTCTTTAGCACAGGCTCGTTACATGGTAGATCTGAAGGATGAAGAGAAAGTTTTGTTTAGAAATGCCTCTGTAGAAACATTGTTTCTCAGTACTAGTGCTGCACAGGCGCACCACGAGCAAAATAGCAAATCTCGAGCACTATCAGCTAAACTCGAACCACTTATTTCGGCAATTTCTCAGTTCGGCTCGGCCCTTGATGTTTACTCTAGTATATATCCGCTTGCAATGGGACCTATATGGGGTAGTATAAGAATCGTGTTACACGTAAAGTTTGCACACATGCTGAACTTCAATTGAACACTAACAATTTGTTTTAGCTCGCTACAGCTTTTGAGAAGTATTTTGACAAGCTGATAGAGATGTTGGTCCGAATTGGCGATGTTCTTCCAAGATGCCGGGTATACGAGTCACTCTTTCCAACTCATGGAAGATTATTACAAGCAATCTCGATGGCGTACCTGGATATAATCTATTTCTGTATGGATGCCAAGACAACCTTACGACGATTTCAGAGCTCAACGACACGTAAGTTGTCGCAACCATTTTATTTGATGACTCAATGGCTGAAAAGAAATTTTACCAGGCCACTTCACAGTTAAATTAGTGTGGAAGGATTTTAATAAAGAGTTCGATAGAATCTTGGGGGAGTTTCGGAGCCATGTCAAGAATGTCGAGAAAGAAGCTGGAATATCAAATATGATAGAAGCTTCGCAAGAGAGAGACATTATGCGTGCCGATAGAATTGAAGACGAGTTTCAGAAGAAAAGTGGGCTTCTTAAAACCTAGTAAATCTCAATGAAAGCTGAAATGAAACAGTCGCGAAACGAGATCGATTGATGGCCCAGCTGCAATCGGTCAGGTATATTGACAAGCATCTCAAAGAACGCAGAAGACGGATCGGTCAAACGGGAACTTGGCTACTGGAGACACAGCAGTTCAAACAGTGGATGGAAAATGCAACTTCATCATGCCTTTGGTGTTACGGTATTCGTACGTTCGACATTGCATATTAGCTCGATCTTGGTTTCGCTGATATTAGACTGTAGCTGGGTCAGGAAAGACCGTTCTAGCGTATGTCAATTGATCCATAAATGAACCTAAACTAATTCTTCCTAGCTCGGCGCTTATAGATCTTTTAGCGAAAGATGTTGGTCGGGCAGACGTGACCGTTGAAGTAATATCGAGCGAAGAAATCGTTCGGGAGAACGTCACAACGCAAGATGCTGTGATCGTATATTACTATTGTGATTTCTCGGATGCAATTTCGCTTGAACTTGGAAGCTTCATGAGGGCAATAATCCGGCAGCTCCTCGAAGGGATCATAATTCCAAGTACAGTTCAAAAGCAGATCGATACACTCTTCCGATCCGGCGATAGAGATCCAACAACAGAGGAATTCATCACAATCTTCAAAGATATTGGAAAGTATATCCATCGAGTATTTACCGTCATTGATGGCCTTGATGAATGTAGAAAGGAAACGCAAAGTAATATATTACTTATGACTCACGGAATGGCTCGTGTTCATGGTTGTTCCAAGTTCATCTTTACCAGCCGTGAAGAAGAGATCATCACAATATCCCTCAGAGATTATCAACGTCTAAATATATCTGCCAGTAATAATTCGGAGGACATTGATGCATTTATTGAGGCAAGCGTCAAATGTAACATTGATTCAGGCAAACTGGTGATAGATCAGCCATGGTTGAAGTTGGAAGTTCTATCGAGGCTAAAGGAAGGTGCACATGGAATGTTAGTCCGACTATTCCCTCGGTTTTTAATTTGCTAAATGACCCAGGTTTCTTTGGGTTCATTTTCAACTGTTGGATTTATGTGAAGCTCCAACACATCTCGCCATCGAAGAAGTTCTTCGCAATCTTCCGATTGGTATGGCGGCTACCTACAAAAGAATTTTGCAAAAGATCAGCAAAAGCCAAGTAGATACGCGTTTAGCTCAGACAATCTTCCCATGGATAATTAGTGCCAAGCGACCATTGCAACTGGGTGAACTTAGCGAGGCTGTTGCTTTTGGCCCAGAAGACACATCATACAATGCCGAACAAGTTCCTCGACCTTCACGTCTAATTCCAGCTTGTGGAAACCTAGTCATTTTGGATGAAAATGACAACACTGTCAGACTTGCTCACCACACTGTCCAACAATTTCTTCTCCAGGAACAACTGAAACCTCCTTTAGAAGACTTTCATTTTGAGAGAATCGAGGCTGATATCTGTACTGGAGCCGTTTGTGTTGCTTATTTGTCGTTCTCAGACTTTGAGAGACAAGTTTCGCTACATGGAGCTCCCAGATTGATGTTACTTGATGCCATGCCAAGTCCAGATATTGTAGTAGATCGTACCACACATAGCCTTGGGTTGAGAAACAATATTTCCCCAGAGATTTTCCGAATAGGAAGGCTACTTCGCAACAGTAGGACGAAACAAAAAGGTACAAACTTTGACCTTGCACGACATGCTATGCATAAAAGCCCGCTACCAAGCCTGCATGAGAAGTTTATTCTTCTAGACTATGTAATTGATTACTGGCTCGAGCACACCCGCGATTTAGATGTCTTATGGAGAGAACATATCACGGATCAGACGAAGCCACGAGAATTAGCCTTTGCAAAGCTATTCAGCAAATTTAAAAAGCTGGTGTCTGAGGCTCCACTGCCATTTGATCTGCGGCCATGGGTAGACGAGAGAGGCGCTTTTCGCTGGGCAATCCAGGAAGGCCACATACTTCTTTTACGGTGCCTGGACGAGATTGAAAGATACTACAACGAGTTGACCGACGATGGACAACTAGTGATTCTTGATGCTGTACAGTCTAACCACTTGGAGGTGGTGAAATATCTGGTTGCCGAAGCCTGGTTCGAAGAGATTCAAGTCTATCGAATATTGTTCTATGCAATCGAAAATACAATTGAAGATGTCGTTGAATTTCTTACCAAATATGTATCTTTCCACAAGTGGGGACCCGAGGCCCTTCTCAAAGCATGTCGCAATGGGAATGTAAAAGTTGTTCAAATCTTGCTGGGCCCAGAGCCGCTGTTGTCGTCGGAGCTAGGAAAGCTTATGTTGGAATTCGCGCTAGAAAATTGCTGTGAAGACATCCAGGTCCTGATAATTCGCGCCCTGGATAATCCTCATCAATGCATTCTTGCTGCGGAAATGAAGCTAGGCCCGAACAAGGGTTATCTCTTAGAGAATCTGAAGAAAGGTCATGAAAAAGCGGCATCCCTACTTATTAATATTGGTGCTGATGTTACAGAGCGAGATGAGAATGGAGTCACGGCTCTGCACTTAGCTGCTACATTCAGTAATGATAATCTTGTGGCTCAAATTCTCAGTCAGACAGTGGACGTCTTCGCGATAGATAACTATGGATATACAGCTCTACACAGAGCAGCATCTTATGGTCACACCTCGATCGTACGACAACTTTTAGAAAGAGGAGCTGCTATATATGCAGTAAGTAGTGATCAGGAGACACCGCTACTGTTAGCAGCTAAGAATGGGCATACCTCGACCGTACACCTGCTCCTTGACCGTGGCGCGAACATCTTCCGAACCAATGGGTACGAGTTCACGGCGCTACATCTCGCAGCTTCGAACGGCCACGACTCAACAGTAGAGTTACTCCTTGAGTGGGGTGCAGATATCTCCGCTTCTAATGGCCATAATATGACAGCCCTGCTTTCAGCAGCTGAGAATGGCAACACCTCAACCGTGGAATTGCTTCTGAATCATGGTGCGAAACTTTTGGAAGTCGACAAGCACATGTTCACGGCGCTACATTTTGCAGCTTCTAATGGCCATGACTCTATAGTCGATTTGCTGCTTGAGCGTGGCGCTGATATATCAGCCATTACGGGCGGGACTGAAGGATTTACTACCCTGCATCTTGCCGCAAGAGGAGGCCATAGATCAACTGTCCAGCTGTTGATTAATAGAGGTACTGACATCTCGAAACAAAATTATAAATGGCAAACGGCAATGGACATGGCAGCACTGGATGGCCACGATGAAATTTTCGAGCTACTCCTTGAGAAAATGAGGGAAAAGGGAATTCGTGAAGATGATGAAGATATTTAGACAAATTCTATATTCCAAATCTCTCGTAGATTCCCCTAATATAGGATAGAAGAATTTCACCAAAGAGAATATATATCTATAGACATCGAGTGAAAATTTGAGCCAACGAGAGCTCGGTAACCAAAATCGCTAAGATGCTAATGTAAATCCACCGCATCTCTGGCACCCGGCCAGAAGTATCACCAGTTGCCTCCCACAGTCTACTAAAATCTATTTTTTCAGTCCAGTAAAGAACAAGCGATGATTGAATATGTTGACCTCTGAACTGGTAATCATCAGTGTACCAGGTGCCTAGCACTTTTCGTCTTCCTGCCAAGTTCTAGCGGATATGCTGAAAGCTGCCAATTTCACCGCCCTGAATGCGATACATCAAAGCTTGGATGTTAATGATCCATCATCCGTATCCTGTACTCAAGACTTTGAGTCTGTTAAGAGGTTACTGCTACTTTTAATCGAGGAAGGCGACGATGTGGTACTTATTGCGCACTCCTATGGCGAGATCTCCGCTAGCGAAACTGCCTATGGCTTAAGGAAAGTCTCACAAGCGATAGCAGGCACGGAAGAGGGAGTTGTTGGAATTGTTCATATTGCAGGGTTTTGATCCTTTATGGTGCGAATATGAGTGGCATGGTCGGACCTCCACCATACGTTTTGGCGAACCAAGTAAGCTCTAAACCCCAATATCGCTGGCGCATCATTGCATAGTAGTATGTTCAAGCCAAGTCCTGATCTCTGCGAGACGAAGAACCCAGCAGAGGTATTTCACAATGACTTCGATGCTTAGGTGGCCTCCAAGACGATACAGTCTCTTCAGCCGCAAGGTCATGGTGCATTTGTGACGAATTCCCAACCAGTGGCCTGGCATGAGCCAAAATTTGAAGGAAGGTTGGCATACGTGAGGACTACACAAGATCGGGCGGTGCAGTCGTTTGTTCAAGACAAGATGATGAAGAAGAGTCACGCAAAATGGCTTGTGAAGGATATTGAATCTTCTCACAGTCCCTTTTAATCACGGCCAAAGGAGCTGATGGTGTTGGACTGCGTGAATGCTTTTGGTTCCACAAATGGGCCTTAACCAACGTCCTCAAAACTTTCATAAATTGTGCATGCTGTCTCAGATTTAACAACCAGTACTAGTTAATGAGCTATCTAATCTTCTACAGGGGTAAACTACAAACTCTGTATCGTTCTGATGGACATGAAACTCCAATTTGTAAAAGTGCTGTGTTTGCACAATACTTTAATAAGTTGATGACCTCACAAAAGCATTTCATATAATTGAACATCTTATACATTAAAATACAGCAAATAGAATGATACAAAGTATATACATTATGAGCCCAGTTAATGGTATTGAAACAGGCACCATGCTAGCATACAGTCACTATCATACAATGTATACATTCGTATTTATAACAGAAGGGGCTTCGTGAAGATAGTGAAGATTCTTAAGCATATTCTACATTTATGAGATGGAAAGTTACTCGCAAACAAAACGTTGTCATAGACATCAAACTAATTACCAACCACAGCTCCATCTCCACCTCCTCTTCGTCCAAAACCCAGAGTGACCCACCCGGCAATTAGACACAACCCTCCAATCGGTGTGACCGGTCCCAGAAATTTGAATCTTACTGGATCAAGCACCAGCAGATAGATACTCCCACTAAACATTGACATTCCAGCCACGAACAGTGATGCAGCTGTCGTGTTTTTGGGCGACACGGATGTGGCGAGAAGCAAGACGCCGGAGTGAATTAACTAAGTTTATTAGCTGCGGACTTGCAAATAACATGTGGGAGTTGGACGAAACTAACGTGGTATTGAGCTGCCGTGTTCCAGCTTGCGATTTTGGTTGGGTCTGTGATGACCTTTTTCAATCCGTGGGCGCCGAACGCTCCGAGGGCTACGGAGGAAGCTCCGTAAAGACAGCCTATCGTCCAGAATGGAGGCATGTTTCCTTAATTATCTACAAAAACTCTGACGTTAAATGATTCTCTTTGTTTTGGTTGATTGAAGCAACGTTGTCTTTTGTGCCTGAATATGTGATGTAAATGAGAAGAATGTCGTAGGCTCGGCTAACCACTTCTTTAACTAGCCGATGGCTCCATTTATATTGTACAAAGGCAGAGAGCCAGGCTGGATCTATGCTCCTAATGGATGCTAATTTGTTTTTGATATTCAAGACTTCCACCGAATAGCTCTTACTACGTCTTTCTTTAATTTGAGGCTAGTTTTGATATTGCCTAAAAACGTTAGCCTGAGAATTACTAAATATTTAATATGTAATATCACGTGATATAGATTTTTACTTTCAATTAGTGCGATTTGAAATTCCTTAAAAGCAGGTGAGTATTTCAGTATCAATCAATAAATTAATATAAGGTTCGATATAAAAGTGAGAAGTTCGTTAACGCTAAATGGAATCCTATAATCAAAGCATATTGCAACAAATTAGAGATGACATTTTGCATGTCAAGTGAACCTTTATATATACACATATAACTTAAATTATAAACATTTACCTACCACAAGAATGAAATCATACCGACATATGTGTGTTGATTTCAGTTCTATTTCACAGGAGCTACTTGTGAACCGCTTTCATGCATTTCTCTGATATTCATCTTGGAATAGCACGTAACCGCATCAATCAAAAATCAGACATGACTTTTCAGAAGATGCAGATTTTGTGGCTCGAATGTCATTCTAATAGAGAGATAAATTCATTGACTCATTTTATATGATTTCCATATCCGTCTCCTTCTCTGTGGAGCCGGCGTAACGGTCCAATATACGAATTGAGCATTCTCATGACAATTTTTGAAGAACGCGTGATGTTTATCGCGTGATGTTAATGTGATAGCTCTTTACTTCATGATTCATATAAGCAGAGTTGTTTCTAGGATAGATGTGCACAGAAGTTGAACTCGTTGCAATGAACGCCATATTTGTGTTGGTCAAAAGTGCATTGTGAGCATCGAGAAACAACCCTGGCCTACTGAACTTTTGAACCACTACTATGGTAAGCATCCATAAGGCCAATTCTACTGCTTCCAATCATTACTCACGTTGCTTATTATTGCGGAACTATTCAAGCACCTTGTGTGACCAGCCATTCCATAGCCTTGGATCCTCCGTCTTCCAACCTTTCGGCAAGCACTTCTTCTCTCGCTACCCAATTCAACTTTAACTCCACAACTTGCTCAAAGGCACACCTCGCATTAGCTTACCGACCAGACAGAAGTGGAGTTATATGCCGCCCTGTTGGCCAAATTCCTCTCGCTCTGACAAGCACAGCAACTCTGATCGGCTCGCTTGGATCACAGCGACCCCCATGTTTCTTGGCTTGAGCACATTTTGACATTTCCCAATCTTGCTACTGGCTGAGCGGCCGCGAACGATGGCTTTGGAACAGCCTCACGCATATAGTGCTATACTCGAATGAGAACAACTTCTCCCGGATAGGGAGTCTGGAATTGGGTATCTGTCTATATATGTGGTATATATATATACAAAGGCTGCATTTCACGATGTACTGGAACAAACATCTTGGATTTGTCGAACCTATCTATGTAAACTCTTTGGTTCTAGAGGTTATTTATTAGACCTTTCTCATCCCCTGTATAGCAAGCATCCCTTTGCTCGTATCTATCCAGGCTTCTATCACGCCTTTACAGTCGACCTCATCGTGACAATGAAGATCTGTCTGCTCTTGGGGCCTCTGTGCTTCTTCACGACGACCTTTGGAGCCTTCACTGGTCTAGGTGCTCCATATTCAACACCTTACTGTGCATATGCCTGTAACGGGGTCCTTACCAATGCACATCTTAGCTGTACCGAGATGTCCCACGGACACGGACACCATGTGCGTCGCATGGAGATGATGGCCATGACCAGCCCTGACTGTCGAGCTGGCGACGATGCTTTTCTGACTTCATTGGCTTATTGCATCAAGTCCTACTGCACAACGATATCCAACGGCGCGATTGAAAAGTACTGGGCGATGCAGGTTACGGGGGATGCAAGCGTTCCCGCGAAGTGGAATTTTGCGACTGCGCTCGATGCCGTGAACGGCACTCCGCACATAACGTGGACGAAGGAAGATACGCTCAACTCTACGATGTTGGTCGCGGAGGAGGCGTGGAGTATTCAGTATAAGTTTTTCGACACGATGGATTATAATTCGTACATAATGTACAAATACTCGTCAGTTTACTCTTCCTCATTGAGGCCTATCTTTGACATGAGACAGGATTGTTCTTCTTGTGGTTGGCTTTGGTACACCAATTGCGTGCACATTGATATCTAAAACTCCATTCTTGTCGACCATCGTCGAGAGACTTAATCCGTATCTGGTGTATCGTTCAACAATAGGCACATATCAAGTTCAACCACTTCCCTGGCTGCTAGGAAATGCACCTACTCTAGGACATGCCTGGTACATCGCAGGATTCTTCATTCTCAATATTGTGCTCTCTTGTGTAAATTATAAGCTGATATATCCACTCAAACATCCATGGGGGTATGACCATCGGGGGGAGATTTTAGCCTACGCTGGATACCGCACAGGAGAATTTGCCTTTGCATTGCTACCTCTGACGATCCTGTTTGCCGGACGCAACAACACGCTGCTATGGCTCACCAACTGGTCACATGCTACGTATCTTCTCCTCCATCGCTGGATAGCTCGACTCTTTGCCCTTCATACTATCCTCCATTCTATCTTTCTCTGGGCTGCACGAGTTCAAACAGGAACCTACTCCGCAGATGTGAAACTGCCTTACTGGCAATGGGGGATTTTAGGCACCGTTTTTGTTTGTGTGATGCTTGTGTTCAGTCTGCTCTGGATGCGCCAGCTAAGCTATGAAATATTCCTCCTGAGCCATATCATCATGGCCATTTTGCTTATAGTTGGTAGTTGGTATCATTTAATCTTACGCTTCGGCAAAACAGGATCTCACGAATACTGGCTCTATGCTGCGTTTGCAGTCTGGGTCTTTGATCGTATCCTCCGCGTTGTGCGAATTTTTAAGAATGGAGCGCAGAGGGCAACCGTAACGCAAATTGGCACGAATCATGTCCGGATCGATATTCCTAACATCAGAATCATCAATAAGCCTGGCTATCATGGCTATGTCTACTTTCCAACCGTCAATCCGCTTCGACCTTGGGAGAACCATCCGTTTTCTATCAACACTTCTACGTTTATCCGTTCCCAAACGCGTACCGTACCCAGCCCCGATAGTTCGCTCCGCCATCACTCTTTGGATGCAGAGAACAAGGAAGGGGACAGTAGGATCAAGACCACAGAGAACCAGGCTCTTGTTAGCCCTACCACCACCGCTGGTGTCACCTTGTACGTTCGCAAATCTGCCGGGATGACTCGGCGTCTTGAAAGCAACGAGAAGCTACTTACTCTTCTTGACGGACCCTACCGGAACAATCGACCAGGAGCCGTGCTCGAGACCGATCGATTGCTGCTTATTGGCGGTGGGATTGGCATAACTGGTCTACTCGCCTTTGTGAATGCTCACGCGAACGTCAAGCTCGCGTGGAGTGTGAAGGCATCTGACCACGCTCTGGTCACGGAACTGGACAATGTTTTGCACGGTATCAAAGACAAAGAAGTTCGCGTAGGGGAGCGGCTGGAACCGGGTGCTTTGCTGCGACATGAAGCTACGTTTGGATATCAGAAGGTGGGAGTGGTGGTATGCGGACCGGGCTCGCTCAGTGACGAGGTGCGCGCGGTGGTGGCGAGCTTGGGGAGACATGAGAAGACGATCTTTGAGCTGGAGGTCGATGCTTACTCGTGGTAATGATGGAAGAGTTTGGTCTCATTTGATTTGGGCTTTCTTGATTAATTCACTATAGTGGGCAAAGCGAATCAATTTTTGGCAACAATTCCAAAACATACTTCACCAAGATGGCTCTGTAAAGTTGAGACTCGCAAATGGTCAAACATTCTTTCTGTCTGTTTAACTTTCTCGTATTTTCTAAGGAGTAATTTAATATAGTAGAAGCAGAGTAACAAGACTATTAGATATGGTGCAGTTGCATTTGTTTTCAAGTGACTTCCTACCATAAGTGGTTGGCAGAACAGCAGGATTGAGAAAAGAAAGCATATATATTGTAGTTAATAACAAGTTCAGGCTCTACTCGTCATAACGCGTCCCGGTAAATCATATTATTATAGCGTTTCCCCGCCATCCATTCAATTCACCAAACTGCGTGGCTGAACTGCGCCACGGAATTACGCCTGTCTTTTGTTGGACGATCATTCGCAAGGCTTTGAAACTTGGAAATCGAGTATCGGACCAACCCAGACGCCATATAAAACCTGAATCCCCTTACTTTCCACACCGCAAAGAATTAAATTTCAAACTATCAATCCTAAGAAAACGATTAAAAGGTATGTGAACTTGAGTTGGAATCTAGAAATACTCAACTTTGTGCACTCTTGAACACTAGAACTATCACTCAGCCTTACTGACATGGCTTTTGTCTAGTTGCATCGTTCACCGCAACCAGTCAGTTTCGCCACGACCAATTACTCCAACTTCGAAACCACACACAAGAATTAGACCCGTACGTCTCCAGTATTTCCTAACTCATTGAACCCTCATTAACTATACGACCTAGAAGAGAAGACAACAGAACAGAATGTGCACTTCAACTACCACATCCCTGGTCAACCGCAACGGGCCCGGCTCGGCTGCCTCTTCGACCGTCTCTGCTATTGTCAAGGGCGAGGGTGCGGGAAAGACCAAGTGTATCGACTGCGGCGAATATTCATGCTGCTGTATCCCCATCCCTTGCACCGTCATGTAAGGAGCGCTGGCAGAAAATAAAGGGAGGTTTAGGACAAGGAGAGTATAGAAAGGGGGTGGGACGGGTAGCACTCTCTCAATTGAGAATAGGAGAGATATGATTGATGATCAATGCGCACATATACAATGGGCTTTTAAATGTTAAGGGGTTTGAATCATGCTGAGTTTATGCGAGTACCAGCTTAGCAATAGTCAAGAGGAATATTTCGACAGGAACTATTCACTTCGGAATGTTATCGGGTGCACGCCTGTGATAAAACAAAAAGTTTAAATTCCAGTTGTTCTTCCAATCAACTGAGGATTTGTGTTGTTCCATTTTGTAATATTTCTCATCCTTGATTAACATCTTCTCTTATATCTAGAGCAATAGGGCGGCGAAATTCTTGAACCAAATACCATGACCATATAGGACGGGTTCTAGTACGTATATCCTCTCAATCTGGACTCACAAGATGGAATCATATTCATCCCCTTTGCTTGTGAAGTTACCAGGGGAGCATAGCTGTTTGTGTTGGGATATCATCGTAGTGAGGTTCTCGTCTAATTCGTGACGGGTTGAGGTATCATTCCTGGGTCGGCTTTGGATAAATTCCCCGTAATCGCAGCCATTATCCTGTATAGATATACCAGACCTGCCTCTCAGCCAAACTCCCGATACAACTCTTCCCAGATATCCTGCCCTTCCTCCTTCGTGGTTATCGAGTCCGCCGCCGGGTTGTCGATGATCATGGCGGTGTTATCATCCTTCTCTCCCAAGCCTGCCTTCTCTAGACCCTCTAACACATCTTCCACTTCCTTCTTCATCTTGTATATCCCATTTGTCTCCGCTTTCGATCGCTCAAGCTGATCCGTCATCATCTCTATCAACGATTCCCTGGCTTGGTGCGGCCGATATTCGTTGAGCAAGTGATGCATATTAACAAACAACGTTCTGATATCGTCATTTTTGTCTTGATACTAATGCCAATAATCAGCGCACGTCTCGACAAAGTAAGGCCCAAAAATGAATGTATACATACCTGATCAGGATTTACACCTAATATTCCGATTAATTCTAGGAAGTTCAATAAAAGCGATTTGGCGATTTTCTTCAGCACGAACGCGCGGTCGGTATGTTGCGTGAACTTTCCGGTGCCAGTAGGTGACGCTGGCGGAGAGTACAACTGTTCAGTGCCCATTTCTTGCAGTGATGGCAATTCATCCTTCAGCGTCCAGTTGCTGCCAAAGCATTGCCATGCTCCGTCTGTTGGGGGAGGTGGTGGCTGGAGGAAGCGTAGCTCTGTGGGGAGGTTGAGGAGGTGCGCGGTTTTCGAAGTTTCTCCAGCTGTAACCTGCAATCCGTTTTGCTCATCGCGTAGCTCTTCGAGTTGTGCGAGCTTCTCGGGCGTGAAGCTCTCCCAAAAGTATGGTGGAGGGGGGTAGAAGCTGCCGGTAGCCTCAGGGCCCTGTTCTTGTTGGCCTTGCGCTTGTTGATCTGCCATTCTGTATTGGTTTTCCGAAAAAACTTAGCTTGATATGATCAATTGGCACCCTAGAAGTGGCCTGCCTATTGTAATAAGGGTCTGAAAGAATGCTGGTGTTGATGTGCTCTGACAACGGGATGTAAGGCTGGATATCTTGGCGTATACACGGAACTCAAATATGCGGCTGGATGCTGACTGGTTCACCTGAAGCCGCTACTTACAGGAGCCTGCGGGCGATGCCGCATCAAGTGAAATGGGCGAGCTACTGTTAATATAAAATAGAACATATGAAACAGAATATATAAAGCAGATAAAAGCAGAAAATATATGGAAACTCTTTCCTGTACAGTAGTACCAATCGTATGCTTACGCTGCTGGCTTACCCCCTCGGTGGAAATCTCCTGCTGGAGTGGTTCGCATATATTGGCTATCACCAGTTTGAATATAACCTTCAGCGTTCAGTATAGTTGTCCCACGATAAATATCTGAAATTCTGCATGATTTACTTTAAGTAAGATAGATCAATTAGCATGTACATTCCTGGTGAGACTCAGGCTTTCGTTTGCAATAAATACATGTATTTTACAGGGTTGATATAAACTTGAAACCTGGGTATCTCAAGTGTTCATACTTTGCAACAAACCACAACTTCACCATCATGGCTTCAACTAAACTCAAATTTGAAATGATGCCCGACCTCGAGGAGATCGTCCAACATGAACTCGGGGGACCCTTGTCGCTCTTTTCTACATCCCTCCCTAAAGTCCGACACAGAATGGGATGATTCCATGGTGGTTTATAATCCGGAAATGAAACTTCCAAAGCCTGATGATAAGAAAGCGATTCTAGCATGGCTTGAGATTAACGAGAACGTCTCCGAGCTAGTATTGAAAGACTACGAAGAACGTCTTGCTGGCAATGTTCCCGAGCCATATGGGCCAGTTTTACGTCAATCAGAGACTCCAGAAGCAACTTTGGTTAATCATCTTGTTACGGTATTCGTTCTCAGTATTGGGCAGGAATGGGATTTTGATGAAGCAGAAGACTTTAGTATGTGACATTCTCATTCAGCACTTGACTCGAACCGCCACCTGCTAATCTATGGTGCAATTGTAAGGATATGTGAATTCAGCATTTGCTATAGGTCTAAGACCCGAATTTGCATTGCAATGTGGAATGCATCCAGATCACAAATGCTCTGCTATGGACCGGGAACGATGGTACATTCACACGCCAGCGCAGCATGTCGAGGATTTGGTGAAAGAGCATGCTTCTTTGCTAAGGCAATTGTGGAGGAACAGAGCAGAAAACAAATTAAAATGGAGGGAGAAAGCGATGGAAGGGAGAGTGGAGCTTGAAAACGTTTGACATATAGAGTTAACATAGATAGCAATAGTGGCTGCAATGCATATGCTTTGAGAATAGGCATAGTATGAATTATAGAGACGGAGCGAAGCACTAAAGCAAACAGAGGCAATAGTATCGCTAATTGCCAGCAGGAACATACTACGATGCTAAACAGATTTAAGGTATATGGAGATTCTCTAGTAACAGAATAGTATTAAGAAAAATTGGAACAGGAAGATTAAATTTAACACTACGCTCTAATACTTAGCTTTATCAATTCGCCAATCCGTCAAGTCTTTTCGTGTCACACTGAGCAAACTCTTGTAGAACACACGCACCCAAGTCCCTTAACCACTGGTAGGCTACTACATCCTTCTGTTTCCAAAGATCGTCGTGTTACACTGTACCATCTCACTCGAGAGTATACTCCATAATTTTGTCCTAGATCATAAGGAACACAATAGTATAAATAAACCGGCCTATACAGAAGAAACCGATATTACGAAGTGGAGCAGAAACGGGCACGTCCTTTCATTATATACATTAAAGTTTATTCGGGGAATCTGATATTATATCTTGGCGAGGCTGACGTCAATGGTTTTGGGCTCGACGCGCCAAATCCACTAATATACTAGGACAAGGTGGTTGAAGGAATACTATGAACGTCAAGCATAAAAGATCTACTTCCTCTTCCACCTCAACCTACATTTTGGATATCCTCTCCCAGACTGGTCGGGCTATGCAGAACAATGCCAGCGTCTCGGGGCCGTCGAGAGACTCACGGACGATGTCACGCGCCCGCTCCGGGTCTTCTGGACTTGCTGCTCAGACGGGTTGGATAGGATCCGTCGCGAGATTTTGGGAGGTACAAAGCCGAGATACTATGCAAAATTAGTCCGTTGCTGATGCCGAACCACTAGAAAACATATGCGCCGGATTATGTCGGATTTGTGTTCCTGGTCACAGCATATCTCCTGGTATGAAGCTCCTAGCATGGTTACAGAAGTTCCAGCCGCTGACGGTATATTTAGATTGTGTTCTTTGTGACGCCCTTCCACCGAATGTTCTTCATAAACAACATGAACCTCCTATATCCACATGCGCTGGTTGAGAGAGTATCTGTCGGTTGGAACTTTGTGTATGCCGGAGGAGTGCCTCTGGTAACTCTGATCTTATCACTTGTAGTATTGAGAGCAGATGGCCATAAGTTCCATGTCACACTGCTTGGGTTCTTTATAGCGTATGCCATACCATTTGAACTCCTAGGATCCAAGCTGACTTACCAGGCTTGCACTCTCGTCATTCATAACCGATGTCATCAAGAACGCAGTCGGCAGGCCCCGTCCAGACCTGATATCAAGATGCAAACCGGCACCCGGAACACCTGAAAACGTGCTTGTTACATTCGATGTTTGCACCGAGACTGATCACCATACTTTACACGATGGATGGAGGAGCTTCCCCAGCGGGCATTCGAATATGGCATTTGCTGGATTGGGATACCTCACCTTGTTTTTCTGCGGGCAGCTACATATCTTTAGACCAAGAACCGATTTAGGGAAGGCTTTGTTGGCCTTTTCGCCGCTGCTTGGAGCAGCGATGATTGCAATTTCGAGGTGTGAGGACTATCGGTATGCCCCCTTCGACTATTTCACTATGTGCGGTGCTGATACTTTGTAGCCATGACGTTTACGACGTGACCTGTGGATCTATTCTTGGTATGAGCGTCACATATTTCTCATACCGACGATATTTCCCACGACTACATGCTGCGAGGTGTGATGAGCCTTACCCATCACGGGAAGCATCATTTAACGAAGGATTTGGGAAGCTGAAGACTGATGAAGAAGCGAATTTGAGAGGTGGAAGGGAGTTTGTGATGACTGATAGTGAAGATGAATCTTAGCGAACCATAATGCTATATGAGAAATGAAATGCAGTTGACAGTTATTTAGTGATTCATGCGTGCCGGTGGTATATGTCTGCGCAAAAACTGCAGTCCCGCGAGAGATCTAGCATACTAACATTCTCGAGTTGCGCCCAGATTGGCTAATAGATTATTCAAGTGCCGATGCTAGAGCTCATCATATTCTTTGTGCTATACTCGGCCTTCGCCTTTTTCTATTGCCACATTTCGATCGCTCTTTGTTCAAACGCCACTTGAAGGGATATTGATGAAACCTTCATTCCTCCTATGACTCTCTCGATCAATGCAGTCTTTTTTTAAAGTTCCAAACAGACAAACTTTGTGATACCCAGCTTGTTGTTCCTCGTAGGGAGCACGTACCCAACCTAGCAGAAAATAATGGAACGACCCATTAGACTTGTACATCTTCCTGGCCCGGAAGATGAAAACACACGAAAGCCTACCTTCAGAAATCTCTCCCTCAACACCAAGGTGGTGCTCATTTCCACCTCCCTACCACTATTCATCTACTCCGCCTCCTACACATACCGATATCTGGGTGGTACTTTCCTCTACTCCTACGAATATCTAGTTGCGGTGTTTGGCGACGGGGAACACCCATTGCTAGGCTGTTTCCGCTTCAAATTTCCAAAGCATCTAAGAAGTAGCGACAGTTGGTTTCAGAAGCAGAGATGTCTAGGGAATGAACTTGGGTTGACAAGACGTGGTGATGCTTGGAGAATCTGGATCGACATTGTTCAGGATTTGCTCATGCCTACTACAGTGCCTGGGTTTGGATCTGTATATTTAATTAATACGAGATGAAAACAATACACTAACTAGATATAGGTGGCGATAACTATGGTTTGGGGTTATGTTTATTTCCTGCCTTGGGCACAAAGGATTAGTCTTAAACTCGAATATATGGTAACTCTTACCAATTATTACAATAGACTGAAGTCTGACACTACGTAGATTACTTCCATACTTGGTAATAACTATGTTCGTCTAGTTATAGCTTCACCGCTCATGTTCTGGTTCATGCTCTCTGTAACATTTCTAGGATTCATCGCCTATCCAGAGCTTGTCTTCTTCATCGTAGCGGCTTTACTCGCGATATTTGTCATAGTTCCAGAGACATCCATCTTGTTTCACCTGATTTGGAGAGAAGGGCCCTCAGCATTTTACTCGCGGATAAAGGGGTATCACGCCTTTTTTGAGCCTGCCATCAGAGCGTTTACGCGTAGAATGGTCCTCCGTATCTTTTCTATATGTACTTTTATCACCTTTGTGATAGTGGGAAAACTCATTTTCGCACTTGGAGCCGGAATCTTTCTGAGCATTGGCCTATCTTACGGTACTAGGCATTGGACTCAATGCCAACATACCGATAGCTGCATGTGCTTCACCGAGTGTCGACATCTGGAGTCACCCAAGTGCACCTGCTATATTGATAAAGATTCCCAAATTGATGATCTTGCAATGCAAGTTAAGATTTACAAGGAAGCTAGTGAAGAATATGGTCAGCAGCCAAAATTGTCACCAGCTTCGCCAAAGTTTCCATCGAGCCAGTTCATCAGGGAGAACACTCAGCTCCGAGACAAATTTACGAAATACAAAATTACCAAAGAGTCAGAAGCGAATGAATTGTGGAGGACCATCCGCCAATTAGAAGCTCAGCTCAATTATGCTCAAAATACGTCTGTTGATAGAATCCAGATGAAGGAGAAACTAGAAGCTGCAACAGTTAAATATCAGGAAAGTGAAGACCGAATAGCCAAGCTCGAAGAAGAAAGAAGCCAAGCTGTCTCAGAGCTTGCTGCTGAGAGAGACTTTATTCGAGCTCCGTGCGAAGACACCAATGTTTGTTATGAAGAAAAGCGGGCAATGGTGATATATGGCCAGGAGCTCGAAGCGAAACTGAGCGAGCATCAAGAACAAGTTCAAGAGGCTTCAAGAATGCTCGGATACACGCAAGATCTGGCCTATATTAGCCTATCACAATTTCTGATTCAGGTTGTACTCGATGTGAAAGCTCATGCATACATTTGCAACATTCCACTTGGAGCTCCTCTTCCTCGTGGAGTATCCTTAACTGAAGATCTCATCCGTACACTTCAGATCACCAATAATCGTAACTTCAAATACGTCGCACGACTTGAAGGCGAGGTTTTGAGCCGTGGGGGCAATCTCGGAAATCTCCAAATTGAAGGACCTCGAGGTAACTACTGGTATGTTTCCCAAGAACGAAAGTATGAAGAAGCTGCACGAATTATATTTTTCGTATATGGTGAACTTAGCAACATTATTTCTGTATTGAATGCTTTACTCCGTCTTTCGGGGCAAGAATTGCCGCCTTGGATAGATACAGGTCATGATGAATCACTGACGGTTATGGATGCCGATCGATTTGCCTCCACGGAAAGGCTGTCCTACAAGTTGGTCGAGTCAGAATGTTACAATCTACATGAAAGAGCTTTAAAGCTCTTACATCATTGTGAAGTTGTGCTGGCGGAAAGACTTCTCTTGAATGGAGAATTTGACGACGAGTACATTTCGCAATTTAGGACCCTGCAGCCGATTAAAAGTCGAATGCACTGCCTCATGGAATTCTTTGCATACCCACAAGATATTAGATATCCAAACAATCAACGCCTCCCAGAAACAACGGTAGAAAGGCGATTTGCTATTTACGTTGGTATGATGAACATTATCAGGGAAATGCATACTGTGATATATGCATGGCACGCCAAAGAAGAAGTTGCAGGCCGTCTAAGAATGCACCAACGCCCAATTTGGAAATTCTCAAAACCACAAGTCTATCTACCGCCTACAACAAGGACAACTTATGAATCTTTGATCAAATTTCTGACAAAGCGTGAGCTGGACACGCTCGTTGACCGCATCTATAGTCTATGGTTCCACATGGATCAAAACCTTAAGATGCCAGGTACAGAACAGGGCAAGAAAATATATGCTGATGAAGCTAAGTGGGATATTGCTCAGCCTTTCGCTATCGAATTCATAAAACTGAAAAACATGTGGGAGAAAGCAAGGAGATGGATTGATTACTGGAACCAGCGACCGAAACCCGGGTCTATTGAAGCGTTGGATAAAGTGCCAGGAAAAGACGGGTGGCTACCAAATCCTGACACTCCTAATCCCACCAGTAATGATAATGACAGAGAACCAAAGGATGAAGAGGAAAGCTTTGACGGGCGTCACTGGCATTCCAACAATGATTACAATAATCAACAGCAGATGAATAAGAAAGGCGAACCCAAGCCACCCGCCTGGTTTATGAGGAGCAAGTTGGAGAACAATCTCAAATCACAGAGAGATAGATTGAAAGCAGAAAACGATCGTCATCGAGCGAGAATCAAACAACTAGCTGATCGTCTCCAAACGCCAGAGCCGATGAGCAAAGTTGTGAAGGCAAATATTGCGTGGGAGGTACCGAAGATTAGGGGTAATTTCTTGAATATCAAGGGAGGAGGCCTGGAAAATGATATTTATAGGAGCTGGGCAGAGAACGAGAAGATGAAGGAAATGATTGACGCTTTAGAGGTGGTTTTCCAAAAGGCGAAAGTGCAGCTGCCAAAAAACCTCTGGAAGTGAACTCGAAGGGTTGTTGCCATTATTTTATCTTCGAATAAAGTCGCCCAAAGAAGACTATTTTGAGATCGAATGTTTGATTATTTCTTAGATTAGGAATGGTATAATAATTTTAGTTGGCGTACCCATTTGAGAATCAGAAGCTACTGAAAATGGTTAGCGCCTAGGACTTTTTAACTTGTTTAAGGATACTAGAGAGTGCCATTCTTTACTTTGAAGTGGAAAAAAAAGTTTGGAACCTGCCCGTTTTTGATAAAAACTTCTTTGTTTGCTAATTGCCGTTGATCGTCAAGGCCGTTCAAAGTCTTTCATATCAGCAATTCTTTGTTTGTAGCCAGCTCCATGCATACCAGAACTCAGCAAAGTACGTTGTTTGTAAAGTAATGTAGTAGTTGATATTTATCAAGCAGAACAAGTAAACGCATTATCGGTCAGTTCGCATTGAGTTTCACGATTGCAGCTTAATTGGCTTCAGTACACAATGGCAATACCGTTGTCCAACCAAGCGTCTGCTATTCCATCACCTCCTCCAATGAGGCCGGCGCCACAATTATTGTCACCCCCTCTTGCTCTAGCTTACAGACGAGCCTCAGATCCCGACCCAAAGAGCAGAGAAGACGTTGTACGTGCTTCTGCAGCTAGAAACGAGCTGAGGGATCTTCAAGAGTCCTACATACAATTACGAAGCGAGCTATACATTGAAAGATCCCGGAACATAGCTCTAAAAGAACGATTATCGTGGTTCGAGACATGGCATCGCATTGAAAAGGAAAAGGAAAAAGAAGTCAAGGCGCTTTTCCGAGCCGACTCGAGACCATACTATAACGAGCTTGCGCCGGAAGAGTTGTTGGCTAAAAGAGACTGGCTAGAGGAAGAAACTAAGCGGTTGCTAAAGAACGCTTTTCCAGTGAATGATTCTGGAAGAAGTAGCATACCGGCTACAGAAAATAACTTGAACGACTTTTCAAAGAAGGGATCACACTCAACTACTTCAGAAAATCTATCTACACACACTGGAAAACGAGCAGCCGAAGCTCTAGTCTCGTCCAGTCTAGAGGGCGGAGTAACTGGAGAAAAGCTACATCTCGGAAGCGAAATCATTCAAGTTCCTACTTTGTCATGGATCGCTGAGCGATTGCTGTTCTGGCTTGTTCCGATATCGTCCATAATCCTATTTTACTACAGCTTGACAACGGACTACGTGCTCAACAAATGGAGCATAATTTCTGTTCTTGGTGCGTTGAAACTAATAAGGACCATAATATTGGGACAGAATATCGAAAAAGATACTCGCGGTTATTATCTACTTAGGTTCTGTCTCTACAAAGTCTTGTTTGTTCGTGTTTTATGGCCTATTTATGTTGCCAGTGGCGAAGATCTGGATTGGACAGACCCAAATGACTCAACGAGAGGTTACACCTTTTGGGGCTACTACCAATATTTATATCTGCTATACATCCAACTTTTTGATTTGGTAATTGCGAAATCTATGTTATTGATATTGTACGTTTGGGGGTTTGGGAAAGCCTACGTTTCTAAAAACTTCAGCGCATGCGCCACGTTAAAACATCCCAGGTTTATTGGGGAGCAATGGGGAGCGATTTATTGTCATGGTGTGATCAATGCATCCTGGATACATAGCGACGGTTGGATATCTTTCCTGGGTAATAAAGCATGGGAATCTATTAGATCTTCGACGCTCTCGAACCCATGCAATCTCGTTGGCTGGATTTGGCTTTTCTTGGTATGTAATATTTCAGATTTGAATATGAAGGACTAACTTAACCAGTTTGTACTCGGAACGCTTGATTTGGCATACAAAATATTGCTGTGGGGAAAGCTGAACTTGTTCTACTGGGCCATCAATGTTACAGATATCAACAAAGAAACATGGGATGAACGAAAGTTGGAAAAGCTTCGAACCGATAGTATAGTCTCTAGCACTGTCCATGGGAGTGCGACTACTCCTCCATTTGATGCCAGAGGAGTGATTTGTGTTTCACCCAAGAATATCGAAACCAAGAGAAGTAATCTAGAACTTGTTCCGAAAGCTTCAGATAGCACTGCACCACGCAGCGGATCAGTCTTCAATGAATGGTACCCACCTCTTCCACCTTCTCCCAAACACAAAAGAGATTCATATCAATGGAATGCACAACAGAAACGGAGAGATAAAGGAGAGGTCACCAGCTCGGATTATGAGTTACTTCCATCAGTTTCGCCTCCCGGTGGAACTTTTATCCCAAAGAAGGAGCGATACCTGCCTAGAATAAGAATACTCAGTTGGCCGCGTCGCTTACTCTACAAGGTAATACATGTACCGAGTAAGGTGACAGCCAACGTGAAGTTTCCAAATAAAGATGACTTAGACAAGAATTTAGACAACCCAACCTCTGCCCCCAACTTTCTTTACAAAACTGCTAATTCATTCAAATTGCTGATAGCAGTTTCATACTATACCTGGGAAATATGGTACCATATTAAGATGGTGATTATACTTTTCCTCCTTCTGCCACTCTTTTTCATTCCTCGTCGTTGGAAGTACTTTGCAGATTCATGGTCCGCATCACCGCCACACCTTGGGAATAATGCATCACAGAAGACGGAGAACTCGGGATATTCAGGTACGAGGACTTCTAATTCAATTTCCGATGTCCCGGAGACTAGGAAGATACCATTAGCAAGAGATGCTCCCGAAAAATTACTGTTTACCTCGCCCCCTCTACCGCGATTTCCTAGACTGAGGAAAGCGGTACCATATATCGCGGCCATTATACTTATGGTTAACTACTATGTTTACATAGCGTTTCGAAAAATAAAAGCCATCACAGCATCTATAATCTCGAAAATCTTGTCTTACACCTGGTCTCCAGTTATGAACATTGTCTCTAAGTGGCGAATGTTTTCCATGAACAACATTCGGAATTTTGCAAATTACATCATCGAGGTAATAGACTGGATACCACGCTATTATTGGCCATATCTCTACTTCTACATAATAACTATAGCGAGTATTGCCGCATGTGTTATGGAGGGACTTAGTTTGAGAGTATTGATGCTTTTGACATTTAGCTTCTTGGCCATGGCATTTCTGTATGGTTGTGGCATTTTTGATGATGTAGAAGAGTTGAATGTGGAAGAGGGATAAATCTGCCACTTAGAAACGAACGGGGAGTTTTTATTATTCTTCATAATGATGCTCAATTCAAAGCTGTTTCTTGTAATATTATATTATATAGTATACAATACAAATAGTTGAGTTAATATGTTCTCGGGTAGTAATGCGACTCAAAGCCTCGGCGCTTATTTTGCCGCCGTCTTCCCAGTTGGTAAACATCCCATATCTACTCAACAACTTCACCTCTGTGTACATCTACTCTATCTACACCACATTAATGTTCGTATCGCTATGAATAACCTAGTGGTACAACCTGTCAATGACTCCGCATCCATTTCCGAGGAAGTCAGCACTTGCAGCTGGGAAGATAGTGTGAGCGACGACGCTTCAAATGACGACAGCGATGAAGAAGACGAGGACCTACTCGCAGATGTCGATGATGAGGAATTTTGGGAAGAAGACACCTCTGCAGTTGCATGGCTAGCTAGGAACCCCGGTGGTACGCCCCTACTGTACCCCAAGCTATTCGTAATCAAACCACGCGGACGCGGAGGGAGGGTTGTCATAAGTCCGTCTCACCATTCGAATGGAAGCGTCTCTTTCCTTCAGCTGCCTTCTGAGATACGAAATCGTATATACGGATACTATTTCGATATAGATGATGAGGTGAAGCACCCCGAGGAAGAGCGTGCACCGTTTCACGACCACGACGGAAATGAAATACAAAGAATCTGCCTTAGTACTGAGAATGTGGAGCTGAAATTTTGGCTATCGACTGCATTGTTGCAAAGTTCGCGACAGTTGAGATATGAGGCAATGTATCTCCTCTTTAGTAGGCGCGTATTTACCGTCGAGTGGCTTCCTGCCCTCCCACGATTTGTCCAGTTTCTTGGGGCAAAAGGGTGTGCTATGGTGCGTTACATAGACATCTGGGACTCCATGGACTTCCAAGGTGAAGACAATGCCATTTACCAATATTTCATTACTAGTATCACTCAATTTTCTTCTATCCGGCATCTTCGTATCGTTCTCGCCTGGAGTATCAATCATTCTAGGCAGGGGAGGGACCGCATTCAGTCATGGTTCAATAGAGATGAGTGGTTACAGTCATGGTTCAATAGCGATGACCGGTCACACAAGGGAGCTCTCAAGAAGCATGCAGTCCCAAAAATGCGATCTGAAGAGGTGGAGAGGTACTGGCCAGAATATGAAATTCTCAAGAACCTAAAGGCCGAGAAGTTCACACTCGCTGTTGAAACCACTTTCGGCAACAGATACCTCGAGTTTGACAGAAACCACGGGGCTTATCTTGACATTTGCAAGTCGATGAAATCTAATTCTCTACCTACGGAGTCTGCACAATCAGCAGCGCTTGTGCCCACCTCATCCGCCTCATCGCAGACTCTAGAAGCATTCGAACAAAATAGAAATCAACCTTGGGGTCATGCCTTAACTCCCACGGAGGAGTTTGATGACTACGATTCCGACAGTCTTGGGTGGCAAGACACTGAAGCTCTTCCTAAAAAATCATTTCCGATCTACAATTTTCTCACCCAATTCATCCACAAAAACATCTCTCTTCTGCACCCGCAGCGAGAAGCGATGGTAGATAACTTTCACACATTTCCAACCGCGCAGAAGTCTACTGGAAGCATCATACGGGACTGCCCTTTCTGCTATCTAAGCGAGCGTCACTGCGGGTATCACGCAGTGCCAGATCAACCGCCATTCGAGCCCAGTCGCCGAGAAGGTGACGGTGAGATGGACAATGTAGAGACAATGGAAACGAAATTCAAGAATCTGTCTTACGTAGATATGCGGGAGACATGTCGAGACGTGGCTCGGTGGATGAAGAGCGTTAACCATGAAGAATTACTCCAGGTATTAGCGGTTTTCGAGTACTTGGGTTGGTTTGAAGCACCGAACAGTGAACTCCTAGCCCGGCTTGATGCAGTGGTTGACGCTGGTTGGACGGGTAAAAAGGTGGATAAGGACGAAGTGCCGCCGTGGGATGTGCTTTATCGTGAAATCTATTCTAATTTTGGCCTCCGTAGGTAGGGGAGTAGCTATAGGGAGATTCACAGTTGTGTGGAGTGATGGGCGGCGGGCGTATAAGCATTCTGGGTGCTGGACTAGGGGGAAAACTCATGCGCTTTCGTTTCGAGTGTTTAGATCGCAAACTTGAATTCGGTAGGCACTAAGTTGTATCCTCGGTCTTTGCATCTTAGGATGGAGAGACTTGGTACATTCGATTTCTTAGTTTACACAACTATTAATTACAAGTCTTTCATTGCAAATGGATAGCTAGATTCGCAAGTTTAGTCGCCATCTATTATAGGTATATGTGTTTTAGCCTATGGAGAGTGGCGTTGGCGAGTGTATAACTGCATTGCTGAGAGAAGCTAGCTGAGTTATTGATATGCTCAGGACTCAGGTTAGAGCGGCAACTGCTTAGATCCAAAGCTGGAAATGGATTTGGTAGACTTACTTGTTGTCTGAGATGATACATCACTATACGTTCTTTGTGCCGTTTTCAATTCAAATTTTCTCTTTATGGTTCACATCCTTTGTCTGCCAGCTCGAGTATTGAAGCTATTTTGTTATACGTTAGTCTTCTCTGACCTTTTCAGTATTTCATAATTTCAACATCACTGGTATATGCTTTGAAATAATGCCACAACAGAGAGCCAGCATCGATTTCCCCATTCGAAAAGTGCGGATGAACCGAAATGCAAATCTAATGTTAAAAATTGTCATTTTATGCTCTTCATTGTTCATCACAGGATGGCTTTTATGGATTTTGGCATTGCGATTCTTGAGTGTCGTTCGCCGCTTGTGTAGTCTTCTACCCTCTAGTTCTTTTTATTGGAATAGCGTCAGCACCCTAAAGCAGGTAATATTACCACATCTCTCGCATGTACCGGAATGGGAGATGGAGGTAAGTACTGGGTTATCCGAAAGTGTGGTGATTGCAAGATTATTAAAAGATATGGAAAAAGTAGGCGATATTACCAGTCCATCTCGTGTGCGAATAGTTGAGAGCGGGAAGCTAAATTCGCCCACAACAGTAAGTTTATGTGTAGGGTAGGAGGTGCCGCTCTGATGAGACCCATAGCTGGTGGATGACTTTTGGAATGTCATCCGCAACCACTTACCTTTAATAAGAGTTGCTGTTAGTGCTATTGTAAGTGATCTGACAACTGGAAGCAAGAACTTAAAACTTTAAAACTGATAGTAAAGTCGCTGTTCATAGTCATACCTCGTGTTATTCTCGCGCTTTGGCTGCTAGGTAGACCTGTTCTATTTCATATTTTCAAAGATGTAGGTTCACCTGCTCCTGCTAACAAGGAATTGGCTTATGTAACTATTAGCTTCGAGGGATATACGGAGAACCAATTGCTCGGAACTGCTGCCTTATAACATTTGGAACCCTCTTATATCTGTACACATGGTACGTAGCTCTTTTGGTACTCGTGGGAGTTACCACACTGCTCCTCTTCCTACGAAACGATTACCATACCAGCCTACGAGATCTTCCACCGGTTAATCTCTGGAATCTAACAATCATCAATCTTCGCCTCAAAGAATATACTTTGAGGGCCTTCAGTCTTTTCCAAAAAGCTATTTACAGAGCACTGGGCCAGGAATGCTACCATATTGCACCTTGTGCTTGTTTTGATATACACCATGCAGATATGATTAAATTAACCGAAAAAGCTCAGTTATGTGAGCAGCTGCACGGCGAGCACGGCGAGCACATCATACACCTTCGGAACCTTCAACAAGCCCTCGAAAACGCCAAGGCAGAGATCAGCACATTGCTTCGGTTGAACCGCAGACTCCAACATCAGGCAAACAATCTATATGAAGACTACTCGCGAAAGCTCAATGACGATCTGACAAGTGAGATTGTACAAAGCGTAGAGAGGAAATCCAAAGCGAGAAAACAGTTGTTGGGGCTGTGTTTAAGACTCATGAGAACGGTGAAGAAGTATCATCCCGAGGGTCCATTTCCTGCTGTTAAATTTGAGCTAAAAGATCCACAAACCTACTTCAGAGGAGTAGATATGCCAGAAAATGATGGAGGGTATGAGGTTGCTATGATAGCACAGTGGCTTGGGAAGATGTTTGAATTAGTGGAGCAAAGAGGATGGATGCATGAACAAGTGTCTGGTGGTGCTCAAGCCATTACAGACTCATCAAAGGCTGCCAAAAACGGGATCATTTCTTCTCTGGAAGAATTCAGACAAGATATACTGTGTGAACAAGAGGTATTTGAGAGCACATGGTCTCCGAGGAGAATAATGAAGAATAATTCAAAAGTTTTAGCAACAAATTGTTAGCCTCGGATATTGAAGTATCAAAACTACAGGAGCTGAGACTACTGTTGCAGAAACCAATAAAATGACAAGTCTCACTCAATGCATATCAGTTTATCAAATGAATTTGAGCGGGAGAAATGTGATTACGTATTTCGCACCTAAAGACCAGCTTGGAATATAAAAGAAATGTCTTGATGTCATCTTTTGAATCTATAATCACACGTCTGTTAGGCATCAGGCGAAATTTCAGAATGCCTGAATGAGCTTGGAAGTAATTATCTGAAATACTCTAGTTCTACGGTTTGCAAGAAGATGAGAGTAGGATAATAGGAAAATGATGGAGTATATGGGTGAAGGGCTTGATCATCCGCAGATATCAGTCCCAGCTGGGAACATGAGTTTTGACACATCAATCCAGCAGTATCTCGATCGCGTCAACAGAATGGCTAATAAACGAGGAGAAGGGGCCATGCGTGCTGTCTCTTCTTCCTAGCAGACTCATTTAGATGCGGCAATGGAAACTTGGACCTAGAGGAGCTACAACAAACGTAGGCTATGAGTCCAAACAAGAACAAGCCTCCAATCAAACACGGTGTTCTGGTATTGCCATCTTGAAGTTCATGGCGGCAAAGATCTTTAATATAGACTTTGACAAACGTAAGCAGCAGCTGACCAGGTTACTTCTGTTAAGAAGAGCTCTAGGATCTAAACAAGATGGAAGCAAAGTGAGCCAAACTGCGAGACGGCTGCTGGGAAACCATTCGTTATTCTCTGATAATGTTACATATTTATAAGACCTCTGATTAGGATGATCTTTTAACTAGTTATCTTCTCCCCGTCAGGGCCCGTCTCCTCTTTCGCTAGCCCGTGCTCCTTTAGTAAAGTCGTAATCTCATCAGCGCCCCAGAGGTGGTGGTAAATTCTTCCGTCCTTGGTCTTTCCTACAGTAGCAAATTCAACTATAATATTATTAGTATATCCTCTTACAACTATTAGAGATGGGATGGCTTACTCTTCTCACTGCTCAGTTTTGTCGAGTCCATGGTCTTACTTAAAACCTTGACAGCGACCCCGCAAGCCTCTTTCAAATCACAGTCCTCCTTGTAATCTTGCTTCAACAAGCTTTGCGCACTAGCATTGTTTGCTCCAGCACTAGTAGCTTTCCAGCCTCCATAGTTTCCACTAGGATTGCTCTGATACAGCTGAAATTGTCTCTGGGGATCGTAGCCAGCGTAGATGAATGAGACACCAAACGGACGTAGACCACCATGCTGAGTATAACCCTGCTTCAAATCGCATAACCGACGGACTAGCTGTTCGCAAGGAATGTCTTCGTTGTAAGTGAGGAGGTACTTTTGAGCTGCTTGGCGAGCATAGTTGATGAGGATGTTGGCATCTGCGGTCATACCAGCCACGGCACAGATCATATTGCTACTCGCATGTTAGATTTGGATGCGTCATGTATGTAGGAAATCCTACTCATTCAATATATATAGCTTTTCGGCCGATGTGTCCTGCTCCAGGAGCTTGCTGGTGACCTTTCTCTCGGCCGCCAAAACGATTCCATCCTTTGCCAATATACCTAATGCAGTTCCAGCATGAGAAATAGCCTCAAGGGCGTATTCGACCTGATACAAACGTCCTTCTGGGGAGAAGATGGTTGTCTAGTAAAGTTATTAGCCCTCGTTATTGTTGTTACTCGGTAACATGTCAGAGCTTCTCTTACTCGGGAATCGTATCTTCTCGACATGATTGCAATTGGTGTAGACTGAAGTGCTTCACAATTGAGCTTGAGTAGTGTGAAGTTCTCTCCTCTGCTTGGTGTGTTAGGAGAGATAAGAGTGCTGTCAATGATGAGGTGAAGCTATCCAAAGCTCCAGGCACGAAAGGCAGCGTGTCGCGCTAACACCCTTGCATAAGGCTGTAAGGCAGACACTTCAAGGCTGTCAGGCACTCACGTATATTTTCTGGATTACAAGACTTATACTCCCAAATGCTTTCCACAAGATAGCAAATACGAATTATGTTGAAGTCGACACATAAGCCTAGTGGAGGGCCCCCGCCGTTAGCTGAAGGATGGACAGAACACAAAGCGCCAACAGGTCACGCATATTACTATCATGCGGCGACAAAACAGTCAACTTATACACGTCCACTTGCGCCGGTTGAAGCTCCTGCTCCAATCGCTCCCCTGAATCCTTCGGAAAGTTTCCTTCAGTTCAAATCTGCTGGAAACTTCCACCAAGACGCTGGGTCGGGGTTCCCGCATATACAATCTCAGGGACAGCAAGACGGAGGCAGAGGGGGTTTCAACGGCCATAGAGGTAGGGGAGGTAGAGGAGGTCACGATCGTCCTCGAGACTCGAGGCCACAACCAACGGATAAACCAAAAACTAGCCATCCAATTCCCGGGCATGAGCAGTGGATATTGGTACACACAAAGCTTGGTAGAAGGTTTGTGTACAACACGGAGAAGGATCAGAGCTACTGGCGGATACCAGAGAAGCTAAAAGATGGTATATTGCAGCTGGATCAGTCGAGGATCAAAGAAAAGGCGGAGGCGTTACAAAAGTCGAAGGCGCCAGTCTCCACTGGTGAAGCTCCAGGTGCATCAGAGCGACCGATTGAGGTTGCGCCTGTAGTAGTCAGACCTCAGGGTGACATTGATGGAGATGATAGTTCGGAGTATGAGGAAGTCGAGGTTACCGATGATGAAGACGATGAGAATCCATCGAAAAGGCAGAAAACCGAAGAGGTGCCGGATGAACCAGTTGAGTTCAATGAGGACGACATTGCATTCCAGCTCGCAGCGATGGGTGAGGAGTATGGACTGGACCCTGGCGACTACGACGATGGGAACATGGAAAATTGGGAAGAAGGTGCCGCTGGTCTCGAACTGACAGAAGAAGATGCAGTTGCTCTCTTCAAGGATTTGCTGAATGATGCGGGCATAAATCCCTTCAGTCCGTGGGAAAAGCTCGTAGACGAGGGACAACTGGTTGATGATACTCGATACACGGCACTTACGAGCATGAAGGCTCGAAAAGAAGCTTGGGACGAATGGTCTCGTGAACAAACAAAGATAATAAGAGAAATACGAGCTAAAGAAGAGAAGAAAGATCCGACAATACCATATCTGGCATTCCTCCAGAAAAATGCAAATCCAAAGCTATACTGGCCAGAGTTTAAACGAAAATACAAGAAAGAAGCTGCAATGCGGGATGCCACACTTCTCGATAAAGATCGTGAAAAGTTTTACAGAGAACACATCAAGCGCCTGCAACTTCCTGCATCGACGTTGAAGGCAGACTTAATGGCTCTGTTGAAGAGTCAACCGTTGTCAAAATTAAACAAGTCAACGAATATTGAGCGATTGCCACCAGCAGTCTTGGGGGACATCAGATATATAAGTCTGGATAAAGATACCAGAGACAAGTATGTGGAGGCTTTTATCTCAACACTCAATCCGGCTCCTGAAATTCAGGAGGACGAGGAGTCTGAGGAAACTATCAAAGCGAGAAAGGATAAAGAGAGGAGACAGAAAGCTTTGAATGATAGGGAGGCGTTCGTAAGGGAGGAGAAACGGAAGCAGCAACGAGATCTACAATTTGGGAAGGGGAGACTGAGGGACCAGGAACTTGAGATTGAGAGGGCGATGCAGATTAGTAAGAAAGGGTTAAAGGACCATTTGATCGGCGAGGATGACGGTGATATAGAGATGCAGTAGCTCGATCAAGCTGAATAGATCAAAGTCCAAACAACAATAGTCTCCTGTGATCATCAGACAGTCTGTGGAATTGAATAAGACCCACGTTAGCTCATCGAACGGATAGTTGTGTAAACTTCACGATTATACGCTACAAATACCTCTTTCAGTCGCTATATTGTTGACGGTCACATAACGTCTTCTCGTATTCCCTGGAAATCACTTAAAACAGTGTTCCCATCCCATAAATTCGGTGGAGTTGCCAGATCTGTTTCTTTATATATCAATGAGTGTATAGCAGTATCATTTTCTTCCTAATCTGAATGTTCGTATGTTGCAATCGTGTCTGATGTATACCTTTAATCATAAGCTCCCAAACCAGTGTCACTAATATAGACCTCCCAAAAAACTACCATCAAAGCTGGTTAGGTCTAGGACTATATTTGCAACATAATATGATAAGCTATATAGTAGGCTCTCATCATTGTCCCTTGCTGTTCTGTGTCTATATCTTTCCAGATATGACAACAGATGTGACATCTAAACTTAGAGAAGGATGCTGAGGCGGAACTACCCTCTTCTTAATGAATATAGTTCAGCTACAGTATGTGTATCGGTGTAGGAGACATAGACTTCTTAGCACACTATGAACTGCCACATAACGAATTGGAAGCCTGTTTACCAGAGTGGGACTTGAATTCCCTGGCCACTTGCATTTCACGAGTTGGTTTATTATTCGGCTAACTGCACATCACTTCGAAATTCATGTCATAAGATTAGTTTATATATTGATTACAATAAATTTTGTACCAGAGAATTTTTACTGGTAGTGTATTGATATGATGTTGCTGTTGGTCGTATTATAGATACATTTTGTTTCAAGAACCCAGGCAATTACACTATTGCCAGGTCTCCATTGAAATTATTTATAGGCCCCAGAAATCAGCCTTTGCTTGATCCTTAGGTGCCGGATCGGCTTTCAAGCTTCGAAGAAAAGCCGCCTGCATTTTTTGCATCGGTTGAAGTACCCAGGTATTGTAGGCAGCTACATTTGTCTCTTCTTTAGGATCTCTCACAACATTGAAGAGATATGGTGACTCGAGTTTTCCCTTTCCCTCATTAACTTGTGGTTCCCAGAATAGATGCAGCTTCCAGTCCCGCCACTTGATCGCCCGGAGATCGTTCTTTATGTAGAAGAGGAATCCGTCGCGCTTTGAGGGTGAAGTGCTAGGATTTTTAAAAAGTTCTAGTTGATCGATGCCGTCGATCGGCCGGTCCGAAGGTACGCTGCCTCCAGTAACCCCTATTATGGTGGCGAAGATATCGGTGATGTGTACGATCTCATTTGAAGCTACTGCAGACGGAATATGAGCTGGCCAACGTATTATGAAAGGTACTCTCAAGCTCCCTTCCATGGCCGTGTGGTACGTCCCAGACCAAGGACCAGCGGTGCCTCTATATGGCTCACGAAACTCAGGGCCGTTATCAGAAGCAAATATGACAACGGTGTTATCCCTAACACCTAGAGAATCAATATGGTCTAGTAATTGTCCAACTCTATGGTCCATTTCTGCCATAGAATCGGCGAAGTCTCCATAACCCGTCGTGCCGGCAAAGTCTGTGTGCGGAAGAGTAGGGAAATGGAGGTGAACCATAGGGTGGTAGAGGAAGAATGGCTTTGCTGCTGCGACTTGGCGACTCAGCCAGTCTTTTGATTTTTCGACAAGAGTTTCGTCTATATTTCTTCGCTCCTTGAGGTCGTAAACGGAAACATTTTCTGAGGGCGAGCCTGCCTTTCCCTTCATAATATAAGGCAACTCTGCGATCTCGGGAGAAAAGCCAACTGACGACGTGAACTGAGTCTCATCAGTAGTTCTTGGGATTCCGTACCATTCTTCAAATCCTCTATCTGATGGATATCTACCAGGTATATCCCCAAGATGCCATTTTCCATGGTGAGCACTAGTATATCCAAAGTCTCTCAGAACTTCAGGTAGCGTCTTCTCCCATTCCGTTAGTCCCTGAGGTAATCCCGCAGGAACGGACTGCTTACAACCGGTACGAATAGGATGCCGTCCTGTCATCAGAGCCGAACGTGTCGGAACACAATCACTTTCAACGTTAAAGTTATGTAACAAGAGACCCTCGTTGGCGAAGGCGTCAATACGAGGAGTCGCGGCACCACGAAGAATGCCACCACCATAGCATCCCAATTCACCCCATCCAAGGTTGTCAGCAAGAATCAGAACGACATTCGGTCTGTCTTGATCTCCCGACATGGTTGTGAAGGGCTATTCAAGTTATGGGTGAACGTAGATGAAGGGTTTTGTGCGTGGTTACAATGAATAAGCAGTGTATGGACCGATATTGGTGAACTTGGGGAAGAAAAAAGAATATCAGTGAGTAAAGGAACTGTACGGGCTGTTCCGAAATTATTGAATGTCAAAGATTCTTCCTGGTTATGCAAAATCCGACCGAAGACATTTGGCTCCGGTCCTGCGATACCGCTTACATTTGCGTAATCACTTACCCGAAGGATTGAACCAGAATATTTCACATAAGATAACGCTATTGGAAACCATAGTATCAAGCAGAGAGAGACAGGGTAATTAATTACAACATATCCATGACTGGTGCTCAAACAAGCTTCTTTGTCAACCCGAAGAAGTTAGTTGATGAGCAATAAGCACGGGCCACGGAAGTGAAGTCCGTCTAGAAAGTTAAACATCACCCCGGATTGTCTAAATCGCAATGATCTCTCTTTATGATGTGATTAGGATAACAGCTAGATGCTTGCTGATAGAGCGGGCCAATCTGGCACGGGCCACGGACGAAGTCCATTGAGAATGATAAGTTGCTTCTTATGTGCTTCAGGTCCTAAGGTTATCTATCTCATATCAATAATTAATGGGTGCTGGATCCGTCTTGCCGTAGCAATCTTTTTAATCGGCAACCGATACGACCAATATCAGCGTGGAAGCCAAGTTCAGATAAGACATTGAAAGAAAACTATATCTATACTCCATTTGTTGTTGAGATTTTGAAGGCGCAAAGACGAGAGGACAAGACTGCAGTTGGTACTACACTTCCGCCTCTTACAACGGCCACCATGAAAGTTGACTCACCCATTTTTGATTCGAGATCGAAGGAGAGCAGTAAGATGTCGCCTGATATCGATGTCACGCGAAGTCCTTTGACGGACGTTCGGGTTGGAGAGACAACTGTAAAGGATTGGACAGACGCAGAGGAGCGTAAGGTCCGAAGAAAGTAATTAAAACTCACTCATATTTTTTTCTACTGACTCATGGAACATGAACTAATCTTGTTCAAAGGCTGGATATGACGCTTATGCCACTTCTTGTCTTGGGTTTCTTCGCGCTTCAACTGGACCGAAGCAATATTTCGAATGCTCTCACTTCCACCATTGTAGAGGATTTAAAGATCACCCGCAATGATATCAACAGTGGTAATCAGCTCCAATCTGCAGGAATCGTTATTTTCGAAATTCCTTCGAACATATTACTCCAACGTGTTGGAGCGCCTATTTGGATCACTTTCCAAGCTATTGCCTGGGGGATGATTGCCCTTTTTCAAGCATTTATTACGAACAAGGGCAGTTATTATGCAACTAGATTTCTGCTTGGTATGTTCGAAGCGGGATACATTCCTGGCTCTATGTTTGTGCTAGCCATATTTTACAAGCGGGATGAGCTAGCTATTCGGACTGCAGTCTTTTACGTGGGCAATTACTTCGCGGCTGGCACAGGATCCTTGATTGCTGCTGGAATCTTGAAGCTAGCTGGTAAAAATGGATTAGGAGGGTGGCAGTGGTTATTCATCAGTAATTCCCTCCATTCTATATTGAGATGTTGTCTAATGGTTGTAGTTGATGGTACCTTTACTGTTTTAGTTGGCTTTTTGTTCCTCTTTTTACTTCCACACGGACCCCTAAAAACTACAGGTCTTGTTCCAATCAAATTTCTGGATGCTTTCAGCAATAACGACCGCCAAATCCTCCATAAACGAGTTATTCTCGACGACCCACAGAAAGAAGTGCTGCTCTCGAACTTGAACGCAAAGCAAATTTTGGCCGCACTAACCGATTATCGGCTCTGGGGCCACTTCGCAATTAATGTTCTCGCCCTCACTCCAAAAGGTGGTCTTGCACTCTATTCTCCAACCATCATCAAAGCACTAGGTTTCAATACTACTGCTGCGAACGCTCTATCTTCAGTATCTAGCTACGGTGTCATCGTTCTGTCGCTTCTTCTCGCTTGGGGCTCAGACCGTACAAAACAGCGCGGCCTCTTCTCCATAATTGCCGTAAGCTATTCCACCATATTTGCTGGCGTGCAATATGCCTTAACAGGCAGTAAAGACAAATGGGCGAAATACGCTGTATTCACTCTTCTGAACTCAGGTAATGCTATTAGTCAAGGTATCAACGATGCATGGCTCAGTAGTAATTGCCGGACACCACAGCATCGGAGTATTGGTCTTGCACTCGCAGTTATGGGGAGTAACGTGGGAGGACTTACAGGTGGACAGCTATTTCGCACGGATGATGCTCCATCGTATAACAGAGCATTCTTATCTGTGCTATGTCTCTACTCTGCAACTCTGGTTATGATCGCCTTGCAGATGTTTACATATTGGCGAAGTAACAAGAAGATCATTGCTCACGAAGGCGACGGAACCACGGAATCCCATCTTGATAGAGAGGGCAATGTTTGGAAGTATGAGCTTTAGCATAGAATCATATATGTGGGTTTGTATTGTAATAGGCTTCAAAGGGAGGCAAAGGCGGCGAAGGGTTCCCAAGAGTGTGGGTCAGCAAGCATATTTTGAGTATAACTTTCATCTTCTTCAGCACTTGGCCCTAATCCTAGCAATAGATCTGGAAAGTTCAAAGTACTGTCTCGTTCTCTCGATCCTGTTAATTGTGAGTGCTTTGGCGATATTTGTGATGCTTGAACTTCGCTGGCAAATGCTTCCACCACCGGTCTCTGCCTTGAAAACAGGGTTTTTCGAAATTTATTACGAGAATCCCCAGCTAGTGCCCAAGTATGTGACATCTCTGCAAGTAGTGCATCCATTTCAGGAATAACAGTGTCTTTGACCTCGATTCCCTCTGGGTGACGGCCTCTCGCAATAGTAATAGTGGCATTGATGGCTATGATTACGCCAAGAACAAAGCTCAGAGGAGCATTCCTCAAGCTATGTCGTGTTTTAAAATGCTGAAAAATGGACAGAATGCTGTTTGTAGATGCTTCACATATATCTCTTGAGAATTGGAATTGTTCGGCAGCCTCGGGAAATTTGATTAAATCAGGTGGTTCTCTTGAGAGGAATGGCCTGTTGAGAGATATCCGCGTGGCATGGTAGTTCATGCTTTGCAATAGTAAGCAAGATAGACGGAAATTTTGGATTGGGTTGGCAAGGTAGCCTACTGTAGAGAATAGACATTGGGTTGTAACATATCGGCAGATATATCCGATTTCTTGAACATCATGTCAGATGGCAAATTCTCGCGCCAGCGGGCAAGTTTAGTATTCGTCTCGCTGAGAGAGAGCTCTGTCCACTGCTTTCCTTGGCCTTTATCTTTACTCGGCGTGAATACTTGACCAAGGAAATCATGTATAATACGGCTAAGCTCTACTTGTTGATTGAAAACCAGGGTTAATTTCGGGATTACTGGGGTCGGATCTCTCAAGTATTCTAGGCCCTGTTCAACGCACCATTTGCTGAACAGCATCTCCTGGCTTTTCAAAGCAAATTGGGTTAGTGTCCAGAATATGAGATCGGGGTTTACACTAACGGAAGAGGCTCGCTGGTCTCGACATCTGCATCGCTCTCATAAAAGAAGATCGGTCGTCCTAAGAAAAGGCTAAATAATCTACAAATGTTAGCTTAAATAGAACACTTCTTAGAGGATAAGAGATCTCTACTTGTCTGATACAAAGCAGCCCCAGTAGACGCGACGTCGGAATTCAAGATCTATTGTTGGCGAAGAAACACGACTGAGGCCAGTCCAATGTTTTGGATCGCGCTGTATGCCTAAATCCTGACCCATACGGAACGCCATACCTTTCAAATAAGCTATTTCCGAACAATCTAGAGGTTTAACTCTCACCTGAATAGAGCCAACCTTTAGAAAAGTCCCCTCGACCAACCTCATAGAACGCGCAGCAAAGAAGTGCTTGCACAGAAGTTATGTGAGGTGTTCCTAGCCCATTTTGAAACAACAGCCTTTGGGCGGTGGTGGAAAAGTCGTTTGCCTGTTGTTTGACGGGAACATTTGGCGACATTAAAGCGCCCATGGCACAAATAGCGAACACTAAGGCAGGAGAACAATACTGTCCAAAGTCATCCACATTCATATAGTCTACAATAAATGCCTCCCGGTCGATGAACATGAATTGTGAGTATTGCCAGTGGAAGAAAAGTCCAATACATTCACTCATAGAGGGACTATGAAGACAATCAAGACTTACAAGGGCAAGCGGTAGACTTGGGGCATTGGGTTGGGATCTAGAACGAGACAGATCTCCGTTATAGATACTTGTAGGTCCGTGATATGTTAATGAGCCTTTTAGGGATTAGCCAACGAGTAACGCTCCAAGAATCAAGAATGAAGTTGTTGTTTGTTACCTTCTCTCGTTTCTTGTAGTGAGGTCATAAAGTTATATCCTAATTGTGTTCTACTAGCTGATGGGGTATCTTCTGATAGTGATGGAATTACGGGTGAAGGAGAATCAGCAATTGGCAGGTTTCTAATCATTGAATCTCGCTCGTGACTGGGTGCAGATTTCAGAAGTGCGAGGAATGTTTCAAGGGAAGCCACTCGTGTCTCTAAAGTTGCCACATACTCATGGGAAATGGGAGGCCTTTTGGAGTCAAATCCTTTGAACTCACAATCGACACCATCTCTAGAGCAGCTGATACATGGATCCGTTCGAGAGCATCTAATCTGTTGAATGTGAATAACGTTCTATATTGAGCTGAATACCAAAGCTTCCCCGAAACACTCACCTTGCGTCGATGGCATCTTTTACAACTGCAACTTGAGATCAGCAAGCTTATTTCCCCTCAGTGTCACAGTAGGTATTTACGATAGTCTTTTAGTCTCTCGATGGGTCATTTTAATAGTCCTTGCGAAACAATACCCAAGTCGTGCCAAATGATATATTTTCCCTCATGAAAAACGTTGGAAAGGATGAAGAGTTATAATTAGGTGAGGTGGGCGATGAAAAGGGACAACGAAGATGTGTGATAAGCCATGGAAGTAAGTTGCCCAAGATGCTGATAAGTGTAACACTCTAGTGCCGACCCTAGCTAGTTAAGGTTACTAGTCAAAGCCAAAGATCTTGAGATTAACAGTGAAGCCTTGGCATTTATAAGCGAAAATGTACCTGGTAATTTGACTCAAGAACTACTGTATCTACTTGTAAAATTTATGAGCATTGCCAAATAGACTCTTCCTCTGGTTGTCAGAAATTTTTTAACTTGATCTCTCTTCTTGAAGTAAGACTTTTAGCGTAGTTAGATGAGGCATATACCAAACGGGCGACACTAGCGCACCGCAACCCTTCGATGAGCCTTCATAGTAAGCTTCAGAACCCAGCTTCATTTGTGAGACTTCATGGGTGCTCAATGAATTCTCCATCTCCAGCTCCAGTGAAGCGACGGGTCACGTTGCATCTCCTGCCACAATGCGAAATCCTTTGTTTTTCGACCATCCTTAATTTCGACTGCTTCTGCAGCTAACTTGGCAAATTCTCTGCTTACACATTAGCTGATTCGTACAGCTTTTACTATAAAATAGGATTGACACATACATAGCTTTTTTTCTATCTCCGATTGCACTCCACGTTAATGCCGCGTACCCATAAACCGTGTCCATGAAACCTTGCAAGTTCTCGATCTCATACAAATCTAACAACTTCTCTACAAGCTTTGTCTCCGATTTAGATTCAGCACTCCAATCTCCCAAAATCTTTTGGATCCGAATAATTTCTTCGAGATTTGCATCTGATTTACTTCCAGCCTGACAGCGGGAGCACTGACAGGTGAAGTGGAATGCATTCTGAAGGTTGGCACGGCGAACAGAATGAGGCTCAGTGGGATTAGAATAAGAGATAGTAATCTCAGTGTTGACAGTGATGGGACGAGTGGCATGGACGGTGTGAACCAATGTTTCAGGGGAAAGGACGTATTGAGAACTGATCATGTTAGCGGAAGTTTTGCGAACGGTGATACGTATGACGAAATCAGAATCTGTAAGAAAATAATACATTCAATGATTTTTCGGATGAAAGATAACAAAAACCGTCAAATTAAACATACTTAGCCCCACAATCATGATTCATTCTCGAGGTTTCAGGAAAAATAGCCATGTGACGATGATCTCCGATTTCAACCTCAAAAGTATTGGCTTTGAGAACATCCTGTACAATAGTTTCTGCATGACCATAGATTGTCGCCAACTTGTAGTATGCTTCTCTCGAGCTCTGTGGTAGTTGCTCTACAGCTACCCTTAAATATTTCTCTCGTTCCATAGTTGAGAGAACACTTTCCATATATACGAGTAGAATAGGGGTGTAGGCTGTGATGAGATCGCCACGCTTTAACGAATGGCTTGCCAGCATTCCTATACCTTTTCCAGGAATGGATCTGGTATACCATGCACCTGTAGCTTCATTGATTCCTGTTAATGCAGTGGCATCTTGCAACACTGGAAGATTGTTGAAGTGTGAGGCTATTTGGGGAGTCGTAAAAATTGAGATACCCCTTCCTTTACTGAAGCTGGCATTTGTGTATACGCACAGGTTGTCACTGATTCCGGCGAGGAAGTCGGTACATGTAGCCTTATTTGACCAAGGGTGAAAATTCGATACCGATGGGTGCTCATTTTTTGTATCAACCAAAATAGGTGTGGCTAGTCCAATTATGAATGAAAATTCGGTATCATTGAGCGGAGAACAACTAATGTGAGTGAATAGAATGCTTTGTTTAGTCGAACAATGCGTACCCCCCTTTTGCTTATAGTTGGGGAAGGAGTAGGCGCTTTGAATGTAAGTGAGTGCCAAACATGCAGTAAGGACGCTAAATCTCCACTTCATTGTCGAATGATCCAATGAATAGAAAGACCCGCGACGAGATATGCGGAAGACTTATTGATTGACAAACAGTTATTCGCATGTATTTTCTTACATTGTGTTGCTACGGATGATTCAACATGATGAGAGCTGACATCTAAGACTTGGCTACGCTAGCCACATTCAGTCAATTCGTTTGACATTGACCACCTCAAACTTGTTCAACGAATTTCAAGAGGGCTGTACTTTGATAGATCGAGTATACCAACTACAGCAATAATATATCGTCTTTGTAAGTTCTATTAAAAGTTCGTATATAAGAGGCTGATTCCGGGACGCCTGCTGAATAACAAACTTTTGAGATTTAGTTGGTATGAAAAGGAAGTGAATCAAACAAGCGCTTTGCGCGAAGCAAACTTGCTTAGACTTCGGATCTTCTTGTATCGGCTAGGCATGTTGTCTACGATATAGAATTATGTGAAGTTTCAAAAGTCAATGAAATTTTACAAAAGTGCACATGTAAGATTGAATTCGCCAAGGTTAAACAATTTATTGTTACTCGGATGACTGATTTGTTATATATAACATTCAGAATATAAATCGAGTATACTGAGCATGGTTTGAATCACATATTGGTGGTAAACACAGGCTTCAAGAGGACTTGGACCTTTGTGAAGGCTGTGGGTAATAATCTTGTGTGCTGCTGGAGCAGTCTAATTAGAGAATAATAATTTATGATAATCTAACAAGACACAAGTCCTTCATAGGAATCTCGGATATTCCAAACTATGACACACCCTCCCTTGCAACCTTCTCCCAGAATCGCCTCAGCCCTAAAACCTTGGCTCTGGCAGGCTCTTCTCTTCTCCTCTTCCCATTTGCCTCCCCGACCTCCCTCTCCCGAGCAGCAATGCGTCGAGCTAGTCGCCTAACATCCATCTTCTGTTCCACTTCCCTTTCTACACCCCTTCTCTTCCAGTCCTCAATCCATCCTCTTAAAACATCTTTCACTCGTTCCCGTTCCACTCTCCGCTTCACGCCCACTAACGCTGGCGCCACCCTTCCGTTGAAACATTCCTCGGGCAAAACTCCTTTCCTTACCAAAGCCTCTGCGCTTGGTCGCTCTTTTAATTTGCGCCCGAGTTGTACACGCACCATGTCCCAGCCCAACTTCTTCCTCACCTCCACAAGAGCCAACGATCCCTTACCCAAACACTCCCTTGGTAAAACGCCTCTGGTAACTAAGGCTTCTCGAGTGATCCGCCTGGCAGGGTCTAGTTTACGAGCTAGCTGAATACGAACAAGGTTTCTACCAAGCTGTCGGGCCGCGAGCGTTGTGCGGGTAATGTATATACGACGTAAGAGCAGGTAAGCAAGGGGTGGACGGAATGGCATATATGCGTTCAGGGTAATGGATGCATATTTCAAGCGACTAATGTGAAGGATAGGATCAAATGTAAGGGTTCGAAGTTGATGAGATGTTCGTGAAAGGGCCAGAAGATCTGGGATATCGAGATGAGAAAGGACCTGGAAGAGGATTTCAGTGGGGAGGCTCTGGAATGCCGGAGGCCTTCTTTTGAGGTTTGCATTTGACATTTTAAGATGGTATCTAACACGATATGTAGATAAACGTTTTGCTTATGTAGATTTTAACGCGTTCAGACAGGAAGATAAGTAGCACGATGGTTTACTACTAGGGACTCGTTGCCTGATCATGGGTTCTAGTCAGTCGTCATGTCTCACGTGACTGAGCGGGGATATGCTCTGAAACATGATGAAAACAGACCCTCAAACACGTCGCAAGCTGTGTTGATATCTTTGAGTGTCTTGAATAGGGGTTTCTTCCTATTCAAAAACACATCAGTCTAGCAGAGTTGAGACCGTTCCATCATTCAATACACTAAAACTACTTAATTCCACGGGAAACGAGCATCAAGTCTTAATCACGTGACCATATGAAACCACTTATCATCTGGTGAGAAGACACGCTCAGCTATATTTCCTTATCGTTCTAAAAAATGCCTCGATTTCAGTCAAGATGATATCTGAGATAGTGTTAGCGTTTTACAGCAGCTTAGTCCATCAAATGCAGTCCTCCGAGGAATAAATCAACCACATGCAAATGGCAAGGAAAATCACCTGCTCTCGGATTATATGTTTGATAAACACCATCAAACCACCAGACGATAACATCATATCGCACACCTCCACCTTTTCAACAGCCTCAGGCTTCTCGTGACACGACATGCGCAGTGCGTCCAAATATGGCCTCTCAACGGTCGTAGCGACCGTTAAACGCGTCCAGCATTAAGAGCCTCAACTTTGTTTTTCCATCATTGGCCGCCCCGACTATGTCTGGAGCCGGACAACTCATCATCTATCACCAAAGTCTTACGAAGGATCAACAGCCAATCCGCCTGCGTCAATATCCGTAGCCTCGTCTTGTCCTCATCGGCAACCGCTATAGACCCCCTCTATCAAGGACTAATCCACCTGTCCCCAACACCCAGCCTGCAACCTAGTCCGGCCAACTACTTGGCCACCAGCTAGCAAATCAAAGCAGAGGTAAAATAATTCTTTCATCATCTGCGCTGGATGCTGCAACAGCCTCTCCCGCATTGCTCCCGCCAATGAAATGTGGTAGGTGCTACACAGCGAGGGTGAACATCCCCCCATTATAATCTGCACGCGTCGATTGTGAAGTGTCATTGGATGCACAATTTCTGGGCTGCTCTAGCAAAACCCACAGAACCGCAGAGGTTACTCAGCACATGATTTGCAAGTGTCCCGAATAACCGGCACTTCAACGTCGTGAGATATATCACTACTCGTACAATTGCTTTAATCACGCAAGGAAGAGTAAATATTAAGCTTGGAGATCGGTGAGACAATTCGGAAGAATGAGGTTGTAATTTGGGACAAGGGTCGTGAAAGGGGTCTTGTTTACTTGTTTATTTTGATCCGCCCTTGAGCAAAAAGGGGGCCGGAAAATGTGTTAGTCAACATTAGATACGTGCCCAAAGCCAATATCCAGCTGCTGGAGTTCTCTCCTCGATATAGAATGCATATGATCAGGCAGATTTTGTAGCTCTTCTCCTATCCCAGCCCCTGGAATTTCATTAAAACACCAGTTATGATGCCCATGGTAATGCCAATAATCATGATAGTGCCGAGTTGAAAAAAGCCTTGAGCTCCTGGAGCTAGATCTGCTCGGATAAAGTTCCGTACTGCCTTGTTTCTTATTGAGTGTTCCACCTGCAATGCTACTAATTGTCAGGTTATATCAGCTCGCCATGGTCCAAGATGTGATGCAGCATGCATTTTGCAGGTATGTTCGCCACAGATGAGAAGTTTCCCCAAAAGGGTCACGACCGCTTTCTGAGCAATGAAGATTCAGGATGGAGGTCATCGGCCCTGAAAGCGACCTATGCTTCCGTCACTTAACAGTCCATTGACTTCCGGCACATATCTCCCCTGAACCCAAGTTGCAGCCGAAGCCCTGTTTGATCTCGGTGTGAATGTGATAGAACTTCGTGATAAGGAAATTTGTGGTGAGTGACTTCAAGAAATCCAGGCTAAGTCAAGCCATGCAGCTATGGGTTCCAATATCTCCGCATGGAAAGTTTGGTATAGCCAAACTGAGGTCGCCACGTCATTGACGAGCCCCAGCATAAATACGCTTTCCAACAGGTGAGCCAAATGGATTCGGTGCTAGCACCACTGTAATTGAAATCACAGGTATGAGTGGCAAGACGAATGTGATCTGCAGCCATGGCACTGACGGGAATCCGTTCGGCGTGTTCAATGCACAGTGATGAATATGTGTGCTATTGTCGATGAGCCATGGACTGACAACACATCGTCCCATCCCTACCGTAGCCAGGGGGGGATAATTAAGGGCATGCAGGTTGAAGCCTTTGCCCAAAGATGCATGCGGGAGAATCGAGCGGTGCCAGATTGACTCCATCTTTCCTCATTGTCTTGCAATCACAAGACTCTCAGTCCATGTAACTATGACCAGAATATCCTCATGTGTGCCGACGAGTGGGTATAATTGAATGACTGCTCGAGGTGCATGGTATGGCCTCATCAGAGTCACCAACATGTGATGGGAGGTACGGGCCGGAGTGATGATAAATACTGTCAAGACATGTTGATGTCCAAGGATATTGATTAGCATGGCCGGATGGGCTGAAGATTTGTTCTCGAAATCCGTCAACAACATTGAGAATACCCAATCTCTGTCGCTCTAAGCCTGCGTATACGATCGGTGCGAGAAGTTTCTCATGGGTAGTAGAATTGTATGCTTGAGTAACATATCCGGCCTCACTCAAGGCTAGCTATCCCGGGAACACTAGCGTTCAGAAGCCCCACATCCATTCGCCCTTCAGTGAATACGGAGGGTTATTATGTTGAGCGGCCACTGAGCAGGGAAAGCGGCACGGTATTGCGTTGGGTATCATTTACCAACGTTTTTCTCCCGGATAAGCCAAGAATGCGCAAGACCTCGAGAATATTTTGGTCGAATTCCACAGGTTGCCATCCTAGATCAAAGCAATTGAAGGGTAGCATTAGCTTGAATGTCCAAGGAATCCTTGTGGATATCAAAAAGAAGTGATTCGTCCAAGAAATGATGAGGCGTAGGGATATGTTACAAAGTGGCAATGTGGATAGGGGATCCTGTCACCGATGTGATGAGTATAGCATTGTGCAGAGATGCGTTGTACGTTGGTTTGAGTGAAGTGGGGAAAGTCTTTCCGTGTCTTTGCGTTGTTGACAGTAGTCGACGATCGGGAGGATCGTGTATAGGTGCCTTGAGTAGCTCTCCTTTAATGGCCTTGGGTATATAAACCTATACCCGCTCCGACCATTCCAGGTGTTTCAGTATCCAAACACAGAATTCCCAACCATTCAGTCTGAAAGTATCCGGACTCCTGTCAAACAGCCTTGCAGATTCGCATTGATCTGCTCACCAATCGGCTCCAGCTATCATATTTAGTGTCTCGTAAGATATAATATCGATTGAAAGACGTCCAGTGAGTGTTGAGTTATTGCTTGTCTCTTGTTTCAAGTTGGGTGTTTGATATGTGGCCAGGCTAACCCAATGCAAGACCATCATCTCTTGAAAATGTGCTTCTACGACCAAGTCAAGCAGACTTGCAACTGCTACAAGTGGAGTCATTTCCGCCAGCACTGCTCAAAAGAGTATCGGACCGGGGAGACCTGCGGTATGAAGTTAGTGATGAACACTGTCAGGGGAGAGGACAAGTGTCGCATATGTACCAAAATCGACACTAAGAAGAGAGCTATTCGCAAAGAGGAAGACAAGATCAGGCGATGGAGACGTGAGCCTAATCGTAGTGCATCGATTGAAAAGGCAGAAGCAGATATCGAGCGCCTTCGTTATGATCTGTATCTTCTCGATGAAGAGAAGGTGCGGAAACAGTCCATGCTCTAGGTAGGTGAAGCACGGCTCCAGATCACGTGAGAGACCGAATTGAAACTGATATGCTGGAATAGAAATTGCAAATTGCTCGAATGAAAACAAGGGTGAGACCTGGTTGCTTTGGTCTGTATCGTCGAAAGTCGAAAAACGGAAGGATGATTTGGCTTCGGGACAAGGCGTTTGGAAGAATGGATTTGGATAGCTTAGAGTAACTGTATTTGGTTTGGTCGTAGTAGTGTGCAATGCTTGAAACAATTGTTATTTCAAATTGACCAGTGATTAAGGCAATTCACAAAGCTTCTTCCGCTTGACAACTCTTTGGGCGCGTGTTCGAGTGGCTGCTAATTAAGGGCCATCATGATGGGCGCTTACAGATGACAGCGGCTCCGATGACCCCAAGACTATGGTTGATGATGAAGAATCGTACCTTTTACTAACGTCTTTTACAGAAGCCGTTGGCGTAGGTAAATAGACATATTTTATGAGTTCTTTGCGTCACTGTCTTGATTGTTGGGTGTTGGATCGATTCGGGTTGTGCTATAACAACTTAGTTGGCCTGTGCTAAGAATTCCACCTACCGCGTAAAGCTCAGCACAGAAGCGGAGCCGCACAACGTATGAATTTTTGATAAGAAAGAAGATAAGTCTGAAGAAACGAGCGAGGGAAGCCATCATACTATATGAGAGAGGGATTGGAGAGAGCAAGACGAAGTGTAATTTGGTAACGTGGCTGACCGTCAATGGATCCCTTCCTAGCCCGACTGCAGAATGCGAAAAGGCACCTGATAGGCTCTGACCCATCCTCCAGCAACCAGTGAACAGGCGCTTTTGACAAAAGAAAAGCTTGAATGATACAACGCATATTCAAATTACGCTTAGCTGGTCCAGTCAAAGTGCAATAACCCATATGTTCCTCCAGCATGGGCGAGATTTCGGTCTATGTTGTGAGGGTATCGTAAAAGATTAACCAACGCCCGTGAACGCCGTGGAACCACAAACCCAGAACTCAAGTATGGTTCCCATGCTAATCCACCCCATCCGCATCAGCGAAACCTCCGACTAATGGGCCTACGTCCTCTGATTTGGCGAGAGCGTGGTCCTTTATTTCTTCCTCCACATCATCCCCTTCAGATATCCAGCCATCCGAGACATTAGGTGTGCTGCCCGCAGAAAGTTGGTGTGCGGTCCCGGCGAGCTGATTTGCCGACAGCTTCGCGAGGACGTCCTGGTATCGTATTAATCTAGCATCATGGGCGGGAAACGCAGGCGCTGGAGGCATATTTTGTGGCACCATGGCAAAGATGTCAACAAGATGACTAGGTTCAACCAATTAGCTAACGAATTCCCTGCTTTACCCAAGGCATAAGATTGAAGTTCGCGATGTTAAAATTCATCTCGACCACACTCCTCTCAAACGTACTTGGATGTTTGTGCAACGACCTTCTGTAGGGCCTCTGCTTCGCGCAGAACCTCTTGCGGATCTGCTGCTATGATACCGGGATTCTGATCACCGAAGCTGCCATAATGGTTCGCGTGAGCATCGTCGAAGAGAAGTCGAGATTGTTCGTCCTACCACAAACCAAGTTAGAAGCCAGATCTATCTCTGGTTACTCGGGAAGCTTACCTCGTCAGACAACTCGCGGTCGGGGCGGCCAAGGCAAGATGAGCATATTCCCATGGTCACAATGGGTTTGTAGTAGGCCAGATGGGGATGGTGGTGGTTGCTCGCTGTGCATGAAGTGCAGTCCTGACCACCATACACTCCTCTAATCCCGCCCTTGTTGCCAGGTCATGAAGTGAACGAGGGAAGAATGATAGGGCCGGATAGAAATCCACGCAAGGAGTTATGAGTGAGCGGCGGGTGGTATTGCCCTGTTTGTAGCTGGCTTGTGTAAAGGTGATGTCGGGAAATCGAAGGGAGTTCAATTTGAGCCGCTTCAGAACAGGTCAACCCACATCCTAGCCCGATACGCTAAAACATCGGGCACTAAAAACTTAACCCAGCCTGCCACTCAAAACCTTATTTCATCATTCACCTTGACCTGAATAGCTTCAAATATCCCCATTCAGCTATATTTAAGAACAGAGATTCTTTTCTTATGTGAATTCCTTCTTCAACAGTCTAAATCCACTCGAGGCTTCATGGATCAATTCATTCGTGCTTTGTTTACCATGGTAACCACCCAACAGCCTGGGTAGTCCTAAACTTTTGACAACGGACTCAGTATCTGCTCTTGTGGTTAGGTTAGATTATCTATTATTAGTTGCAAGTATTATCATGTCTTAATCTATGCCTTTAACGACTTGGTTCCCAAGTAAGTAGCTCAAGATTAATGTCACGTGCCCGCGCCATATGCCCTTCAGAGGAGCTCAAAGGAGAAGAATGGAATGCATCATGACAAATAGACAATAAATATCTACAGAACCATCATACTTAGATATCCCTGGGTTCCCAATACGTAGCTTTCTCACCATTTAGCCCCTTGCGGCTGGGAGACCCCCCCATTTAAAAAGCTACAGAGGTTGGTAAACTGACTCTAGGGAATCTACCCTTCACGAGATTGCATTATAAATAATGCTTTCCCTGGAAGAAAGTAGCAGCAGACTTTAATCTAAAACTCCGCTTTGTTCGATTATGTATTATCCACTCTTTCTCTTTCTTGCTATTTTCTATTTCTCGGGTTTCACATTAGCAAAGCCGCTCCCATATACAAATTTCCCAAAGGAATGGCCCGCCGAATTTGAATCGTTATGTCCGGCACTTCCAGCGTCTACTCTAACATCACATATCACTAAGATTGAAATTACGACACTCGCAGCATGTTCCACTGCCGAAAAGTCTCAAATCTCTGATAAAACAGTTTCCGATAAATGTCAACCAAATTCTACTCTTACTTCTAGACTTCGCCATCATCCGCAGGCACCCGCAACGATCTCAGGTCTATATAGAATATACACCGATAGTCTCCATACCATAATTACAGATCTTCCTGATCATGTTTCTAGGTGCGACAATCCGAGTGAGTTATCTTCGTTGGATTGCCCGGATATCAAGACTATGGCCATGTTACCGATAGAAAAAATATCGAGTATCATCCCCAACATCAGAAACGCTCCCATTCAAACAGAACTTGACTGCCAGCCAGACAATTGTCTCCGGCAGCTAGAAAAGGCATCCTCCATCGTTGCACCTTTCTGTCTAACCTATACTACTTCCCTCTATACCTATACCATAGGCTTTCCCAAAGATATCGCAAATTGTGCCGCCAATACCATTGCAATATCCTCGGCCTGTTCATGCATCATGGCCGCCGTTCTAGCCTCACCCACATCAGAGTATACGGTGCCAATAGCCACCACCCGAACTGAGTTCCAGACGACAACAGTGCTGTATACTTCCACAATTACGCCTTCGCCCACACTCCAGGTCACCAATCCTGTCCCGTTGGTTAAATCGCTGGACTGCCAAGCAGACAACTGTCTCCGTGCTATGGAAAGGGGGTTTCCTGCCATCGCACCTTTCTGTGCTAGGTACACCGGGATGCCACATCAACCATCGATCCTACCAGCAGAAATTGTTAATTGTGAAGGTCAAGCTGATGCTATATCATCGGCGTGTTCATGTGTGATGCAACCTAGCACTAGTCCGACCTCAACAACTGCAGCAGTGCCGGTGGAGACTGAGTTGGGAGGGGAGCGCAGCAAAAGTCGGTACCAGGAGATGGAGCAGGGGAATTGGAGTGGTGTGGATAACGGGGAGCATGACCAGCATGGAGCAAACGGAGACCAAAACCAGCGGATGACTTGGTGGAACTGGTGGATGAAGAAACCAGCTTCGACGGGTAGTGGAGAAAGTGCAGATGACTTTGTAAATGTACTTGAAGAAACTCTCGGGCAACTTCTGGGATAGGTGATAGAAGCTGAAGCAGTTATGATGCCTGTATCACTTTCTTTTATATTGAGCAAAAGTCTTGAGGGGTATAATGCGTCGCTAGATTGGGGCGAGCAAAGTAAGATAATGTAATTGTGATACCGTAAATTTATAGTCATCTAAACATATGTAGATGATTAGATTCGGTGCTATTCATAGTATTTTGTAAAATTTAGTGCTATTAAAGATATATGTGACACTGACAGGTGCTTTCCATCTACTGAGTCCTCCTTTTCGAGCAGGATGCGCAAGATTCCTAGGCCGTGTATTAGTCTGCTGTATTTCTCGTTACTTAGGTGCTGTGCGTTTAATTGGGGTATGAACAAGATTCCCACCAGCTCTGATGGCGGTAAAGCTTATTGCGTGACACTTGCGCCAGATCATCTGTGATGAAGGTATCTATTTTCTAGCCACGCTATTAATTATACAAAATTATCAAATCTAACTCTAGATAGTATTACTCGAATTTTCTAAAAGCATTCCAGACTGGTACTCCAACGCCGTAACAAGCGCCTCACCACGCCGCATTTTAAAAGCCAACTGCACTTGATCGACCTCGTCATGTCTCTGGTGAAACTGCGCTTCTGTCTCCTGCTCCCACAAGAACTCCGATGGGTCTTCAGCTACTTGGTCACCATCTCCCTCGTCACTATCTTCGCTATCTTCTTCGGTCTCGCTTCTGTTCCACCGGGTTGGGGCAATCGTTTCTTGGTTGATGGTCGGAAGTTGTGGGTCCTTTTCCCCGGTAGATCTTGAGTTATGGGAAGCGAGGTATGCTTTGTTGAATTCCTGGGCTTGATTTGAACTTTGTGGACTTTGACGCCGGCCTCTTTTGGAGATAGTTGTGGTTGAAGCAGCAGGTTCAGGTTTCTGTTGAGCTTATTAGTACTTTTCTCGAATGTGATCAATTATCAAAAACCAGGGCAAGAATTACCTTATGACTAGCCCAGTACTTCTCAAATGCTGCAACTTTCTCCTCCGCCTCTTCTTCTTCCTGCCTCCTATTCTTCTCCTCATTCAGCTTCTGCTGTTTAAGTCCTTCGAGAATCAAACCAAAGTCCCCTCCCAGGGCCCCAACTATTTCAGAAAACTGTGGAAACTTTTTACAGAAGGACTCTGCAAATTCGGGATTTCCAGGCGTGTTGAATTGTTCGATAAAAATAATAGGATCCTCTTCTGATATGGGATCCGACGAATTGGAAGGATAGGAATATTCATCAGGGATCTCTGATCGCATCTCTAATTCTTCTTCTAACTTCGAAATCTCGGCATCTATCAGGGCGACTCTATCGGTACGTATATGTTCTAAATGGCTTTGTAAGTTACGTTTCAAGACAACATGCTAGACATGAAATCGAAGGCATGGCTAGAGCTATGACTTCCATAAATAGCCTTCAATTCATCACAAACTTATTAAAAAAATACTGAGGTTCAGAGACATACCAGTTACAATGGAATTCCCAGCACCGGCTTGCAGTTTCTCAATAATCGCATCTGGTCTATGCTTTAGGTACGAAGATAACGGTGCACCTAGGATAAGTTAGTCTATTTCATGATCTCAAGTCATCTGATGATTTTTTGAGCATAATTTACCTGAAGATAAAACGAGGGCCTGCTCTTGAAACCGTGCAATACTTGTCTCGGTGTCCTTGCTTGCATCGGTTGACTTTTTGGCAACGCTCGTCACTTCTGTCTTTTTGCTTAATTTTTGAGCTTTTTGAGCCTAAGAACTTTACAGTCAGTCACCAGTGATGCAAAAAAGCATATCAAATAGAATCAAGGCATGTACTAACCAATCTCGCCTGAACATTTGTCTCAGCTTCCTTTTCCCTAGCAATTGCAGCCTCTGCTTTCCTCCGCTCCTTGTCCCACTGTTTCGCCCTCCTCTTTTGCGTTGGTCGCTGAGCTCCCTCTAGCTCAACGACCTCATCAAGCGCACGCTGAGCAGCAGCTCTAGCAACCTTCTCTTTTAATTCCTCAACCTCTTGCATCGCCCGGTGTTTGAATTTGCGACCCCGCTTTGGAGCCCATGGCTTCGCCAGCTTGGAGCTTGGTTGTGTTTTGCCATCTTCTCTATCACCTGAGAGAGCAGACTCTTTCAGAATTGAAGCATATGCTGCCTGGATTGTTTGGAACTTCGCTGTTGCTTCGTCGGCGGTGGTCAAGTTCTTGTCCGGGTGATACTCAAGTGCCAAGGCATGGTAGGCATCGTGAACTTCTTTGATCGATGTTTTAGAATTCAACTCGAGTCCGAGGACGTCGTAGGCACTGCTGATAGACATGTTGTGTGATGCAAGCTTGAAGTCAATTTTGGATAGATTTTTTCTACGGAGAGTGGATTGTGGACCAAGTAGCTACAACAAGCGAGTTCGAAGATGGAAATGTCAATACTATTTGTTTCTGGATGCTATCTACCGCGCATTATGTATCGATTTTGAGTTCGTATATGGAAATTTGCTGCGCAAACAATCAAGTTCATTTCCGTCTAAGCATGTGAGTCATCGTTGGTGCTTACACACAACTTTGCGCTTGTGCTGTATCCTCCTTCTCGTTACAGCCATTACAAATTCAACAATTGAGTCATAAATTCATGAAATATGCGTACATGGCCAGCGTCAATTGTGGCAGTGAAAGTGATGTATATGTGACTCTTTTCTGTCGATGTTGTTGACATACATAGATAGATATATACACTATACCACTTTCGGCCGTCAGATTTTCTGGTGCCGAGCCGAGTCCCAAGAAGGTATCCCGAGCGGGAAGAGTTAACCGAGGACTGTAAATAATCGGATGCGGGGTGGAAAATCCGAGGAAGCTTTTGCGGGGAGACGGGTTGGGATGAAGTCTTGGGGAAGGTATTCCGACGGTGCACGCGTTTGGAGAACGTAGTTGAGGGATCGTGGTCCCATTCTCGATGACGGCTTTATGCTTTCCAGAACCTCCTTCCTCTCCCTCTCTCTTTCTCTCTATATATACATATACATGTTCACACTGTTGTTCAGAGACTTGAACTCTTACATACATTGCTTTCCTTCGTAATCGGCTAGCACCTGATCCTTAAGTCCATTGGAGAAGTGCAGTATAGACATTTGAAATGGCATTCTCAGTCCGTGGAAAGACCGCAATAATCACGGGTGCTGGATCTGGTATACATCCATCCCTATCCAAACTATTCATTCATGCAAACAAATGATAACAATCCCAGGCATCAACCTTTGTTTCGCCAACGTCCTACTAGAACGGGGGTGCAACGTCCTCTTCGCCGACCTAACTTTACGTGCCGAAGCTCAGCAATCTCTCAAAACCTACGATGGTAACAATACGAAATTCGGAAAAGCCGCGTTTTGTAAGACCGATGTTGCCGAGTGGAAACAGCTCGAAAATATGTTTGTCAAGGCCGAGGAGAGCTTTGGTGGCAGTGGGGCCGATATCGTTGTTCCTGGGGCTGGCGTTTATGAACCTGTATGTTTGAAATGCAACTTGTTTTCTTCCTAACTTGTCTCAATATCTCCTCCAAAAACCTAGTCTTCGGATTAGACGACAAATAGGTATGAGCTACGTGTAATTGACCGCTACTTAGGCATGGTCAAATTTCTGGCATCCACCGGGACAAAAGGTGAGCGCTGATGGGGTACATAGTGGACGGTATAAGCTACTAGACATCAACCTTATACATCCAATACGCACTACACAGCTAGCAATATCCCATTTTCTTGAGAAAAAGAAAGCAGGCAACATTTTGCATATTTCGAGTATTGCTGGCCAAGTCGCAAATCCTGTTACACCACTGGTTAGTCTATTTTCCATGTTCAATATCCGTTCAGGGGAACTTACATCGAATAATGTGGCGTTTAGTATATCGCATCAAAATATGGCATTTCGGGGTTTGTGAGAAGTCTGGCGCCATTGGAAGAGAAGTTTGGTATCAGAGTAGTTGCTGTTGCACCGGGAGTGATTAAGACGCCCTTGTGGACAGAAGTAGGTCAATCATATTCCCCCTTGTAGTCTTACCCAAATTAACCTGAAAAGTCGCCTGAGAAACTCAAGAATGTGGACGAAAGCGTGGACGAATGGGCAACGCCAGAAGAAGTAGCTCTGGCTATGTTAGATCTTGTGGAGAAAACTGAATGTTCAGCTGGTAAGATTGAAGGCGGCAGTATTTTAGAAGTTGGAAAAGATAGGCAAAGATTGGTGTTTGAGAGAAATGATCCTGGACCCATTGGGCCAGGACTCACAGTTACAGGGAACGTGAAGGCAATGGAAGACATTTTTGAAACGGAATTAAAGAGTGGGTGGGGTTCTAGTAGAAGTAAGCTCTAAGCTCTTTAATACAGCTCTGCTTGCACAAAAGAATTACGGAATCAGGTGGTGATTATTTAAGCCAAAGTCTAGACAAGTTCCACAGGATAGGCAATCTAGCTTATTTAGCTACAATCCACCATTTCCAGCTTCAAGATGGAAACTTCTATACTAGCCACTTGATTTACTAACTACTTTTTATAAGGCTAAACTCTTAACATAGCTACATATAGAGGGACTAATTTAACTAAAGAGTAATAACAACCAAACTTTAGAGTCCCAAATTCAGACAAATATCAACTTATGGGAGAAGAAATGAATAAAATGATCTCACGGTAAAATCTTAGAAATATATACCTCCTTGCCTCTCTTTCTTTTCCATTTCTGCTGCTCCTATATTCTCTTAAACCACTGCTAGTTTGCCATCTTATTGTTACCTCAGATATTACGAAGTACGACGTAGGAGACCAAAGATCGTAATTTAACAGAAGCAGAAGCAGACGCCCACGTCTTGGTAACCGTAGGTGTTGGATCTAGCAGGAATATGGTCATATCCAGCAACATATCGACCACATGATTCTGTGATTCTACGGGACGCATCCTGTCTCTCGTTTGCAAAGCACTGGTTGTTTCCGCCTTTGTAGTTGCAATAGAAGGCGACAGTGCTCCCGAATTTTGCGTAGTAAGTCTTTCCATTGCCGACAAAAGCGCCATTGCCACATTGTGCCTGTGTGAGAGAAAACTTGAAGTCAGCATATATCTAGTCGTACTTAGAGCTTTTATGATACAACGAAATATGACTGCGTCACATGGGGTCAGTCAAAAACAAAAATGGCAATACTTACGTCGAGGTTGTTGTTTGCATCATCTGTGCTCTTGCTATCAAGATGTTTGGTACCACAGGTGATCGAGTTAACACCAGGATTTGTACCGGACTGACGTTTGAACTTGGCAGACAGTGCTACGTCTGTGGAGGTGGCTTCAAATGGACCAACAGCGGCGGCGGAGTTGATGAGTGTGTGAACCTCCTCACCCACTTCGTTATAGTCAACTTCATAGGTACCATCTGTACGTGATAGATGAGAAATTAGTGTCTTGCTTTAAAGATGTCAATTTTGCAGATCTGATCTGCTGAAAGCACTCACCAATGGCTCCTTCGGGTACAAGGAAAGCAGTGATGCCAGAGGCTAGGAACAGAATGGGGGCGAAACGCATGTTGAAGGTTATTGAGTTTCGTATGAATAGGGTTTAGAATGAGAAGTTGATGGAGAAGAAGATAGAGATGATGGGAATGAGATTTCGAATTTCCTCCAGGAAAGAGAGGCTCTTTATAGACACATACCTTTCACTCATCCTCTCATGCTCACATTCATGTCCTCAGATTCATGTCACTACAACATGTAAGATCGTATCTCCTTCTATATTCGTTCACCAACATGGCACTAATTGTTGGTTCTCAGGATGACTATAAGCAACAAGGATGGAAGAACTCTTCCATCCTTACACGGTTCTTGTTTTGTACCAAAGAAACAAAAGTAAAGGCACAAAAAGTGGCACCGGATTTTCAATGGCCCTCTGCGTTCGGTCACTTGGGACTTGCTTGCTTGGTTTGTAATAACTTATAATCTATAAAGCGTTTGCCATACTCTGAGCATATCACAAGCTATCTTCATATTTTTGCATTCATTCTTACCGTTTGGTGTTGGTCTCTGAGCAAAAGTTACACGTGGTTCTAGAACCTGTTAGACGTGGAACTGCACGTGCTACTCTTCAGTCCTATGTTCCATTATATCCCGTACTACCCGGGAAAGCTGACTTGAAGTACATGGATAAGAGAAGAATGTGACTCCTCACCTACATAACTACCTGTAGGCAACAAGCCGCGGAATTTATCCCAAAAAAGTGAAATTTCGGTTGCTTGGCTTACAAGTGCTAGGTTTAGAAAGAGTGGTAACATTAATGTTATCACGCCGCTGTACTCTGTGAATTAGGGTTGCTAAGTTAGAAATAAAAGTCAACTTGTTGTTTCGCCCCTTAAATACCCACTTTTTTATACATCTGTTATCTTGAATTGAGTTAACCAAAATCTTTTATGTAATAATCCTCAATTGGAAGATTGGGAGAAAAGAGAACATGAGACACTTGAGCATCAGTAGATCAATGCAACTAATAATTGACTAACCATACCTTGTGCTGCACGCAGTGGAAGATTGTAACGGAGTTGGGACCCTGTCATACCAATGCCTGGCTGATATCTTTAGTTCTGTTGTTCGCATTAACTTACATGCTACAGCGCCGTAATTGTGCAGAAAATGTAGTGCACTTACAGAGTAGTAACCGGAGCATGAAAAGCGTTTTCCGGACAACATAATTCCTAAGCCCCAATCAGCTACGTTCTTACTAAATACAGTTCTAAATCTAGACTAATAACCATTACTCATTTGTTTTTGCGCCAGATACTCAGCGTGATATGTGCACTTAAAAGTCGCGTCATCGGTGAGGCATAATTCCTCTGCTATCATGAATGAGCGCAATTGACTTCATGCCAACCTAGTTAAAAAGCGTAATCGAAGCATGATTAGGCTTGAGGACGCTAGGAATGGAGTAGAATGCTTTTCTTCAATGAATCTTTTGACGATATCGGGAATATTTGCATGGTTTTGTATCTTCATCAGAAAAGCAACATAGAGTGGGTCTTAAATTTGTGGAAGTATTCTCAGATTACAGGCCTTGGTATTATGTTGACCCGCTTCGAATTGGGAAGAGGAACTTAATTAAATCACGCTCCAATGTATTAGTTTGAAGTAGAATATCATGTGGATTGACTGTATTGGGAAAACGAGCATTTGCTCCTGCATAAGAGCATAGGTAGGAATGATTTTAAATAGAAGATACGTCTAAGTCTATTTGCGAGGTATTTTGGAACTCAGTCGACATTATAAACATGGTTCACTTCGACTAGTTGAAAGGAATGTTCTAAAAAGAACAAAGAGGGATGAAGGGGAGTGCTATCTATATCCACCTTCATAGTAGGTGGTACGCAGTATTGGGGAACTCCGAAAACCAAATTGACTTCAAATCATCACAGCCACACTGTAAAATGATTCTATGGGTTCTAGCCTTTCATATTGTAGCTCTTTGCATGGGAAGCTTCCGACTTATGAGAAAATTCAAACAACAGTTGCGGCAGTTTTCAAACAGAGCCTGACGCTAGCTAGGGTGACCTTCACTTTACTGGACGGCTTAATGGAAACACGCTTAACGGCTCCGTTGCCGCCTGCCCCTGATCTTAGCCAGGCTTGGTATCGACCACATCCAACGATGCCCCTTTTCTGTTTATACACTATAGTGATTGTAAGTTGCAGTCATTACATAAAGGGCATGAACGTGGGGATTGTACCGGCGCACGGCTGCACCCGTTCCGCTCTCATTGGATATCTATCCAATGGTCAAGACTTTTTTAACCCGCTAGTCAGGGAACCATGAGAATTTCGGTGAATTGACTTAATTGAACAGATAAATTTTGTTGTTTATACTGTCTACTCAGCTATGGTAAATTGGGGATGTTGCGCAAGCTCCCTAACCTAGCTAGCGCTGTACGTGTGATCCTGACTGCTAAAACCCAATTAGTTAGATACAAGGGTTGGACGTTACATAGGATCCGTACAGCACGGGCAGCCCCTGAACCAGTGAACAAGCTCCTTCCAACCAATTCCAACAATGTCTTATCCACCTTGTTGCAAGTTGCAGTAGACTGAATGGTAAATTCGGTAGATGAGAAGTAAGTTAGTCCTGAATGAACCGGGCCAGAATCTGAATTCGATCCTGGTGGGGGATTTTCTTCTTTTCCTTCAAATCTACTCGTTCTCTTTTCCACCCCTCTGCTTTTATTTTTTCCGTCCGAATCTCGCAATATGCTACAGGTATTTTTGCTACTCTTAGGCTGTTTGCGCTCCCACAGAAAGGCTTTCATTTTACTGGTTTTGCTATAGAGGAATTCATGCATCGCGATAGCTTCTTGATATACGGGCGAGAGGCAGCGGATTATATCACTTGACAGATGATTTGGAATTGAGATTTAACATCATGAGATTCTTTGCTCCGCGAGTGTTCATATTCTTAGCACCAGTCTCTACTTTCATATTGGTAGCTATTTCCCTAACATGGCTATACCGGTACGACATTCCTCTTATTTCAGACAAAATCCATCGGCCTACCTCCACCACATCACCGGTCACCCTAGATTCTGAAGCTTTGAAAACGCTATGCTCTGACTTCGTTCCCACGGCCTCGGCCAGACGACCAATGTCTGCGGAGGTCAGTACAGCCACGGCTCTCCAAAGCTCAGTCGATGTAATAAAAGGCTCCCAGAAACCAAGCCTTACTCAACATCCAGGCCAGCTATCATTCTCGCAACCGACTCCAGTCCCAACATCGACATCTATCAGTAATATCCAGTGGTCGTTCAATGCTAGCCGAGATGGGAGACAATATGGGCTCACCTACGAGCAGTGTGATACATCCTTCCCTGGTCTCTTCACTGAGCTTGAACGCTCCATGGCCCATCAGAAAAGTGTAGGACAGGTAGAACCAGAAGATATCTCTCTTTCATGGAAGCGAGACGGTGGTGTTCGTGCTATGATCTTTGACAAGCAGCTTTACATCCTCGAAGCAAAATATTCAGGCCAAGGCTTCGACAGTCCACGTGCTTTAGCTATACTACACGCGCTACATAGAGCTATTATAACATCTCCGGAGGAAACACCAAATATCGAATTCGCTTTTTCTGTTAACGATGTTGCTGATAAAGAGCATAAAGGTGGCACACGTCCAATTTGGGCCCTGTCTCGCACAGCAAAAGAGCCACAACAATGGCTGATGTCCGACTTTGGCTACTGGAGTTGGCCCCTCAAACTCGTGGGCAGCTACGATCAAATCAGACGAGAGATCGGCGATACAGAAATCGAATTCGCTGTCAAAAAGAAGCAAGCTGTATGGAGAGGTTCTGTGAAAACCAATCGAGTCAGAGAAGACTTGATTCGTATAACAAAGGGGAAGAAGTGGGCAGATGTAAGCAAGATTGAGTGGTCGAGTGCAACAGCGGTCTCGGGGCATGATGTTGTCAAGGCGTTGTCTATACCTGATCATTGTCAATATCAGTTTGTGATACAGACCGAAGGTATGTAGCCCGGTCACGTTCATTTGATTGGCCCTATCCAATGATGTGTAGCAAGATCTAATTTCAGTACAGGTCATAGCTATTCCGGCCGTGGAAAATATTTGCAAAACTGTAACTCAGTTGTGATAATGCACAAAAGAACTTGGATCGAGCCTCATCATGCCCTGCTCGTTTCCTCTGGTCCCCAGCAAAATTTCGTCGAAGTCGAAAACGACTTTTCAGATCTTGAAGACAAGATAGCGGAACTACTCGAGCAACCTGAGCGTGCAGCACAGATTGCTGCAAATGGAGTTGAGACCTTTCGAGACCGTTATTTGACGCCTGCTGCTCAAGCTTGCTATTGGAGGAGGATGATAAGGAATTGGAAAGAGGTTAGTTTTGAGCCACAAGGATGGGAGTTTGTGGATGGAGTAAAAAGGATTAGAGGCATACCGTTTGAAACTTATGTGTAAGTAATAAATTAATCTCTAGGGATCTTGCGGCTTTGCTAACGAAATTAGAATCCAATCTTTAGCGTCTAACAGGCCATGTACGTGGTGGGATAAAATACTGCTGCGGTGTTAAATTTGCGGGTCTTTTGGTATTGAGGTGTGCCAAATGGATGAATTAACTCTTATTATCATAACTAAATGCCATCTAGCTTTGTTTTAACAACAAGAACAGAGCTCGAAAAGCTTCTAATCAGAACCAGGAACCCCAAGCTTGGTGAGCTTTCAGCAGAGCAGGATGTCCCAAAACATGAGGCACTAATGGCAAAATCTCGAGTCAAACTCGATGAACAGAAATGATGGCATTTATATATTCGCTGTGGCAAGCGCCTGATTTCGGCCGTGCCACTATGCCCTGGGAATAATATCCACTCGCCACAAAAGGTGCATACTCCGCATATAATCTCGGCAGGTAATTAAAGTTTCATGCAATAGATACACACAGTATTTTATCGCGTAGTAAGATGTAGTAGTCGTAGACTGACAATTATTATAGACACACAGAGTTTTGTTTCATGGCGATTACTCTCTCTAGACATGCGGGTAGTAATCTGAACATTTGCCTTTGAAGTCTCAAACGGTAATTCAACCTACCAAAATCCGTTTCCGTCTCTGAACCTGAGCAGTCACCGCTTCAACCTGAGCTGAGCCTGAGTCCTGAGCACGCTAATGAATCAGTTGGGTTTTACTCAGGGGGACGTCTTCCGGTCTCGTGTGAATCGGCTATTTTTTCCATCTTAAAGATAGGGAGTAGAGACCGACTCCTTCACGCTGCCTCTTCGATTAAGCCGGAGCTTGATAGAAGCTGACATTAGGAAGGGAACGGAAAATGTATCCCTCACACTGGTGCATATGATGCGATGGCGCTGCGCATTCTATTTTAGAAGGAGGCATATTTTAGGCCCCTAGTTCTACCTTGGCATTTGAAGTAACGCGATTGCGTGTCTCGGCTTGACAGATTACAACTCAAAGTAATTGCATTTGACGTACAACATCTTAACATACTAGAAATCCGCATATGCGCTCCATTTCTACTTCAAGCCAAAGCAGATTGCAGTGATGTGAATAATGAGGATAGATTGCAGAACAGAGCCATGTAGAGAGATCAAGGCAGCAACTAATGAGTAATAAATCAGGTATCAGTCATGAATACACTCATATCAATAATCTAAAAAATAGTGACTTCCTTTGAAGATGCCTTAAAAAACCATCTTTTCAAGCGCTCGACTTGCAGTATTCCCACTCGCTCATGACATTCCGGCGTATCATCTGAGGTCTTTCAAGTAAGCACGTACTGCAGAACGCTTCCTTCAGTAGTCTTCTTCGTGCTATGGCCAACGAGCAGGCATAAAAGTTTTGCATGGTCAATTGGTATATTGCGACCGTCAGCAAGAAAAGTCGTACGAGAATACTTATCGCGCCTTACTTGAACTTCTACTTCGTTTGGTGAAAATATAATGGCGTCTACTACCTTGCCCTTGACTTTAAGCTTTCCATCTGTGGCCTAGCCAAATGGATCATTGGAAGTGACTGGGCTGCTTTGAACTTAAACAACTCTGAAGTTGCTATCTTCGAGAAATCCGTTAAGTATTACAGAATCGAACGAGATGGTATTGTGAGAATCAATGGTAATTGACGTCCAGGACTATGAAGGTGGTCCCTTGTGCATATCAGTAGTATGGCAAGAGTCTTTTTCTGCAAGAAGGTGTTCAGTTTCTGCACTGGTAGAATGAAGTCGTTCGAATAGCAGACGTCGTGCTAAATCGTGTTCCCAAAGTCCAGCAAAGTAATCACCTAAGACTTTGCCTTAGCCTGAGAAGGTCGAAAATGCCTTCGTGAGACCGGACAGGGCTAGTATGCGATCTGATGATTCGGTGATCTGTAGCATAGAGAACTCACCGACTGCATCAAGTCATGCATTCGCTCGAGATTTACGAGATGTTGCACTCTCAGAGAACATAGATGCCTTTAACCATCCAGAACTCAGTGATCTCTTAGCAGGTACCCATTCAATATTATCAAGCTAGGTACACTCACACTTCACGCTAGCTTGCACTCCCAAATAGGTTCCTCGGCATGAAAACGCAGAGTGCGTGCTGAAAGTAGTCTTTCTTGGAATTCCCATGCCCCTGTCATCAGTGGTGCGTCTTCCAAATGACTCGTTGCATTGTCTGATTCCATAAAGCGCTTGTGTCCGAGAGAGAAACGAGGCCGGACACCTGACAAAAGCCCCTTGGTATATCTCACAGGATATATCGATGTTTTCGATAAGTAAACGCTGGTCCTCAAGTATGCTGTTTATAACTTTGGCTAAAGTCCATCGCTGAAAGAAAAGGCCATAGTCAGGATCTGGCCCAGCCATAGCTGCAATTGTCAGATATGAATTCGAATATACGCTGGCCATATTTGCGGATTGAGTTTCCCAGTCCTGTTTGCTGCCTTCACCTTGCAAAATACAGAGGGCGTCGATCCACGAATGGCGCATTTTCAAAGCTTTAGTGAGAGCAATAGCGTCTTGGAAAGTTTTCGGGAGCTTTACGAAAGGTATTAATCTGGTGTGGGAATATACGTTGTCTATATTCGACGTTATTCCATTTTTTTATATTGCCCCAGCAATAACTCAGACAAACATATTGTCCTGATTCGCCATTCGTAACGAGCAGCTTGACCTTAGAAGAGGTTGGTGAATGTCCGATATCCAGTACGCGACTAGGAAGCGGAGGGTTTTCTGGGACGTGGCAGCCTTTGCTTCTGCGCGAGTTGCATTCGTTGATCCAATCATTCGCAACGCCTACGCAATATTCCAGACCGAGAGTTCTGGGAAAATTCTGAGCTGTCCGTAGTAGCAAACTTGAACGAGCTATTATGCGGGTTGCGATCGACAAGTTGATGTTCTACTGGTGGATTTCGAAACACGATCAGAACTCGGGCTAAAGACTCGTCTCTGTTCGTTTCGTCTTCTCTGCATTTTTCTCCTATGTCTAGAACAACCAGCCTAATGACACGGGGCTGCTTCTTCCTTTCCGTGATTCATGTCCCCGCCTATAGCCTCCGGCAGACGGCAAAGGTTTCATGCAAGCACCTTGCAAAATGTGAAAGAGTGTCCCTAAGAGGGTCAAGTTGGCATAAGATATTAATTTACCAACAAATTGTTATCTCGACGAGGATTCATAATCATTTGCATCAATAAAAGAACCTAGAGACACTGAAGACCTCTGCACTCGGGCTGGTGCCTGGAGGGCACCAGCCCGGAAGGATTTAAATTTTGAGCTCTGCTCGACTCCATCGCTCACGCAAACACTGCATTCCTGGCTCTTTCAAGTCTTTACTTCAGCTCTTAGCTAAGCAGCGACCCGCAAATCTCAATGGCTCTTGAGCTGTTTATTCCTCCCTGTATTCACTACCGTCATTATGTTCATCCTCCACCACCTACCTAACCATTATGAATTCAGATACAAGAGCCGTTGGAGTCGATCCAGAAGCTTCTTCCAAAGATATCATGGCATGAGATTAGGCGTTTTCCGCGGCCGGGCGGGTTAGAGCTAGCGGCTCTTACACATCGGGCACTGTACGGCGAGGAAGGGCTCAAGGAGGCTAATGGTGTTCCGGCTGTACAAAATGAGTATTGAGAATGGGCAATGGAAGGAAGAAGACCATTGGAGTGTGTGGACATTGCTAATAATATTATACAATTTTTTCTTATGAACTATTGCTTTAGTTATATTGACTACTACGGAGTTACATTCGATCATCTTGTTCCTGCCGACGATCCGGACCCAGAAGTGCTAGCAATTAGTATTATTGAAGTTGATAATGACGAAGGAACATTTGCTAACCATAATCTCCTGTTTCAAATCGACCCGACAGAATACATAAGAAAGAAGGTCCTCGCAGTGCCGAGATGTTGTCAGGTTAAGCAAGGCACCCAGGATCGTCAGAGATGCAACACTGAAGTAGCTGAGAGGGATAGAGGGATTTAGAGACGTTCAAGTAACGTTAGTGGAGTGTAGCACCTAAACTAGGCCTAGGGTGGATAGCTTTGGAGGGAGAAATTCGCCACAGTGGCCAGGTTCATCAAATTTGTGCCGGAACATCCTGTTTTCGGTACTCTGATCGTTCTTGGATTCGGTTGGTACTACTGCCATGGGCACTCGATATTCTCGTACTTGCAGTGCTGGGACTGGTTTAAGGTAGGTGAATGTTCTATATGTTTGTTTCGATACTGACGATATGCCTAGGAACCCACTCTGTCTCTTATTTCCCGTTCACCATATATAGTCAAGCGTTGGTCAACGATGGATAACAGTCAACTCCATTTACAAGACTCGACCTAATGCTAGAACATATGTAATGGAATGCGAACTACAATAGCGGAGGAAAAGTAGACGAAACGGTGGCTTTTCAAAGCTTGAGAAGCTGACTTTGCATGCCCGACTGCCACATATGCCCAATAGAATGTAGAGTAGCAAAACTTTGCATGCCAATTTACGTTGACAATTGGCACCAGTATCCAGGGAGACATCAAACTCCCTTGGCCTTACCCCACCCCCACTCTGAGATTTGATCGATAAGGTTATGATACAGTGCGGAGAAAGAAAAAGGGTTAACTGTATTAATTCTTTTTGGGATCACTAGGCGAAAGAAGAAGCAATTTGGGTTGTGGCATTGACAATGATAAGTTTATGTTTTTAGCCCCCTATGGAGGTTTGAAGGCAGGAGCGAGTTTGGGAGTGTATTTAACCAAGTTCTCATGCCTAATTGCTCTAAAACAATACATCCACTTTTGCTCCCACATCATTAATCCCTTCTTCTCCCCCTTCATGGGTATGCGGCTCAGGATGACTAATACGCCTAGGAGCTCCACAGAGAAGTCTGGCGGGGCGGGGCGGGTTGACGCAGAGAACGTTAGATTTAGGGACGGGTCATCCCGACGCTAGACCCATTTCGACTTTGCCTCATCGGCATATCTTATAATTACCCATATCGCAGCCGCCTCAGCGAATTCGCGTTCTTTTCAACCTGTGTTAATGGCCACAACCTCCGAACCTGATAAAATCAGGTTCAATCCGATCAAGAAATTGCTGAGTGCCTTCCGTAGTGTCTTTGAATCTACACGTTCTGATCTTGGTGTTCCGTTGTCGTCTGGTGCGATTTAATATGTGTTTGAGACAGCTGTCGCCCCGAGGTATGGCTCGACTTCTTCTAGCTGGCTTCCTTGTTAACATAAATAGTTGTCAAAACCCTAGTACTCGACCTCAGCCAAGCTCTGCAGATCGAACCAGCTGCTCGTATACTCCCTTCCCGACTAGCTGACAACTGTCTCTGGCGATCTTGCTGTACTATACGGGCGCGTGGATTCGAACTAGTTAGATATCGCGTCAGCTATTCCTCTAGTGGAAGAAATTGTCAGGAACAAGCCTGGTCCACCAACCTAGAGTGATGCGGACATCTGTCATGTAGTGTTCGAGAAATCCGGTTTCGACACGCCACTACGATCAAGTTCAGCCTCTTAGAG